>Ga0209483_1000001_pt1 | contig 590415 bp, 532 predicted proteins | sample NGEPerA_FD_184508 | JGI IMG/M metagenome (GOLD analysis project Ga0209483, IMG submission 184508) | Arctic peat soil microbial communities from the Barrow Environmental Observatory site, Barrow, Alaska, USA - NGEE PermafrostL2-A... | ecosystem: Environmental > Terrestrial > Soil > Wetlands >... | reverse complement strand
GGCGTCGAGCGCGACCCGCTCCGCGGCGAACGGCAAATGAAGCCGGACGGCGAGAAGCGGGGCCGCACGGAGCGCCGTGTCCGACACAAGGCAAAAGGCCGATGCGGTCAGACATGCGGCGCCCGCCGCCGCAGTGAGGCGGCGCAGACGAGGACGCACACCCGTACAATCGGCCACCGCGCGGAATGCCTGTAGCCGCACCGTTCAGTTTGCGTCAAAGCTCGGCGGCCCTAAGGCCGGTCCACCGGGTGCCGATAGGAAGTTTAGGGGGACCACGGACCCCCACGCCCAGGGACGGGCAACTTCCACGGAGGGAAGACCGCAGCACCAGCATGGACGTTCTCAGTCTGAGTGGTCTCGCGCTCAATGCGGGATTGAAGACGCAGAACAATTTGGCGAGCGACACCAGTCGTCTCGCTTCAGGTTTGCGCGTCAATACGGCTGCCGACGATCCGAGCGGGCTCGCGATCGCGGAGAGCCTTGCCTCGCGCGTCGCCGGACTCGATCAGGGCGTCCACGAGATTCAGAATGCGAGCAACGCGCTCACCGTCGCCGAAGGCGCGATGAGCACGATCACCGATATCCTACAGCGCATGCGCACCCTGGTCGTCGAAGGCCGCAGCGATCTGCTCAGCACCGGTGACCGCAGCGACCTGCAGTCCGAGCTCGACCAGTTGCGGCTCGAGATCGACCGCATCGCGCAGAACACCTCGTTCAACGGGCGTGCGCTGCTCGACGGCAGCGCGTCGAGCCAGCCTCCGCTCTCCTCGCGCCAGCTGATGATCAACCCGAACCTCGCCGGCGGCGGCACGCTGATCGACACGACGATCGATCCGCTCTCGCCGTACATCCCGGTCAACGCGCCGCAGTTCGCGAACCTGCTGACCGTCGACTCGTACGATCCGGTCTCCAACACGATGGGGATCACGGTCACGATCGGCAGCCAAGAAACCTCGTTTGGATCCGATCAAACCGTCTCGCTGGCGGTGCCGAACGGATCGGACACGCCGGTCGGGCTGCTCCCGCCCGCGCCCGGTTCGCCGACCTTTCTGCAGAACTCGCAGAACGGCGGGGGGCCGCAGGTGCTCGCCTTCAACATGGGCGCGCTCACGCCGGGCGACGTCGGCAAGAGCGCGCTGATCGTCTCGCTCCCCGCGCAGTTCAAAGCGCCCGGCGCGGCTCTGCAGGTGAACAGCGGCGACGCGGAAGGCGCCGTGCTCTCCGTCGACATCCCGAGCATGAGCTCGGTGAACCTCGGCGTCAACGAGGTGATCCTCGGCAACGACCTGCAGAACCAGGCCGCCGAGTACCGCATCGACTACGCGCTCACGACGCTCGGCGGCGCGCGCGCGGATATCGGGGCGCAGACGGTCTCGCTGCAGGAAGCGGCCGCGTCCGGAAGCACGACCAGCGTCAACACGCAGGCGTCGGAGAGCGCGATCCGCGATCTGAACGTCGGCGCCGCGGTCACCGACTTCACTCGCAACCAAGTCCAGAACCAGTTCCAGCAGCGGCTCGTCGCCGACGCGAACAAGCTCTCGCACATCTACGCGACCCTCGTCGCCGACGCGATCGTCCGCTAACGCGCAAAACCTATCCGTTCGGGTGAACGCCCCGCCGCTGCGTGCCGAATACCTCCATAAGGGACCCGTCGGAAAGGGAGACTCGGCATGATCCACGGCCGTACGGTCGCACTTGCGCTCGCGGCGACGTTCGCGGCGGGCTGTTCCTCAGGCAGCTCCGTCGCACCGGCGGTTCCGCAAACGGAGCAGCAGTCGGTCGCGCAGTACCCGGCGGCCTCGTCGGCGGCGCGCACCATCCTCGCCAACGTCGGCAGCGCGTCTGCCTCGCGCTCGCCACGCGGCTGGGACGGCGACGGTGACGAGGACGACGGCGGCCGGGGCGAGCTGACGCTGCCGTTCATCGAGCCGTGCGGCGGCGGCACGTTCGCGACGCGCTGCGCGGCCTGGGCGTTCGGCTCGAGCGGCGGCGGATCGACCCGCGCCGCGGGACGCGCCGTGCAGTCGGTGATCGCAGGGACGCCGCCGACGCTGAACTTCTGCCGCGACGGCGTGAACTTCCCGGCCGATCTCGGCGTGCCGGCAACGCCGCCGCAGCTGCTCGGCGCCACGTACTCGTTCTCCCTGGGCTACGTCGGGACGCACGCCGCGCCGATCGTCACGTTCGTGACACGCGCGTGGAACCTGAACGTCCAAGGGACGTTCACCGGCAACGCAACGACCGCGACGCTGCAGGCGACGCCGACGCTGACGACCGCCGCATCACGCGGCTGGCTGGTGTTCTTCACCTGGAGCTGGCCGGCGGACATCCTGCTGGTGCCGTACGGCATCAACGAGATCCAGCTCGCGGCGAGCTCCGATCCGCTCGTGATCCCGTCCGGGGGTTCGGCGCAGCTCGGCGCGTTCGACTGCCTGGGGCGCCCGATCACGGCGCGCGTCGCCGGCAGCGGGTTCGGGTTCAAACAGCACCTGAATCAGACGTCGCTCACCTCGGCGACGAACGAGTTGAACGTCCCCGTCTTCGCCGGCTCGCGGCCGAACGGGTTCGTCTCGCTGCGCGACGACCGCGGCGCGCAGGTCGCCGATCCGGTCGGCCCCACCGCGACGCCGACCCCGGCACCCACGCCGACGCCGCACCGCTGAACGCGGTTACGGCTTGATCGCATCCTCGCGCTGAACCGGCGGCGGTATCGGCGCGACGATGCTGTTCTGCTGCGGATCGTAGTGCTCGCCGCGGGTGGAGTTGAGGATCCGGAAGACGACGTACTCGTGCGGCCGGCGCGGATCGCGGCCGTCCTTCCCGAGCCCTCCGCCGTCGTAGACGACCAGGCGCGTCTTGCCGTCGTCGCCGGCGGCGAGTGCATAGCGAAGCCGGCCGCGGACCGCCGGCGGGGCCTTCGCGACCGCCTCGACGAGGGCGCGGCGCTGGGCCGGATCGAGCGGGATCGCGCCCGCGGCACCCGCCTGTGCGACCGGCGCGTTGCCGAGGGCGCTCGGGGCGGCAGCCGCGGCGGCCGGCGACGGGGAGGTGGGTCCGGTCCCCGCCGTCGGCGCCTTCGCGCCGCTGCAGGCAGAGAACAGCACCGCGGCGGCAACGCTCGCCGCGAGTCGAATCCACATGATCGACCCGTTCGACATGCGCAGGGTTGACGCCCGGCGTACACTTGAAGGTGGATTCCTCGTTAGGTGAGGCGTCCACACGCAGATACGCCGCTGCCCGGAAAGGTCGAGAGACCCCGACGTGGTTGACCAGGCTCCGCCGAATCAAGGCGGCGCTCAATGCGGCTCCCCTCCCGGAGGGAATGGCGTGTGGTGCTGAAGCTCGACGTAGAGGACGGTGCTTCCGCACTTCGGTGTTGGAGAAACGCCATCGCGCCGAGCGGCCGGACGGGGGACAACCCGGACCGGTCTTTCTTTTTTGAGGGGAGGTGACGACGCGATGGCAACCACGACGTTCCACGACGGCTTCGTCTCCGAACTGATCGGGCGCCCGGTGATGGTCGACCGCGACGGCGCGCGCACCACCGTCGGCAAGGTCGCCGACTTCGTCGTCGAGCATCCCGAGGACACGTTTCCGCGGATCGACGCGATCATCGTGAAGACGCGCTACGGCGAGCTCGCGGCGCCGATCGCTGAGGTCGCCTCGATCGATACGGCGGGTGTCGTGCTGACCGCGCCGCCGAAGATCGTGCGCCCGCCCGACGACGAGGCGCTGTATCTGGTCGAGGATCTCTTCGACAAACAGATCGTCGACGTCGACGGGCGCAAGGTCGTGCGCATCAACGACATCGAGGTCGCGCGGACGGGCGGCGCGCTGCGCGTCGTCGCGGCCGACATCGGGGTCGGCGGGCTGCTGCGCCGTCTCGGCGCGGCGAAGCTCGTGCCGGGCCTGGTCGACCGCATCCCGCGCTCGCTGATCGCGTGGGACAACGTCGCGCCGCTGCACGACCTCAATCCCACCCAGATCCGTCTGTCGGTCAGCGAGCACCGTCTCGCGCGGCTACATCCGTCCGAGCTGGCGGACATCATCAGCGAGCTCTCCTCGCAGGACGCGGCGCGCGTGGTCGGCTCGCTCGACGACGAGCGCGCGGCAGACGCGCTCGAGCACCTCGACGCGGACGTGCAGCGCTCGATCATCGACGACCTCGGCACCGAACGCGCCGCCGACATCATCGAGGAGATGGACTCCGACGACGCCGCCGATCTGCTCGGTGACCTGCCGGAAGAACGTCAGGAAGAGCTGCTGCGCGAGATGGATGCGGCGACCGCCGACGATCTGCGCGAGCTGGTCGCGTACGACGAAGACACGGCCGGCGGCCTGATGACGACCGACTACTTCTGGATCTATCCGCACCGCACGGTCGCGGCGACGATCGCGAAGATCCGCGAGATCGCCCCCGAGACCGAATTCATCTACTACCTCTACGTCACCGATCAGTCGGAGAAGCTGATGGGCGTGCTCTCGCTGCGCACGCTGCTGCTCTCGGCGCCCGGTGCAACGATCCACAGCATCATGGACCCCGATCTGATCACCGTTCGTCCGGACACCTCGGCGGAAAACGTGACCGCGACGATCGCGCGCTACGACCTGCTCGCCTGTCCCGTCACCGACGAGCAGGGCAAGATGCTCGGGATCGTCACCGTCGACGACGCGATCGACGCGATCCTCCCCGAGCGGCTCACCAAGCAGCTGCCGCGCTTCACCAAACGCGCGCAGCGACGGCGCGCCGAAGCGGCGACCTGAGCCGGTAGCGTGCGTCGCAACTGGCGAATCCTGATCGCCTTCTTCGCCGTGCTCGGCCCGGGCTTCGTCACGGCCTCCGCCGGCAACGACGTCGGCGGGATCGCAACCTACTCGGCGGCCGGCGCGCGCTTCGGCTACGCGACGCTGTGGACGCTGGTCGCGCTGACGCTCTCGCTGATCGTCGTGCAGGAGATGGCCGGACGGATGGGCGCCGTGACCGGGCAAGGCCTGGCCGGATTGATCCGCGAGAACTTCGGGCTGCGCACCACGTTTCTCGCGATGCTCGCGCTGTTCTTCATCAACACCGGGATCACCGCGACCGAGTTCGCCGGGATCGGTGCGGCCTCCGAGATCTTCGGCGTCTCGCGCTACATCGCGGTGCCAATCGCGATGGCGGTCGTGTTCGCGTTCGTCCTGCGGCTGCCGAACAAGATCGTCGAGCGCGTCTTCGTCGTGCTCTCGCTGGTCTATCTGAGCTACGTGTGGTCGGCGGTCTCCGCGCACCCCGACTGGGGCCAGGTCGCGCGCGGCACGTTCATCCCGACGATCAACCCCGATCCCGCCTTTCTGGTGACCGTGGTCGGGCTGATCGGTACCACGATCTCACCGTACATGCAGTTCTTCTTGCAGTCCGCCGTCGTCGACAAGGGGTCGCGCGCGCGCGATCTGCCGGCGATTCGCATCGACGTCATCGTCGGCTCCGGGCTCGCGATCGTCCTGGCCGGCTTCATGATCATCGCCAACGGCGCGACGATCTATCAGGCCGCGCTCCATACCGGCAAACTGCCGCTCGACATCGGCAGCGCGCAAGCGCAGGACTTCGCGCTCGCGCTCAAGCCGCTCGCCGGCAACTTCGCCGAGATGCTGTTCGCGTTCGGGATCCTCAACGCCGGGATCTTCACCGCGGTCGTGCTGCCGCTTTCGACCGCGTACATCGTCTGCGAAGCGTTCGGGCTCGAGGCCTCGCTCGACCGCCGCTTCCGCGAAGCGCCGGTGTTCTACACGCTCTTCGCCGGCGCGATCGTGCTCGGCGCCGGCCTCGTCCTGCTGGTCCCGAAAGCCTCGCTGCTCACGCTGATCTTCTACGCGCAGGTCGTGCAGGGCGTGCTGCTGCCGTTCGAGCTGGTGCTGATGCTGATCGTGATCAACCGCCCGCGCGTGATGGGACGCTACGTCAACAACCGCTTCGCCAACGTCGTCGGCTGGGCGACCGCGATCGTGGTCGGCGGCCTCGCGCTGGTCTACGTCTGGCAGCAGATCCGAGGCGGTTAGAGGAGCTTTCCCAGCTCCGCCCGTCGTTTCGCCGCCACCACGAGAAGAGAGCGCTATGCTTACTCAGCTTTACTAAGTCAAACGCTTGGTACTCCGAGCATCCAATGCATGCGTCAGCGTGACGTGACCAGTTTGTACATCGACATGTCGCGCTGAACCGAACGTATGTGTATCACATCGCCGGGTGCTTCACGGCTTCCATGCCCACGTAGTAGGCTACCAGGATCAGCAGTGAGGAGACGGCGCTGACGATCAGCGCGTTGCGTGAGGCGGGATCGCGGCGGGCGATCGCGTTCGCGGTCATGTAGCCGATCCAGCCGAGGACGGCGAGCGCTGGATGGTACCAGGGCACCGGCACGCCGCGCAGCATCAGCACGACGCCGATCACGATCTGCAGCGTCACGACGTAGAGCGTGATGCGCCGCTCCGGACGACGCCATACGGCGAGCACCGCCATCGCCGCGACAGCGAACGCGACGTAGAGGTGGATCGTGAGAATGTTCACCGAGCGCTGCTTCGCTGCGCCGGCCGAACCTCCGCGCCGTGCGCCGTTGTCCAAATGGCGCACTGCCGACGCTCCGCTTTGTACCGCCGGTCCTACCTCGGGCCGAAGGAGAGCCCCCCTGGCGCCGTAACCTCACCGGTACCCGTGCACGAGGAATCCGCCGTTACCGCCCGGCCGTTGCGCCGCGACAAGTCCGAGACGCTGCTGGCGTACGCGGAGGCGCTGGCGCGCGTCGCGGCGAGCGGCGGCGGGGCGCAGGCGCTGGCGGCGCATCTCGCTGCGGCGATCGATGCGGCGGTCCTGGTGGAAGACACGCAGTGGCGGCATCTGGCCGTCGCCGGGACCGGCGAGCGCGCCGTTCCGCCTTCGGTCCGCGACCTGCTGCCGAAGAATGCCGACGGTGAAGAACCGGTCGCGCTGTCGGCGCCCGCCGACGCGCACGCGCGCGCGTTTCCGATTCGCGCCGGCGAAGCGCGGCTCGGCTGGCTCTCGGTCTTTCCGACCGGCAGCCGCATTCTCGAAGAACGCTCCGGTCTGATCCGGCTGACCGCTTCGCAGATCGCGGTCGAGCTCTCGCGCGACGCCGGCGGCGGACGCGGGCGGCGGCGCGGGTTCTGGGACCGGCTGCTGGCGCGTGCCTACGAAGACCCGCTCGAAGCCAAAGAGGACGCCCAGGCGCGCGGGATCGCATTGGCGCCGGGCTACGTCGCGGTCTCGGTCGAGGGCGACGGTCTCGACGAGACGATCGCCGCGGCGAAAAACGCCGAGATTCGCCGCGTGTGCCTCGACACGCTCGGCACGCGCACCGGCGACGTCGTCGTAGTCGAGCGCGGCGGCGGCTTCTTCTTCCTCGTCCCCGCGCCGCTCGAAGTCGACGCGGCGAACGCGCGGACGGCAGCGACCTTGATCCCGCGCGGCGTGCAGCGCGCCGGGCTCGACGTGAAGATCGTCGGCGGCGTCGGACGGCATGCCGAGATGCTCCACGTCGCGCAGAGCGTCGACGAAGCGCGCGAGGCGATGATCATCGCACGGCGGATGTTCGGCGGCGGCCGCGTCATGCCGTACGACGACCTCGGTGTCTACCCGCTGCTGCACCGGACCGGCGCGACGCGCGAGGACTGGCGCATCTTCGCGACCCGCGTTCTCGACCCGCTGCGCGCGTACGATGAAAAGCACCAGACCGAGCTGGTGCGGACGCTCAAGCTGTTCTTCGACGTCGGCCAGAACATCAAGGAAGCCGCCGGGCTGCTGAACGTGCACCGTCACACCGTGTTCTACCGGCTGCGCCAGATCGGCGAGATCGGCCGCCTCGACCTCGACTCCCCGCACGACCAGCTCACCGTCCGCGCCGCACTCGCCGTCGACGCGCTCGACAGCTAGCCCGTGCTCACTGCGGTGAAAGATGCGACGGCTGCGCGGCGCGCGGCGCTGGCGAGCTCGAAGGAGCGCGGGGTGCGCTGGATCCGGCTCGCGTTCGTCGACGTGCTGGGGATTCAGAAGAGCGTCTACATCCCGGCGAGCGAGCTCGAGGCGGCGTTCGACGGCAAGGTGACGTTCGACGGCGGCTCGATCGACGGGTTCGTGCGCGGCGAAGAGATCGACATGGTGCTGCGTCCCGATCCGGCGACGTTCACCGTGCTGCCGTGGGTCGAGGAGGGCCAGGTCGAAGCACGCATCCTGTGCGACATCGCGATGCCGGACGGCACCGCGTTCGAGGGCTGCTCGCGCACGACGCTCAAGCGCGTCCTCGAGGACGCCGGCGACGTCCTCCAGAGCGTCCAGGCGGCGCTCGAGATCGAGTACTACCTCTTCGAGCTCGAACCGGACGGTTCGCCGACGACGCGCACGACCGACGCCGGATCGTACTTCGACTTCTCGGCGAGCGATCGCGGACAGGAAGTGCGGCTCGACGCGAGCGCCGCGCTCGAAGCGATGGGGATCCCGATCTCGAGCGCGCACCACGAGCACGGTGCGGGCCAGCACGAGCTCGACCTCGCCGCGGCGGGCGTGCTCGCGATGGCGGACCGGCTGCTGACCGTGCGCGGCGTCGTGCGGCGTATCGCGCAGCGCCACGGACTCCACGCGACGTTCATGCCCAAGCCGCTCGAAGACTCGGCGGGCAGCGGATTGCACGTGTACTTCGCGCTCGGCGACGTCGACGAAGCGGTGCGGCTGCACGCGATCGCCGGGCTGCTCGATCACGCGCCGGGTTTCACCGCGATCTGCAACCCGACGGTCAACTCGTACAAACGGCTGGTCGCGGCGTGGGACGCACCGGTCTCCACGGTGTGGTCGCACCGCAGCGCGAACGCGCTGGTCCGCGTGCCGCCCGCCTCCGGCGAGGAGCCGCCGCTGCTCGAAGTGCGCAGCCCGGACGCGTCGTGCAATCCGTACCTCGCCATGGCCGTGCTGGTCGAAGCGCTCGCCGATGGGATCCGCACGCGCAGCCTGCCCGGCGATCCGTTCACCGGCTCGACCTACGAGCTCGGCGACCGCTTCCGCGCCGAGCACGGGATCCGGCAGCTGCCGAAGTCGCTGCGCCAGGCGATCGCCGCGCTCGACGAGGACATCGTGATCCGCGGCGCGCTCGGCGACCACATCTACCACGCGTTCCGCGACGCGAAGCTCGCCGAGTACGAGCGTTACCGCCGCGCCGTCCACCCTTGGGAGCGCACCGAATACCTGCGCACGTTCTAAACGATTAGCGGTTGACGACCTCGAGCTTGTTGCCGTCGGGATCTTCGAAGAACGCGGGCGTGGTAGGTCTCGGTGCGCTTCTCAAGCATACGACCGGTTCCTATCCGTGGCTCGGTGGCCGGTCGACGCGGGGGGTTTGCCGTTCCCACCGAACAGAGAGCAGTACTCGACGGGCGCGTTTTCGGCGTCCAAGGTCAGGCGGGCACTCATAGCCCTCGCCCCACCCCGACCGAGCCGCTTCGAATCGCCCGCTTCTATGGCCGGCAGCTAGGCTCGGAAACCCAGATGGCCCTGCCATCAACCTCGGCGCTCGCTCCGCGAGCGTCCGGCAGCCTTTTCCTGGACGCGCTCCCCGCCCACACGTTCGAGCGGCTGAGCGAACATCTCGAACGCGTCGCTCTGCGTTCCGGCGATGTCGTCGCCCCGCCCAACGTTCCGATCGCGCACGTCTATTTTCCGATCGGCAGCGTGATCTCGACCATCACCAGGATGAGTGACGGAACGGCCGTCGAGGCGGCGCTGACCGGCCGTGAGGGCATGGTCGGTGCCTGGCTCGCGCTGCATCAGCGCACCAGTTCGCAAGAATCTGTCGTGCAGATCGCCGACTCGGCGTGGCGCATGAATGCCGGCCAGTTCCTGCGCGAGTTGCGCACCGACGCCCCGCTCAACGATGCGCTCCTCCGCCTGACGCACGCCGGGATCATCATGGCGGGCCAGTTCATCGCGTGCAACCGCCTCCACGAGATCCAAGAGCGGTATGCGCGCTGGCTCCTGATGGCGCACGACCGCGTCCACAACGATCATTTCTTTCTCACGCAGGAGTACGCCGGCCAAATGCTCGGCGTCCGGCGCGTCAGCGTCACCCTGGTCGCCGGTGAGTTCGCGCGCGCCGGGCTGATCTCGTATCACCGCGGCGACGTCGCAATCCTCAACCGCCACGGTCTCGAAGAGATCGCGTGCGAGTGCTACGCCGCCGTCAACGACACCATGCAGGATCTGCTCGGGTACACCATCCGCAAGGGCGCGCCGGCCGCCTAAGCGTCTGCGGCGACCGGAACCGGCGCCGAAGCCGCCCAGGGCGTCGAGCGGACGTCGTCGATCGCGGATTCGAGCGCCCGGCCGGGATCGTGCCGGCAGCCGCACGGCCCGGCGGCGTCACCGTAGCAGCCCGTATGGTCGTGTCGTTCGAGTGAGTGACCGCAGTTGCAGAACACGAGATACTTCATCACGTCTCCTTGCCGGGCAGATGCGTCGTCGCGATTCTATGTATTCGATGACCGGGTAGTCTGTCCGCTAACGAACCGTGCGCCGAGGGATCCACTCAGGCTCGCGCCGCGGCCTCACGGCGCAGCAGGTCCCACGCCAGGCGGACGTCCTCGCGGGTCGTGCGCTCGTTGCCGATCGCGATCCGCAGCACGAGCCGGCCGCGCAGCCGGGTCGACGAGAGGAACACCTCGCCGGTCGCGTTGACGGCGTCCATGATCGCCAGGTTGCGCGCGTCCCCGGCAGTAGCGTCCAGCGGCTCGGGCTCGTAGCGGAAGCAGACGACCGAGAGCGGGTGCGGCGCGACGACCGTCCAGCCCGGCTCGGCTTCGATCCAGCCGGCAAGCTCCTGCGCGAGGGCGATGTGACCGCGCAGCTTCTCCCGGATCCCGGCGACACCGTACGTGCGCAGCGCGAACCAGAGCTTGAGTGCCCGGAAGCGGCGGCCGAGCTGCAGGCCGTAGTCCATGTAGTTGTGCACGCCGCTCTCGTACGTCACCAGCACGTCGGAGGCAAGGCTGAAGGTCCGCCGCAGCAGCTCGGGATCGCGCACGTACAGCACCGAGAGGTCGACCGGGACGAACAGCCACTTGTGCGGGTTGACGACGATCGAGTCCGCGTCGTGCGCGCCGTCGAGCAGCCAGCGGAACTCCGGCAGGATCGCCGCCGGCCCGCCGTACGCGGCGTCGACGTGCAGCCACACGCCGCGCTCGCGCGTCAGCGCGCGGATCGCGGCGACCGGATCGGTCGAGGTCGTCGAAGTGGTGCCGACCGTCGCGACCGCGCACATCGGGCGATGACCCACCGCGCGGTCGTCGTCGATCGCGCGCGCCAGCGCTTCGGGGATCATCGCGAAGTCGTCGTCGACCGCGACCGTCACCACGTTCTCGCGGCCGATCCCGAGCGCGATCGCACCCTTCTCGATATGCGAGTGCGTGTGCTCGGTGACGTAGACCCGCAGCGCCGGGAGGTCGCCGCGGCCGGCCATCCCGCGGGCGCGAATGTCGAGCCCGAGCGCTTCGCGCGCGGCGGCGAGCGCGGTGAATCCGCCGATCGAGGCCGTGTCGTAGACGATCCCGTGGAACGCCTCGGGGAGTCCGAGCATCGTGCGCAGCCAGCCCAGCGTGACGTCTTCGAGCTCGGTCGCTGCCGGCGAGGTTCGCCACAGCATCGCGTTCACGTCGAGCGCGGCGGCCAGCGCCTCGGCAAGAACGGTCACCTGCGCCGCGCTGATCGCGAAGTACGCGAAGAACCGCGGATGATTCCAGTGCGTGATCCCGGGGACGATCAGCCGCTCGAAGTCGGCAAAGATCCGCTCGAACGGCTCGGCCTCCTCCGGTGCCTCGCTCGGCAGGGCCGCGACCAGCTCGCCGGGCAGCGAGCGCGAGAGGACGGGGTACCGTCCCGGCGAGCGGTAGTAGTCCTCGATCCAGGTGCCGACACGGTCGAATGCGGCGCGGAACGAAGCGTCGTCGGGCGTCATGCGGCGGCCTTCGGCGGCGGGGTCGCCGCTTCCACGTCCCGAACCTCGGGCGAGTCACGCCACAGGAGCCCGCATGAAGTACCGCACGCTACCGAACACCGACGTCACCGTCAGCGAGGTCGGGTTCGGCCTCTGGACCACCTCGACCGGATGGTGGGGCGAGAAGACCGACGCGGAAGCCGTCGCGCTGCTGCACGAGGCGCTCGACCTCGGGATCACGACGTTCGACGCCGCCGACACGTACGGCAACGGGCGCAGCGAGGAACAGCTCGCGAAGGCGTTCGCGGGCCGGCGCGAGCGGGTTGTGTACGCGACCAAGTTCGGCTACGACTGGTACCATCACGCCGGCGAACGCAAGGGCCAAAACGAGATCGAGCAGGACTTCTCCCCGCAGTTCGTGCGCTACGCGCTCGAGCAGTCGCTGCGCCGGCTCGGGACCGACTACATCGACGTCTGGCAGATGCACAACGCGCGGATGGAACAGATCCAGGACGGTGCGCTGATCGCCCTGCTCGAGCAATGCAAAGCCGAAGGGAAGATCCGTACCTGGGGGATCGCGCTCGGGCCGGCGATCGGCTGGCTCTGGGAAGGCGTCGAAGCCGCGCGCGTCAACGCGCCGGTCGTGCAGATGATCTGGAACGCGCTGGAACAGTTCCCGGGCGATGAGATGATCGCGGCCGCGAACGAGCGCGCCGCCGATACGACGTACTTCATCCGCGTGCCGCACAGCTCGGGGATGCTCGAAGGGAAGTATACGGCGGAGACCGTCTTCCCGCCGACCGATCACCGCAGCCATCGTCCGCGCCAGTGGCTGATCAACGGCGTCAAGAAAGTCCAGACGCTGCGTTTCCTCGAGGAGCCGGGCCGCACGCTCGGCCAGGCGGCGATCCAATGGCTGCTCGCCGAGCCGCGCGTGATGACGGTGCTGCCGAACATCTACGACGCGGAGCAGATGCGCGAGTTCGCCGCCGCGCCCAACACGCCGCCGCTCTCGGTCGACGAGCTGGCGAAGATCGCCGCGCTCCGCGCGACGAACTTCGGCGTCGGTCCCGAACCGATGCGCTACAAGGGCACGATGGAGCCGGCCGGTCGCGCGGCGCACGCATGAGCGAGCGCGCAACGATCGCGACCGGCGCCGCACCCGCGGCAATCGGTCCGTACTCGCAAGCGATCGGCGCCGGCGCGTACCTGTTCACGTCGGGCCAGATCGGACTCGATCCCGCGACGGGGCAACTCGTCGAGGGTGAGATCGAGGCGCAGACGCGCCGCGTGATGGCGAATATCAGCGCCGTGCTCGCCGCCGCCGGCTGCTCGTTCGCGGACGTCGTCAAAACGACGATCTTCTTGATCGACATGAACGACTTCGCCGCGGTGAACGCGATCTACGGCGAGTCGTTCACCGGAGCGCCGCCGGCGCGCTCGACGGTCGCCGTCGCCGCGCTCCCGCGCAACGCCCGCGTCGAAATCGAGGCGATAGCTCTGCGTTAAAACTGGACGGCGCTGAAGCTGAACTGGGAGTTCTGCGCGGCGGTCAGCGTCCAGAGTGCGGTCACTTTGAAGACCTTGTTGGTCGTGTTGAAGTTGGCGGGAAACGTCGTGTTGCTGGTCGCGTTGTAGAAGTACGTCACGGTCGTCGGCGCGGTCCCGGTCGAAGACGCACCGGGCGTGTTCAGGTAGCCGCCGTCCTTCGCCCACGAGTTCACGTTCGAACCGTCGTCGGTGAGCGTGAGCGCGTTGGCGGTGAGCGTCGCCGACGCCGGCGTCGTGCCGTTCGCCGCGACGGCGATGTTCCGCACGTCGATCGTGTACTTCAGAATGCCGCCCGGGCACCAGGTGCCGGCGGGAACGCCGCCGGAGCAGCCGGTCGACGTGATCGTGTACGACTTCGTCTGCGCGACGTAGCCCGAGTAGAGCTCGTCGTGCACCTCGTTGTTGTTCGAGATCGTGCCGGAGTCGATCACCGCCACGAGCGCGTCGAAGCGGTTGAAGGCCTGGATCCCGGTCGGTGCAGCGTAGACCGTCCAGACGAACGCGTTGCCGCCCGCCGCGATCGCCACCGTCGCGGTCGTCGTGTACGACGTTCCGCTGACGGTGCCGGCGATCTGCGTTCCGAGCACCCCGGCATTGTCGTTGTAGATCGCAACGGTCCAGCCGGCCGGCGAGCTCGGCGCCTGCGCGTAGAAGATGAAGTTGCCGCCCGCGCCGGCGCTGTTGCGCACCTGGTGGCGGACTGCGATCCCCGTGACGGTTGAGCCGTAGCTGTTGCCGTTCGGTGAACCGGCGGTCGTCGAGCTGTTGATCGCGTTGAACCCGACCGGCGCGAACGACTTCTCGACGAAATCGTTGTTGTTGGTCGTCGCGACGTTGCCGTCGTAGCTCCCGGTCGCGGTCGGCGTGCCGACCGGTCCGATGAACACCGTGCCGCTCGAGGTGCCGCACTCGGGCCCCGACGACGCGCCCGGAACGGAGCCGTAGCTCAGGCTGAATGTCTGGCCCGATGCGCCGGCCGAGGCGCCGTAGTGCGCGTCGGGGGTCGGACTGCCGTCGGTGACGCCGGCAGCGCCGCCGTTGAGCGTCGCGCCGACGCCGCCGCTATCGACCTCGACGCCGCCGCCCCCGCCGCCGCCCGGGCCGTGCGCCGCGCCGCCGCCGTTCAGCACGTCGGCGTCGGTGCCGTTGGCGCCGTTCGCGGTGACGGTGAGGCCCGAGAACGTCGCGAGCGAGGTCAGCATCACCGAACCGCCCGCGCCGCCGCCGCCGCCGCCGTCGTTCTGCGGATCGACGCCCATGCTGCCGTTGGCGGTGATCGTCAGCCCGCCGGTCACGCCGGCGACGCGCATCATCACGATCCCGCCGCCGGTCCCGCCCGAGGAGTCGAACCCGCTGCCGTTGTTGCGCGAGCCCGCGCCGCCGCCGCCGCCGAGCACGATCTGCGTCGCCGACGGCGTGAAGACGCCGCCGTGCCCGCCGTACGCGACGTTCGAACTCCACGACTTGCCGCCGCCGCCGCCCGCGCCGCCGTTGCCGCCGCCGCCGCCGCCGGTGTTCTGATCGTTCGCCGCGACGTTCGCGTCGGCGCCGCCGCCGCCCGCGTTCCCCGGCGCGCCGCGCCCGGTGTCGCCGCCGGTGTAGCCGTCGGCGGTTCCGGCGCCGGTCCCGGCTCCGTTCGCGTAGAGATAGGTCGGCGTTCCGGCGGTCCCTTCGCCCTTCTCGCCGTGCACGGCCTTGGCGTTCGAGTTCACGTAGTCGCCGTTGGCGGCGGTCGCGTCACCGCTCAGTCCGCGTCCTTGACCGCCGCGAAAACCCTTCGCGTTGGCGTTCACCGTTGCGCCGTTGCCGTTGAGCAGGTTCTGCGAGTCGATCGCCAGCACGCCGCCGGTCGTCCCGTTCCACGCCAGCGCCGTCAGCGCGGCGCCGACCGTCGGGGCGGCGTACTGCGGGACGCGGATCACCTGGAAGTGCGCGCTGCCGCCGGTCGTGTAGCTGTTGACGAGGCCGTTGGCGTTGGTGCCTTTGATCGCGACGGTACCGCCGGCCGTGGTCAGGTTCCCGTTCGCGACGACGTACTCGAAGACGCCGGCGGTCGTCGAGGTCGCGCCGCTGCCGCTCCCCGAGCCGTCGCCGTACGAGGTCGAGTTGCTGGTGTTGAACGCCGCGCCTTGCATCTGGATCACCAGCAGCAGGTCGCCGGTCGCGATCGCGACGTTCGCGTCGCCTGCCCCGTGCGCGCCGACGGTGATCGAGGTCGCGGTCGCGCCCGCGCTCGCCGTCCCGGCGAAGTACGTGTTGACGACGCCGGTGATCGTCCCGCTGCCGTCGCGTCCCGGCGTGCCGCACAGCGCGGCGGCGCGCGCGGGCTCGCGCACCGCGACGACCAGCAGCGCCGTCATCGCGAGCGAGAGCAGCGCTGCCAGCCCGCGCCGCATCATTTCTTGCCCCAGCCGAAGAGCCGGTTGACGACGCTGGTGACGGTCACGAAGAATCCGCGGTGGGTCGGGGTCGTCGCCAGCGAAGGATCCGCCGCGCCGCCCATGTTGTAGCCGACCGCGACGCGCGTCGTATCGCCGACGCGCACGCCGGTCTCGACCGCCACCGCGGTCGTGGCCGCGCCGTCGATCCCGCGGACGTCGGCGCGGCGCACTTCGGCGCCGACGTCGAGGCGCGAACCGACGCGCTGATCGGCGCGCAGCCCGAGCAGCGAGCTGTGCGCGGCGTAGAACGAGTCACCGTCGGTCTTGTACGCGTAGCGCGCGACGAACTCCGTGCGGCTGCGCACGCGCAGGACCTGCTCGAGCGAGAGGACACCGCTCTGCGTGTTCGTCAGCGCCGCCGTCCCTTCCGTGCGCTGGAACTGGAGCAGCGTCACGCCGGCGTCGCTGCGCGCAGGGCGCCAGGCCAGCCCGACCCGTTCGTCGGACTGATCGTTCCCCGACGCGCGCGCGTCGTTGACGCTGGCGAACATCGAAATCTCCGGCGAGAGCGCGCCGACCGCGGCGAGCGCGATCGAGACGCCGGCGCCGTTCCCGGTGCGCAGTTGCGCCGAGCCGCTGGCGCGGAACTTCGCCGCGGGGTCGGCGTACGAGAGCGTCAGGCCGTACAGATCGAAGCCGCCGCCGGCTGCGCCGCTCGCGGTCGCGTGCTGCACGAACGCATCGCCCTTGGTGTTGCCGAACGAGAGCCGCTCGCGCACGCCCATCGCGGCGTACAGGTCGCCGCCGCTCGCGGTGTGGTCGACCAAGTACGAGGTGTCGAGCGTCGTCGCGTCGCCGAGCTTGCGCTGGAAGCCCAGCTCGGTCGTGCGCGTGCCGCCGGTCGCTGCGGTCAGCGACTGCGTCGCGGCCGCGAAGCTCTGGATCGGCGCCGCGCTCCAGCGCTCGCGCAGGTACGCGCGGCCGCCCTTGCCGAGATCGTACGTCAACTGCGCGTCGGTCTGCGACGGCTGCACGTCGTTCGTGCCGCCCAGCGTCTGCACGTGATTCACGCTCAGGTCCAGCGCGCTGCTGGCGCGCCAGTCGGCGCCGATCGTCGCCTGCGTCGAGGACTCCGAGGGCGAGGGCTGATACGCAGCCGGCGTCGAGCCCGGCGGGGGGATGAAGCCGAGCGGGAGCGGGGGCGGAGTCGCGGCGGCCAGCGACGGACCGGCGGCGGAGCTGGTCGCGATCCGGCGTTCGAGCCCGGCGGTGAGGGTGAACCGCTTGGTGATCGCGCGCCGCGAGCGCAGCGACGCCGTCGTCTGCGCGCTGGACGCGATCCCGACGCCGGCGTTCGCCTGATGGCCGAGATCGAAGCTGAGCTCGCCGGAACCGCCCGCGTACTTGTGCGCGAACGTCATCCGCTCGTTCAGCAACCCGGGAGTGGAAAGGCCGCCGAACGGATCGTCGTAGCCGATGTCGGTGCGGTCGTACAGCAGCGACAACCGGTCGGCGCCGAGCGCGCGCGTGAGCTGCGCGTGCAGCGCGCTGCCGCCGTTCCCGGGGAGGGGCCCGGCGAGCGGGTCGGCCGACGGCGTGAGCAGCGAGCCGCGGCTGGTCGCGTGGACGATCTGCCAGCTGCCGCCGCGGAACGATCCGCCCAGATCCTGGCTCGCCAGCGCGACGTTGCCGGCGCCGGTCGTGTCGTTCACATAGCCGACGCCGAGCTTGATCGCGTGGTTCGCACCGAACGAGGTCTCGCCACGCCCGCCGACCGTGCGCGCGGCGCTGCCCGGCGTGTCGAACTCGTACGTGATGACGATCTGGTGCGGGTTGAAGGCTTCGTCGAGCGGGAGCGGGATCTCGATGAACCGCAGCTGCCCGGTCGCGTACTCGATCGAGTAGTCGATCCCGCGCGTGAGGGCGGTCTGCGAGAGCACGCTGCCGGTGCGCTGATCGACCGTCGCGAGCATCACGACCTCGGAGCCGACGACGATACTCGGCCGCAGCGCGACGCCGGTCGCGAGCCCGGACGGCGCGAACACGCGGCGGTCGTAGCCGACGTCGTTGCGCGCGGCGAAGAACGAGGCGCGCCGGTCTTGGCCGCCGAGCTCCAGCTTCGCGCCGTCGACGAGCTGATCGAACCCGCCGAGCGCGTTCGTGTCGGTTCCGGTGCGGGCGCGGAACTCGCCCCACTGCGCCGTCGCGCGCCCGCTGTCGAAGCGCGCGAAGAGGTGATCGCGCGAGAGCGCGTCGTCGCGCCGGATGCTGGCGTCGCCGGTGATCGCGTACGGACGATCGCTCGGATCGCCGTTGTAGGTGCCGAGCGCGCCGCCGTACTCCGAGCTGCGCTGCAGCGTGTCGGCCGTGTCGTACGCGAACGTCGCCAGCGAACGGCCGACGGCGCCGGTGCCGAACACCGCGATCCGCCCGCGGCGCGAGTTCGTCCCGTTCGGGTCGCCGTCCGACGAACCCGGGATCCCCGGCACGGCACCGGTTCCGGCGCTCACGATCCCGTTCACGAACGGCTGGCGCAGGTTCGGCGTGAGGAAGAGGCGCGTCTCGCGCGAGGCGTCGCCGCAATCGGCGCGCAGCGCGACCGTGCCCGGCGTCAGTCCCGGGATCATGCGAACGATCGCGGCACCGTCGCCGTCGAGCACGACGTCGACCGTCTGGCGCGCAACGCTCGCACTGACGATCCCCGGCGAGGCGGAGCTCAGCGGAACCGGCGAGGCCGCCGCGCTGGGGACGGCAGCGGGTGCGTTGGCGACCCGTTCGAGCCGTGCGTCACCCTGCATCAGCACGACGTGGACGACGCTGCCGGCCGCCGCGTGATGGCCCCAGGCGTCGAAGCTCTCGATGCGAATCTGGTCGGCGCTGGTTCCGTCGGCGCGCAGCGGACCGCTCGCGACGAGCGTCATCGTCGACGGGCGGCCGGGCGCGAAGATGCGGTGCACGCTCGTCTCGCCGCGCGCCGAGTTCGCGCCGAGCGGGGTCAGCGCGACGGCGTTCGGACCGGGCTGCAGCGCGACGCCGTAGTAGGTGTAGCGCGTCACGCCGCTCTTCGTGTCGACGGTGCGCTTTCCGATCCGCGAGAACGGGATCACCGCTTCGCCGACCTTCAGCTCGACGCCGGCGCCGGCGACGGTCTGCACCTCGACGCTCGCCGCCGTCGATCCGGCGACCTCGCCGTCGGCCGGCGAGACCAGCTCGGCGCTCAGCCCGTCGGTCGCGGTGAAAGTGAGGTGCGTGAGGTCGCCGCCTTCGGGCGCCTTCTCCTGCGACGCCACCGAGACCGCGACCGGCTCGGCAGCGGCGGCCGGCTGCGGTGATGCCGCCGCGGGCTGCGGCGATGCTGCCGCCGGCTCCGCCGACGCGACCGGCAACGGCGATGCCGCCGCCGCGACGATCGGATCGGCGAACGCGCCGGGGATCTCGCCGGCCGGGTTCACGTCGACCGTCGACAGCACGAAACCCATGACGACCAGTGCGACGCCGCTGCGGCGGATGCGCGTGCGCGCGTTCATGCCGCGTCCAGCGCGAAGCTGACGTCGTGCATCAGCCCCGCGTCGTAGATGCCGTGCAGCAGCCGCTGCAAGCTGCGCGAGCTGTCGTAGCGGCGGTCGTCGAAGGCGCGCACGCCGGCCGGCAGCGTCGAGGGGTCGAGCCGCAGCACGTGCTGGCCCGGATGGACCGACGGGAACGTGAAGCGGCCGTACAGGTCGGTCGTAACCGACGAACCGTCTTCGAGGTAGATGCGCACGCCGGCGACCCCGCGGTCGCCGGCGCGGAAGCGGCCCGTCTTGGCGAGGTCGACGAAGACCCGGCCGGTGATCACGACGCGGTTGCCCAGCGCACCCGCGACGACGCGCGTGTCCGCGCTCGCGCTGCCGCCGACGTGCAGGCCCGTCCCGGACGCCGCGTCGACGTCGACGACGTTGACGAGCGTCGCGCCTTCGGAGGCGAGCGGCAGCACGACGCACGCATACGTGATCGTATGCTGGCCGGTCAGCGCCGGGAACGTCCACGTCAGCACGCGGCCGGTGCGAACCGGCTCGACGGCGACCCCGTCGACGCGCGCCGTGCCGGGCGCGTACGCGACCCCGGCCGGCAGCGTGTCGACGACGCGCGTCGCGCCGAACTGGCCGCCCTGCGCACCGACCTGCAGCGTGTAGAGGAGACGGTCGCCGCCGGAAGCGACGTCGCGATCGACGGTCTTCGAAACCGCGAGCGGGTGCGGCGCGAAGAGCGGCAGGTTGCCGAGCAGTCCGAACACCTCGGAGAGCGAGACCGAGTTCGCCACCAGCGCGAACCCGCCGGGGACGGCGAGCATCTGGTCGTCGAGCTCGCGCAGCGTCGCGTTGTAGAGCAGTCCGCTCGCGTCGGGATTGATCGAGACCTGGATCCGGCGGTCGCGATAGCCGGGCGCGACGATGTCGAGCTCGTACTGCGCCGGCTGCGTGAGCGTCCCGAGCTGGTTCGCATTGAAGACGAAGCTGTACGCGCCGTCGGCGCCGGTGACGAACGGGTTGCGGTTCCCCGTGTTCGGGGGCAAGCCGCCCGGCGGCACGCCGACCAGCGCGTCGAGCGGCGCGCGGAAGAGTGCTGACGTCCCGCCGCTCGAGCCGATCGCCGGTAGCGCGACGACCGCTTTGGTCGCAAAATCGCGCAGCGTCAACGAGGCGCCGTTTATCGGTGCTCCGCCGCCCGCGTAGCCGTCGTAGCAGACGTTGCCGAGCCCGACCAGGACGCTCGCCGGCGTCGTCGTGATCGCGGCCATCCCGTCGGCGGTCAGCGAGGCGACGTTGACGAACGACGCGCCGGCGGTCGAACCGCTCTGCACCGTCGCATCGAAGGTGAGCGTGTCGACCGCACCAACCCCGAGCGTGCCGATCTTGACCGTGAGGCGTTGGCCGGCGAGCGTCGCCGATCCGCCGACGCTCACGCCGTTGAGCGCGGCGGTCTGCGGCAGCGCGACGATCCCGGCCGGGACGTCGTCGACGATCGCGACGTTCGTCGCCGGCGAGCCGCCGTAGTTCTTGAAGACGATCGAATAGGTGACGGTCTCGCCCGGCAAGGCGGTGTGCGTGCGCACTTGGTCGACGAGCTTGTTGACCGAGGTGGTGGGACCGGCCGGACCGGCGATCGAGGCGCCCGGCTGCGCGACGGCCCAGACTTTTCCGCTGTCGGTGACGAGTCCGTTCGCCGACCCGGTATTGGTCGAACGCGCCGTCAGCGCGATCGGAAACGCGGTGCCGACGACCGCCCCGGTCGTCGCGATCGCGACCTGCACGACGATCGACGCGCCGGGCTGCAGCGCCGGCGAGACCGTGCTGCCGAGCGCCACCGGCAGCGCCCCGGACCCGGTGACGAACGCGATCGAGGTGATCGTCCCGGCGCCGGTGCTCGCAGACACAATCGTGTACGCATCGGCGACGTTACCGGCGTTGGTGACGGTGAAGGTGCGCACGATCGGCGAGCCGCCCGGGAAGCCTTCGGTGACGGGGTCGATCGCCGTCTCTTTCGGGGAGACGGCGATCGCCGACACCGGGGCGATCGATACGGCGATCGTGTTCGATTGCACGCCGTAGTGCAGACCCTGCGGATCGCTGTACTGCGCGGTCACGGTATTGCTGATGACGACTCCCGCCGCGGGAGACGCCTCGCCGCGCCCTGCCGCCGAAGCGATCAGAGACACGGCGAGACCCATCGCGCGCGCGAGGCGCCCGACGACTCCCGGCATGAAGTCGTTACTTGACCTGGACCTTGAACGTACAATTCCCGGACGCGCCCGCGGCGAGCGCGCCGACCGTATCGGTGAACTTCGACGAGCCGGGCGCGGTGGGGCCGGGGTTGTACCCGCCCAGCGTGCCGCCGTTGGAGTCGACCGGGGTCGCGAAGAGTCCGTTCGAGTTCGCAAACCAGTTGTTGGTGTAGACGGTCGCACCCGCACCGCCTGACGCAGCGCCGTCTTCCGTGATCACGAAGGCGCTCGCGTTGAGGGTGATGTCGTTCGTCCCGCCGGACGGAGCGACGTTGGTGTACGCGACCGTGTACTGGATGCAGTCGCCGGGGTTGGCGTTCGCCGCACCCGGGGTGAAGACGCTCGCCGTCGCGCACGGCTGACCCGCGGCGACCCCGAGCGACTTCACGAGCTTGACGTAGCCGCCGACGAAGAACTCGTCGATCGTCACGTTGGTCTTCGTGTTGTCGTTCGTCGACGTCGCGGTGACCGCGTCACCGTACCCGGCGTAGGAGTTGAACGTCGTCGCACCCGCCGGCGGCGTGTAGAGCATGCGGTAGTTCACCGTCGCGCCCGAGGGGACGCAGACCGAGGTGATCACCGTGCCGGCGACGACCGCGCCGCAGCTCCCGCTCGCGCCTTGGCCCGCGCTCGCGAAGCTTGCGGTCCAGCCGGCGGGGAGTGCCGTCAGGCCGGTCCCCGTCGCCGCGCTCAGGTTGTACGTGTCGTCCTTGTTGCCGGTGTTCTGCAGCGAGTTGACGATCGTGATCGTCCCCGCGCCGGCCGGTACCGTGACCGTCGCGCCGTTCACCGCGGCGAGGATCGTCCCGCCGTTGGTGTAGCTGAACGCCGTGTAGTCGGTGTTGGTCGTCGTGTCGGGTCCGGTCGCGCCCGGGAACCCGTTCGGACCGTTGAGGACCGAGTTGGCGACCGGTGATGCGGCCGAGGCGATCTGCGCCGAACCCGTCAGCGCGCCGTTGACGTTCGCGATCGCCGGCGCCGTCTGCGCCGGGGTCGTCGTGCCGTCGTTCTTCAGGGTCTGGAACGTGAGCCCCGGGCCCTCGATGTAGGCCGACTGGTCGGCGTAGATCGAGTTCACGACGTTGGTGATCGCATTCGGGTTCGCCGCGCCGCTCGCGGTCGAGCCGTTGATCGTGTAGCTGAACGCCGCCTGGGCCTGAGCCGCCGAAACGGTGCCCTGCGACGAGCCGGGGTTCGATGCGCCGAACGATCCGATGATCGCCGATGAGGGGATGAAAATACCGACGTAGACCGCGCCGACGGTGGAGGCCGTCCAGGTCGTGCCGTCGGTCGAGTACATGAACGTCGCACCGGCCGGTTGCGTGATCCAGGACGGCGTGCCGTTCAGGGTGAGCTGCACGGCGTTGTACGAGGGGATCTTGTCGGTGAGGATGACGCCGTCGCCGGGGATCCCGGCGCCCGCCGGCAGCGAGGCGCGCTTGACCGCGACCATCGAGCGGCCGCCGCCGTTGTTGGCGCGCACGGTGTACTGCACCGTCGGTGCGGCGACCGTGCCGCCGACGACCGCGAGCTTCTGTGCGTCGAGGCGTGCGTCGACGACCACCGTGTCGTTGTACTGGCCGACCGTGTTCGGGGTCGAGGTCTGCTGCGAGGTTCCGCTCCCGGCCTGCTGCGTGACGTTGGCCGTCACGTTGGTCGTGATCGTCCCCGATGAGCCGACGTTCGCCGTGTACTGCACGCCGATCGAGATCGTCCCGTTGATCGCGGTGAGGAACGGCCCGCCGGCGTTGCCGGTGAACAGGTAGTTGTTGACCGCCGCGACGGTCGCGAAGTTCTGGTTGCCCGCGCCCGCGTTCACGACGAACTGCGTGAACGTACCCTGGCCGGCGGTGACGCCGTTGGCCGTGCCGAGCGCGCCGGAGAGCTGGAAGTAGCCCGCCGCGTTACCGGTGTTGGTGAGCGTGTACGCGTCGGTCACCGAGCCGCCCGGGCTGACCGTGTTGTTGCCGGGCGTGCCTTGTGGCGGCGCGATCGTCATCGACGGTGCGTTCTGCACGGTCGTCGTAACGGTGTTCGACTGCGAGTTGTACGTGCTCACACCGTCCGAGTACGTCGCGGTGGCGGTGTTCGAGATCGGCGTGCCGGCCGGCGTCGCAGCGGCGAACGCCGGCGCCGTGGTCACGATCCCGAGACCGACGACGACAGGTGCTGCGACCGCCGCGCAAACGCGCAGCAGCGATCGCACGTGCGATTGCATCGAACCGGTTCTCCCTTCCGTGGGTGAATGCGACGTTCGCGTGCTCATTTGACGCGAACCTCATACCTGTACGCGGCCGTCTGGTGCGGCGCGATCGCGCCGTCGGTGACGAACCGGACCGCGGTGTAGAGCGACGGGTCGGCTTTCTTCAGCAACGTCGTGCCGTCGGGCTGCCGAACCTTGACCATCGGCGTCGCCGACCACGTCTTTCCGCCGTCGAGCGAGAACTCGGCATGCGCGCGAGGAGCCTTCGCCGATCCGTCCACGTACGCGGTTCCGGCCGGGATCTTCCCGACCGGGAGGAGCCGCAGCGCGGGCGAGTCGCCCGCGTTCGAGGCGACGATCTCGTACCGGATCGCGTCGCCCGTCTTCGGCTGGATCTGCTCGACCGGGATCAGCGTCGACGTGCCGTCGGCGGCCTGCGTCACCAGCGAGCCGGACAATTTGAGCGTGACGTTCGGTTTGGCCGACGCGATCCCGGGGAGGACCAGCGCGAAAACGACGAGCGTGAACGCCGCGATGCTACGCATCTTCCATGACTCCTCACAACGTGCGGAAAACCGCCCGTACCATCCGTGGCGGCTTCTGGGATAATACTCGGCAAGCAAGCAGGACGAATAGCCCTATGGGGCCGGGACTACCAGAAGATAACGACCGGTTGACGCGGCGTTTACACTTGGGCGCTTTTCGCTGCGAAATCGCCGCGAACGTGAAGCTCGCTTTACACGGCGCGGCTCCTCCGCCGCCGCGTCAGCCGCCGTTCAGGTCGAGAAAGACCTCGGTGCCGAGCGCGAGGACGAAGCCGGCGGCGAGCATCGAGGTCGCCACGAGCGTCAGGCCGCTGCGCCGCAGCACGCCCCACAGCTCACCGACGACGAAGATCAGCGCGCCGACCGCGGTGGTGAGGAACAGCGTCTGCAGCGTCGGCGAGGAGAACTGGTAGCCGACGAGCGTGCCCAGGAACGTGGGCCCGCCGGCGATCAGCCCGGCCAGGCCTAGCTGCGCCCAGCTCGGGGTCGTGCCGCGTCCGGCGAGCGGCGCCGCGATCCCGAACCCCTCGGTCGCGTTGTGCAGCGCGAAGCCGGCGATCAATCCGAACGCGATCGCCGTCGCGCCCGCGGCGGCCGAGGCGCCGATCGCCAAGCCCTCGGCGAAGTTGTGCGCGCCGATCCCGACCGCGATCATCCCGGCCAGCACGAGCGGACGTTCGGCACCGGGCAAGCTCGCGCCGGCCTTGGCGAAGCGCGCGGCGAGCGCGCCGAGCCCGGCCAGGCCGATCAGCAATCCGCCGACGTACGCCAGCAGCATGACGAGCGGCGCGGCGGAGGGGACGCCCGGCGCCTGCGCCGCGCGGTGCCAGCTCGCGAGCGCCGCGATCAGAGGCGCCGTCGCCTTCCCGGCGATCTCGACGATCAGATAGACGAGGATCCCGATCGCGAGCGCGTTCAGCGCGCCGACCACGGCGCTGGAGAGCCGGCGCGCACGGGCGATCGGCAGGCCCAGAAAGATCGTCAGCCCGGCGAACGCGCCGAGCAGCAGCGTGGTGCGAAAGTCGAGCGGTCCGTGCGGGTTGCCGTTCGCCGAATCCGGCATGCGGCGCGCCATCTCGGTCCCCATGAGCCCCAGCTTGTTCGGCGTGCCGGCGTAGTGAATCGTCGTGATCAGCCCGGACGGCATCCCCATCGTATCTTCGGTGTGGTCGAGCACGTGACAGTGCACCGCCCAGTTGCCGGGCTGCTGATCGGCGACGATCACGGTATCGACGCGCTGTCCCGGACCGAGCAGCACGGTGTCCTGCACGTCGTGCGCCGGCGCGGGCTGCGCGTCGCGCGCGATCACCAACTGGTCGTGCCCGTGCGTGTGCATCGTGTGGACGTTCTCGGAGGACATGTTGATCCAGCGCAGCCGCGCGCGGTCGCCGGCTCGCACCTCGATCGGCGTCGTCGCCGGATACTCTTTGCCGTTGATCGTGAAGTGGTTCTCGCTCGCGCTCTGGATCGACCACGACGAGAGCATCTCGACGTCGTCGCGCTGCGCGCGCTCCTCGGGGCGCGGATGCGCGGGCAGCACGACGATCGCGCCGTAGAGCCCGCTGTTCACCATCTGCTCGTTGTCGTGCGAATGGTAGATGAACGTCCCCGGCTGGTTCGCGGTGAACGCATAGCGGAAGCGCCCGCCGGGCCCGACCATCGGCTGCGAGATCCCGGCGACGCCGTCCATCGTATCCGGGCCGCCATGGATTCCGTGGAGATGGAGCGTGTCCGGGACGGTCATCGCGTTGCGGAACTCGATCGTGACGCGCTCGCCCTGCCGAACGACGAGCGTCGGTCCCGGCACGACGCCGTTGTACGTCTTCGCCATCACGGTGAGCCCGGGGCGGAGCGTCCACGGCGCCTCGCGCGCGACCAGCACGTACGACACGCCGTCGCCGCTCGCGCGCGGGATCGCGCGCGACGTTCCGTCCTCGCGCTTCGCCAGCCGCGACTCGCCGGGCGCCGGGGTCGCGACCGGCACGACGCCCCGAATCGGCTGCAGCCCGACCGTCGTCGGGTCGACGCCCGGCACGGCGTCGCTGTCGGCGAGCGCGCGCGACGGCCCGCCGGCGGCGAGGACGGCAAGCAGAACGAGCGGCGCGATCCACGAGGCATGCCTAACTGAAAACTTCGGCACGCCACATAGTTGGAACCGTGACGCGCGCAACACCTGCCCGGCGAGCGTCACGTTCGCGAACCGCGCTGCGTGCGTAAACGCGCCCCATGTGAGCGCTTCGTGAACGCGCGGAGCGGCCGCGATCATCGCTCGCTCATCGTTCGTGGCTAGGGTCCGTCCGACACCCATTGCTTCCTACGGGAGTGACCCAATGATCCAAAGGCGCGCCTTCCCTCCTCTCGCCCTCGCGCTTACCGCCGCGCTGCTCGTCGCCTGCGGCGGCGGCTCCGGTTCGTCGTCTCTTCCCGGCACCTCGACGACGACGACGCCCGGCGGCACGACGACCCCGCAGTCGGTCGCCATCACCTTCGGCGGTACGACCTCGCTGGCAAGCGCGCGCGGGACGCGCGATCTGAACGCGACGCCGGTGACGGTCAGCGTCAACGGTGTCGTCGTCGGCACCGGAACGCTCGACGGCGGCGGTCACGTCAAGGTCACGTTCACGGCGCCGGTCGCTGCCGGGAGCACGATCACGATCGTCGCCGGACACCTCACGGCGACCGCGACGCTCGCGATGAGCATCCCGGCGACCGCGGTGCGGATCACGATCAAGTCCGACGGCACGATCACGGTCACCAGCGCCGCCGACAACGACGGCAACGGGGTCGTGAGCGACAACGATCAGGAACAGGACAACGACGACGAGGACGGGCACGGCAACGTCACCTCGGTGACCGCCAACGGCAACCCGCTGCCGGCGAACGCGCCGTTCACGCTGGTCAACGCCTGCGGTACGCTGACGCTCACCCCGACCAGCAGCGCGGTCGCGTCGATCAAGTTCGAAGAGAAAGCGACCGACGGCGACGGCGATGACGCCGCGCGCGTCCGCTTCGAAGGTGCGTTCACCAAAGCGCTCACCTTCCCGGCCGTCTCCGGCGCAGCGCGCCTCGAGATCGAGGTCTTCGACGCGCGCGGCAAGCAACTGATCGAAGTCAAGGCGCCGCTGGGCGCGTTCACCAGCGGGACGAACGCCGGCGGCAGCCCCTGCCCCTCGCCGAGCGCGACGCCCAGCCTCGCTCCGACGTCGACCCCGACGCCGGAACCGAGCGAAACCCCGCACGCGTCACCGAGCCCGAGCGTTACCCCTAGCGCTACGCCTCGCTGACCGCGCGGCGTTGAGCGGCGGGCCTTGGAGCGAAGGCCCGCCGCTCATCGCGCCGGCAAACGCGCGTTCTGCTCAGCCCGATTCACCTTCAGGTGATGGACGACATCGACGCCAAGTACGGGCGCGACGCCGATGCGAACGATCACATCGTGCTGCTGCAAGCGCTGCAGGACCTCAAAGCCTCCCTAGAAGTTGTAGGCGTTACGCCCGAGCCCCGTGCGGTTCAGGCCGCGCGGCGCGCGCGCGCTCAGATGCGGCCCATCTTCGCGTAATCGCTGCCCGGGTACGTTGCGATCAACCAATCGAGCGTATCGTTCTTGCGGACGCGCGCGTCCTCGGTATCGATCTTGCGGTAGAGCTCGGCCAGGCTGTACAGATATCTCGGTAGCCATGGGTCGTTCGGAAACTTCCGCGACCAGTCGCGCAGCGAGTCCTCGACCAGGACGGTCTTGTCGTAGATCGCAGACGCTTCGTCGGGATGCGCATCGGCTCGCAGCGAGAGATCGTGCAGCGAGTTGCGCACGCCGAGAATGCTCATCTGGAGTTGGCCGAAGTAGCGATCGGCCGGGGCCAGGCCGGGCGCCGGCCGCGCGAGCGCCCGCGCGGGCAGCGCGACCGGCGCGGCGGTCGCGGCCAGCGCGAGGGTGAGCATGAGCCGTTTCACGGTTCAGCCGCCGGAGAAGACTTGCACGTAGAACGTCTCGCCGCGGCCGACCGTGATCACCGCGACGCCGACGCGGCGTTCGTTCGGGTCGATCATGTTGGCGTAGTGGCCGGGGCTGTTGACGAAGGCGAGGTTGGCGGCCTTCTCGTTGCGGTCGAAGGCGATGTTCTCGGCGACGTACTCCGTCGTCCAGTGCGCCGCGCGCATCCGGTCCTGGAAGGTGACGCCGGCGGGATCCGTGTGACCGAAGTACGAGTGGGCAGCCATGTCGACGCCCTTCGCGTACGCGATCCGGTCGAGGTCGGCGTCGCGGGTGAGCGCGGATACGCCGCGCTTCGCGCGTTCGACGTTGAGGTCGAATGTGAGCAGGCGCGTCTCGAAGGCGATCGCGGCCGGGCGGTGCGCGTTCACGAACACGATCGGAATCGTCTCCTCGGTGATTTGCGAAGTGCTAATAGAGGTCGGGGGCCGCGGGGCGTGGGATCGAACCGACGGGGCCGCGGTGAGCGTGCTCGCGACGACCGCGAGGATCAGCAGGCTTTTCACCCGTTGATTCTCGCCGACGTGTGTAACTCGCCGCGGTCCCGCCTGCATCGCTCGCCGCGTTACCGGCGCGACACCGCGCCGACCTCGCCGCCTTCGCACTGCGACCGCTCGCCCGCTTCTGGGCCGAATGGCACGTTTACGGCGAGAACGGGCACGGCAAACCACACCGTGGGCGTGCTCGTGGACCGTCGTCGTGTGCTGCAGCGCATTCGCCGTTCGGCGGTGCCGGTGATCGCGCTCGTCGCGCCCGCCGGCTACGGCAAGACGTACATCGCCCAGCGTATCGCGCGCGAGGACCCGCACTCGGCGACCGTCGACGTGAACGTGTCGGGCGACTGCGCCGGCTTCGTGCAAGCGCTCGCCGAGATACCGCTGCTCGCCGGCGGCGCGGCCGGCGGGATGACTGGGCTGGCCGCGGCCTGGAGTGCTTGCACCGAGCCGATCACGCTGATCTTCGAGAACCTCGACAGCGCGACCGACCGCGAGGTCATGGATACGATCGCCGAACTCGTGGTGGCACGGCCGGCCGCCGGGAAGCTGATCCTGTGCGCGCGCCGAGCGCTCACCATCGAGCTCAGCGACCTCGCGGCGCCGCACCTCGTCGCCACGCTGCGCGCCGACGACCTGCGCTTCGATCACGCCGAGATGGCGCAACTGTTCAGCGAGACGCCGTCGGACGCGACGGCGCTGTTCCGCGCCTCGCGCTTCACCGAAGGCTGGCCGGTCGTCGCCCTCTACCTGCAGCGGCTGGTGCAGGAGGGTGCGCTCGACCCGCAAGCCGACACCGTTCCCGACGCGCTGCTCGCCGAGCTGTTCGACTACGTCGACACGCAGATCATCGCGAAGCTCCCGGGGCCGGCCGCACGTGCGCTGATCGCCGCGTCCGGTTGGAGCGATCTCACCGCAGCCGAGATCGAAAGTGCGTATGGCGAGCCCGGCGCGGTCGGCGACCTGGTGCGCGTGCATCAGCTCGCGCGGGCCGGCGAGCAGGAGCGCGTCGACCTCCACCCGCTCGTACGGCGCACGGTCGCGCAGCGCCATCGTCGCCCGCTCACGACCGCGATGCGCACGATCGCCGAGCGGTTCGTCGCCGACGAGCGGTTCGCGCGCGCGTCGGAATGCTATCTGATGGCCGACGACCTCGGCGCCGCGGCCGACTGCGCGCGTCAGGTCGAAGGCGGCTTCCTCACGCTGGTCGGGATGCGGCCCTCCGGCGACGCGTACAGCGACGACGCCGCCGGCCTGGCGGCGAACCCCGAGATTCGGCTCGCGATCGCTTCGGCGCGGCGCTTCATCGAACCGACGCGGAACTTGCCGCGCGAGGCGCTCTCGGTCGTCGAATCGATGCGCGGCGAGACGTCGGCGCTCGACAAGGCCGCGCTCGGCGTCGCGGTACTCACGCTGCTCGACGCGGGGCGCACCGCCGAAGCCGTCGCGCTGATCGAGGAGGTTCCGCTCGACGAAGGCGAACCGGCGAACGGCCCGGAGCTGGTGCTGCTGACGGCTCGCCTCGCGCTGTTCGCGCACCTCGGACGATTCGAAGAGGGGATGCGGCTGTGGCGCCCGCTGCGGCGGACGATCTACGGCAACGCGGTCTGGCTCTCGCAATTGCTGGGCTTCGAGGTGCAGGCCGCCCGCGCGCGGGCACGCTGGGAAGTCGAGCACGAAGCCCTCGAGCGGATGATCTCGCTCGCCCGCAGCGGCCGCGCCGTTCCGATGATCGGGCTCGCGCTGGCCGAGGCGGTGTTCGGCTCGTGGCTCGCCGGCGAAGACGACCTCTTCGTGGCGTACCGCACGCGGCTGGTCGCGCTGGTCGAACGCTACGACATCCCCGCGCTGCTGCGCTTCACGCTCGCGGCGAGCGGGCGCGCGCCGCGCCTCGACCGCAGCGACGCGCCGCTGTGGGACGCGCGCGCGTTTTTGATCGCCACCGCCGACGCACAAGAGGGCGCGCTCGCGGCGCGCTACGTGCAGGCCGCCGTCGAGGCGGCCGACAGCACCGACGGCCCGCTGATGAAGGTGCTGGTTCGCGTCGCGGCCGCCGAGAAGGTCGGCTCGGCGCGCGGCCGGCTGCGCGAAGCGCTCGCGCTGTGCGACGCGATCGAATCGGTTCCGCTGCGTGACTCCGTCGCCGCACTCGCCGAACGCGGCGACGTGCGCGGGATGCTCGCCCCGCTGGTCAACCGGTTGCGCCACCGCGCGTCGATCGCCCTCGCCGCCGAGGACGCCGCGCTGATGATCTCGCTCGCCGACGGCACCATCTCGCGCGGCGAGGAACGGGTCGACGTCTCGGAGGGCGTCCTCGCGCTGCTGCTCGCGCTCGCGGTCGAAGGACAGCCGGTCGCGCGCGACCGGCTGGTCGACCGCTTGTGGCCCGACCTGCAGGACGAGTCGGCCTACAACGCGCTCAAGATGTGTGTCCACCGCACGCGCCAACAGCTCGCCTCGCCCGCGGCGGTCGTCGTTTCCCGGGGCGGGTACGCGCTCGCGCCCGAGATCGACGTCGACCTGCGCTGGCTGCAGCGCACGCTCGACCGGGTTCGCCGCGACACCGTTCCGGCGGCCGATCTGCCGCGCCTCGAGGCGACCTTCGAATGCCTCGCGCGCGGGCGGCCCGCGGCATTCGCCGACTGGGAATGGTTCGAGCCGGTCGAGCAGACGCTGACGGCAGCGACGCACGAGGTCGGCGCGTTCATCGCCGCGCGCGCGCTGCACGAAGGCGACGACGTCCGCGCGCTCGCCATCGCGCAGACGCTCACCAAGCTCGATCCGCTCGACGAGAGCGCGCGGCAGATCGCGATCAGCGCGCACGTCGCGGCGCACGACCGCAGCGCCGCGATCCTGGAATACCGCGCCTACAAGGCGCTGCTCCGCTCCGAGCTCGACGTCGAGCCGTCGGCCGGGCTCAAGCGCCTGCTCGAGGTCTAGGGAGCCTCCCTAGCAACTGCCGCTGGTATACGTGGCGTTCAGCCCGGCGGCGACCGCGTAGCCGACCGTGCTCACGCAGTACATGATCACGCTCGGCGGGTCGCTGTGCGCGTACCCGAGCGAGGCGGAAACCGTGCCGGTGACGCCGAGGGTCGCGCTGATGTACGACGGGACGTCCATCGCCGCGGTGACCGTGTGCTTCGTCACCGTAACGTAGTGGTACGCCGAAAACCACCAGCCGGAGAAGTTCATGGTCGAGACGGCGCAGGTCGAGACGGGCGCATGATCCGGTTTCCAGAACGGCCGCGCGCTGCCGCCGGTTCCGGTGCCGTTGAGCACCGTCAGCGCATCGGTTGCGATCGCCGCGTCGCAGGTCGTGATCGGCGGCGAGGTGTCGTCGAGCGCGTTGTAGATGTCGGCGGCGCTGTACTTCGTGGTCGACTCGAACGAGACGATCGCGCCGTAGCGTACGGCCGACTGCGCGCGCTCCTCGAGCACGCCGAGCCGCGCGAAGTAGAGGATCGCGAACATCACCGCCAGCGCGATCGGCAGGAACAGCAGGGTCTCGACCAGCGCTTGACCGCGCTCGCCGTGCTTCACGAGCATGCGTAGCCCGGGCCGAGCGCGGACGGGCGCGTCGTGCCGGCGACGTACCAGGTCATGTTGACGGTCAGCTTCTTGAAGCTCACCAGATAGTCGGCGTTCGCTCCGGCCGGAGACTCGTCGGGCTGGAACGGGAGACCGTTTTTCGGGTTGGTGTTCCCCGGCACGAAGGCCTCGCTGATCGGGGCCAGCGTGGCGACGCTGCGCCCGAGTGCGGTGAAGGTCGGCGTCGCGCCGAGCCCGAGCAGCGCGGGGCTGAAGAACGGGACCTTCTTGCACGCCGTCACGTCGACCGTCTCGCTCGCGCCGTTGTAGCTCGACGAGTAGCTGAACGCGCAGTCGAAGGTGGAGCAGTTCGCCGGGATCAACGCGACCGCCGACGACGGCGAGTTCTGCAGTCCGTTGTCGTTGATCCCGAAGTCGAGCAGCATCGCGATGTTGATCAGCGCGTAGCCGAGCAGCGCGTTGAGGTACGCGCTCCGCAGGCTCGCGTAGTTGGCGTCGCACGAGGCGCCGCAGACCGACGACTTGTTGACCGTGTTCATCATCCCCTGGACCAGGTAGCGTATGCGCATCTCCTCGACGGCCGCGGTGAATTCCAGCGTCGTCTCCTCGTTGAACGAGGACGCGTCGGTCGCGATCCCGGCCGAGGCGGCGCTGTCGGCCGCGCTCTGCGCGCGGATCCCCCAGCGCAGCGTGTTCGTGTAGTTGGTGAGGAAGAACAGGACCGCCAGCGCCGCCGCGATGCTGAGCGTCCAGAGCGGCAGCGTCTGCCCGCGCCGGCTTTCCGCGCTCAGACGCACGTCAACCCGCTGTCCCAGCCGTAGATCTGCGCCAGCGGACTGCTGTGCCAGGCCGGGTCCCAGAACGTGTTGGGGCCGCCCCCGGAGTGCGGGCGGCTCGAGGGGAACGCAAGGTTTGCGTACACGACCGCGCGGCAGAGCCATTCGCCGAAGTTTCCGAAGTACTCGCCGCCCGAGTTGCGCGTCTGCGCGATCTTGATCGCGTAGTTGACGTTCGCGGTACCGGAGGCGTTGCGATAGTTCGAGAGCGTGGCGGCGACCGAGAACGGTCCGGGCGAGGCACCCGGCGCGACCGGTACGCGTTCGCCTGCGCTCGACTGCATCGAGACGGTCGCCGCTGCGCCGGGCACGTGGATCCCGTCGGCGGTCGAGGCCGCCGTAGCGGTGACGATCCCGTTGCTCGTCGTGACCGTGATCCCGGCGGCCGGAATCTTGGTGAAGACGGCGGCCGCCTGCGCGGTCGCGTAGGTGCTGCCGCGGGTCGGATTCTGCGCGTACACGTGCGCCGCGACGAACGCCGCACCGTCGTCCGAGGTCTGCGTGAAGCCGAGGATCCCCAGCTGCAGCGTTCCGAACAGGACGATCAGCACGACGCCGATCGTCAGCGCGGTCTCCAGCATCGCGCTCCCGCGAGATGCGTGGTTCACGACGGCGTCGTCCCGAGCAAGGTCATCTTGCTGCTGGTCACGGTGAGCCGGCTGCCGCACTCGGTGACGATCGCGGCCAAGCCGGCGATCATCACCATGGCGAGCACGGCGCTGATCAGCGCGTACTCGGCGAGCGCCGCGCCGGAGTCGTCGGCGAGCAGCCGGCCCAGGTGCGTCATCGGGTGATCACCGTCGGCGTCATGACGAAGATGATGTCGGTCTGCTGCGACTGGTAGCGCGTCGAGCGGAACAGCTTGCCGATGATCGGGAGATCGCCGAGCAGCGGGACCTTTTGGACGCTGCGCGACTCGACGTGGCGCAGCATCCCGCCCAGGATGATGCTCTCGCCGGATTGCGTGACCACGTCGGTGGTCAGCCGGCTCGTGCGCAGCGAGGGGATGACGAAGCCGCCGGTGAGGACCCCGTTCGCAAAATCGAGGTCCGAGACTTCCGGCGTCAGCTTCGCTTCGACCGCGCCGTTGCCGAGCAGCGTCGGGGTGACGTTCAGCCGGACGCCGTACTCTTTGTAGACGATGCTGGTCTGGCCGACGCCGGTGGTGTAGGGGATCGGGATCTCACCGCCGACCAGAAAGCTGGCCGCGACGCCGGGGAGCGTCACCAGCGTCGGCTCGGAGAGCAGCGTCGCATCGCCGTGCGAGACGAGCAGATCCAGCGTCGGCGCGAGGCTGGTCGTGCGCACGAACGCGCCGATCGTCAGCGCGCGGCCGACGCCGCCGACCGTCTCGACGATCGGGAACGACGGCGTGCCGAGGATGACGCTCGCCGGGTTGGTCGGATCGGGCGTGCCGGACTGCAGCCGCACGCCGAGCTGGTTCAGCGCGTTCTTGTCGACCTCGTAGACGCGCACTTTGACCTCGACCTGTGAGACGGTCACGACCTCGAGCCGGTCGGTCACCTTCGCATCGGCGGCGAGATAGGGGCCGGCGAGGCCGCGGACGCGGGCCAGGATCCACTCGGCGCGCATGCGGTCTTGCACCATTCCGCTGACGATCAGCCCGCCTTTGCCGTCGGAGTCGACCGTCACGTCGGGCCCGGCAGCGGCGGCGATCCGCGCTTGCAGCGCGCCGAGCGGATGCAGCACCGTGACCGCGTTGACGACCGCGTACTTGCTGGCGAGCGCGAGCTTGTCGAAGCGGCCGAGGATGTCGTTGACGACGGCGAGCTCGCGCGGATCGGCGACCGAGCCGCGAACGACCAGCGCGCGGTCGAATGCTTTCACGACGACGCCGGGAAACGGGATCGCCGACTGCACCATGACCGCCAAGCGGTCGGCGTTGTCTTCGGTGACCTCGATCTGGTACTCGATGCGCCGGCCCTTCGACCAGACGATCGCGCTGGTATGACCGGGCGCTCGCCCGGTGACCAGCAACTGCGCCTCGCCGACGGCACGAATCGACACGACGTTGCTGTCGCCGACGGCGACGCGTTCGACCGCCTGCTGATCGACGACGAGGGAGTGCCCGGTCTGGACGCTGATCGTGCGCGCTTGTTGCGCGCTCGCAGGCGAGAGGGTGCTGAGAACGGCGAGCAAGACCGCAACGACGAGGGTGTGGCGCATGACCGAGATGATCCGCATGCCGGTAACCGCGAGGTGTCCTCATGACGGGCCTCAGGCGGACACCGGCCGGTGACCTCGGGCCGGTACGGTAGGTGAGCGTCGCGTCATCCGCGCCGCATCACTCACCCTCCGACAGGAAGCACAACTTGTTCTCATCGTTCGTTTCCATGCTCCGCAGCGAAGACGGCGCCAGCCTCGTCGAGTACTCGCTCGTCGTCGCGCTGATCGCCATCGTCTGCATCGCCGCCGTCACCACGCTCGGCAACAAGGTCAACAACAAGCTCAACAACGCCGCGAACGCACTCTAAGAGCATGACGCCGCCGTCCACCGCCCTGCTGGGGCTCGTGCTCGGCGCGTGCACGCTCGCCGCCGCGTCCGACATCTTCTCCCGGCGCATCCCGAACCTGATCCCGCTCGCGATCCTCACGCTCGTCGTGATCGAGCGGGCGCACCAGGGTTGGGGTTCGCTCGGGAGTGGATTCGCCGCACTGGCGATCGTGCTGATCGTCGGAACCTTCGCGCACGCTCGCGGCTGGTTCGGAGGCGGCGACGTCAAGCTCGTCGCCGCCGTCGCAGCCGCCTTCGGGCTGCCGCTGTGTTTCGCGTTCCTGCTCTTCACCGGTGCCTGCGGCGGAATCGTCGCGCTCGCCACGCTCTTCTTCACCCGCCGCCTCTCGCCGCGTGAAGCGATCGTCGCGATCGACGTGCTCATCCGCACCCGCACCGTCACCCTCGCCCACAAGAGGGCCACCGTTCCCTATGCGATCGCGATCGCGCTCGGAGCGATCCTCACCACCCTCTCCCTCCGCTTCCCGGTGATGCAACTGCAATGAAAACGCCGCCTCGCACCACGCTCATCGTCGCCGGCGCAATCGCCGTCGCGACCGGCTTTCTCACCCTGAACTACGTCTCATCCGTGAGCCGCAGCGAAGCGGCGCAAGCCGAGCCGCAACAGCGCATCCTCGTCGCCAAGGCCGACATCCCCGCGCGCGCCACGCTCGACGTCACGATGCTCCGGCGCGTGACGCGTCCGGCCTCGCAAGTCGAACCCGACGCCGTCGTCGACGCCAACAAGGCGATCGGACAGCTCGCGCTCGTCTCGCTGCCGGCCGGCTCGACGATCACCGCCTCGCGGATCGGACGCCCGCAATCCGTCGCGCTCGCCGTCGTCCTCAAACGCGGGATGCGCGCGGTCAGCATCGGGATCGACCGCGTCAAGGCGGTCGGCGGCCTGATCCAACCCGGCGACCGCGTCGACGTCATCGCCGTGGCGCCGCGCGTCGGCGACGAGACGCCGCAAGGCCACACGATCATCTTCGGCGCGCTCGTGCTCGCCTCGGGTACGCAGATGGAGTCGACGCAGCCGACGCTGCAGTCGGGCCAGGAAACCCCCAACCTCACCACGGTGACGCTCGGCGTCACGCCGGCCCAAGCCGATCTGCTCGCCGCCGCCGACGTCAACGCCACGCTGCGGCTCGCGCTGCGCTCGCCGCAGGAACCGCTCGGCCATCAGAGCGCCGATAAATTCGTCCTCCCGGCCGCGGCGCCGAAAGCCGGCTCCAGCTTCGCGCAGCCCGCCCCGATCGTCGTCGCAGCGCCCGCCGCCGCGCCGGCGGCTCCGGCCGCTGCGGCTCCGCGCGCCGCTCCTCCGGCCCGCGCCAAACCGCCGGCGCGCCGCAGCGGACCCGAGGTCATCGAAGACGGCCCGGGGGCGCACAAGTGAATCGCGTCATCTCGTTCGTCGGCGCGAAGGGCGGCTCGGGAACGACCGCGATCGCGCTCGAGACCACGCGCGCGCTCCGGCGCACGCAGCAGGTCGCGATGATCGACGCCGACCTCACCGGCCGCCGAAACCTCGCGGTGATGCTCGACTGCGTCCGCGCGTTCGACGAAAACCGGCGGCCCGACGTCATCCCGATCGTCGAGCGCGAAAACTTTCTGGCCGCCGAGCTCGCCAACGGGCTGGTCTCGTCGTTCTCGCTGCGCGCGAAGTCGGTCGAGGCCCTGAGCGAGGCGCTCGCCGCGTGCGAGACGATCGTCGTCGACGTGCCGCAGCCGTTCGCCGGCGCGGTGCAGCCGTTCGTCTCGCGTACCTCGCGCTTCTTGATCGTGATGGAGCCCACCGTGCTCGGGGTCGCGAGCGCGCGCAGCTTCGTCACCGACGTGTTCGCGAACGTCGAGCGGACCCGCATGGCGGCGGTCATCAACCACCGCGAAGTCCACTCCGCCGAGTTGAGCCGCCGCGAGATCGAAGGGCTGCTGGGGATCGCCGTCGCGGCGGAGATCCCCCACCGCTCGGACCGCGGCTTCGGCAAGGCGATCGCCGCGCTGGCCCACTACGCCGGCGCGATCGAGATCGCTGCGACGCCGGTCAGCCTGTTGAACTCGAACGTGCCGGTCGGCGAACGCCGTTCCGACGAGCGCCGCGACGAGATGCGGCGTGAAGAGCGCGCGCTCGACGAGAGCGCCGACGTGAGCGGTGCCCCCTCGCACACGGCGGCGATCAACGCCATCAAGATCGAGATCCACGAGGCGCTCGGCGACGAGATCGACGTCGCGACCGCGGCGACGATGTCGGACGCCGGCCGCGTGAACCGTCTTCGCGAGCAGGTCTCGAACACCGTGCGCCGCCTGGTCACCGAGCATGCGGCGGACTTTTCGATCGAGGCGATCGGGCCGCTGACCGATGAGATCGTCGCGGAAGCGCTCGGCCTCGGACCGCTGGAAGACCTGATGGCGCAGGCCGACATCTCCGAGATCATGGTGAACGGGCCCGACCGTATCTTCGTCGAGCGGAACGGCGTGCTCGAGCTGACCGCGAAGAAGTTCGCCAACGCGCAGCAGCTCCGGCTCGTCATCGAGCGGATCATCGCGCCGCTCGGCCGGCGCGTCGACGAGTCCTCGCCGATGGTCGACGCGCGCCTCCCCGACGGTTCGCGCGTCAACGTGATCATCGAACCGCTCGCGCTGAACGGCGCGACGCTCTCGATCCGCCGCTTCGGGGTCCGCCGGCTCGAAGTCGCCGACCTCGTGCGCCTCGGCGCGATCTCGCCGCAGCTCGTCAACCTGCTGCGCGCCTCGATCGAAGCTCGCCTCAACATCGTCGTCAGCGGCGGCACCGGGTCCGGGAAGACCACCTTCCTCAACATTCTCTCCGGCTTCATCCCGGCGACCGAGCGCATCGTCACGATCGAAGACGCGGCCGAGCTGCAGCTCCGCCAGCAGCACGTCGTGCGGCTGGAATCTCGTCCGCCGAACATCGAGGGCAAGGGCGAGGTGCGCATCCGCGACCTCGTCCGCAACTCGCTGCGCATGCGCCCCGACCGCATCGTGGTCGGGGAGTGCCGCGGCGGCGAGGCGCTCGACATGCTGCAGGCGATGAACACCGGCCACGACGGTTCGCTGACCACGGTCCACGCCAACGCGCCCCGCGAGGCGCTCTCGCGCATCGAGACGATGGTGATGATGGCCGGCTTCGACTTGCCGGTGCGGGCGATCCGCGAGCAGATCTCCGGGGCGGTCGATCTCATCGTGCAGACGTCGCGGATGCGCGACGGCAGCCGCAAGATCGTCAGCATGACCGAGATCGTCGGCATGGAGGGCGACGTGATCACGATGCAAGAGATCGTCTCGTTCCACCAGCGCGGCGTCAACGAGGACGGCAAGGTCATCGGCGATTTCCGCTTCAGCGGCGTCGAGCCGCTGTGCTTCGCCCGCTTCGAAGAACTCGGCGTCCGGTACGAACGCGGCGAGCTCGCGACGCTCGCCGCCGCCGGCGGTGCGTGGTGATCGTCGCCGCCGGCCCGTATGCGATCGTCATCGGCTTCGCCGTGTCGGCGGCGCTGCTATGGATCTCCGTCGGTGACCGCCTGCAGCGTTTCGTCCGCTCGATCGGGCCGAGGGTCGCCGACCATTCGGTCACCGCCGACGTCAAGGCGCGCGCCGTCTCGGCGTGGGAAGCGTTTCAGACCGGCCGCCGCGTGAAGAAGTTCATGCCGCAACTCGAGAGCGCGCTGCGCATGATCTCGAGCTCGCTGCGCGTCGGCCTGAGCTTCCGCCAGGCGCTGCTCATCGTCGCCGACGAGCTCGACGAGCCGGCCAAAGGCGAATTCGCGCGCGTCGTCGGCCGTACCAACCTCGGCCTGAGCCTCTTGGACGCGCTCGACGAGCTCTCTGAACGCCTGCCCAGCCCCGAGCTCACCATGACCGTGCGCGCGATCCGCGTGCAGGCCGGGACCGGCGGCGATCTCGCCGACCTGCTCGACGGCGTCGGCGACACGATCAAAGCCCGCCGCACGCTCTCGCGCAAAGTGGCGGCGCTGACCGCGGAGGGCCGCATGAGCGCCTACGTCATTTTGGCGCTCCCGATCGGCGTCGGGGTCTTTCTCGGCATCACGCAGCCTCACATGGGGCACGCCCTGCTGTTCACGACGATCGGGCACATCTCGCTCGCGGTCGTCGTCGTGCTCGAGGTCTGCGCGTCGCTCATCATCGCGCAAATGCTCAAGGTGCAGCTGTGACGTTTGAAATCCTCGCGCTCCCCGCGCTCGCGGTCGCCAGCATGTTCGGGCTCGTGCTCGCGATGCCGCGCCGTTCGCCGGCCCACCGCATCGTGAGCGACATCGAAGGCCGCGTTCGCGGCGCCCAAGCGCTCACCGAGCGCGTCGTCGACGCGCGCGACCTCGGGAAGCTGCGGAGCAAATTCCTCCAAGCGGGCTGGTACGAGGCGACCCCCGCCGGGCTGCTGGCCCGCAGCGGCGCGTTCGCGGGCGCGGGGCTGCTCGGCGCGGTCGCGCTCGACTGGCTGCTGCACCCAAACACGATGATCGGCGGCGGGATCATCCTCGCCTTCGTCGCCGGCGGCGCACACCTGCCGTTCTCGCAGCTCAACGGTGCCGTCAAGAAGCGCAAGAGCGCGATCTCAGCCGCGCTGCCTGATCTGCTCGACACGCTCGGCAGCACGGTGCGCGCCGGCCTCGCGATGAACGCCGCGCTCGTCCACTCCGCGAACGCGGTGACCGGCCCGCTCGCCGAGGAGCTCAAAGGGATGCTCAGCGAGATCAGGCACGGGCGCTCGCGGGTCGACGCGCTCCGCGCGCTCGGCGAGCGCGTGCAGAACGACGAGCTCACACAAGTCGTGCGCGCGATGGTGCAAGCCGAGCGGCTCGGCGCCAACCTCTCTTCGGTGCTCTTGGGACTCTCGTCCGAGGCGCGCGAGCGCCGCGTGCTGCGAGCCGAAGAGCTCGCCGCCTCCCTCCCCGTCAAGATGGTGCTTCCGATGGCCTTGTTCATGCTTCCCGCGCTGTTCGTGATGATCTTCGGCGCCGTCGCCGCGGACTATTACACGCGATGAACCACTCGCTGCAACTGCTGGGCGACGCGGGACTCTTCGCGACCCTCGCCTATCTCGGGACGGTCCTCGCGCGCGTCGTGACCGCGGACGCCCGTTCGTTCGCCGACGGGCCGCCGGCCGGGCGCCCCGCGACCGGGCTCATCGTGCTCGCCGCAGCGCTCGCCGGCCTGTGCCTGGGGATCCGCGGGATGGCTGCGCCGGAGCTCGGCATGGCGTGCATGCTGACGATCGCGCTGGCCGGGATCTGTTACTCCGACGTGCGCTGCGGCCAGATCCCCGACGTCTTCACGCTGGCACCGCTCGCCGCGATCCTGCTCGGCGACGTGCTGCTCCACCGCTGGAGCGCCCCGATCGCCGTCGTGCTGGTCGCGGCACCGTTCTGCGTCGCAGCCAAGCTCTCGGGCGGCCGCGGGATGGGCTGGGGTGACGTGAAGCTGGTCGCGCTCGGCGCCGCCGTGCTCGGCGCGCAGTCCGCGCTACTGGCCTTTACCGGCGCGTGCTTCATCGCGGTCGCCGTCGCGCTGCTGCGGCGGCGCCAACGGACGTTCGATGCCGTTCCGATCGCTTTCGCGCCGTATCTCGCCGGCGGAATCACCGCGATCCTCGCCCTGCGCGGCGTCAACTGAGCGCGCAAGCCATGTGGGAGTGGTCGACCGCGATGCGCCGCTGGCTGATGCCGGCGATCGTCATCGCGGGGCTCGGCGGCGCGCACCTAGCGAGCGCGCTGCTCCTGCCGCCGTCCGACGGCGATCTCGGCTGGCAGCACTGGCTCGGCGTGCGCGTACTCGGCGGCGGCTTTCCGCACGCGCTCGGCACGGAGTCGTTCACCGCAAGCGGCGCACCGTGGGTGCCGCAGGAATGGCTGTTCTCGGCGCTGCTGGCGGCCGCGATGTCGCATGGCGCAGGCTGGCTCTTCGCGCTCGCCGTCGGCGCGTGCGCGGTCGTCGCGCTCGGCTGTGTCGCGGTGCGCTGCGCGCGCCACGGCGCGCATCCGGCGGCGATCGCCTTCGTGCTGGTATTCGTCGACGTCGCGATGTCGGAGTCGTTCGGCGTGCGCGTGCAAGTCGTCGGCTGGGCGATGCTCGCCGCGTTCCTGCTCGCCTTCGAGCTCCCCGGCCGTCTGCGCTGGAGCTCGCTCGCCGTCGTCGCGCTGTGGGCGAACTGCCACGCCAGCGCGATGATCGCACCGGTCCTCGCCGCAGCGGCGGCGGCCGGCAGCTTCGCCCAGGGCGACCGGCGCGGCGCCGTTCGCGACGCCGCCATCGCAGTCTGCAGCGTGGCCGCCGTCTGCGCGACGCCGCTCGGCACGAGATTGCCGCTGTACGCACTCGAGCTCGTGCACAGCCCGATCCGGCATTGGATCCGCGAGTGGCGTCCGACCGCGCTGACCGATCACGCCTTCGTCTTCGGCCTGCTGCCGCTCTTCGTCCTGACGCTGCTCTGCGCGCCGCGCGCGTCGCGGCGCGCGCTCGCGATCGCCGTGCCCTTCGCATACCTGGCGTTCGCCGCCGTGCGCAACGTGCCGCTCGCCGCGATCGCCTGCGCCCCGCTCGCCGCGGTCGCGCTGACCTCGCTGATCCCTTCGCTCGCGGCGTTCCGCCCGGTCCGCAGCCGCGCGCTCGCGGCGGCGGCGATCGTCGCCGCCTTCCTCGCCATCGGCACCGCCGGTGCGATCGCCGCGCGCGGCGCGCAGGACGACCGGCCGCTGGCCGCGATCGCGCAGTTGGCCGGACTCGCCGGCCGGCATCGCCTGTTCTGTGAAGACTTCGCGTGGTGCGGACCTGCGGTGGATACCGGCCGCATCAGCGTGTTCGTCGACGGCCGGGCCGACCCGTTTCCCAACGCCGTGTGGACGGAGTACGACGCCGTCGTGCACGTTCGCGCCGGCTGGCGCGGCATCGTGCGGCGCTACGGCGTCGACGCGATGCTCGTCCATCGCGACGGCGCGCTCGACCGTGCCGCCGAGCACGACGGCTGGCGCATCGCGCGCGACGCACCGATCCGGCTGCTGGTAGCGGCCCGCTCAGCTCACCACTCAGGACGGAGTCATTCATGAGGAACCTCAAGCCGCGCCAGACCGAGGCCGAGCGCGCGCTCCTGGTCGAGCACGACCCGCTGACCGGGTTGCCGAACCGCCGGCTACTGGCGAAGGAGCTCGCCCGCGCGATGACGGCAGCCGCGGCCGGCGGCCGCCGGATCGCGGTCGTCGCGCTCGACCTGGACGACTTCGCGCGGATCAACGACGCGTACGGCCACGCCGAAGGCGACCGCGCGATCCGCATCATCGCGGAACGCCTGACCGGTTGCGTGCGCTCCGGGGATATCGTGGCGCGCGTCGGCGGTGACGAGTTCGTCGTCGTCTTCGGCGACCTCGCATCGAGCGGGAGCGCCGCGCGCGCCGTGCAGCGCATGCGCGCCGCGCTCGCGGAGCACGTCGTCATCGGGTCGACGGCGGTCGGCTTCGAAGCCAGCTTCGGGATCAGTTGTTTCCCCGACGACGGCGGTTCCGCGGAGCAGCTCATCGGGTTCGCCGACCTGGCGATGTACCGGGCCAAGCGCACCAGGCGCGGCGAGTTCGCGTATTTCGCGCCCGCGCTGCACGACGCCGCGGTCGAACGGCTGCGGCTCGAGCACGAGCTCGGTGAGGCGATTCAGAACGGCGAGCTCGTCGTTCACTATCAGCCGATCGTCGACGCGCGGACGAACCGCATCGGCGGCGTCGAGGCGCTGGTGCGCTGGGCGCATCCGACCGACGGTCTCAAGGCCGCCGACACCTTCATCCCGCTGGCGCAGGAGACGGGGCTGATCGTCCCGCTCGGCGAGTTCGTGCTGCGCGAAGCGATCGGCGCGGTCGCGCAGCTCCACCGCAGCGGGTTTCCCGAGCTCCGCCTGGCCGTGAACGTTTCGCCGCGGCAGCTCCACGACGCGGCGTTTCCGACGAGCGTGCTCGGCGCGCTCGCGCAAGCCGGGCTGCGCACCGACCGTCTCGACCTCGAGATCACCGAAGCGTTCCTGACCTCTGATGCGGAGTGGGCCGCCGCGCAACTGCGCGAGCTGCGCCGGCTCGGCGTCCGAATCGCGCTCGACGATTTTGGAACCGGCTCCAGCGCGCTGAACTTTCTCGGCCGCTTTCCGCTGCAGATCCTCAAGCTCGATCGTTCCTTCGTCGCCGAGATCGAGCGCAGCGAGCTCAGCCGCACGGTCGCGGGCGCGATCACCGGCCTGGCCCGCAGGCTCGGGATGCGCACGACGGCGGCGGGCGTCGAGACCGCGGCCGCGCGCCGCATCCTCGGCGAGCTCGGCTGCGACGCTTTCCAAGGTTCGTACTTCGCGCCGCCGATGTGCCTCGAGGAGCTCCGCGACGCGGTCGCCGCCGACCGCCTGGCCGCAGCATCGTGACACCGCGACCCTCCTCCGTTACCCCAGCGGCCGGGCGCGGTACCCTGGCGGTTACGGCAGGCGCCTAACCTACGCACATGACCAGCACCTTTTCGGGGACGTTCGCTCGGTTTGCGCGCAGGCAGGCCGGGCGAACCGCGCCGGACCTTGCGCGAGCCGACATCCTCAACCGGCTGTACATCGCAGCGATGTTCGCCGTCATCATCGCGATCGGTGCGTTCGGGATCTTTGCGCTCGAGCGCGGGAACAGCAGCGGGAGCGTCGTCGCGGCCGGCTTCGAGCACGCGAGCGATGCGACCGAGTTGAGAGCCGCTCAGGATCAGGAATACAGCGAGCTCCAATTGCAGATCGGGCGGCGGAGCCCCGCGCTCTCCGGCCAGTTCCAACACGCGACGCAGCAGTTTGATGCCGTCTATGCCGAGGTGCTGCATGACGGCTGGGCGAACGGCGACCCGCTCTTTACGACGCTGCAGCCGCGCCACGTTGCCTTCCTGACGCAGAGCCGGGCGATCACCAGCGCCCTTGCAAGAGGCGACTCTGCCGCGGCGCTGCGCATCGAGACGCTCGGCGTACGGCCGAACGTGGTCGCGATCAACCACACGCTCGACGTGCTCACGGACGTATCGTTCCGCGCGGGCGTCTCCGAGGAGACTGCCGACCAGCGGTTCTCGCGCGAACAGCAGCGGCTCATCGGCGCGGTCACCCTGCTCGGCATCGCGCTCATGGCGGGCGTCGCCATGCTGCTCGGGCGCTACAAGCGCTCGGCGGACGCTTCGGCACGCGCCACCTTCGCCACGCTCGCACAAGCGGCGTTGACCGACGGGCTCACCGGACTGGGAAACAACCGTTCGTTCCACGACGATTTCGAGCGCGAAGTCGCGCGCGCAAAGCGACACGCACATTCGCTCGTGCTGGCGCTGATCGACGTCGACGATTTCAAATCGGTCAACGACAACCTCGGGCATTCGCACGGCGACGCGGTGCTCAGGCACGTCGGAGAACAACTGAGCGGGACACGACGGGAGGATCGGGGTTACCGCATCGGCGGCGACGAGTTCGCGCTCCTTCTGGTGGAGACCGATCCGGAGGCGGCGGCGCTCACGCTCGGCCGGCTGCAGGATGAGATCCGCGATTGCGGGATGGGCGCCACGGTGAGCATCGGGTACGTGAACCTCGCCGGCGATCAGCTCGACGGCGAGGCGTACGAACTCGCCGACACCGCACTCTACGAGGCGAAGCGCCTCGGGCGCAATCAGACGATCTGCTTCGAGGACGTCATGGCGACGGTCAGCGTGTTCTCGCCGCGCAAGGCCGAGGTGGTTCGTACGATGATCGCGCAGGGGCTGGTGAGCACCGCCTTCCAGCCGATCTGGGACATGCAGAGCACGCGCCCGCTCGGCTTCGAAGCGTTGGCGCGACCGCTCCCCGAGCTCGGCTTGTCCGGCCCGCAAGAGGCGTTCGACGTCGCGGAACGGATCCGGCAGCTCCCGGAGCTCGACGCGCTGTGCATGCGCAAGACGCTCGAAGCCGCAGACGACCTGCCGCCGGATGCGGTCATCTTCCTCAACTACTCACCCGCCTCGCTGGTGCACGTCGCCTTCGACCCGAAAGCGTTCGTCGCCGTCGTGCGGGCGGCTGGCTTGCTGCCGCAGCAGATCGTCATCGAGCTCACCGAGCGCCGCATCGACGACCCCGGCGCGGTCGCACGGCGCGTCGCGGCGCTGCGCGCGCTGGGCGTGCGGATCGCGCTCGACGACACCGGCGCCGGCCACGCCGGGCTGGAGGTCCTGAGCAAGGTGCGGTTCGATTTCGTCAAGATCGACCGCGGGCTCACGACCCACGCGATGGCGAGCGCCGAAGCGCGCGGCGTCCTGGCGGGGATCATCGCGATCGCCCGCGAGACCGGCAGCTACCTGATCGCCGAAGGGATCGAGACGGACGAGATGCTCGACTTCGTCCGCAACGCCCACATACCGAACACCGCCGGCGTACGCGGCATCCAAGGCTACCTGCTCGGACGGCCGCAGCAGGGACCGCTCGATTCGCGATCGCTCGAAGCGCATCACGAGTTCCTCGCCGCGCGCGGCGAGGCGCTGGTAGCGTGACGCCGTGACGACCTCCGCTGCGAGCGCCGCACGCGCCAACCTGTTCAACCGGATCTCGGTCGCGACGATGTTCGCCGTCATCGTCACAATCGGCAGCTGCGGCATCCTTGCGATCATGCACGGCCAAGACAGTGACGAACTCGTCGCGCAGAGCTTCGAGCGAGCGAACCACGCCGGCGAGATGCGGGTCGCGCTCGATCGGGAAGACGTCGAGCTCCTCGAGCAGCTGCGAGCGCGCCAGGGGACGGAATCAGACGGTCTCGTGCGTTCGACGGAGATGTTCGATGCCGCGAATCGCGCGGTCGCGCACGACGGTTGGGCCGACAGCGAACCGCTGTTGAAGACGCTGGCGGCGCGCCAGGCGTCGTTCGTGACGGACAGCCGCGTGGTCGCAGGAGCCCTCGCCGCAGGCGACTACGCGCGAGCGATTCGCATCGACACGCACGACGTGCGCCCGAACGTCGCCGCGATGCGCCACGCTCTCGACACGATCGCCGTCGATCTGTATCGTGCCAGCCTCGCGGACGCCGCCGAAGACCACCGGGTCACGTGGGATCTCCAGCGCCTCATCGCGGTCGTCACCGGGCTCGGCGTGCTGCTGATGGGAGGGTTCGCCGTGCTGCTCGGGCGCTACAAGCGCGCGGCCGACGCCTCGTCGGCCACGACGCTCGCCCTGCTCGAGCGCGCCGCCCTGACCGACGGCCTCACGGCGCTCGGCAACAACCGCTCGTTCTACGAGGACCTGGAACGCGAGCTCGCGCGCGCCGAGCGGCACGCGCACCCGCTCGCGCTGGCGCTCATCGACGTCGACGGTTTCAAAGCGTTCAACGACAAGGGCGGACACTCGCACGGCGACGCCGTTCTGACGGCAGTCGGCACGGGGCTGCGCACGATGCGCTCGGAGGATCGCGGATATCGCATCGGCGGCGACGAGTTCGCGCTGATCCTGGTGGAGACCGATCCCGCCGCAGCGGCCGTCGCGCTCGCGCGCCTGGAGGCGGCGATCCGCGAGATCGCGCTGGGCGCGACCGTGAGCATCGGGTACGTCAACCTGCTCGGTGAAGCGCTCGAGGCCGACCCCTACGAGCTCGCCGACACCGCACTCTACGAAGCGAAGCGCCTCGGACGGAATCAGACGGTCTGCTTCGAAAACGTCCGCTCGACCGTCAACGTCTTTTCGCCGCGCAAGGCCGAGGCCGTTCGCTCGATGATCGAACAGGGACTGATGAGCACCGCGTTCCAGCCGATCTGGGACATGCAGAGCACGCGCCCGCTCGGCTTCGAAGCGCTGGCGCGCCCGTTCCCCGAGCTGGGCTTGGCCGGACCGCAAGAGGCGTTCGACGTCGCCGAGCGCATGCGCCGGCTCCCCGAACTCGACGCGCTGTGCACGCGAAAATCCCTCGAAGCGGCCGCGAACCTGCCGCCGGATTCGAGCATCTTCCTCAACTACTCACCGGCATCGCTGGTGGGCACCGCGTTCGATCCGCAGGCGTTCGTCGCCAACGTGCGTGCGGCCGGGCTGTCCCCCGAGCAGATCGTCATCGAGCTGACCGAGCGCCGCATCGACGATCCCGCGAGCGTCGCCAAGCGCGTCGTCGCGCTGCGCGCGCTCGGCGTTCGGATGGCGCTCGACGACACGGGGAGCGGGCACGCCGGACTGGAGATCTTGAGCAAGGTACGGTTCGATTTCGTCAAGATCGATCGCGGGCTCATCGTGGACGCGATGACGAGCGGTGAGGCGCGGGGCGTCTTGGCCGGGATCATCGCGATCGCGCGCGAGACCGGAAGCTATCTGATCGCCGAAGGGATCGAGAACGGCGCGATGCTGGACTTCGTGCAAAACGCGCACCTCGCCAGCTTTTCCGGCGTGCGCGGCGTTCAAGGGTACCTGCTCGGGCGCCCGCAGACCGGTCAGATCGATCCGCGCGCGCTCGACCAGCACCGCATCTACCTCGCCGCACGCCAGCTCGCGGAAGCGAGCTGACGCACCCGGGCCGCTACTTCGTCGGCAGCAGCGCCAGCTCGGCCTGCGCGGCCCGCACCACGACCGGCTCGTCCGAGGCGATCGCATGACGGTACTGCTCGCGCGCGAGCGCGATCTTGCCTTGCAGGTTGTAGGTGACCGCAAGCATGTAGTGCAGCCGCCCGTCGTCCTGCGAGACCGCGAGACCCTTGATGTAGGCGGCTTCGGCGAGCGGGAAGAGCCGGTGCTCGTTGTAGTCGTAGCCGAGATCGATGTACGCCTCGGGCCGCAGCGGATCGGACCGGATCGCGCGGTTGTAGTAGGTGATCGCCATCTTCCAGTCGTTCTGCAGATCGTAGATGTAGCCGATGTCGACCAGCGCCTCGTTGCCCTCGGGATGGATCACCAGCGCGCGGTCGAGATAGGGCCGCGCAGCCGCCGGATCGTTCTTCTCGAGATACGCCTCACCCAGGTTGACGACCGCCGAATAGTAGTTGGCGTCGACGCCCAGACACGACTTCAGGTGGACGATCGCCGCGTCGATGCGTCCCAGGTCGACCAGCGCGTTCGCGACGTCGACGCGCGCGACGCACGAGGACGGGCGAATCTGGACGACGTGGCTGAACGCCTCGAGCGCCGCTTCGTACTTGTGGAGCGCGCGCTGGGCTTGGCCCAGCTCGCTCCACCGGCTCACGTCGAACGGATGCCCATCGGTGTCGCCCTGCAGCTTGGCCATGTACGCGTTGAGGTCGCCGGCGCGTTTGTGGATCATCACCAGCCCCGCGTAACCGCTGCGGCTCGGCAGGCTCTGCTGGAACTCGTACAACGCGTCGTTGACCCGATCTTGGACGGCGTACAGCGCGCCGAGGCGGCTGTGCGTCTCGCGGTCCTCGGAGTCGATGGCGAGGATGGCCTTCCAGACCTTCTCCGCCTTCGCATAGTCGGGGACGCGAAAGTACAGGTCGCCGAGGAGCCGTCCGGCCGGGATGTCCTGCGGGTGGCTCGCGACGTACGGCGCCAGCCCGTCGATCGCGCCCTTCGTATCGCCGGCGGCGACCTTCGCGCGGGCAGCGTCGAGGACCGCGGGATCGACCGGGTTCGCCTGCGGAAAGACGATCGACCGCTCGGTGGCGAGCGTCGGCCCGGCCTGGATTGCGACGAGAGCAGCCGCGACGGCGATGATACGGAACAGGCGCATGTGGACGACGCTCCTTCCGGGTTGGGGCGACAACGAAAGTATACAGGATGCTTGGAACACCGGCCTAGGGGCCCCCAGGCGGCGCCGACTGACACGCTACTGCCGCCCGCGGTCCGACCTTTCTCGCGGAGTGCCGGGGGGCGGTCCCGACGAAGCCCCGTCGGCTATGTCCACAACGAAGACGAACGGCTCGGTCGGGCGCACGCGCGTCGAGACCGACTCGATGGGGAAGATCGACGTCCCCACCGACAAGTACTACGGCGCGCAGTCCGCCCGCTCGCTGATCCACTTCGACATCGGCGACGACGGGACGCCGCGCGACGTCATGCCGCGCGAGGTCGTCCGCGCCATGGCCGTGCTGAAGAAAGCCGCAGCGCTGGTCAACCGCGATCTCGGCAAGCTCGACGAGGAGAAGACGAAGCTCATCATCGAGGCCGCCGACGAAGTGATCGCCGGCAAACTGTACGAGCACTTCCCGCTGCGCGTCTGGCAGACCGGATCCGGCACGCAGACCAACATGAACGTCAACGAGGTCATCTCGAACCGTGCGATCGAGATCGCCGGCGGCGAGATGGGCTCGAAGAAACCGATCCATCCGAACGACCACGTCAACATGTCGCAGTCCTCGAACGACACGTTCCCGACCGCGATGCACATGGCGGCCGCCGAAGCGGTGGTCGCGATGCTCCCCGCGGTCGAGAAGCTGCGCGACGCGCTCGACGCCAAGGCGAAGGCGTGGACCGGTATCGTCAAGGTCGGCCGCACGCATCTGCAGGACGCGACCCCGCTCACGCTCGGCCAGGAGTTCTCCGGCTACGTCAGCCAGCTCGACCGCGACCTCGCGCGCTGCCGCCGGTCGCTCGACGATCTCTACGATCTCGCGATCGGCGGAACGGCGGTCGGGACGGGGCTCAACGCGCATCCCGAGTTCGCCGAACGCGCGGCAAAACAGATTGCGACGCTGACCGGGCTGCCGTTCCGCTCGCACCCGAACAAGTTTGCGGCGCTCGCCTCGCACGACGAAGTCGTGGCCGCCTCCGGTTCGCTCAAGACGCTCGCCGCCTCGCTGATGAAGATCGCGAACGACATCCGCTGGCTCGCCTCCGGCCCGCGCGCCGGGATCGGCGAACTGATCCTGCCGGAGAACGAGCCCGGTTCCTCGATCATGCCCGGCAAGGTGAACCCGACGCAGTCGGAAGCGATGACGATGGTCTGCGTGCAGGTCTTCGGCAACGACGTCGCGATCGGGTTCGGCGGGTCGCAGGGCAACTTCGAGCTCAACGTGTTCAACCCGGTGATGATCTACAATTTTCTGCACTCGTGCCGGCTGCTGCAGGACGCGTGCACGATGTTCCGCGAGCACGCGGTCGAAGGGCTCGCCGCCAACGAGCCGGTGATCGCAAAATACCTCGCCGAATCGCTGATGACCGTCACCGCACTGGCACCGAAGATCGGCTACGACAAGGCCGCCGAGATCGCGAAAAAAGCGCACCACGACGGCTCGACCCTCAGGGAGGCCGCGCTCGGGCTCGGGTACGTGAACGGCGACGACTTCGACCGGTTCGTCGTCCCGGCCAACATGACGCATCCCTAGCAACGGCTAGCACGAAAACGTGAGCCCGCGGTGAAAAACGCGGGCTCGCGCAACCGCCCGGGGGGCTCCGTCCGGCCGAGGTGGAAGGGCCGCCCGATGATCGTGCGGCGCCTGCTCACGGGCGTGCTCCTGACCGCGCTGGCGCTTCCGACCGCGGTCGCCGCGGAGCCCGAGGCGGTGCCCGCGCCGGCGGCGTCGCTCGCACCAGACCCGGCCGAGTCCGAACGCCCGCTCCCGCCACCGGTCGCCTCAACGCCCTCGCCCGAGGTCGCCGCGCGCGCTCGCGCGGAGTTCGAGGCCAACAGGAGCGGCAAGATCGACCGCACCCGGTACACTCCGGAGATGAACGCGCGCATCACCGATACCGCACTCGTCGAGGTTTCCTCGGCGCTGCGATCGCTCGGCGGCGTCAAGACGTTCACCCAGGTCCGCAAGATCTCGAACGGCGGCCTGACGCTCTACGTGTTCCGCGTCGAGTGCGAGAAACCGCCGCCGGTCGAGCTCGCGATCGGCTGGGACCCCGGGGGGAAAGTGGACTTCCTGCAGCTCGGTCCGGTCAAATGAACGCGCTCGATCCGTACGACACCTCCCGCGGCGTCGACGACGTCGCGGTCGTCTTCCGGCGCTGGCGCGCGTGGAGCGACGAGGTGCGCGCGCAGAGGCTGCACGCGCGCGACCTGCGCTACGGCCCGTCGGCCGACGAGACGCTCGACCTGATGGTCCCGCACACGGGCGCACCGCTGATCGTGTTCTTCCACGGCGGCTACTGGCGCCGGCTGCACAAGGACGACACGACCTTCGTGATGCGCGGCTTCGCACCGCTCGGCGTCGCGACCGCGGTCGTCAACTACGGGCTCGCACCGGCGCTGCGGCTCGAGGAGATCGTCGCCCAGGCACGGCGCTCGGTATCCTGGTTGCGCGCCAACGCCAAGGAGCACGGCGCCGACCCCGCCCGGATCGTCGTCGCCGGCCACTCGGCCGGCGGCCATCTCGCGGCGATGTGCGCCGTCGACGCGCCGGTCGCGGGCGTCGCGACGCTGAGCGGCCTGCACGACTTCACGCCGAACCTGCGCGCGTACACCGAAGCGTGGCTGCAGCTCGACGACGCGCGCGCGGCCGCGCTCAGCCCGGCCCGGCTCGCGCCCGCCGCGCCGACGCAGGTACTCGCCCGCGCCGGTCTCCGTGAAAGCGACGATTTTCATCAGCAGGGGCGAGCGCTCGTCGACGCCTGGCGCGGGTGCGGCTGCGAGGGCTCGTACGCAGAGACCGACGACAATCACTTCTCGATCGTCGAACGGCTGGTTGATTCGCACGATCCGCTCACCGGTGCGATCGCCGACCTGGCGCTCGCCGCCGGCAAGCGACACGCCAAGGTCTAGCAGCGAGGACCGGAGCGCGTTACCGCAAGGTTACCTGTCGCTGATACCGTCGGTCGATGAGGACCGTACCTGATCCGAGCTCCGTCGGCGGCCGCGGGATGGACTTCATCACGACCGTCGCCAGCGTCGGGCTCGCGCTGGTCTTGCTCTGCTCGATCGGATTTGCGCTGTACGCATCGGCGACGACGTCCTCCGCCGATCAGCGTTTGACCGTCGCCCTGCGGCTGAGCATTCTCTATACGAACGCTCGTTTTCAGGCCGGCGCCGAAGAGTCACAGGAACGCCAATACCTCCTCGACCCCGGCCCGACCGCCGCCGCAGCCCACGCGAGCGCCGCGCGTGCCCTTGCGACCATCTTGCGAGCAGTCGTGGCGAGGGCGCCGACGGCGAACGCAGCCGAAGCCGTCGGCTTGTTGGAACTGCACCGACGCTACCTTGGCGGTACGCACCGCATGTTTGCAGCGATCGATGCGCACGATCCCGTGCTCGCCCGCACGATCGACCATCACGTGATCGATCCGGTCTTCGCGCTGATCCAGAGCCGGATCAATCGGCGAGCAGCCGAGCAGCTCGGCTTCGCCCGAGCCGCGCGCGCCGCGCTCGAAACCATCCAGGGGTACATCGTGCACGTCGCGATCGCGCTGAGCGTTCTCGGTCTCGCCTGCCTGCTCGCCTTTCTCTTCGTCATCTACGAGTACCGGCAGCGTTTGGTCGCCGAGCATGCGGCCGAGCTGCGGCGGATGGAAGGCTCGATGCTCCTCGATTCGCTCACGCAGATCGGGAACCACCGCGCTTTCAAGGATGATATCCGCAGCGCCACCGCGCTTGCCGTGCGACACCGGCTGCCGTTGACGCTCGCGGTGCTCGACATCGACGATTTCCGACAGGTGAACGATCAGCACGGCCATCGCCACGGCGATCAGGTACTCGTCGAGCTCGCCGGCATCCTGAGCGCGGGCCGCGCCTCCGACCGCACGTACCGACTCGGCGGCGACGAGTTCGCGCTGATCCTTCCGCATACCGCGGCGGCGGACGCGCAGGCCGTCCTCGAACGAATCCGCCTCGCTGCGGCGGAAGCGCTTCACGGCAGCACGGTCAGCATCGGCTACTCGACGGTCGAGCGTTTCGACACGACCGCCGAGACGCTGCAGCACCAGGCCGACGCGGCGCTCTACTCGACCAAACGCGGCGGCCGCAACGGCGTTTCTCGCTTCGACCCTTCGCACCAGGGTTCGCGCCTGATCTCCCCGGAGCGCGTCAAGAGCCTGCGCGCGCTGCTCGCGAGCGGCACGATGCCGATCGCGTTCCAGCCGATCTGGGATCTCCAGCGCGCGGAGATCGTCGCCTTCGAAGCCCTCTCGCGGCCTTCGGCTGCGTACGGGTTCGCCGGACCGCAGGACGCATTCGATCTCGCCGAGCGCACGGGTTTCGCGCACGAGCTGGACCGTATCAGCTGGACGTCGGCCCTGCGCCGCGGACGCGACCTCCCCGACTCGTCGCTGCTCTTCATCAACATGTCGCCGCAGACGCTCGACCGGGATTTCGACATCGCGGCGTTCTCGGCGGAGGTCGCGTGCTGCGGATTGCTGCCCGAGCGCGTGGTGATCGAGCTGACGGAGCGCTCGATCGCGCACATCGACAACGTCATCGCCGTCGCCCGGTCGCTGCAAGTCGCGGGATTCGGGATCGCGCTCGACGATACCGGAGCCGGCCACGCCGGGCTCGAGATCATGAGCCGGTTGTGCTTCGACTACGTGAAGATCGATCGTGAGATCATCGTCAAGGCGATGAGCGACCGCAGCGCGCGCGGCGTGGTCGCGGCGATCGTCGCCTTCGCGCAGATCACCGGCGCCTACGTGATCGCCGAGGGGATCGAAGACACGGCGACGCTCTCATTCGTCGAAGAGGCGGGCCGCGGGCGGGCCGCCGGACGGCGCGGCATCAGCGGTGCGCAGGGATACCTCCTGCGCCACCCGAGCGAAGCGCTGCCTTCGCCGAACGAGACCCGCGCGGTGAGCGCGCTCTTGGCCGGCCACGTACCGGCCGGCGTCGCCGCGTAGCGGTTCCGGCGAGCTGCCCGGGGTCGGTGAAACCCCGGCGTGCTCCCGCGCGTTGCGGACGGGCAGCGGCGACGTGCGGGTCGTCGCCGCGCACTAAAGCCCGCTCGACCTTCGCTCCGTTACGGCTTACGGAGCGTGATCGTCGTCCCGTCGTCGCGCATGTCGAAGCGCAGCGTTCCGTGTCGGGTCTTGCCGTCCGGCCAGCGCGCTTGGTACAGGTAATCGCCGGCGACCGACTGCAGTTTGCCCTGGAGAGCTTCGCGCCAGCGTGGACACGCATTCGGATCGTCAGCGTCCTGCTTCTCCACTTTGCACAATTGGTAGAAGAACGTCGGAATGACCAGGACTTGAGCGCCGACCGGCGCCGTCGCGATGCTCACCGACGCTTCGCCGGCACCGCAGCCGCCCTCTTCGACGATCATCGGCAGGCTTGGATGCGACGCGCGGTAGGCGTTCAAACGCCGCACGAGTACGTCCACGATCTGCGCGCCCGACGTCTCCACCTGCGGCTGCACCGCGAGCGCGATCGCGCGATCGACGCGCCGCTGCTCGTAGTCGGTCAGCGGCGCTTGCCACAGCGCGGCCGGGTACCCGAGGCGGCGGAACCCATCGCGCCAAATGACGATGTCGTAGGCGACGTCGGCGAACGCTGCCGTTATGTCGCGCCGGCGATAGTCGGTGCCGGTATACGCGGACCCACCCAAACAGTTCACGAGGTCGAACATCGCAACGCGGCCGCTCTCACGCCGAGACTCGCTTCTTTGGAGGCGCTCCGCCCACAGGGTCTCGCGTTGCGCGTCGTAGAGCCGCTGCATGACCGCCTTGACCGCAAAGTAGTGCTGCCACGAGCGGTCCGGCGCGGGGGCCGCCGCGGCGCGCGGGGCGGGCAACGCGATCGTCAGCACGAGCGCGAGCGCGATCGACACGAGCCGGTGCCACGATGTCATAGGCGTGCTCCTGATGCTCGCACCCCGGTCGACGCGAGCGCGACCAACACGGCGAGAGCGACGAAAGCGACCGACCAGAGCACGACGAGCGCGACCCGAACGATCGCGATCGACGGTGCCGTCCAGAGCCGCTCGGCCTCGAATTCGGCTCCTCTGAGCTCGTCGAGACCGAGGCTCGGACACTTGTCCTTGAAGACGAGCCGCGCCTCCGGAGTACACACGAAGCCCTTCGCCAGCCGCACGTTCGACGGCGCCGTGTAGACGTACACCGAGTTTGCGAGGAGGTACGCCGACGCCGACGCTACCAGCAGTACGACGGCGGCGGTGCGTGCACGTGTCAGCGCGGCCGGACCGGCCGCTCCGAGCCGAGTTCGCAAGGCCGCGATGATCGCCGCACCGCCGAGGGCGGTCGCGACCCAGAGCCCGGGCGGCCAGGGCGGCGCGATCCCGATTGCGGCGGCGCCGAGCGGCAGCAGGACGGCGAGCGCGAACGCGGCGTACTCGCGCAGGCGGAGCGCGAGCGGCGCGCTCGGCGGCACCGGCGGGGGCGGCGCTTTCGGGCCGAGGATCGTATCCAGTGCCGCGATCAGCAGCCGCACGTGGTGATCGAAGTCGGCGCCGGCGTCGACGGCGAGCGCGTTGAGGTACGGAAAGCGCGCCAGCGACGCCGGCATCTCTGCGGCCTCCGGCATCCGCGCGCCGCCGACGAGAACGGGGACGATCGGTATGGCCGCGGAGAGCGCCGACTCGATCTCGACGCGCACCGGATCGTCCGCGTCGCCGATGCGCGCCGCGCCGGCGCGCGCGCCGGTCCAGCCGGGGCCGACGACCGCGACGACGGCGTCCGCGCGGGCGAGCGTATGCGCGATGTGGTCGCGGAAGTCGACGCCGGCCGGGATGTCGCCGATGTCGAGAAACACCGCGTCCTCACCGTACCGCGCGGCCAGCCGGTCGTAGATACGGCCGACGATCGCCGCCGAGTCGGACCGGCGGTACGAGAGCACGATCGTTGCCACCCTCAGAGCCGTTTGACGTAGTGCCGGTGGCCGAGCGCGTAGCCGCGGCGTTCGTAGAAGCGCTGCGCCGCGGCGTTCTCGTCGACGACGTTGAGGGTGACCATGCGATAGCCGTGCTCGCGCGACCAGCGCTCGACCGCCTCCATCAGCGCGCCGCCGGCACCGGCTCCGCTTCGCGCCGCAGCGATCTCCGAGACGTGCGCGTAGCGCTCACCGGTGAAGAAGTCGCGATGGGTGACGGCGTAGACGAAGCCCGCGCGCTCGCCCCGCCCGTCCTCGGCGATCAGGAAGACGTCGCCGCGCTGCGGATGGTGCAGCGCCTCGCGCAGCACGCGCGAGGTACCGGCGATCACCTCCTCGCGCGTGTGACCGCCGGCGATCCCGTGCTCGACGAAGCGTGGAACGAGGCTCAAGACGAACGCCTCGTCCTCGGCGCGCGCGTCGCGCAGGGTCATTTCAGCAGCGGCAAGACGTTGGACGGTGTGAACGGAAAGATCCCGAGCACGAACGTCGCCGCCGCACAGACGCCGACCGCGATCCACGGCAGCACGTTCGACGAGCGCTCGTCGCGCACGTGCGCGGCGTCGACCTCGGCGAACATGATGCGCACGATCTTGAAGTAGACGTACGCGGAGATCGCGGTCCCGGCGATGAGCACGCCCGCGAGCCACGCGTAGCCGGCGCCGACGGTGGCGGCGAGGATCAGGATCTTCCCGGTGAAGCCGATCGTCGGCGGCAGCCCGGCGAGGCCGATCAAAAAGAACGTCATCGCCCCGGCCAGCCACGGCCTCCGGCGAGCGAGTCCCGCGAAGCGGGGCAGGCCGACGACCGCATCACCGTCGCGAGCCATCAGCGCGACGACCGCGAACGCGCCGAGGTTCATGAACGTATAGCCGGCGAGGTAGAGCATCGCGTAGCGCAGCCCGAGCGCGGTCGTCCCGGCAAACGCGGTGACGATGTAGCCGACCTGCGCGATCCCGGAGTACGCCAGCAGCCGTTTCATGTCGGTCTGCGCGAGCGCGCCGAGGTTGCCGATCAGCATCGAGAGCGCGGCCAGCACCCAGAGCGGGGCGAGGATCGCGGCGGCGCGCTCGGAGGGCAGCGCGGCGTACGCGAAGCGCGCCAGCACCGCCAGCGTCCCGGCCTTCGTCGCGACCGACATGAAGGCGGTGATCGGGAGCGGCGCGCCCTCGTACACGTCGGGCGTCCAAGCGTGGAACGGGACCAGGCTCAGCTTGAACGCGAGCCCGACGATGAACAGCCCGGCGCCGAGCGCGAGCAGCGGCGTGACCGTCGCGGCCGCAAGCGCGGCGAACGCGACCGATCCGGTCGCGCCGAAGAGCAGCGCCGAACCGTACAGCAGAAAGCCCGACGCCATCGAGCTCAGGATCAGGTACTTGAGCGCCGACTCGCGCGCCGTCGGCCGCTTCGACATCGCGCACAGGCAGTACAGTCCGAGCGAGAGCAGCTCGAGCCCGAGGAACACGATCATCAGGTTCGCAGCGCCCGCCATCAGCATCGCGCCGCTCGCGCTCCACAGCAGCAGCGCGGTCGTGCCGGCGACCTGGTCGTCGCGGCCGACGCCGATCGAGAGCAAGAGCGTTGCGATCGTCGCGACGATCACGATCTCGCTGAAGACGATCGAGAACCCACCCTGCACGAACGCGCCGCCGAACGCGATCACGTCGTGCGGGTACTGCAGCCCCTGCAGCACGCCGGCGACGATCAGCCACACCAGCGCGATCCCGACCGCGACGACGCGCCGCCACGGCCCGCTCTCGCGGTAGAACAGGTCGACGAACAGGATCAGCAGCGGAACGATCGCGACCAGAAACGCCGGCAGCAGCGCACCGTAGTCCGCGCTCGACGGAAAGTTACCGAGACCCGACGACACGCGTGTTCTCCGCAGCGGTGACGATCGTGTGGTACGTGAGGACGGGCCCCGGGCTCAGGCCCAGCAGCAGGAAGCCGGCGACGAGCGGTGCGATCGCGAGCCCTTCGAGCCAGGTCATGTCGCGGCGCTCCGGCAGATCAGGGAGCTGCGGACCGTTCATGATCCCCTGGAAGAGGCGCAGCATGTACGCCGACGCCAGCACGATCGCGACCAGCGCGACGATCGCCGGCCACACGTAGCCGGCTTTGAAGATCCCGGTGAGGATCAGAATCTCGCCGCTGAACCCGGCCAGGCCCGGGAGTCCGAGCGCCGCGAGCGCACCGAGCATCAGCGCGCCGGCGAGCTTCGGGTTGCGCGCGCCGAGCCCGCCGAGCCGGGCGAGGTCGCGCGTCTCCTCGCGTTCCTCGACGGCGCCGAGCGCCAGGAACAGCGCGGCGCTGAACAGCCCGTGCGCGAGGATGTAGACGAGCGCGCCCTGCAGCGCGAGCGCCGAGCCGCTGAAGATCGCGAGCAGGATCAGACCGAGGTGCGAGAGCGAGCTGTACGCGACGACGCGCTTCGCGTCGCGTTCGGCGAGCGCGGCCAGCGCACCGTAGACGAGCGCGATCGTGCCGAGCACGAACATCAGCGTGCGCGCCTGCGCCATCTGCTCGGCGAGGAACGGGAGCGCGATGGCGATGAAGCCGTAGAGCCCGGCCTTCGACTGCACCGCCGAGACGATCGCAACCGCCGCCGGCGGCAAGTCGGCGTACGTGTCGGGCATCCAGGTGTGGAACGGGAAGACCGGCGTCTTGATCAGGAACGCGAGCGCGAAGCCGGCGAAGATCCAGATCCCCCAGGCCGCACCGATCGCGACGTGCGCGTTCGGATCGCCGATCACGTCGGTCGTTCCGACGACGACGCCGAACGCGGCGGTCGCCAGCAGCAGCGTGAGCCCGCCCGCGAGGTTGTAGAGCAGGTACTTCCAGGCCGCGCGCGCGTACGGTCCGGCGTCGATCAGCACCAGGAAGACCGGGATCAGCATCAGGTCCCAGAACAGCGCGAACAGCAGCAGGTCCTTGGCGAGGAATACGCCGTTCATCGCGCCTTGCAGGACCAGCAGTTGCGCCGCGACGTTGCGCGCGCGCGCTCCGTTCAGCGCCAGCGCCCCGCCGAAGGTCGCGAGCGCGAGCAGCAGCACGAGCCAAAACGAGATCGGGCCGAAGCCGAGGTGGAACGAGGCGGCGAACGGCCGCGAGAGCCAGCGCAGCGAGGCGTCGGCGCCGTGCGCGCCGGCGATCGCCAGCGCAAAGGTCAGCGCCGCGACGAGCGCGGCGAGCCCCGCCGCGATCTTCCCGCGCTCGCGCGGCACGGCGTACAGCAGCAATCCGGCGACGATCGGGCCGAGCACCAGCGCGGTGACGATCATCGTCCGCTCCCCGTGAACGCGAACGCATACGCGTAGTACGCGGCGATGCACAGCACGCCGAACGCGATCGAGAGCGCGTACGCGCGTACCAAGCCGGTTTGGAAGCTGCGGAACAGGTGGCCCAGCCACTGCGAGGTGATCCCGACCTCGCGCACGCCGGCGTCGATCACGTGCGGGTCGACGAAGCGGTCGAACCAGCCGCCGAGCGCGCGCGCCGGGCGGACCAGCAGCGCGTCGTACGCCGCGTCGAAGTAGTACGCGTTCACCAGCACCGCCGGCATTCGCACGGTCTCCGTCCGGAGCCGCGCGACCGCGTCGCGCAGCACCGCCGGGGCGCCGTAGCGCAGGTACGCGATCGCGAAGCCGATCGCGACGACCAGCAGCACGAGCCCGCTCGAGAGCAGATCGGAGATCGGCACGGCGACGGCAACGTCGTTCGCGCGCGGAAAGAACCCGGCGAAGAACTGCTTCCAGTAGCCGTTCGGACCGGCGTCGAGCCAGCCGATCGCGACCGTCGGCACGATCAGGATGCCGACCGGGACCGTCATCAGCCATGCCGGCGCGTGATGGTGCGGCTCTTCTTCTTCGGCGTGATGCCCCGAGCTCGCGGCGGTTCCGGCGAGCTCGGGATGGCGGATCCCGAGGTCCGAAGGATCGACGTTGCCGCGATAGGCGCCGAAGAACGTGACGAACAGCAGCCGGAACATATAGTAGGCGGTGATCCCGGCGGTGACGACGCCGACGGCGTAGAGCCACGGATGGCCGCTCTCCAGCGCGCCGTAGATCACCGCGTCCTTCGAGAAGAACCCGGAGAAGCCGGGGACGCCGCAGATCGCGAGCACGCCGGCGAGCATCGCGACGAACGCGAACGGCATCTGCTTGCGCAGCCCGCCCATGCGCCGCACGTCCTGCTCGTTCGCCAGCGCGTGGATCACGATCCCGGCCGTCAGGAAGAGCTGCGCTTTGAAGAACGCGTGGGTGAAGAAATGGAAGACGCCCGCGTCGTAGGCGCCGATCCCGACGCCCATGATCATGTAGCCGATCTGCGACATCGTTGAATACGCCAGGATGCGCTTGATGTCCCACTGCGCGCAGCCCAGGATGGCGCCGGAGAGCGCGGTCAGCCCGCCGATCGCGCCGACCAGCTCGCGCGCGTCGGCCGAGGCCGACCACAGCGGCGCGAACCGCGCGATCAGGTAGACGCCGGCGGTGACCATCGTCGCCGCGTGGATCAGCGCCGAGACCGGGGTTGGGCCTTCCATCGCGTCGGGAAGCCAGGTGTGAAGCGGAACCTGGGCCGACTTCGCCGCGCAGCCGATGAACAGGCCCAGACAGACGAGGAACAGCGTCGCCGGCGTGAACGCGCTCGCGAAGTGCGCGAAGATGTCGGCGTAGCCGATCGATCCGATCCGCGCGACGATCAGGAAGACCGCGAACATGATCCCGACGTCGCCGACGACGTTCATCACGAACGCCTTGCGCGCGGCGGCGACCGCCGACGGCTTCTCGAACCAGAACCCGATCAGAAAGTACGAGGCCAAGCCGACCAGACCCCAGCCGACGAGCAGCCCGATGACGTTGTCGCTCAGTACCAGCGTCATCATCGCGAACACGAAGAAGTTCATGTACGCGAAGAAGCGCGCGAACGCGCGGTCGCCGTCCATGTATCCGATCGAGTAGACGTGGATCAGGAACCCGACGCCGGTGATGATCAGCGACCAGATCAGCGAGAGCCGGTCGAGCTGCAGCCCGAAGCTCCAGCCCGGCAGCCACGTTACCAGCCCGGCGTGCAGCCCGCCCGGCGCCGTCGCGTCGTTCCACAGCGCAACGGCCACCGCGAACCCGACCCCGATCAGCGCCGCGCCGATCGGCCCGGCCCACGACCGCAGTTGCGGCCCGAACGCCCACAGCAGCACGCCGCCGAACAGCGGCAGCAACCACAACGCGTAGAGGAGCATGGTGTGCGTCAGCCCCGCAGCGCCGAGACTTCGTCGACGTCGACGAAGGGGGTGCGCCGGAAGGTCACCGCGACGATCGCCAGGCCGATCGCGGCTTCGGCGGCGGCGACCGTGATCACCAGGAACGCGAACACGTGACCGGCGTTGTTCGCCCACACCCGGGCGTACGTCACCAGTGCCAGGTTTGCGGCGTTGAAGAGCAACTCGATCGACATCAGCATGATCAGCGGGTTACGCCGCGCGATCACGCCGACGACGCCGATCGAGAACAGCACCGCGCTCAACACGATATAGTACTCAGGCGCGATACTCACGCGACACGGTCCTTGACGATCGGCTCGCGTTTGCCCGGGCGGCGGGGTTTGCGGCGGGAGCCGGTGACCGCGTCGTCGTCGCCGGCGATCAGCACGACGCCGATCACGGCGACCATGAGGATGAACGCGGTGACCTCGAACGGCAGCAGGTTGGTGGTGAACAGCGCGACGCCGAAGTCACCGACGCTGCCGAACGCGTTCGCTTCGCCGGTCGTCCCGACCGGAACCTTGGCCAGGGCCGACGGAGTTCGCACCACCGTCGCGGTGATCGCGATCAGCGTCAAACCGGCCAGGATCGAGGCCGGGATCAGGATCCGCGGCGCGCGGTCGGGTCCGACGTCGAACGGGCGCACGCCGCTCGAGAGCAGTGCGATCACGAAGACGAACAGGATCAAGATCGCACCGCTGTAGACGACGATCTGGATCACCGCCAAGAACTCCGCCTGAAGCTCGAGATACATCCCGGCCAGGCAGACGAAGTTCGCCAGCAGCCCGATCACCGAGTACACCGGCTTCTTCGCCGAGACCGTGAAGACGGCGCTCGCGATCATCAGGACCGCGAGGATCCAGAACGCGATCACTCGATCTCACCCGGGCGGCCGTCGGCACCCTGCGCCTGCCGCAGCGTCAGCCCGCGGCGCTGCGTTTTCAGGATGTGACCGCGGTTGGTGGCATCGTAGCCGGCTGCGACCTCGACGGTGTTCTTGGCGCGGAACACGGCGCCGAGATCGGACGGGATCCCGTTCGGCCGCTCGTCCGGCGGCGTCCCGACGCCGGCGTCGGGCGGGACCAGCAGCCGGTCTTTCGCGTACACGAACGCGCCGCGGCGGTAGTCGGCCATCTCGAAGCGCGGCGTGAGCACGATCGCGTCGGTCGGACACGCCTCTTCGCAGAGCCCGCAGAAGATGCAGCGCAGCTCGTCGATCTCGTAGCGCGCGGCGTACCGCTCGCCGGGCGAGCGGCGGTCCTCGGGCGAGTTCTCCGCGCCGATCACCGTGATCGCGTTCGCCGGGCAGGCGATCGCGCACAGCTCGCAGCCGATGCAGCGCTCCTTGCCGTCGGCGTAGCGGCGCAGCTCGTGCAGGCCGTGGAAGCGCGGCGCGTGCTGCTTCTTCACCGACGGGTACTCGACGGTCGGCTTCTTCTTGAACATGTAGCTGAACGTCGTCGTCATCCCGCGCACGAGCGCGCCGACGTTGAAGAGGTTTTTTCTCAGGTCAGACATGGCTGGGCCACACGGCGACGGCGACCGCCGTCAAGATCAGGTTGAGCGTCGCGACCGGCAGCAGCACCTTCCAGCCGAACGCCATCAGACGGTCGTACCGGAAGCGCGGCAGCGTCGAGCGCAGCCAGATGTAGAAGAACAGAAAGAATCCCGCCTTGAGGACGAACCACAACAGCCCGAGCAGACCGTAGGAAGTGATCCCGAACGGGCCGTTCCAGCCGCCCAGGAAGAGCAGCGTCGCCAGGCACGAAACCGTGATCATGTTCAAGTACTCCGCGATGAAGAACAGCCCGAACCGCAGCCCGGAGTACTCGGTGTGGAAGCCGCCGACCAGCTCGGTCTCGGCTTCGACCAGATCGAACGGCGCGCGGTTCGTCTCGGCGACGGCGGTGATGAGGTAGATGACGAAGCCGACGATCTGCGGCACGATGAACCACATCCGGAACTGCGCGCCGACGATGTCGTTGAGCGCGGTCGAGCCGGCCAGGATCAGCACCCCGATCACCGACATCGACATCGCGAGTTCGTACGAGATCATCTGCGCGGTCGAGCGCACGGAACCGAGCAGCGGAAACTTCGAGCCCGACGCCCAGCCGGCGAGCGAGATGCCGTAGATCCCGATCGAGGTCATGCAGAAGATCAGCAGGATCCCGGCGTTGACGTTTCCGACCGACCACAGCGTACCGTCCGCGTTCGCCGAGAACGGGATGATCGCAAACGTCCCCATCGCCGTGATCAGCGAGATGAACGGCGCGAGCCGGTAGATCAGCGGATCAGCGGTGTCGGGGGTGAGATCTTCCTTGAACATCATCTTGACCGCGTCGGCGGCGGGCTGCAGCATCCCCCAGGGACCGACGCGGTTGGGGCCCGGACGCAGCTGCATCCAGCCCATGACCTTCCGCTCGGCGAGCATCGAGTACGCGAACGTCGTGATCACGACGAACAGCACGATGACGGCTTTGATCAGCACGATCAGCCAGATCGGGACGGCGCTCACGCGGTCACCAGCACCTTCTCGAGACGGACGGCGGGATCGAGGCCGAGCGCGTTCAGCGGCGCCTGCACCAGGCCGTCGAGGAGCGCGACGGCACCCTCGGCGACGTGCTCGTCGATGCGCACGGCAAGACCGTAGAGCGTGGCACCGTTGGCGCCCGCGACGTTGACCGGTTCGCCCTCGCCGAGCCCGAGCGCCCGTGCGGTCGCCGGGTTGATCCGCGCGTACGGGCGCGCGCGCAGCTCCCCGATCGCCGCGTCGAATGCGAGCGTCCCGCCGCCGGTGAAGATCGCCGCGTCCGCGATCACGCGCAGCGCGCCGGACGGCGCGTCGGCAGTCGCACGGCGGTACTGCGGTTCGTCCGGCGGCGTCGCGGGCGCCGTGCGAACGAGCCTGCGTACCGTCGCGTCGAGCTCGTCCGGGGCGGGGAGCGTCACGCCGAGCCGTTCGGCGAGCTCGACGATGACGTCGCCGTCGGCGAGGACACCCTCGGGTGCCCGGACCGCGCCCATCACCGGCAGCACGTCACCGGCGAGATCGGTCGTCGTGCCGCTCTTCTCGAACGCGCTGCAGACCGGGACGATCAGGTTCGCGAACTCGGCGGTCTCGGTGAGGAACAGATCGGTGACCACCACGAACGGCGTCGCGCGCAGCGCGGCTTCGACCAGCGCGCGGTCGGGATGCCGCAGCACCGGGTTCGCGCCGAGGATCGCCAGCACGTCGAGCTTCCCGTCGCGTCCCGCTTCGAGCATGCCGCGCGTGTCGAGACCGCCGGCACCCGCGCGCATGCCGAGCGCGTCGGCGCCGCGGCCGTTCGGCGTCTCCGGCAGCAGGTAGCGGTCGATGCGCTCGGCGCCCGGGATGTCGAACATCGGCGCGGTCAGCTCGGGCCCGCCTTCGAACGAGACGCCGTCCCAGATCTGCACCACGCGGCCCGGCCGCTCGCCGAGCGCCGCCCTCAGCGCGTCCGGCGTCGTGACGTGCGTCTCCGGGACGAAGCTGTTCGCGGCGTGATCGCCGACCGAGATCAACCGCGCGCCGTTCCGCGAAACGGCCTTGCGGATCCGCAGGTCGAGGACCGGCGCGAGCTGCGAGGGAGGCCGGCCGAGCGTGACGATCGTGTTCGCGTTCTCGACGTCGACGTGGTTTGCGAACTCGCCGTGGTGGACGTGCGACTGCGCGCCGGTGCGGTGGTCGAGGTTCTCGATCCCGAGCGCGCGGTGCAGGTGCGCGGCGAGATACACTTCTTCGTTGAGCAGCCGGCCGCCGCCGATCACGCCGGCGCGCGCCGGGCCGCCGGCGGCGATCGCTGCCGTGATCTTCGCTGCCCACAAGTCGAGCGCGTCGGCCCAGTCGATCTGGACCCACGCACCGTCCTGCTTGAGCAGCGGCATGGTGAGCCGGCGTTCGTCGTTCACGAAGCCGACGTTGTAGCGGCCGCGGTCGCACAGCCAGGTGTCGGAGAGCGCGTCGTCCTCGGCGACGCTCATCGTGCGCAGCAGCGTGTTTCCGCGCTCGTCGACGTGCATTTGGCAGCCGACCGAGCACTGCGTGCACGTCGTCGTCGTGCGGTGGTTGTCCCACGGGCGCGAACGGAAGCGGTACGTCTTCGAGGTCAGGGCGCCGACCGGGCACAGCTCGGTGACGTTCCCGGTGAAGTCGGAGACGTAGGGCTTGCCGGTCGCGGTCGCGATGATCGTGTGCGCGCCGCGGTCCTCGGTGCGGAGCGAATCCTCGCGGGTGATGATCTGGTCGAAGCGCACGCAGCGCTGGCAGACGATGCAGCGCTCTTCGTCGAGCACGATCGTCGGCCCGAGATCGACCGCCTTCGGCTTCGAGTCCTTGGGCTCGAGCATGCGCGACGAGCCCGCGCCCCACGCCATCGCGTAGTCCTGCAGATCGCACTCGCCGCCTTTGTCGCAGATCGGACAGTCCAACGGGTGGTTCAGCAGAAAGAACTCGAGGATCGCGCGGCGTCCGTCGTCGACGCGCGGGTTCTGCGTGCGGACCTTCATGCCGTCGGCGACCACGGTGTTGCACGCGATCTGCAGCTTCGGCATCCCCTCGATCTCGACCAGGCAGATGCGGCACAGCCCGGCCGGTCCGAGCTTCTCGTGATAGCAGTAGACGGGGATGTCGGTGTTGATCGTCTTGGCGGCTTCGACGAGCAGCGTCCCCTTCGGCACGCGCACCTCGACGCCGTCGATCGAGAGCGTCACCAAATCGGTCTGCGGAACGGTGGCGGACACTTAGCGCGGTCTCCGGTTGCTGAAGATGTACACGATACCGACGAACATGAGCCCAGCGGCGACGCCGAACAGGGTCATCGAAAGACGGTGATCGCCGATCAGCGAAGCGACGATCGCCACCAGCGCGGCAAGGCCGATGGCGGCCCCGACGACGCGGAGCTTCTTCCGCCCTTCCGGCGTATTCGGTGCGGCGCGGTTGCTGAGGCCGCCCCTCACGACTCGGCTCCGACCGCCGCCGGGCGTTTGATGTAGGCGCGGAACTGATCTTCGTAGCGCGTGATCACCGAGGCCAGGAACGGTTCGATCGAATCGCCCAGCGCGCACAGGTTCAGCCCGGTGAGCTGGTGCGCGGCCGACTTGATCACCTCGATGTCGGAGTCGACGCCGCCGCCGGCGAGGATCCGCTCGAGCGTCCGCTGGATCCAGTGACCGCCCTCGCGGCAGGGCGTGCACTGCCCGCACGACTCGTGCGAGAAGAACCGGATCAGCGCGTACGAGGCTTTGACGAAGTCGGTCGTGTCGTCGAAGACGACCATCGCGCCGGAGCCGAGCATCGAACCTGCCTTGGTCACCGAGTCGAAGTCGTACGAGACGTCGAGGTGCTCTTCGAACAGGCAGGCCGACGAGCCGCCGCCCGGCTGCACGCCCATGAACGTGCGGCCGGGTCGCAAGCCGCCGGCGCAGTCGTAGATCAGCTGGCGGATCGTGGTGCCGAGCGCGACCTCGTAGTTGCCGGGCTTGGCGACGTGACCGGAGATCGAGACGACCTTGTAGCCGGGCGAGCGTTCCGGACCGACCTTCGCGAACCACTCGGCGCCGTTCTTCATGATGTACGGCAGGTAGGCGAGCGTCTCGACGTTGTTGACGACCGTCGGCTCGCCGTACAGTCCCTTGATCGCCGGAAACGGCGGCTTGAGCCGCGGTTCGCCGCGCTTGCCCTCGAGCGAGTTCAGCAGCCCGGTCTCTTCGCCGCAGATGTACGCGCCGGCGCCGCGGTGGATCGTGAACTCCAGCTTCTTGCCGGTGCCGCAGACGTTCTCGCCGAGGAAGCCGGCCGCGCGCGCCTGCGCGACCGCGTCGCGCATGATCTCGTAGCCGCGCTTGAACTCGCCGCGGATGTAGATGAAGGCGTGCTCGCAGCCGATCGCGTACGCGCCGATCAGGATCCCCTCGATGATCTGGTGCGGGGTCTCCTCGAGCAGCATGTGGTCTTTGAACGTGCCGGGCTCGGCCTCGTCACAGTTGCAGACCATGTAGCGCGTCTTGGCGTCCTTGGGCAGGAACGACCACTTGCGCCCGGTCGGGAAACCCGCGCCGCCGCGGCCGCGCAGGTTCGAACCGTTGCAGATGTCGGCGACGTCTTTCGGCGCGAGCTCGACGACCGCGCGGCGCAACTGCTCGTAGCCGCCCTGCTCGCGGTAGACGGCGATCTCGCGCAGGTTCAGCTCGCCGATCCCCTTGGTGAGAACGGGCGTGATCAGAGCGGACGGCATCTCAGTGGTGTCCGTTACCCGAAAGCTCGGGCCGCAACTGTGTTTCATGAACAAGGCGTTCGCTCGAGCGCGACTCGTACTGCACCTTGCCGACGATCAGGTCGAATATCGTAATCCCGCTGGGGTCCCCGATCCCGCCGGCATTGTTGGGGTTCGACTGGTTGAGCGCGCCGGCCGCTTTGCGGCCGGTATCGGCGTCGACCCGCCAGGTGCGCCCCGGCTTGACGGTCTGCACCAGCGGTTTGACCTCGCACGTTCCGGCGCGGATCGCGGCGATCAGCGCGTCGACCGACTCGCGGCTGAGGTCGTAGACGAACTCGAGGTTGACCTGCGCGCACGGCGCGCGATCACACGCGGCGAGACATTCGACCTCTTCGTACGAGATCAGGCCGTCGGCAGTCGTCTCGAGGTGCGCGATGCCGAGCCGCTCGCGCGCGTACGCCATGATCTCTTCGGCACCGTTCAGCAGGCACGAGAGGTTGCGGCAGATCTGGACCATGTACGTGCCGACCGGCTTGCGGTACAGCAGCGTGTAGAACGAGATCGTCGACTCGACCGCCGCCGGACTCTCGCCGACGTGATAGGCGATCGCCGCCTGGGCATCCGGCGAGACGTACCCCTCGTGCTCTTGGAAGAGATGGGCGAGCGGGATCAGGCCGGAGCGCTTCTCCTCGTATTGCGCGACGATCCGCTCGATCTCGGGGAGCAACTGGGCGTGGAGAGCGTCGAACGGATCGCCCGGTCGCGGCACGTACGGTGACCAACCGGCGAGGCCGTCCCCGGCGGCGGAGCCGGGGATCGCGGCGGGGTGGACGCCCGGGGCGCCGGTCTGGGTGCTCACCGGTGGTCCGCCTTGTGGTGCGAAGAAAGCGAGGAAGCCCGCGACATGGACCGGCTCCCCTTCGAAATGTAAAGCCCGCGCGCCTTCGGCCGCCTGAGCGTTTCGGGTAAACGGACGGCTTCGGGCGTCGCCTTCTGGCTACCGGCCGCGATCGCCAAATCGGCGGGTGAACCTGCCAAGCGTGTTCGCGTTCGACGGCCACGCTTTGAGGGATTGCCGCATGACCTCAGCTATCGGGTCGTCAAGCCAGGCGTTGCCAAGCACGCGCCATGCGAGTTCGTACGCGATCTTGAGCAGACCGTGCGCGAAGATGTCCGGATTTTGGTGGTCGGGTGTGAGGACGATCTGATGGTTCGCGCTCGGGTTTACATCCTGCACGCGTTTGCTGAGGCTCTCGAAGACCGCGTCGAAATGTTCCTCGGGAACCTGCTGACCGCTGTCGGCGAGCCAGCGGCGTACAACTCCCTTCGCGTGCTTCTCGTCGCGTTCATCGAAGATCGCCTTGCGGTCTCCGCTCGGGGAACTCGTGTCGACGAACGGCTGGACGCGTACGCCGAGCGCGCCGGTCGTTGCATCCTTGAACGGGATCAAACGCGTTCCGTCCAGCGTCTCGGCGCTTCCGAACGCGCGAGAGGAACGCGTGTGGCGTTGTAGTAGATCCTACTGCAAAGCACTGTTTGCTGTTGCCAGGTGCCGGAAGGGTGTTTGCATCATGGTACTATTGGTTCAGTTGCTCGCGATGCTTGCCGCAATCTGCGTGGCTCCGGCCGACACGCACGCGGTCGTCGTTCCGAGCGCCAGCACCGCCTCGGTCGATTTGGTTCTACCGAGCGGCGGATCGTAGCGGAGCGCCGCGCGCACCGGCGAACAACGCGGCGGTATCGTGTTCAGCCGGCGTTTGCGTGCCCGGTCGGTCACCGTTTCCTCTTCGGTGTGTGAGGTTGTGTCGATCGGTAATCCACGTGGTGACGAACGCGCGACGCTGTCAGGGGCAGCTGAGTCGCGTCAAATCGCGAGGGCCGCACACCCAACTGCGGACGAGGACGGGCGCAGGGCTAGCGGGGCTCGCTCGCGTTGTCGTCTAGGACATCGGACTTGCCGGTCAAGTGGTTTGCGGTGTAGTAGCCGTTGGGGCGACGCCGGTCGCTCGGGAGGGGACGGACGTTCGCCTCACGGGCCCATTGGCGGCCAAGCTCGAGCACCTCGGGCGAGGTGCCAAACTTCACGACGACCACACCACCGAGTGCGTCTCGGCGAGGTCTGCCGATAGCATAGCGAACGCCGAGGATCACGAGAGCCCGAATGACCTTGAAGATAACGCTCGCGCGACCGTTCGCTGATGCCACTCTCGGGATGTGTCGTCGTCGCTAGGAGCAGCGCCCGTGCCGTCGCAATCGCAACACAAGATCATGGCCGAAAGGCACTGAGACGGGCGCCGACCGAAGCCGGGTTCTAGGTTGACGGTGATCGCACCACGACGACGCCGGACCTGTCGTCGATCCAGGTTGCTGCGCCGAGAAGCGGCGACGTCAGTTCTGCAATCGCGGCGCGGATGGTCGGGCGGTCGACGGAGGCTGCAGAATGCGTCGCGTGAAGCGCTTGGTCGACGAGGAGCATCGCCGCGTCTTCGGTGAGGTGCGGGACGTCTTTGGCTCCCACGAGCGCACGCTGCTGTTCCCAACCGATGCGCCATAGGAGTTCGGCCGCGACCGCGACGCGTTTCGCGGCACCGTGGCGGCGTTCCCAGAGCACGTCGACCAAATGATCGGCGGCCAAGCCCGGCACGAACACCGCGCGAAGTTCCATCGGATCGACAGCGGCGTCGAGCAACTGGGTCACGTCGTCGATCGTCCATGCGCTGATCTCGTGCGTCGCAAGCTCCGAGTTGAACTCCGTGTCGTATTCGGACAAGGACGGCGCGACGAGTAGCGCTACGTCCGCGTGGAACGACTCGCGGTACTTCGCCGCTTCGGCGACATCTAGGCGCGGGATGCGGTCGCCGTGCCAAGACTTGCATTCTAGAGTGGCGCGGTATGCGAGCGGTCCGAGCGGTGCGTCGAGGGTACCGTCGGGCGCCAGGTGGCCGCCGACGTGCGTCGCGACGAACCCGAGCGCGGCGAACGCGTCGCACACTGCGCGTTCGAACGCCGTCGGGTCGGCGCCGCCGCTCGTCGCGCGAAGTCCCGCGATCAGTTCTCCTGCATCCGGGATCGGCTGACGCGAGGGCAGTACGGCCGGATCAGGCCAGTCGTCGGCGGGCTGGTCGAGTCGAAAGCGCCGGTGCTCGTCGATCGCGATCACGGGGCGGCGGCCCAGCATGCGAGCTCGCTGGATGTAACGCTGCAGCGAGTCATAGATCGGCTCCGCCTTTGCCCCGGCACGCGTCAGGCCACGCGCGTCGGCGTCGGCCGCGATCGCCCCGGCGTTACGCGGCCGTCCGTCGGCGAGCACCGCGAGCGCCAAGCGGAGCGTCGCATTCCAGCTGTGAGGCTGGTGTTTTGCGCTGGTCATTCTCCGCGCGTACGCGAGCCAGTGCCGATCATGCTGTCGCACACCCGTCATAACGGGTGCACGTTCGGTATTGCCGGCGGCAAACCCGACACGCGTGCTTCGGTCGCTAGGGGTAGCATAGCGACCGACCACCCTGTCCGATTGCGTACGCTTACGTCTGTCCTCGGCTAAGCTTCTCGGCTCGTCCGGCCGACCGGTAAAAAAGGCGCCTCGGACGGCGCCTTGATGTCCCATCGAAAGGATTCGACCGTTGAAGAGAGCCGCCGCCGCTCTTGTCCTGCTCGGAATGAGCGCCTCTTCCGTGGTGCCGGTAGCGGCCGCCACGACGGTCTACGGATCGACGCAGCTCAAGTACACCGTGAACGCGACCGCCGAGGTCTCGATCGCGGTCAACTACGACCCGGTGACCGGCAGCATCAAGAACGCCGTCGCCGGTACGATCCTCCCGTCGGTGGCGGGGAACTGCTCGGCGGCGGTCGCCGAGGGTGTGAACGCCACGCTGACGTTCGGCGGGATCACGCCGCCGGGAGCGGGCTACACCGGCTGCTACTACAAGAACGCGATCTCGATAGGCGTCCTCTCGAACGATGCCAGCGGCGTGAAGATCATCCAGTACCTGGACGCCTCTCCCGCCGGTACCGCGGTCTGCATCTTCCCGCTCGGCGCGGCGAACACGTTGAACGCGCTGCCGACGGCATCCGGCGCGGCCGGCAATCCGGCGGCGTATACCGGCGCGGCGTGCCCGACCGTCAACGCGGTCAACGGCAGCTTGTTGAGCGCGCTCGGCGCCGCGACCGCCGGAACCGGTTTCGGCGCGGCCGGCGTGCCGGCCGGCGTCACCACGAACGTCACCGCGAACCCGACCGCGACCGTCTACACCGCCGGCGGCACGACCGTCTACACCGGCACGACCGGACTGAGCGGCGCGACGTTCAAGTACCTCGGTGAAGACGTGCAGATGAACGTCAACGGCACCGCCGCATCAGGCGCCGCGACCTCCGTCATCACCGTCGCCGTCATCCCGCAGTAACGATCGCGCCACCGCGCGCACTCGCGGGTGGATCCATGGCCTACCTCACGGCCCGCAACGTGCCAAGCAGTTGGCATACACCGCGGCTAAGCTCGGGCTGTGTCGGAATTGGCAAAAATTTACGAGGTCTTGAAGTCCGCTACGATCGCTCAAATTCTGGCGTTCGCCGCGTTGATCTTTCCCGGTTTTGTAGCGCTGCGGACCTATGAAGCGAAACGAGGCGGGGAACCACGAAAGACCAATGAGGTTCTGGTCGACATTCTCGGCTATAGCCTCATAGCCGACCTCGTCGGCGAGGCCCTGGTGACCTGGGCAAACATATCGCCGCAGCCGTACCGGACCATGTTGTACGTCATTGCTGTCGTCATGACGTTCGCAGTCGTGCCGATTGCACTCGGGTGGAGCTGGTACGAACTGCAGTCCTTCATGGTGCGCGCCGGGTACGTCGTCGATCCAGTAGAAAAGCCGTGGGACAAAGTTTTCGAGCGTATCGCGAAGGAGCAACTCGATCTTGCGGCGGTCGTGACACTTCACGACGGTCGGCGAGTCGCTGGCCGGTTAGCTGATCCTTCTTATGTCTCGACATACCCGGCCGCGGAGCAGCTCATGCTCGGGGAACTCTGCCGGCTCGACCAGGAAAAGGGAACCTTCATCGAACGAATGCGTGGATCGTGGGGCTTGCTCGTGGACAAGGCCGATTGTGAAACGATCGAGTTCATACAGTGGTCTGAGGTTGAAGCAGACCTCGCCGAACAAGCGAGGCTCGAAGGGGCCGAGGCACAGAAATGAGCGACGAAAAGGGTCACTTGCCGCATGCCGGCGGCGAAATTCAAAAGGGTCGGGCGATGCCGACGGCGTCGACGCTGGCGGCACGTGAAGGGTACGCCATGCCTACGCAAGCTGCATCGAGCGGACCCGTGTCACTGCGACCCGGATCGGCCGTCCCTCCCAAGGCGAACGGAAAATGAGGCGGCCACGTTGAGCGCAGTCCGCTAGCGACGCGCTCAGCGGGCGCCGTGACCGAGGTGCCAGCCGTGCTGCGCGCAGGCGTACGGCCGCAGGCCGGCGCTCGTGCGCGGGATCGCCCGTTCCGCGAGTTTCTTGGTCGCGAATGCTGCCTTCGGCGATCCGTTCTTGTTGCGGCACGAACGGGGCCCGCCGGTTCGGCGCGGCTTCTTCTCATCCAACTCCCATCGCTTCGTGCAAAAACCGGCGAAATCCGGGTATGATGAGCGCGGATGACGACCGCGACGAACAACCCGCTCGCGCGCGATCCGGAGATCCTTTCCGCCTTTCGCGAGCGTGTCGAGAACGAAGATTGGGCCGGGGCGCGACGCCTGACCCTCGCGATGCAGCTCCATCGGACGACCCCGCAAAAGCTGATGGAGCGCGACGACGTCTATCTCCGCCGCCTGATGCGCAAGTACGCGCCGGACGAGCGAATCGCGCGCACCGTACACCGCAACCGCGGAGGGAATCGCTCGACGACCGGCCGATAGGTGCGGATGCTTCGCGTCCGCGCCGCCGTTTGCACCGGCCTCATCGTGTCGTGCGGGCTCGTCCCGCCGTTGGGGGCGACGGCCGGCGCCGCGCCCGGAGCGTTGCTCGACTATCACGCATACTCGTCGTGGCGGCGCATCGTGGACGTGCGCGTCTCGCGCGACGGCACCCGCCTCGCGTACGCGCAAGTCGCGACCGAAGCCGACGGCGAGCTGATCGTGCGCGACCCCAATGCGCCTCGCACGAGCGCGGAATTCCGTGCGCCGCGCGGGCGGGGGCCTGAGTTCTCGCCGGACGGCCGGTTCGTCGTCTATCGGATCGCGGCACCCGTCGCCGACGTCAAAGCCGCCGAGAAGGCCGGGAAGTCCGCCGACGAGCGCCCGAAGGACGCGCTCGGGATCGCCGCCGTCGGCGACGTCGCGAACGCGCGCGCCACGACCGTCGAGCGCGTCCGTTCGTTCGTGCTCGCGCGCGACGGCGCGACACTCGCGTATCTCCTCGAACCCTCGCCCTCACCGGTGCCCTCGAGCTCGCCCGCGGCATCTCCGACGACGCCGGCGCCGAGCTCCGCTCCCCGGCGCCCGCTCGACGCGGTGACGCCGCCTGCACCTTCGCCTGCACCTTCGCCTTCACCGCACGCCGACGCATCCGCCGCACCGGCACCGAAGGGGCCCGGGAAAGACGCTCCCACGGCGCTCGGCATCCGGCGCTTGGGCGAAGCGGAGGCCGCGCGCATCCCGAACGTATCGGCGTACGCGGTCAGCGCCGACGGCTCGCGCGTCGCGTACGTCGTGCAGACGAAGGCCGACGAGAGCATCCGTGTGCGCGAGATGGCGAGCGGCGCGGAGCGCGTGATCGCGCACGGGAACGCGCACGTCGTCGCGCCGGTTCTCTCCGCCGACGGCGCATCGCTGGCGTACCTCAGCGATCCCGACGCCTACGGCGAGAACGCGAGCAAAGAGAAGGGCGCGCGCGCGCCGTACCGGCTCATGGTCGCGGATACCACCACCGGGGCCGTTGCCGAAGCGTTCGGTCCGGCGACGGCGGGCGTCCCGGCACGCACCTTTGCCAGCGACGCACGCACGCCCGAGTTCTCCGGCGACGGGAAACGGCTCGCGCTGTGGACCGCGAACGTTCCCGTGCCGCGCCCGTCATCGGCGCCGGCGCGCGTCGACCTCGATTTCTGGTATTGGCGCGACGGGAAGCTGCCGACGCAACTGCGCCGCGAAGCGCAGCAGGCTCGCATCGGTGCCCACCTTGCGCTCTACGATCTTTCCGCGAAGCGTTTCACGCAGCTCGGGACCCCGGAGGCCGGAACGGTCGCGCTCGCCGGCGACGCACGGTACGCGCTCGGCGTGACGGACGCACCGTACGCGAAGCTCGTCACGTGGGACGATTCGTACTACGATGTCTACCGCGTCGACGTGACGACCGGTGCGCGGATGCTGCTCGAACGGAAGGCGAAAGGGCGGCCGCCGGCGCTCTCGCCGACCGGACGCTACGCGGTCGCCTACGACGAGCTGCGCCGCGCGTGGTATACGCTGCGGCTCGCCGACGGGCGCAAGGCGTGGATCACCGACTCGCGCACCGTACGCGCCGCCGATGAAGAGGACGATCATCCCGCACCGCCGCCGCCCTACGGCATCGCCGGCTGGACCCCCGACGACCGCTCCGTGCTGGTCTACGACCGGTACGACGTCTGGTCGGTCGCACCCGATGGGGGCACGCCGCTCGCGCTCACCGGCGGCGCGGGGCGACGCACGCAGCACATCTACCGTGTCGTGCAGCCCCGCACCGACGAACGGGACGGCGTCTTCGTCGCCGGGCGGCCGGTCTTCGCGCACGCGCCGTATCTTCTCTCGTTCACGGACGACCGTACGAAGGCCGAGGGTTTCGCCGCGCTGAGCGGGCTCCAGGTGCAGACTCCCCGCATCACGATGCGTCTCGACAAGGCGATCGGTGCGCCGTATCGCGGTCGCGACGCGAACGGGCTGGTCTTCGCCGAGCAGCGCTTCGACGAGTTCCCGAACCTGTGGGCGAGCGCGGCGCTGCCGGCGAGCGCCACGCGCGTCAGCGACGCCAACCCGCAGGCGTCGCGGTACGGCTGGGGTCGCTCGCGGCTGATCGACTACACCAACGCGCGCGGTCAGCGGCTGCGGGCGATCCTCACCGTGCCGCCGGGCTTCGATTCGCACAAGCGCTACCCAATGCTCGTCTACGTGTACGAGAAGATGTCCGATGGTCTGCATGCGTTCGTCACCCCGGGCTCGGGGACGGTCGTCAACCTCGCGCGCTACGCGAACCACGGGTACGTCGTGCTGCAGCCCGATATTCGCTACCGCATCGGCCACACGACGGCGAGCGCCGTCGACTGCGTCACCTCCGCCGTCCGCACGGTCACCGCGATGGGCTTCGTCGACCCGGCGCGGATCGGAATGGCCGGCCACAGCTACGGCGGCTACGAGGTCAATGCGCTGGTCACGCATTCGACCATCTTCCGAGCCGTCGAATCCGGCGCGTCGGACTCCGACCTGCCGAGCCTCTACGGCGGCTTCTGGGAATCCGGCGACGTGCAGCAGTCCTACTACGAGCGCGGCCAAGGCCGCATCGGCGCGACGCCGTGGGCGCGCCCCGATCTCTACCTCGAGAACTCGCCGCTCTTCTTCGTCGGGCGCGTTCGAACGCCGTACCTGCGGATCCAGGACGACGAGGACGGCTTCGTGCCGTACGGGCAGGGCGTCGAGTTCTTCACCGCGCTGCGCCGGGCCGGCAAAGAGGCCTACATGTTCACCTTCATCGGCGAGAACCACGGTCTGGCGAAACAGCCGAACAAAGACTACTGGACCATCCACCTCGACGAGTTCTTCGACCACTTCCTGCTCGGCACGCCGACGCCGGAGTGGATGACGCACAACGGGAGCTTCGAGCACCGCGGCGAGCGCGACGTCGAATCGATGTTTACCCCCGCCGCGTTCTAAGCGGCGGTCTGCGTCTCGACCTTGATGACCAGCGCCGCGACGTCGTCGTGCAGCCGCTCGCCGGCGTACTCGAACGCGTAGCGCGTCACGGCTTCGGCCTGCTGCTCGGCCTCGAACGCGCGGTGGCGCTCGATGACCCCGACCAGCGCGTCGGCGCCGAGGAAGCTCAGGCCGGCGTCGCGCGCCTCGGTGAAGCCGTCCGTCACCGCGGCGAAGATATCCCCGTGCTCGAGGCTGACCGTCGCCTGAACGAATGCGTCGTCATCGTCCATCAAACCCACGATCGGTCCCGTCGCGCTCAGCATCTGCGGCCCGCGAGGCGTAATGATATACGCCGCCTCGTGGCCCGCTGAGACGTACTGCATCGTCTGTCGCTCGGCATCGACGATTCCGAAGAACGCGGTGGCGAAGAACTCGTACTCGTTCTCGAAGGTGGAGTTCTCGATGCACAGACGGTTCAGCGCGCGGATCGAGTCGAGCGCGTCGAGCCCGCGTGAAGCGTACGCGCGCAGCCCGTACTTCGCCAAGGCCGCGTGCCGGGCGGCACGGATGCCGTGGCCGGAGATGTCGACGACCGCGAGCGACGTAATCCCGTTGCCGTAGTGAAAAACGTCGACCATGTCGCCGCCGTACCGGAACGCTTTGGTCGCACCCCAATATGCCCGGCCGACGTCGAGCCCCGGGAGCCGCCGCACCGGCGGCCCGTAGATGCTCTCGACGATACGGCGCATCTCCGCGTCGAGCGACTGGTCATCGTGATACGGATCGGTCGAGCGTCCCGCCTCCACCCGAATTCGAGGCGGGAGCATCAGCACTCTCGCCTCAAGGCGGCCGCGAACGATGCCTTGCAGACAGCGTAGCATTCGCACGCGGCGCGTTGCAGGATAGCGGCATTGACGACCGTCACGGCGCCTCGGTGATAGTCGATCGCCCCCATCATCGCGAGCGCATCGACCGCGTCGGAGACGGCCGCAGACTTGAGGCCGAGCATGATCGCCAAGAAGTCGGAGGTCAAGGTGAACTCGGATTGAGGGTGACGATCGCGAGATCGGCTTCGAGGTCGCTCACGTCCCCGGCCGGCAGCGCGTCGAGCAACCGGTTCCCGCAGGAGTACGGCGCAGCGATCATGGCCTTCGACCGAAGAAGGAACCGGGACGGAGTCCGACCACGGGCCAGGGGTCTGCCCTCATGGTGTCTCCTCAGAAGAACGATGCACCGCGCCGAGACCGCGGGGTGCGGGGCTCCGAGTATAGCACGAATCGCCCGCGTCTGTACGCTGCCGTACCAAACGACCGGGCGCCCGCGGCACCAACGTTAGCGCCCGCTCGGCGCTCGCGCCCGCGATCGGGCGTCAGAAGCTGCGCGATTCGCCTCGAGCGATGGTGAAGCCGTGACCGTCGACGTTCAGGCAGTGCATGCCGTTGATCGTCGAAGCGCAGGCGACGGCGCCTCGCCGCCAGGTCATACCGTAGGGCACGACCTGGGCGGACCCGTTCAGCGCCGTGTCACCGGCACACACGATCGACGCCCGGCCCTTCCGCGCGAGCCAGAAGCCCTGACCCCAGTCGAGCTCGCAGCTCTTCGGCCTCGGCGGCAACGGCTTCACCCCGCCGGCGACGTCGCAGCGCAGCGTTCCGTCGCCGTAGACGCACCCGATCGCGCCCGACGGACTCCGGAACGTTGCAAAATCCGACGCACCGGCGGTTCTCGCGGTCACCACGATCGCGATCGCCGCCGCGGCGCTACACGCGATAAAATCTCGGAGCTTCACGTCGCATCCTTTCCGTCACATCCGAAAGCGCACGGATCCAGAGGTAAGGTATGACACTTCGCGGAGGCGTTCTGCCTTGCTTGCTATTTCGTGAGCAAGGCAATCCGAGCGGCGCGGACTGCCGTTCCTTGAGGCATCTCGCCGTCGTCCCCCGCCGACCGGCGGTTCTTTCGACCTACTCGGAGGCTTTCATCATGTCACGACGGACACTTCAGTCGTCGTTGGCCGTGGCCGCGATCGTTACGCTGGCCGGAGTCGGGTCGCTCTACGGGATACGTGGCGCGATCGGTTCCGACCATGCGGACTCGCCGGCTGTGCTCGCGCGCCCAGGCGCCGACCTGACCGACGTCTACGTCTTCCCCGCGCCGCACGACGACTCGCACGTCGTCGTCGCGGTCGACGTTCACCCCTTGATCGCGCCCGGAATGGGCGGCTCGACGTATTTCGATCCCGGTGTGATGTACCAGTTCAAGATCGACAACACCGGCGATCACGTCGAGGACACGGTGATCCAGTTCGCGGCGAGCGCGCCGCAGAACGGTTCGCAGACGATCACGCTCTACGGGCCCGGCAAACCGAACCAGACCGGCACCTCGTCGACCTGGATCGCGGCGACCGGGACGTTCAAGTACAACGACAAGAACGCGAGCGTCAAGGGCATGAAGGTCTTTGCGGGACCGCGCGAAGATCCGTTCTTCTTCGACCTGGCGCAGTTCTTCAAGATCGTTCCGGATCGGAACTTCGGCAACCACGGTGCCGGGAAATCGGTTCCGGCGGCGTCGGCGAGCAGCTTCCGCGGGTTCGCCGCGGGCAGCGGCTGCGACAGCACCCCCGCGCAGGACTTCCTCGCCGCGAACAAGTTCAACGTGCTCTCGCTGGTGGTCGAGCTGCCGCGCGCGATGCTGGCACCGGCCGGCGGCGCGCCCGGCAAGATCAGCGTGTGGGCCAGCGCCTCGGTGCAGGACGCCGCGTCGCCGTACGGCGCGAGCTACGCGCAGATCGAGCGGCTGGCACGGCCGGCGGTGAAAGAGGCGTTCGAGTCGTTCGACAACCACGACAAGAGCAATCGCAGCGCGCCGACCAGCGATCCCGCGCTCGCCGACGCGATCGTGAGCTTCACGACGACGGCAGCGGGGCGTTCGGCGGAGACCGCCGGCGTGCTCAAAGCCGTGCTCGGGACCGACGAGATGCTCGCCGACCTCGCGCAGACCGGCGTCAAAGCGGCCTATCTCGGCAGCGAGACGGGCGGCGCGACCGGGAGCAAGTTCGGCGGCCGCGGATTGAACGACGACGTGATCGACATCTCGCTCGGCGCGATCTTCGGCAACACGATCTCGGCGCTCAAGCTCGCGCCCGACGACGGCAAGGAGTCGAAGTGCTTGACGACCGACAACGTCGGCCCGCAGGGACATCACTTCACCGACGCGTTCCCGTACCTGGGCGAACCATCGTAGCGCGCTAGCGCTACGCCGACACGATGAACCTCCGCACCGCGGCGGTCCTGGCGGTGGGCGCTCTGGGAGCGCTCGCCGTATGGCCCCGGTTCGTCGCGACGCACGTCGCGCAGGCGTCGGTCGCGACGCCTGCGCCCGTCGTCGCCGATTACCTGCAGCGCGACCGGCTGGTCGCGTTCTACGAAGACGCGGTCGCGCACCGGGCCGACCAGATCGTCACCCGGCTGCTCGCCGCGCAGTACCTGCAGCGTTTTCGGGAGACCGGCGACGCCGCCGACCTGCTGCGCGGGGAGCACCTCGCGCGGCGGTCGCTCGCGCTCCAGCCGCGCTTCAACGCGGGCGCCGAGCTGACGCTCGCATCGGCGCTGGGCTCGCTCCACCGCTTCCGCGAGGCGCTCGCGCACGCCGAGAACGCGCGCGCGATCGAGCCGGGCAGCACGAACGCCGCCGCGCACGTCGCGAGCACCGAGGTCGAGCTCGGGCGCTACGCCGAGGCATCCGCCGCGCTGCATTCGGCCGGACCGGCCTACGCGAACGATGCGGGCCTCGCGACCGCGACGGCACGCTTCGACGAAGTGACCGGCAAGCTCGCCGCCGCGCGCCGCTCGATCGACCTCGCGATGAGCGCGACCGACAGCATCATCGACAGTCCCGCCGAGTCGCGCGCGTGGTTTCACTACCGCGCCGGAGAGCTCGCCTGGAGCGCCGGCGACGGCGAGGTCGCGGAGCAGCGGTTCCGTGAGGCGCTCGCGATCTTTCCGTCGTATCAGCGCGCGCACAACGGCTTGGCGCGCGTGTACTGGGGCGAGCGGCGCTGGCCGCAAGCGCTCGAGGCGGCACAGCGCGGTGCCGCGCTCATCCCGCTCCCGGAGACGCTCGGCTACCAGGCCGACGCGCAGCGCGCGCTCGGCGATGCGAGCGGCGCTCGCGCGACCGATGATGCGATCGCGGCGATCGAGCGGATCGGCAACGCCGGCGGGATCAACGATCGCGCGCTGGCGATCTATCTCGCCGACCACCGCCTGCGGCCGGATGCGGCGGTCGCGATCGCGCGCCGCGACGCGGTCGCGCGCGACGACGTCTTCGCCGAGGACGCGCTGGGCTGGGCGCTCGTGCGCGCCGGCCGCTGCGGCGCCGCGCGGATCGCCGCCCGCAAGGCCGTTCGGGCCGGCACGCAAGATGCGCGGCTGCAGTACCACGCGGGCGTCATCGCGATGGAGTGCGGCGATCGCCGCGAGGCTGCGCGCAGGCTGCAGCTCGCGCTCGCGCTCAACCCGAACTTCGATCCCGTCGCGGCGGACGACGCGCGCGCGCGCGTCGCCCGCCTGTGAGGCCTACGTCCCGATCTGACCGTTCATCAGGGTGACGTCGAGCGTTCCCAGACCGGTCGTGTAGTCGTAGCCGGGGAGCGCGGTGTAGAGGCCGTTGCCGCCGGTGATGATGTCGTGGAACCCGCCCAGCGCCTGCGTCGGCGGCGGGCCGGTCACGGTCGTCGCGGCGTTCTGCTGCGCGATGAAGTCGCGGTAGAACTGCGGCGCCGCGAACCCGAGCGCGTTGCCGTGCGCCGACATGAGCCGCGCATACGCGCCCATCGCGAGCGGTGAGGCTTCGCTGGTCCCGCCGACCGCACAGCCCGCGCTGCAGTCGCCGAGTGCCGGGATGTTCGGCCCGTACACGAAGTACGCGCCGCTGACGGAGTCCGCCGCCATCGCGATGTCGGGGAGCCCGCGCAGGTTCGTCGCGGCGAGCCCGGTGCTCGAGGGCAGGACGCGCTGCTGCCAGCTGGTCGAGTTCTCGAACTGGCTGAGCCCGCCGCCGCCCGCGTTCCACGCCGCTTCGCCGGCGTAGCTCGCATCCGCGGCGTTCGCGACGACGGTCGTTCCGCCGACGCCGACCACCCAGGGCGAGGTCGCGGGGAAGCTCACCATCGGCGGGCCGGAGCCCGGTGCGCCGTTGGTCGGCGCGAGCGCGCAGGACGACCCGGTGTCGCCGGTCGAGGCGAACATCGTCTGTCCTTGCGCGGCAGCCTGCATGAACAGGTTGTCGTCGATCTTCATCGAGCCGTCGAGCCACGCCGAGTACTCGCACTCGCCGAACGAGGAGTTCCCCATCTGCGCGACGTTCTGCCCGACCCACTTGCTGTACGCGTTCGCGATATCCGAGTCGGTGAGCGAGGTCGTCGCGTAGATGTAGAGCATCTGGACGTTCTGCGCCATCCCGGTCGAGCTCTGCGTGTCGAGATCCCACTCGTCCATCGCGGCGGTGTCCATACTGGGCAAGCCGACGGTGACGACGGTGACCGGAACCTGCGGAAGGCTCTGCACCGACTCGGCGTAGCGCAGGTCGGTGAGCACTTCGGAGACGTTGCCTTCGGCGATCACGGCGACCGTGGTCGCCACCCCGGCCGGCGTCGAGCCGGCGTCGTAGAATTTCTGCACGTCGGCCGCGTTGAACGCCGGCGCGCACTGTCCGGTCGGCGCTGCCGTGATCAGGCACGACGTCGAGGGCCGCGTCAGGTGCGGGTTCACGCTCATCTTCGCGGCATTCGAGAGTCCGAGCACGCCGCTGACGACGCCGCCGAGCGCGGCCGGGACGAGCGCGGGCTGCGTGTTGACGTAGACCGCCGCGCCGCCGAGCTGGAACGCTTCGAGCGAGGTGTTGAAGGCTTTCGTCACCTGCGCCGCGGTGCCGTCGGCGCTGACGAGCTGCGTGCCCGCCTGGACGTTGCTGAAGCCTTGGCCTTGCAGATAGGCGACGACCGATTGCACCTCGCTCGCGGTCGGCCCGTACTGCGCGGCGAACTGCGCGGGCGAGATCTTCTGCCGCGCCGCGATCGCCGAGGCCAGCTGCCCGGTGTTGTGCAGGTCGAGCCCGACGCGAACGGTCATCGAGGTCGCCGGCGCGAGCGCGCCGCGGTCGGTGCCGCCGGGGAGCGTGGCGCCGCGCGTCGCGGTCGCCGCCCAGCCGGGCGGCGCGACGATCGCCTGTTGTGCCTGGGCTTGCGCGCCGCGCGGCGCGGCGCCGCCGTTCGCGGACGGCAGGAGGTGGCTCATGCCGCCCGAGCACGAGGCGGTCGCGACGCCGGTCGTCAGCGCGAGAGCGAGAAGACGGTTCATGATTGCGCTTCCCTTACTGCAGCGCGCTGCGGAGGCGGGCGACGTTGATGCTGCCCATGCCGGTCGTGAAGTCGAACTTGGGCAGCGCCGTGTACAGCCCGTTGGTGCCTTGCAGCACGTCGTGGAACGGTCCGATCAGCTCGGTCTCCGGCGGGCCTGCGATCTGCGTCGGCGCGCTGCCGGCGAAGACGCTGTAGTAGCGCAGCGGCGCGAACCCGAGCGCGTTCCCGCTCCCGCTCTGCATGCGAGCGTAAATGCCGGCCTGCATGGGCGAGGCGAGGCTCGTCCCGCCGGTGATGTCTTCCACGCCGGCGACGTAGAGCAGCGCGCCGGTTTCGAGCGCGGCGTCGGCTGCGATGTCGGGCAAGCCGCGGAAGGTGAAGCCGACCGGCGTCGTCCCGACCGGTTGCGTCGGAGACTCCCAATACGGCGAGTACTCGAACTGGCTCAGCCCGCCGCCGCCCGACTGCCACGCCTGTTCGCCGAGGTACGTACCGTCGACGTTCGTAAAGAGATCGGTTCCGCCGACCGCGACCGCGTACGGCGAGGCGGCCGGCCATTCGACCAGCGGTACTCCGCCGACGCCGCCGTTCGGCGGGACGCCCGCGGCGCCGCAGTACGCGCCGGTGTCACCGGTCGAAGCGAAGAACGTCTGTCCTTGCGCAGCGGCTTCGACGAGCACCATGTCGCCGGCGACCATGTCGCCGGACTCGTACGGGAACGCTTCGCATCCGCCGACCGACGCGTTCATCACCGGCGCGACGTCGTCGCTCGCCCAGCGGTTCATCGCGACGACCAGATCGCTGAACGCGAGCGAGCCGACGTTGTACAGATCGATCTGCTTGAAGTTGAACGCCATCGCCTGCGAGTAGGTCATGTCGAGGGTCCACTCGGTGTTCCCCGAGGTGTCGGTCGAGGGCGGCTCGACGTGGATCGTGTTGATCGTCGCGGCCGGCAGCCCGAACGCGGATTCGTTCTGCCGGAAGTCGGCGATCGCACCGCTGAGGTCACCTTCGGTGAAGATCGCGATCTCGGTGTTCGTCGCCGGCGGCGTGGTGCCGACGCCGTACGCGATGGTGAACGAGGCCGGATCGTAGAAGCGCGGGCAGACCGGCGTCCCGGTCGTCTGGTTGACGTTCTCGGTGCAAGCGGTCGGGCTGGGGTTCCCGTTCGCGTCGAACGAGCCGGGACGCAGCCCGTTCGCCGAGCGCGTCAGCGGGTGAACCTGCAGCCCCGGAAAGTTCGTCAGCCCGAGCACCGCGATCACGTTGCCGCCGAGCGCGGTCGGAACGAACGCCGGCTGCGTGTTCGAGAAATAGCTCTTCCCGTTCACGCTGAAGCTGTGGAGCGTGGTGTTGAACGCCTTCTCGACGGTCGCAGCGCTCGCGGTCGCGGTGACGAGCATGTTGTTCGGCGCCGCGGCGACGTTGGTGAAACCCTGTCCCTGCAGGTACGACACCGCCGCCGAGACCTGCGTCGCGGACGGAGCGTACGTGCTGACGAACGCGCTGCGCGACATCCGCTGACCGCCGGCGATCGCCGACTTGACGGCGTCGACGTTGCGCATCTGCAGTGCGAGCACGACGTTCACGGCCGCGCTACGGCTCAGCTGACCCTGATCGGTCGCGTTTGCCAGGGCGAGCGCGCCGGTGCCGGTATTCGCCCAGCCGGCGGGGGCCGCGGTGAGCGAGCGCGGGCGCACCGTGCGGGCGCCGAGGGTGCTCGGACCGGACGCGCTGCTCGGCGCCAGGCCGGCCGCGTTTCCGGCCGGCGGCAAGGCGGTGGCCCCGTGCCCACCGGAGCACGAGGCGGTCATCACGCCGAGGACGACCGCAAGGGTCGCAAATCTATTCATGTAGGGTTCCTCCGAGTACACCCTACGAGCCGGAAAGCGGCCCTCGACATACACAAAATCGGGTAGGCGGCCCGGTCCGGCGCGCGAACGCCGCTGCATGGCGACGCTGGGATGGATCGGGCTGGGCGATATCGGGAAGCCCATGGCGCTACGGCTGATCGGCGCGGGGCACCGCGTCGTGATATGGGGGCGTACGCCGGCTCGGCTGCAGCCCGCCCTCGACGCCGGCGCGACGGCGGCCGGATCGCCCGCCGAATTGGCGGCGCAGGTCGAGGCCGTGCTGCTGTGCGTCACCGACGGCGCGGCGGTTGAAGACGTCGTCTTCGGCCCGCGCGGGCTCGCCGAAGGGGCTCGCCGCGGCAGCCTGATCGTCGACCATTCGACGATCCACCCGGAGACGACGCGACTCGCCGCACGCCGGCTCGGCTCCGGCGGGGTCGGCTGGGTCGACGCGCCGGTCTCGGGCGGGGCGCTCGGCGCCGCCGCCGGGACGCTCTCGGTCTTCCTCGGCGGGTCGGCCCGCGACGTCGAGCGCGTGCAGCCGTGGATCGCAGCGTACGCGCGCAACGTGACGCACCTGGGCGGCGTCGGTGCCGGGCAGGTGGCGAAGTCGTGCAATCAGGCGGTGGTCGCGGGTTCGGTCGCACTCTGGGCCGAGGTGATCTCGTACGCGCGCCGCTGCGGGATCGACGCCGACCTGATGGTCGACGCGCTCGCCGGCGGGTGGGCCGATTCCGAGGTGCGGCGCGTCCACGGCCACGATCTCGTCGCCGGCCGCTACCGCCCGACCGAGCGGCTGATCCTGCTCAAGGACCTCGACATCGTCGGCGACATGGCCGCGATGACGAAGTCGCCGATGCCGGTGAGCGCCGCCGTTACGACACTCTTCCGGCTGCTGCTAGCCCAGGGTCATCAGCCGGGGAGCTTCGGCTCGATCATGCAGCTCTACGCCGGCGCGCCGGCGGCGGAATCCGAAGCCGGCTGAGCATCTGCGGCGTCGGCAGCTTCAGGTCGGTCGCGAGCCGGAATACCGCCAGCATTTTCACCAAGATCCAGGTCACGTCGAGCTCGTACCACTTCAAGCCGTGCCGGGCGGAGAACGGGAACGCGTGGTGGTTGTTGTGCCAGCCCTCGCCCCAGCCGAGCAGCGCGACCCACCAGCAATTCGTCGAACGGTCGCCGGTACGGAACGACTGGTATCCGATCGTGTGCGCGGCGCTGTTCACCAGCCAGGTGAACTGGTACACCAGCGCCAGCCGTGCGAAGATCCCCCACACCACCCACGACCAGCCGCCGAACGCGAACAGCACGACCGCGAGGATCGCCGTCAGGCCGAGCGAGTACTTGTCCAAGAAAACGTAGACCGGATCCGCGAAGAGATCGGGCGCGTAGCGCTTCCGATCGTCGCCGAGCGCGAAGTTCGGATTCGGCATCACCATCCACAAGAAGTGCGACCAGTGGAAGCCCGCGTTCGCGTCGTGCGGATCACCTTCGCGATCGGTCTTGGCGTGATGGATGCGGTGCGTCACGACCCAGTCGATCGGTGAACCCTGCAGCGCGAGGCAGCCGAACACGGTCGCCGCGTACTCGAGCGGCTTCCACAAGGCCAGGCTGCGGTGGGTCAGCGTCCGGTGAAAGCCGAGCGCGATCCCGAGCCCCCCGGTGACGTAGATCATCACCAGCATCACGGCGACCGAGGACCAGTGAAAGAACCCCGGCCAGAACGCGGCGAGGGCGCCGATATGGATCGCGATGAGGACTGCGGCCGTCGACCAGCTGCCGTTATGGGACTTCACGATAGGTGTTACCCGCTTTGGTCTGCTTTGGTTCGGAAGGGAACATACGATCGGCGGAAGGCGGAGCAAGCTAGCCGCAGAACGCACGCTGTCCGCACCGGGTCCGAAGAATCTCTGGAGGGATAATGCGCTCGTTTCCGACCGCCCTGATGTTCGTGGCCGCGATGGTCTTCGGCGGCCAGGCCGTCGCCCAGACGCCGCCGGCCATGCCGCCTTCGCCGCCCGCTGCCGGCGGAACCCCCGAGCAGATGCCGTTCGCCACGCCGTACGGGACCTCGCTCGGCGTCGATCGCGCCGTGACGATCGTCTCGGCCGTGCTCGCCGAAGCGAAGAAGCACCCGACCTGGCGCTTCAATATCACCGTCGTCGACCCGAACGGTGACCTGGTCTACTTCTACCGGATGGACGGCGCGCAGCTCGCGTCGATCGGCATCTCGCAAGGCAAAGCGCGCACGGCCGTGCGCTACCGCCGCGAAACGCGAGTGTGGTACAACGCGTACGAAGCCGGCCACCCGTACATCGGAACGCTCGACCCGACGCTCATCGCGTCGCCGGGGGGGTTCCCGCTGATCGAGAACGGCAAGATCATCGGCGGCCTCGGCTGCAGCGGCGGCACCGGCGATCAGGATGCGACCGTCTGCGGCGCGGGGGCAGCGACCGTCAAATAGATCAGCGGTCGACTTCGCCGAAGACGGGGTCGAGCGAGCCGATCATGACGACCATGTCGGCGATCAGCTCGCCGATCGCGATCTTCTTGAGGACCTGGAGGTTGTAGAGCGACGGCGGCCGCGTGCGCACGCGCCACGGCCGGTTGTCGCCGTTCGAGACCACGTAGTATCCGAGCTCGCCGCGCGGGCCCTCGACGGCTTGGTACACGTCGCCGGGCGGGACGCGGAACGACTCCGAGACCAGCTTGAAGTGGTGGATCAGCGCCTCCATCGAGAGCGCGATCGTCTCCTTCGGCGGCGGCGCGAACTTGGTGTCGACGATCTGCCACGGACCGGGCTCGTCGAGCTCCTTGCGCACCTGGCGGATGATCCGCATCGCTTCGTCCATCTCGTCGAGCCGCACCAGGAAGCGTGCGTACGCATCGCCTTCGGTGCGAACCGGCAGGTCGAACTCGTAGCGCTCGTACCCGCTGTACGGCATCGCCTTGCGCACGTCGTACGCGATCCCGGTCGCGCGCAGCACGGGCCCGGTGAGGCTCCAGGCGACCGCGTCTTCGCACGAGATGATCCCGACGTCGATCATGCGGTCTTGCAGGATCGGGTTCTTCTGCAAGAGCCGGCGCACGTCGCGCATGCGCGGTTCGTACATCGCGATCAAACCGTCGAGCTTGGGAAGAAACCCATCGGGGAGATCCTGGCCGACGCCGCCGACGCGAATGTAGTTCGGGTGCATCCGCGCGCCGCCGGACATTTCGAAGAGGTCGAGGATCCGCTCGCGCAGGTCGAAGCAGTAGAAGAATCCGGTCAGCGCGCCGAGATCGATCCCGCCGGTGCCGAGCCACACGCAGTGCGAGGCGATCCGCGAGAGCTCGCTGAGCAGCACGCGGATACGCTGCGCGCGCAGCGGGATCTGGTTGTCGATTCCCAGCAGCTTCTCGACCGCGAGGTAGTAGCACAGCGCGTTGGTCAGCGGCGAGAGGTAGTCCATCCGCTCGATGACGGTGGAGGCCTGCGACCAGAACAGGTTCTCGGCGCTCTTCTCGATCCCGGTGTGCAGGTAGCCGATCTCGGGCGAGGCTTTGGTGACGATCTCGCCTTCGATCTCGGTGATGATCTGCAGCACGCCGTGCGTGGACGGATGCTGCGGTCCCATCGAGAGCACCATGCTGGTGTCGCTGCGCTCGATGACGTCGACGGCGTAGCCCCCGGTCGTCTCCGTTAGGACGGGCGTGCTCACGGCGCGGTGTCCTTCCCCACGCCGTCCTGGGCGCGCGCTTGCGCGATCTGCTTCTGCAGCGCGGCGGCGGTGCGCCCCGAGGCCGGCGTTCCCGCGCCGACGTTCGACTTCAGCGCGAACGAAGGCCGTGGCGTGCGCTCGCGCGCCGGTCCGCGCAACGGGTAGTCCTTGCGCAGCGGATAGCCTTCCCAGTCGTTGGGCATCTGGATGCGGCGCAGATCGGGGTGGCCTTCGAAGCGAATCCCGTAGAGGTCGAAGATCTCACGCTCGGCCCAGTCGGCGCTCGGCCACAGATCGGTGACGCTCGGAACGCTCGCAGCGTCCTCGGTGACGCCGCACAGCACGCGCGTGCGCGCCGGCGTGCCGATCTCCGCGGCGCTCGCGACGTGCACCGGCAAGTTCAGCAGGTGGTAGACCACGTCGAAACGCGGCGCGCGCCCGGGGTAGTCGACGCCGCCGATGTCGAGCAGCATCGCGAAGCCGTCGGCCTTCAGAGCCTCCAGCGTCGCGCGCAGCTCGGCCGGCGTGACGCGCACGATCCGCGCGTCGGCGATCTCGGGACGTATCGCGGTGGGGTCGAGGGCGGTCGCCCCAACCGGCGGCGTCTGTGAACTCGGCATGTACTGGTGCTTATGCCCGCGCCAGGACGCCGCCGCGGCCGCCGGACTTGATCTGCTGCTGGATCAGGTTGACGGCGTAGAGCAGCCCGTCGGGCGTCGGCGGGCAGCCGGGGACGTAGACGTCGACCGGCACGATCGTGTCGACGCCTTGGACGATCGCGTAGTTGTCGAACACGCCGCCGCTCGAGGCGCACGCGCCCATCGAGATCACCCATTTCGGGTCGGCCATCTGGTCGTAGAGCCGCTTCACGATCGGGCCCATCTTCTTCGAGACGCGGCCCGAGACGATCATCAGATCGGCCTGGCGGGGCGACGCGCGGAAGACTTCCGAGCCGAAGCGCGCCATGTCGTACTCGGGGGCCGTCGCGGTCATCATCTCGATCGCGCAGCACGCCAGACCCATCGTCAGCGGCCACACGCTGGAGGACTGGGCCCAGCGGGCGACCGAGTCGACCGTCGTCAGCAGAAAGTCGCCGCCCGTCCCTAGCGCCACTGGAAACCGCCTCGCTTCCAGACGTAGGCATACCCGACGGCGAGCACGATGACGAACATCAGCATCTCGGCCAGCCCGAACAGGCGGAGCGAATGCATCTGCACCGCCCACGGATAGAACGAGGCCGCTTCGACGTCGAAGATCACGAAGAGCATCGCGATCAGGTAGAACCGAACCGGGAAGCGCCCCGAGACGTCAGAGGTCGGTTCGACGCCGCACTCGTACGCTTCCGACTTCACCGCGTTGGGTTTCTTGCGGGCCAGAACGCCCGGCAACAGGCAGAAGCCGAGGGACGCCGCGAACGCGAGGGCGAGATAGATAGCGACCGGACCATAGGGAGACACGACCTGAAGATATACACGACGTCCGTCCCACGCGCCTTCGTCCTCGGTCTGTTCGCCGCGGTCGTGCTGGCCGCGTGCGGGCCGAACCCGAACGGACAGGGCGTGACCGACACCGGGTCGGTCGTCGGCACGCTGGTCGACGCCAAGGACCCGACCCTTGCGATCCAGACGGCGACGATCCAGATCGGGCTCCAGGTCCGGCGGCTCTCGCCCTCCGACGGCGGGAAGTTCACGATCGACAGCGTCCCGACCGGGACGCAGACGATCACGATCAGTTCGCCCGGCTACACGAGCTACTCGGCGCAGGTGGTCGTGCGGAAGGCCCTGACGACCGACCTCGCGCTGATCGGGTTGGCATCGACGACCGGACTCTGAGCCTCGGGTGATCGCGCTCGACTTGTTGGCCGCCCTGGCGGGCGCCGGGCTCGTCGTCTCCTCGCTCGCCGACCTCTTCCAGTCGGTCGTCGTGCCGCGCTCGGTCGCGGGGCGGTTCCGAGCCAGCGTGCTGATATCACGCTACGGCTGGCGGTTCTTGCGCGGCGGAGCGATGCGGATCGCCGATGCCGAGCGGCGCGAGGACACCCTCGCCCTGTTCGCACCGATGCTCATGGTGACGCTGCTCCTGTATTGGGTCGCCTCGCAGATCCTCGGCTACGGCTTGCTGTTCTGGGCGCTGCGCGCGGGGCTGCAGCCCGAGCCGCGGATCGGCGGGGCGATCTATTTCGCGGGCGCCTCGCTGCTGACGATCGGCTACGGCGACATCACGCCGATCCACTGGTACACGCGCGTGCTCGCGCTGTTCGCGGCCGGCGGCGGGCTGGCGACGCTCGCCGTGGTGACCACGTTCTTGTTCCAGACGTTCGGCGCGTTCCAGCGGCGCGAGGCGTTCGTGGTGACGATCTCCGAACGCACCGGCGCGCCGCCGAGCGGTCTCGAGTTCGTGATACGGCACCTCAAGCTGGGCATGATGGACGACGTCGGCGCGATCCTGCGCGAATCGCAGCAGTGGATCGCCGAGGTGATGGAGACGCACCTCGCCTATCCGATCCTCACCTACTTCCGCTCGAGCCACGACGACGAGTCGTGGGTCGGAACGCTCGGCGCGCTGCTCGACGCCTCGACGCTGCTCGTCACGACGCTCGACATGGACCACCGCGGTCAAGCCGAGATCACCCTGCGCATCGGCACGCACCTGGTGCGCGACTTCCGCGGCTTCTTCCGGCTACCCGCGGAGGATTCGGCCGGGGTCGAGTACGACGAGTTCGTCGCCGCCTACGACACGCTGCGCGCGCTCGGCGCGACGCTGCGGCCGCTCGAGGACGCCTGGCCCGCCTTCTCCGAGACGCGCGCGAAGTACGCAGCGCCGCTCGACGCGATGGCGCGCTGGTGGCGCATCCCGCCCGCCCGTTGGATCGGCGACCGCTCGCGCGTCCGCCTCCACGTCAACGTCGGCGCCGTGCGGTAAACGATACTCCTTCACATTCACGCGACGATCAATGCCACCCATTTGGCACGCTCACAGGCGACCATCAGCCCTTGTCACGCTGTCTGCACGAGGGGCGTGAGCTATACCCGACTGTCCACAGTTTCGCCACGGCGGCTCCACAGGCCACGCCCTCGATCTGTGGGCAGATCGAGCACATCGTCCACGGACTGGGCCGGCAAAGCTCGAATGGGGCACGAAGAGGATTGCAGGGGGCGAATGTACACGGTCCAGTTTGGGAGTCGATCGGGCTTTATAGACGCATCAAATGCGGATGCGATTTTCCGCGCCATCCGCGACAGCGAGCGCTTCGTCACCGTAACCGTCGATATTGCGAACGACGGCGGAGAACCGTACGAAGTAACGATCAATGTGGACCACCTCGTGGCCCTTATCAAGCATCGCGCCGAGCGCCCGGCGCAGCCGTCCGCAGCCGAAGGCGCCCCTGACCGCCCGCGCCTCAGCGTCGTATCCTAGCCGGCACGTCGAGGGCTGCGCGCCAGTCGAGCGCGGAAATATATTTGCTGCGCATACCCCTTGATTTCTCGCGCATCGCGCAGTCCAGGCAGTACGCGACGCTCCAATAGGTCTGCGATTTCATCCCAGCGCTCCAGCGCATCGCGCCGCCCCCAGTTACACTCGGCGCAAGACGTGACGAGCAACGTGTCGCGAACCAGCTCCGCCTCCTTGCCTCCGACAACGACGCCGTCGATTGCAAGAAGTGCGTGCGGCACGAGGTGGTCCATGGTCAGCCTGCCGCGTTCGAGATGTTTCCAGATCGCGAGTTTCACGTCGTTCGGCAATCGAGCATAGACGTCGTACGGGATCGATTGCAGAATTCCGGGAAGCAACTGGCCACATTGCACGCACATCGAGGCGTGCGCATCGCGAGCAGTCGCCAACGATCGTTCCGATTCGGCGTGCGCGAGCAAGACGGTGCGAATCCCTTCGAATGCATCGCCGGAACGCGGGGCCGGGCGGCCACAGTGCACGCAACAGTATTTGTCGCGGCGTAGTACCGCGAACCGGATCGACGGAGACGGTTGGAAGCGACTCGCCCTGCCGTCTCGCGTTATGCCAAGATTCTCGTGATCGATCCAGCCGCGGTACCAGATCCCGCACACGCAGCGCGCGCGAATGTTGTCGTGTTCGAGGTAACCGTAGAGGTCGATCGTACGCGCACCGCACCGGCAGCCTTCCAAATGCGACGGCAGCGGGTGCCCTGTAACTTGAAGTATTGCGCCGTCTGCTGGGTCGCGACGTTCCATCCCACCTCCGAACGGACCGGTTTAGAAGTTCGACGATTTAGCGCAAAAACCTCATATCGTTAGCGGCGCGCGGCTTGCGTGCGCGGGTGGGCGGCGAGGAAGCGCGTGGCGAGGTCGATCGGGGTGGCGAAGCCGATCGCGCGTTCTTCTTCGAAGCGGGACTCGGCGATCCCGATCACGTCGCCGGTCGCGGCGTCGAAGACCGGGCCACCGCTCTCGCCGGGGATGATCGCGACGTCGATCTCGAGCGCGCCTTTGCGGATGCTCGCGACGTGGCCGGTGTAGAGCGAGACCGTCGTGCCGAGCCGCTCGTCGACGAACGCGTCGGGGATCGGGTAGCCCAGGACGCCGATCGGCGTGCCGGGTTCGAGCAGGTCGACGCTGCCGAGCTTGACGGCCTTCTGGTTCTTCAGCGGAACGTCGACGATCGCGAGGTCTTCGGCTTCGCCGGTCGTCGCGACGACGTGCGCCGGCGCGCGCGGGCCGTCGCCGATCGTCGCGACGAGGTCCTTGGCGTCGGCGATCACGTGCGCGTCGGTGAGGATTCGCGAGCCCCAGTTGCCGCTCTCGACGACGACGCCGCTCCCGTATGCCTCGTCCCACTGGCCCTTGCGTTTCGGATCGTCGGCCGGGATGCGCATCGTGAACAGCACGACCGAGGGATGCAGCTGGCGGTACGCTCTCACGTAAGGATCGTTCGGCTGGGCCGGCTCTTGGTGTGCGCGCGCGCCGGCGCACGCCGCGAATGCGGTCGCGGCGAGCACGATGAGCGCGAACGATCGAACGCTGCGGCCGAGCACGATGCTAGGGCGTTCGGAGACGCTGCGCGATCGCCTCGCGAAGCAGGTCGATCCCGGCGCCGGTCGAGGCACTGACCTCGATCGCATCCGGCGGCAGCGCCGCGCGCGCGGTCGGATCGAGCTTGTCGATCTTGTTGAAGACCGAAAGCAGCGGCTTCGACTCGAGCTTGAGCTCGCGCAGGATCGCTTCGACCGAGGCTTTCTGGCGCGGCCAGTCGGGGTTCGCCGCGTCGCTCACGTGCAGCAGCAAGTCGGCGGCGTCGAGTTCTTCGAGCGTGGCGCGAAACGCGTTGACCAGCTCCTGCGGCAGCGCGGTAATGAAGCCGACGGTGTCGGCGAGGCGCACGTTGAGGTCGGGCGCGACGTACGCGCGGCGCAGCGTCGGATCGAGCGTCGCGAACGGCTGGTCGGCCACGAACGCACCTTCGTCGCGGCCCGAGCCGGCGAGCCGGTTCAGCAGCGAAGACTTGCCGACGTTCGTGTACCCGACCAGGGCGACGAACGGGTCGCGCCCGCGTCCGGCGCGGCGCGTCTCACGCTGCCGCCGCACGTCGTCGAGCTGCCGCTGCAGCAGCGTGACGCGCTGCTGGATCTTGCGCCGGTCGACTTCGAGCTTCGTCTCGCCGGGACCGCGCGTTCCGACGCCGCCGCCGAGCCGCGAGAGCGCGGCGCTCGCACCGATCAGGTTCGACTGCCGGTAGCGCAACTGCGCGAGTTCGACCTGCAACTGGCCTTCGCGCGAGCGCGCGTGCAGCGCGAAGATGTCGAGGATCAGCATCGTGCGGTCCACGATCGGCAGCGGCACGATCTTCTCGAGGTTCGAGCGCTGGCGCTGGCGCAGGTCGTTGTAGACCATAAGCACGTCCGCTTTCAGCTCGTCGGCGCGCTCGGCGATCTCGCGCGCCTTCCCGCTGCCGACCAGCGTCGCCGGATCGACGTGCTGCAGCTTCTGCACGATCTCGCCGACGACGACCGCGCCGGCGGCTTTCGCGAGCGCGATGAACTCCGCCAGCTCGGGCGCCAACGGCCGTTCGGGATCTTGCAGGTCGACGGCCACGACGAGCGCTCGCTGTGGCGCATCAGCAGTCGGGTACAGCCGGCGATCGGCGTTCACGTGCGTGCTCAAGCCGGCTCCATTCGCGAAATACGCCGATCTTCTTCGTTACAGCTTCACGTGGTTGAGGGTGGTGATGAGCCAGGCAAGGCCGTCGTTGTAGCGCGGGCCGGGGCGCTCGAGGATCGCGGCGTCGGGGAGGGTGTAGACGCGGTGTTCTTTGACGGCGCGCAGTGAGCTCCAGGGTGGTTGGGTCAGGGCTTCGCTCAGGTGGATGTCGGGATCGACGACCAGGACGTCGGGCTGGCGCGCGACCAGCGCTTCGGCGCTGTAGCGGGAATACGGCGCGTTGACGTCGGCGGCGGCGTTGCGCCCGCCGGCCATCTCGATCAGCGTCGCGATGTACGATCCCTTGCCGACCGTGTAGACCGGCGCCGTTCCGAGCACGACGAATACCGACGGCGGGCGAACGAACGTCCTTCGCGTGTGAAGCAGCGCCGCGGTGCGTGCGTGCAGACGCGCGACGAGCGCCGCCGCCTGCGTCTCGTGTCCGGTGAGCTCGCCGAGCTGTTCCAGGTTGACGAAGATGTCGTGGTAGCTGTCATCGTGGAGGAGCACCACCGGGATCGCGGCGCGCCGCAAGTCGCCGGCGAGCCGGTCCTGCGCGACGATCCCGATTGCGAGGTCGGCGTGGAGTGCGACGATCCGCTCCGTCGCGATCGAGGCGAACGTCGCGACGACCGGCAAGCGCTTCGCCTGCGGCGGATAGTCCGTATACGACGAGACGCCGACCACCTCGTCGCCGGCACCGACCGCGAAGATGTCTTCGGTGATCGAGGGCACCAGCGAGACGATCCGCCCAGGATTGAGGACGATGATGCGGCTCGGATGCACGGTCGTTCGATGCGGCTGCGCCGTGCACGACGTGAGCGCGATCAGCGCGGCGAGCGCGACGGGACGAACGGTCACCGCCGAGCAGTACGCCGGGCTCTCGCCGGTACCTGGGACAAGGATGCGCGCGGGTCCGCCCGAACACGGCCACCAGTTCGCGTGCGCGGGAAGCCGGTGTTGAATCCGGCACGGTCGCGCCACTGTCAGCGGGGAGCCGCTGCGGTCACGGTCCGAGAGGACTGGAAGGCCGCAGCACCAGGCATCGATCCGCGAAGTCAGGATACCGTCGCGCGGACGTCTCGAGGCTCGCACCTGCGAGTCTCATCCCTCCACCCTCGCGTCAAAGGGAAAGGACTTCGATGACGTTCCGCACGCTGGCGGCGATCACCGCCGCATTCTCGGCGCTCCTCGCTGCGCCCGCGCTCGCGCAATCCGCGCCCGCGCCCGCCCCTTCACCGTCTGTCTCACCGCTGCCCGAGATCGGGCGCGTGCAGACCTCCGACCGTCACGACGAACCGCTACGCGACGTCGTGAAGACGACCTTCGTCGTCACCAAGGCCGAGATGATCCGGCGCGGCGACCGGACCGTCGCCGACGCGCTCTCGCGCGTGCCGGGGTTGAACGTCCAGAACAACGGTCCGCTCGGAACGCTCTCCGATCTCACGCTCGACGGCTACCGCACGAATCAGATCCTGTTGCTGATCGACGGCCGGCCGGCCGGCGGCGAGCAGGTCAAATTTCCGGCGCTCGACACGATGTCGACGACGGGCGTCGAGCGCATCGAAGTCGTCGAAGGCGGCGGCGCGACGCTCTACGGAACCGGCGCGCTCGGCGGCGTGATCAACGTCATCACCACCGGCGGCGCGGGGCTGCGCGCTCGCCCGCGCATCGCGCTCGACGCCGACTCGCTCGGCGGCCGCAGCATCGCGTTCGAGAACGGTACGTTCGCGTTCGAACGCCGCGTCAGCCCCAACCGCTTTTCGTTTCCGGCGATCGGGCCGGTTGCACCCGGTGCGGCCGTCAACGACGACGACAGCGCGACGACGGCCCGCTTCACGAGCACCGGACGCCTCGGAGCGCTGCGCATCGACGGGAGCGCGGGCCTGCGCGACGATCATCTCGGCACGCCGGGCGACCTCGCGTTTCCGCCGGCCTCGCGCACCGCGCGCGAGAACACCACGACCGGCGATGCGCGCCTGAGGCTCGGACTCGAGCGCGCGCGCTCCTCGACGACGCTCGAGTTCAGCGGAACGACGCTGACCTCGACGTTCACCTTCGACCCGAACGATCCGGCGGTCGCTGCCTTCAACCTGTTCGGCGGCACGACGCAGATCACGCGTGAAGGGCGCGTGCAGGCCAGCCTGCGCAACGTCGTGCAGAGTGAGGGGTCGACGCTGGTGGCGGGGATCGACCTCGCGCGCGGCGTCGGCCGCGTCGACGACGGCCTTGCGCCGGCGACGCTCGGTTTCGCGCAGACCGCGGCGTACGCGCAAGAGTCGTTCACCCTCGCCGGCGGGACGCGGTTCGATCTCGGCCTGCGCGGCGAGCGCGACGGCGGCTACGGCGGGATCGTCGCACCGTCCCTCGGCGCGCGCATCCCGCTCGGCGGCGGCTATCAGCTGCGCGCGAACTACGCGACCGGATTCCGCGCCCCCGACATCACCGACCTCGCCTTCCCGACGTTTTCGAACCCGAACCTGCGGCCCGAGCGCTCGCACGGCGGCGACCTCTCGCTCGACGCGCCGCTCCTCGGCGGGGCGTCGCTGCGCTGGTTCGTCGAGAACGGGAACGACTTGATCGCGACCAACCCGAACTACGACTTCAGCCTGCCGACCTCGGGAACGAACCCGTTCCTTATCAACGTCGAGCGCTTCTCGATCGCCGGGTTCGTCGGCACGATCCGCAGCCGTCCGTTCCACGGCTTCACCTCATCGCTCGCGCTGACGGATACCTACCGCGCGCTCGACCTGACCGGGACCGCAGTGCGACTCGCGCGCCGGCCCGTGCTCGCGGGCGACCTCACGCTGGAGTATGCGAACGCGCGGCGCGGCGCGCTCGACGCGGCGGGGTTCCTGGCGCACGCCGTCGGGCCGCACGATTCGCCGGAGACCGAGTACACGCGCGTCGACGCATACGTGCGCTTCCGTGCGGCACCCGCGGCGCTGGTCTCGCTGCGCGTCGTCAACCTCGGCGACGCGCGCTACGCCGACGTCTCGGGTTTCCCGATGCCGGGCCGCTCGTTCGCGCTCGAGCTCTCGACGCGCTGACGTCCGTCCCTTCGACGATGCTCAGGATGACAATGCGTCTGGCGGCGCTCGCCGCACTCGTACCGCTCGCGATGCTGATCGGCATCGCGTTCGGCGGGGCGGCGCTCGAGCCGGGCGCGCTCGTCCAGGCGCTGCTGCATCCGTCGGCCGGCGGCGACGCGGTCACGATCGTGTGGGCGCTGCGCGTTCCGCGCGTCGCGATCGCGGCGACCGTCGGCGCAGCGCTGGCGCTCGCGGGAACGCTGCTGCAGGCGCTGCTGCGGAACCCGATCGTCGATCCCTATCTCACCGGCGTGGCGAGCGGCGCCGGCGCCTCGATCGCGATCGCCGCGACCGTCGGCGTCGCGCCGGTGCTCGTCCCGCCGCTCGGCTTCTGCTCCGGGCTCGCGACCTCGATCCTCGTCGCGGTCCTCGCGCGGCGCGGTCCGCGTCTCGACCCCGAACGGCTCGTCCTCGCCGGCGTCTCGCTCTCGGCGCTGCTCTCCGCATTGGTCACGCTCGCGCTCGAACGGCTCGCGCGCGGGACTGCGAGCGAAGCGATCCTGGCGTGGCTGGCCGGCTCGCTCGCCGGTCGCGGCTGGAGCGATCTCGGCGCGGCGGCGCCGGAGGCGATCCTCGGCGCGCTGCTCGGTGCGGCGGCGATCCCGTCCCTCAACGTGCTGCGTCTCGGCGAAGGCCGCGCTGCGGCGCTCGGGGTCGACGTCGTGCGCCTGCAGTGGGTGCTCCTGATCGCATCAACGCTGCTGACCGCCGCTGCGGTCGCGCTGGCGGGGCTCGTCGGCTTCGTCGGGCTCGTCGTTCCGCATCTCGCGCGGCGCGTCGTCGGCGCAGACCTGCGCATGCTCGTACCGGCGGGCGTGCTGGTGGGCGCATCACTCGTCGTGCTCGCCGACACGCTCGCGCGCACGATCGCCGCACCCGCCGAAGTGCCGCTCGGCGTGCTGCTCGCCTTCGTCGGCGTGCCGACGTTCTTGGTGCTCTATCTGCGCGGCGCCGCACGCGGCTATGCGTAAGCTTGACGGGTACGGTGCACGGCGACGGCGTACCGGGGACGCCATGGGTTTGAGTTTTCGGGTGCGACCGGCCTTGGCGGTCGTTTTCTTGGCCGCGCTGGCGGCATGCGGCGGCGGAGGCGGGGGCGGTTCGGTCCCCGGCGGCGGCGGAGGCGGCATCCTCCCCACGCCGAGTCCGACGCCGGTCGCAACCGCGACGCCGACGCCGCCGCCGGCGGGATCCGGCTTCGTCACGCCGACCGGCGGCGTGACGCAACTGGCGGCGAACGCGTCGAACGCATTCGGCTCCTCGATGCTCACCCCGTCGAACGACGGCACGTTCGTCGTGCAGAGCACCGATACGCCGGCGGAAGCCGCAGCCGGCACGAGCTTGACCGAGTACACCGTGTCCGCGACCGAGAGCGCGGCCGGTGCGGTACCCGGTGCGATCGCGCGCGGCACGGCGAGCTCGCCCGTCAACGCAGCGGCCCGGATACCGTCGAACGAGCGCGCCGGCGTTCCATCGTCGTTCCGTCCGCGGCTCGATCCGCGGACGAGCGCGCTCGGCCGGCGGTTCGTCGCGTTCGCGCGTTCGCGCAACGTGGTAGCACGGCGAGCGGAGAGCGCACGCGCGCCGCAAACCTTCGCCGTCGGCAACCACCGCACGTTCCACGTCCTGCAAGGCGCGATCACCGGCGTGGGCGGCACCTGTACGGCCCCGGCGCAGAGCGCGGGCGGCGAATGCTACGTCGACGTTCCCTCAACCGTGCAGTTCGTGTCGAACCATGGGTACGTCTGGGTCGACGACGCGGTGACGTCGGATTCCAGCTACGGTTTCACGGCGGCGGACTGGTCGGCGACCGGCACCACCTTCGACACCGACTTCGCGCGCGAAACCGTGGCGTTCGGCCCTGCCTTCGTGACGCCGGTGCAGCAGTATCAAGAATGCGACGCGAGCGGACATGTCGTTTCGACGATGACGACGCCGGTCGACCTCACCGGCGCCGATCCGCACATCAGCATCCTGGTCACCAAGGCACTCGAAGGGACCGGCGAGGGCGGCTACTTCGACTTCGCCAACGACTTGAACGACGGTGCCGCGAACTGCGCGTTCGGGGGCCCGCACCCGCCGAGCAACCTGTTGCCGATGTTCGTCATGGGCGCCGACAAGTACAGCGGCACCGCCGATGAAGGCTTCTGGCGCACGCTCGACATGCCGCGCACGCTGCCCCACGAGTTCCAGCACTACCTGCACGCGATGAACAAAGTCATCATCCCCGAGCTGCAGAACAACGTGCAGGGCTACTTCGATGATTCCGTGATCGACGAGGGCTGTTCGGAGCTGGCCGAAGACCTCGTCCTCGGCACCGGCGTCAACTCGCCGCAATCGTGGGAGTCGCGCTTCGATGCGTTCGCGTACCTGTTCATGCCGGGGAACTTCTCGATCCCCGCGTTCACCGGCTACGACGCCGACCCGCTCAGCACGGCGACGACGCCGACGTACGGGTTCTTCCACAACACGCAGGGCAGCTACGGCGGCGCGTACCTGCTGGCGCGCTACATGTACGACCGCTTCGGCGGCGACGCGGCGATGCACCGCTTGTACGCCGATCTGAGCCCGCCGCCGAGCAGCACCGCGAACCTGCACCCGCTCGTCGCCGAGGCTGGGAACGGCGAGACGTTCGCGCAGCTCTACGCCGAGTTCGCGGCCGCGCTCGCGGCGCGCAACGTCGCCTCGAGCGACCCGCGCTTCACCTTCGGCAGCAACGTGCTGCTGAACGGGCTGACCACGATCACGTTCGCCGGTGGGACGACCTTCAACGAGCGATTCGACGGGCCGCGCTCGCCCGAGGACCTCGCCAGCACGACGCCCGAGACGCTGCCGCGCATCAAGCTCACGCCCGGCGCGACCGTGTCGGCGAAGCTGATCAGCGGCGCGACGCTGTTCTTCAACAGCGCGAAATCAGGCGGGTCGATCGTGCGGCTGAACTCCGCCACGGCGCCCGGCGGCACCGTCGACGGCGCGCTCGTGCAGGGCGGCTACGACGACAACGGGGCGTGCCTCGGGCCGCCGAGCAGCTGTACCTGATGACGCGATGACGCTCGTCCTCGAGCGGGTCGAGATCGCGCGCGGCGGCCGGGTGCTGCTGCGCGAGGTTTCGCTCGCGCTCGAGGACGGCGTCGTCGCGGTCGTGGGACCGAACGGCGTCGGGAAGACCTCGCTGCTGCGCGCGATGGCCGGCTCGCTCGCGCTCGCCGCCGGCTCGATCGCGCTCGACGGCGTGCCGGTCGGCAGGCTGCATCCGCGCGAGCGCGCGCGGCGCATCGCGCTGGTCGAGCCGGCGGAGCCCGTGCTGGCGGCGCTCACCGTCGTCGACGCCGTCGCGGCGGCGCGCTTTCCGCACCACCGCTGGTGGGAATGGGAGGCGACCGCGGAAGACGATGCCGCCGTGGACGGCGCGCTCGCGCGCGCCGGGATCGCCGCGTTCCGCGACCGCGAGCTCGGAACGCTCTCGGCCGGCGAACGCCAGCGCGTGTGGATCGCGCTCGCGATCGCACAGCGCGCCGGCGTCGTGCTGCTCGACGAGCCGACCTCGCATCTGGATCTCAAAGCCTCAGTCGAGACGCTGCAGCTCGTGCGCGAGCTCGCCGCCGGCGGCGCGCTGGTCGTGGTCGTGCTGCACCAGCTCGAAGAAGCGGCGTCGTTCGCCGACCGCGTCATCGTGCTCGGCCGCGAGCGGGTGATCGCCGACGGGCCGCCCGAGCACGCGCTGACCTCAGCGAGCATCGAGCGCGCGTTCGGCGTCGCGGTGACGGTGGAGCGCCGGCCGGACGGCCTCGCGTTCCACCGTCACATCGCGAGTTAGAACTTCACCAGCACTTGCGCCGCGACGCTCTGCATCGCGCCGCGCAGCGTGCCGCCGGAGTCGGCCCACACGAGCCGGTTCGAATGGTCGGAGCGGCCCTCGAGCCGGAAAACGACCGGCGCGGACGGCGCATAGGCGAGCGTCAGCGTCCCCTCTTGCCACTGCTGGTCGTAGCCGGTGCGGTAGCCGCCGTTGTCGTTGAACGTTTCGCCGCGCAATGAGGCCGAGAACTTCGGCGTGAACTGGTAGGTGGCGTAGCCCGCGACGCCGTTCCAGGTCGCGACGCCGAGGCCGCCCGGAATCACGACGGGTGCGCCCGCACCGTCGAGCAGCGGCACCGCCGTCTGGCGGCCGTCGTCGAAGTTGCCGACGAACGTGAGCTTCGGGGTCGCATGGTAGGTCGCGACCAGATCGAACAGCGCGCGGTGTCCAGCCGGCGAATCGCCGGTCGCCGACCACATGCTGTTCGAATACCGCTCCATCCCGAGGTACGCTTGCGCCGCGAGGGCGATGACGCTGCCGTTGTAGGCGAGGCCCAGCTCGGCGGTCTTCGGGCCGCCGGGGCCTTTGAGGTTGTCCCAGCCGTTGTTGACGCCGGCGATCGCCGAGAACAGCGAGCTCGCCGTATACGTCAGGCGCGCACCCGTGTGCGTGAACGGGACGGCGTACCCGAACAGAATCGACCGCGAGACGTTCACGTTGGACGGATCCTCGATGACCTCCGCGCCGGCGAGCGTCGCGAACTTGCCGGCTTGGAGCGCGAACGCGCCGCTGCTGACCCCGGCATACGCCTGGGTCACATCGAACGCGGTCTGCAGCGCGTTCGGGTTGTTCGCGTACGGATACGACGCGAGCACGTTGGCGTTCGTCCCCGCCGTCAGCTCGAGCTTGCCGAAGATCGTCCCCGTCTTCTGGAGCTGCACGTTGATCGCGTTCAGCATCGGCTGCCGCGAGAGCGTGTCGAACACGCGCGATGCGCCGCCGTTTGCGAACGAGAAGCCGGCGCTCCCCGCGCCGAGCGACGAGTCGTTGAACGACGCGGCTGCGAAGCCCGAGGCCTGCCAAGCGCGGGGCGTCGGCGAGGGCGAGGGCGAGGGCGACGCGGCCGCGCTCGGAACGCTTGCAGGCACAGCCGGCGGATTTGTTTGCGCGAACGCCGGAACGGCGCCGAGCGCGCATGCGGCGGCCAACGCCGCGACCAGTGTTTTCAAAGCTGCTCCTCGAGAATGCGAAAGCCGTGCCGAGCCAGCGCTCCGCACGGCTTTGGGTCGTTGGGGTGTGGAGAGGCGGCGGAGACTACGCCGCTGGTGCGAGGGCCTCGCTGGGCACCGGCTTCGGGAGCGCGCGCGCCGGCGGAGCCGACGGGAGCACGAACCACGAGGCGACCAGTGCGAAGAATGCGATCATCGAGAAGACGATATCCATGGTGCTGCTCCTTGCGTTACGACGGGCTGTAGGCGATTTCGGAGTGCTGCGAGAGGTCGAGTCCCATCGCTTCCTCGCGTTCGGTGACGCGCAGCGGGACGAAGACGTTGACGATCTTGAGGATCACGAAGGTCATGACGCCGCTGAAGATCCACGCCGCCGCGACGGCGACCATCTGAATCCAGAGCTGACCCTTGTTGCCGTAGAAGAAACCGTTGGCGGCGCCCGAGTTGATCATGGTGGTGGCGAACAGGCCGGTGCACAGAGCGCCGACGGTTCCGCCGACGCCGTGCACCGCCCAGACGTCGAGCGCGTCGTCGACTTTCATCCGGTCGCGCAGCATCACCGCGCCGTAGCACACGAGCGAGACGATCAGGCCGATCAGGATCGATGCTCCGGGCGTGACGTAGCCGGCAGCCGGCGTGATCGCGACCAGTCCGGCGACGGCACCGGCGGTCGCGCCGACGACGCTCGGCACGCCTTTGTGCGCCCACGAGATCGTCAGCCAGGTCAGCGCCGCCATCGCGGCCGCAGTATTGGTGTTCACGAACGCGCTGGTCGCCAGGCCGTTCGCCGCGAGCGCGCTGCCGGCGTTGAAGCCGAACCAGCCGAACCACAGCAGCGCGCAGCCGAGCACGACCATCGGGATGTCGTGCGGCTCGACGTCCTCCCCGGTGGCGTGGGTGATGCGCCGGCCCAGTACCCAGGCCGCGATCAGCGCGGAGACGCCGGACGAGATGTGGACGACGGTGCCGCCGGCGAAGTCGAGCGCGCCCATCTTGCCAAGCCAGCCGCCGTGACCCCAGACCCAATGCGCGAGCGGATCGTAGACGAACGTCGCCCACATCAGGCTGAACAGGACGAACGCCTTGAAGCGCTTCCGCTCGGCGAACGCTCCGCTGATCAGGGCGGGCGTGATCACCGCGAACATCATCTGGAACATCATGTAGGCCTGGTGCGGGACGGTCGCCGAGTAGTCCGGATTCGGCTTCAGCCCGACCCCGTTCAGCCCGATCCACGACAAGTCGCCGATGATGCCGAGTCCCTTCCAGTCCGGGCCGAACGCGAGCGAGTACCCCCAGAGGACCCATTGCACGCTGATCAGGCACAGGATGAAGAAGCTGTGCATCACCGTCGAGAGGACGTTCTTGCGGCGCACGAGGCCGCCGTAGAAAAATCCGAGCCCCGGCGTCATCAGCATGACCAGGGCGGTCGAGGCTAATACCCAGGCGGTGTCACCGGCGCTGATCTTGTCCACGTGCTCATTCTAGGTGGCCGGTGGGCGAGCGCCATTGGGGATTTGACAAACGTTTCGGGGCTGGCGCTCGACAAATGCGAACGCCGCGAGGGCTATCGCGTCGCGATCTCGTGCACGTCCTCGGAGGTAACCCAGCCGTAGTGGCCCTTGCCAGGACCGTTGGTCACCCGGATACCGACCGCGTCGCGCGCGTCGCCTGCCTTGGTTCGGATGATCCCCGGATAGCACTGGACGACCACCGCGCGCGTCCCCGGTTTGGCGAGCAGGGTATGGATGACGACGTCGTGGCTGTCGCCCCAGTTGCCGCCGGCGTAGTCGACGACGCGCTGCTTCGCGTCCCACACGAACACGTCGGGATCCAGCTCGCCCGACTTCAAGTAGACGGCGTGCCCGACCGGGACGACACCACACGGCGCAGCTTGCACGGGGAAACCCAGCGCGGCGAGCAGGGCAAGTGCGCCGAGAACGCGGCCGACCACGTTGCCGCGCTTGCGACGACGGTCGCGTGCGGTCCTTGTGGGTAGGTCGAAACAAAGCCCGGCCCGCCGCCGTTCCACCGATCAGGACACTGTGAAGAGACTCGTTCGACCGCTCCTCGCCGGCGCCGGAGTGACCGGCGCGATCGCCGCGACGAACCGCGCGCTCAGCAACGCCCCGCTGCCGACCAACGCGCTCGGCGGCACGCTGCGGACGTGGCACTGGCGAGACCACGAGATCTTCGCCACCGAGGCGGGTTCGGGATCGCTGGTCGTGCTCGTCCACGGCGTCTCGATCGGCGCCTCGTCGTACGAGTTCCGCCGGCTCTTCCCGCTGCTCGCGCGCCGCCACCGCGTCGTCGCATTCGATCTGCTGGGCTGCGGGCTCTCCGAGAAGCCGCGCCTCGCGTACGGAACCGAACTCTTCGTCGAACAGATCGTCGACGCGCTCGAGATGCTGGGCGGCGAACCGGCCGCGATCGTCGCGTCCTCGCTCGGCGCCGCGTTCGCGATCCGCGCCGCGAGCCGCGCACCCCACCGCGTCGCACGGCTGGCGGCGATCTGCCCGGCCGGGCTCGCCGGCACGTTCGACAAAGGGCCCGGCCGCCCGGGCGCCGCGATCACCGCCCTGTTCCGTTCGCCGCTGGTCGGCGAAGCGGCGTTCAACGCGCTCGCCTCGCGCGCGTCGATTCGCTGGACACTCGAGCATCGCGTGTACGGCGATCCGGCGCGCGTCACGCCGCAGGTCGTCGACCACTACTACGCCGTCGCGCACCAGCCCGGTGCGCGCTACGTTCCGGCCGCGCTCGCCGGCAGCGCGCTCGACTGCGACGTCGCGCGCGACCTGCCGTTCCTCGAGGTTCCGCTGCAGGTGCTGTGGGGTGAGAAAGCACGAGCGAGCGGATCGCTCGACGACGCGCACGAGTTTCTGCGCCTCGCACGCGACGCGCGCCTCGCGACGTTCGCCGAGAGCGGCTTGCTGCCGCACGAAGAGGAGCCGGAAGCCGTCGACGCGGCACTGGCGGAGTTCCTGACCCCGATCGAGGGGGCACCCTCGAATCCGTCGCATCGACGATAGCCCCTCGCTCGCAGGTTATTCCGTGCTGAAGTTCAACCTAGGGACCGGGTTTGAACCCATGGGCGTGCCGCATTTTCATTTGGCCGCCTCGTCTTCCGCCATTGAGCGAAGGGAAAAGTTCAACACGCAGATGGTTCGATCGACACTCGCGGCGCTTGGCGCCATGATCCTGTTCACGGCGACGGCTTGTTCCGGTGACAAGGGCCCGGTTGCTGTCGAAAGCGTACAGCTCGCCAAAGATAACGGCAGCGGCAGCCACGGCGACGTCGTCACGGGATTCCACCCGGGCGACGGCGCGCTCCACTGCGTGGCCACGCTCAACAAACCCGAAAACGGTTCGAAGATCCACTTTGACTTCATCGCTGTCGACGCAGGCGGAGTGAAAAATCAGAAGCTCGCGGGCGTCGACGTGACGACCGACGCGGTCGAGAACATCGCGGACGGTCACATCACCATCAAGAGTCCGTGGCCCGTTGGGAAATATCAGTGCGCGGTCACCCTCAACGGCAAACCGGGAAAGACCCTGGACTACGAGGTCACCGCAGCGTCATAACACGGAGAGCCGCCGCTTTGGAGCCTGCGTAACACCAGGCTGGCAAACAATCCGAGCAGCGTCATCGACGCGGGACCGTGCCGCTACGGCGGCGGCCGGTTTCCGTTCGACCAGCGCGCGTTCGCGCGCAAGGCTGCGTCCGGATCGGGCGGCGCGGCGTTCGCGCACGAGCCGGCGCCGTCGTGGCACTCGTAGCGCACGTGGATCAGCGTCCCGCCGGCGGGCCAGGGGCTTGGAGCCGCCGGCGGGACCGAGCCGCTGAGCGTGTCGCCGCCGACGTCACCTTCGTGGGCCGGCGTTTCCAGCGCGTCGGCGCTCGCCGGATCGCCGGCCGTCGCGTCTTTGCGGCCGACGACCGCGCTGTACGGCGGCTCGGCGAAGAGCCGCAGCGTGACGAACTGCTCGCGCTGCGCGAGCGTCGCGCCGCCGGGATCGAGCACGCGCACCACGACGTGCAGCGAGGTGCGCGACTCGGCGACGTAGCCGCTGCACTGCAGCCAGCCGATCGCATCCGGCGCGCTCGGCGACTCGCCGCCGTTCGTGCACGCCGGTGGCGCGAGCGTCGTCGGCGTCACGTCGTACGCAAGGCCGAACCGCGGTCCGCCGGCTGCGCCGTTCGCATCGGCGGGGTACGTGCGCTGGAGCGGATTCGGCGGCGCCGTGCCGTGCGCGAACGACGCCTGCAGCGCGAGCTGATAGTCGGCGACGGCATCCTGCATCGCGCCCTCCGCGGCGTGGTCCGCGGCGGCGTGCACGCCCGCGCGCCCGAACGCGGCCGCAGCGTCGAGCATCGTCGCCGCCAGCAGCCCGATCGTGACGATCAGCCACAGGGTCGTCCCCAGCATCACATCCTCGCCGGCACGGCGACGTCGTGATGGATCGTCTGGCCCGGCGGATACGCCGACGGCGGCAGCGTCTCGACCAGCGTGACGGTCGCCGCGTCGTCGGCCGGGATCGTCCCGTCGGCGGCGACGCGGCACGGATCGCGCGGATACGTCACCACCGCCGTGAAGCGTTCGTTCGCCGCGTCGTACGTCGTCGTGACGGGGAGTTGCAGCACGCGCGGTGCGTCCGCGCCGCACGGAGCGCTCGCGCGCAGCTGCGCGCCGGCGACGAACGTGCTGGAACCGGGCGCGAGCGCCCACGAGCGGTCGGCCTGCAGCACCGGGCCGTCCAACACCGCCGACGATGCGTACGCCACCGCGGCACGCGCGCGCGTCAGCGCGTTCTCGCCGACCATCAGCGCGGCGTCGCGGGTCGCGCCGGGTGCCGCATTCCGTGCCAGCGCCGCGAACGCGCCGAGCGCCGCGGAGCTCGCCAGCGCGAGGATCCCGATGCACACCGTCAGCTCCAAGAGCGTGAAGCCGCGCTCAGCCGTTCGCGGAGAAGCCACCGCTCGTACCTTGGAGCTGCACCGCGTCGCACCGCTGCGCTTCCGCGGCGATCGCCCCGCGCTCGCCCGCCGCGAGGTACGGCCCGAAATCGCCGAGCCATGCCGGCGGCGGCTCGCTGCGCACGTCCCACGGAGCGAAGCTGCCCGCATTCGAGCCGTCGGGCGCGGCGCGGTCGGGCGGGAACGCGGCGTAGTCGCGCCCGGTGTCCCAGTTCGTCGCGGGATACGTTTTCGCGAACGTATCGGTCCCGCCGTCGGACGCGCGCGTTCCGCTGTAGGTGAAGACGAACGCGCCGCCGATGAACCAGCCGCTCGGGAACGTCAGCGAACCGTCGGCGTTCGTGGCGGCGTCGCTCCAGCGGACGAACGTGCTCCAGCCCGGCTGCCACGCGAGCGCGCACGCGGTGAGCGTTTTCGGCCCGGCGGCATCGTGGCCGACGTCGCAGCGCTCGCTGCACGTGTAGCGCAGCACCTCGGTGAAGCCGTTCGGGACGACACCGGGCACCAAATCGACGGCGCGCGAACCCTCGCCGGTGTCGAAGCGCAGCTCGACGACCGCGTTCCCGCCCTGCACCGGAGCACCGCCGGCGTCGAGCACCCCGAGCGCGACCGGCGCCGTCGCGGGGACGCTCGCGGCGACGAACGGGGAGTCCGCACCGTCGAGGTAGGGATCGCGATGCGCGGCGAGTGCGGCCGGCGGGGTCGTGACCGCGCTGACCGGCGCGCGAACCCCGACGAGCACGACCGCACCGCCGGCGGCCGGATCGCACGGCGCGAGCGGCGCGCGCGCGGCGAGCCGTACCAGCGCATCTGGGGGGATCGGGTCGGCCGGCGCATGGTTCGGAAAGACGCGATAGCTCCAGAACGCCGGCCCGGCGGCGTCCGCGGTGAAGAAATCGATCTCCACGCAATCGTCGTGGGCGCCGCCCGCGCTCGGCGAAGCGCTCCAGATCGCGGTCGCGGTTCGGGCTTCGGCGCGCAGCTGCGCGGTGAACCGCTCCAGCGCCGCGTACCCGGCGTGTCGCGCCGCCAGGTGCCGGCTCTGGGCGGCGAGCTCGCGGACCGCCTCGAACGCGCCGGCGGCGAGGGCGGCGAAGAGCGCCGTCGCGATCAGGACCTCGATCAGGGAGAATCCGGCCTCGGCAGCCCGCACGTCCCGGGCGGTGCCCGGCGGCCGTCCCGATCATGCAAGCAAGGGCCTTCCTGTGAGGACTCCGCGGGCGCTGGGGGATATTCGGCGGGTATGGATTCTCTCACGCCCGAGGCTCTGCGCGAGCTGGAGCTGCACGCGAACGACGTGCGTCAAGGCATCATCCGTTCGCTCCTCGCAGCCGGCTCGGGGCACTCGGGCGGCTCGCTCGACATGGCGGACATCTTCACGGCGCTCTACTTTCACCTGATGCGCCACGACCCGAAGAACCCGGAACTGCCCGAGCGCGACCGCTTGCTGCTCTCGTGCGGGCACATCGCGCCGGTTCGATACGCCGCGATGGCGTACGCCGGCTACTTTCCGGTCGAGGAGCTGCTCACGCTGCGGCACTTCGGAACCCGGCTGCAAGGGCACCCGGAGCGCGTCAGCCTGCCCGGGCTCGAGACGACCTCGGGCCCGCTCGGCGAAGGGCTCGCGCAAGGAACCGGGATGGCGCTCGCAGCGAAGATTGACGGCGCCGATTGGCGCGTCTACGTCGTGACCTCCGACGGCGAGCACCAGTGCGGGCTGCATTGGGAAGCGATGATGACCGCAGCCAAATTCAAGCTCGACAATCTGACCTGCATCGTCGACCGCAACGTGATTCAGATCGACGGCAGCACCGAGGACGTGATGCCGCTCGAGCCGTTCGCGGACAAGTACCGCGCTTTCAACTGGGAAGTGTTCGAATGCGACGGTCACGACATCGCCGCGTTCGTCGACACCGTCGAGCGAGCGAAGCGCGTCAAAGGCAAGCCGCAGGTGGTCATCGCGCACACCGTGATGGGCAAGGGCGTCTCGTACATGGAGGGCGACTACCTCTGGCACGGCAAGCCGCCGAAGAAGGACGAAGCCGCGCTGGCGCTGCGCGAGCTCGGTGCGGCGCGCGAGCTGATCGAGGCCGGACGCCGATGAGCGCGACGGCCGAAGGCGCCGCCGGCGCGATGCATCTGGTCGACTACACGGATGCGGCGGCGGTCGCGCAGGTCCCGACGCGCAACGGGTTCGGCGAAGGGTTGATCGAGGCCGGCCGCCGCGACGACGCGGTGGTCGCGATCTGCGCCGACCTCTCCGAGTCGACGCGGATGGAAGGCTTCAAGAAGGCGTTTCCGACGCGCTACATCGAGATCGGCGTCGCGGAGCAGATGCTGGTCGCGATGGCGGCCGGACTGGCAGCGGCCGGCAAGGTGCCGTTCATCGCCAGCTACGCGATGTTCAACCCCGGGCGCTCGTGGGAGCAAGTTCGCACGACGATGGCGCTCAACCAGACGAACGTGAAGATCGCCGGCGCGCACGCCGGGGTCTCGGTCGGACCGGACGGCGCCACCCATCAGGCGATCGAGGACATCGCGATCATGCGCGTGATCCCGAAGATGACGGTCGTCGTACCGTGCGACTCGGCGCAGACGAAGCAGGCGACGCTCGCGCTCGCCGCGCACTGGGGACCGGCGTATCTGCGCTTCGCGCGCGCCGAGTCGGCGGTCGTCACCACCGGCGCGACCCCGTTCGAGCTGGGCGTCGCACAGACGTTCCGCGAGGGCGGCGACGTCGCGATCGTCGCGTGCGGGATCCTGGTCTACAACGCGCTGATCGCCGCCGACGAGCTCGCCAAGGACGGCATCGAGTGCCGGGTCGTGAACAACCACACGATCAAGCCGATGGACGAGCCGGCGATCGTCGCGGCCGCTCGCGACTGCGGCGCGGTCGTCACGGTCGAGGAGCACCAGGTCCACGGCGGGATGGGCTCGCGCGTCGCCGAGATCCTCGCCGCGCAGCATCCGGCGCCGATCGAGTTCATCGGCGTGCACGACCGTTTCGGACAGTCCGGAACGCCGCAAGAGCTCACCGAGGAGTACGGGATGGGCGTCGCGTCGATCGCCGCCGCGGTCCGGCGCGCGCTGACCCGCAAGCGCGCGCGCAACGCCCGCTAGGTCCCCCCGTTTCCGTCTCCGAAAGCGGCCCGGTCATGCCCAACGCGTTCGATACGTCGATCTTCAAGAGCTATGACGTCCGCGGGATCGTCGGAACCCAGCTCACGCCGGAGGTCGCCTACCTGATCGGCCGCGCGTTCGTCCAAGCACTCGGCCGCACCAACATCTGCATCGGGCGGGACATGCGCCCGTCGGGAACCGATCTGCTCGAAGCGCTCACGCGCGGCGCGACCGACGGCGGCGCCGACGTGACGCACATCGGCATGATCTCGACCGACGCGCTGTACTTCGCCGTCGGGCACTACGGTTTCGACGGCGGCATGATGATCACGGCGTCGCACAACCCGGCGCAGTACAACGGCCTGAAGTTCTGCCGTGAGGAAGCGCAGGCGATCTCGCTCGACACGGGGCTCGGCGCCGTGCGCGACCTCGCCGTCTCGGGCGCGTTCACCGAGTCGGCACGCAAGGGGAGCGTCGCTTCGCGCGAGGTCCTCGACGATTTCGGCAAGCACTGCGTCTCGTTCGTGCGCGACCCGGCGAAGATCAAGCCGTACAAGATCGCGATCGACGCCGGGAACGGGATGGCCGGGCTGACGGTCCCGTACGTGTTCAAGTACCTGCCGCAGATCGAGGTGATCCCGCTCTTCTTCGAACTCGATGGTACGTTTCCGAACCATCCGGCCTCGCCGATCGAGGACGAGAACAAGCTCGACCTGCGCAAGGCCGTCCTCGACGGCGGCTGCGATCTGGGTGCCGCCTTCGACGGCGACGCCGACCGCATGTTCCTGGTCGACGAGAAGGGGGGCTTCCCCGACGGCAGCATCGTGACCGCGGCGGTCGGCGTCGCCACGCTCAAGAAGTATCCGGGCTCGAAGATCCTCTACAATCTGATCTGCTCGCGCAGCGTGCCGGAAGCCGTCCTTGCACACGGCGGGATCCCGGTTCGCTCGCAGGTCGGGCACTCGCTGATCAAGCCGCAGATGCGCGCCGAGAACATCCCGTTCGGCGGCGAGCACAGCGGGCATTTCTATTTTCGCGAGAACTGGTTCGCCGACTCCGGGATGATCGCGCTGCTGCAGTGTCTCGACCTGTTCAGCGAGATCGACGGCACGATCACCGAGGCGATCGCGCCGTACAACACGCGCTTCCGCTCCGGCGAGATCAACCTCCCGGTCGCCGACGCCGACCGGGAGATGCACGCGCTCGAGGAGCACTTCAAGGACGCGACGATCGACCACCTCGACGGCGTCACCATCGGGTACCCCGCCTGGTGGCTGAACGTGCGGAAATCGAACACCGAGCCCGTGCTGCGCCTCAACGTCGAAGGCGACACGCGCGCGCTCATGGAGAAAGGACGCGACGAGGCCCTCGCCGTCATCCGCGGCTAGGTCTCGACCATGTACGATCCGCTCGAGCGATATCGCAGTGCCCGTGACGACATCGCCGAGCTGCTCGACGCCCTGCGGGAATCGGTCGCAACGGAGACCGACCGCTGGCATGACGCGGACGACGATGCGCAGGCGCTGGCGCGGACCGTCGCGCGGCTGCGCGAGGGGCGCTTCGTGCTGGCGGTCGTCGGCGAGTTCTCGAGCGGGAAGTCGTTCCTGCTCAACGCGCTGTTGGAAAAGGTCGAGTTCGAAGAGCGCCCCGGCGGGAAGCGCATCGCCGGGCTCCTCGCGACCGACATCAACCCGTCGACGGCGACGATCACCGAACTCTCGTACGCCGTCGACGAGTCGGCGACGGCGGTCTACGCGAGCGGCCGCGAGGAGCGGGTGCCGCTGGGCCGGCTGGCCCGGTTCGTCGCGGTGGGCGAAGAGGGACGGCTGCACGACGCGACCGACGCGGACGACGCCGAAGCGCCGGTGCTGGTGCGCGTCGCCGTCGACTCCGCCTTCCTGAAGGGCGGCTTCGTCGTCGCCGACACGCCGGGCCTCGCGTCGATCAATCCGGCGCACCGGCGCGCGACGCTCTCGTATCTCCCCGGGGCGGACGCGGTGCTCTACCTGATCGACACGCAGCAGCCGTTCACCGAAGGCGACGCCTCGTTCTTGGGGATCGTCCGCCGTTACATCGAGTCGGTGTTCATCGTTCAGACGAAGATCGATCTCTGGCGCATGGCGGATCCTTCCGCGCACGGTGAGGCGTGGCAAGCCGCCGCGCAGCGCATCCTCGAGCAGACGGCGAAGCACGCGCCGGGGACGCCCGTCTTTCCCCTCTCCGCGCGCGAATACGCCGAGGGACTGCTCACGCACGACGACGCGCTGGTTGCGCAGAGCCGCTTCGGCGAGTTCCGCGGAGCGCTCGACGCATCGCTGGTCGCGACGACCGGCCGCTCGCGGCTGCGCCGCGCCGCCGGCGAAGCGCGTCGCGTCGCGACCCGCGCCGCCGACGCGCTGGCGTTCGACGCGGACGCGCTCGAGATGGCCGCAGCGGTGCTGCATGCCCGGCACGACGGCGTCGCGCCGGCGCTCGACGCGTTCGACGCTGCGGCGGCGAGCGCCGCCGCACGCCTCGACGAGGCCGGAGCGGCACTCGCGCAGACGACCCGCGCGCGCGGCGAAGCGGCGCGGACCGCGCTCGCGCGCACCTTGGCACGGGCGTTCGACACCGCCGACGTGGCGCGACTGCGCGACCGCGCGAAACTGCACATCCTGGTCGACGACGTGCTGGCGAGCGCGATCGGCCGGCTCGCGATGGACACCGCCGAGCTGGTCGCGAAACGCCTGCGCGACGAGACGCAGGCCGCCTCGTCGTCGGTCGTCGCCGCGACGCGCAGCGCCGATCGTGACGGCGGCCTCTCGCCGCTGCTGGATGCGATCGCCGCCGAACGCCTGCCGCTCACCGAGGACGTCGCGCGCGCGTTCGGCGGCGATGCGTCCAGCGGCGCGTGGAGCACCGATCTCGAGACCGGCGTACGCAGCTCGATCGTGCTCGGCGCGCTCGGCGGCCCCGCCGTCGGCTTGGTCGACGCGATCGCGCGCCGGTTCGCCGCGGGGCCACCCGGCGCGTACATGAAACGCGAGCTGCTGGCCGATCTCGACGCCGGGATCTATCCGGCCTTCGACGCGGAGCTGGCCGTCTACGTCGACGGGATCGCCGTCCGCGTCGCCTCGATCGCGCACGGGCTCGGTGCGCGCGTCGCGGCGCTGGCGCCGCGCGTGCGGGCGGAGGCGCTCGGGCCACTGGAGCGCGCACTCGCCGCGCATGCCGCCGGCGCGGACCGGCCGGCTGCGGCCCGCGGCGCGCGCGAACGCGCCGAGAACGTGCGCGCGCTTGCGACACGGATCGAGACCCGCGCCGAAGCGTTCGCGCGCGAAAGCCGCGCGGAGCGCGCCGAGCTCGCCGATCCGGCGGTCCCGCTCGACCCGCACGCCGGACGCGAACGCGTCGCGCCGGCGGAGGGCGCGCGGTTCGACCCGCTGACGTACGAGCACGGGCTGCACCCCGAGCGCTGGCGCGTCCCGGTGATCGGCGCGTTCAAACGCGGCAAGTCGAGCCTCATCAACGCGATCGCCGGCAGTCGCGTGCTGACCGACGAGGGGGCCGATCTCGACTTGCACTTCCCGGTGCACGTTCGGTACGGCAGCGAACATCGCGCCTACGCGCTGGGCGATGACGCCGGCTGGAACGCGATCGAGCTCGACGACGCGCGCGACGCCGCATCGCGCACGCCGGTGCTGATCGAGACGCCGTGGACGCTGCCGCGCGAGCTGGTGCTCGTCCACACACCCGCGTTTGATTCCGGCGTCGCGCTCGCGAACGAGATCGTGCTCGCGGCGGCGTCGGCCGGGAGCGAGATATTGGCGCTGTTCAACCGCCAGCTCTCCGACCGCGAGCTGGAGCTCTACGGTCGGATCGCCGAGAGTGGCAAGCCGCTGACGTTCGTGCACACGATGGCGGATCACGAAGATTCCGCCGAGCGCCGCAACGTCGTGATGCTCGCCGAACGCTACTTGCGCGAGCGCGGGATCGTCCCGCAGCGCATCTTCACGACCTCGACGCTGGAATACCGCGAGGCGGCCGAGTCGGGCCGCGCACCGGCCGGTTGGAACGAACTGATTGCGCTACGCTCCACGCTCGAAGCCCACGCGGAAGAGCACATGGCGCGGCTCGCACGCAGCGAGCGCGACCGCGTCGAAGCGGAGCGGCTGGCGAGCGCTGTTCCGCAATCCTCAGAAGGGTCTGGGAACGAGCGTGGTTCGTTTCTGCGCCGGCTTTTCGGAGGGCGCTGAGGCCCCCGACCCCGAATCGGACCGAACGTGTCCGACACCTATATCCTCGGCCCGGCGCGGCTTGCGCTCGGCGACGGCACGTTGACCCACGGGCGGGTCGCCGTCGACCGAGGCCGCATCGCACGGATCCTCCCCGAGGACGGTCCCAGTGATCTGCGTCCCCCCGACGGAGCGATCGTCGCTCCCGGTCTGATCGACGTTCACACCAACGGTGCCGACGAGTTGCTGTTCAACCGCGATCAAGGGAACGCGGTGGAAGTCGCGTCGCGCGCGTACGCGCGTCAAGGTGCGACGGGCTATCTTGCCGGCATCATGACCGCGCCGTGGGAATCGATGATGCATGCGGCGGCCGAGGTTTCGGAAGCCGCCAACCAGCTGGTCGAAGCCGGTGATCCGATCGGCGCGCGCTGTCTGGGCATCCACTTCGAGGGCCCGTTCCTGAACCCCAAGTTCAGGCGCGTACACCGTGGCGAATGGATCCTGCAAGCGACGGTCGATCGCGCGCAGGAGATGATCGAAGCGTGCCGCGGTGCGCTCGTGCTCGTCACGATGGCGCCCGAAGCGGACGGCGTCGACGAGGTCGCACGCTTCTTCTTCGATCAGGGGATCGTGTGCTCGGCCGGACACACTGCAGCGCACTACCGCGAGGGGATGCTCGCGATCGGGCTCGGCTTCCGAACGATCACGCACGCGTTCAACGCGATGCCGCCGCTCGACCACCGCGATCCCTCGATCCTGGCCGCGTTCATCCAGGAATCGCGCACGACCGTGCAGCTGATCTGCGACGGGTATCACGTCTCGCCGGCGATGGTCGACCTGCTGTACCGCACGCTGCACGAGCGGTTGGTCCTCGCGACCGACAACATGCCGCCGGCGGGGAGCGGGTACCGCATCGAAGGCGGGGTCGTTCGCGCCGAAGACGGCACGATCGCGGGCAGCGCGCTGCTGATGGACCAGGCGGTGCGCAACCTTATGGCCTACGCCGACATCCCGTTCGAGACCGCGATCGTCAACGCGACGCGCAGCCCGGCGCGACTGCTGAACCTCGACCGCGAACTGGGTACGATCGAAGCGGGGAAGCGCGCCGACCTCTCGGTGTGGAGCGACGAGTACCAAGTGCTGGCCACCATCGTCGGCGGCGTCCCGGTCTACGGCGCCGCGCGCCTGTACCGCCCCTCGCGCATCGCGAACGCATAGGCCGCTGCTCGGAGCGATCGTCGCCGGGCTCGCGCTGCTCGGCGTCTTGGTGCGTCCGCTGCGCACGAACGCGGCGTGGTGGGCCGCCGGCGGTTCCGTTGCGCTGGTCGGGCTTGGCGCGGTCTCGCCGCGTCAGGCCGGCGCCGCGCTGGCCCGCGGTATCGACGTCTATCTCTTCTTGATCGGAATGATGGCGCTCGCCGAGTTCGCTCGAACCGAAGGCGTGTTCGACTGGATCGCGAGCACCGCCGTGCGGGCCGCGAACGGTTCGCGCTCGCGGCTGCTGCTGCTCGTCTACGCGGCCGGCCTGGTCACGACCGCGTTCCTTTCGAACGACGCGACGATCGTGGTGCTGACGCCGGCCGTCCTGGTCGCCGTCCGGCGGAGCGATGCCGCCCCCGATGCGTTTGTCTTCGCCTGCGCGCTGGTGGCGAACGCGGCGAGCTTCGTGCTGCCGATCGCGAACCCGTCGAACCTGCTCTTCTTCGCCGACAAGCTGCCGACGCTCGGTGCATGGTTCGCCTCGTTCGGGCTCGCCTCGCTGGCGTCGGTCGGGCTGACGTACGCAGCGCTCGCGCTCGTGTTCCGGCGCGACCTCGTGGCGCCGCTGGTCGCCGCCCGCGACGCCAGGCCGGCGCCGCGCGCGCTCGCCGCGGTCGTGCTGATCGGAAGCGCGCTGGCGCTGATCGCGACCTCTTCGCTCGACGGCCCGCTCGGTGCGGTCACGTTCGCGCTCGGGGCGCTGGCGGCGCTCGTCGCGGCGACCCGCGAGCGGCGCGCTCCGCTAGCGATCGTGCGCGGGATCGACTGGCCGATCGTGCTGCTGACCGCGGGGCTCTTCGTTCTGGTCGAAGCGCTCGACCTCGCCGGAGCGGCGGCGCTGCCGCGCGCGCTCTTCACCTGGGCCGCGCACCAAAGCGCGCCGCTCGCGCAGGCCGGGACCGCGATCGCCGCGGCGCTCGCGTCGAACCTGGTGAACAATCTGCCAGTCGCCCTCGACCTCGGCAAGTACGCCGGCGCCGCACACCCGCCAAACGCGCTCGCCGCCGCCGCGCTGGTCGGCGTCAACGTCGGCCCGAACCTGACCGTCAACGGCTCGCTGGCGACGATCCTCTGGCTCGCCGTTCTGCGCCGTGCCGGGGTGTCGATCGGCGCGCGCCGGTTCGCCGCGGTCGGCCTCGTCGTCGCGCCGCCGGCGCTGATTGCCGCCGCGTTGCTGGCGCGATAGCAGGAAGACCGTGCCGCCGGGGGGAGTCGAGGCTCATGACTTCGCTGGGGGTCTCGATCGCCGACCGGGACGGGGTCCGGCACGTCATGCTGGACCGGCCGGACAAGAAGAACGCGCTGACCACCGCGATGTACGCGGCGCTGGCCGACGCGATCGTCTCGGCCGGGGAGGACGACGTCGGCGCGCTCCTGATCGCGGCGCGCGGCGACACATTCACCGCCGGAAACGACCTGCGCGACTTCCTCGACAACCCGCCGCACGGCGACGACGCGCCGGTCTCACGTTTTCTGACCGGGCTGATCACCACTGACGTGCCGATCGTCGCCGCGGTCCGTGGCGCGGCCGTCGGGATCGGCACGACGATGCTGCTGCACTGCGATGTCGTGTTCGCCTCGCCGAGCGCGCGCTTCAAGGTTCCGTTCGTCGATCTCGGCCTCGTCCCCGAAGCCGGCAGCAGCGTTCTGCTCCCGCGCCGTATTGGGCGCGCACGCGCGGGCGCCGCGCTCTACCTCGGCGAGACGATCGCCGCGGAACAGGCGTACGCCGACGGCATCGTCACCCGGCTGATCGCCGATGACGCGCTCGACGCCGAGGCGGAGGCCGCCGCGCTCGCGATCGCGGCGAAGCCGCGCGCCGCGGTGCGCGAGACGAAGCGTTTGGTGAACTACGACCGCGAGGCGATCCTCGCGGCGATGGCGCGCGAAGGAACGGCGTTTCGCGCACGCCTCGCCTCCGACGAAGCCCGCGCCGCGATGTCGGCATTCTTCCAGCGCGGCGCCCGCGGCTGATGAGCCTGCGCGGAAAGACGCTGTTCATCAGCGGTGCCAGCCGCGGCATCGGCCTGGCGATCGGGCTGCGCGCCGCACGCGACGGTGCGAACGTCGTCATCGCGGCGAAAACGGTGGAACCGCATCCGAAGCTGCCCGGCACGATCCATACCGCGGCGGCGGAGATCGAAGCGGCCGGCGGCAAGGCGCTCGCGGTGCAGTGCGACGTCCGCTCGGAGGACGACATCCGGCGCGCCGTTGCGGCGGCGGTCGAGCGCTTCGGGGGGATCGACGCGGTCGTCAACAACGCCAGCGCGATCCGGCTCGGCGGCACCGCGGAGATCGACGCCAAAGCGTTCGACCTGATGACGGCGATCGGCCCGCGCGCGACGTATCTGGTGACGCGCGCGGCGCTCCCGCACCTCGAAAAGGCGGCCAACGCGCACGTGCTCACGCTCTCGCCGCCGATCGCGCTGGCGTCGCGCTGGGTCGGCGCCGCGCCGGCCTACACGTTCAAGAAATACGGGATGACGCTGCTCACGCTGGCCTTTGCAGCGGAGTTCCGGGCGCGCGGAATCGCGGCGAACGCGCTCTGGCCAAGGACCTCGATCGCGACCGCGGCGGTGCAGAACCTGCTCGGCGGCGAGGCGATGATGCGGGCCTCGCGCACGCCGGCGATCGTCGCCGACGCCGCATATCTCATCCTCGACGCCGATGCGCGCAGCTGTACGGGCAACGCGTTCATCGACGAAGACGTGCTCCGCTCGCACGGCGTCTCGGATTTCGAGGGCTACGCCGTCGCACCGGGCACCCCGCTCGGGGAGGACATCTTTCTCGACGGGTAGCGCGCGCCGCGCTACACGAACCCGCGCGCCGGGAAGCTCGCATCGCGCTGCAGCCAGTTCGTCGCGGCATAGCGCGCGCCGGCGTCGACGACGTGCAGCGTGTATGCGTGGCGCGAACTCTCCGAACGGTTCGGGGCGCTGTAGTGCGGCAGCAGCCCGTGGAAGACCACCAGCGTCCCCGCCTCGACCTCGAGCGGCTCGGCCTGGGCGTCGGAGGGCCAGGGCGTTTCGTCGATGCGTTCCAAGCGGCTCCCGGCGCCGTCGACGACGAAGCGCTCGCGCAGCGGCGTCGTGTGACCGCCGCGCTGCACCCAGAGGCAACCGTTAGTCCGGTCGGCGCGTTCGAGCGCGAACCAGAGCGTCGTGACGGTGAGGGGCTCGGTCTGGAAGTAGGTCGCGTCCTGGTGCCAACGCACCTCGCCGCCGATCCGCGGCTGCTTGAAGATGTACATCGACTGGTAGACGCGCGGCTCAGCGATGCCGAGCTCGCGGACCAGCTCGTGTAGCCGCGGGTCGCGCGAAAAACGCTCGAACTCCGGGTCGAGGTCGTGCATCGCGTGCCCGATCTTGTTGATCGAGAGCTCCGTCGGCTGGCGCAGCGCGCCGGACGGATCGAACGCCTCCTCTTCGAAGAAACACCGGACCGTCTGACCCGACGTCAGGAAGTACTCGTCCGATTTCGTCGTGCTCTCGTCGCGCGTGGTGAAGATCGCGCGCGACTCGGCGGGATCGAAGGCCGCGACGATCGCACCGGCGCGTGCGCGCAGCGCCGCGACCTCGGCGGTGTTCTTGAAGCCGGGGAGAACGAGGAAACCGTCGCGCGCGAAGCGCTCGTTCACGAAGCCGCGTCGACCGACTCGGCGATCGCGGCCGAGACGCCGTTCTGACCGCGCTTGCGGCGCGGCGTCAGCACGACGCGCACGTGCGAGCCGCCGTCGGCGCGCTTCGTCACGTTGAAGTCGTCCGAGAGCGACCACACGAGGAACAGTCCCCGCCCGCGTTCGCTGAGCAGGTCGGTCGGCAGCCGCGGGATGACGACGAAACCCGGACCACGGTCGAGGAAATGGACGATCGCGGCCGCGGAGCCGTTCCAGTCGAGCACGACGTCGACCCCACCCGGCGCGTAGCGCACCGCGTTGCTGAGCAGCTCGCCGAAGATCAGCTCGGCGGTGAAGACGTCCTCGTCGAGCGTCCCCGCGTCGGCGAGCACTTCGGCGAACAGTGCGCGCGTGCGCTGCGCCGTCGTGAGGTCGGCGGTGTCGAAGCTCCAATGCCGCGAGGTGCTCGCGGCTTGCGCGAGCGGCACGGGTCTTAGCCGCATCGCCAGGATCGCGACGTCGTCGTGCGCCCCTTCGCGCAGGACGTCGTCGTGGATCGCCTGGGCTAGATCGGTCCGCGCCGCGATCTGCGGATCGGCGAGCGCCGCCCGCAGCTGCCGTTCGCCATCGAGCACGTCCTGCGTCGATTCGGTCAGCCCGTCGGTGTAGAACAGCAGCGTCGCGCCGTCTGGGATCTCCACGACGCGCGCGTCGGCGCCGTCGCGCATGCGCAGTCCGAGCGGGAGGCCCTCCGACGGCAGGTCGTTCACCGAGCCGTCGGGATGGCGGACCAGCGGTGCGGGATGGCCGGCCGAGCAGTACGAGAGCATGTGCGCGACGGGGTCGTAGACGGCGACGAACGCGGTCACGAAGCGATCGGGGTGCTCGGCCTTGAGCGTGCGGTCGGCCGCGTCGATCATCGTCGCCGGGTCGGCGTAGATCTGCGCGACGCCGCGGATCACTTGGCGCATCGACGCCATGATGACGGCGGCCGGGAGCCCGCTGCCGGCGACGTCGCCGATCGTGATCAGCACCCGCCCGTCGGCGAGCCGCAAGGCATCGTACCAATCGCCGCCGACTTGCGCCTCGGTGCGTCCCGGCACGTACACGCTATCGAAGGCGATCCCCGGCAGCTCGGGAAGCTCTTGCGGGAGCAGCGCGCGCTGCAGCGTCGAAGCGACGTGATGCGCGCGCTCGTAGGCGGCGAGCGCTTCGTCTTTCTGATGCAGCGTCTCGTTGATGCGCCGGGTCATCTCGTGATAGACGCGGTCGAGGTCGGCGATCTCGTCGCCGCCGCCGATCACCTCCGTGGGTTCGCTGCTTCCGAGCCGCTTCGCGTTCTCGGTGAGACGCAGCAGCCTGCGCGCGATGCGAATACCGAACATGCCGGTGACGAAGATCGTCAGCACGATCCCCGTGACCGACGCCGCGAGGAGCACCGCCCCGAGCGTCTCGAGATCGCGATGAAGCGCGGCATAGCGGACGAGCGCGATCTGGCGCTCGGCGAGGCCGAAGTCTTTTCGCGCGTCCTGCCAGGCGTCCGCACGATGGCGTACCCAGGGCTGCGTGACGGCCTTCTGAGCTTCGGCTTTCTTACCGGCCTTCAACTTCGCCAGATAGGGGGCGATGATGTCGTTCATCACGCTGCTGCTGAGCTTGACGTACAGCGCGGCACGACGCTCCTGGTCCGGATTGCCGCGCGCGAGGCGGAGTAACTCCGCTTCATGACGCGGCAGGTCGCGCTGCCCCGTTTCGAAGCCTTTCAGCGCGGCCGGCTTCGGCTGCCGCGTGTAGTCGACCGCGCTGCGGTTCGCTTGATCGACGTCGTGCTGGATCGTTTCGGAGGCGTCGATCGCATTGGTCGACTGTTGCGAGGACACGGCCATCTGCTCGGTCTTGTTCTGCAGCACGCTCGCGATGACGAACAGCAAAAGCAGGAACGTCAGGGGAACGACGCTCAGCAGAATCGCTTGCGTTCGGATCCTCAGCGCGAATTGCCGAGCGACCTCTCGAGCCCTCGCCATTGGCCGCGTAGCTTCGACGCCGAGTGGAGGAGCGCCCTCGCCGGGCTCAATGGTCCCCGGCGAGGAGCTCTTCGACCCCGACCTCGAGCGCGAACGCCAGCGCGCAGAGCTGCCGCAGGCTCACGTTCTGGCGCCCGGCTTCGAGGTTGGCGACCGAGGGCCGGCTGATCCCGGAGCGCTCGGCGAGCCGGAGCTGCGTGAGACCGCGATCCGCTCGCAGCTCCCTCACGCGCGCTCCGACGCGCCGCTGGAGGGCTTCCGCGAGCCCGCTCACCGGCCGACCCGCTCTTCGATCCCGACGCTGTAGAGCGCGAGATACTTGCCCCACTCGTCGGGCGCCGTGTTGCGGCGAACGACGATCCACGGGATGAACCGCGGCTCGCGCGGGACGCGGCGCAGCGGCATGCGCGCTTCGTCCGGCGTCCGGTCACGCTTGCGCGCGTTGCAGGCCGTGCAGCAGGCGACGAGGTTCTCCCACACCGAGCGGCCGCCGCGGCTGCGCGGCACGATGTGGTCGACCGTCATCGTCGCGCCGCCCTTGGACGCGCAGTAGCCGCAGGTGTAGTCGTCGCGGAGCAGGACGTTCTTCTTCGTCAGTGCGACCTTCTTGCGACGGCGCGCGACGTAGTAGAGCAGCCGCACGATCGACGGCAGCGGAAAGGCCGCCGACACCGAACGGATCTCGCCCGCACCCGCGTGCACGATCTCGACCTTGCGCGCGAAGAGCAGACGAACGGCACGCGCGACGTCGACGACGCCGAGCGGCTCGTACGTGAAGTTGAGGAGCAGGCAGTCTGAGTTCACGGAATGACCTCCTTTCGTGCGTCGTCGAGTACGGGGGTGAATGAAATTGGAGCGGGCACCGGGAGTCGAACCCGGGTCATCTGGTTGGAGGCCAGAGGCATTGCCGTTATGCAATGTCCGCGTGGAGCGGGCCGCCGGAATCGAACCGGCGCTTTCAGCACGGCGCGCTGAAACACTACCACTATGTAAGACCCGCCTGGTGCGCAAGCTCGGAGTCGAACCGAGACCGGCTAGCCTGTTACACTAGCGCCCTTCCCAGAGGGCCTCTCGCGCATGGTGTTGTCGCCGGGGATCGAACCCGGGACCTCCGCTTTATCGGAGCGGTGCTCTCCGCAACTGAGCTACGACAACATGGGCTCTCGACCGGATTCGAACCGGTGTGACGACGCAGAGAACGTCGCAGCCTGGCCGCTGGCTGACGAGAGCGATGGTACCCCGTGACGGTTCCGACCCGTCTTTGTCGGCCTGAAAAACCGATGTCTTAGCCACTAGACGAACGGGGCATGCGGTCCCGACGAGGATCGAACTCGTACTCGCTGATCGACAGTCAACCGTGCAGAGCCACTACACTACGGGACCATGGCGGATGACGTAGGTTTCGATCCCCCGCGGGTTTGAGCCGCGTCCACGCGAGTTTTCAGGACTCGTTGCCTGCCACAGGCGGCGTCATCCGAGTTGGAGCCCGAGGCCGGATTCGAACCGGCTGCTTCGACTTTACGGGAGTCGCGCTCGTCCGAACGAGCTCCACGGGCATGGAGACGACGCCGTGAATTGAACACGGGATTGTCGGTTTTGCGGACCGATGCTTTCCCACTTAGCTACGTCGTCATGGTGCGCGCGCTCGGATTCGAACCGAGCATTTCCAGATCAAGAGTCCGGTGCAATTCCGCGTTTGCTTCGCGCGCGTGGCTGCGGGGGCTGGGATCGAACCAGCGCATTTCCGGCTTCAGAGACCGGCGCCTTACCGTCTTGGCTACCTCGCAATATTGGTGCCGGCGGCGAGACTCGAACTCGCGCATGTCTGATTAAAAGTCAGATGCTCTGTAGCCGCTGAGCTACGCCGGCACGATGGCTCCCGGTCAGAGAATCGAACTCCGCTCTCACGCTCCAAAGGCGCGCGTCTTGCCGCTAGACGATCCGGGATCGTTGGTCTCCCCGACGTGATTCGAACACGTGAACCTTGCGCTTCGGAGGCGCACGCTCTTCCGACTGAGCTACGGGGAGATAGCTGCCGCTGGGGCTCGAACCCAGTACCTTGCCGATACCGACGGCACGTTCAACCGTATGAACTTCAACAGCACTGGAGCGCGCGATCGGATTTGAACCGATAGCCGTCTCGTTAGAAGCGAGCTGCACGTCCGTCGTGCTGCGCGCGCGAAGATTGGAACGACTTGCAGCGGCCGGATTCGAACCGGCGCCTGCGACTTATGAGGTCGGTGCCCTACCTCTGGGTGATGCCGCAGCGTGGTGCGCAGGGACGGATTCGAACCGCCAGCGTATCTTACGTCACCGGTTTACGGCCGGCTTGCTTCACCGTTTGCATACCTGCGCATGGTGCTCGACCTCCGATTCGAACGGAGAACCCTCGCGTCTTGAGCGCGTCGCATCTGCCGATTGTGCTAGTCGAGCAAAGTACCGCCCCTGGGATTTGAACCCAGACTTGACGCCTTCTGACGACGTTGACTCTGCCGTTGGTCTAGGGCGGTGAATGAAGAATTGGTACCGGCGGTCGGATTCGAACCGACACTTTGCAGCATCTCGGGCTGCTGACTCTGCCGTTGGTCTACGCCGGCGTGGTGCCCGACCGCGGATTCGAACCGCGAAAGACGCGCGATTTTAAGTCGCGCCGCATCGGCCAATCGTGCTCGTCGGGCTTGGCCCCCAGCGGCGACTCGAACGCCGATTTACGGATTAACAATCCGTCGTCTTCCCAATTAGACGACCGGGAAATGGTATTGGTGCGCGACCGGAGATTCGAACTCCGCAATCCCTCGGATAAGGACCGAGACTATTCCAGACGTCAGTTTGTCGCGCAAATATGGGCGGTGAGACTCGAACTCACGATCTCGTGCTTCCGACGCACGCAGGATGCCCAGCTTCCCTACGCCCATTTGATGGATTGTGGACCGCTAGGGTATCGAACCCTACACAGCCTCATTGCAAGTGAGGCTCGCCAGCCTTGGAACATGGCAGCCCAAAATGGAACCCCCGGGCGGATTTGAACCGCCGATGGACGGCTTCGTAGACCGTCGCCTTTCCGCTTGGCTACGGGGGCGTGAGAGGATCAAGACTTTGGCGCTGCTACTTAGCGATCAGCGGCCGATCCAGGATTTATTTCTCGATGGGTATCTATGCCAAAGTTTCCCGAGGCGTGCCCATACTTGACACAGGCCTTGCAGTATGCCGAGCACCCATTAAACCGCGACACGTTGCGATAGAAGGCGCTTTCGCTGAGGAACTTCTGGCATCGGCAACACCACGCGGTTCCGGCTAGGCCGATTCGCCGACGCGCTCTCGCCGCTCCGCCCTGTCGATGAGGACGATTACAGGAACGATGTGAAAATGCGATGTTGACTAGATCCCAGAATAGGGTTGGGTCGCGCCCTTCCCAGGGCTCTACGTGTTCGATCGAAAGCTCGGCGTCGCTTTGTATCCGTTTGCCGCACACGTGGCACGCATCCGCCCCGCAACGTCTGATTAGGTCGAACATTATTCGCTTGCGCAACACATGCATCGCTGTTCCATATGGCATCCCTAGTTGTGCTGTTTTTCGAGCGGAACTCAGGTCGTATCGCTTCATGGTAAGACCATAGGAAATCGATATGCCACCAGCGTGGCATTCTCACTAAGCGTGTCGGACGAATCAAGCGCATTGTCGTTGCACGTGCAGTCGACGACCTTAGCAAATGAGCCGACACAAAAAGAGGAACGGGCGGGACTCGAACCCACGCGGGCTTTCACCCTCGTCGCACTAGCATTGCGATGCCTTACCGCTCGGCCACCGTTCCTAGACACGGCGAGCTGCACCGATCGCGGACCCATCGCGACCAGGTGCTTCGCGCACGTCAGAGATAACGGCGCCGACGGACCGCGCGGCTCGCCGTGAACGCGCGTTCCTGGGGAAGATGGTTGCGGACCCCGGTGCTGCCCCGGGTCTGCAGGCATATGAAACCTGCCTCGCACTCTGCGTGCCCGCATTGGCTCTCGGGGAAGGACTCGAACCCTCAATGAGCCGGGCAACAACCGGCGGCCTTACCTTTTGGCTACCCGAGATCGTGGTGGGAACGGATGGAGTCGAACCATCTTCTTCTGGGCTTCAACCAGACGCTAGAGCCGTTGCAGCTGCGTTCCCGAATGCGATCTCGTTGCGCTTCCTCTCACTCGGAAGACGCCGCGATGCCCCGATCGCGGGGGCGTGCGAGACCGGCCCAACGGCGCGGCGCGTCGAAGCGCGCCGCGCGAGAGTCTCGCGCAAGGTTGTTCTTGACGAACGATTCAGTTTTCAAAGGACGCGTTGAACCAGACGTACACGACCGTGCACGCGCAGAATTGGTGTGACCGGTGGGTCTCGAACCCACTTCGACTCGCGTCACAAGCGAGTGCCTCGACCTCTTCGGCCTCGGCCACCATGCGGGCCCGGAACGAATCGAACGCCCATCTCACGGGTTGGAATCGTGATCGTCGCCTTGACACGAGCCCGAGAAAAACGAGGGGACCGGCTGCGCGCCGATCCCCTCGTGATGTTCACAGGAGTACCAGAGCGTCAGCTATCGATGCAGCGGGTTCCCCCGCATCGCGCCGATCTGTCCCGACGTACCGACGACGTCGAGGCAATACGAATCCGCGGACCACAGACTGTGGCCTTTGGCTCGTGGTTGGATCAACGCGAATCGTTCCATGACGTGCCGATCCTAAGCGCAATTCCGTCACCTTGTCAAGCGGGTTCGCAATGTTTTTCACCTTGACACAATGTTCCGGTGACGAAATACCGTCCCGGAACGTATTGACAAAGGTCGTATCACTCACGTAAGCTCCGAGGCGAGTTCATCATGCTTCAACCATTCGTCGTCCGACCCGATCAGAAAAACGGCTGCGCAAAGCGACAGCTGCTGACGTCGTCGTACGCCGCGATCGGGAGCGTCCCGATCTAACCTCGAGCGCGAACCCACGGACGCTGTCGGCAGCGGGGTGAGCGATGCGCTCGCCCCGCTTCTTGTTATCATCGCGAAAGGAGGTCACCGCCGTGGAAGTCTTCGAAACCGCCGGACGTCCGGTCAAGGCCTGGGTTCGCGGCGTCGAGTTCGACGCCGGCGCGCGCCGTCAGGTCGAGAACATGGCGTTGCTCGCGTTCGTCCACGGCCACATCGCGGTGATGCCGGATGTACACGTCGGCAAGGGCGCGACGGTCGGCAGCGTGATCCCGACGATCGGTGCGATCGTTCCGGCTGCGGTCGGCGTCGACATCGGTTGCGGCATGATCGCCGCGAAGCTCACCCTCCGTGCCGAAGATCTCCCGAGCGATCTGCGCCGCGTACGCGCCGCGATCGAGAAGGTGATCCCGGTCGGCAAGGGCGCGCATCGCGACGCACCGGCGGCAGCCGAAGCCGCGTGGGCCGGCGGTCTCGGCGAGCGCTACGCGAACGTCGTGAGCAAGGCGCCCGCCGTCTCGACGCGCAACGTGCGCGAGCAGCTCGGTACGCTCGGCCAGGGAAATCATTTCTCAGAAGTGAGTATTGACGAAGCCGGTGACGTGTGGTTCGTGCTGCACTCCGGGTCGCGCGGCGCGGGAAACCGTATCGGTCAGTTCTACATCGAAGCCGCACAGCGCGAGCTGGAACGCGTCGGCGTGACGCTGGTCGACCGGGATCTCGCGCACCTCACGGAGCACACGCCGCTCTTCGACGCGTACGTCGAAGCGGTCGGCTGGGCGCAGGACTACGCACTAGCTAACCGCGAGCTCATGCTGCGTCATGCGCTCGAGGCGCTCAACGGTAAGGTCGGATTGCCGCGCTTCAAGACTGCCGGAACCGTCGTAAACTGTCACCACAACTACGTCGCACGCGAGCACCACTTCGGTGCCGACGTCTTCGTGACGCGCAAGGGTGCGGTTCGTGCCGGCCTCGGCGAGCTCGGCTTCATCCCGGGCTCGATGGGCGCGCGTTCGTTCGTCGTGCGCGGTCTCGGCAATCCGGAGTCGTTCGAATCGTGCTCGCACGGTGCGGGACGACGGATGAGCCGTGGCCAGGCGCGGTCGAGCCTGACGCTCGCCGATCTCAAGCGCGAAACCGACGGCATCGAATGCCGCAAGGACACCGGTGTCCTCGACGAGGCACCGTCAGCCTATAAGGACGTTCGGGCCGTCATGGCGGCGCAGCACGATCTCGTACGGATCGTGCACACGCTCCGCCAGGTGGTCTGCATCAAAGGTTGACGCGCGTTCGCGGGCCGGACGGTGCGGGTTCTCCGGAGCTACTGGTTCGAATCCAAAGGCAACGCGCGCGCAAGCGCACGCTGCCCGCAGGGACGGCGAAAGCCGTCCCGCTCCCGCACCACCACTCGCCCGCGATCCGCGTCACCCTCAGTCGTCACCATCCAGAACACTTCCGGCTGTGGGCCGGACGTTCGAGGTTATCGTCTCCAACGATCGTTCGCAAGAACACGGGGACGGGTCTACGGGTGCGTTCCCACTCCTCGAACACAGATTCGTCCACGGCCTGGGCGCGGGCCGGAAGTACGAGGTTACCTTGAACGGAGGGGCCGCAGGTTCGACTCCTGCCGCGCACGACAGTGCGCGTAGCTCAGCGGTAGAGCACTTTGGAGACGCAAGTCTCTCTCCTCGCACACCACTCGCCCGCGTCCTCGCTCTTCACCAGCCCGCATCACCCTCACGAAAGGAGGGAACCCATCATGAACCTGCTCGCACGCATCTTCCACGGCCGCGCCGCGGGGACGCTGCAGACGCTGCCGCAGCCCGATCGCGCGCAAGTGCGCAACGAGGCCGGAGGCTATGTCTACGCGCTCGACCGCTGGGCGCGCGTCGACCGCTTTCTGATCCTCGGCTCCGAAGGCGGAACGTACTACGCGACCGAGACGGCGCTGACCAAGGAGAACGCGGTCAACCTCGTCGACGCGATCCGTGAGGACGGTGTGCGGGTCGTCGCGCGTGTCATCGCGATCTCGGAGAGCGCTCGCGCACCGAAGGTGCAGCCGGCGATCTTCGCGCTCGCGGCGTGCGCCGGCTTCGGCGACGAAGCGACGCGCCGCTACGCCCTCGGCGAGGGTCTGCGCCGCGTCTGCCGCACGGGTTCCCATCTGCTCACGTTCTGCTCGTACATCGAGCAGTTCCGCGGCTGGGGACGCGGCCTGCGCAAGGGGCTGCGCGGCTGGTACGAAGACAAGCCGGTCCGCGATCTCGCGTACCAGGCCCTGAAGTACCAGCACCGCGAGGGCTTCACGCACCGTGACGTCTTCCGTCTCGCCCACCCGCTCGCGGCGGACGCGGAGCGGGCGGCGCTCTACGCCTGGATCGTCAAGGGCGACGTCCCGGGTGACGAGCACGCATCGCTCGCGCTGCTGCGCGCGCACGCGATCGCCAAGGCGTCGGAAGACGCCGACGCGGCAACGTGCGCGGATCTGGTCCGTGCGAGCGGGCTGCCCCGCGAAGCGCTGCCGAGCACGTGGCTCAAGGAGCCGCGTGTCTGGGAGGCGCTGCTGCCGGCGCTGCCGGCGACGGCGCTGATCCGGAACATCGCGACGCTCACGCGCGTCGGTCTCCTCACGCCCAAGGGCGAGGCGACGGCCGGCGTGATCGCGCGGATCACGGATCGCGCGGCGCTCCGCAAGGCCCGCATCCACCCGATCGCGCTGCTCGCTGCACTGACCACCTACAAGGCGGGTCGCGGTGCGCGCGGCTCGGCGACGTGGACGCCGGTCCCGGCGGTCATCGACGCGCTCGACGCGGCCTTCGGGCTCGCGTTCGAGAACGTCGAGCCGACGGGAGCGCGGACGCTGATCGGGCTCGACGTGTCGGGCTCGATGTCGAGCGGCACGATCGCCGGGATCCCGGGGATCACGCCGCGCGTCGGCGCGGCCGCGATGGCGCTCACGTTCGTGCGCACCGAGCGCGACGTGCAGGTCATGGCGTTCGCGGACCGGTTCGTGCCCTTCGCGATCGGCAAGACCGAGAGCGTCGATTCGGTCGCGCAGCGGACGGACGGGCTCCCGTTCATGGGAACGGATTGCTCGCTCCCGATGCTCTACGCGCTCGAGCAGCACCTCGCGATCGACCTGTTCGTGGTCATGACCGACAACGAAACCTGGGCCGGCACGATCCACGCGGACGAGGCGCTGCGGCGCTATCGCGAGCGGATGGGGATCGCCGCGAAGCTCGTCGTGGTCGGCATGACGTCGAACGGCTTCACGATCGCCGACCCGAACGACGGCGGGATGCTCGACGTGGTCGGCTTCGACGCGGCGGCCCCCGCCCTGATCGCGGAGTTCGCCCGCGGCTGACTTCTACCGTGCGATCGGCGCAGCCTCAGGGGCGAGGCGGTCGATCGCGCGGTGGAACTGGATCGCGACGACCACGAAGGCGGCGGTGACGAGGCCCAACAGTCCGGCGTTCAGCTCGTACTGCTGCACCGCGGTCGCGCCGGCGCCGATGAAGGCGAAACGCGCGACGAACCGCAGCGCGAGCGCGACGATCCACACGATCACCGTCGTCGTGTTGCCTTTCGCGAAGACCGCGCCGCGTTCGCCGGCCGGCCGGAACGTCGTCGAGCGGGCGACCAGCATCCCCGTCACGATCCCGAGCACCGCGCCGAGCAGGAGCGCCAGCGCCAGGACCGAGAGGTTCACCCCGCGTACGGCGAACGCGCCGGCGACGAGAAGCAGCGTGAAGACGGCCAGGATTCCGGGGCGAATCCAGAGCGTGCTCACGCGGACTTTCCGTTCGCGCAGCTCGCGGAACAAGAACCGCACCACGACCAGCGCCACGACGGCCAGCGTGATCAACGTCGAGTTCATGGATGTACCGGTCGTCATGCCGCTCCTCCGAGATAGGCGGCGCGCACTTCTGCGCTCGCCGCGAGTTCCGACGCCGGTCCGGCGTGGGCGATCCGGCCGACTTCGAGGACGTACCCTCGCGAGGCGACCGCCAGCGCTTGGCGCGCGTTCTGCTCGATCAGCAAGATCGTCGTACCGCGCTGGTTGATGTCCCGGATCACCTCGAAGATCGTCTGCACGAGCTTCGGGGAAAGCCCGAGCGAGGGCTCGTCGAGCAGCAGCACCCGCGGCCGCGACATCAGCGCGCGCCCGATCGCCAGCATCTGCTGCTCGCCGCCCGACATCGTCCCGGCTTTCTGCGCGAAGCGCTCCTTGAGCCGCGGAAAGATCTCCAGTACGCGGTCCAAATCGGCGGCGATCTCGTCCTTCGCGGTGCGGGTGTAGGCGCCAAGCTCGAGGTTCTCGCGCACGCTCATCCGCGGGAAGACGCGCCGCCCTTCCGGCGAGTGGCTGATCCCCGCGCGCACGATCTGGTCGGGCGGGAGCCGGCCGATGTCGCGCCCGTCGAAGGTGATCGATCCGGCGGCCGGCCGCACCAGGCCGCTGATCGCGCGCAGCGTCGTCGTCTTCCCCGCGCCGTTGGCGCCGATCAGCGTGACGATCTCGCCCTGGTCGACCGTCAGCGAGACGTCCTGCAGCGCGGTGATGCGGCCGTAGCGCGCGACCAGCGAATCGACGACGAGGAGCGGCATCGGTCAGCCGGCCTCCGCCGCGGGCGCGCCGAGATACGCTTCGATCACGCGCGGATCGCTGCGCACCGCGGCCGGCAGACCTTCGGCGATCTTCTCGCCGTGGTCCAGCACCGTGATGCGCTCGCTGATCGACATCACCAGCCCCATGTCGTGTTCGATCAGGAACACGGTGACGCCGGTGTCGCGGATTTTGCGGATCAGCTCGATCAGGTCGCGCTTCTCGTTGGGGTTCATCCCGGCGGCGGGCTCGTCGAGCAGCAGCAGCTTCGGATCGGAGGCCAGCGCACGCGCGATCTCGAGCCGGCGCTGCAGACCGTACGCCAGATTGCGGGCGAACGTGTCCGCGCTGCCCTCGAGCCCGACGAAGCGCAGCAGCGCGAGAGCGCGGTCGCGGGCACGCACCTCTTCCTTGCGCTGGCGCGGCGTGTGCAGCATCGAATCGACCAGGTTTGCGTGCAACCGTGCGTGCTCGCCCGTCATCACGTTCTCCAGCGCCGACATGAACGCGAAGAGGCGAATGTTCTGAAAGGTGCGCGCGATCCCGAGCGACGCGATCGCGCTGGTCGCCATACCGGTCACGTCGCGCCCGTCGAAAATGATGCGGCCCGAACTCGGCTTGTAGATTCCGGTCACCAGGTTGAAGGCGGTCGATTTCCCGGCGCCGTTCGGACCGATCATCGCCACGATCGAACCCGCCTCCACGCTGAAGCTCAGATCGTTCACGGCGACCAGGCCGCCGAAGCGCTGCGTGACGTGGTCGAGCTCGAGCAGGGCCACGCTAGTGGACCGCCTCGGTGTAGAGCTCCTGCTCGTGCGCCGCCGCGTTCTTGTCGATCTCCGCGGCATGCAGCTCGGCCTTGCGCTGACCGCTCGGGATGAGGCCCTCCGGGCGGAAGAGCATCATCGCGACCAGGATCACGCCGTAGATCAGAAAGCGCGAGCTGGTCAGGTCGACGTTGAGCCCGATACCGTGCAAGAAGTTCGTCCCCTGCGGCAAAATCAGCCGGTCCAGAGCCGAGAGGATCAGGCTGCCGACGATCACACCGGGGATATTCCCCATCCCGCCGAGCACGAGCATCGCCAGCACGTAGATGCTCACGTTGAACTGGAACTGATCCGGCGAGACGAGCTGCAGATTCGCGGCCAGCGCGCAGCCGGCCAGGCCGCTGAACGACGCGCCCATCGCGAACGCCGCCAGCTTGGTCGTCGTCGTGTTGATCCCCATGTGCGCAGCGGCCAGCTCGTCTTCGCGGATCGCCATCCACGCGCGGCCGAGCCGGCTCTCGCGCAGATTGCTCTTCAGCCACACCGCGAACGCGATCAGGCCGAGCACCGTGAAGTAGAACGGCAGCGGATCGAAACCAAATTTGAACGCGAACAGCCCCGCGACGGCGATCACCGGCTTGTCGAGCGTCCCGATTCCGTTCGGCCCGCCGGTCCACTGCGACAGGTTCAAGAACGTCTGCGGCACGATCTCGCCGAAGCCGAGCGTTACGATCGCGAGATAGTCGCCCCGCAGCCGCAGCGTCGGCGCGCCGAGCAGGATGCCGAAGACGGCCGCGATCCCCGACGCGACGAACAGCAAGACCCAGAACGGGAGGTGGATCCCGTGCGCCCCGAAATGCGGCGACGCCAGCATGGCAAACGAGTACGAGCCGATCGCGAAGAACGCCGCGTAGCCGAGGTCGAGCAGTCCCGCATACCCGACGACGATGTTCAGACCGAGCGCGAGCAGGACGAAGCCGCCCGCCGTCACCAGGAAGTTGGTGAACGCGCCGTTGTAGTGGACGAACGGCAGCGCCATCGCGGCGGCGAAGACGATCGCCGCTTTGCCGAGCGGCGGGATCTTCGCGGTCAGCGATCGCAAGGGTGCCGCGCGCATCATACCTTGTTCGGCAGCGACTCGCCGAGCAGACCCGACGGGCGGAAGATCAGCACCAGAACCAGCACCGAGAACACGACGACGTTCGCCCACTGGTCGCTGATGAACTGGGTCGTCATCGCCTCGATCAGCCCGATCAGGAAACCGCCGAGCATCGCGCCGGCAAGGTTGCCGATCCCGCCGAGCACGGCGGCGGTGAACGCCTTGAGCCCCGCCGCGAACCCGTTGAAGAACCAGGTCGACTCGTAGTAGACGCCGGAGACGAACCCGGCTGCGCCGGCGAGCGCCGACCCGATCAGGAACGTCAGCGCGATCGTCGTGTTGATGTTGATCCCCATCAGCTGCGCCGCGTCCTTGTCCTGTGCGGTGGCGCGCATCGCCTTGCCGAGCCGCGTCCGCGTGACGAACGCCTGCAGCGCGAACATCAGCACCACCGCCAGCACGATGACGATGATCTGCTTGGCCTGGATCGAGATCGGCCCGGCGGCGTAGGTCGGGTTGGGGATGACCTTCGGAAACGACATCGGCGACGGGCCCTTCCAGTACTGCATCAGGTTCTCGAGGATGAACGACATCCCGATCGCCGTGATGAGCGGGGCCAGCTTGGGCGCGTTGCGCAGCCGCCTATAGGCCAAGCGCTCGATGATCACGCCGGTCAGGCCGCACAGGATCATCGCGCCCAGGATCGTCACCGTGACGACCAGGATCAGCGCCGGTCCGGTCACGACACCCGTCACGCCGAGCAGCGTGAGGATCGCCAGCGAGAAGAACGTCCCGAGCGTGTAGACGTCGCCGTGCGCGAAGTTGATCAGCTCGATGATCCCGTAGACCATCGTATAGCCGAGTGCGATCAGCGCGTAGATGCCGCCGAGCGAGAGTCCGTTGACGACCTGTTGGAGGAAGAGATCCACGAAGGGCTAGGTCTTGAGCGTGATCACGTCGATCGTAACGCGCTTTCCGTTCACGACCTTCATCAGCGAGAGCACCGGCGACGTGGTGTCGCCGTTCGCGTCGAAGCCGATCTTGCCGATCGGCGCGTCGAAGTTGTTCGTGGCCGCGATGATCTTCAGCACGTCGGCGCGCGTGGGCATCTTGCCGCCCGCGTCCTGGATCGCTTTCTCGATTGCGGCGATCTCGATCTTCGCCGCGGTGTACGCGTTCGCGGAGTACGGGCCGACCGGAGCCTTGAAGCGCGCCTTGTACGCGTCGAGGAATGTCTTCGCCGCCGGCAGCTTGGTCGCGTCCGGCGCGGCGACCGTCATGTACGAGCCGTTCGCCGCGTCGCCCGCGACCGTCTCGAACTCATCGTCGGAGATGCCGTCGCCGCCCATGTACGTCACCGCGCCGAGACCTGCGTCGGCCATCTGCTTGCGCACCAGCCCCGCGCCGGTCGAGGTGTTGCCGCCGAAGAACACGACGTCGGGGTTCAGCGACTTCACCTTGGTGAGCAGCGCTTTGAAGTCTTGCTGGTTCTTGGTAACGTGCTCGTGGCCGAGGACCTTGCCGCCGAGCTTCTGGAACGAGGCGTCGAACACATCGGCCAGCCCTTTGCCGTACGTCTCGTTGTCGTCGATGACGAAGACTTTCTTGAACCCGAGCCGCTTCACCGCGACCTGCGCCAGCGCCAGTCCCTGGCGGCTGTCGCGCGTACAGACGCGGAAGTACGTGTTCGTGTCGGGATGCGCCGTGCGCAGCTTCTTCGCATCGTCGCCGACCGTCAGCCCGTCGTTGGTGTTCGAGGGCGAGATCTGCACCAGACCCGCGTCGTTGGTCAGCGGGATCTCGGCCTTCGCGACGTTCGAGTTGAACGGGCCGATCATCGCGAGCACCGCCGAGTCGGCGATGAACGTCTGCACGTTCTGGGCGCCGGCCGCCGGGTCGTGCGTCCCCTGCACGGCGTCGTCGAGCAGCGAGGCTTCGAGCTTGAACTTGCCGCCGGCGAAACCGGCCTTGTTCGCCTCCTCGATCGCGAGGACGGCGCCGTTCTGGGTCGGGATCCCGATCGAGGCGTCGGCGCCGCTGACCGGCAGGTCGACGCCGATCTTCACCGTGCTCCCGCTCGGCGCGCCCCCGCCGGCCGCCGTGGTCCCCGAGGACGTCGTGGTCGTTGACGAGGAGTTGGTGCAGGCCGTCAGGGCGGCGGCCAGAGCGAGTGCGCCGACGGCGCGCGAGAGGGACGTACGCATAGCCACGACTCCTGGGGACGGAGCGAATCGGCCCTGATGTACGCCCGCGCACCCGACCCGCCCTGCGCGCCCGTTGCCTCCGACCGTCCGGCCGGCCCGCCTACATGCTCCCGGTCGTCGGCACCCGTGGATCGACGACGTCGATCCGGAGGTCGTCAGCCCACAGTGTCCCGCCACCTTGAAGCAGCAGTCCCCCGATGAGTTTCGTCGCCTCGGGCGGCGCGGTGTTTCACCCGCGGAAAGGCGCCGCCGAAACGTTAGTAGCCGAGCTGCCGGAAGCGTGGGTCCGTTCGAACCGCATCGAAACGCGGATCGGAGCGCAGCAGGGTCGCGGCGATCGGCGAGGCCGGGCGAGCGGCTCGCAGCACGGCGACTGCTTGGTCCCGCAACCCGAAGGCGATGTAGCAGAGCGCGGCCTCGGCGGCATCGAGACGCCGGCCGGCGACGAGCCGGTTGATCCGGGCGAGCGTGCGAGAATCGCGTGTATCACGGTGCAAGAGATGACGCAGGCGCGCCTCGTCCGCGATGACGTACGCGTCTTCGTGCGGCAAGCGGTGCGCTCGCTGCAGCGTCTCCAGCGCCTCGCGAAGCCGGCCGCGCTGCTCTTGTGCCGACGCGAGCGTCAGCAGCGCCGGGGCGTCTGACGGTTCGATCGCGAGCGTCTCCGCGAGCGTCCGAATGGCGTCATCGGGACGGCGCTGATAGTAGTACGCGCGCCCGAGCCAGCGCGAGATCACCTCGGAGGTCGGATCGAGCTGATGCGCGAGCTCCAGCTCGCCGGCGGCAGCAGCGAACCCACCCTGCGAAAACACGAACACGGCGTGCCATTGATGCGCCGCCGCGCTCCGCGGATCGGCGGCGAACGCCCGGCGAAACTCGCCTTCCGCGGCCGCGCTGTCACCATCGAAACGGTACGCTAGAAACGCTGCGGCCGCGTGCGCCTCCGCGCTCGCAGCGTTGCGCTTCAGCGCCGCGTCGCGATAACGCTTTGCGCGCGCGACGTCGCGCTTGAACGCGACCGATCCGTCCGTCTCGAACTCCGCTTCCAGACCGTAGGCCGACGCGAGGCCGGCAAAGCCGAGGGCACTCTGCGGAGCCTCGCGCACGGTTCGTGAGAAATAGGCAACGCTGTGCCGCAGATCGGCTTGCGTGCGTAGGTTGAGGTGGTACACGCCGAGCGAGTATGCGATCGACGCGGGCGGGTTCAATCGCGCGTCCGCGGCGCGCATGCCGGAACTGCCCGACAGCAGGGCGACGAGGGTCGCGAGCGCAGTGCCGATGAGAAATCCGCGCACCGGACGAGCCGCGCGCGGCGCTCGCTCGGGCTGGTCGTGAACGGGCATCGCGAACCGATAGCCGTAGCGAGGAAGGGTCTCGATGAACGTTCGGCCGCTCCCACTGGGGTCCAGGGCGCGGCGCACCAGGTAGACGTTCTGCGTCAGGTTCCCGTCCTCGACCACGCCGTGCGGCCAGAGCAGCTCGTACAACTCCTCGCGCGACACCGCGGCGCCGCGCCGCGCTACCAAGAGCGCCAACAGCTCGAACGCGCGCCCGGCAAGCACGACCGGCTCGCCGTCGCGGAGCAGCCGGCGCCGGCTGGAGTCGAAGAGATACCGGTCGAAGACGACGGCCATGCGCGCACCTTGAGGAAAACGCGCGGTCTTTCCCGCGGATTGAGGCCCGCTTGAGGACTTCCGGTGCGCCGAGGCGGTAGCGTAACGGTGTGCGGTTGACGACGGTTTTCGCGGTTGCCGCGTTCGCGCTGCTCGGCGCGCTGCCGGGCGGTGCGGCGCAAGAGCTCGCCTTCCCGAGCGCCGCCGGCGACGATCCGGCGGCACTCGCGCGAGCGATGCCGCCGCTCGCTCGGGCGCTCATCGCGACGTACGCCACCGCCGACCGCCGGACGTATCTCGATACGCTCTTCCACCTCCAGATCGTCGCCGGCAGATTCGTACCCGCCGCCCAGACCCTGACCGCGCTGCGGCGGTTCGACGATCCCGCCTCGCCCTGGTCGGCGACGAACTACGCTCAGTACGAGATCTTCGTGCACGCGAAGCTGCTCGAGGCCTCCGGCGTGCCGTTCGGCGAAGCGTTCGAGCGATCGTTTCGCACGGCACTCGGCCGGCTCGACGACCGGCACTCGGCGCTGGTGGTGCGGCGGTTCGCGATCCGAGCGTCCGGGTTCGAGAGCGACCTCCGCTCTGCGCTTGCGAGCGAGCGCGGAAAGACCGAGATCTCGCGCGACGACGCGCTCGCACTCGTGCGCCGATACCAGCTCGCGACGATGTACGCCGAGATGGAGCCGAACGCGCTGGCGGCGATCGCCGAGGACGACCGGCGGCGGTACGTCATCGACCGCGACCGTCTCGTCACCATGCCGGACGGCGGAAAAATATGCGCGCTCATCGTGCGACCGCGCGCGGTCCGGCGTCGGCTGCCGACCCTGTTGCAGTTCACCATCTACGCCGATCGGAACGCGAACCTGAGCGAAGCCCGGCGCACCGCCTCGAACGGCTACGTCGACGTCGAGGCGCTCACGCGCGGAAAGGGCTGCAGCCCGGACGTCGCGGTACCGTACGTGCACGACGGCGCGGACGGCGCGGCGGTGGTCGCCTGGATCGCACGGCAGCCGTGGAGCGACGGCCGCATCGGCATGTACGGCGGCAGTTACAACAGCTTCGCGCAGTGGGCCGTGGCCAAACGCCGGCCGCCGGCGCTCAAAGCGCTCATGCCGGCGGTCAGCGCGGCGCCGGGGATCGACGTGCCGATGGAAGGCAACGTGTTCCAGAGCTTCTCGTACGACTGGCCCTTCTACGTGACGACCGGCAAGTGGCTGAACGCGAACTCGCAAGGCGATCCTGCGCATTGGATCGCGCTGCAGAAACGATGGTACGCGAGCGGGAAGCCCTACCGCGCGATGGACCGCATCGACGGCCGGGCGAATCCGATCTGGGATCGCTGGCTGCGTCATCCGAGCTACGATGCCTACTGGCAGCGGCTCGTCCCGTATCGCGACGACTTCGCGCGCATCAGCATCCCCGTCCTCATGACCGACGGCTATCTCTCCGGCCAGAACGTCGGCGGCCTCTACTATGCCGTGCAGTACCGGCGCTACAATCCGAGCGCGGAGAAATATCTCGTCATCGGCCCGTACGACCACTTCTCCGGCCAGCGCGGAACGGTGGCATCGCTCGGCCGGGAGTCGAACGCGGTCGCAGGATACACGATCGACCCGGCCGCGCACATCGACATCGGCGAGTTGCGCTATGCGTGGTTCGACTACGTCTTCAAGGGTGCTCGCAAGCCGACACTGCTGCGCGGCCGCATCAACTACGAGGTGATGGGGGCGAACGTGTGGCGGCATGCGGCCTCGGTCGACGCGATGCACGAGCGCGTGCTCCGCGTCCGCCTCGCGAACGCGAAGCACGCCTCGATCGTGCAGACGATCGACCTGGCCGATCGAAGCGACGTCGATCGCGTTCCGTCGGCGACAGGGCTCGACACGTACCTCGGCGTGCTATTCGAAAGCGCGCCGTTCGTGAAAGGCTTCGAGCTCAGCGGCCTTTTCTCGGGCCGGCTCGACTTCAGCACCAACAAGAAGGACTTCGACCTCGCGGTCAGCCTGTACGAGCACACGGCGAAGGGCGAATACGTCGCGATCACCTACACGATGGCGCGCGTGAGCTACGTGCACGACCGCGCGCACCGGCGGCTGCTCGTGCCCGGCCGGCGCACGCAGCTCGACTTCGTCAGCAGCCGCCTGACGAGCTGGAAGATCGGCAGGGGAAGCCGCATCGCCGTCGTCCTGAGCATCGTCAAAGGGCCGGGCACGCAGCTGAACTACGGCACCGGCAAGGACGTCAGCGACGAAAGCATCGCCGACGCCAAGACCCCGCTGCGGATCAGATGGTACGGCGGCACCTTCGTTGACGTCCCCGCGTCGGCGCCGGCGGCCGTCGCGTCAAACCGCCGTTAGCTCGCGCACGGCCGCCGCGTTGAAATAGGCGGCCCGCGGGTGGTGAATGACGATCGCTGCGGTTGACTGCTCCGGCATGATCTGGTGCGCGCTCGTGAGCGACGCCCCGATCGCGTTCTCGACGTCGAGCAGCTTCCAGACGATCTCGTGCTGGGTGAGGTCGGGACACGCGCCGTAGCCCCACGAGTAGCGCTTCCCGCGATCGTCGGGGAGCCCGAGCTCGTGGCGGATGCGGCGGTGCATCCGCTCGGCGAGCGCCTCGGCCGACTGCACCGAGAACCCGTGCTGGAAATACGCCTCGCTGTAGTCGTTTTTCGCCTGCAATGCGTCGGTGCGGCGCGTCGCTTCCGCGCCGATCGTCACGACCTGCAGCGCGATCACGTCGCTCGCGCCGCCGTTCTCGGGCTCGCGGACGTAGTCGGCGAGGCACAGGTGCTCGCCGCCGAGCTGCCGGGCGAAGGTGAAGCGTGCCAACTCGCGCGTGCGGTTCTTCGGATCGTACACGATGACGTCGTCGCCGCTGCCGGCGGCCGGGAAGTACCCGTACACGACGCGCGGGTCGAGGAACGGCTCGCGCTCGGCGAGCTGCTGGTAGCGGCGCAGCCGCGGCTCGAACTCCTCGGCGAGCAGGCGATCCCAGTCGGCGCCCTTCGTGCTGGCGCCGCCCCACGAGAGCCGGTAGAGGCTCTTGAGGTCGAAGCACTCCCACAACTCGCGCGGGTCGACGTGCGCCAGCGTGCGCGCGCCGAGGAACGGCGGGGTCGGAACGTCGGCCGCGCCGACGTCGGCGCGCGCGGTCTTCCCGCTGACGGCGGGCGCGGCGAGCGCGCCGGCGTCCTTGACGCGCAGGGCGGCAGCCTCGGAGCGCACGCGCTCGACCAGCGGCGTGCGCGCGGTCTCGCTGGTGAGCGCGTCCATCAGGTCGAGCCCTTCGAAGGCGTCCTTGGCGTAGAACACGCCGGGGTCGAAGAAGCGCTCGTCGGCGGCGTACGCGACGCGGCGCCCGAAGTCGCGGTTGATCGCCGCCCCGCCGATCACGACCGGGTACGTCAAACCGCGCGACGCCTGTTCCTTGACCAGTGCCGGCATCTGCTTCGAAGTCGAGACGAGCAGCGCCGAGAGGCCGATCGCGTCCGCACCGACCTCGACGGCCTTGTCGAGGATCGTGTTGACCGGCACCTGTTTGCCGATGTCGTGCACGGTGTAGCCGTTGTTCGAGAGGATCGTCCCGACCAGGTTCTTGCCGATGTCGTGCACGTCGCCGAACACCGTGGCCAGCACGACGATCCCTTTGCTCACGCCTTCCTTGCGTTCGAGGAACTGCTCGAGGTGCGCGACCGCCTTCTTCATCACCTCGGCCGACTGCAGGACGAACGGCAGGATCAGCTCGCCGGCGCCGAACTTGTCGCCGACCTCTTTCATCGCGGGCAGCAGGACGTTGTTCAGCACGTCGACCGGATCGCGCTTGGCCAGCGCCTCGTCGATCTTCGCCTCGATCCCGTCCTTGCGGCGGCGCAGGATCGCGTTGTGGATGCGTTTCTCGACCGGCGCCTCCGCGTCGTCGTCGACCTGCGCGGCGGCGGCGCCGGGCACCACCACCTTCGCTTCGAAGTGCTCGATGATGCGCTGCAGCGCGTCGGGACGGCGATTGAGCACGACGTCGTCGCACAGATCGCGTTCGGTCTGATCGATCTCGGCGTACGGCGTGATCTCGGCAGGGTTGACGATCGCCATGTCGAGCCCGGCCTCGACGCAGTGGTGCAGCATCACCGAGTTGAGGACGTGGCGCGCCGCCGGTTTGAGCCCGAACGAGACGTTCGAGACCCCGAGCGAGGTCAGCACACCCGGCAGCTCACGCTTGATCAGCCGGATCCCTTCGATCGTCTCGACGGCGGAGTCGATGTACTCGGCGTCGCCGGTCGCGAGCGTGAAGGTGAGGTCGTCGAAGATCAGCGCGCCCGGCGGCAGGCAGTATTCGTCGACGACGATGTCGCGGATGCGGCGGGCGACCTCGAGCTTCTGCTGCGCGGTCTTCGCCATCCCGGTCTCGTCGATCGTCAGCGCGATGACCGCCGCGCCGGCCTCTTTGACCAGCGGCATCACGGAGTCGATCTTGGTGCGGCCGTTCTCGAGGTTGATCGAGTTGACGACCGGCCGGCCGGCGTAGATCTTCAGCGCGGCTTCGATCACCTTCGCTTCGGTCGAGTCGATGACGAGCGGCGACTCGACCGACTGCGCGAGACGCTTCACGATCGTCGCCATCTGCACGTCTTCATCGACGCGCTCCGTCAGCGCGGTGCACACGTCGAGCAGGTGGGCGCCGCCTTCGACCTGGCTGCGCGCGACCAGCGTGATCTCGTCGTAGTCGTCGGCGAGCAGCAGCCGTTTGATCTTGCGCGAACCCTGGCTGTTGACGCGCTCGCCGATCAGCAGCACCGTCCCTTCCTGGTTCAGCGCGACCGCGGTCATCGCCGATGCGGCGAGCTGGAGCGGCTTCGGCTCGGGGATGCGCGGCACGTAGCCGGATACCGCTAGGCCGTCGATGTTCGCTCGGAACGCGGCGATGTGTTCGGGCGTCGTCCCGCAGCAGCCGCCGATCGCGTTCACGCCGAAATCGGTCACGAACGCGTGCAGCTCGCGCGCCATCTCTTCCGGCGTTTCGGGATAGATCGTCTCGCCCTTCGGTCCCATCCGCGGCAGCCCGGCGTTGGGAATGACGCTCACGAAACAGCGCGAGTTCTCGACCAGATAGCGGATCGGGTCGCGCATGTGCGAGGGTCCGGTCGAGCAGTTGAGGCCGATGACGTCGATCGGAAGCGCGTCGAGCGTCGCGCAGACGGCGCTGATGTCCGTGCCCAGCAGCATGCGGCCGGTGACGTCGAGCGTCGCCTGCGCCTGAATCGGGACGCGCCGGACGCCTTTGTCGAACGCGCGCGTGATCCCGGCGATCGCCGCCTTCATCTCGAGCAGATCTTGGCTCGTCTCGAGCAGCAGCAGATCGACGCCGCCTTCGATCAGCGCGCTGGACTGTTCTTCGTACAGGTCGGCGAGCTCGTCGAACGTCACCTTCGAGAGCGCCGGATCGGACGAGGAGATCAGCATCCCCGTCGGACCGAGCGAGCCGGCGACGAAACGCGGCTGCTGCGGCGTGGAGTACGCATCGGCCGCGCGGCGCGCGATCTCGGCCGATGCGACGTTGATCGCGCGCGTCTGCGCGCCGAGGCCGTACTCGTCGAGCTTCAGCCGCGACGCGGTGAACGAGTCGGTCTCGACCACGTCGGCGCCGGCGGCGAAATAGTCGCGGTGGATCTGCTCGATCACGTCGGGCCGCGTCAGCACCAGCGCCTCGTTGCAGCCGTGGTGCGCCGCCCCACCGAAGTCGTCGTCGCTCAGGTGGAGCGCCATCAGCTGCGTCCCCATCGCGCCGTCGAAAAGGAGCACGCGCTCGCGGAGCGCCGAAAGAAAATCCGCCATCCGGTCAATCCTACCGGGCCGGCACCCGGAACTTGCGGTCTGGTTGTCCAACAGAGCCCAGATGGACGCGATTGGACAGATCGCAGGCCGCATCACGACGCTGGCGGCCCTGGTCCGGGCGGCGCCGCCCTCCGCGGCGCTCCGTGAGGCCTTCGCGGCGCTGCGGCTCGACGAGATCGGCAGCTCATCGCGGCTCGCCGGAGCGCGCCTCGACCGCACCGAGGTCCGCTCGCTGCTCGACCGTGGCCGCGCGCTCGGCGGCCACCGCTTCGAGGACTACCTGATCGTACGCGGTTACGCCGACGCGGCCGCCTGGGCCGCGCAGCAAGGGACGCGCCGCACCCCGGTCACGACCGAGGACCTGCGCACCCTGCACCGCCTCGCCGTCCGCGGGATCTCCGACGACGCCGGCGCGTGGCGGACGAAGACCGTCCCGGCGCTCGCCGACGGAACGGTCCCGCCGCCGCACTGGCTGGTCCCGTTCGAGACCGAGACCTACGTCGGCCGGCTCGCGCTCGACGCCGACCAGCCGGCACCCGTCGCCCTCGCCCGCGCGATCGCGCGCCTGGTCCGGCTCCAGCCGTTTCCGAGCGCGAACGGGCGCGTCGCGCGGCTGGTCGCCAACCTGCTCGCGTACCGGCGCGGCCTGGCGCCGATCGTGCTCGACGCTCGCGGCCGGCGCGCCTACGGGTCGGCGCTCCGCGCGGCGCTCGCCGGCGACGCGACGCCGCTCGCTCGCGTCGTCGGCACGGCGCTGGCGCGCGGGCTCGAACGCTTGCGTGACGCCGTCGAACCGGCCGACGCGCTGCACCCGCTCTCCGACTTCGGGACGGAGGGCGGCGTCGACCGCCTCTACAAGGCCGCTCAGCGCGGGCGGCTGCGCGTCGTCCGCCGCGACGGGCGGCTCTACACGACCGTGCCGTGGGTCGCAGCCTACACCGCAACATCCTCAACCGAAATACGTTGACCAACGAACTACCGATGAACATGACCGCACCGACCGTCGCCTACGTGTCGATGGAGATCGCCGTTTTTCCCGGCGTCGCGACGTACAGCGGCGGCCTCGGCGTACTCGCCGGCGACGTCGTGCGCGCGGCGGCCGACGCGGGCTACCCGATGGCGGGCGTCACGCTGCTCTATCGCGAGGGCTATTTCCGCCAGCGCCTCGACGGATCGGGTGCGCAATACGAGGAGGCGCAGAGCTGGCGGCCCGACTTGGTTCTCGAAGCGCTGCCGCAGACGGTCACCGTCACGATCTCCGGCCGTCCGGTGACCGCGGCGATCTGGTGCTATCCCGTCATCGGCGTCGACGGCGATCGGGTCCCCGTCTATTTCCTCGACACCGACCGGCCCGAGAACGACGACGACGCGCGCGCTTTGACGCGCGCGCTGTACGGCGGCGATGCACGGTACCGTTTGGAACAGGAGACGCTGCTCGGCCTGGGCACGGTCGAGGTGCTGGGCGCGCTCGGCTACGACCGGGTCTTCACGTATCACATGAACGAAGGCCACTCGGCGCTGCTCGTCCTGGGACTGCTCGAACGTCTGCGGACGGCCGAGCACGGGCTGCCGACGCCCGACGACCTGGCGCGCATTCGCGACCACTGCGTCTTCACGACGCATACGCCCGTCCCGGCGGGGCACGACCGCTTCGGACTCGATCTGGTGAACGACGTCCTGGGAACCGAGCACGTCGCGACGCTGCGCGCGCTCGGCCTGGTCGACCACGACGCCCTCAACATGACGCACCTGGCGCTGCGCGCGTCACGCTTCACGAACGGCGTCGCGATGAAGCACGGCGAGGTCTCGCGCGCGATGTTCCCCGACGGCACGATCCATGCGATCACCAACGGCGTCCACGCGGGCACCTGGACCTCGCAGCCGTTCAAGGCGCTGTTCGACCGTCACCTCGCCGGCTGGCGCCGCGACAACTGGCAACTGCGGCAAGCGATCGGGATCCCGCTCGAGGAGATCGCCGCCGCGCACGCGAGCGCGAAACTCGCGCTCGTCGACCGCGTCGCGCACGCGACCGGCAAGCTGCTCGATCCGAACCGCTTCACGATCGGCGTCGCCCGCCGCGTCACCGCGTACAAGCGAAACGACCTGATCCTGCGCGACACGGCCCGCCTCGCCGCGCTCGCCAAACGCTTCGGCGGCATTCAGCTCGTCTTCAGCGGCAAAGCGCATCCGCGCGACTGGGACGGAAAGGCGATGATCCAGCACATCGTCGGCACCGCGCACGCGCTCGCCGGCGACGTCGAAGTCGTCTACGTCGAGAACTACGACATGCTGTGGGGCGCGGCACTCACCTCAGGCGCCGATCTGTGGCTCAACACGCCGCGCCCGCCAAACGAAGCGTCCGGCACCAGCGGGATGAAAGCCGCGCTGAACGGCGTCCCCTGCCTCTCGGTGATGGACGGCTGGTGGATCGAAGGCGCGCTCGAGGGCATCACCGGCTGGTCGATCGACGCCGAGACCGGCACCGACGACGAACGCACCGCCGGCGCGCTCTACGCGCTGCTCGAGAACACGATCCTCCCCGCCTACGCCCACGACCGCGACGCCTACCTCACGACGATGCGCGGCGCGATCGCCTACAACGCCTCCCACTTCAACGCGCAGCGCATGCTCGCCCAGTACGCGATCGAAGCCTACGTTCTCCCCGCCAACACCGCCGCACCACGCGACCACGCCAAAGAACTCCTCGCCGGCTGAGCCGAACGGCTCGACGTCAGTTCAGCACCAAATTATTACGCTCGGCGATCCGAAGGAGGGTCGGCTCGAGGCTTGGATCCGCGAGACGGATCTGGAATTGCCGCGCGCACGCGATTGCGTGCTCACCTCGCTCGAAGACTGCGATCGCGTCGAGTTGATTGTGGGAGTTTGCGTAGCGGACGCCATCGATTGATGTATAGAGGTCCGACCGATCGTAGAAGAACCGCGCCCAGGCCTGCGTCAGGGCACGGTTTTCCGTTCCGGAGATTCCCGCTGTGGGACCCGCGACCATTCCGCCGCGACCGCGCAAATCGAGCAGACGCAGAGGCTCCACGAGGCTTAATCGAACGAGGCGAAACGAACCTGGATCGATCAGGCGTTCGGAATCGCCGAACACTTCGACCACGGCGCCTTCGATATCGAGCGCGGCGTAATAGATTCCTCTTAAAGGATCATCGGCCGGCGGCGTGGAGCGCATTGGACCGGTGCCGCCACGATGATGGTCGAAGCGCCCGCGCGGTCCGTTGTATCGAAACGTCCGCGGTCCTGGTCGATACCGCGAAGCCGGATCGTAGACACGATACAGGAGCGACCCAGCCGCGAGAATCGAGAATGCGAGACGCGTTGGATCGATGGGTGCGGATGGCGGGGGGTAGTCCAAGAGACAATCAGGAGCTCACGACCGACTTTGCCTCGTCCAAGACGTTCGAGATGCGCCCGCTCCGGAGCGCGTTCAACGGGGTATCTTCGAGCGAAGCGCTAGTCGTCACAAACCAGGCGGCCTTGCGAAATGCGCTCGCATCCATCGCCGCCAAGACCTCGGCGAGACCCGGAATCAGCCCGGTTTCGCTATCGCGATCAAACTGCCACCGTGGAAAGCGCAACGTACGACCATCCCTAATGGCGAGCAGTCGTCCATCCTTGGCCATCTTGTTTACGATAGGGCGCGAACGTCGAACGAACTCGCGCACGTCGTCGGAACTCAATGCGTCGCCCAAAATTGTATCGCGCAGTGACCGGACTTCCGCAGCGTTGCGCGCTCGGGAACGCGTAAGCGCAAGCCGCATTGATCCGCGAGAGATCGCTCGCGATTGGACGCTTGCAATCTCCTGAGCGATGACCGAATAGCCGACGGTCCTCGCGAGTACTTCGTTAAGGTGGGTCACCGCCTCACCCAGCTCTTTTGCAGCTTCTCGTTCTTCTGCGATGTCAGCGGCATCATCGTCTACCTTGGACGGTGCGGCCGATCCGCCGTACTTCATTTCAAGCTGCTTAACGAGGTCGGCGAGCTCGAAGATTGTGAGTGTACCCGTCTTCGCCGACTCGCTTGCTACCGGGTCCGCAATGACTCGTAGTACCGACGGCCATCTCGCGGTCAAGTCGCTCGCCGACGCTTCCGCTTGTGTTCGCGTTCGATGGGTCGTCATCTCGTAAAGTGTACCACGGTCCGTAAAGCTCGTAAAGGTGTCGCCTTACTAGACGACACATGCTTATGACCAGATCATCCGGGCATCCGTGGTCGCTAGGCTCGACTCGGGCCCGGCGCCAGCGCGCGCTGCCGTCTTGGTCAGATGACGCACCTATTGCGCCGTCTTCGGGGCTCTGCGGCTGGAAATCACGGCGAGACGCCAGCGCGACTTTGGAACGCTCGTTTGCAAACTTTACCCGCTACGACCTTGCAGGCGACTAAACAGCAAAGTCGTGACGTTTGACTTGACCCAACCATGAGCTCGTCGGCCGACGAAAGGAGCCTCTGGAAATGCCATTATCGCCTGAGCCCCGAGAAAATCAACAACGATACTCCGACGTTCAGTTACTTACGATGGCCACGCCGTACGAGACTACGGACTTCCCAACGGTATCAGCGCTTAGTGAATACGACATTGAATGAACCCTTGGCGATCCCGAAACCGTTGCCGATCGTGAGCCAATGGTCAATCGCGAATGAGCTGGGCTCAATAGCATCGTCATAGATTATGACGACTGGGTCCCAAACGATCTTGTCGCCCTGCGGGATTCGGAAGCTGTCGAATTCGATATCATAGCTATTCGTCTTTTCGATACGAGGCGCGGACAATCGAAGCTTTGGAGTTGGCCCTGCGTAAGACGGAAAGGACATCCCGAGGTCGAATGTACCGAGGCCTTGCGCCGACCCAAATATCATTTCATAGACCGTCTGAGGTCGCTTCGGGGGCTTCCGGAGGACCGGGCGCTTATAGCCGTCCGCATCGGCAACGGCAAACCCGTCAGGAAGGTGCAAGCGCAGTATGACGTTGTTCGCACTGACCTCGCTTGTGTTCTCGGCTCCGAATTGCAAGAAAAAAGTACGATTTCTGTACGACCACGACGCGGCCAAGTACTCGCGAGCGTGTTCCAGATACGCATCCCAGCTAAGATCGTACTTCGCCCACTCGTCACGATCGATTCCATCGCCCGCTTTCGGCGAGTGGCGATGGCGCTCACAAAGTCGCGCAATATGGCTATCAATAGCGGCAGCTGACGGAGGCTCAGCTTGGTAGTTGAACTCCTCAAACGATTCTTGCTTGTCGCCGACAGCGAGGAACGGTCGTAGTTCGGGCCGCGCGGCTTCATACCGTGCAATGCGTTCCCGTAATTGCCGGATCTCTTGCGCACGCTCATCTTGGTCGTCACGCCTCAACTCGTGCGGCAAGACGAGGCACCTCAGATCGTGGCCCTTAGCCCTCAGGCGTGCACCGTAGTCGGCCGTAACGAAGTTAACGCTGACGTCATTCGCACGTTCAAACGCAATGAGTTCGCCCAAAATCCTGTCGTCAGCGGATGACGGATCAAGTTGGAATCCGACCATCTGAGATGTCGCGACAGGAGGGGCAATAGCGACGTGAACAGCGGCCGTTAACAAACCCTGCGACTCGGCAAACTCCAGATGGCGGAGCACCGTTTGGGCCCGAGCCTGCAGGCGCTTATCCAAGCCAGTATATTTTCGAGCGTCGAGTTCGTGAATTACGGTCGATGGGAAAACGAGGGTAACGGCACTGGCCCCCGCAAGCGCCAACCAGTCAATTTCGGTAAAGAGCCTGAAGTGCAAGAGCACGTTAGTATCGGGCGCCAAATATACCATGTTCAGTTCGCTGTGCGTTCTCTATTTGCGCGAAGCAAGTTGTCAGAACTCTGTGCGTCTCCCAAGGCCTTAGTGACTAATCCAGTGGAGGTCGGCCATCGGCGCGTCCGACTCGTTCACAAGCCCGTAATTCAACTGTCGAGCGGTCGCAAACGCCCACATCCTCGAACCGAATCGCGATCAGAGATCGTCGCTGCTCTTTCGTACTTCACCGTCCGCAGCGTTGACCCGGTCGAAGACTGTGGTGCGTTTCTCCTTCGCGCTCGCGACCGCGACCTCGCACACGCCGGTCCAGGCTTGAGCAGCAGTATACCGCGACCAGCGCTACCGTCGAAGGTACCGTCCCACGCGAGCTCGGTCTCGAGACTGCGAAGACTCGCCGGGTGGAGCCCGCTCTTTTCGAGCGTCGCCCTCGCAGCCGCAAACGTCATACTGAATCGCACCGCGGCAAAATTGCCGAACACGTCCGCAGGATGGACCAAACGCCGGCGCGGGCCCGCCGCCGTCGCCGGGTCCGCGCCTATCACCACTCCGCCGAGCGCGAGCACGCCGGCGAGCGCAAGCAGCATCACACCCGAGCCGGCTGCGTCTGCGTCTGCGTGCCGGTGCCGCCGGACGTGCCGTTCGTGCCGCCGGCGTGCTTGCTGCGGCCGAACCCGAACCGGTCTTCGAGCCCGGCGATGAACACGTACAGCACCGGCGTGATGAACAGGTTCAGGATCGTCGAGAGGATCATCCCGCCGAACACCGCGGTGCCCAGCGAGTTGCGCGCGCCGCTGCCGGCGCCGGTCGCGAAGACCAGCGGCGTGACGCCGAGGACGAACGCGATCGAGGTCATGAGGATCGGGCGGAGCCGCGTCTCCGCGGCGCGCATCACGGCGGTGACCGTGTCGACCCCTTGTTCTCGAAGCTGGTTCGAGAACTCGACGATCAGAATCGCGTTCTTCGACGCCAGCCCGATCAGCATCACGTATCCGACCTGCGCGAACACGTCGGAGAACGCGTGCCGCACCAAGAGACCGCCGATCGCGCCGAGCAGCGCCAGCGGGACGGCGAGCAGGATGATCAGCGGGTCGGCGAACGACTCATACTGCGCCGAGAGCACCAGGAACACGAAGATGATCCCGAGGCCGAAGATGATCGCGGCCTGCGAGCCGCCCTCGATCTGCTCGCGCGAGATCCCGCTCCACTCGGTCGCGAAGCCCGGCGGCAGGTTCGCCGCGAAGCGGTCCATCGTGGCGAGCGCTTCGCCGGAGCCGTGACCGGGCGCCGGTGCGCCGGTGATCTCGATCGAACGGTAGAGGTTGAAGTGCGTGATCGTCGGCGGCGCGTTGATCTGCTTGATGTCGACGAGCTCGGTCAGCGGGATCGCCGGTGCGGTCACGGGCTGTCCGTTGACGAACAGCGGGCTCTCGTTGCGGACGTAGATGTTCTGGAGATCAGCGACGCGCGAACGGTACGGAGTGTCGGCCTGCACGTACACACGGTACGACTTCCCGTTGAGGTCGAAGTCGTTGACGTAGACAGAGCCGAGGTACACCTGCATCGTGTTGAAGATCGAAGGCAGCGAGATGCCGAGCGACGACGCCCTGGCGCGATTGACATCGGTGAGGATCGTCGGCTTGTCGCTGCGGTACGTCGTGTAGACGTTCGCGACCGGCGGATCTTTCATCATGTAGGCAGGGTAGATCAGCATCTTCGACGCCTTCTCGAGCGCCGGAAGCCCCTGGTTGGCACGGTCTTCGAGCTCGTAGGCGAAGCCGGCCTGGAAACCCAGACCCGGGATCGACGGCGGCGGGAAGACGGCTGCGAACGCGTCTTTGTGGTGCATCTTGAAGTCGCTGAAGAGGCGGTAGTTGATCCGCCCGACGACGGCCGGCAGCCGGTGGTCTTTTCCCGGCCGCTCGCCCCACGGTTTGAGCCGCATGAACATCGTCGCCTTGTTCGAGCCCGAGCCGGTGAAGCTGAAGCCCGCGACGTCGAACACGTCGGAGATCTCCGGCTGCGCGTTGAGGATGTCTTCGATCTCGCGCTGGACCTTGTGCGTGGTGTCGATCGAGGTGCCTTCGGGCAGTTGCAGCGTGCCGATCGCGAAACCCTGATCTTCGTCGGGGATGAACGCGGTCGGGGTCGACGTATAGAGCCAGCCGGTCACCGCCAGCAGTACCGCGAACACGGCCAGTGCGTAGCCTCGGCGCCGCATCACCCATGGGAGCGCGTGGTGATAGCCGCCGCGCATCCCGTTGATCGCGGCGTTGACCGGGCGGAAAAAGCCGCGCTGTTTGCGCTCGGTACGGCCGAGCAGAAGGGATGAGAGGACCGGCGTCAGCGTCAGCGCACAGAAGAGCGAGATCGTGATCGAGCACGCGATCGTCAGCGCGAACTGCTTGTAGAGCTGGCCCGTGGTCCCCGGGAAGAACGCGACCGGAACGAAGACGGCGAGCAGCACCAGGGAGGATGCCAGCACGGCGCCGGTGATCTCGCGCATCGCCTCGCGCGCCCCCTCGAGCGGCGGCATTCCTTTCTCCTGGACGAACCGCGCGATGTTCTCGATGACGACGATCGCGTCGTCGACGACGAGCCCGGTCGCCAGGGTGAGCCCGAACAGCGTCAGCGTGTTGATCGAGAAGCCGAGCACTTTGAGCAAGAAGAACGTGCCGATCAGCGAGACCGGGATCGTCAGCGTCGGGATCAGCGTCGTGCGCCAGTCCTGGAGGAACAGGAAGATGACCAGCACGACGAGACTGATCGCGATCAACAGCGTGATCACGACCTCTTTGATCGACTCGTGGACGAACTCGCTGGTGTCGAAGGCGACCCTGTAGCTGACCCCGGCCGGAAACTTAAGCGCGAGACGGTCCATGGTCTCGCGCACTTGCTGCGAGACCGCGAGCGCGTTGCCGCTCTGGAGCTGCAGGATGCCGAGACCGACGCCTTCCTTGCCGTGGAACCACAACGAGCCAGAGTAGTTCTCGGCACCGAGCACGACGCGCCCGACGTCGCGCACCTTCACGAAGCCGCCGTCGGGATTCGTCTTGAGAACGATGTTCGCGAACTCGGTCGTCGTGTGCAAGCGCCCGGTGGCGAGCACGGAGTACTCGTACGGCTGATGACCGTTCGTCGGCGGCGCACCGATCGCGCCCGCGGCGACCTGGACGTTCTGCGCCTGCAGCGCGGTCACGACGTCGCCGGCGGTCAATCCCTGGTCGGCGAGGCGCTTGGGGTCGACCCACAAGCGCATCGCGTACTTCCGCTCGCCGAAGACCAGCACGTTGGAGACGCCGCTGATGCGCTTGATGTCGTTGACGACGTTCGTTTCGAGGTAGTTCGTCAGGTACGCCTGATCCCAGCGCGAGTCGGTCGACGTCACGCCGAGCGCCGCGACGAACGTGCCCGAGTTCTTGGCGACCGCGACCCCGATCTGCTTGACTTCGTTCGGCAGGCGCCCTTGCGAGAGGTTCACCGCGTTCTGGACGTCGTTCGCCGCTTGGTCGACGTCGCGGTCGAGGTTGAACGTGGCCGTGATCGTCGAGGTGCCGTCGCTGCCGGAAGTCGAGGAAATGTAACGCAGCCCCTGAACGCCGTTGATCGCTTCCTCGAGCGGGGTCGTGACCGACGACTCGACCGCCTCGGCGCTCGCACCTTGATAGATCGCGGTCACGGTCACCGTCGGCGGCGCGATGTTCGGAAACTGCGCGATCGGCAGCGTCGGGATGGAGATGAGCCCGAGCAGCAGGATCACGAGTGAGAACACCGACGCGAAGATGGGCCGCCGCAGGAAGAAATCGATCACGAAGCCTTGGACCAAGCTCAGTTCCGCGGGGTTTCCTTCGACCGGCTCAGGGCGACCCGGAGAGCCAGCCTTCCAGCGCGACGACCTCACCGACCACGCGACCGGCAACATTTTTCACCGGGATGACAGCATGCTGCCGCAGCGCGGCGCGCGCCGTGGGTTCGAGCACGCGCAGCGCCTCGAGCGTCGCGAGGGTCGCCGGCGGCGCGGCCCGGCGCGAGCCGTCGACCACCTTGAGCGCAAGGCCGAGGCCGGCGTCGAGCAGCGCGTCACAGTGGAAGCCTTCCGCACCCGCCTTGGAGACGATCCGGCCGCCCGTCGCGCGCATCAGGTCGGTGTCGAAACGGCCGGTCCCGGCGACGTACCACGGCTCGTTCGTCATCGCGGACGCTACCCGCGCCAGCGCCGTCGCGTCCTCGTCGTCGAGCCCGCGCAGCGTCGCCAGCCGCGCGAACGAGACCGCGGCCTTGCGCAGCGTCGTCGCGTAGACCGGGATGCCGCAGCCGTCGACGGCGAGCTTCTCGCCCTCGAACGCATCGTCGCTGACGCGCTCGCACATGGCGATGATCAGGCGCTCCGCGGGATGCGCCGCGTCGAGATACCCTTCGAACGGCGCGCCGATCACCTTCGCGAGCGCCAGGATTCCGGCGTGCTTCCCGCTGCAGTTGTTGTGCAGTTGCGTCGGCGCTTCACCCCGTGCCGCGAGCGCCGCGGCCGCGGGTTCGTACGAGGGCGTCTGCACGCCGCACGCGAGGTCGTCGACGCTCGCGCCGATCCGTTCCAGCATCGAGGCGACCAGCTCGACGTGCGCGGGCTCGCCGTTGTGCGAGGCGCACATCACCGCCAGCTCACGCTCGCCGAATCCGAACCGTTCGAGGACGCCGGCGCGCACCGACGCCGCCGCGATGAACGGCTTCGCCGACGAGCGCAGGAAGACGGGCGTCTCGATCGTCCCCGCCTTGAGCACGACGTCGCCGTCGACGTCCGCCACGCACGCGGCGACGTTGTGAACCGACTCGACCCGCGCGCCGCGACGCACCGCAACCGCCGGAACGCCGGCCAGCTCCCAAAACATGACGGGGACGCCGCGTTCAGTGGGGTTTCGCCGGCTCCTTGTTCTCGCGCGGCGGCTCGGCGCGCGGCGGCGGTTCCGACCGCGGCGCGGGCGGCGGTGGCGCCGGCGGCGCGTGGTATTCAGGTGCCGGCGCACGGTTCTGCGGGGCCGAGGGCTGCGAGCGCTCGGGCGTCGACGATCCGCGATCCGGCGACGACGATCCGCGGTTCGGCGAGGACGATCCACGATCGGAGGACGACCACACGCGACCGGTATTCGAAGGGCCGCCGGCCGGAATCGAACGCGCGCGATACACGTTCACCGGAACCGCGTACGGCGGCAACGGCGGCTGCGGCGGCGGCGACTCGACCTTGCCGTCGAGCGGATGCCGGACGGGACGACCGAACCGCGGCGGCTCGATCCCGCGCCGCACCGGCGGCGGCGATTGGCTCGGGTTCCCCGGCTGCACGATAATCGTCGTCGTCTCGACCGGCACGCCGCCGTAGTACTGGCCGTAGTCGTAGTAGTCGGGGTAGCTGCCGTAGTAGCTGCCGCCCGGCGGCCCTGCGTCATACTGCGAGGGCGAGTCGATCTGGTCCGCGGTCAGCGTCGACGCCGAAACGTAGCCCGAGATCGTGACGATCATCCCCGGCCGCAGGCGAAGTCCGCGCGGGTTGATGATCGTACCCTGCCGCAGCGTTACATCGTCGATGAAACCACGGTCGTCGCGGACCGAGATGCGGTACGGACCCTCGATCGATTCGATGACGCCGTGAATCGTCTCGATGCCGTTCGCCGGCACCGATTCGGGCCTCGCATACGGCGGTGCCGATTGCGCTGCGACGCTCGCCGGCAGCGTCGCCGCTCCCAAAGCGAGCGACCCGGCAAACACGCCGCAAGCGATTCTCGCGATGAACATGCGCACCCGGCACCTCCGGCAGTCTCAGCAGTATCGGAAGCTTACCCGAGAAAGAACAGAAGACGCTGAGAACGCGTCAGTACCGCAGCGTCGCCGACTCCGTCGTCAGCTCGCGCTCTACCGCAGCCCCCGGCTGCGGCAGCCAGGCGGGCGCGGCGAGCTGGAAGCCGCGCTTCAGCATCAGTTCGGCGGTCTCGAGCGCGCCCTCGACCCATCCCTGCGCGTTGGAATACGCCTCGCCGCAGACGAACAGCGGCAGGTTCGCGACCGGCTGGATGATCGCGTCGATGACGCTCGGGCTCTCGGCGTGGATCTTCCACAAGTTGTAGCCGCCGCCGAACGGGTCGACACCCCAGTCGTGAAACGCGGCGGCATACGGCTTCGGAACCTGCTCCAGCGGCAACCCGTGTACTTCGGCGATCAAGCGCTGCACCTCGTCGACCATCGTTGCGGGCGGCTGATTGCGCTGCCATTGTTCGTCGCCGGGATCGCCCGGCGAGGACGCGTAGCGCGACGCAGCCTCCATCTCGCGCAGGAAACCGATCCAGTACCGAATGTTGCGGCCGTCGTCGTACGACGCCATCAGCAGCGAGTTCGTGTTGCTCGGGTCGCCGCCGGGCTGCTCACCCTCGGTTCCGAAGTAGTACGTCTGCCGAATCGGGATGTCGGTCGTCGTCTGACCCTGCTTCAGCCCGAGCGGCTTTTCGCGCCACCACGGTGTGCGATAGCAGGCGAAGAACTTGAAGAGCGGCTGCGGCGAGACGGACTCGATCAGCGTTCGCACCCGCGGCATCTGGTCGCCCAGAGCGGGTTCCAAATCGATGAGCTCGAGTGACCGGCGCGGCATCGCCAGGATGACGCGTTGCGCGTGCACCGGGCCGATCGGCGGGTTCGACGGCTTGAATTCGAGCGCGAGCAAGGAGCTCGAACGCGAGATCCTCGCGACGGTGTGGCCGAGCCGTACCTCGCCCCGGAGCTCGCCTTCGAAGCGCTCGCGGAGACGGTTCGGAAACACTTGCATCCCTTGCAGCGGGTTCTTGTAGACCGCGGTTTTTCCGAAGTCCGCCAGGAACCACGGTATCGCGTCGGCGGCGTTCCAGTTGCTGACGGTCGTGTCGTAGCCGCTGCCGTCCGCGACGAACTGATACGCTTCGAACGTCATCACGCGAGCCAGCGCGTTCCAGAATCCCCACGCGGTCAGCGGCCGGCCGAGGAACGTCGTGCGCTGCGCGAGCGCGCGGCGTTGCTGCGGCGTCAGCCCGTCGGCCGTGATGCCGGGAACGATCGCCTCCATCGCGGCGTCCATCAGCTCCCCGATCGACTTGCCGCGCTCCGGCGCACCCAATCGGTAGGGGACCTTCGCCGGATCGGTCAGGTCGGAGCGGCGCAAGCGGCTGCCGCGCAGGTACGCGATGTTGTTCGCCTCGCTGACGGGGAAGTCGCGGTATTCGACGTGGAGATGGTCCGCCAGCGCCTGCACGATCGGCTGCGTGTTGAGAAAGCGCATCCCACCGAGCTCGGCCGGAACGTGCGGCATGTCGGGCGGAATCGCCGACATGAGCCGGCCGCCGGTTCGGTAGTCGCTGCTTTCGTACACGACGATGCGCGCGCCAGGCTGCTGCTGCTTCAGCCGCCACGCGCTGTAGAGCCCGGAGACCCCGCCGCCGACGATCGCGATGTCGACGTTTTGGCTCGACTCAGCTTCCTTTGCCACCCCGCACCCCCCCGAAAACCGGCGACGCTCTCGCCGGCTCGGGTCGTTCGCGCGAAGAGTCCGGGCCCCTACGCGAGCGCGGGTTCGAACACGTTCGCTTCCTGTTCCGTGAAGAGCGGGCTCGACAGATACCGTTCGCCGGTGTCGCACACGATGGTCACGATCAGCTTGCCGGCATTCTCCGGGCGCGCCGCGACCTGCATCGCAGCCCACAAGTTGGCGCCGGATGAGATTCCGGCGAGAATCCCCTCTTCGCGCGCTAGACGCCGCGCGATCGCGATCGAGTCGTCGAACGACGCTTTGATCACCTCGGAGTACACCTTCGTGTCGAGGATCGACGGGACGAAGCCCGCTGCGAAACCTTGCAGCTTGTGCGGCCCCGGCGCGCCGCCGGAGAGCACGGTCGACGTGTCGGGCTCGACGGTGATGCACTCGACGGCGGGCTTGCGCTCTTTGAGCAGATGCCCGGCGCCGGTGATCGTCCCGCCGGTGCCGACGCCGGCGACCAGGATGTCGACCTTACCGTCGGTGTCGCGCCAGATCTCTTCACCGGTCGTGCGGTAGTGAATCTCCGGATTCGCCGGATTGTCGAATTGGCCGGGCTGGAAGTACTTCGCGGGATTCGAGGCGACGATCTCCTTCGCTTTGGCGATCGCGCCCTTCATGCCCTCAGTCCCCGGCGTCAGCACGAGCTGCGCACCATACGCCTTCAGCAGGTTGCGGCGCTCGACCGTCATCGTCTCGGGCATGGTGAGGATCAGCGGATATCCTTTGGCGGCGCACACGAAGGCGAGCGCGATCCCGGTGTTGCCGCTGGTCGGCTCGACGATCACCGAATCCGGGCGCAATTTGCCGTCGCGTTCCGCCGCTTCGATCATCGCGACGCCGATGCGGTCTTTCACCGATCCCGCCGGGTTCTTGGACTCCAGCTTACAGAGGATCTCGGCGCCGAGTCCCTTGTTCAGGCGCGGGATGCGGACGAGCGGGGTGTTCCCGAACGTATCGGCGATGTTGTCGTAGACGCGCATTGTGTGCCGCTAAACACCGCGTCCGGCGGAAAGGGTGCGCCTCGCGAAAAGCGAACACACGTTCGTTGTTTTCGCTCGCCGCTGCGCCTGCGCTTTTCCGGCGATGAGACTTGCATAATGCAAGTCTCACTCGTATGATGCTCGGGATGGAACCGCAGGCGGCACGGGCCGCGGAGCTGGGCCCGCGCACGCGGGCCATGCTGGACGCGCCGATCGTCCCGCTCTTGCTGCGAATGGCGTGGCCGAACGTGCTGGTGATGCTGGCCCAGGCCGCGACCGGGATCATCGAGACGTGGTGGGTCGCCAAGCTCGGCAACGACGCGCTGGCCGGGATGGCGCTCGTCTTCCCGGGTTTCATGATGATGCAGATGCTCTCGGCCGGCGCGCTCGGCGGTGCCATCTCGTCGGCGGTCGCCCGCGCCATCGGTGCAGGACGCCGCGACGATGCGGACGCGCTCGTCGTCCACGCGCTCGTCATCAACGTCGCACTCGCGACCGTGTTTGCGGTCGTCGTCCTCGCGTTCGGACCGCAGATCTACACGGCGCTCGGGGGCCGCGGGGGCTCGCTCTCCGCAGCGCTGCAGTACTCGAACGTCGTGTTCGCCGGCATCGTCCTGCTGTGGGTGATGAACGGGCTCGCCAGCGTCGTGCGTGGGACAGGCAACATGCTCGTCCCCGCGCTGGTCGTCTGTGCCGGCGTCGTCGTGCTGATCCCGCTCTCGCCGATCCTGATCTTCGGGCTCGGACCGCTTCCCGCACTCGGGATCGCCGGCGGCGGCTTCGCCGTGCTCGCGATCAACGCGGCGGGCGTCGCGATCCTGGCGTGGTACATCCTCTCCGGCCGCAACCTCGCGCGCTTTCGCCTGATGCGCCTGCAATGGGCGTTCTTTCGCGACATCCTCGCGGTCGGCGCGATCGCGATCGTCTCGACGCTGCAGACGAACGTGGTCGTGCTCTCGACGACCGCGATGGTCGGCGCGTTCCAGGGCCCGGACGCCGTCGCGGGCTACGGCACCGGCGCGCGCCTCGAGTACTTGCTGATCCCGCTCGTCTTCGGGCTCGGCGCGCCGCTCGTCGCGCTCGTCGGCACCAACGTCGGTGCCGGCAACGGTACGCGGGCGCTGCGCATCGCGTTCACCGGCGGCGCGATCGCGTTCGTGATGACGGAAGCCATCGGTCTCGCTGCCGCGTTCCATCCGCGCGCGTGGCTCGGCCTGTTCGGCCACGATCCGGCGATGCTCGCGACCGGCAGCGCGTACTTGGCGGCCGTCGGACCGTTCTACGGCTTCTTCGGGCTCGGCCTTGCGCTGTATTTCGCCTCGCAAGGCGCCGGCAAGCTGGCGTGGCCGCTGCTGGCGGGCTTTCTGCGCATGCTGATCGCCGTCGGCGGCGGATATCTCGTGCTGCGGGTCACCGGCTCGGCGGCATGGCTGTTCGGCGCGGTCGCCGCCGGCATGCTGCTGTACGGTATCATGGTCACCGCGGCGGTCGGCTCGGGCTCGTGGTTTCGCGGTGCGCCGCGCTACGGCGTGCCGAAGAACTCGCGCAGCGCGTCGTACGTCTCGAGCGGTGCCTCTTCCGGCATGAAGTGACCGGAGTCGATTGCGTGCCCGCGCACGTCGTCGGCCCAGTCGCGCCACACGGCGAGCACGTCATACCATTTTCCGACTTGGCCCTGCTCGGCCCATAACGCCAGCAGCGGCGCGGCGATCTTCTTCTTCCCGCGATCGGCTTCGTCGAGCGCGAAGTCGTAGGTCGCGGCGGCGCGATAGTCCTCGCACGCGGCGTGGATCGTCTCCGGGTTGCGATAGCAGCGCAGGTAATCTTCGAGTGCTTCGGGCGCGTGGACGCTCGCGCGGTTCGGCCGGCCGCTGAAGAACGCTGCCGGGTTCGCGCCGATCAGGGTCTCCGGGAACGGGTACGGCTGCGCGAGGAAGAACCAGTGCCAGTAGCCGAGCCCGAACTTCATGTCGGCGCGGCGGAAATGCTCGCCGGTCGGGATGATGTCGAGCGTCGCGAGCTTGCGCACGCACTCCGGGCGGTCGAGCGCGAGCCGGTACGCGACGCGCCCGCCGCGGTCGTGGCCCGCGACGTCGAACCGCTCGAACCCGAAGTGGCGCATCACCGCGACGGCGTCGCGCGCCATCGCGCGCTTCGAATACGGCTCGTGGTCGGCGGCCGTCGGAGGCTTTGAGCTCTCGCCGTAGCCGCGCAGATCCATCGCGACGACGGTGAACTCGTGCGCGAGCCGCGGCGCGATGCGGTGCCACATCACGTGCGTCTGGGGGTGGCCGTGCAGCAGCAGCAGCGGCGGACCGCTGCCGCCCTTGCGCACGCGGATCGTCGCCTCGCCCGCGTCGACGTAGGAGAGATCGAAGCCTTCGAACATCCCCGGGCGTACCCGGCCGCGCCGGGAAGGCCCTGCACGGCACTACACGCAGCCCGACGGCGTCTACGTCGCGGGCTTGATCGCGCTCGCGCTCGTTTGGATGGTGCCGTGGCTGGTGTTCATCACCATTCGTCCCGCAGCGTGGCTCACATCGGCGCGTGAATCGGCGAGACCGCGTTGAACTTGCTGTAGCGGACTCCGTTTGGGCCGCTGACACTGGCGATGCGGTGAACGAACCCGTCGCGCCCGATGTAGACGGTCCACTGGCGACCGCTGGTCTCCGTCACGCGATAGGCGTGCAGCGTCCCGCCGTCAACGCTCTTCATGCCGAGGTCGGTCGCGGTCGCACCGTTCACCTTTCGTCCCAGCGATTCCATGTTTGCGAACGTGGCGACCGCGCTCGCGCTCTGCGACGCCGGCAGCTTCATCCAGCCGTTGTTGCCCCTCTTCAGGTAGAAGTCCGATCCGATGGAGATGATCTCTCCGGTCGCGCTGCGCACGTGCCGGCTGCTCGGCTTGACGAGATCCACCGTAACGCTCTGCGAGGCCGAGATGGACGACATCTCGTACGACGACAGGCCCAGGAACTTCTGCATCGCAGCCCGGACGTCGCCGGTGGCGTCGGCGGACGCCGGCGCGGCCGCGAGCGTGAACAGCGCGCCGAGCGCGAATGCGGCCACTAATTTCGAACGAATCAACGGATGCTCCTCATCAATCGCTGCCGATGTCCCAGACCATGCCGAGGTCGCGCTTCGCGAACGAGCGGAACGCGATCAGCGTCTCGGTGGCGGTGATCCCGGCATGCGAGGCGATTCGCTCGGTGACGAGATCGCTGAGCTGGTCGTGCTCGCGCACGCGCACGATCGCGACCAGATCGTACGGTCCGGCGACGCTATAGCACTCGGTGACGCCGTCGATCTCGAGCAGTTCTTCGGCCAGCGTCCGCACCCGGCCGGGTTCGACGGTCATCAAGACGATCGCGGTGATCACGAGGACGGGCCTACCGCGGCGGCGCGGCGGTCACCTGCGACCCGGCCGCGAAGGCCGCCGCGATGATCGCCTTTGCCACCGCTTGCGCCGCAATTGCGGCGACCGCGAGCAAGCTCGAAAAGATCGCGCTGGTCGGCGACTACCTGCGCGCGCTCGACGAGGCCGACCTCGCGCCCGCGACGCGCTACTTCACCGGGAATCCGTTCCCGCAGGCGCAGGAGCGCAGCCTCGCGGTCGGCTGGCGCACCATCGTCGAAGCGGCGTCGAGAACCTGGGGCGTCGACGACGCCGCGCTCGGCGTGGCGTATCGCGCGACCGGCGATTTGGGTGCGGCACTCGGACCGTTCGTCCGGCCCGCGCACGACCTCGGCCTCTTCCGCGAGGAGTTGACCCCGGCGCGGCTCTACACGCTGCTGCTCGAGATCGCCGACGCGGCCGGGAAGAACGCGCAGAAACGCCGGCGCATCCTGTGCGAGCGGATCTTCTCGGCCTGCAGCGACCAGCTCGAAGCGACGTACGTGATCAAGATCATGACCGGCGAGCTGCGGATCGGCCTGCGCGAAGGGCTGGTCGTCGACGCGGTGGCGCAGGCATTCGCGCGCGATCCGCGCGCCGTTCGCCGGGCTGCGAGCGCCGCCGGCGATCTCGGCGCGGTCGCGCTGGCGGCGAAGCACGACACGCTCGACCACATCACGATCGCGTACCACGCGCCGATCGCGTTCATGCTGGCCTCACCGATCGCGTACGGATCGGAGTACAAGGAGCTCGGCGCCGCTGCGTGGCTGGTCGAGGACAAATACGATGGTGTCCGGGCGCAGGCGCACGTGACGCCGCAGCGCGTCTCGCTCTTCTCGCGCACGCTGAACGACGTCTCCGCGTCGTATCCCGAAGTCGTCGACGCGCTGCGCGCGCTTCCCGGATCGTTCGCGCTCGACGGCGAGATCGTCGCGGTCCGCGACGGCCGTGTGCTTCCGTTCCGGTATCTGCAGGCGCGGCTACAGCGCAAGGACGTCTCGCCGGAGCTGATGCGCGAGGTACCGGTGCGCTACGTCGTCTTCGACGCACTCGCGCGCGAGGAGGAGTTTCTGCTCGATCATCCACTCGCCGACCGCCGCGCGCGGCTCGCCGAACTCTTCGCGAGCGCAAGCAATCCACTCGCACTCGCACCGTGGACCGCGCTCGAAGCGGGCGCCGCCGTCGAAGCCGTGCACGAGCGCTTCGAAGCCTCGCGCGCCCGCGGCGACGAAGGGCTGGTCTTCAAACGCACCGACGCACCGTACACACCGGGCCGGCGCGGTAAGGCGTGGCTCAAACTCAAGCGCGAGCTGGCAACGCTCGACTGCGTCGTCGTCGCCGTCGAACGCGGCCACGGCAAGCGCGTCAACGTCCTCTCCGACTACACGTTTGCCGTCCTTCGACAGGCTCGGGATGACACGGAGTTCGCCGTCATCGGAAAGGCGTACAGCGGGTTGACCGATGTCGAGATCGCCGAGATGACCCGGTGGTTCGAAGCCCACCGCCTGCCTCCCGACGAAGCGCGTGACTGGTACGAACGGCTCGACCTGAAACGCCACGAAATTCTGGTCGAACCCTCGATCGTCGTCGAGATCGCGTTCGACGTCATCCAGCGCAGCGAGCTGCACGGAAGCGGCTACGCATTGCGCTTCCCGCGCATCGTGCGACTGCGTCCTGACAAACGCCCCGCCGATGCCGATACGCTCGAACGCGTCGCCGAGATCTACGCCGAGATGCTGACGCGCGAAGGAATCGAAGCCTAGCAGCGAAAGCCCTTCGGGCAGGCCTGCTTTCTGGCAGGCCTGCTGATCGGGTGGCGCACATGACGATTCGGTCCATCACGCAGGTGCTCGTCGCGGGGCGCGCGGCGCTCGTGACCACGACCGTGGCGCTCGCCGCATGCGGCGGCTCGGGGGGACCGGCCATCAACGCGCCCGCCCATACGATCGTCGAATTCGCCACGCCAACCAGCAATAGCGGTCCGAATTTCATCACGAGCGGCCCGGACGGCAACCTCTGGTTCACGGAACAAAACGCCGACAAGATTGCGCGGATCACGCCGGCTGGGACCATGACCGAGTTCGCGGCGCCGGCGAGCGACCCGAATTTCATCGCGACCGGCCCCGACGGCAACCTCTGGTTCACGGCCTTCACCGTGAGCGCCGCCTACGTGGGAAAGTCGACGCCGTCGGGAGCGATCACTGAGTTCGCCGTCGCGGCGAGCAGCGCGCCGTATTTCCTCGCCGCCGGACGGGACGGCAACCTCTGGTTCACGGAACTCTCCGGCAGCAAGATCGGGAGGGTGACGCCGGCGGGGACGATAAGCGAATTCGCTACGCCCATGAGCGGCAGCAATCCACTGTTCATCACGCTCGGCCCGGACGGCAACCTCTGGTTCACGGAATACACGAGCGACAAGCTCGGCCGGGTGACGCCGTCAGGAACGATGACGGAATTCGCCACGCCCACGATCGGCAGTACGCCGCGTTTCATCACGACCGGCGCCGACGGTAACCTGTGGTTCACCGAAACCGGCGCCGGCAAAGTCGGGCGAGTGACACCTTCAGGAACCATCACCGAGTTCGCTACCCCCTCGACCAACAGCGCCCCCTACCACATAACGGCCGGTCCGGATGGCAACCTCTGGTTCACGGAATCGGCCATCGGCAAGATCGGACGGGTAACGCCCGCGGGGATCGTTACCGAGTTCGCGACGTCCTCCGGCGACAGCGGCCCGGAGTACATCACGGCCGGGCCGGATGGTAACCTCTGGTTCACGGAATACACCGCCGGTAAGATCGGACGCGTGACGCCCGCCGGAATCGTTACCGAGTTCGCGACGTCCTCGAGCAGCAGCGCTCCATTCTCCATCACGACCGGCCCGGACGGCAACCTCTGGTTTACGGAATCCCACGGCAGCAAGATCGGGAAGATCAACCCGTAAAGCGCGGCCGCGGATTGCCGCGCGTCGTCGCGGTCGAACGTGGTGGAGGATCGCGTGGGGTCGCGTTCTCAGTGGGCGGCACACGATCGTCGCGCCGAGGCGGATGACGACGTCGTCGAGTTTTACGTGGTGCTGGGCGACCGATTCCTACTAAGGCAGCCTGCTGGCGAGCTATTCCGGTGTGACGTCGTCGTATCGTGACGCCGCACAGCACCATCTGCCGCGAACCGCCGTTTCGTGGGCGCAGTATGTCCTCGTCCCGACCAGCGTCACGAGCATTCCGCTGACCTACACCCTCTTCGACGAGTTTGCCTCGACGAACAACAACCCGGTGCCGATTCAAGGGAACGCGAAGACGCTGAACTTCACCTGCACCACCGCGAACGCCAGTTGCACGGGCGACGTCTCGGGAGGCCCGTGGAGCCAAAACTATCCGTACACGGCATCCGGCAGCGGCATCTTCGGCGCGCAGGTCAAGTTCTTTTTCACCTCGTTCATCGTGCAGCCGACGCCGACGGCGGCCAAACCGCGCGCCCGGTAAGCTAGCGCCGAGGCTTCCCGCGCTGGGCGCGAATGCGTTCTATGCGGTCGTACACGCCGCTGACGCGCGCGCGGCCGCGCGCGGCGGCGTGCCCGCGCAGGCGCACGACGAGCAGGATCAGGATGACGGCGAACGCGAGGACGGCCAGGACGATGCGCGTCGCCGACGGGAGCGGGAGGAGCGTTCCGGCGGCCAGCATCGTCGCCGCGAGCGCGACCGCGTTCTGTTTAGTCCTCACCTTCGTGCAGGTGCAGGTGACAGCCGTCCTCGGCGTCGTCCAGCACCTCGCGCGCTTCGTGCAGAATGCTGATCGGCAGCAACCCGCCGGATTCGACCGACCCCTCTTCGGCCAGAAAGTCCAGCTCGTCCCAGTCTTCCCAGGTCTCCAGCGCTTCGCCGTCGACTTCGGCGGGGAAGCGCACGCAAAAGCCCTGCTCGATATGAAGCCCGGTGATCAAGACCCCGGTACCGCGTGGAAAATACGTGCCGTCTTTCCACAGCGTCCCGTATGTCGTGTCGTAATGAAGACCGATTTCGAGTTTCTCGATCGTCCAATTCCCCCGAAAGGACGTCGCGTGGTCCGGCCCCATTCAGCATCGTCTCCCCGCTTCCCCGCAGCATGAGTGAACCGCTGCGCCCGTGGCGCATCCTCTCATCGGAGTACCGCATCGAGTCGCCGCACTTGCGGCTGCGCGCCGACCGCGTCGAGCTGCCGAACGGTCTCGTCGTCGACGACTTCTTCGTCCGCGAGTGGCGCGGTTTCTGCGTCGTCTTCGCGCTGACGCCCGACGGGAACGTTCTACTCGTTCGGCAGTACAAGCATGGCGCGGGCGAGGTCGTCCTCGAGTTGCCGGCCGGCGTGCTCGATGCGGACGAAACGCCGGAGACGTGCGCGGCGCGCGAGCTCGCTGAAGAGACCGGCTTCACCGGATCGCCGCCGGAGCTAGTGCGCACGTTCCTCGCCGAGCCGACGAACGCAACCGCGCACTTCTATCTCTTCATCGTGCGCGACGCCACCCGCACCCGCGAGCCAAAACTCGACGCCACCGAGGAGATCGTCGTCGAGTTTGCGACCCCCGCCGAGGTCCGCGCGATGGCGCTCGACGGCCGTATCGCGTCCGGCGCCCAGGTCTCGTCTGCGCTGGTCGCGCTCGCCCACCTCGGCTACTTCGAACCCCTGTTCGATCCCCCGCCGTCCTCCTGAAACCAGACCGGTGCCGTGGCGGTAGATGAGGACGGAGGAAAAGATGAGCTTGTTCGCCCGCCCCGCCACGCATGTGTTCGTTCGGATCACGGTGATCGTGGCGGTCGCGATCGTCGCCCTGGTCGTGCTCGCCTTCGTGATCAAGATCGTGCTGATCGCGGCCGTCGTCGCGGCGCTCGCCGTCGCCGGGATCGCGATCGCGAAGCTGGTGCGCGGCCGGCGCCCGGGCGCCGTCGTCACCTACGACGCGCGCCGCTACCGCTAGCAGGGCGCGCGCTCCACGCGCAGGACGGTCCCGCGCGCTCGCGTAGGACGGGCCTGTGCAGAGCCTTTCGATCCGGGCCGCGCTGGCGGCATCGTTCTTCCTGTCGGTCACGGCACTCGCCGTCGCGCAGCCGGCGCCGCCGCCGCCGAACCCCTCCGCGTCGCCCGCGCCTGAAGCGAGCGCTTCGGCCACGCCCTCGCCGGCGCCGACCCCGCCGTACAACCGCATCGCGTTTCGCGAAGTGGGGCCGGCGGTCGCCGGCGGGCGCGTCACCTCGGTGACCGGCGTCGCCGACGACCCGAAGCTGTACTACCTCGGTGCGGCCGGCGGCGGCGTGTGGAAGAGCATCAACGGCGGCGCGACCTGGACACCGGTGTTCGACAAGCAGAGCGTCTCGTCGATCGGCGCCGTCGCGATCGACCCGAAGAACCACAACGTCGTGTGGGCCGGCACCGGTGAGACGAACCCGCGCAACGACGTCTCGTGGGGCGACGGGATCTACAAGACGACCGACGGCGGGAAGACGTGGACCAACGCCGGGCTCGGTACGACGCACGCGATCGCCTCGATCGTGATCGACCCGCGCGATCCGAACACCGTCGTCGTCGGCGCGCTCGGCGACGTCTTCGCCGACTCACCCGATCGCGGCGTCTACCGCACCGACGACGGCGGCAAGAGCTGGACGAAGACACTCTTCGTCGGCCCGCGCAGCGGCGTGAGCGAACTGGTCGCCGATCCGAAGAATCCCGACGTGCTCTACGCCGGGATCTGGCAGTTCCAGCGGCGGCCGTGGACGTTCACCTCGGGCGGCGACGACGACGGGATCTGGAAATCGATCGACGGCGGCCGCACGTGGGCGCGCCTGACCGGACACGGTCTGCCCGAGGGGATGACGGGCCGGATCGGACTCGCGGTCGCACCGTCGAAGCCGCAGCGCGTCTACGCGCTGATCGAATCGAAGTCGGGGATCCTGTGGCGCTCCGACGACGGCGGTGCGACGTGGGCGCTCATGACGAAGAACACGCTGGTCGACCAGCGTCCGTTCTACTTCTCGCACCTGCGCGTCGACCCGGCGAACGCCGATCACCTCTACGGCGTCTCCGAAGCTCTCTCGGAGTCGAAAGACGGCGGCAAGACCTTCAAGTCGATCGCTTCGCAGGTGCACGTCGACTATCACGACATGTGGATCGCGCCGAACGACCCCAAGCGGATGATCGTCGGCGAGGACGGCGGCTACGCGCTCACGCTCGACGGCGGCGCCGCGTGGTCGTTCTCACGCAACCTCGCGATCGGGCAGACCTACCACGTCGGGTACGACGACCGCACGCCGTACTCGATCTGCGTCGGGCTGCAGGACAACAACGGGTTCTGCGGTCCCTCGAACAGCCGCAACCCCGAAGGGATCATCGACGAGTCCTGGGACCGCGTGACCGGCGGCGACGGCATGTGGGCGTGGCCCGACCCACGCGATCCGAACTTGGTGTGGACCGACCTGCAGACCGGGCGCGTCTCGATCTACGACCGCGCCGCCCAGCGCCAGACGTCGGTGCAGCCGTGGCGCGGTACGGCCGAAGACGACTTCAAGCTCGATCGCGCACGCTACCGCTACAACTGGGACGCGCCGATCGCGTTCGACCCCTTCTCGCCGACGACGTATTTCGGCGCGAACGTCGTGTTCGCGACCGGCGATCGCGGCAAGCACTGGCGCGCCATCTCGCCGGACCTCACCCGCAACGACAAGTCGCACCAGCAGCCGGCGGGCGGCCCGCTCGCGCTCGACGTCTCGAGCGCCGAGTTCACCGGCACGCTGCTCGACATCGAACCCTCGCCGAAGACACGCGGCGAGATCTGGACCGGCAGCGACGACGGCCTCGTGCAGCTCAGCCGCGACGGCGGCAAGCACTGGTCGAACGTGACGCCGCCCGGCGTTCCGCCCGACGGCCGCGTCGAGACGATCGCGCCCTCGCCGCTCGTCGAGGGCACCGCGTACGCGGTGATCGACCGTCATCTGCTCGGCGACTACGCGCCTTACGCCTTCGTCACCCACGACTTCGGTGCGCGCTGGACCCGGATCGCCGCCGGCCTCCCGGCCGAACCGGCGCGCGCGATCCGGCCCGACACGCGCAATCCCCATCTCGTCTACGCGGGACTCGAGAACTCGTTCTGGCTCTCCTACGACGACGGTGCGCATTGGCGCAAGCCCGGACTCGGTCTTCCGCCGGCCGCGATCTACGACATCCGCGTGCAGCCGCGCTGGAACGATCTGATCCTGGCGAGCCACGGTCGCGCGGTATGGATCCTCGACGACCTCACGCCGCTGCAGCAGTTGCCGCAGGCGGAGGCCGCGGGCGCGATGCTGTTCGCGCCGCGCCCCGGATACCAGTTCACGACGCGCTCGAACGACGAGGGCCTCTACACCCGCTTCGCCGGCAAGAACCCGCCGGCCGGCGTGATGCTCTCGTTCTATCAGGCGACACCGGGGGCGAAGCCGCCGCCGATCGAGATCTTCGATGCGAGCGGACGCATCGTCCGCCACCTGCGCGGGACCGTGCGGACCGGCGAGCGCGAAATACCCGTCGTGACGAACTTCGCCGGCCTGAACCGGGTGGGCTGGGACATGCGCGAGGACGGTCCGACGCGCTGGAGCGGTGCGGCGCGCGAGCAGTACCGCGGTCCGCGCGTCGGCGTCGTCTGCGTGCCGGGTGCCTACACCGCCCGAATCGTCATCGGCGGCAAGACGTTCTCGCAGCCGGTGCGCATCGAGCCCGATCCGCGCACGCATTTCAGCGCCGCCGGCTACCGCACGGCGTACGCGTTCTCGAAACGATATTTCGCGAAGTACTCGGCGTTGAACGCCTCGCTCAACCGGCTGGACGCCTACGCCGCCTCGGCGTCACAGCGGGCGAAGGACGCGAGCGGCGACCTCGTGACCGCGCTCGAGCAGGTGCGGGCGAGGGCGCTCGCGCTACGCGGGGAGCTGACCGCCGATTTCGTCAACGACGAGGATTCGATCCAGCGTCAGGGGCGGATTCGCGAGGACATGGGTGGATTGTTCTTCGGCTCGGGCGCGCCGCCGACCGAGGCGACGCGCGCGTACGCGGCGCGCGTCGACGCGCGCTACGGGGCGGTGATGCGCGAGATCGCGGCGTTCGAACGCGACGACGTCACGCGTACCGATGCGCTGCTCCGGGCCGCCGGGAAACCGGCGCTCGCGCGCAGCGGTGCAAAGCGCGCCGACGTGGTCGGCGAAGGCGGTGTCGAGCCCGACGACGACTGACCCGGCGTCAGTGCGGTTTGGCGAACGTGTCGGTGAGGAGCTTGAACTTGATCGACGTGCGCAGCGTGTCGTACGACTCGCCGATCTGGCGCCGCGCCACGCTGTCGAACGAGGCCTCCACCGGCACCACCATCTTCGTATCGTAGACGAGCGAGCCGGCGCGCGTCCCCTCGTAGCCGGAGGCGAGCGTCGAGCGCTGCTCCAGCGCGTAGCCGAGCGTGATCTGGCCTGCGTCGTGCCCCATCACTTCGTAGCGCTCCACGTCGGTATGCCCGTTCGCGCTCTGATCGACCGTCCACGACGTGCCGACCTCGGTCGGGTGGTCGCCAAAGAATCCGCGCCCCAGCCAATGGACGACGGCGATCTCTTCCTCGGAGAGCTTTGAGGCGTTCGTCGGATCGTAGAACAGCGCACCGTCGCTCGAGATCGCCAGCCGGACCCGCGGCCGCACGCGCTCGGCGGCGTCCTCCGCCACCTCGACGACCAGCCCGGCGTCTTCCGTCGCCTGGAGCACCTCGACCGTGATCGACCCTTTCGTCGCGACCGTCGCGGCCGCGCGCTTGTCGCCGCTCCCCGTGATCGGGCGGCCCTGCTGGACGACCTTTCCCTTCACGATCATCGCCGGTCGCGCGCCGCCGCCCGCGACCGTCCCGCCGGGCGTATCGATCGCGTGGATGACGGTGACGTCGATCGCGTAGGTGAGGGTCCGCAGCGGTCGCGCGTTCTCGATCGCACCGGCACCGAGGGGTGCGAAGACGAGCAGCGCCGCGGCGGCCGCGGCCGGCCAGAGCCGGAGCATGGGGACCGATTCGGCCTCGGCGCCGCGGCGCCTAGCGAGCGTGCCGGGTGTGAGCGGGCGTACCCGAGCGCGAGGCCCGGCGCCGAGCGTTCCGAAACGTCCCGAACGGACGCTCGGAGGTGCCATGCAGATCGAACGCTATCGGGATCGCTTCAAAGACGTCGTCGCCCTGGTCGTCACGCCGATGGACCGCGGCTACGCCGTCGATGAAGGCGCACTGCGCGCCCAGATCGATTGGTGCTTCGCGCAAGGTGCGACCGGGATCGTCGCGACCGGCTCGATCGGCGAGTTCCTCCACCTCGAGGACGACGAGCGGCTGCGCGTGCTGGACGTCGTCCTCAACCAAACGCGCAAGCATCCCGGCAAGATCGCGTACGCGATGACCTCGGGCGCGACGACGCTGCAGGCACTGCGCTGGACGCGCGCCGCGGCCGAGCTCGGCTACGACTGCGCCGTCGTCATCGCGCCGTACTACTGGAAGGTCGGCGAGCACGAGGCGTTCGAGCATTTCCGCACGGTCGCGGAGACCGATCTCCTCCCGGTCTGCGTCTATCACAATCCCGCGCTCTCGAAGTTCCACATGTCGCCGGCGTTCTTCCGGCGCGTCGCCGAGCTCGAGAACGTCGCGTGCGTGAAAGAGGTCGAGACCGACCTGCAGCACCTCGAGCAGGTCGCCGACGCGCTCGCCGGCCGCGCCGTCTACCTGCAGACGTTCCGCGCGTACCTGACCGGACGGCTGCTCGGCTCGAACGGGGGCCAGATCAACGTGTTCGCCGTCCCGGCGTGCGTCGCGATCGACGAGGCGTGGAAACGCGGCGACGTTGCGCTCGCGCAGGAGATCCAGCGCCGCCTGAACCGCGTTTTCCCGCGCGGCGGCGAAGGCGCGCTCGGTGCGCTCGGGATGACGAAGGCGACCGCGAGCGTCGTCACCGGGATCGAGATGGGGCCGGCGCGCCCGCCGTACCTCGCGCCCGACGACGCCGAGGAGCGGATCCAAAAACGGCTCCCCGAGCTGTACGAAGTCGTCCCCGCGATGCGGCCGGAGAAGCGCGTCGCGCTGCACCCGGTGCGGTGACGGCGATCCTCACGACGCAGCACTGGATCGGCGGTGCCTCGAGCGCCGCTGCGACCGGCGAGACCTACGACGACGTCGATCCCGCGAGCGGCGAGGTGTTCGCGAAGATCGCCGCCGGCGGCGCCGCCGACGTCGACCGCGCACTCGCCGCCGCGCGGCGCGCGTTCGATTCGGGCCCGTGGCCGCGCGCGAGCGCCGCGCAGCGGGCGAAGGTGCTGCGCCGGCTCGCCGAGCTGCTCGTCGAGCACCGTGAGGAGCTGGCCCGGCTGGAATCGCGCGATGCCGGCAAACCGTTCCGCGAGACCGCCGAGCGCGACGTGCCGCGCGCCGCCGACAACTGCGCGTTCTTCGCGAGCGCGATCGAACAGCGCGAACAGAGCGCGTTCTTCGACCGCAAGCCGTTCTTGGGCACGCAGCGCGAGATCGTCTCGATCGTGCGCGAAGAGCCGGTCGGCGTGTGCGCGCTGCTGACGCCCTGGAACTCACCGCTGATGCAGGCGACCTGGAAGATCGCGCCGGCGATCGCTGCCGGCAACACGTGCGTGCTCAAACCCTCCGAGCTGACGCCGCTCTCGACGCTGCGGCTCGCCGAGCTGTGCGCCGAGGCCGGCGTCCCGGACGGCGTCGTGAACGTCGTCACCGGGTTCGGCGCCGCGGCCGGTGCGCCGCTGGTCGCCGACGCGCGCGTCGACGCGGTCGCGTTCACCGGCAGCGAAGCGACCGGGATCGCGATCAACACCGCCGCAGCGGCGACGCTCAAGAAAGTCACCCTCGAGCTGGGCGGGAAATCCGCCAACGTCGTGTGCGACGACGCCGACCTCGAGACGGCGGTCGAAGGCAGCGTGCTGGCGATGTTCCGGCACAGCGGCCAGGTGTGCCTCGCCGGAACGCGCCTCTACGTGCAGAGCGGCATCTACGACCGCTTCCTCGAGCGGTACCTCGAGCGCGTGCGCGCGCTGCGCGTCGGCGATCCGCAGGCGCACGAGAGCGATCTCGGGCCGCTGATCACCGCGCAGCACCGCGAGCGGGTCGAGCGCTTCTGCGCTCAGGCCGACGAGGCCGGGGTCACGGCGCTCCTGCGCGGCGCACGGCCGGACGAACCGGCGCTCGCGCGCGGCAACTATCTGGGGCCGACGGTCTACGCGCCGCGCGACGAGTCGCAGGCGATCGCGAGCGAAGAAGTCTTCGGCCCCGTGCTCTCGGTGTTCCGGTTCGCCACCCTCGACGAAGTCGTCGCCCGCGCGAACGCCACCCGGTTCGGCCTCTCGTCGTACATCTGGACCTCGAACGTCGCGACCGGGATGGCGTTCGCGCAGCGCGTGCGCGCCGGTATGTGCTGGATCAACGGCTACTTTCTGCGCGATCTGCGCCAGCCGTTCGGCGGCGTCGGGATGAGCGGCCTCGGCCGCGAAGGCGGCCGCTGGTCGCTGGACTTCTTCACCGAACCCAAACTCGTGTGCATCTCGTACTGAGGGCCGTATGTCGTTCATGAACCCCGTCACCGTCATCCCCAAGAGCGTCCCCGACGCGGAACTCCGCACGTTCGGGACCCTGGAGTCGTACGAGGAGTACATCGAGCACCAGTACCGTGACAGCAAGGCGCTGCTCGAGAAGTACCGCGAGCACAAGACGCACGACCCCGAACTCTCGGCCGAGTACCGCAACGCGATGCGCCCGATCATGCTGACGACGTGCTGGGGTGAGGCGCAGACGACCGCGCAGGTCGCGCAGATCATCACCAAGACGAATCGCCCGACGATCCAGTACTTCTACGCGACCCACGCGCTCGACGAGGTCCGGCACACGCAGATCGAGTGGCGCCGGATTCGCGACCTCGATCTCGCCGACACGCTGGAGGTCCCGTACGAACAGACCGAGCTCTTCCGGTTCGTCAACGGGCTGCCGTCGTTCGTCGAGATCGTCTACGGGCAGGTCTGCACGCTCGAAGCGTACTCCGCGCACGTGCTCTTCAACTCGATCGCCGACCTGGCGCGGAAGTTCGGCGACCTCGCGACCGCCTACACCTACGAGTACGTGATGCACGACGAGGTGCGGCACATCGCGACCGGGCTGAACGTCGTGCGCGAGGCGATCGAGACGTCGCCCGATCCCGAGGAGGCCGTCTTTCGCATCCTCGACCTCGAGGAGCGGCTGCTGCCGATCACGATCCGCAAGCTGGGTCGCGACTCGGCGATCGCGCACTCGCTCTACGAGGCCGGGATGATCGCCGACAAGCGCACCTTCGAGTTCGACGGATTCCGGCAGTACCTCGTCTTTCGCGCGAAGATCCCGAACCTGCCGCCGATGCGCTACAAGGGCCCCGACGGCTGGTCCCCCGACGCATGATCGCCGCGGGCCTGTTCTCGACGCACGTTCCGCGGTTGATGATCCTCGATCCCGACGCCCGCAGTGCCTACATGGGCCGGGACATCACGACGTTCTACGACGCGCTCCCGCAGATCAAGCGCGAGAGGATCGACCCGCTGGACTTCGACACGTTCGTCGTGATCGACACGCACTGGCACTCGACGCTGGAGTTCATCCTGAACGCGCACGCGCGGCACGCCGGGATCTACACCTCCGACGAGATTCCGTGGATGATCCACGAGTACACCTACGATCATCCCGGCGACCCCGAGCTGGCGCAAGCCGTCGCGGAGGAGGCACGAGCGCTCGGCGTGCCGGCCGAAGCGTCGGCGCATGCCGGCCTGCCGGTGCACTACGGCACGCTCAATCCGATGCACTACTACAATCCGGGCCCCGCCAAGAAGCGGGTGCTGCCGATCTCGGTCGTCGACACGGCGGAGGTCGAGCCGAACCTGCGCTTCGGCACCGCGATCGCGGCCGCCGCCGCACGCATCGGACGACGCGTGCTGCTGGTCGCCTCGGGCGGAATGTCGCACCGCTTCTGGCCGCTGGCGGTGATCCGGCAGCGCGCGAGCGCGGACCCGAGCGACGTGAGCGACCCGGCGCTGCGCGCGTACGACGAGCGCATCATGGAGTGGTGGCGCGGCGGCGATCACGCCGCCGTGCTGGCGCACGCCGACGAGTTTCGCCGCACCTGCTCGCCCGAAGGACGGTTCGCGCATTACTTGGTGCTCGCCGGCGCGCACGGCGGTGCGTCCTGGTGCGCGCGCGGCGAACAGTTTGGCCGCTACGAAGCGGCGATCGGCACCGGCCAGAGCAATTTCTGGTTCGGTGCCGGCTAGCGGGCCGCTAGGCTACTGCGAGAAGTCTTCGACGTAGAACGTCGCGTGGTCGCCGACCGTCACGACCCCGATGCCGATCTTCTTCTCGTTCGGGTCGAGGACGTTCTGGGCGTGCGGCGGGCTGTTCATGAAGGCGGCGTGCGCGTGCTGCTCGTCCCAGTCGAACGCGATGTTCTCGGCCGCGTACGTCGTCGGCCAGCGCCACGTGCGCAGCCGGTCCTGGAACGAGATGCCGTTCGGATCGGTGTGCCCGAAGTATCCGCGCGCCGCCATCTCGACGGCCTTCGCGTAGGCGAAGCGCTCCAGCGCGTCGTCGCGAACCAGCGCCGGCAGCCCGCGCTTCGCGCGCTCGGCGTTCACGTCGGCGGCCAGCGCCGTCGCGGCGTCGGTGACGTTCGCCGGATATTTGGGGTTGACCAGCGGAAGCGTGATGGGGGCCTCGGCCGCGTGCGAGTTGGCAACCAGCCGCGGAAGCGCCGTCTGCGATGACGGCGGGGTCGAAAGGAGCGACAACGTCAGCATCCCTGCCAAGACGGCGCCGATCTTCATGGGCGAAACCTCTGAAGGCGTCGGGCAAACAATCCGTCGCAGCCCCTTGTGATGCGCCCACGCACCACGAGAAGCGAAGCTACGGAACCAGAAACGCGTGCTCGGGAGGCCTCAGCAAACCAGGCGCTCGGAGTGCACCACCGTCCTCGCCGTCGAGTGGCAAACGAGGACGGACGTGTCTGCGAGAGGTCTACCTCTAGTATCGACCCCCGGGCCCTGGGTATTTAGGCCTAGCCCCGCCCAACGGAGAGCCGTGACCGGGCTCACGGCGAACCCGAGCGCCATGGCCATAGGACGGGCGGCGATCGCGCTCGCCGGCGGGCTGCTGCTGGCGGCCCCCGCGACGGCACAGAATCTCTCGGCGCAGGACCTCGACGACGTTCGCAACGGCTATCGCGCCCTGACGGGAGCCTTTTACCGCCCGGTCGCGCCCGCGGCGCTGCTGGCCGGGGCCCGCGCCGGCATCACACTGGCGTACCGCAAGCGGCGCCGTCCGGGGCCCTCGTTTCCCGGCGCGCCGTCTGCCGGCGAGCCCCTCGCGCAGATCACTGAATCGATCGCGACGGCGCGTCCGGGCGGCGTGCTCTCCGAGACCGATCTCACCTTTGCGGCGCTCGACGGGATGGCGCGCGCGGCCGGCGACCGCTATACGGCGTTCCTCAACCCGAAGGAGCTGCGCAGCTTCAAGGAGCCGCTGAACCCGCCGCACATCTTCGGGATCGGCGTGCTGCTGCAGCGTGACGACACGACCAAGGACGTCGGCGCGTTCTACGTCGCACCGGGGACGCCGGCCGAGGGTGCGGGCGTGCGGAACGGCGACGTTTTCGAAGCCGTCGACGGCAAGCGCGTCCACGGACTGGACGTGCCGCACGTTCGGGCGCTGCTGCTCGGCCGCGCCGGAACCGTCGTCCGCGTCGAGCTGCTGCGCGACGGGAAGACGCACGTCGCGTTCGCGATCACGCGCGCCGAGGTCCACGCGCCGACCGTCTACCAGAAGCTGCTGCCGAACGGGATCGGGTACGTCGCGGTCGGCGTCTTCGGCGAACCGACCGCGGACGAGTTCGGCGCCGCGATCCGTCACCTGCAGCAGCAGAACGCAACGGCGTACGTGATCGACCTGCGCAACAACGGCGGCGGCTACGTCAACGCCGCGGTCGCGATCAGCGGACACTTCATCCGCTCCGGGCCGATCGTCTCCGTCGCCGCGCGCTCGGGGACGACCGAGTTCGACGCCGACACGAAGGCCGACGTCACGGCACCGGTCGCGGTGCTCGTCAACCACTACTCGGCCTCCGCCTCAGAGATCACCGCCGGCGCCTTACAGGATACGGGCACCGCGACGCTGGTCGGGATCCGCACCTACGGCAAGGGCGTCGTCCAGGAGCTGTCCTACAACACCGACGGCTCGGCGATGAAGGTGACGACCGCGCGATACCTCACGCCGCACAACCGCTCGATCGACGGCATCGGTCTCGTCCCCGACGTGACCGTTCAGGAGAACGCGCACCCGCGCTTCGGCGATCCCGCCGCGGACGCGCAGCTCGCCGCCGCGATCCGCGTCGTGCAGGCCAAAACCAGGCCCTGAACGCTCAGGCGGCGAGGAGCGCGCTCGCTATCGACGGCATCCTGCGCGGCGACAACAGAAATGCCCAACGGCCCAGCGAGGGAAGCCATGCACCTCGCTGAGCCGTTGGGCGACCGCGCCGCTGCTACTCGAAGCGCAGCGCGCGAATCGGGTCGAGCGCGGCGGCTTTGCGTGCCGGCCAGTAGCCGAAGAACACGCCGACCGCCGCGCTGAACGCGAGCGCGAGCAGGACCGCCGAGATCGAGACGCTCGAGGGCCAGTGGGCGAACACCGCGATCGCCGCGGCGCCCGCGATCCCGAACACGACGCCCAGCGCGCCGCCGCCGGTCGAGAGCACGACCGCTTCGATCAGGAACTGGCGCAGGATCGCCGCCCCGCGCGCGCCGAGCGCGACGCGCAGTCCGATCTCACGCGTGCGCTCGGTAACCGAGACCAGCATGATGTTCATGATCCCGATCCCGCCGACGAGCAGCGAGACCGCGGCGACCGCGGCCAGCAGCAGCCCAAGGATCGACGCGGTCGCCGAAGCGGCCTGCGCGATGTCTTGCAGGTTGCGCACTTGGAAGTCGTCAGCTTTGCCGCCGACGATTCCATGACGCTGTTCGAGCAATCCGGTGATCTGCGACTGCACGGATTCGATGTGATCGCTGTCGACCGCCGAGACCATCAGCGTGCTGATCGTCGTGCCGCCCGTCAGGCGCTCGAGCGCGGAGGTGTACGGGATCAGCGCGGTATCGTCCTGATCTTGTCCCGCGCTGCTCTGGCCTTTCGCGCTGAGCAGCCCGATCACGGTGAACGGGACGCCCCGCACGAGCACGGTCTGTCCGACCGGATCGCTGCCGTCGGGGAACAGCTGCCGCACGACGGTCTGTCCGAGCACGGCGACCTTCGCCGCTTGGTCGGTCTCGATCTGCGAGAAGAACCGCCCGCTGGAGACGTCCCAGCTGCGCACGGCGGTATAGGTCGGCGCGACGCCCGTCACCGTCGTCTGCCAGTTCTGTCCGCCGGTGACGAGCTGCGCGCGCACGTTGACGGACGGCGAGACCGCGCTCACGCCGGGCAGCTTCGCGATCGCGAGGCCGTCCTGCACGGTAAGGGTCGACGCGCCGCCGTTGCCGGTGCGCGCACCGCTGGTCTGGACGCTGCCCGGGATGACGATGACCAGGTTCGAGCCGAGCCCGTTGATCTGATTCGCCACCGAGGTCTTTGCGCCGGTCCCGATCGCGACCGTGACGATGACCGCCGCGACGCCGATCACGACGCCGAGCATCGTGAGCAGCGAGCGCGACCGATTGCGGACCAGCGCCTGCAGCGCGAGTCGCAGGGTCTGCGTTAGGCTGATCATACGAGTGCCTTCTCTCGAACGGGTTCGTCCGAGACGATGTTGCCGTCACGGAACATGACCATCCGGCGCGCGTGCGCGGCGACGTCCGCTTCGTGCGTGACGAGCATGACGGTCATCCCGCGTTCGATGTTGAGCCGCTGGAAGAGCGCCATCACGTCCTCGGAGGACGCGGTGTCGAGCGCGCCGGTCGGTTCGTCGGCGAGGATCAGCTGCGGCCGGTTCACGATCGAGCGTGCGATCGCGACGCGCTGCTGCTGCCCGCCCGAGAGCTGGTTCGGCTGGTGCTGCGCGTACCGCGCGAGCCCGACCGCATCGAGTGCCTCCATCGCCGCGCTGTGGCGCTCCTTCGCCGGGACGCCGGCGTAGATCATCGGCAGCTCGACGTTCTCCAGCGCGGTCGTGCGCGGCAGCAGGTTGTAGGCCTGGAACACGAAGCCGAGTGCGCGCGAGCGCAGGTCGGCGAGCGCGTCGGCGTCGAGCGCGGAGACCTCGTGGCCGGCGAAGTGATACGTGCCGGCGGTCGGGCGGTCGAGCAAGCCGACGATGTGCATGAAGGTGGACTTCCCGGACCCCGACGGGCCCATCACGGCGACGAACTCGCCGGGGTCGATGGTGAGGTCGACGCCGCGGAGTGCGACGACGTCCTCACCACCCTCGATGTTGTAGACCTTGCGCAGCCCGCGCACCGCGACGACCGGGTTCACGATTACCCTCCCGGTCCGCGGCCGCCGCGGCCGCCGCCGCCGCCGCCGCCGAGCGGGTTGCTGGTCGCGCCGCGCGACGCGCCGCCGCCGGACGAGTTGCGGTTGTCGCCGGTCACGACCTGATCGGTCGCGCTCAACGTCCCGCGCAGCGGCGTCACCGACGCTTGCGTCGCGCCGACCATGCCGACTTTGACCGGAACCGGTAGCAGCTTGCCGCCGCGCAGGACGAAGATCCGCCCCGTCGCGCCCGACGTCACCGCGCCGCCGCTCGACGCGTTGGTCGCGCCCCACGGCGATCCCGACGCGCTGCCCGACTGCGACCCGGACTGCGGTGCTGCGCTCGACTGCGACCCGCCGGTCGTCCCCTTCGTGCGGTTGCCGCGCGGGTTCCGCGAGAACGCACCTGCCGGAGGCGAGTAGCTGAAGGCCGCCAGCGGCACGATCGTCGCACCGTCGACGTGCGCGACGGTGGCCGTCGCGTTCGCGGTCATCCCGGGGCGCAGCGCGCCGTCGGCGTTGTCGACGTAGACCACGACGGTGTAGGTGACGACGTTCGAGACGGTCGTCGGGTTCTGTCGCACCTGCGCGACCTTGGCGGTGAACGTGCGGTTCGGGTACGCGAGCACGCTGAACGACACGGTGTCGCCGCTCGCGACGCGCCCGATATCCGGCTCACCGACCGCGAGGTCGAGTTCCATCTTGCTCAGATTCTGCGCGATGGTGAACAGCGTCGGCGTCTGCAGCGACGAAGCCACGGTCTGACCGACCGAGACCTGCCGCGAGATCACCGTGCCGTCGACCGGCGAGGTGATGATCGTGTGCTGGAGGTTCGTCTCCGCGGTCTTCACCAGCGCTTGCTGGATCCCGATCGCCGCGACGCCGGCCTGATGGGTCGCGGCCTGGCTCTGCGCGGTCGCGTCCGAGACGCCCGCCTGCGCCGACGCCGCCGACTCTTGCGCGTTCGCCTGCGCGATCTGCGCCTGCGACGCTTGCGCCTGTGCCTGCGCTTGGGTCACGGAGGTGCGCGCCGAGTCGAGCGCGCTCTGGGCGCCGATTTCGGTCGACTTGTCGGTGTCGGCCTGGCTCTGAGCAATGTAGCCCTGCGCGAGCAGTTGGTTGTCGCGCGTGACGGTCTGCTGCGCGAGCACGAGCGCGCTCTGCGCTTTGGTGACGTTCGTCTGTGCGGTCGCGATCGCCGCGGTCGAGGCATTCGCGGTCGCCACGGAGACCCGCGCACTGGCAACGGCCGCTTGGGCCTGCGCCTGCGCCGCAGCGATCGCCGAAGGCCCGCCGCTCGCCGTCGCGCCTTGCGCCAGCGCCTGCGCTTCGCTCTGCGCGAGCGAGGCCTGCGCCTGATCGAGTGAAGCCTGCAGCGAGGTCGGATCGATCTTCGCGAGGACTTGACCCTTCTTCACGTGCGAGTTGAAGTCGGCGTCGATCTCGGAGATCGTGCCGGAGACCTGCGTGCCGATGCTGATCGTGTTCTGCGGGTTCAGCGTGCCGCTGGCGGTTACGGTCTGCGCGAGCGAGCCGCTCTGCACCGCGACGGTCGTGTACTGGACGGCCGATGCGCGCGAGCGCACCAGGATCACGGACGCGACGATCGCAACGATCACGACGATCGCCGCGGCGACGAACCACCAGCGCGAGCGGCGACGGCGCGGCGTTTCGAGGATGACGTTAGAGACGTGGCCATTGGTCGCAGGCCGTTCCAAAATATGCATGGCTGTACGTACTACGTGCCCAGGTAGCCGCTCGTGCTAAGCCCTCCATGAGAATTGGCCTCAGAAGCTTGCCAGGAACTGCTCGAAGAATGCGACGACCGCTCGCCGCTCGCAGCCGGCCGCGAGCGCGCGGGCCTTCGCGGCAACGAGATCAGGTTGCGGGTGAACGAGGAGCGCACGCGTGGATTCGCCGCCGGGTACCAGCGCGATCCGTGCCACGGACGCGGGTGTCACAACGCTTTGCCAGGGTTCCAGCAGTACGCCGTTCTCCGCCCCGACGTCGACGCGCAGGTGTGAATCCATCGCAGTGAACGTCAGCGGGCGGCTGTCGGTCTCGACGTACGCGTCCAGACGCGTCACCGCGACGCGCTCGACCAGAAAGCGGCGGTCGGCGATCAGCAGCGTGCGCTCGAGCCCGCCCGCCTCGTAGCTGAGCTGCTCGACCGCGCCGGGGAACGTGGCGCGGTAGTCGAGCACGTCGCCGGCTTTCTCCACGTGCAGCTCGCGCGGTTTGCCGTCGGCGCCGGTGCGGTTCCAGTCGAAGATGCGATAGGTCAGGTCGCTGGCCTGCTGGGTCTCGAAGATCTGGATCCCGGCACCGATCGCGTGCAGCGTCCCCGCCGGCAGATAGAACACGTCGCCGGGATGGACCGGAACGCGACGTAGTATCTCGCCGAGCGTACCGTCGCCGACGCGGCGTTCGTACTCCTCGCGCGAGGTGTCGCGCGTCCAGCCCAGGACGAGCTCGGCATCCGGTTCGCACGCGAGCACGTACCAGCACTCCGTCTTGCCGTTGGGCTGCCGTTCGACGCGCTGCGCGTACGCATCGTCTGGATGGACTTGCACCGAGAGCGCCGCGCGCGCGTCGATGATCTTCGTGAGCACCGGGAAGATGGCGCCGGGGTCGATCGGTCCGGTCAGCGCCGTGCCGAGCCGCGCGCGCAGCTCGCCGAGCGTCGCGCCGGCGAACGCGCCGTTCGCGACGCGGTTCGCGTCCCAGCACTCCCACGACTCGCCGAGCGTCGCACTCGGGTCGCCCGGTTTTCCGTAGCGTCGCACGAGCGCGTCGCCGCCCCAGATCGCCGGCGCGAGCTTCGGTTCCAACAGAAAAGGAGAGAGCCGGTCGGTCACGACCGGCTCTACGCCTTCGGAGACGTTCGTTCCGTCCGTTAGTCGCGCCGGATCGTGGTCGACGACGAGCCGGAACGGTTGTTCGACATCGCGACGAGGCCGACGACGACGACGAGGATCACCGCGCCGACGACGATCCAGGTCCACGGGAACGTGCTGGCGTTGGGATCGGCGGTGGTCGTGGTGGTCGTGGTCGAGTTGCCGGTGGTCGTGCCGGTCGTCGTAGCGGGGGTCGTGCCGCTGGCCGAGCTACCGCTGGTCGTGGAACCGCCGCTTCCCGACGTCTGCGCGAGCGCGAAGGTCGGCGCGAGCGCGAGGAACAGCGCGAGAACGAGGATTGAAAGACGAGAAAGTGTCCGCAACGTTCCCCTCCTAGAGGATCTCAGGCAGCGATGTCCATCGGTTCCGGGTCGCCGGTCGGCGACGTCGGATCGGCGGGGATCCCGGGCATACCGGGCGGCGCGTCCGGCATCGCCGGCACGTCAGGGACCGATTCCGGGATCACGTATTCCGCATGCATCGCGCCGGAGACCGTTCCCGGGGGGTCGAGCGCCGAAACGCAGACCGGCCGGGGGCGGCAACCCTACCCAGCTTCGCCGGGTCCAAACATTTCGTGCGAACCGTCTTTGTGCGCGCCGCCCTTATCGTGGCGTCGATCGGCATGCTCGCAGGAGGCCCGGGCCCCTCGTCAGAGGAGACCGCCTCGCTGTTTGCCGTCGGCGGCCCGCGCGCATCCGTGCAGTCCTACACCTCCAAGCTGCACGTCGATTTCGCGCTGCGGTCGTTTCCGTATCTCTCGTTCCATCTGAACGGCCGCATCGAGTACAAGCGGCCGAACCTGTACTCGGTCCACTTCGATCACGTGCCGTGGTTCGGCAAGGGCTTCGAGAACATGCAGATGGACCCGCTCGAACCCCAGACCTGGCCCGATCACTACGACATCGCGAGCATCACCCGGCAAGGCGATCGCACGCACGTCGAGATGCGCGACAAGACCGCCGGCAACATCAAAGGTGTCCACGCGGAGCTCGACACCGACGGGCTGCGCCGCATCGAGTGGCACTACGTAAACGGCGGACACATCGACGTCCACGTGAACCCCTCGCTGGTCGACGGCGTCCCGGTGCCGGCGAGCGAAGACGCGGAGATCAAGCTCCCCGCCTATCACGTCGTCGCGCACGCGACCTTCAGCGACTACAAGATCGTCACCGACAGTTCCGCCGGCACCAGCGCCCCCGCGCGCTGACCGGAGGCCGGCGGCCGCGCGCGGAAGCGTGCCGCCGATGACGACGATCCTGGTCCCACGCGGGCCGGAGGCCGCCGCGGTGCGCCGCGCCGGAACCTCCGCGCGGATCGTCGAGCTGCCCGCCGGCGCCGCCGCGGCCGGCGCGCTGCCCGAGTTCGCGCCCGGCGAAACGGTCGTGGTGATGGGTCTCTGCGGCGCGCTGTGGCGGCTGAAGGCCGGCGAGGTGTGCGTCTACGGCCGCCTCGTCGACGCGGCGAGCGACCTCGCCCTCGATCCCGAGCTGGTCGACGCGCTCAGCCGGCGCTTGCCGTCCGCAAGCGTCGTCAACGCCTGCACCACGAACCGCGTCGTCACCTCGGTGACCGCGCGCTCCGCGCTCGCGCAGCGCTTCAACGCCGAGGTCGTCGACATGGAGGGGACCTACCTCGCCGCGGCGCTCGGGGCGCGCAAGGTTCCGTTCGCGATGGTGCGCGTCGTGAGCGACGATCCCTCGCGCGATCTCCCGCCGATCGAGGACACGATCGACGAGCAGGGCCGCATCCGGCCGCTCGCGCTCGCGTTCGCCTTCGCGCGCGCGCCGCGAGCGGCGTTCGGATTCGTGCGCGACGTCCGGGCCGCGCTCGCGACGCTGACCGAGACCGTCCGCGCGCTCAACCTCGCTTCGGGGTGAACGTGCGGCCTTTCCAGGCGCCGCCGCGGCCGCGCGCGTGCCCGCGCGCCGAGTCGACCGTCATCGCGGTGTAGAGCAGCGCCGCGACCGGAAGCGCGAGCGCGTTGCGCGCGGGCACGCCGTAGCGCCGCAGCGTCGGGGCGTACGCGAGCGTCATGATCCCCCAGGCGAGCACGCCCGGCAGTGCGAGGTCCGCGCGGCGGCGGCGCGCGCCGGCGAACGTCGCGGCGAGCGGGACGTAGTACAGCAGCAGCATCCCGGCGACCGTCCCGGCGAGCAGCGGCGGTGAGTAGCGCAGTTGCGTGTAGGCGGTGCGCGCAACCATCGCCCAGATCGTTCCGAACGAGCGGTACGGGCGCACGCTGCGCGAGCGGGTCGCGAGGCCCAGCCACAGCCCGCCGCCCGAAGCTTTCACCGCGCTCGCGAGCGCGCAGTCGTCGATCAACTCGCCCGCGATCCGTTCGGTGCCGCCGATCCGCACCAGCGCGTCGTCCGAGAGCAGCACGCAGCCGCCGGCCGCGGCGGCGGTCGCACGGCGGTCGTCGTTGACCCATGCGAACGGATAGAGCATGCGGAAGAAAAAGACGAACGCGGGGATCAGCAGCCGTTCCGCACGCGATTCGCAGTGGAGCGCGACCATCTGCGAGACGAGCGCGCGATCGTCGCGCTGCGCCGTCGCGACCAAGCGCGCGAGGGTATCCGGATCGTGCTCGACGTCGGCGTCGGAGAACCACCAGTAGGCCGGCGCAGGGCCGCTCGCGCGCGCGGCGGCGACCCCCTCCGCGAGCGCCCAGACCTTGCCGGTCCAGCCCGCCGGCCGCGGACCTCCCTCGACCACCCGCGCGCTGCGCCGCCCGCCGTCCAGCGCGATCACGCCGCGCGCGAGCGCTCCGGTGCCGTCGTCGCTGCGGTCGTCGACCAGCGTGATCGCGAAGCGGCCGGGATACTCTTGCGCGAGCAGTGAGGAGAGCGTGCGCGCGACGACGTCGCCCTCGTTGCGCGCCGGAACCACCGCATGCACGTCGGGCGCCGGTTCGCCCGGTGCGGGTTCACGGAGGCCGTCGGCGCTCGCATCCCAAAACCGGCCGCGAGCGACGGCGAGCCCGATCCAGACGGCAGCCGACACCCACGCCGCCGCTCTCAAAGTCTTGAGCATTGAGATAACGCCTTCGAATCGCGAGCCGGACGAACCCGCCGCGCGGCCGCTGGACACGGCGATCGCGCGGGCGGTCGATGCGCTGTTCGCGCTGCAGGATCCGGCCGGGTTCTGGTGGGCGGAGCTGCAGTCGAACGTGACGATCACCGCCGAGGTGCTGCTGCTGCGCCAGGTGTGGGGCACCTTCGAGCGCGTCCCGCGCGCCGCCGCGGAGCGCTACTTCCGCGGGGAACAGCGCGAGCACGGCGGTTGGGAGCTGGCGTACGGCGACGGCGGCGACCTGAGCGTGAGCGTCGAGGCGTACATGGCGCTGCGGATGCTCGGCGTCCCGGCCGGCGATCCCGCGCTGCGGCGCGCGCGCGCGTTCATCCTCACGCGCGGCGGGATCACGCGCGCCCGCATCTTCACCAAGATGCACCTCGCGCTGGTCGGCGCGTACGAGTGGGATGGTCTGCCCACTCTGCCGCCGTGGCTGATGGTGCTGCCCGAGCGCGGACCGCTCTCGATCTACGATCTCTCGAGCTGGGCGCGCGGCAGCACCGTCCCGCTGATCTTGCTCTTCGACCGCAAACCCGTGTACGGGCCGGTGCTCGACCTCGACGAGCTCTACGCCGGAGGCCGCGCGCAGGCGCGCTTCGCGCTACCGCGCGGCGCCGACCTCGTCGAGCATTTCTTCAACGGCGCCGACGCCGTACTGAAGTGGGCCGAACGCAACGCACTCGTGCCGTTCCGCGAGCGGGGACTCGCGCTCGCCGAGAAGTGGACCGTCGAGCGCCAGGAGCACACCGGCGACTGGGGCGGGATCATCCCCGCGATGCTGAACGCGCTGCTCGGATTGCGCGCGATCGGGTACGACGTCGACGATCCGGTCGTCGTGCGTGGTTTCGCCGCGGTCGACGGCTTCACGATCACCGACGGCGGCGCGTACCGCGTGCAGCCGTGCATCTCGCCGGTCTGGGACACGGGGCTCGCGGTGCGGGCGCTCGCCGACGCCGGCGTACGCCGCGACGATCCGCGCCTCGTTCGCGCCGTCACCTGGCTGCTCGACAAGCAGATCGTCGCGCGTCACGGCGACTGGTCGGTGAAGAACCGCGCCGGCAAGCCCGGCGGCTGGGCGTTCGAGTTCGAGAACGCATGGTACCCCGACGTCGACGACACCGCGGTCGTAGCGATGGCGCTCGCCGCGGTCGAGCATCCCGAGGCGGCACGCGTACGCGGCGCGATCGCACGCGCGGCGGAGTGGGTCGCGACGATGCAGTGCACGACCGGCGGCTGGGGCGCGTTCGACGTCGACAACGACCAGGACTGGCTCAACCGGATTCCCTACGGCGACCTGCGGGCGATGATCGATCCGAGCACCGCCGACGTCAGCGCGCGTGTGCTGGAGATGATCGCGCGCTGCGGCCTCGGCGATTTCGACGAAGCGCGTTTCCAGCGCGCGCTGACGTTCGTGCTCGAAGAGCAGGAGCGCGACGGTGCGTGGTTCGGCCGCTGGGGCGTGAACTACGTCTACGGCACGAGCGGCGCGCTCGCCGCGCTCGGCCCCACGCGACCGGGGCTGCGAGCGATCGACGAAGCCGTCGTGCGCGGCGCCGTGTGGCTCAAGCGCGCGCAGCGCGCCGACGGCGGCTGGGGCGAGACGACGGAGAGCTATCGCGACCCCGCGCTGCGCGGGATCGGCGCGCCGACACCGAGCCAGACCGCCTGGGCGCTGATCGGACTGCTCGCGTGCGCAGAGCGCCTGCCGCCGATCGCGGACGCTTTCGAATCCGCGCTCGCGCGCGGCGTCGACTACCTGCTACGAACGCAGCGCGCCGACGGCAGCTGGGACGAACCGGAGTTTACCGGGACCGGTTTCCCCAACCACTTCTATCTGAACTATCACCTGTACCGGCTGCACTTTCCGCTCACCGCCCTCGGCCGTTACGCGGCGTTCCGCGGCCGGAACGGGCGACCATCGCCTAACAGGTGATCGACGGTCGCAGCGCGGCGTCGCGCGGGTTGCTGCACAGCAGATACGAGCGTTGCGGATCGTAGAGGAGGTTGGACCGCATCGTGCGGACCTGACCCGCTGAGAACGTCATCGGCTTCTTGCAGAGGAAGTAGCTCATCACGTCGCCCTTGTCCGGGCGGAACGTGAGCGCCCACGGCACCGGTCTGACGTCATGGCGGCTGACCAGGTACATGTACCCGTGGAGCGTATAGCGCGCTCCGCTGAACGCCACGCTGGCGCCGCTGCCGTCGCTGAGCGTCTTCGTCTCGGGGTGGCACATGCTGACATTGTTGTCGGTGAAGAGGTGGGCCCCGGCCTCGGGCGGGGTGTCCGTGACGGTGAACGTCCACCCGCTGGATAGGCTCGTTCCGTCGCTGACCCGCGGTCCCGCCGTCGAGTCCCCGTCGAAGACGCGAATCGAACGCGTCGTGCCGGGACGAGGCGTTCCGTCATACCAGCTCTGCAGGAGCTTCGGCGTCGACAGAAAGTCAGACGTCCCCGGGAAGGTATGCGGCAGTCCGAAGTAGTGGCCGACTTCATGCGTGAGCTGCCCGAAGTTCTGGTAGACGTACCAGTTGGACGCGGGGATGCTGCAGCCCGAGGTATCGGCTCCGAGCGGCGGGCTCGGGTGCTGCGCCACGCGATCGGTCGCGACCGTCGTTCCGCAAAACACCGACGGCATGACGACATAGCTTGCACTGCACCGCGCGGTGGAGTGCCCGCGGCAGCCGCTGCTTCCAAGCGGAACGTATGCGTTGTAGGCGGTGTATCCGTTACCCGTGACGCCGGTCCCCGAACCGGCCGCGCCGTAGGCGCGAAAGAAGACGACCATCTTCCCCGGATACTTCGCTGCCTGAGCGGAGGCCAGCGCGTTGTGGTCGTGATTGAGACGGTTCAGCGCGGAGCTTCGCACCCGCGCGAGATCGTGCGCGGCGTCGAAGTCGAGCACGATGTACGCGTCCGAAACGGCGTAGGAGTGATTGGCGGTGTGTATCCACTGGCGTAGCTGCCCGGCGCTCAGGACGCCGGCGGGATTCCCGCCGTCGCCTTCCGACAGGATGACGGCCTCCATCCGCACGTGGATGGGTTGCGTATCGAGGGGACCGGCGAGTGCGCCCGCGGGTCGGACAACCCCGATGAGCAGGTTAGCACCCAGGAAGAGCGCGAGTGCTGCCGAGCGCTGCTTCCACAGGACACCGTTACGCGGCGGTCCGTGCCTCGCCCTCACCGTCATTTCGACTTCCTTTCTTGTCGTCCTGAGCCTGTCGCAGGGCATCCTCGCGCGGCGGCAACATGCGGATCGCCGCGAGAAGTAGCGTCGCCGCCACCGGCATGATCGTCGGCTTGAGGAGGCGCGGATCGAGGCGCGCCATCACACGTTGGTTTTCGGCGAGAGCCGTCTCGAGGAATTGCGCAGGCGTGATGCTCTTCACGATCGCGTCGAGCTCGGGATCCTCGAGCTTCGGCATCGGCGGCATCTCCGCGGCGCCCTTCGCGGTCCCCATCGCGGCGCGGAGGTGATAGCCCATCGAGGTGAAGCTGCGCGTGAACGGCTTGTCGCGCCCCGCCAGAGCTTCCTCGTAACGCCACCAGTTGATGAAGAACACGATGTGGCGCGCTTCCTCGTAGAGCAGGTTGTCGAAGACGGCCAGCAGCGCGTCGGGAAGAAGTTGTTTCTCGCGCACCAGCGCGAACGCGCCGAAGCCGACGAACGCATCGGTGCACTCACCGAAGCCGAAGATGCGGAACTCTTCGTTGCACGGGACCGGGTCGCCGACGTCCATCGCCGGCGCCGCAATACCATAGCGGTCCATGACGTGCGCCATCAGCACTCCATGCCGCGTCTCCTCGACGGCCTGAAGCGCGGCCGTCTCGCGGATCAAGGGATCCGAAAGTGTCTGTGAAAACGCAGTGACGAAGCGCCCGGCGCGCTGTTCGATCGAACGTGCGTAACTCCAGAACGGGAACGCCCGCAAGCGCCGCAGGTTGACCTCGTCCAGCTCGGGCCACGGCAGGCGCTCGGGCTCGAATGCCACGTGCGTCTCGATGAAGGTCCGGCAGAAGAGGTCCCGGTGCTGAGGGGATCCGACTCGCATCCGTTCGCTATGCGACGCAGCGAGGCGACGCTTCCTGCCCCAGGGAGAGGCCCGGACAACCCGGCGCCGGAAGAGCGGGTAGCAGTGCAGGCAGTACGCCCGGGTGAGCGGGTAGCAACGCCGACGGACGCGGAACGTGCGTCACGCCTCATCTTGCCGCGCGTTTCGCGCACGTTCGCCCTGGGCGTGAAGATGCTGCCGCCGAAGCTCGAAGCGCCGGTCCGGATCGGCTATCTCCTCTGCCGCATCGCCGACACGGTCGAGGACGATCTCACCATGTCGCCGGAGCGAAAGGCCGAGCTGCTGGATGCGTTTCTGGCCGGCTTCGACGACCCGCGGAGCGCCGAAGCGTTCGATCTGTGCGCCGCCGAACTGAACTCGGCCGAGGAGTACCGCGAGCTGGTCGCGACGACCGGCCAGGTCTTCCTGACGTACCGCGCGCTCGACGAGGCGACCCGGTACATCCTGCGCCGTTGGATCACCGAGATGGTGCACGGGATGCGGGCGTTCGTGCTCGAGCACCGCGCGGGTATCCGCATCACCAGCGTCGAGGAGTTCCAGCGCTACTGCTACTACGTCGCGGGGACGGTCGGCCATCTGCTGACCGATCTGTGGCACGCGCACTCGGGCGCCGTCGGCGATGCGACGTACGCGCGGCTGCTCGAGGATTGCGAAGCGTTCGGCGAGGCGCTGCAGACCGTCAACATCCTCAAGGACATCGCGTGGGACCGCGAGCACGAGAACGCGATCTACGTTCCGGCCGATCTGCTCGCGGCGGCCGGCAGCGGCCACGACGCGATCCTTCACGACGCGCGGCGCGCCGCCAACCGCGCCGCCCTCGCGCCGCTGATGAGCATCGCGCAGAACGACATCGAGCGCGCGCTGCGCTACATCGAGGCGATTCCGGTCACCGCGATGCGCATCCGCGTCTTCTGCGTGCTCCCGATCCTGTTCGCGGTCGCGACGATGCGCGATCTCGAGCAGTCGGATGCGATGCTGATCCCGGGCGGCGGGGTGAAGATCAGCCGCGCCGAGGTGCGGGCGCTGGTCGTCGCGGGTTCGACCTCGACGCTGACGAACCGCACGCTGCGCTGGCTGGTCGAGCGCGTCCGCAAGCGCCCGTTCACCTTCGCGTAGGGCGCCGGGCGTGAAGTCGGCGTTCGTCACCGGCGCCTCCGGCTTCGTCGGCGCGAACCTGGTGCGCGCGCTCCTCGAACGCGGATGGCACGTGCGTGCGCTCGTGCGCGGCGAGGCGCCTTCGCTCGCCGGGCTCGACGTCGAGCTGGTCCGCGGCGATCTCTTCGCGCCGGAGCTGGCCGCGGCGATGCGCGGCTGCAACGCGCTGTTCCACCTCGCCGCGACGTACAGCCTGTGGCGGCGCGATCGCGCGACGATGCTGCACGCCAACGTCGAGGGGACGCGCAGCGTCCTCGCCGCGGCGCGCGCGGCGGAGGTGCCGCGCGTCGTGCACACCAGCTCGGTAGCGGCGATCGGCGTCAGACCCGGCGGCGTTCCCGCCGACGAGCGTTACCAGAGCCCGCCGGAGCGGCTGATCGGCGCGTACAAGCGATCGAAGTACCGGGCCGAAGCGGTCGCTCGGGCCGCCTTCGAAGGCGGCCAGGACGTCGTGATCGTCAACCCGACGACCCCGGTCGGCCCGTGGGACGCAAAGCCGACCCCGACCGGCGAGATCGTCGTGCGGCTCTTGACCGGCCGGATGCCCGCCTACGTCGACACGGGGCTCAATGTGGTCGACGTCCGCGACGTCGCCGCCGGGCACATCCTGGCCTTCGAGCGCGGCGTCGCCGGCGAGCGCTACATCCTGGGCAACGAGAACCTCACGCTGCGGGCGCTGCTCGAGCGGCTGGCCGCGATCGCCGGCCGGCCCGCGCCGCGCATCCGGCTGCCGCGCGCGATCCCGCTGGCCTATGCGGCGTTCGGGGAGCTCGTCCTGGCGCGGCTCGGGATCGAACCCGACGTCCCGCTGGAGAGCGTGCGGATGGCAAAGCAGCGAATGTTCTACAGCGCGGAGAAAGCGGTGGTCGAGCTGGGTCTTCCACAGTCGCCGGTCACCGGCGCGCTGACGGACGCGATCACCTGGTTTCGAGACCACGGGTACGTCACCCGCGGCTCGCGGCGCGCGGAGGATCAATGGCCCTCTCTCTCAAGCAAGCACTAGCGGTCGGCTCGTACGTCGTCCGGCAACGGATGGCAGGACGCAAGCGCTACCCGCTGGTGCTCATGCTCGAACCGCTCTTCCGCTGCAACCTCGCCTGCGGCGGCTGCGGCAAGATCCAGCACCCGGTCGAGGTCCTGCGCCGCCACTTGACCCCGGAACAGTGCTTCACGGCGGTCGAGGAATGCGGCGCGCCGGTCGTCTCGATCCCGGGCGGCGAGCCGCTGCTCCACCCGCAGATCGACGAGATCGTGCGCGGGCTGGTGGCGCGCAAGAAGTTCGTCTACCTGTGCACCAACGCGATCCGGCTCGAGGCCAGCCTCGACAAGTTCACGCCCTCGCCGTATTTCTCGTTCAGCGTTCACCTCGACGGACCGCGCGAGGTGCACGACCACGCGGTCGCACGCGACGGGATCTACGACGTCGCGATCAGCGCGATCATAGCGGCGAAAGCGCGCGGGTTCCGCGTCACCACGAACACGACGATCTTCGACAGCGCCGATCCGGCGACGTTCGGCAGCTTCTTCGACTACCTCACCGACGAGCTGAAGGTCGACGGGATGATGATCTCGCCGGGCTACCGTTACGAGAAGGCGCCCGATCAGGATCACTTCCTCGCCAAGGAACAGACGCGAACGCTCTTCCGCTCGATCCTGGCGCCGTACAAAGCCGGCAAGAAGAAGTGGCAGTTCAATGCGAGCCCGTTCTTCCTCGACTTCCTGACCGGCGAGAAAGACTACGACTGCACGCCGTGGGGGATGCCGAGTTACAGCCTCTTCGGCTGGCAAAAGCCGTGCTATCTGCTCGGCGAAGGCTACGCCGCGACGTACAAAGAGCTGCTCGAAGAGACGAAGTGGGACGAGTACGGCCACGCCAGCGGCAACCCGAAGTGCGAGGACTGCATGGTGCACTCCGGTTTCGAGGCGACCGCCGCGAACGACGCGATGCGGCCCGGAAACATCCTGCGGTCGATCAAAGGCGTTCTCGCGCGCTGACGTGCTGACGTGCTGACGGCCGCGGCCTTCGAGGCGTTCGAGAGCCACCTCGAGCGCGCCGTCGACCAGCTCGACGGCGCCTCGCCGACCAAGGCGCTCGTGCGCGCGCATTTCGCCTTCGACGACCCGGGCGCACAGCGCGGCAAACGCCTGCGCCCGCGCATCCTGGTCGCCGTCGGCGAGGCCGAAGGTGCCGCGGTGCATACCGCGTTTGCGGCCGCGACCGCGGTCGAGCTGCTGCACAACTTCTCGCTCGTACACGACGACATCGAAGATCGCGACGAGATGCGGCACGGCCGTGCGACGCTGTGGAAGCGACACGGCATCCCCGCCGCACTCACCGCCGGCGACGCGATGTGCGCGCTCGCGTTCACCACGCTGCTGGAAGGCCCGGCCGATGCCGAGCGGACCGTCGCGATGACCGCGTGCCTGCACCGCGCGCTCTACGATCTGTGCCGCGGCCAAGGCGCCGACATCGGCTTCGAGACCTCGCCCTCGGTCACGTTCGGCGAGTACCTCGCGATGATCGAAGGCAAGACCGCGGCACTGTTCGCGGCGTCGTGCGAGCTGGGCGCGCTCGCCGCCGGCACGCCGGCAGCGCGCGCTGCCGCCTACCGGCGGATGGGTCACGCCTACGGGCTCGCCTTCCAAGTGCGCGACGACATCCTCGGCACGTGGGGGACGCCGGCGGAGACCGGCAAGCCGGCCGGCGCCGACATCCGCCGCCGGAAATGGTCGTTCCCGGTCGCCTGGGCGATGGACGGCCCGCCCTCGCGCGACCGTGAGACCGTCGCCGCCGCATACGCCTCGATCGGGGAGCTCGGCGATGCGACCGCGGATGCGGTGATCGCGGCACTCGAGCGGCTCGGTGCGCACGGCGCAGCCGACGATGCGTGCGATGCGTACATCGCGCAAGCCGCCGCGGCCGCCGCGGAGCACGCGCTCGACCGCGACGGCGAGCTCGCCGGCATCTTCTCCTCAACGGCACGCCGTACGGCGTAAGCATTTAGCCGAGCGACCCCTCGACGTCCGCGTGAAACTCCGCGACGAGCGCTTCGAGCGAAGCAACTATTATATCTGCCTCGTCGCTTCGACCTAAGAAATCTCGCAGCAAGCTATTCCCTGCACCGCCGCTGCACGTGTCCAATAAGTGTCGCGTACCTTTACGACAGATGTCCCGGAGATCACCATGCAGCCGTACGCATTCAAGCGCCGCTTGTGTTTCGGCTCGATTCGACACAGCCAGGAGACGGTACACGTCGCCCACGTCCTTGGCGACTTCTTGAAAGGCGTCTGCACCATTTTCAAATTGTTCGCCGATTTTCCAGCCCTTCGCCACGAGAAGCGCTAGTATGCCCGCCACCTCTGCACAAAGCTTCCAGGCGGAAGATCAGCGAGCGCGATCAATCCGCTGATCAGCGTTTTTCGAGCCGTCGCGTAGTGCCTAGCGTCTCCAGTCAGACTCATGGCGCTTCATCCAGTCGAGCAGAGCCGAATACTCATGCTGCGACCGCTTTGGAAGAGACAGCAGGTCGGCTGCGATCTGCGAGGGCGACGCCAGGACCAGTTCGTCGCGACTCATCGTGCGCTCGAATGCTACGGGGTCGAAGGCTTCGATGATCCGCACGTTCCCGATTCGTTCCGACGCTCTCAGCGACAAGAGGTCAGGCGCCTCGTCAATTCTTTCGACGTACACGTCAATCGCTACTGGAACGATAGTGGGCGCCAGTCGGGCACTCGCAAACGAGCCGGTAATTGCGTACTGCATCCTGCACTTAGAAAGGCGCTCCGCCATCACGTCGACACCTCGGGGTTCCAGAAATGTCTCGGCGTGTCGCTCCTTTTGCAGGTCATCCGACCAGCGACGAATCAGCGCTTCCCAATCGACATCTGTTACCGCTCCATTACCGCTGCGCTCGACTAGCCGCTCTTGCTCGAGAAACGCAATGATGCGCGAAACATTACCGGGATTAACCATCGTCCGGGCCGCGATCTCCCGTACCTTGAACGGCGGCCGTGCGTCGCAGAGAAATCGGACGATGCGTCCCGAAATGGGGCCTCGGAGTGAGCTTCTCGGCCTCCGTTCAGTAGCAGGTGTAGGGAATTTGTTCACGCCGGTTCTATCGATCAGCATCGATTCGGACGAAAGCCAGATATTGCCGGCAAGATCGGCGTGGGAAATTCCCTGCTCACGGAGCAACTGTCGGGACCGCGAACTGAGCCGCGACGCCATCAGCAGCATCCGTTGGCTCTTTGGTAATTGCTGGCTCGAACGAATGACGGCGTCGATATCCCGCGGCTCGAAGCGTGCTTTGAACTCGATCACAAAGTGCCCCACTGCGCCGCGCGGCGTAGTGACGTCAAGCCGCGAATCAAATGGACGGCGACTGTCAGGACGGAAGGTCGCGGACCAATCCTTCGGCAGAATGTGGCCGATGTGGGTCTTCAGGGTGTTGCTCAGAGTGCCACTGTTGCTCACTGCGAGCAACATAGCTTATTCAGGCAACGATCGTCAACAGGAAACGACTGGATAGCTTGCTTCGTTATACTACGTAACTTAGCGGAAAAAATTCGTGAACTTCATTCGCTACACGTCGTAAGGCGCAAGCGTTTTCACCCGGGGCGGGTGCGCGCGTGCCCAGGCGATTGCGTCGTCGAGGGATTCCTCGCCCCAGAAGAGCTCGCGGCCGACGACGCAGTTCGGCGCGCCGAAGATGCCCAGTTCGGTGGCGATCTCCGTGTTGGTTCGCAGCGCAGGCTTCCATTCCGGCGATTCGGCGCCCGCGAGAATCGCCGGAGCATCCTGGCCGAGCTCGGTGAGGATCTCCGCGACGACCTCGCGCGTGCCGATCGCGCGGTCCTCGCCGAAGTTCGCGACGTAGACGCGGCGCACGAACTCCGCGCACCACGGTTCGTGCGCGACTGCGCAGGCGACCCGTGCCGGAACGATCGTGTTGCGCGGAAACTCGGACGGACGCTGCCACGGCAGGCCGAACTTCTCGCACGACCGCTCCATGTCGCGCCACATGTACGCGCCGCGGAGCGGGTTCAGATTGAAGTGCGACGTCTCCCAGCCTTGCAGCGCGAAGATCGGGCCGAGCAAGAACGGCCGCCAGACCAGTCCGACGCCCGCGTCGCGGCAGAGCCCTTCGATGCGCATCGCCGCGAGGTACGAGTACGTGCTCGCGAACTCGAACCAGAACTCGACCGCGGGGGCGGCGGGCATGGCGGGGAGGTTCGGGCGCTGGGCGTACTCTCCCGGGGTGATCTTTCAGCCCGAGTACGAGACGCTCGAACGGCACGCGCTCGAGGCGCTGCAACTGGAGCGGCTGCAGGTGCTGGTCGAACGGCTGCGCGGCGCGAACGCGATCTACCGCGAACGGCTGGCCGGCGTTGCTGCGCCCGGATCGCTCGGCGATCTGGCGGGGCTGCCGTTCAGCACGAAGGCCGACATGCGCGACGCCTATCCGCTGGGGCTGCTCGCCGTGCCGCCCGCGGATCTCGCACGCATCCATGCGTCGTCGGGGACGACCGGCAACCCGACGATCGGCGCGTACACCAGCGAAGACCTACGCGTCTTCGGCGAGGTGATGGCGCGCAGTCTGGCCGGCGGCGGGATCGCGCCGCACGACATGTTCCAGGTCGCGTGGGGATACGGCCTGTTCACCGGCGGGCTCGGCGCGCACGGCGGGTGCGAGACGCTCGGCGCATGCGCGATCCCCGCCTCGAGCGGCAACACCGCGCGGCAACTGCAGCTCCTGTGCGATCTGCCGGTCGTCGGGATCGGCTGCACGCCCTCGTACGGGCTGGTGCTCGCGGAGCGCCTGCACGCCGAGAAGCGGCGGCCGAGCGCGCTGCGCTACGCGATCTGCGGCGCGGAGTCGTGGACGCGCGAGATGCGCGAGGAACTCGAAGAGCTGTTCGGCGTCGTCGCGACCAACATCTACGGGCTCACCGAGATCATCGGCCCGGGCGTCGCGCAAGAATGTCTCGCCAAGAACGGGCTGCACGTTCAGGAAGATCATTTCCTGGCCGAGATCGTCGATCCGGAATCCGGCCGGCCGCTCGCCGACGGCGAGCGCGGCGAGCTGGTGCTGACGACGCTGACGCGCGAGGCGATGCCGGTGCTGCGCTATCGCACGCGCGACTTGACCTCGCTGGTCCGCGAGCGCTGCGCGTGCGGCCGCACGACGGCGCGCATCGACTGGTTCACCGGCCGCGTCGACGACATGCTGGTCATCCGCGGCGTCAACGTGTTCCCCTCGGCGGTCGAGGAAGTACTGCTGCGCTTCGCCGAGCTCTCGCCGAACTATCGCATCTTCGTCGACCGCCCGCCGAACGGTCTCGACCAGATGCTGGTCGAGGTCGAGCACCACGCGGGCGCCGCGATCGACGCCGAGGCGCTCGCGCGCGCCGTCACCGCGCGGCTCGGTGAGACCCTGCTGGTCTCGCTGCAGACGCGCGTCGTCCCGCCCGGCACGATCGAGCGCGTCGAAGCCGGCAAAGCAAAGCGCGTCATCGACCGGAGGACAGCATGAGCGACCTCATCGTCATCGAGCGCCCGCACGAGCACGTCGCGCTCGTTCGGCTGAACCGCCCGAAGGTATTGAACGCGCTCTCGAACGCGCTCGCGAAGCAGCTCGCCGAGACGCTGGAGCGGCTGGATGCCGACGGCGTCACGCGCGCGGTCGTGCTCACCGGCGACGACCGGGCCTTCGCGGCCGGGGCCGATATCGCCGAGATCGCGGCCGAAGGTCCGCGGCTCGAAGAATGGGATCGTTTGTGGGCGACCGGGCTGCCGATCGTCGCGGCGGTGCGCGGCGTCGCGCTCGGCGGCGGACTCGAGCTCGCGATGTCGTGCGACTTGATGATCGTCGCCGACGACGCGCGGCTCGGCCAGCCGGAGATCAATCTCGGCGTGATGCCGGGCGCCGGCGGGACCCAGCGTCTGACGCGCGCCGTCGGCAAGACGCTCGCGACCGAGATGGTGCTGCTCGGCCGCGAGCTCAGCGGCCGCGAAGCCGAGCAGCACGGCCTCGCGAACCGTTCGGTCCCGGCCGAACGGGTGCTGCCCGTCGCGCTCGAGCTCGCGAAGCAGTTGGCGAAGCGGGCGCCGGGCGCCGTGCGCGCCGCGAAGCGCGCGATCGCGCAGGCGTTCGAGCAATCCCTGCACGCCGCGCTCCTCGACGAACGGCAAGCCTTCTACACACTGCTGCAGACCGCGGACGCGCGCGAGGGAGTGACTGCGTTCCTCGACAAACGGAAACCGGTATGGCAGGCACGATAACGGCTCCGGTCGACCACCGTGTCGAAACGGAGAATGGGGTCGCGACGATCACGCTCGCGCGGCCGCAGGCGTACAACGCGCTGACCGCGGATCTCCTCGATTCGCTCGCGCTGACGCTGCGCGCGCTGGAACGCGACGCGGCGGTGCGCGCGATCGTGCTGACCGGCGAAGGGAAAGGATTCTGCGCCGGTCAGGCGCTCGACGATCCGCGCACGCTCCCGCCGGGCGGGACGATCGACCTCGGCGCGACCGTCGAGAAGCGCTACGGCCCGCTACTGCTGAAACTGCTGACGATCGAGAAGCCGGTGATCGCGGCGGTGAACGGGGTGGCGGCCGGCGCCGGGATGGGGATCGCGTGCGCGTGCGACTTCCGCATCGTCGCCGAGAGCGCGTCGTTCACGACGGCGTTCGTCAAGATCGGCCTCGTCCCCGACAGCGCGCTCTCGTTCACGCTGCCCCGCATCGTCGGGTACGCGAAGGCACTCGAGCTGTGCATGCTCTCCGAGAAGATCGACGCGGCGCGCGCCGACGCGCTGGGGCTGTGCACGAAGGTCGTCCCGCTCGAGCGCTGCGTTCCAGAGGCACAAGCACTCGCGGCGACCTTGGCAAAGGGCCCGCGCGCGCTCGGCCTCATCAAGCGCGAGCTGGTGCGCAACGGGCTCGGCGACGTGCAGGCCGCGCTCGCCTACGAGACCCACCTGCAGAGCGTCGCCGGCGCGAGCGCCGACTTCGCCGAAGGGATCGAGGCGTTCGCGAACAAGCGCGCGCCGAATTTCCGCGGAGCGTGAGCTACGCGATCCGGCGTGCGACGCCGGACGACGCGGCGCTCCTCGCCGAGCACCGGGCGCGCGTGTGGCGTGAGGTCGGCGACTGGGACGAGGAACCGATGGCGCGCCAGATCCCGATCTGGACCGCCTGGTTTCACGACGCCGTCGCGGATGGGCGTTATCGCTCGTGGATCGCCGAAGAGCACGGTGCAGCGATCGCGAGCGGATCGCTGCTGGTGTACTCGGCGATCCCACGGCCAGGCTCCGCGTCGGACCAAGAGGGGCGCGTGCAGTCGGTCTACGTCGCGCCGGACGCGCGCCGGCGCGGGATCGCACTCGCCTTGATGCGCGCGATCATCGCCGACGCCCGCGCGACGCCGCTGATCCGGCTCGTGCTGCATCCTTCGGACGAGGCGCGTCCGCTCTACGCAGCCCTCGGGTTCGTCGAACTCGACGAGATGGGGATGCGTTTCGGCGACCGCTAGGCCTAGGCCGCGATGTAGTGGTCGGCGCGGACGATGCTCGTGAAACGTTCCGCGGCGACGGGCTTCGAGAACAAATAGCCTTGCCCGCAGTCGCAGTGCAGCGCGCCAAGCGCCGCGAGCTGCCCGGGCGTCTCGATCCCCTCGGCGACGACCCGCGCGCCGAGACTATGCGCCGCGGTGATCACCGCGGCCGCGATCGCACGGTCGACCGCGTTCTCGACGATATCGGTCACGAAACACATGTCGAGCTTCAGCGTGTCGATCTCGTACGATCGGAGCGTCGCGAGCGAGTTGTAGCCGGTTCCGAAGTCGTCGATCGCGATGCAGACGCCGATGGAACGCAGCTCCCTCACGACGGCGGCGTTACGCTCGACGTTGGCGCTCATGACGGTCTCGGTGAGCTCTATCTCGAGGAGTTCGGGCGACAACCCCGATTCAAGCAGCGCAGACCGCACGGTGCGGACGAAGTGCGGATCGGCGATCTGCTTCCCGGAGACGTTGACGCTCACCTGAAGCGGCCGCCCGGTGCGATTCCACGCGGCGTTCTGCGCGCAGGCCGTCCGCAGCACCCACGCCCCGATCGGGACGATCAGGCCGGACTCCTCGGCGTACGGGATGAAGTCGTTCGGTTGGACGACGCTGCCGTCGGCCCGCGGCCAGCGGATGAGGGCCTCGCCCCCTTTCAGCGTTCCGCCCAGCTCGTAGATCGGCTGGTATGCGAGCGTGAACGTACCCTCGTGCAGAGCCTTGCGCAACTGCTCCTCGAGATGCATGCGGTGCGCGGCTTCGTCGTGCATCTCGGGCGTGAAGAAGCGCACGGTCGCGCGCCCGTCGCGCTTTGCGCGGTACATCGCGGTATCCGCGTTGCGGATCAGCGTTTCCGCGTCGGCGCCGTCCTGCGGGAACATAGCGATCCCGATGCTGCACGTCGCGACGACGTCGCGGTCGCCCAACCGCACCGGCTCGGCCGTCGCCAGCGCCAGGTTTCGGGCGATCGCCGCGACGTCGACAGCGTCGCCGATCTCGGCCAGAACGGCGATGAACTCGTCGCCGCCCATGCGCGCGATGCAATCGACCTGGCGCGTGCTCGTGCGCAGCCGGTCGGCGATCTCCCGGAGGAGATCGTCGCCCGCCGCGTGCCCCATCGTGTCGTTCACGTTCTTGAACTCGTCGACGTCGATGAAAAGCACGGCCGCCATCAGGCCCTCGGCTCGAGCCCGTTCGATCGCTTCTTTCAAACGCTTGTGCAGCAGGACGCGGTTCGGGAGCCCGGTCAACCGGTCGTGCAGCGCGCTGTGCTCGAGCTGCTGCTGCGCTCGCTCGAGGGTCGCTTCGCTTCGGCGCGAGCGCGCCAGCGCGTGGTTCCGTTCGGTCATGTCCTGAACGGTGACGATGTACACCTTGCCCCCGTCGCGCTCGGTCGCGACGACCGAGAGGTGCGCCTCGAGCGAGGTACCATCCGCCTTGCGGTGCGTCGAATCAGAGGCGCTGCGGCCGGCCTGCTCGAGCGAATGGATCTCGTCGGTGAGGTCGTTGACGTCCTGTGGCCCGCGCAGATCGTACGGGGTCATGGTGAGCCAGTGCTCGCGTGGGTAGCCGTAGACGTCGATCGCGCTTTGATTCACTTCGAGGTAGCGCAGCGTCGCAGCGTCGATCAGCATCATCGGGTTCGGATTGTGCAAGAAAAAGTCGGTGCTTTGGACGAAGAGCGCCTGCGCGATCCTCGCCCGGTACTCGATGTGCCGCGACATCGCCAGGATCGCGGCGAAGCTGCGGATGAACTTGTGGTCGGACGGGGCGAATCCGGCCGGCTCGGCCGTCGCCGCGGCCAAGACGCCGTACGTTCGCGACCCGCTGCGAACGGCGACGGCTAAATCGGTACGTACCGACGGCTCGGGGCCACGGCGGCGTTCGTTCACGCGCGAACCGGCGGCGGTGAGCGTGTCGACGAGCTGTGGGTCGCCGGCGGGAAGCGTGGGCGTCGGGACGCGGCCGATCGCCTGACCATACAGGCTCAAACCGCTCAACTCGGAGAAATCATAGAAGGCGGTGAGATCGCAGCGCAGCTCGCGCCGCAGTTGTCGTAGCGCGAGCGGAGCGGACTCCGCGAACGGAACGCCCTGCAAGCCGGCGGCGGCCGCCTGCAAGAGCGCGCTCGTCTGCTGGATGTCGAAGCCGTGCAGGTCGATGCTCCCGAACACGTCGCGATCGAACGCCGTCGCCGTCACGATGCCAACCGGGCCAGCGGGGGAACGCCGGCTTCGCGTCCGGGCACGGACCACGGCGCCGTCCGCATCCAAACCGCCAAATCGGCGGCGGACAACGGGCGGCCGACGAAGGAGCCCTGCGAGACGTCGTAGCCGAGCGCCGAGAGCGCCCTCCACGTCTCCGCCGTTTCGACGCCGCCGGCGGTGATGCGCAATCCGAGGTTACGCCCGAACTCGCCGATCAGACGGACGGTCTCGGCATCCTTCGGATCGTGCTCCATCCCGGCGATGAACCGTGTGGCGATCTTGAGCTCGCTGACGGGAAGGGTGTCGAGATAACCGCCGGCCGAGAACGAGTTCGCGAATTCATCGATCGCGATCACGACGCCAAGGTCCGCGAGGCGCGCGATGACCCGCCGACTGCGTTCGGTGCCGTTCATCACGACCGACTCCGTGAGCTCGACGGTCAGCCGGGCGGGCGCGAGCGCATACCGCGTGAGCAGCACGTCGACCGTGTCCGGCAACGAGATCTCTTGGCATGCGCGCAGCGAGACGTTCACCGCGACACCGAGCGAGATTCCCGCATCGTCCCAGCGACGAGTCTGTCGCAAGGCTTCCTCGAGCATCCACTCCGTCAGCGGAACGATCAGTCCGGACCTTTCGGCGAGCGGGATGAAGCGGTCTGCGTCGAGCTCGCCGAAGCTCGGATGCGACCACCGGATCACCGCCTCGACGCGCTCGATGCTCCCCGAACGGACGTCGACCTTCGGCAGGTAATGCAGGTGAAACTGGCGCTCCGCGATCCCGGTGCGCAAGCCCGTTTCCAGGGCGACCCGCGCGGCGACGCGCCGGTCGAGCGATGCGTCGTACAGCGCAAAACCGCCGCTGCCGTTTTTGGCGGAGTACATCGCGAGATCGGCGTTTCTGAGCAAGGTCGCCGGTTCGCAACCGCGGACCGGCGATGACGCCAAGCCGATGCTGGCCGCGACGTCGACCCGGTTCCCGTTCACGATGCACGGCGTCGAGAGTGAGCCCATCAGCCGGCGCGCAAGGTCAGCACCCTCTCGCTCGCTCGTAGCCGGAAACAGAACCGCGAACTCGTCACCGCCCAAGCGCGCGACGAGATCGTCCTCGCGAAGGACACCGCTGAGTCTGGCCGCGACATGCTGGAGCAGCGCGTCCCCCGCGGCGTGCCCGAGCGTGTCGTTGACGTCTTTGAAGCGGTCGAGGTCGATCAGGGAAAGGGTGACGGATTCACCGCAGCGTTCGGCGGCCTCAAGCGCCTCCGCAAGGCGCTCATTGAAGTAGGCCCGATTCGGCAGTCCGGTCAGCGCGTCGTGCAGCGCTTGATGCTTCAACGCGACCTCGGCGTGGCGGCGCTCCGTAATGTCGGTCGCGACCGCGATGACGCTGTCGACGCGGTCGCCGGCGTAGACCGGCGTCCAATGGGTCTCGAGGACGATTCCGTCCAAGACGCTGAGCGCCGTGTGCTCCGTCCCGGCCAGCGCGCGGCGCGCCTGTTCGAGCAGGGCCGGAGCGTCGTCGTAGACGCTGAAGAACGAACGGCCGATCATCGACTCGGTCGGCCGGCGGATCGTCGCGAGATCGCGCCCCTCGGCGATCGTGATGATCCCCGCCGCGTCGAACGCGAACAGCAGGACCGGCGCGTTCGCGACGACCATGCTGAGCCGGTGCTGGCTTTCGCCGAGCGCTGCCTCCTGGGCGGCGAAGCGACGATCGATGAAGGCCAGTACGATCGCGAACCCGCTCACGAGCAGCGTGATGAGCACGATCGCAGCGCCGCCCATCGCGTCCCCGCTGAGAAGCCCGGTGCGGCTGACGTCGGCAGCCGGAACGAACGTCGCGGCCGCCATACCCGTATAGTGCATGCCCGCGATCGCGACCCCGATCACGACCGACGCGCTGATCCGGTGCCACCCGAAGCGCTTGCTGGAGACGGCACGCAGGTAGTAGCTCAACCGCATCGCGACGAACGCGAGAACGATCGCCACCACCGCTGAAAGGACGATGATGCGGGCGTCCCAGCGGGTCATCGCCGGCATGCGCATGGCGAGCATCCCGACATAATGCATCGCGCCGATCCCTCCGCCCATCACGACGGCGGCGCCGACCGAGGTCAGCCACGTCATCCTGCGACGCGCGATCACCAGCAGGGCCGACCCGCCGGTGACGATCGCGATCGCGAGCGAGAGGATCACCAGCGGGAGGTCGTAGCTGACGTCGACCGGCAGCCGAAACGCCAGCATCCCCGTGAAGTGCATCGCCCACACGGCGCTGCCGAACGCGATCGCACCGCCCACGAGCCACAGATACCGGCTCTGCCCCTTGTGCTGCACCACGCGCTCGCTCAGTGTCAGGCCGACATAGGCGCCGACGACCGCAATCGCCACCGACAGCGCGACCAGATGAAGATCGTACCCGCTTGCAAGCGGTGCGCTGCCGACCATCGACACGCTGTCCTGGTTCATGCTTCCAAGGATGCGACGCCCCGGTAACGCACCGGTGTCCTCTCACCCGATGGGCGGCGTTACCATGCGTATCCGCCGCCGAACGCCCGCTCGGGTCGCCTCACGATACGCTCGGCGGACGGTCACCGCACCGGAACGAACCCGCTGGTTGCGCTCGCCAGCGTCTGCGTCCCGGCGAACATGCAGATCGCTCGTTCGGATTTGCCGCGGCGGATGAACCCGCTGAAGCGGCCGGCCGGATCGACCTTGGTCAGCGCCGACTGGCTCGGCACGAACTGGCCGTCTGCGCCGATCGCTTCGAGGAAGACCGGAACGCGCGGGTCGAGCTTGCCGGGTGGACCGACGGCGATCCGGCCCTCGAACGCGATGCCGTCGGCGTTGCGCCGCGCGGCGCACCCGATCTTGACCGGAGCGACCGCATGCCCGACGACTATGACGCCGCCCAGCGTTTTGAACTCCGGATGCTGATCCTTCGGATTGCGGTCGCTGGTAAGGAGGCGCAGGCTCGAAGCCGAGATCTCGACCGCCGCCGAACGGCCGATCGTCATCGGAACCGAGGGAACGATCGTCACGGGAATCTTGCGGATCCCGTCCGGCCCGAGTTGAACGCCGAAGTCGTTGTGGTTGATGACCACCTTCCATCCCGCCGGGACTTTCGAGCGGTCGTAGCTGAGGTTGAAGAACTTCGGATGGAGCTTGTCATCGTTGTGCAGCGTGATGATCTGCTCGTGCGGCGCGCCGGGAGCGGCGCTGCCGGCGGCCGGAGCCTCGAAATAGCCGATGTTCTCCTGCTGGCCGTTCCCGTCTTGGTTCCCGAAGATCGTCTCACCCGGGAGGTGATCGATGCGCACGCGCACGCACGAATGGAACGCGAAGGTCCCTTGCGCGATCTGCTGCGGGGTCAGGGTAGCATTCGGCGTCCAGTTGATGAACACGTCGGTATGACCCCCCGGCGGGATCGTCGCCAAGCCCGGGAAATCGGCCGACGTTACCGTGCCGAGCAGCACGAAGCCGTTCGACCCGTTGATGCCGAGCCCGAGCGGGCTGGTGACGTCGAAATGGACGACCACGTTCGTTGCGGAGACCGTCCCGTAGTTTCTCACCCGCGCGTACAGCCGGTTGACCTGGCCGATCGCCGGATCGTCACCGTTTCCCGAGGGAACCGTTCCGCCCAACCCGTCCGACCACGTCGGATACTTGAAGGTGCCGTAGCCGTTCACCGGGCTGTCGACCCAGATGTCCGTCGTCTCGTAGGTGTTGCCGGGCGGCTGCAGCCATGAGTTGATGCCCACATCCGGCTTGTTCGCGTTATCGCTGTACCGGACGGTCACGATGTAGTCGTCGGAGTCCGCTTTCTTGTCGATCGAGATGTACATGCCGTCCGCCACGCTGTGAAAGAGCTGGCCTTCGTGCCAGAGCTTGTCGCGATCGGGATTCCCTTGGATCGTCACCCACGGATCGGTGTTCTCGGTGACCCGTTCGATGAGCACGCCTTCATCGGGGATCCCCGGCGGCGTGAACGCGTCCCGCAGATCGTCGCCGAGCACGCGGCGCCGTGCGCTGATGAGATAGTACGCGCTGCCGACGCCGGTGATGTAGGCCTTGATCGCCTGCGCGTTCGGCTTCGAACCGGGCGCATACTCTTCCGCGTACAGCCCGCGCGTCGCGCCGCCGGTCGCCGGCGTAATCACGAAATACTTCGCATCCGGCAGCCACCCGAACGCGATCGTGCTCTGTTTCTCGAAGACGCCGGTCTGGCCCGGATACTGCCCGTCCATCTGCTCGAAGTTGCTGTTGTAGTCGCTGGGATGCGGCGGTCCGCCGCCTTGCAGCGCGTGCCCGACCTCGTGCGCCCACCGCCCCCACACGGCGATATCGGTACTGCCCGGGTTCTCGCTGAAGATCGCGCAGCCGACCAGCTTGATCGTCGACGAGCCGGGGCCCATGTTGAGGTTGCACTTGTTGCCTTGACCGCGGTGGAACTTGCTCGCGTCCGTCTCCGCCATGATCACGACGACCCCGTCGACGTTGGACCAGTTGAGCCCCGACGGGGCGTTCGCGACCGCATCGTTGAGGACTTGCTGGTACTTTCCGCCGCTCGACAAGTCGCCGCCGGCATCAGGCGGCGTGTCGATGTACGTGCTGCGATTCGACGGCAGTTGAAACAACGTGCTGACTTGCTGGTCGAGGGTGATGTTTCCGTACGAACTGTGCGTCCCCCACAGCGTGTCGAGCTTTCCGAACATCGTCTGCACCTGCGCTTGGGTATAGCGCGAGGTTGCCGTGTAGTCGTGGAAGTACGCGCGCAGCACGATGAGGTGCTTCGCGCCCGAGACGAGCGTCGCACCGCTCGCGACCGGCAGGGCCGCGAGCAGCGCCGCCGCGATGAGCCCCGGAATACGCAAAGGACCGTTCATGGTCACCCCCTGGAAACGACGGGACGAACGTTCGACTTACTAACCGAGAGTAGCACATCGCCTGACGGCACGCCAGGACACCGGTCACAAAGGTCGGGCTCGAGCAGCGCCAAAGCGCGGCGTAACCGTGAAGTTCGGAATCGTCGGCGCCGGTGCGATCGGGCTGACGCTGGGCGCGCAGCTCGCTGCCTGCCACGACGTCCTGATCCTCGCTCGCCGCGCCGAGGTCGCCGGGCTGCTGGAACGCAACGGCATCACCGTCACCGGCGACGGAACGGATCGCACCGTCGCGGTACGCGCGACGGTCGACCCGGCCGCGTTCGGCGATCGCGAGGCCGTGCTGATCGCCGTGAAGGCGCACGCAACGAGCGGCGCCGTCTCGCCGCTGCGCGGCATACTCCGTCCCACTGCGCTCGTCGTCTCGCTTCAGAACGGAATCGACAACGTCCGGTCGGTGCGCGAAGCGCTGCCCGAGGCGCGGATCGTCGCCGGCTCGACGACGCAGGGCGCGATCGCATCGGGTGACGGCCGGGTACGGCCGGTCAACCGGGGAATCACCACCTTTGCACGCTCTGACGACGTCTCGCCGACCAGCGCCGAGATTGCCGGAGCGTTTTCGGCGGCCGGCCTCGACGCGCGGGTCGAGGACGACGTCGACCTGCTGCTGTGGCGCAAGCTGGTGGTAAACGCGGCGATCAATCCCTTGTGCGGGCTGACGGGCCGGACCAACGGCGACGCCGTCGGCGACCCCGACCTCGCGCCGCTCGCGCGCGCGCTGGCGGCCGAGGCGGCGCAGGTCGCCGCGGCGGAAGGGATCGCGATCGGCGATCCGTGGGCCGCGGTCGAAGCGGCGGCGGAGGCGACCGCGGCGAATCGGAACTCGATGCTCCAAGACCTCGACGCCGGCCGCCGAACCGAGATCGATGCGATCAGCGGCGCGATCGTGCAACGCGCCGGCGCGCACGGGATCGCCGTGCCGCTGACCGAGGCGATGCTGCGCCTGGTCCACGCGCGGGAACGGCGGCCGTGAGCCGCCGGCTCGGCGCGGCCGAGATCGCGTCCCGCAAGGGCGCTGCGTTCCCGGTGGTGACCGCATACGACGCGCCGTTCGCGCGCTGCGCCGAGGCCGCGGGGATCGACGTGATCCTGGTCGGCGACTCGCTCGGGATGGTCGTGCTCGGCTACGAGTCCACCACCGCCGTCGAGCTCACCGACATGGTGCGTCACGGCGCGGCGGCGGCGCGCGGTGCGCAGCACGCGCACGTCATCGTCGATTTGCCGTTCGGATCGTACGAGGCGTCGGACGCGCTCGCCGTCGCGAGTTCCGCCGAGCTCGTGAAGCGCGGCGGTGCCTCATCGGTCAAGCTCGAGGGCGGCACGAACGCCGCTGCGCGGATTCGCGCGATCGTCAATGCCGGCATCCCGGTGTGCGCGCACATCGGCGTCTTGCCGCAGACCGCCTCGCTCGGCAGCGGTTTCCGCCTCAAGCGCGAGCGCGATCAGCTGCTGCGCGACGCCGACGCTGTCGCCGAGGCGGGCGCGTTCGCCGTCGTCCTCGAGATGGTCGAGGACGGCCTCGCCGCGGAGATCACGCGGCGCATCGCGATCCCGACGATCGGGATCGGCAGCGGCCCGCACTGCGACGGCCAAGTGCTGGTGCTGCACGACCTGCTCGGCCTCTACCCCGAGTCACCGCCGTTCGCGAAGCAATATGCGACCCTCGCTGCGAGCGCGACCATCGCACTACGCACATACGCGGATGAGGTGCGTGCGCGCGCGTTCCCTGCCGAACGGAAAGCAGCCGCAGCACAGCGCGACGGCAACGGCTACCGGCCCTAGCCCAATGTTCAACCAGTACGACAACGACGACCGCGACGACGCCCGCGCCGTCGTTCCTGAAACGCCGCGCGACCGCCGGCGATTCGTCCTGTTCGGAGTCATCCTCGCCGTCGTCTTCACGGCGGCGATCTTCGTCTTGTACTACACGCACCGAAACATGCTCTGAAGCGCATCGCTAGACACGTTCGAAGATCGTGGCGATGCCCTGGCCCATTCCGATGCACATCGTTGCGAGGCCGTAGCGGGCGCCGCGGCGTTTCATCTCGTGGACGAGGGTCGTCGCGATGCGTGCGCCGCTGCAGCCGAGCGGGTGGCCGAGTGCGATCGCGCCGCCGTTCACGTTGACGATCTCCGGGTCGATGCCGAGCTCGTTGACGCAGGCGACGCTCTGCGCCGCGAACGCTTCGTTCAGCTCGACCAGCTCGAGGTCGCCGACCGCGAGCTTCGCACGCGCGAGCGCCTTGCGCGTCGCGCCGATCGGACCGATCCCCATCACGCTCGGATCGACGCCGAACGTCGCGGAAGTGACGATTCGTGCCAGCGGTTGCCAGCCGTTTTTCTCGGCGGCCTCTGCGCTGCAGACCAACAGCGCAGCGGCGCCGTCGTTGAGCGGTGAGGAGTTGCCGGCGGTCACCGTGCCGTTCGCTTTGAACGCGGGCTTCAGCTTGGCCAGTGCTTCGATCGTGACGTCGGGCCGCGGCGGCTCGTCGGCGGTGAGGTCGAAGCTCTTCTTGCCCTGGTCCACGTGAACCGGGATCAATTCGGCGTCGAACCTGCCGCCCTCGACCGCGGCTTTGCACTTCATTTGGCTGGCGTACGCGAAGCGATCCTGATCCTCGCGGGTCACGTTGAACTGCGCGGCTACGTTCTCGGCGGTCTCCCCGAGCGAGATCGGCGGGTACATCGCGGCCAGCCGCGGGTTCACCATCCGGTTGCCGAGCGTCGTGTCGTGAATCTCGGGCGCGCGGTCGTACGCCTTCTCTGATTTCAGGATCACGAACGGCGCGCGCGTCATCGACTCGGCCCCGCCGGCGACCGCGATATCGATCACGCCGGCCGCGATCGCATGATAGGCGGAGTTGAGCGCCTGGAGCCCGCTGCCGCAGAGCCGGTTCAGCGTGGTCCCGGAGACGCTCGTCGGCAGGCCCGCGAGCAGCGTCGCCATCCGCCCGACGTTGCGGCAGTCCTCACCGGCCTGATTGGCGGCTCCCCAGAACACATCGTCGATGAGTGCCGGATCGACGCCGGTCCTCGCGACGAGCGCCCGGATCGCATGCGCCCCCAAGTCATCGGGTCGGACGGAGGCAAGGGCCCCGCCGTACCGCCCCATAGGCGTACGCATCGCATCGACGATAACAGCTTCCGGCATATAAACTCGAACCCGTTCGCTTCCAGAACCGCCGCGCCTGGGGGCTGGCTCCGCCCAGCCCTACGTCGCCATAGGAATCGGCAGAACACTAATACCGACGCCGAAGCGCTCCTGCACCTCGAACTCGAGATCGGCAACACGAAGGCTCACTTCATGGAGTCGATTCGCTGGAACTGGAACGAAGAAGCTTCAATCCGGTGAGACCGCGATCGCTTGGATCTCCAGGCGCAGCCGCGGGTCCGTCGCGAGCGTGAAGTCGCGTTCCAGCGTCGCCGTACCCGACGCAGCGTCGTACCGGAACTCGTCGATCAGCGAAGCGCGCACGCCGAACACCGCGTCGGATGCCAAGTACCGGTCGCCGGCCGCGTAGATCGCGGTCACCAGCGGGTCGTACCCGTCGGCGGTGATGCGGAAGTGCAGGTGCGCGGGGCGGAAGGTGTGCCGACCCAAACGCTGGAGCATCGCGCCGACCGGACCGTCGGTCGGGATCGAATAGCTCTGCGGCATGACGGTGCGAAACGCGAAGCTGCCGTCGGATTGCGTGCGGACGCGACCGCGGCAGTCGACCGGGTGCTCCGGATGCTGCGAGTCGTAGAGCCCGCCACCGTCGGTCCCCCACACGTCGAGCACGGCGCCGGCGACCCCGCCGCCCGCCGCGTCGCGCACGCGACCGCGCACCGTGAGCGGGACGCCCTCGCCGGCCGCGGCGATGCTTTCGCCGTGCGCGATCTCGGGCGGGTTCTCGGTGTAGAACGGGCCGAGCACCGAGGACTCACTCGCGCCGGTGCTCGCACGGTGCGCAATCTCGTCGACCAGCGAGGTCACGCCGAGGGTATCCGAGAGCATCATGAACTCCTGGCGGAATTCATCGCACGTGTGTCCGGTCGCGGTGAGGAACCGGATCCCGGCCAGCCATTCCGCCGGCGTGAGGCCGACTTCGTCGACGAACGCGTGCAGATGGCGCACCAAGCTGTCGAACACGACCCGCAGCCGTGCGTCCTCGCAGGCGGACGCGCTCGCGAGGACCTCCTCGGTTAGCGCCGACGTTCCGGTCGATCTCATGGGCGGGACTCTAGCATGTTTCTGCAAACCTTGCCAGCGATGGAGACCCTCCAGACCCGCTGCTGCATCGCCGGCGGCGGCCCCGCGGGGATGATGCTGGGCTACCTGCTCGCACGCGCCGGCGTCGACGTCGTCGTGCTCGAGAAGCACGCCGACTTCTTGCGCGACTTCCGCGGCGATACGGTCCACCCGTCGACGCTGCAAGTGATGGCAGAGCTCGGGCTCCTCGACGACTTCCTGAAGCTGCCGCACACCGAGATTCGCGAGATCGGCGGACGCATCAACGGTGTTCCCGCCATGATCGCCGATCTGCGGCATCTGCCGACGCGCTGCAAGTTCGTCGCGTTCATCCCGCAGTGGGATTTCCTGAACTTCCTGGCCGCACGCGGAAAACGGTATCCGGGCTTTGGGGTGCTGATGCGCGCCGAGGTCAGCGATCTGATCGTCGAAGGCGAGCGCGTGACCGGCGTCCGCGCGACGACGCCGGACGGTCCGCGCGAGATCCGAGCCGATCTCGTGGTGGGAGCCGACGGCCGCCACTCCACGGTCCGCGAACGCGCGGGGTTCGCGGTGCAGGATTTCGGCGCCCCGATCGACGTGCTCTGGATGAGGCTCTCGAAACACCCCGGCGATTCCGGGTCGGTGCTCGGCTACTTCGACGCCGGGCAGCTCTTGGTGACGCTCGACCGCGGTGACTACTGGCAGTGTGCGTTCGTGATCCCGAAGGGCGGCTTCGATGCGTTGCGCGCCGGGGACATTCAGGAGCTGCGCGACGAGATCGCCGGCCTCGCGCCCTTCTTGCGCGACCGCACCGGCGAACTCCGCACCTGGGACGACGTACGTTTGCTCACGGTCGTCGTCGACCGGCTGCGCACGTGGCATCGTCAGGGACTGCTGTGCATCGGCGACGCCGCGCACGCGATGTCGCCGATGGGCGGGGTCGGGATCAATCTCGCGGTCCAGGACGCCGTTGCCGCCGCCAACATCCTGGCGGCGCCGCTGCGCGCGGCGACCGTGACCGAGCGCGATCTGCACGCCGTGCAGCGGCGACGGATGTTTCCGATCCGCGTTACGCAAGCCGTGCAGGTCTTCGCGGCCGCGCGCATCTTCGGCGGGATCGTCCCCGGCGCACCGCGTCCGAGGTCGCGTTCCGGTTCGCTGCCGTGGCCGATCCGGTTGCTCCAGACGTTTCCGTATCTGCGGCGCTTCCCCGCCCTGTTCATCGGGGTCGGCGTGCGCCCCGAGCACGTGCGCACACCGGAAGCGGCTATGCCGAAATCCGTCTGACCGGATCGATTCCGAGATCGGCGGCGAGCGCGTCGAGGTCGTCGATGACGGGACCGATCAGCGGGATGCCGTCGCGCCGGTACGCGATCTCGTTTTCGTGCTCGATCTCGCCGGCGACGTAGACGCGCGACTGACCGGGCGCCGCAGCGCTCGCCTTGAACGTGCGCAACTCGCGGTCCATCGCGGCTTTGAACTCGCCGAGCTCGCGCAGCGCGCCGATGTCGATCGCACCGAAGAAATGCGAGGTGATCCCCGACGGTGCATCCGGGCCTTCGGTGAGCGTGAGCGCGGCGCCGAACCAGCCCGCGGCCAGCACGCCGGTCAGGATCTCCGCGAGCGCGCCGAGGCCATAGCCCTTGTGGCCGCCGTTCTCGGTGCCGAACCCGCCGAGCGGGAGCAGCGAACCATGATGGCGTGCGGCCGGGTCAGTCGTCGGATTGCCGTCATCGTCGACCGCCCAGCCGGGTTTCAGCGCGAGCCCCTTCCGCTCGTAGACCTCGAGCTTCCCGTAGGTGACGGTCGTCGTCGAGAAGTCGAGCACGAACGGCGGTTCTTCACCGGCCGGGACGGCGAACGCGAATGGGTTCGTCCCCTGCATCTTCGTGCTGCCGAAGGTCGGGACGGCGAAGTGCGCCGAGTCGGTCGTGCAGATGCCGATCATGTCGTAGTCGAGCGCCATCATCGCGTAGTAGCCCGCGATCCCGTAATGGTTCGAGTTGCGCACCGCGGTGAACGCGATCCCCGCCGCGCGCGCCTTGTCGATCGCGCGCGTCATCGCCAAGTGCGAGGCGGGATGGCCGAGCCCGTTGTCGGCGTCGAGCAGCAGCGCGGTCGCGCTCTCGCGCACGATCTCGTAGCGCGGCTCAGCCTTGATGCGTCCGTTGCGGATGCGGTCGACGTAGAACCAGCGCAGCCGCGCGACGCCGTGCGACTCGATCCCGCGCCGGTCGGCCGCGACCAGGATCTCGGCGACGGTCCGCGCCTGCCGCTCGTCGACGCCGACGCGGCTCAGCGAGCGCTCGACGAACGTCATCAGATCGTCTTCACGCACGCGCACGGTCTCAGTCAATGGTGAACCTCTCCAGCTTTTCGATGCCCAGGCGCCCGGCCATCGCGTCGATCGCTTCCCAGACTTTCGGATCGATCGGGACGCCTTCGCGGCGGAAGCGCTCGGTGTTGGCGCGCTCGGGCTCGCCCGGCGTGAGGACGCGCTCGGCGCCTGGCGCGGCCGCGCTCTGCTCGAACGTGCGCAGCTCGCGCGCGAGATCACGTTCGAACGCGGCTGCGTCGCGCAGCGCGTCGATGCGGAACGCGCCGAAGAAGTGGCCCACGGTGCCGCCGTGCAAGCCGCGTTCGTCGAGCCGCAGCGAGGTTCCGAACATCCCGCCCGAGAGGACGCCGCACAGGATCTCGACCAGCGCGCCGAGCCCGTAGCCCTTGTGGCCGCCGTTCTCGGTGCCGTAACCGCCGAGCGGCAGCAGCGCGCCGCCGGTCATCGCGGTCGCCGGATCGAGCGTCTCGCGGCCGTCGGCGTCGACCGCCCAACCCGGCTTGAGCGGCTTGCCCTTGCGCTCGCTGACCTCGAGCCGTCCGAAGGTGACGCCGGTCGTCGCCATGTCGAGCACGTACGGCGGATGCCCGTTCGCCGGGATGGCGACCGCGATCGGATTCGTTCCCTGCGTCTTCTGCCGCCCGAACGTCGGCACGGCGAGGTGGGTCGAGTTCGTCATCGAGATCCCGATCATGCCGTGGTCGAGCGCCAGCATCGCGTAGTATGCCGCGATCCCGTAGTGGTTCGAGTTGCGGACCGTCGCGAACGCGATCCCGCTGGTCTGCGCCTTCTCGATCGCTTTTCGCATCGCGAAGATCCCGGCCGGATGGCCCAGCCCGTTCCCCGCGTCGAGCGCGAACTGCGCCGGCCGGTCGGAGATCGCCGTGTAGGTGGGACGCGCGTTGACGACGCCGGCCTCGATCCGCCGCACGTAGAACGTCTCGAGCCGCGCGATCCCGTGCGACTCGACGCCGCGCAGATCGGCCGCGACCAGGACGTCGGCGACCTCTCCGGCGTCGGATTCGCTCACCCCGACCGCGCGCAGCGCGCGCACGATGAAATCGTGCTCGGCGGCCTCGCGGGTTCGGATCTTGGACGGTTCCTCGCCGATCATCGCTCGCCGGTTTGGCGCCGGAACGACCGGGACCTCGCGCTCGAGCGCGGCCGGAGGGAGCGCCGTGCGCGCGCGGAAGGACGCGCCGTGAAACGCGCGACGTTCGTCCGGCTCGGTGCCGCCGCGTTCGCGGCGACCGGAGCGGTTGGCGCGCGAGCGGCTGCCGCGCAGCCGGCGGCCCTCGCGCGGCCGCTCGTTCCGGTGAGCGCGTCGCTCGACCGGGTGACACGGACGACGGTCGGGCTGCGACCGTATCGCGCCGGCGGTTTCGTCCTGCGCGCCGAGGGCGTGAACGGCAAGACGATCGTGCACGATTACGGCCACGGCGGCGGCGGAATGTCGCTCTCGTGGGGGACGGCGCTGCTCGCGGCCGAGCTCGCGCTGCAGACCGAGAAGCGTTCCGCCGCGGTCGTCGGCTGCGGCGTCATCGGCCTGACGACGGCGCGCGTGCTGCAAGATGCCGGTTTCGCGGTGACGATCTACGCGCGCGACCTCCCGCCTGCGACGACCTCGAACATGTCGGGGGCGCAGTGGACGCCGACCTCCGTCTTCGAAGCGGCGCGCGTCGGGGACGCGTTCCGCGCGCAGTTCGTGCGCGCCGCCAACCTCGCGAACCGGCGCTATCAAACACTGCTCGGCGAAGACTACGGCGTGCGCTGGATCGAGAACTACTACTGCCACGACGGCCCCGAGTTTTCTTTTCTGTCCTCCGCGGAGACACGACCGATCAGCCATCTCTACCCGGAGGTCGAAACGTACGGCCCAGGTCAGCACCCCTTTCCGACACCCTACGCGACGCGGTTCCTCACGATGCTGATCGAGCCGAACCGCTACTTACGCTCGTTACAGCGCGATTATCTGCTGCGCGGCGGACGAATCATCGCCCGCGCGTTCCCGAATGCGACCGCGTTGCTCGCTCTGGACGAACCGCTGATCATGAACTGCACCGGGCTCGGGGCCAAAGAGCTCTTCGCCGACGAGCAGCTCGAACCGGTCCGCGGCCAATTGACCGTGCTGGCGCCCCAGCCCGCGGTCGACTACCTCACGCTCCACGGGAACCGCTACATGTTCCCGCGCAGCGACGGCATCGTTCTCGGCGGCACGTTCCAGCACGGCGCGACCAGCCTCGAACCGGATCAGCCGACGGTCGAGCGCGTCGTCGCCGACCATGCCGCGTTCTTCAACGCGATGCGCCGCTGACGCCTCAGAGCGCGCGCAGCCGGTGCAGGTGTTCCACTACCGCCGCCAAGAGGCGGTCGGCGGCGTATTCGTCGTAGTGGGCGCGGTCGTAGCACAGCGCGAGCCAGCAGCGGCCGCCGGCGATCGCGCCGGGTGCGAGGATCGCGGGTTCGCCCGGTGCGACCAGCGGAAAGGCGAGCAGCGTTCCCGTCGCGCCGACGTTCGTGACCGAGGCGGCGGCGCCGCCGACGTCGGTCGCCGTGAGCGCGTTCGTGCGCGCGCGCTCTGCGAGGTCGGCGATCCGTACCGCGATATCGTGCAGCGATGCGTCGCGAGCGTCGGGCACGACCGGGACGACGAGCCCGCCGGGGATCTCCACCGCGACGCCGATGCGATCGGCCTCGAGCGCCTGCGCAAACGCTTTGACGAAGTACGCGGTCCACGAGACGCCGCGCCGCTCGATCGCGCTCAGGTCGACCAGCGTCGCGCACGAGCCTTGCGCGATCGTCGCGCGCGCTTCGGTCATCCGCTCGGCGATTCGTTTGCGCATCGCGCCGAGGCCGCCGCTCTTCGGTGCCGCTGGTGTTGGCGGCGCGATCGGGCGCGAAACCGCGGTGTGTACGCCCTCCTCGCCGGCGAAGCGCGCCAGCACCTGACCGACCTCGGCGTGCTCGCCTTCGCCGACGAGAATCTCGGCAAGGACGCCGTCGCACGGCGACTCGACGTCGGTGTTCACCTTGTCGGTCTCGACCGCGAACAGCGGCTCGCCGCGCTGGACCGCATCACCGGGGCGCTTGTACCAGGCGGAGACGACGCCCTCGACGAGCGTGTCAGCCAGGCGCGGAAACTCCACGTTCACGATTCCCGCCCTTCGACAAGCTCAGGATGACGGAGGGGGGTGGCGCGCGCTCCGGGATCGGGGTGCGCTGAGCGCGCTCCGAGATCGGGGTGCGCGGCGCTTTCGGCGGCGGTTTTGAAGGCGGCGAGGAAGCGGCCGGCGTCGGCGCCGTCGACGGCGCGGTGATCGACCGCGCACGCGACGTAGGCGCGGCCGTCGCGGACCGCGCCGATGCGCACGGCCGCGGTTTGGCCGGGGCGCACGAACGGGACCGCGAGATCGCTGCCCTCGCGTCCGTAGTCGACCAGCGTGATCGTGCCGCCGCCGCGCGCCGGCGCCGACGGGCCGAGATCGAGATCGACGACGACCTCGTCGTGCTCGACGATCCCGCTCCAGGCGAAACTCGCGTTGCAGCGCGGGATCACGCGCGCCGCTTCGACGACCGCGGCGAGGGCAAGGCGGGTGTGTTCTTCCGGCAGCGCGACCACAACGACGCTCGATGCTTGCGGGATGCCGGGATCGAACGCGGCGCGCGCGGAGCGATGCGCGCGCGGGCGCGCGACGAGTCGCAGCAGCGCGTCACGGATCGTCGCGCGGTTCGGCAGCACGGCGTCTTCGAGCTGGTCGTCGACCGGTATCCCCGGGATGTCCGGCATCGCGACCCGCACCGGCGGCACGTCGAGCAACCCGGCCTCGGCGGCCAGCGCGCAGAGTTCCGCACCGAGCCCCATCGTGATCGTGTCTTCGTGGACGACGCAGAGGCGCCGCGTCTTGGCGAGCGAGGCGAGGATCGTCTCGCGATCGAGCGGCGCCAGCGTGCGCAGGTCGACGACCTCGGCGTCGATCCCCTCGTTCGCGACCGTCTCGGCGACGGCGAGCGATTCGTGCAGCATCATCCCCCAGGCGATCACCGTCACGTCGCGGCCTTCGCGCGCGATCGCGGCGCGCCCGATCGGCACCACGTACTCGCCCTCCGGGACCGGCCCCCGGATCGCGCGGTAGGTTCGCTTGTGCTCGAGCACCAGCACCGGATCGGGGTCGCGGATCGCCGCGATCAGCAGCCCCTTCGCGTCGGCGGGCGTCGACGGCGCGACGACCTTCAATCCCGGCGCGTGCGCGTAGAACGCCTCGACGCTCTGCGAATGGTACGGTCCGCCGCGGAACCCGCCGCCGTACGCGGTGCGCAGCACCATCGGACACGACCAGTCGCCGCCGGTCCGCCAGCGGATCTTCGCCGCCTCGCCGACGAGATGGTCCATCGCGGCGTGGATGAAGTCGGCGAACTGGATCTCCGCGACCGGGCGCAGCCCGCGCATCGCGAGACCGACCGCGACGCCGGCGATCACCGTCTCGGCCATCGGCATGTCGACGACGCGCGCCGCGCCGAAGCGCTCGAACAAACCTTCGGTTGCGCGGAAGACGCCGCCGAGCTTGCCGACGTCCTCGCCGAGGACGAGGACATGCTCGTCGCGCGCCATCTCCTCCGCCAGCGCCTCGCGCACGGCCTCGATCACGGTCAGCTCACGCATAGGTGTGCTCCGCCACCGTCGCTGGATCGCCGAGCGGCTGCGCCTCCGCCCACTCGGCAGCCTCCGCCGCAAGCGCTGCGTTCTCGGCGTCGACCTGCGCGGCGAACTCCGCCGTGACGAGCGCGCGCGCGCGGGCGAGCGGATCGCGCGCCGCGCGCTGCGCCTCGAGCTCGGCGCGGTCGCGGTAGCGCGAGTCGTCGTCATTCGAGGTGTTCGGCATGAACCGCACGCAGGCGGCGTCGATCAGGGTCGGACCCTCCCCGGCCCGCGCGCGTGCGAACGCCGCGCTCGCCGCGGCGTGCATCGCCTCGACGTCGCTGCCGTCGACGGCGATCCCGGGCATCCCGTAGCCTTCAGCGCGCGCCACCAGCGTCGGCGTCGCGTACTGATCCTCGCGGCGCACCGATTGCGTCCATCCGTTGCGGTGCACGACGAAGACGCACGGCAGCTTGTGGATCGTGGCGACGTTCATCGACTCGTGCGCCTCGCCTTTCTGCGCGCCGCCGTCACCGAACGCGATCACCGTCACGCTGCCGTCGCCGAGCAGCTTCGAGCCCCACGCGCAGCCGACGCCGTGGCTGCAATGGTTCGGCTGCGGCCCTTGCTGCGAGAGGACGTGCAGCGCGCGCGATCCGAAGTGCGCGTAGGGCTGGCGGCCGCGCGCGTTCGGGTCGGACGGCCGCGAGAAGAAGCACAGCATGACGTCGCGCGGCGGCATCCCGAGCACCAGCAGCGCGGCCAGGTCACGGTAGTGCGGGGCGAGCCAATCGACGCCGGGCCGCATCGCCAGCGCGTAGCCGGTCCCGATCGCTTCGTGGCCGCTGCACGGCACCGCGAAATGCGCGCGGCCCGCCCGGGCGAGCCGCCACATGCGCTCGTCGAGCGCCCGCGCGAGCGAGAGCGCGCGATACGCTATTTCGCGATCGTAAACTTGCCGTTCTCCACCTGTGTGAGGACCAGCGAGAACACCGAGAGCCCGTTGTGGTCGCCGCCCGACATGCGGAACTGACCGGTCACGCCGAGGTAATCGGTGCGTTCGAGCGCTTGACGCACCTTCTCACCGTCGGTCCCCTTCGCGTGCTCGAACGCCTGCTTCAGGATGTAGACGCTGTCGTAGCCGAAGCCGCCGAAGATGCTCACCGGAGCGTCCTTCGGATAGTCTCGAACGAACGCAGCGATGTAGTGGTCGAGCAGCTTCTTCTGCGGGTCCTTCGGCGCGAGCGAGTCGGCGACGTTGATCTTCGTGCTGGCGATGTACGCACCGTTCAGCGCCGCGCCGGCCTGCTGCGGGAACACGCCGGTCGCCGCACCGTCGGAGTAGTAGATCGGCAGGCTCATCCCGAGCTCGCGGTAGGCCTTGATGATCACCGCGGCCGACGGGAGCGTCGTCCAGGCGACGATCGCTTCGGCGTTGGACGCTTTGATGTGGGTGAGCTGCGTCGTCGCATCGCTGGCGCGCGCGTTGATCGCCTCGGCGTCGACGACCTCGAAGCCGAAGGCACGACCGGCGTCCTTGAAATGCGAGAGCCCGGTCTTGCCGTAGTCGTCGTCGCGGTAGATGACGGCGACCTTCGTCGTCTTCTTCTTTCGCATGTACTCTTGCATCGCTTGCGCGACGTGGAAGTCGGTGATCGGCATCTTGAAGACCCACTGGCGGTCGGCGACCGGCTCGATCACCTGCGAGCTCGAGGCGAGCGAGACCAGCGGCACCTTCGCGCCCTGCGTCAGCGGGATCATCGCAAGCGAGGTCTGCGTGAGCGACGAACCGATCAGTGCGGCCGGATGCTGGTCGAGCAGCTTGCGCACGGCGTTGACTGCGGTCGTCGGATTCGACTCGTCGTCGATGATCGATACCTGCAGCTGATGCCCGTTCACCCCGCCGGCCTTGTTGATCTCGTCGACCGCCATCTGGATGCTGTCGGCCTCGGGCCGGCCCAGTGTCGCGCCCGGCCCGCTCTCGGAGACGACGGCGCCGATCAGGTACGGCTCACCCGCCGCACCGGCAGGCGGCGGCGGTGTCGCCGAGACGACGATGAACGTTGCGAGCGCGAGGGCGCCGAGACGGGTGAGGGTCGAACGCAGCACACGGGCCTCCTTCTGAATCATGCGCAAAGGCTTCTGCGAGCGGGCCGGTTCACCCGCGGTTCAGCTATGGGACTCCAAGTAGACCTTGCGAGCCGACTGCGCGAGCTCTTCGGAGGTCTCGGTCCCGACGATCCGGCCGCGCTGCATCAGGTACGCACGCCCGCAGATCCGCGCGGCGAGGCGCAGGTTCTGCTCGACCAGCAGGATCGTGACGCCCCGCTCGGCGAGGCGCGCGAGCGCGCCGAAGTTCTCCGCGCGCACTTTGGGCGCGAGGCCGAGGCTCGGTTCGTCGAGGAGCAACAGCTCCGGCTTCGCCATCAGCGCCCGCCCGATCGCGACCATCTGCTGCTCGCCGCCCGAGAGCGAGCCGGCGATCGCGTCCCGGTAGCGCACGAGCGCGGGGAAGAGACCGAACACGTCGTCCAGATCGGCGTCGAGCTGGGCGCGTTTCGCGCGGCGCGCGTACGCGCCCATCAGCAGGTTCTCGCGCACCGTGAGCGGAGCGAAAATCCCGCGCCGTTCCGGGACCAGCGCGATGCGGTGGCCGACGCGCTTCTCCGGCGACAGAGCGGTGACGTCCGTGCCGTTGATGCGGATGCGGCCCGACTTCGGCGGGACGAGCCCGGTGATCGAGCCGACCAGCGTCGTCTTGCCGGCGCCGTTCGGGCCGACGATCGCGACCGTCTCGCCGCGCCGCACGGTCAGGCTCACGTCCCACAACACCTGGACGCGCCCGCGAATCGTCGAGATCCCCTCGACCTCCAACACCGGCGCAGTCATTCCAGCGCGTCCCCGATGTACGCGTCGATCACGAGCGGGTCGACTGCGACCGCTTGCGGCGTGCCTTCGGCGATCTTGCGGCCGTGGTCGAGCACGACGACGCGGTCGGCGACGGCGAGCAGCTCGCCGACGGCGTGCTCGACGAGCAGCACCGCCACGCCGCTCGCGCGGGCGGCGCGGATCGAGGCCAGCACCGCCTCGATCTCGTCGGGGTTGAGGCCCGAGAGCGGTTCGTCGAGCAGCAGCACTGCGGGCGAAGCGGCGAGCGCGCGCGCCAACTCGAGCAGCCGTTCTTCACCGAACGCGAGCGATTCGGTCGCGCGGTCGGCCATCGCCGCGATCCCGGCGCCGGCGAGGATCGTGTCGGCGCGTTCGCGCAGCGCGGTGTCTTCGCGCCGCCGGCCTGCGGTTCCGAAACCGCACCGCACCAGCTCACGCCACGGCGCGGGCGGATACGTTCCGCCGAACTCGCGCGCCGCGAGCGCGACCTCGACGCTCTCACGCACGGTGAGGCCCCAGAACATCACCGGGGTCTGAAACGTGCGCGTCACGCCGAGCGCCGCGACGTCCTCGACGCGGCGGCCGGTCAGCCGCGCGGCGCCCAGCGTGACCTCGCCCGAGGTCGGCCGCTGCACGCCGCTGATCACGTTGAACAGCGTCGTCTTCCCGGCGCCGTTGGGGCCCATCACGCCCAGCACCTCTGCAGTGCGCGCGCTGAACGTCACATCGTCGACCGCGACCACGCCGCCGAACCGCATCGTCACGCCGCGCACCTCGAGCGTCGTTGTGGCGGCCGCGATCGCGCTCACGCGCGCCGCACCGCGCGCCCGAGCAGACCCTGCGGGCGCAGCACCAGGACGAGCACGAGGATGAGAAAACCGACCCCTTGTTCCCAGCCGGTCGAGATCAAACCGCCGGCGAGCTTTTCGATGATCCCCAGCACGAAACCGCCGACCAGCGCGCCGGGCAAACTGTCGAGCCCGCCGAGGACCGCCGCGACGAACCCCGCCAGGCCCAGCGTCAAGCCCATGTCGTACGTCGCGCTGGTGATCGGCGCGACCACGACGCCGCCCAGCCCGCCGATCGCGGCGGCCGCGACGAAGCTCCAGAACGCGAACGTGCGCAGCGGGATGCCGAACGTCGAGGCGATCGGCGGGTTCGCGACCGCGGCGCGCACCGCGGTTCCGGCGTACGTGTGCCGGAAGAACAGATATAGCGCCGCAAACACGAGCACGTCGGTCAGCAACACCCACAGCGTCTGCGGCGAGAGCACCCCGCCGAGCACGTTCACCGACGCGCCGCCGGTGAACGCCGGCAGGCTCAGCGGGTTCGTTCCCCAGACGAGCAGACCGAGACCGCGCAGCGCGACGTCGAGCCCGAGCGTGATGAAGATCAGCGTCACGCCGGTCGCGGCGCGCGCGGGGCGGATCGCGAGCAGATAACACAGCGCGCCGGCGGCCGACGCGGCGACGACGGCGATCGCCGACGCTTCGAACACCGGCATCCCGCCGGTCGCAAGCGCCGACGCCGTCATCGCGCCGATCATCGCGAACTCGCCCTGGGCGAAGTTGATCATCCCGGTGACTTGATAGATCAGCACGAACCCGGCCGCGATCAGCGCGTAGATCGCGCCCGCGGCGATGCCGGCGAGCACGTACTGCCAGATCTGCGCGATCACGTGCGCGCCTCGCCCAAACGGCTGGTGATCCCGCGCGGCAGCAGGATCAGCATCGCGATCAGGATCACGCCGAGGAAGAACTGCTGGAAGTCGCCGCGCGCGCTCGGCAGCACAATCGGCACGACGTTCTGCAGGATCTGCCCGAGCGCGACGACGACCGCGGCGCCGATCACCGCGCCCCACAGGCTGCGGATCCCGCCGATCACCGACATCAGCACGAAGTTCACCGAGAGCAAGAAGCTGAACGAGGTCGGGTCGATGTAGCTGAACGAGGAGGCGTAGACGGCGCCCGCGACGCCGGCGTACACCGCGCTCAGCACGAACGTCTGCCGCTTCAGCCGGTCGGAGTCGACGGCCAGCGCCTGCGCGCCCAGCTCGCCGGCCGAGATCGCGATCAGCGTGCGGCCGAACGTCGAGCGCACGACGTTCCCAGCGAACCAGATCCCGAGCGCGACCAGCGCCCACGCGAGGACGGCGTACGCGCGCTGATCGAACGCGAACGTCCCGATCGCGAAGCCCGGGATGTCCTTGAACCCCGACGAGCCGCCGATGAACTCCCACTCGTTGAACACGACGTTGATGACGATGCCGAGCGCGAGCGTCGCGAGCGCGAGCAAATTCTCACGCAGCCGCAGCGCGATGAAGCTCAGCACGTACGCAACCAGCGCTGCGACGAGCGCGCCCGCGATCATGCCGAGCCACGGCGTGACGTGTCCCTTCACCGCGAGCGCCGCCGACGTGTACGCGCCGATCCCGACGAACGCGGCCTGCCCCAGCGAGACCTGTCCCGCATACCCCATGAACAGGTTGAGCCCGATCGTGACGAGCGCGTACAGCCCGATCTGCGTCAGCAGCCCCGTATAGTAGGACGGCAAAACCCAAACGAGCAGGACGACGATCAGCACCAAGCCGAGGGCGATCGGGCCGTAACCCGCCTGCGGAACGCGTGACATCAAGACACGGTCCCATTCCTATTGCCGTATCGTCCAACCCTGCCGCATCCGCGCTCGGAGGTACGGACGCTGTGGGATATCGAAAGCGTGACGCCGCGAAAAAAACGCGCAGGCTGCATCGGCCGCGCGGGGAACGACCGCGTAGTGACCACCGCTTCGTCGCCGCTTTCGCGTCCGTGGGATCTGCGCGGCGTCTCGCTGATGGCGTTCGCGCACGGTGCGAGCGATCTGTACTCGGGCATCTTGCCGTTCGTGATCTTTTTCGACGTCACGCGCGCCGGGCTGCCGGCGTGGTGTCAGGGCGCGCTCGCGTTCGCGTGGTATCTCACCAGCTCGATCGCGCAGCCGCTCGTCGGTGCCTACAGCGACCGGCGCGGCCACTGGTGGTTCTTGCCGGCGTCGGTCGCGCTCACCGCGCTTGCCGTGTCGGCGACGGCCGCGGCGACCTCATTGCCGGTCTTGGTCGCGTTCGTCGTGCTCGGCGGAATCGGCTCGGCCGTGATGCACCCGGAAGCCGGGCGGTACTCGGCGCTGCTCGGCGGCAACAAGCGCGCGTCGGCGATCTCAATCTTTCAGATCGGCGGTCAGATCGGCTACGGCCTCGGACCCCTCGTCGCCGCCGCGCTGCTCGCACGATCGGGTGCCGCCAGCATCATCGCGATGAGCGTTCCGGGCGTCCTCGCCGCACTCGCGGTCGCGACCGTGCTCCCCTCGTTCGCGCGCGACGCCGATGCCGCCTCGCCACGCCGCATTCCGGGCGAAACGGCGCACTCGCCGGCGCCGATCGGCACGATCGCGCTGCTGGTCGCCAGCACCGGGTTACGCTATCTCACCGGCGCCTCGTTCGCGTTCTATCTGCCGAACCTGCTGACCGCACGCGGGCTGCCGCTCACCGCCGCCGGCGCGATCGTCACGGCGTTCCTGGTCGCCGCGGTGCTCGGACTCTACGCCGGCGGCGCGCTCGCCGACCGCTTCGGCCACGCGCGCGTCGCGATCACGGGGCTCGTGGTGTCCGTGCCGCCGCTCGTCGGCGGACTCGTGCTGCACGGGTCGCTCGCGATCGTCTTGCTGCTGCTCGGCAGCGCCCTGCTCTCCGTGCAGAACGCGCCCGGTGTCGCGCTCGCGCAATCGCTGATGCCGCGCAATCTCGGCACGGCCCTCGGTTTGATGAACGGCGTCGCGTTCGGCATCGGCTCGCTCGGCGTCGCGCTGATCGGATTCGTGGTGACCCAATCCGGGCCGGACGCGGCGCTGATCCTGGTCGCTTTCGCGCCGCTCCTCGCCGCGATCGCCTATGCGATCGTCGGCGTTCGTACAACTCGTCCGGCTACGTCGTCGTCGGGAAGGTGAACTCCGGACCCGAGCGGGTTTCCGGCCAGCGCATCGTGATCGTTTTCAGGCGCGTGTAGAAGCGGACGCCTTCGGCGCCGTGGATCGCGTGGTCGCCGAAGAGCGAGCGCTTCCAGCCGCCGAACGAGTGGAACGCCATCGGGACCGGGATCGGAACGTTGATCCCGACCATCCCGATCTGCACGCGATGCGCGAACGTGCGCGCCGTGCCGCCGTCGCGGGTGAAGATCGCGACGCCGTTGCCGAACGGGTGCTCGTTGCACAGGCGCAGCGCTTCGTCGACCGAGTGTACGCGAACGATGCCGAGGACCGGCCCGAAGATCTCATCGCGGTAGATGCGCATCTCCGGCGTGACGCGGTCGAACACGGAACCGCCGAGGAAGAACCCCTCACCCCAGCTCGCATCGCGCGACGCGCGGCCGTCCACGACGAGCGTCGCGCCTTCCTCGACGCCCGCATCGACGTACGAGCGAACCTTGGCGTAGTGCTCGCCGGTGACCAGCGGCCCCATCTCGACATCCGGCGCGGTCCCCGGCCCGACGCGCAGCTCGCGCACCCGCGCACCGAGCCGTTCGATCAGCGCGTCGGCGGTCTCGTCACCGACCGCGACGGCGACGGAGATCGCCATGCAGCGCTCGCCGGCCGAACCGAACGCGGCGCCCATCAGCGCGTCGACCGCCTGGTCGAGGTCGGCGTCCGGCATTACGACCAGATGGTTCTTCGCCCCGCCGAGCGCTTGAACGCGCTTGCCGTTCTGCGTCCCGGTGCGATAGACGTACTCGGCGATCGGCGTCGAGCCGACGAAGCTGATCGCGGCCACATCCGGATGCGCGAGCAGCGCGTCGACGGCCTCGCGGTCGCCGTGCACGACGTTGAAGACGCCGTCCGGGAGTCCCGCCTCGCGCAGCAGCTCGGCGAGCGCGACCGCCGCCGACGGATCCTTCTCGCTCGGCTTGAGCACGAACGTGTTCCCGCACGCGAGCGAGATCGGGAACATCCACATCGGCACCATCGCGGGGAAGTTGAACGGCGTGATCCCGACGCACACGCCGAGCGGCTGCCGCACCGCGACGCTGTCGACCTCGCGCGCGACGTTCTCGGTGACGTCGCCCTTGAGCAGGTGCGGGATGCCGCAGGCGAACTCCACGACCTCGAGACCGCGCTGCACTTCACCGCGCGCGTCGGCGAGCGTCTTGCCGTGCTCGGCGGTGATCAGCGCGGCGATGCGATCGATGTCGCGCAACAGCAGTTCGCGGAAGCGGAACAGCACGGTCGCACGGCGCAGCGGCGGCGTCTCCGACCACTCCGGCAACGCCGCGCGCGCAGCACGGACCGCGGCATCGACCTCGTCCGCCCCGGCGAACGCGACGCGCCGCGCGAGCTGCCCGGTCGCCGGGTCGAAGACGTCCCCGGACCGGCCGGATGCGCCCTCGACGGAGCGCCCCCTGATGAAGTGCCCGAGCGTGGTCAGCGGCATCGTCTGCATGGGTCACTCTGCGCTCGGCCCGGGGAAGGAACCTCCCGGCGCCGGGTGAAGGCTCGGCGACCTTTCCGTTGCCAGCAGGAGGGCAGCCGGTGGACGACATCGCGCGCCTTAGGAATATCGCCATCGTCGGACCGCACCATGCGGGCAAGACGACGCTGGTCGAAGCGCTGCTCGCGCACTGCGGGGCGATCCCGCGGAGGGGGTCGGTCCGCGACGGGACGACGACCACCGACTGCGAGCCCGAAGCGATCGACCACCTCCAATCCGTCTGCGTCGGGTTCGCGCACACGGCGTGCGGACCGGTCGAGCTGACCCTCGTCGACACGCCCGGATTCATCGACTTCTTCGAGGAGACGAAGACCGTGCTGGCCGCGGTCGACGCGGCGGTGATCGTGATCGACGCTGAACCCGATCGCGTCGCCCAAACGGCCGGGATCGTGGAACACCTGGAGATGCGGAAGACGCCGCATCTTTTTTTCGTCAACAAGCTCGACAAGCCGGGCGCTAATTTTGACGGAACGCTGGCCGCGCTGCGCGAGGCCTACGGCCCGCACGTCGTCGCGATGCAGCTCCCGATCGGCGGCGGCCCGACGTTCAGCGGCTACGTCGATCTCACCAACCGCACCGCGCACGCCGGGGACGACTCGCCCGCCGAGATGCCCGCCGCGATGCAATCGGCGGTCGAGGCACAGCGCACGATCTTGCTCGAAGCGCTCGCCGATTTCGACGATACGCTGATGGAAGAACTGCTCGACGGCAAGGACCCGGCGCAGGAAGAGATCGAGCGCGACCTGTGCGAGGACTGCGCGCACGATCAGGTGATCCCCGTCCTCGTCGGCAGCGCGGAGAAGAACGCCGGCGTCACGGCGCTGGTCGGCGCCGTCGGCCGGCTCTTCCCCTCACCCGCGACCGAGCCGCGCAAGGACGTCGACGGCCGGCCGGTCGTGCCGCGCCCCGACGGTCCGGTCGTCGCGCAAGTCTGCAAGACGATCGTCAACCAGCAGCAGGGGAAACTCTCGGTGGTGCGCGTTTTCACCGGCACGCTGAGCGGATCGACGCCGCTGGTGAACGCCTCGCGCAACGGCGCGACCGTCCGGCTCTCCGGGATCGCGCGCCTCTTCGGCAAGAAGCAGGAGCCCGTCCAGTCGGCCGGACCCGGCTCGATCGTCGCGCTCGCGCGCTTGGACGGCGTCTGCACCGGCGACACGCTCAGCTCGCCGAACGCCGGCGTGCTGATGCCGACGGTACCGCTCGCGGAACCGCTGTTCGCCGTCGCGATCGCGCCGGCGCAGCGCCTCGACGAAGCGAAGCTCTCGCAGGCGCTCGCACGGCTCATCGATGAGGATCCCGCGCTGCGCGTCGGCCGAGCCGAGTTCACCAACGAGCTGCAGCTGCTCGGGAGCGGCGAGACGCACGTTTCGACCGCGACCGAACGGCTCTCGCGCAAGTTCAACGTCGAGGTCAAGACGCACGCGCCCTCGATCGCGTACCGCGAGACGATCCAGAGCTCGACCGAGATCCATTCGCGCTACAAGCACCAGACCGGCGGACACGGTCAGTTCGCCGACGTCAAGCTGCGGTTCGAGACGCGCGAACGCGGCAACGGCGTGACGTTCGCCGAAAAGATCGTCGGCGGCGTCGTGCCGCGGCAGTTCTTCCCGGCGGTCGAGAAGGGCGTGCGCGAAGCGCTCGCCACCGGCGGGCCCCACGGCTTCCCGGTCACCGACCTGCACGTCACGCTCTACGACGGCGCGTTCCACGACGTCGACTCGAGCGAAGCCTCGTTCAAGACCGCGTCGAGCATGGGCGTGCGTGACGCGCTGCACAAACTCGGCACGGTCGTGCTCGAGCCGCTGATGCGCGTCGAGACCACCGTACCCTCGCCGTTCCTTTCGGCGGCGGTCTCGCAGCTGACGGCGAAACGCGGCCAGATCCTCGGGTTCGAGCCGGCCGACAAGGCGAACTGGGACCGTATCGTCGCGCTCGTGCCGCAGTCCGAGCTGGGGCGCTACGCGACCGAACTCCGCACCGCCAGCGCGGGACTCGGTACGTACTCCGCCCGCCACGAACGGTTCGAGATCGCGCCCGAACGCGCGGTCGTCGCCCCGGCTTGAAGAGCGAAGGTCCCGCACCGCCCGGTGCGGGTCCTTCGATTCTTACAAACTCCTGGCAACGTCGTGCGCTCGCTCGAACCGGCGACGATCCCGACGTAGCGTTTCGGAACGCGAACTGCGTTCATCGAACTAACCGAGCGCGCCTCGCGTGCCCGGGTACGAACGCTCCGCTCTCTTCTCCGCGCGCCCTGCCAGGAGGTCGTCGTGCGCACACCCAGTCTTCTGCTCTCGCGCTTCGTCTGCGCGCTCGTTCTCGCATCCGTCGTCGGAATCGCCGGCTGCGGCGGCGGCAGCTCCTCGTTGAATCCCGGCAGCAACGCCCTGTGTGATTTCAACTCAGCCGGTTTGCAGTTGGCTCGGCCGACATTCGGGTTTCCGCAGAATGGGAACCAGATCGAGATCGTCGACAACGGCAGCGGCGATCAGCTCAACCAGGCGCCGAGCCAATTTGACCTCGATCTCCACGACCGGAATCTCAGCGGCCAGATCACGACGACGTCATTTCTCAACCTCGTCGCCGATCCGGGTGGTCCGCATCCGTTCTCGTCGGACTTCTTCTACGCGGGAACGGTCCAGGGATCACTGATCTCCGGCCACACGTACGACGTGTTCCTGAACGCGCCCAACACGAATTGCACGCCAGGCATCGTCGGCACGTTCACGTTCTAACCGCCTGATGCTAGCCGTGGACGCGCTGCGCGAACGCCGCCAGCGCGTCCGCGGTTCGTTCCGGCGCTTCCCACTGCGGCAGGTGGCCGGCCTCGTCGATCAGCACGAACTGGGCGCCGCGAATCGCCGCTGCCGTCGCGCGCAGCGCGTTCGCATCGAGGTACGAATCCGCGCCGCCGGCGATCACCAGCGCCGGGACACCGACGTCTTCGAGCAGGTCGTGCGAATCGAGCCGCTGCTGCATCCCGCGCACGAGCTGCGCGCAGCCGCCGGGATCTTGCCGTGCCATCAGCGCGCGCGCGCGCTCGACCAGATCCGTCCGCTCGCGGTAGACGCCGGGCGCGAGATAGCGCGGCAGATAACTCTCGATCGCCGCTTCCATCGTACCCTCGGCCTCGAGCCGCTGGGCCAGCCCTTCGCGCGCCGCGGCGAGCTCGCGCTGCGCCGGCGCCGCGTTCGGGTTCGCGCCGGCGTCTTCCGCGACGTGGCTCGCCACCAGCGCGAGCCCGGCAACGCGCTCCGCGAACATGCGGAAGAACGCGAGCGCGACATACCCCCCGATCGAGTGGCCGGCGAGCGCCGCACGTTCGACCTGCAGGGCGTCGAGCACGCCGGCGACGTCGGCGGCCAGCATCTCCATCAGCGCCGGACCGTCGCTCGGCTCCGACTCGCCGCAGCCGCGCAGGTCGATCCGGATCGCGCGGGTCCCGCGCAGCGCGGGGAGCTGCTCGTCCCACACCGTGCGGTCGAGCGGGAAGCCGTGCAGCAGCACGAGGGGCGTGCCGGAACCGCCGGAATCGTCGTAGCCGATCCGGCGGCCCTCGATGCGCAGAGCGGGCACGCGACTAGAAGTCGCTCGTCTTGAGGTTCGCCGCCGTATTCACGTCGCTGAAGTCTTCGGTCTCGACGACGGTGTCGCCGGCGTAGGTCACGCGCCGCCCCGGCAGGTGCGTCGTGCGCGAGAGGAACACCGTCGACTTCGTCGCGCCGGCATCGTCCTTGAACGGGTACGTCACCGTGTCGTAGGCGGTGCCGTTCACCGTCTCTTCGCCCGTCGTCACGGACGGTGCGTTCTTGATCGATTCGGCGACGCTCTCGAACGAGGCCAAGTCGATCGTGTGCCCGCGCAGGTCGACGGCGCGCCCGTCGTGGATCGAGACCGTCAGGTGGATTCCGCTCAGGATCCCGCCCTGATGTCCGCTGACCGTGTCGCCGCCCGTCCACACGGCGCCGCCGCCGCGCCCTGCGCCGCCGGTGATGTCGATCCTGGCGAAGTGCGGCTTGAGGTAGGCGTAGTGATAGGTGCGGTCCTGGACGTCGGTCCCCTTCGTCATGTGGACCTTGATGTTGGCGGTGTAGCTCGGCACCTTGGACCACGCGTCGAGGAACGCCGCGGCCGAACCGCTCGGCGCCGCGCCGAGCAGCGCGGCACCGAAGGTCAGCACGGCAACCGCCGCAGCAGCGCGCTTCATCGCGTTACGCGAACGGCGCTGAAGCCGGACACGCCGTTCCCCGGCGCGTACGGGTCGGTCGCGTAGACCGCGCCGACGTTCACGGCCGGGATGCCGAGGTTGTACGAGGTGTTGAGCTGCGCTATGAACGCGTTCGCGATCAACGCGTAGCCGGTGTTCGAGGGATGGAGTCCGTCGAGGCTCGACAACCCGCCGCGGTAGACCAGGCTGCAGCACTTCGGCGGGTTGATCGGAGCGCCGCCGGCCGTCGCGATCTGCACGAACAGCGCGTGCACGTCAACCAGCGCTGCACCGGTCTCGCTCGCCGCTTGCCCGATCGCAACGTTGTAGGCCGCGTTCAGCGCCTTGACGTTGTTCGCAACGGCATCGGCGATGAAGTCGCCGCTGACGAGCGTCGGCGCGACCGGCGGTGCGTGGGCGGGAATCTGCGCCGCCGCCGTCTGCAGCGTCTTGAACAGCGCGTTGATCGTGAAGTATCCGTTCACGCCGAGCCCCGCCTGCGCGGTCTCCTGCGAGGCGTATGCCGTGGAGTACGCTATCGCGATCGGAACGGCGACCGCCGCCGGCAGATTGTTCGGCGGCGCCTCGAGCTCGCCCGTGATATACGCCTGCAGCGTCGGCTGATACGCGGGCTGCGGGATGAACGTCGCCGCGCCCATGACGTCGACCAAGTTCGCGACGGCGACCTTCGAGCCGGCACCCTGAAGTTGCTGGATGATCGTCTTGATGTCGTCGTGCATCGATTGCGGCGCGGTCACCGGCGCCAAGCCGCCGGAGAAGGCGGGCTTGAGCAGGTCGTTCGAGCCGAGCCACACCGTTGCGACCTGCGCGTGCAGCGATTTGGCCGCTTCGACCTGGGTGACGCCTTGGCCGAAGCCGGCCAAGATCGGCCAGAAGTTCTGGCTCTCGCCGTTGACCAGCGAGTTGAGCGCGACGAACGTCGCGGGCGCACTCGCGCCGTTGACGGTGCAGTCACCGGTCGCCCCGACCATGAACAGCGCTTCGTGCGCCGTCGCTCCCGGGATCCCGACGTCCCACGGATTGAGCGCGGGGTTCAAGCGGAGCGTGAGCGCCGTGGAAAACTGGTTCGCGGGGATCTGCGACGCGTCGCAAACGTTCGAGACCGGGAACGGGAAGCCGGCCGTCGTCGGCGCGAGCATCCCGCCGACACCCGGCGGCTTCAGCAATGGGAGCGGCGACTTCGTCGGGTCGCTCATGAAGTTGACGTCGACGCTGTTGGCCTGCTCCCAGAGCAGCGCGAAGAAGCCGTGCTCCTGCGTGCGCTGGACCGGCCCGATCTGGCCGAGTTGCGGGTTCACGCCGAGCACCGGCAGATCGGCACCCATCGTGCCGCCGGACTGCGTGCCGGCGGTGAGGCTGTCGCCGATCCCGGTGATCGTGAGCTTCGATGCGGTCGCGACCGCACCGGGATTGCCGGCCGTCGGTACGACGTTGGTGAGGCTCTTGCCGCCGCCGCCGCCCGTACAGGCGGCGAGCGCAAGCGTCGCCGCGAGCGCCGCGGCGATGCGCGTCCGCGCGATCACAGCGGGATCACCGTCGGCGACCCGAAGCCGAATTTGATCTGCACCGAGGCCGCGTGCAGTCCCGCGAACTGCGGCGCGACTTGGCTTTGCTGGCATGGCAGCCGTTGACACGTCAAGCTGACGATCCCCCATTGATTGTTGTAGTTCGTCGCGCCGCCTTCGATCACGCTCATCTGCACGAACGTCTGCTTCGTGAAGTTGTGATTGATCCCGTAGATCAGCGTCGGCGTGTACTCAGGATACGGATCCACGGGGTTGTACTGGACCAGGCGCGAGGGCTGAACGAAGAACGTCGTCGAGCGGTTCGCCCGATACTCCAGATATCCGAGGAGGAATAGTTGGACATGGTTCGTTTGGTTGACACCCGACGGGTGCAGCAGCCACTGCGGCGAGGCCGTGAACGTCCCGAACATGCGCGGGGTGGAGAGGAACGGCAGGGTGACCGGAAGCAGCCATTCCTGCTCCGTCCGCAGCCGAACGGTCGTCGGGAAGCCGTTGAACTCGATCAGCTGCACGTCGGAGTGCCCGCCGACGTTCGCCGTGTGGGCGAGGTAGGTCGGCGTGATCACGATCGGCAGCTTGCCGGCGATCACGAACAGGTTCTGCAGGCCAACTTGGAAGATCTTGTCCTTGGTCGTCGCGTCGACGACGCCGGTGTTGACCGTCCCGAGCGACGCGCCGGGCAGGTTGGAACCGGGTCCGGTGAAGCCTTGCAGAAAGAGCGGCACGTTCTGGTTGCTGAAGCCGACCGGGACTTGCTGGATCTCGTAGTAGCCGGCGCTGATGCGCTGCGTCCGCGAGAACGCGTAACCGAAGCCCACGTCCACGCCGCCCGGGTCGCCGGCATTGAACCCCACGTTGCTCAGCGGATACGCGAACGACGCATCGACGTTGTACGTGAAGCCCTGCGGCAGACTCGGCCGGCGGAGCGGCGCCTGCGGTGTCCCCGGCGGATTCGCCTGGGCAACGTCTTTCGCAAGGACGTCCCGTCTCTGGTTATCTTTGATCTCGGCAAGCGCGCGCTGCAGCGACGCGTTGGCGGGTGCGAGGAGTCCGGCGCTGAGTGCGCTGGCCTCGGACACGTCGGCGCGAGCCGTTAGCGGCGCGAGGGCAAACGCGGCGCACACCAAAGCGCACGCGGCCGACGACACACGTCTCTTCATGCTCCGCGGCTTGCGCCGCGCGGCGCGAGGTTCCTCCGTCGCGCCGACGCCGTCGTCCGCGTTTCCTCTCACTGTATCGGCAAAAAGTTGCGCGAATGCTGCGTTAGTGGTATAAGGTAGGCAACTAGCCGGCGGTCGCCCCGCCGGATCGCCGCGCGTCCGTCGGGTACCGCGGACGTCGAAAGGAACGGTAGTTCTACCGAATGGCAGCTAAGAAAGCCGCGCGTAAGAAGACTGCGCGCAAAAAGTCCACGCGCAAAGTCGGAGCACGCAAAGCGACGACACGCAAGAAGACCACCGGCCGCAAGAAGGCCGCGCGCAAGACCTCGGCGCGTAAGAGCACCAGCCGCAAGGGCGCGGCGCGCAAGAAGACGACGGGCCGCAAGAAGACCGGCGCCCGGAAGAAGACCGGCGCGCGCAAGAGCACGAGCCGTAAGGGCGCGGCGCGCAAGAAGGGCGGCGCAAAGAAGGCCGTTCGCAAGGCCGGAACGCGGAAGAAAGCGGCCCGCAAGGGCGGACGCCGCAAGAAGGCCGCAGCAGCAGCCTAAGAACCCCACCCGTTGAGGGTACGGAGCGCGTCGCGAGGAAACTTGCGGCGCGCTTCTTCTTTTAGGCGGACACGGATGTATATCGATCAGCTCCCCGACCTCTCGCGCGCGCGGCTCGTGCGCGCCCGCTCCCGCGGCGTCGCGATTCGCGACGGCGGCCGCGCCGTGGCCGTGGCGTTCGTCGCCGACGGCGCGTTGCTGCCCGCGGATACGCTGGTGCGCTTCGAGGTCACCGAGGGCGAGGACGCTGCGCGCCGGCTCGCCGACGCGCTGGCGGCGACCGGTGCCCGCAGCCTCTGGTTCTACGGCGGTGACGAAACGGCACGGCGCGCGGCGAGCGAACTCGATCTCCAGCTGCGCCCGGTCGGCGCCGCGTTCGTGCACCGGATGGACGCCAGCCGCAGCGAACGCGTGACGTTCCGGCCGCCCTCGCAACGCGACCGCGAGACGCTCCCCGAACTGACGGCGGATCACGCGCCGGCGTTCAAGGCGCCGCAAGCCGAGATCGCCGAGATCGGCCCCGACGCGGTCGGCCTGACGCTGACGGAACCGCTCGATCAGCGCTGGACGGAGCTGCGGATCGTCGTCTACGCGCCGCATCGCGGGCGGGGCTTCGGCAGCGCGATGTTCGCGGCCGCGGCCGACCGGATGGAAGCGACGGGGCGGCGTGTTTGCGCCGCGATCGAGTCGGTCGAAGGACGAGAACGCGCCGCGCTCGAGACGGCCGGATTCCGAATCGCCGACTACTACTTCACCGCGACGAAGCGCTGACGTCGGCCGGTCAGCCCAGGAGGCGCTTCAAGAAGGTGTCGTGCTTGTACGAGGACGAGCCGCCGAACTTCACCGCGACGAGGTTCTCCGACGGCACGACGTACAGCGCCTGGCCGCCGGCACCGCTCGCGTACACGACGTCGGGGACGTTCGGCAGCGGGCTCAGCCACCAGCCCAGCCCGTAGCGCGGGTTTGCCGTTGAGCCCGTGAAGCAACTCGCGAGCGCCGGCGCGGGGACGACGACCTTCTTCTTCCAGGTGCCGCGCTCGCGGATCAGCAGCCCGTACTTGAGCCACTCGCGCGCGGCGAGGAAGGCGCCGGTCGGGAGCGGATGCGTGCCGTCCTTCAGCTCGCGCCACCAGCCGACGTGCAGTCCGATCGGATCCAGGATGCGCGCGCGCAGGTAGCCGTTCGGCGTCAGCTCGCGCCCGGCGAGCTTCCGTGCGAGCACCGCGCCGAAGACCTGCAGCGGGATCCCGCCGTAGGTGAACGTGGCGCCGGGCTCGTCTTTGAGCGGCGTCGCAAGCGCTTTCTCGAACGCCGGCACCGCCATCCCCAGGCCGCCGAATCCGATCCCGCTGGTGAGCTGCAGCAGATGCCGCAGCGTGACCAGCGCCTTCGCGCCCTCGGCCCACGACGGGAACGTCAGCGCGACCGGCTCGTCGAGCTGCAGCAGACCGTCTTCCTGCGCCGCGACCGCGGCGACGCCCCAGAAGCCCTTCGTCCCGCTGTAGAGCGCGTGCTGCTTCGCGGCGTCGTAGCCGCCGCCGTACGTTTCAGCGACGATCGCATCGCCGTGCTGCACGATCAGCGCGTGCAGCCCGTGACGCTCGGCGTACGCCTGCGCCGCGATGACGTTGATCACGGCGCGGGGCGGGGGCTCAGAGCGTGCGCCGCCGTGCCGCGGCCGGCTCCGCCGAGACCGCGAACGTGATCGACTCGGTCACCGAGATCGACGCCGTCAGCGTCGCGAGATCGAACGGACCGCTCGGGCCGTAGCCGAACGTCGGTGCATCACCGGTGTTCGGACAGCCGCCGATCTCGCTGACCGCGGCGACCCCGTCGATCGTCAGCCCCGCGAGCGCGGCGATCGCCTGCGCCTTGCGGCGCGCGTCGGCGAACGCGGCCTCGCGCGCCGCCTGTTCGAACCCCGAACAGCCGTCGGCCCCAGGGAAGACGTTGACCCCTTCCATCGTTATCCCGGGATGCGTGCGCATGAAGTCGGCGGCGGCGAGCGCGATCCGTTCGAGCTTCGCGCGCGTCACGTCGCGGACCGTCCCGCGCAGCATCGATTGCGAACCGTTGTTGATCTGCGACCCGGGTGGGCCGATCACCGGGTCGTCGATCCCGGCCGCGCGCATCGCCGCGAGCGCCGCCGTCTCGTCGGCGTACCCCCGCACCTGGGCGGCGAAGGTGACGGTCTTCACCGGATAGCGGACGACGCCGCGCCCCTGCACGACGATCCCGGGCGTTCCCGCGCCCGAGACGCCGCGCGGCGGCGGAACGGCGGTCTGCGCGCTCGCGGCGAGCGGCAGCAGCGCGAAGGCGAGCACGGCGACTCGTTTGAGCATCAGAGCGATCACTCCAGTCGGGATTCAGCGAGGTCGAGGTCCCATTCGAGGTGACGGTACACGTCGTCCGTGATCTCGCCCTTTCGGCGCAGCTCCTGCAACGCGCGCCGTTCCGCCTGAATCGCTTGGCGGCGCAGGTCGCGCTCGATCACGTGCAGCTGGGCATCGTCGGGCGCCTCCGCGCCGTCGACATGTTCGGCGAAGTGGGCGCTGCGCTGCTGGTAGTCGGCGTGCAGGCGGCCGGCGACTTCCCATTCCGCCGGCGAGGCGAACGCCGGCTCCAGACCGCGCAGATACGCGCGCGCGGCATCGGCCACGCGCACGCGGGCGCCGGCGAGCGCCCGTCCGTCGTCTTCGGGGTCTTTGATGTCCCAGCGCCGGATCAGCCACGGCATGGCGAGCCCCTGGCCGACCAGCGTCACCAGGATGACGACGAAGGTGATGAACAGGATCAGATTGCGCTGCGGGAACGGGATACCGGGCGCGACCGTCTCCGGCAGTGCCAGCGCCGCCGCCAGCGAGACGATCCCGCGCATCCCGGCGGTTCCGAGGATGAAGACGTAGCGCCACGGGGGATCCGGACCTTCGCGTGCGCGGATCCCCGGGAAGAGCCGGCGCCGGATGTACGTCGCGGGGAACATCCACACGTAGCGCACGGCAATGACGACGACCGAGATTGCGAGCGACCAGCCGATCAGCTCCGACAGCGAGTATTCGGTGAGTCCGCCGACGATCGTGCGCAACTGCAGGCCGATCAGCAAGAATGCCGCGCCGTTGAAGATGAAGAACAGCAGGTTCCACACCGATGCCGCCGCGATCCGCGATTCAGCATCGAAGATCTGCGAAGACTTGCGGCTGAGAAAGATCCCGCCGCTCAGCGCGGCGAGCACGCCCGACGCGCCGAGCATGTCGGCCGGCACGTACACCGCGAACGGTGTGACCAACGAGATCGACACCGCCAGCAGCGAATCCGAGAGCCCGGCCTTGCGGATCGCGACCATGACCTTCGCGATCAGCCACGCGACGACGATCCCGACGAGGACGCCGACGACCGCGACGTAGACGAACCGCATCGTCGCCTCGAGCAGCGAGAAGGCGCCGGTCGCGACCGCGACCACCGCGAAGCGGTAGATGACGAGACCGGTCGCGTCGTTGATCAGGCTCTCGCCGCTGATCAGCGTCATCAGCCGCCGCGGCAAACCGACCTCCTCGGCGATCGCGTCGGCCGCGACCGCGTCGGTCGGCGAGAGGATCCCGCCCAGCACGAACCCCAGCGCGACCGGCAAGCCGATCAGCCAGTGCGCCGTGTACGCGACCGCGAGGGAGGTGAACGTCACGAGTCCGATCGCCAGCATGAAGATCGGCTGCGCGTACTGCTTGAACGAGCGGTAGTCCGTCGTCCAGCCGTCACCGAAGATCAGCGCCGGCAAGAACAGCAGAAAGACGAGGTCGGGCTGCAGCGCGATCGTGGGGATGCCGGGGATCGCGGCGACGATCAGCCCGCCGATCACGAACACGATCGGATACGGGACCTTGAGCCGCTTCGCGAGCAGCGCGAGCGCGACGATCCCGGCCAGGATCGAAACCAGGAACGCGCCGGTCATGCTTCGCGCACCGGACGGCTCGTCAGCGCGATCCAGAGCGCGAAGAGCACGGATATCCCGCCGCCGAGAACGAGCGTCCAGCGCAGATGCAGCAGCGAGGCCAGCGATCCGATCAGCAGCGAGCCGAGCGGGACGAAACCGAGCAGGATCATCGAGTACACCGAGATCGCGCGCCCGCGCATCTCGTCCGGTGCCAGCGTCTGCAGCAAGATGTTCGACGAGCCGATGAAGCTCAGCGTCGCGAGCCCGATCACCGCCAGGAAGAGCGCGGCCAGCCAGAAGCTCGTCGTCAGCGCGAGCCCGACGACCCCGAGCGCGGCCAGCACGGCCGACCACACCCAAATCGTGCCGCGCCGCTCGCCGCCGGTCGCGGCGGTGAAGAACGCGCCGCCGATCGCACCGATCCCGGTCGCCGCCATCAGCCAACCCAGTCCTTTCGCGTCGGTGTGCAAGACGTGGATCGCGTAGGCGGGGAGCAGAAAGTTGTACGGCCGGATCGTCAGCGAGGTGACCATCAGCAGCAGCCCGACCCAGCGCAGCACCGGGTGCCCGATCAGGAAGCGCAGGCCCTCGAGGATCGCCCCGAACACGTGTCCGCGCTGCGTGCTCGAGGGCGGCGCCGGCCGCATGAACGCGAGCGCGAACACGACCGCCAGCGTCGTGACGGTGTTCACCAGAAAGCACGGCGCGACGCCGATCCCCGCGATGAGGAGGCCGGCGAGCGGCGGGCCGACGACGCTCGGCGCGTTGAACGCGATCGAGTTGAGCCCGATCGCGCCGCCGACGTACTCGCGCGGCACCATCACCGGAACCCAGCTTTGGCGCGCCGGCGCATCGAACGCCTGCGTCGCCGCGGCGAGCCCGCTGGTGATCATCAGCGCCCAGATCGGCGTGTCGCCGTGCGCGACGAGCGCGAACACGACCAGCGAGAGCAGCGAGGTCAGGCTGTTGGTGACGAACAGGATCGCGCGGCGCGGATAGCGATCGGCGACGACGCCGGCGAACGGCGAGAGCAGCAGCACCGGCAACGCGCGCGCCGCGCCGATCAGCCCGATGTTGAGCGAGCCGAGCGCCTCGTTCGGCGCGAGCGAGGCGACGTAGTACCCGAGCGCCGTGAACTGCATCCACGTCCCAAGGTTCGAGACCAGCAGCCCGCCCCACAAAAGACGGAAGTCCTTGAATCGGAACGGACCGAGAAAGCCCGGCCGGGTATCCGGGATCCGCGGTTCGGCGCTCGTCACCCGCCGGCGGCGTGAACGGCGGCGGCGATCACGGCGGCGCTTCCGGCGACACCGAAGCGCGAGCTGTCGAGCACGAGATCGTAGTTCCGCGGGTCGCCCCAGGTCACACGGTATCCTTCGCGCGCGTAGGTGCGGCGCGCCTCGTCGATGCGGCCGATCTCGTCACGCGCCTCCGCTTCGCCGACGTGCAGCGACTCGACGACGTGCGCGATGCGCCAGGCGAGCGGCGCGTGGATGAAGGCGCGCAGCACGCCGGGCCGGTCCGCCAAGATCACGCTCGCCATGCGGCCGACGATCACGGCGTCGCCGCTCGTCGCCTCTTCGCGCACGGCGTCTTCGATCGCGCGGCGCAGCTCGCCGGGCTGCGGATCGTCGGCCGGCAGTTGCGCGGCCTCCGGCACCCCGCCGCCGAGCTGCTCGAGGACGCGCTCGCCGAAGCCGCGTGGGCGCTCGGCCATCGTCTGCACGACGTCGGCCGACGTGCCGAGCAGGCTCGCGGCGACGACCGGCAACTCGTCGTCGACGAGACGATAGCCGAGCGACTGCGCGAGCGCGCGAGAAACCGCCTGCGCACCGGCACCGTAGACGCGCGAGATCGTGACGATCATGCGGCCGGGTTTCTGCAGCGCACCACGGTTACACCCGCAGCGCGACGCCGAATTCGATGATCCGGTCCGGCGGGATGCCGAGTGAGTCGGTGAGCGGGTTCGCGTTGCGCATCATGTAGCGCAGCAGCCAGCGGCGCCAGGTCGGGAACTTGTTGCGGTCGGTGCGCTTGACGATGTGCGGGCGGGCCAGAAAGAAGTCGGCATCGTCGAGGTCGATCTCTTTCGGGAGCTGCGGGCGGCAGCGCGAGAGGATCTCGCCGACATTGGGCGTCTCCATGAACCCGTAGTAGGCCGTGACCCGCGTGAGCCGCGGGACGATCTGCTCGATGCGCACGCGGGTCGCGGGGTCGACGTACGGGCGGCGCGTGTTGACGATCGTCAGCAGCACGACCTCCTCGCGCAGAACGCGCGAGCGCAGCCAGTGGTGGCGCAGGATGAACGGAATCCCTTCGGGATGCGGCGTGAGGAAGATCGCGGTGCCGTCGGCGGTCGTCGCAGGACGGTCTTTGACTTCCTTGATGAACGTCTCGACCGGCGTGGCGAGCTTCGAGAGCGCGGTCGCGAGCCGGCGCCGGCCGGCGACCCAGGTCGTGAACAGGATGAACACGACGACCGCGATTCCGACCGGGATGTAGCCGCCCTCGGCGAACTTCGGCAAGTTGCCGATCAGGAACGCGAGATCGACGATCAGGAACAGCGCGACCAGCGCGACCGTCTGCAGGACGGTCCACTTGAAGCGCCGGCGCAGGACCCAGCCGATCACCAGCGAGTCGGCGAGCATCGTCACCGTCACCGCCAGCCCGTACGCCGCACCGAGCCGGTCGGCGCTGCCGAACACCAGGACCAGCGACAGACACGCGATCGCCAGCGTGTAGTTGACGAACGGCATGTAGATCTGGCCCTCGACCGCGTGCGAGGTGTGGACGACGATCAGCCGCGGCAGGTAGCCGAGCTGCACTGCCTGCTGCGTGAGCGAGAACGCGCCGGAGATCAGCGCCTGCGATGCGATCACCGTCGCCATCGTCGCCAGCACGACCATCGGAATCAGCACCCAGCCGGGATAGAGCGAGTAGAACGGGTTCTCGAGCACGCGCGGATCGACCAGCGTCAGCGCGCCCTGGCCGTAGTAGTTGAGCAGCAGCGCCGGAAATACGCCGCCGTACCACGCGAGCCGGATCGCGCTGCGCCCGAAGTGCGCGAGGTCGGCGAACATCGCTTCGACGCCGGTGACGCACAGCACGATCGCGCCGAGCACGAGGATCGCCGTGACGCCGTTGTGCGTGATGAAGCTCAACGCGTAGAGCGGGTTGAGCGCGACCAGCACGCGCGGATCGCGCGCCAGCGCGACGACCCCGCCGATCCCCATCGCGAGGAACCACAGCACCATCACCGGGCCGAAGACCGAGCCGATCCGGCCCGCGCCGCGCGACTGCACGAAAAACAATCCGACCAGGATCCCGACCGTGATCGGCACGATGAACGCATGCGCCGCGCTCGTCGCGATCCCAATTCCCTCGACCGCCGAGAGCACCGAGATCGCCGGGGTGATCACGCCGTCGCCGAAAACCATCCCCGCGGCGAACAGCAGCATGAAGACCACGAACGTCATCGGCGCGGGGATTCCGACACGGCTGCTGGGGCGGAGTTGCGCGAGCAGCGCGAGCGTCCCGCCTTCGCCTTCGTTGTCGGCGCGCAGCACGATCGTCGCGTACTTCACGCAGACGACCAGGATCAGGGCCCAGGTGATCAGCGAGAGGATGCCGAGGACGTGCTCGGCGCTCGGCGTGAAGCCGCGCCCGGTCGTGAAGCACTGTTTGAACGCGTAGAGCGGGCTGGTCCCGATGTCGCCGAAGACGACGCCGAGCGCCGCCAGGGCTAGCGGCGCCAGGCGGGTTTCATTGGTCGGCCCGGGTTCGGTCGACCTCGTGCGCGCCGGGAGGGTCGCGTCCATGTCTTGGCTTGCTACCCCTCAGCGCCGGGAAACGATCATATCTCGACGGTGACGCCGAGCTCCACCCGGCGCTCGGCGGTGATCCGCAAGTCGTCGGGGAGCGGCCGGGCGTTGCGCTGGAGCGCGCTGAACAGCTCGCGCCGCCAGCCGACCATCCCATGCGAGGGCGCCGCCACGATCTTCGGGTCGGCGTAGAAGAACGAGGTGTCGTCGCGGTCGAGCTGCAGTCCGAAGGCGTCGCACGCGCGGAAAATCGGGTCGATCCGCGGCGCCTCCATGTACCCGAAGCGCGCGATAACGCGGACCAGCCGCAGCGAGTGCCGCTCGACGGTGACCCGTTCCTCGTGGGTGAGGTACGGCGTCGGAGCGCGCGCGATGTTGAGCACTACGATGCGTTCCTCTTGCGCGCGTTCGCGGATCCAGCGATGCCGCGCGAGGAACGGGACGCCGCGCGGATCAGGGGTGAGGAATACCATCGTGCCTTGCTCGCCCACGCCGGCGGGGAGCTTCTCCAGCACGTCCTCGATCGGGATCTGCTGCTCGGCGAGCGCGCGCGCCAGCGCGCGCCGCCCTTCGAGCCAAGTCGTGCTCATCAGCACCAGGGTCGCGCTGATCCCGAGCGGGATCCAGCCGCCGTGCAGAATCTTCGGCAGCGATGCGATCGCCAGGCTGCCGTCGACCAGCACGAACAGCGTGACCAGCGCGAGCGCCGCGATGCGGTTCCAGCCCAGGACCTTTGAGATCACGACGTAGTAGGTGATCGAGGTGCACATCATCGTGAACGAGATCGCGACGCCATAGACCGACGCCAGCTTTTCGCTGGAGCCGAACGCCAGGACCAGCATCGCGCAGCCGATCGCGAGCCACAGGTTCACCGACGGCACGTAGACCTGGCCCTTGTGGCGGTCCGAGGTGTGCTTGACGAGCACGCGCGGTGCGAGGTTCAGCGCGATCGCCTGCTCGATCAGCGTGAACGTGCCGGAGATCAGTGCCTGCGAGGCGATCACGGTGGCGCCGGTCGCCAGCACGACCATCGGGATCAGCGCCCACGCGGGCGCGAGCGCGTAGAACGGGCTGGCGAGCGCGCCGGGATGCGCGACCAGATTCGCGCCTTGTCCGAAATAGTTCAGCACGAGCGACGGGAAGACGAGCGAAAACCAGCCGGTCACGATCGGCCCGCGCCCGAAGTGCGAGAGATCGGCGTACATCGCCTCGACGCCGGTGACCGCGAGGACGACGCCGCCGAGAATCGCGATACCGCCGAGCCCGCCATGAAGCATGAAGTGCGCGGCGTAGCGCGGATCGAGCGCGTACAGCACCTCGGGATGCTCGAAGATCGCGCGCGCGCCGAGGTAGGCGATCACCAGGAACCACACCAGCATCACCGGGCCGAACAGGATGCCGACCCGCTCCGTGCCGGTCCGCTGCAGCGCGAACAGCGCGATGATCACCCCGAGCGAGATCGGGACGACGTACGGCACGAAGGCGGAGGAGACGATCCCGATCCCCTCGACCGCCGAGATGACGGAGATCGCCGGCGTGATCACGCCGTCGCCGATCATCATCGACCCGCCGACGACGACGATCAGCGTGAGCACGCTGGTCTTGATCGTGACGCCGAAGGGGCGCGGCGGGGACGCGAGCGCGAGCAGCGCGAGGATCCCGCCCTCGCCTTCGTGATCGACGCGCATGATGAACGTGACGTACTTGACGCACACGACGACGACCAGCACCCAGAAGAGCAGCGAGCACACGCCGAGCACGTCCTCGAGCCCGCCCTTCGAACCGGCGAGCCCGAGGCAGACCTTGAGCGTGTAGAGCGGGCTGGTGCCGATGTCTCCGAAGACCACGCCCATCGCGGCGACGATGAGGTACAACTGGGGCTTGGAGCGCCGCGGGGTCACGGCAGTCTTCTGCCCCCTCGGCCGCCGGATTCCCCTCACGGGATCGGCGCGGGCGGCGCTACGATCCCCAGCGCGACCGCGCGCGCGACGGCGCGGGCCCGGGAGTTCACGCCGAGCTTGCCGGTGACGCGCGCCACGTGCGTCTCGACGGTCCGCGCCGAGAGCACCAGCCGCTGCGCGATCTCGCGATTGGTCAGCCCGCCTGCAAGAAGTTCCAAGATCTCGTGCTCGCGCGCGGTCAGCGCTTCCATCGCCGCTTCGGGCGCGACCGGCGGCTGCGCACCGTCGCGGCCGCGCAGGTACGGCGCGGCGAGGCGCGTGAGGAGCTGCGTCTCGAAGCGCGGCCCGCCGCGCGTCACGCGCACGAACGCCTCGTCGTACGCGGCGGCGGGCTGCGTGCCGCGCGCGATCGCGTGCAGCGTTCGCGCGAACGCCGGCAAGCGCGGCGGCTCGGCGCGGCGCGCGATCAGCCCGTCGAACGGCGTGCTGCGCAGCGACGTCTCGACGTCGCGCCCGGCAAGCGCGTCGAGCAGGTCGAGCGTCTCCGCGGCGGACCACAGCGCGACGGCGTCCGCGCCGTCGACGGGTGTCGCATCCGACAGCACGCGCCGCGCGCGATCGCGCCGCGCCGCGGCGTCGCCGGCGCCGGCGAGCGCGGCAAAGATCGCGGCGTCGGCGCACGCCAGCGGATCGTCCTCGCCGCTCGCCGCGAGCGCGCCGAGCAGGTCGCCGTCGAGCGCGTCGGCGCGCGCGAGGATCCGGGTCGCGAGGACGCGCGTGCGGTCCGCGTCGCGCGCGTACCACGCGGCACCCGCCGTCCGCAGCGCCGCGCGCGCCTCGCGCCGGGCCAAGCCGGTGTCGGCGACGTGCAGCGCCGCCTCCGCGAGCGCGGCGTGCTGCGCCGCGGCTTGCGCGCGCAGCGCGAACGGGCGCGCGATGCGCTCGCCCTCGCGCGCCAGCTCGTACGCGGCCGTCGTCTCGCCGCGCAGCAGCGCGAAGCGCGCGGCCCACACGAGCGCGCCGGCGTAGCGCACCACGTCGTCGCCGGATGCCCACATCTCGATCAGCTCGTTTGCGCTGCGCTCCGCGGCCTCGAAATCACCGAGCGCGACGTGCGCATAGGCGGCGAGCGGAGCGACATCGGCGAGCACGGTGCGGTCGCCGCCGTCGGCGAGCCCGTCGAGCCGCGCGAGCGCGCGCGTGAAGTCGCCGGCGATCGCGTCGGCCCAGCCGGCCCGCACGATCGCCTTTCCGTTCGCGACGCTTCCGTGCGCCGGTGCGCGCGCAAGCAGATCGTCGATCCGGTCGGCCGCGACGCGCTCGCCGTGCCCGAGGTCGCCTTCGACCCACTGCAGGCGCGCCTCGAACGCGAGCGCATCGTCGCCGCCTGCGTCCGCCTCGCGCGCCGCTGCGGCGAACGACGCGCGACCGTCGTCGCCGCGCGCCTTGGCGAGCAGGCCGTCGACCAGCGCGATCAGCGCCGGCGGGCCGGTGCCGGTTCCGCGCACCCGCGCGAGCGATCCGCGTACGCCGTCGACCAGCCCTGAGGCGACCGCCGAAGGCGCGTGCGCGCGTAGGAACGCGACGTCGGCGTCAAGATCGCGCGCCCGCTCGAGGTGGAACAGCGCCGGCCGCAGGCGCGTCGCGCGCGCGTAGCCCTGCGCCGCGCCGGCGTGCGCCCGCCTCAGCGCGTCCTCGCCGAGCCGGTGCGCGAGCGTCTCACGCACGAGCGGGTGCACGCGGAACCCGCCGCGCACCGTCCCGACCAGCGATGCGTCATCCCCGAGCGCCGCGAAGCGTTCGGCGAACGCATGATCTCCGGGCGCGACGATCTCCGGTTCGACCGTTTCGTACGCCACGGTCCCTTCCAACAGCGCGCGATCGGCGGGATCGAGCGCATCCAGCCGATGCGCGACCAGTGCTTCGAGCAGCGAATCGGACGACTCCGGTGCGCGCAGCGCGAGCGCGACCGCGATCGGCCAGCCCTCGGTGCGCGCCAGCAACGCGGCGGCGCGCGCGTCGTCGAGCTCGACGCCGAGCGAGCGCGCCAGCGCGCGCGTGCGAGCGACATCGAAGCGCAGCGCGTTCGCGTCGACCAGCGAGCCGCGTCCGGCGGCGACCGCTTCCGGCAGCCCGACGTCGAGCGCCGTGCGCGCGAGCAGCAGCAACCGCACCGGGGCCGGCATCCGGCGCACGAGGCTGCGGACGAACGCGGCGAACGAGGGGCCCAGCACGTGCGCGTCGTCGACGACGATGCGCAGCGGCGCGTCGACGTGGCGCAGCTCGTCGGCGAAGGTGCCGCCGAGCCGTTCGGGGTCGGCGCCCTGCTCGGCGAGCGCCAGCGTCAGCCGGCCGGCGTCCGGGCGGATCGTGCGCACGCGCGCGAGCAGCGCGCCGGCGAACGCGCCGGCTTCCCATGGCTGCGCGTCGTACCAGGCGACGTTCGGCTCGCCATCGAGCGCCGCGCGCGCTCCGGTCGTCTTCCCGAATCCCGCCGGCGCCTGCACGACGACGAGCGCATCGTCACGGAGCGCTCGCGCGAGCGCGTCGGGGATCACGCGTCCGGCTCGCGCTCGATCGTCTCGTGCTCGACCGCCTCGCGCTCGCGCTGCGCGCGCGTCCCCCGCCGCGGCTTGGGCTCCATCGGTCCAGCGCCGCTCTTCTGGCGCACCGCGAGCCACTGCTCGGCACCGAGCCGGCCGGTTACCGGCGGTTCCGTCTTCGGTTTCTTCTTCTTCGGTTTCGGCATGGCGTTCGGGGGGTTACCTTCGTGCGGGGCCGCGAAGCGTCCCGGCGATGCCGATCATCGAGACGTGCGATCTCCGCAAGGTGTTCCGCTCGCTCGTTCGCCGCCCCGGGGTGGCGGGGACGCTGCGCACGCTCTTCTCGCGCGAGTACGAGGACAAGGCCGCGGTCGAAGGGATCACGATGGCGCTCGACGAGGGCGAGCTGGTCGGGTACATCGGTCCGAACGGTGCCGGCAAGTCGACGACGATCAAGATGCTGACCGGAATCCTCGTCCCGACCTCAGGGAACGTGCGCGTCGCCGGGCTGGTGCCGTACGAACAGCGCCAGAAGAACGCGCGCAACATCGGCGTCGTGTTCGGCCAGCGCTCGCAGTTGTACTGGGATCTGCCGCTGATCGAAACGTTCGAGCTGCTGCGCGCGATCTACGGGATCCCGGCGGAACGCTACAAGGCGAACCTCGGCCACTTCACCGACGTGCTCGACATGGGACCGTTTCTCAAGACGCCGGTCCGCCAGCTCTCGCTCGGCCAGCGCATGCGCGGTGACTTCGCGGCCGCGATGCTGCACGATCCGCGCATCGTCTTCCTCGACGAGCCGACGATCGGGCTCGACGTCGTCGCGAAAGAAGCGATTCGCGAGTTCATCGCGCGGGTGAATCGCGAGCGCGGAACGACGTTCATCCTGACCACGCACGACTTGGCCGACGTCGAACGCTTGTGCCGGCGGATCGTGCTGATCGACAAAGGCACGCTGGTGTACGACGGTGAGATCGAGGCGCTGCGCGACCGCTACGGGACCCACCGCACGCTGGTCGTGAGGCTCTGCGATCCCGTCCCGGTCGACCACGTCGAGGTCGAAGGCGCCGAGGTCGAATCGCACGAGGCCAGCGTTTGGCGGCTGCGCTTCGATCGCCGCACCGTCTCGGCCGAGGTCGTCATCCGGCGCGTCGCCGACCGCTACTGCGTGAGCGACCTCTCGATCGAGGAGCCCGAGCTCGAGTCGATCATCCGTCGCATCTACCTCGAAGGGTACAGCGACGCGCCGACGGCTTCGCCCGCAGGCGCAGCCACTACGGCACCCGCGTGATCAACTGCGGATGAGCGTTCGTGCCAAGCACGCCGATCGACGACTGGTGATCGGTGCCGTCGCTGTGGTACACCAGCACGAGCTGCGAGCCCGACGGGAGCTGCAGCGGCGTGACGACGTTCAGCTCGCCGCGGCCGTTACCGTCGGAACTGAAGTTGTTCGTCGCGCCAAGCAGATCGAGCGGGGTGAACACGGCCCCGGTGCGGCCGGCGAGCTGGCGCACGAACAGGCTGTAGCGCGCGTTCGGGAGCAAGCCCAGGAACGTCGCCCGCACGCGCGTCGTTTGCTGGCCCGGTTCGAACGTGGCGGTACCGTTGGCGGTGCGCCACACGCCGAGCCCGGCCTTGATCGAGTCGCCGTGCGCGTTGAGCAGCGCAGCGCCGTCGGCGTCGTTGTCGCCCGGCGGCCGCAGCCCGAAGTCGTGCGGGTTCTCGCCGGTATGCGCCTGTGCGCTGTTGTCGCGAACGAACACCTGCGGCGGCTGGGCGGTCGTCGCGGCGGTCACGGGCTGGAACGTCGCGCTGGCCAGCGCGAACATGACGGCGGCTGCTAGCATATGTCTCTAGTACGTACCGAGCGCGCGCCGCGTTCCCTGCGCGAGGTCCTTGCCCCGTACCTCGCGTTCGCGGCGAAGGCGTTCTCGCGCGAGGCGACCTACCGGATGGAGGTCTTCACCAACGTCGGCTCGCTGCTCGTCCGGCTGTACCTGATGAAGGCCGTCTGGACGGCGCTGTACGCGCAGAACGTCGCGCCGGCCGGCGTTCCGCTGCACGCGATCCTGACCTACACCGTCGTCGCGCTGCTGATGTCGCTGGTGCTGGAGATCGACGGGACGCGCGCGATCCGCGACAAGCTGCGCGAGGGGACGATCGCGACCGATCTGATGAAGCCGATCAGCCTGCCGCTCTACTTCTTCAGCGACGGCGTCGGGATGACGCTGCTGCACGCGGTGCTGATCGTCCCCGCGCTGCTGGTCTCGCTGCTGCTGGTGCACATCGACGTGCCGCCGCCGGCGGTGCTCGCCGCGTTCGCGCTGAGCTTCCTGCTCGGCTACCTGGTCAACTTCTTCTTGAACTTCCTGATGAACTGCGTCGCGTTCTGGACGCTCGAGACGTTCGCGATGCAATTGATGGTGCGCTGGTTCAGCGACCTGCTGAGCGGGCAGATCGTCCCGCTGATCTTCTTCCCCGGGTTGCTGCAGAAGATCGTGCTCGCGCTCCCGTTCGCTGCGATCTACTCGACGCCGCTGCTGATCTATCTCGAGAAGATCCCGCCGTCCGGTTATCTCGCCGCGTTCGCCGCCCAGATCGGCTGGTGCGTCGCATTCGCCGCGCTCTCCGCGCTGGTGTGGCGCGCGGGGCAGCAGCGTGTCGTCGTGCAGGGCGGCTGACCGGCGGCGCACCGCGACAAGGCGACCGTGCGCAAACGGGCGAAAGCGGCGGGCCAGCGGGCACCTGTGGGGACGAAACGTTGAACTCTTCTCGGCGCTTTTTCGCGGCTTTCGCGCTGTGCGTTCTGGTAGCGGCCGCGGGGTGCGCGAAACAGTCGCAGACGACCTCGGCCTCGCCGGCGCCCACCGCCTCGGCGACCGCGGCGGTGACCCCCGCGGCGGCGGCGTCGCCGGGGACGGACGCGCAGAGTGCCGCGCCGGCGAGCAGCGGGGAGGCCTCGGCGGCCCCGAGCCCGACGCCGACTGCGACCCCGGTCCCGAACCTGCTGGCCGTCCAGAGCGGCACGATCCTGCGTTCGTATCCGGCGACGGTCGACAGCCCGCAAAACGCTGCGCCGAACGGCTTCTCCGTCGGCGGAACCGACACGGGCCCGTGGGTTTTCGTCTACGAGCTGGCCGGCGTTGCGACGCTGACGGGCTTCGACGTGCAGGTTCCGGTGAAGAGCGACACCGGCAAAGGGTCGACGGTCGCGATCGCCGTGTCGACCACCGGTTCGGTCTCCGGTTTCAGCGACGTCGCGAACATCGCATCGACGGCGACCGATGTCGCGCAGCACGTCGCCGTGAACGGCGTTCGGGCGCGCTGGATCCGCGTCACCGCGAACCGGACCGGGGCCGACCGGCCGGTCGCAGGGCTCTCCGCGTTCGGAACGATCGACCCGCCGGCGACGGCGGCGTTCACGGGCACGTTCGTGGCGTACGACGCACCCTACGCGCAAGGAGCCTTCGCGGCGGCGCCGAGCGACAGCGACCCATGGTACCTGCAGGTCGTCACCGTCGGCGCCGCGGGGATCAACGGCGAGAGGTGTTTCGACGGCCACCTCGGCGAGGCGTTCCCCGGCACGTTCGCCGGCCGCACATGGACCTGGAAGCGCAGCGACCTCGCCGGCCGATACGTCGTCAACGACGAGGGCACGGTACTGATCGGCATCGACGGCAACCCGACGTACTGGGTCCGCACGCCGAAGCGTCCGAAGTACTGCGTTTCGCAGACCGCCGGCACGGGTCGGTCGAACGTCCTGATCCTCGACACGAATGGCTCGTACTCGCAGTATCCGACTTCGGTCGACTACCTGAAAGACGTGCCGGCGATGCGCTTCACACGGCTCGGCGCCGGGCTCGTCGACGATACCCAGCTGGCGAGCGCATCGACCCTGATTCTCAACGGGCTGTGCAACGCCGACGACATCTTCGCGCCGGCGCAGAACGACGCGATCGCGCAGTGGGTCCAGAATGGGCACAAGCTGCTGATCTACGACTCCGACATGTGCGACAAGCCGACCCACTACTCGCTGCTGCCGTATCCGTTCACGAGCAACAACCCGGGCGCGCACGGCGCCAAGGGCGACCGGCTGATCCTGGTCGAGGACGACTCGCTCGGGACGTCCGACAAGACCGACAAAGCGCATTTCTTCGACCCGGCCGTCTGGGCTGCAAACGGCAACCAGCTCGGCGACGCGAACACGGTCACCACCCAGGACCCGCACTGGTGCGGCCATCTGTTCGGCACCAACGCCAACCACGTCAACGGCTTCATGCAGATGTACACGCCGTTCGGCAAAGGCCTGATCATCTACGACGGGTTCGACCACGACGACGGCGGCGTGCCCTCGTATCAGCGCATGCGGCTGCTCGAGCTCGCGCAGCCGATCCCGCCCGATCTTCCGTGCACGCAGAAAGCCTCGCTGGCGTTCGTCATCCAGCCGAACCGCGACGCGGTCTTCGTCCCCGGCAAACCGGCGCGCCCGACCTTCGCGATGGAACTGCTGGCCAACCAAGGCTGGAAGGGCCACATCACGATGTCGACCAGCGGCGATTTCAAAGGCGCCGTCACGCCGAGCTCGTTCGACGTCGACGGCGCGACGCAGGCGCTGAAGATCGCGGTGACGATCCCCGGCAACGCGAAGCCCGGAACCTATGCGGTCATCGTCAACGGCGACGCCGGCGGCGGCGTGTCGGCCCAAGCGACGATCCAGCTCCACGCCAACGTCCCGATGCTGAAACAGATCAAGACACAGCGGCGCATTCGGATCTACGGCATCCACTTCGACGTCGACAAAGCGACGATCAAGCCGCAATCGGAGCCCGTCATCGCCCAGATCGCCCAAGTGATGCAGCAAGACAAGACCTTGCGCTTCCGCGTCGAGGGCCACACCGACTCCGACGGCGGCATGGCGCACAATCAGGTGCTCTCACAACGCCGCGCCGAGTCGGTCGTCAACGACCTCGTCAAGCGCTACCACATCGCGAAGTCGCGCTTGGTCCCCGTCGGCTACGGCTACTCGAAACCGGTCGCCCCCAACACCACCTCAGCCGGCAAAGCCCTCAACCGCCGAGTAGAACTCTTCCTCCTCAGCGGAAAGTAAGGGTTCGCCGGAAGCTACGCCGCTTCGAGCACCCGCGAGAGGTCCCGTGGAAACGCGAGCTCTCGCTGGTGCGCGTAGGCGGCCGCCGCGGCGAGCGTGGCATCGTCTACGCTGAGCAACTCGATCGCCACAACCTCACCACGTGCATCGATCCCGGCGCTCGCGCCCGGCGCGATCCGGTGGTCTTCCTGAACCAAAGCTCCGTCCGAAAGTCGCCGGTAGCGCACGAGAACGACGCGGGCTTCGAGATCGGCCGAGATGTAGATTGGAGCTGTCATTTCGGTCCTCTGACCAAGGCGACGGTGATCACGAAGGTTCGCTCCTTGGCGGATACGACGTAGAACGGCCGGCCATCGGCCGTATGCCCATAGGATTCTACCGTTCGCGCCTGGTTCCCCGGAAACTCGTACTCGGGCGCCGCGAGCGTAGCCAGCACGTCAGCAACGGTCACACACCGCTCCGGCATACTCTCGTTCAAGGAGTGCTGACTGAATCGAACCCGGCGACGATTCCCCATGCCTCATTATTGCAGCCGCCAATGCCAACGGGTTGGCACTCGCGTTGCAGCGAAATCGCGGCTTCGTAGCGGAAAAGGAGCGCGCCGTCCGGACGTGTCGTCCTCCTCGACCACCGTTATTAGGGCGGGCCTTTGTTTAATCTCATTGTCGCGGGTCGCGATTGGAAACCAAATCGAGATTCGTTTCCGCGTGAACGCGTCTTGGAGTTTACGTCTCCCGAACTAAAGAATCAGTTAACGCCAGACAACTTCCTGGATATCGAGACGGTTTCGAGCCTGCCGACGATCTTTATGGCCGAAGACGGCCGGGAAAACAGCGGGATTGCCCGCGTCGGCACTCTTACTGGCGTTCGCAAGAGTGGAAGTGACTATGAGCTGGAGTACGCGTACGACCTCGCAATCCCGCCGATCTCGAATTCGCACATTCGAAAACTCTCGGTCGAGCTACGTATTGGCGATTGGGAATTCACGAGGACCCATTGGGCCGTCAAGGATGCCGATCTTTACTATGTTCTACTGCGCAACGGGACCACGAGATTTCCGCAGCCGCGCGTATTCCAACTTAGCGATGAGCCCGTCGACGAAAGGCTGATCTCGGTAATGATGCCGTTCAATACCGATTTCGATCAGATCTATTCAAGCCTTGCGGAGGCAATTAGACGTATCGGGATGCGTTGCCAGCGCGCCGACAATATCTGGAACCACGATGCCGTGATCCAGGACGTCGTGTCGCTGATCTGCACGTCAAGCATCGTGATTTGCGACCTTTCGGGTAAGAACTCCAACGTGTTCTACGAAACTGGTATTGCGCACACACTTGGCAGACAAGTGATTCTGATCGCTCAGTCGCCAGACGACGTTCCATTCGACCTCCAACACCTGCGATTCGTTCAATATCACAACGACGGCGAAGGCCGCACGCGGCTAGCAGAACAGGTCAAGAGCCGAATCAAGGCGCTTGATGCCGCGCGGTAGCCGCGGATAGCGGCCCTTCGACAAGCTCAGGATGACGAAGGGTGAGTGGCACGCCGAAATTGGCGGGTATGCACCCTTCGGCGCGCACTATCACCCCCGCCGTCTGCGTGAGGGTTACTTGCCGTGTTTGGTGGTGATTTGGATGCGGGTCGAGCCGTCGTCCGTCGTGGTGACGATGATGCTTTGATCGCCGTCGGTGTGCTCGTCGACGAACGTGCCCATCGTCTTGCTGTCGACGGTCATGACCGTGTTCTTGAACGACGCGGGCAGTTTTGACTTGTACCAGTCGGTGACTTTCTTGGCGTCGTCCTTCGTCATGTACGACTTCATCTGGACCGAGCCGGCATTGGTCGTCACCGAGAGCGAGCCGGTGTCTTTGGCGTCGGTCGCGCCGGGGTAGACCGGCATCGTGATATACGCGCCGCCGCTCGCGCCGCCCGAGCTGCCGGACGCGGTCGTGGTCGTCGATGACGCGGTGGTGGTTGCGGACGTATCGGGCGCGGTCGACGCCGCGATCACCGGCGCGGCCGTCGCGGTCGTCCCCGTCGCCTCGCCGGGTGCCGTGCTCGCCGAGGCGTCGGCGGCCGGCGCGGTCGTGGCCGTCGACGTGTCGGTCGACGTCGTGGTCTGGTCGGTCTTCTTCGCGCAAGCCGAGAGCAGCAGAGCGGCGCAGAGTGCGGCGGCGCCGGCGAGACGGAGTGGGCTGATCATGGCTGCATCATCGGACGAGGCGAGCGTGAACTCCTCGTCCCGCGGACGGTTCGGGCACGCGGCGAGGCGAAGGTGACCTCCGGAGGCTCCATGGACACGATCGACCGTCCGATCCACCGTACCCACGACGTCGCGAATCAGCCGCCGCCGCTCGTGGGCTACGACGTCGCCGCGCGCGACGCGGCGCTGCTCGAGGGGCTGCGGCGCGAGGGCGGCGGCTGGGACGAGGACGGACTGCATGCGCTCGGGACGCGCGCGGGGTCGGAAGAAGCGATCGCGTGGGGCTTCGATGCGAACCGCAACGAGCCCGAGCTGCGAACGCACGATCGTTACGGCAACCGCATCGACGAGGTCGCGTTCCATCCGAGCTGGCACCGCTTGATGGAGGTCGCCGTCGCGAACGGCTTGCACGGTTCGCCGTGGCGCGAACCGCGCGAGGGGGCGCACGTCGCGCGCGCCGCGCGCTTCTACGTGTGGTCGCAGGCCGAGTCCGGACACGGCTGCCCGATCTCGATGACGTACGCCTCCGTTCCCGTGCTGCGCCGGCGCGCCGACCTCGCGGCGCTCTTCGAGCCCGTGCTCACCTCGACGACGTACGATCCGAGTTTGAGACCGCTGCGCGAGAAGGCCGGCGCGCTGTGCGGGATGGCGATGACGGAGAAGCAAGGCGGTTCCGACGTCCGCGCCAACACGACGCGCGCCGAGCCGTTCGACGGCGACACGTACGCGCTGACCGGGCACAAATGGTTCTGCTCGGCGCCGATGTGCGACGCATTCCTGGTGCTGGCTCAGGCGCCCGCCGGCCTGACCTGCTTCTTCCTCCCGCGCGTGCTCCCCGACGGGACGCGCAACGCCTTTCGCATGCAGCGCCTCAAGGACAAGCTCGGCAACCGTTCCAACGCCTCGAGCGAGATCGAACTCGACAACGCGCTCGCGCTGCGCGTCGGCGAGGAAGGGCGCGGCGTCGCGACGATCATCGAGATGGTCAACTACACGCGCCTCGACTGCATCGCGGGCAGCGCTTCGCTGATGCGCCAAGCCTTCGCGCAGGCGGCGCACCACGCGCGTCACCGCCGCGCGTTCGGCGCATTGCTGGCGGATCAGCCGTTGATGCGCAACGTGCTCGCCGACCTCGCGCTCGAGTCGGAGGCGGCAACGGCGTTGCTGCTGCGGCTCGCGCGCGCCGTCGACCGCGCCGGCACGGATCCGGAGGAGGCGGCGTTCGCGCGGCTGGGGATCGCGCTCGGCAAGTACTGGGTCTGCAAGCGCGCGCCGATGCACACGGGCGAGGCGATGGAGTGTCTGGGCGGCAACGGATACGTCGAAGAGAGCATCATGCCGCGGCTCTACCGCGAGGCGCCGGTCAACTCGATCTGGGAAGGTTCCGGCAACGTCAACGCGCTCGACGTGCTGCGCGCGATCGAGCGGCATCCTGAGTCGCTCGAAGCCTACGTCGCCGAGGTCGAGCGCGCCGGCCATGCGGTGCCGGCGCTGAAGCGCGCGCTCGCCGCGGTGCGCAGCGGGCTCGCGGCGCCGGCCGCGACGCTCGCGCGCGACGCCCGCCGCATCGTCGAGGCGATGGCGCTGCTGCTGCAGGCCTCCCTGCTGGTGCGCCATGCGCCGGCCGCGGTCGCCGACGCGTTCTGCGCCGCGCGGCTCGGCGGCGAGGGCGGGTTCGCGTTCGGGACGCTGCCGCCGAGCGCCGACACGGCGACGATCCTCGAACGCGCCTGGCCGGCCTGAGCGCGCCGGCCCCGGAGAACGGGTACAAGGAGCAGGTCATGGACCGCCGCATCGCCGCCGTCACCGTCTTCGCCGCGCTCGCGCTCGGCTCGAGCACCGCCTTCGCCGCCACGCCGACCGCGGTGCAAGCCGCGCACGACGCGACGCAAAAGGCGAAGGCCGTCACCTTCGCGCTGCTCCAGCGCGGCGGGTCCGGCAGCAGCCTCGGTACGGTGACGCTGCAGCGCATCGGGAGCACGCGCAGCCGGATTCGCATCCAGTTGACGAACCCCGCCGCCGCCGGGACGCGCGTCACGCTGCGTGACGGCCGCGACTGTCTCGAACCGCGGGTGACGAACGCGCCGCGGATGATGCAGCTGAACCCGTTCACCGGGCGCGTCTCCGAATCGATCGTCCAACTGCCGATCGAGAGCCTGCGCTCCGGCCACTATCTGCTCGACGTGCAGAACGCGACCGCGCGCCAACAGGCGATCGACGCCTGCGCGCAGCTCAACGGCAACCTGCGCTAAGGGTCAGCCGCGCAGCGCGGCCAGCACCTCGGCGGCGTTGCGGTCGGGCGGAAACACCGGGTAGAACACGCGCTCGATCGTGCCGTCGCGCGCGATCCACGCGATCCGCTTGAGCAGCGTCAGTCCGGCGACCTCGAACGTCGGCAACCGGAGCGCGTTCGTCAGCGCGAACGCGGCGTCGCTGAGCACGGGGAACGACACCTTCACGCGTTCGACCATCTCGCGCTGATACGCCGTATCCTGGGTCGAGAGGCCGAACACGCGCGCGTCCGCGCCGACGAACTCGGCGTAGAGGTCACGGAAACCGCTGGTATGCGGCGTACAGCCGCGCGCGCCGGGGATCGCATCCCAGTCCTCCACCAGCGACGGTTCGCCGGGACGGCCGGTGCGGGGGTACGCGAACACCACGACGACGCCGGGGATCGCGGCGAGGTCGACGTCGCTCCCATCGGTCGCGCGCAGCGCGACGTGCGGCAGCTTCATCCCGGTCAGGTGCGCCGCGGCGCCGTCGTCGACCGGGACCGGCAGATCGGCAGGCAGCGTCGTGAGCGCGCGCTCGTCCATCATTCGCTTTTCTCTCGCTTGGCATAGGACCAGGTCCACGTCCGCGCCTTCCCGGCGGCCGGCGCGAGCGTGATCGAAACGCGCGTCCCCGGCGACGCGATATCGGCGTAGTGCCGCAGCGAGGCCAGCATGCCGCGCGTGGCCGGATGCGGCTCGTCGTCGTGGGGATCAGGTTTCCAGTCGAGGACTTCCGTCTCGTTGACCGCGGCGGCGGTGTCGAGCGAAGCGCGCAGCGAAGCGAGGTCGACGTCGGGCCGCAGCGGCGGCGGATCGCTGCCCGCGAGCAGACCCAGCGCCAGATGCGCCGCACCGATGTAGTTGTGGTCGAGCCGGCGCGCGTTCTCGAAAGCGAGCTCGATCGCGTTCTTCGCACCCGAGGTGAAGACCATCTCGGACTGCGGCGCGGTCGCGGCGGCGCCGAGCCGCTCGCGTAGCGCTTCGCGATCGCACGCATTCGCCAGCAGATGCCCGACCTCGTCGTCGGTCTCGGCGAGCGCGAACGCGAGATGCTCGGTGCCGATGAAGTTTGCACCGAACATCTGCGCAACGGCCTGCGCGCGCACGACCGCACGCCGCGCCGGCTCCGAGAACGGCTCCCACATGCTCACCTCAGCGCGTCACTCCCACATCGCCTCGTGGACGTAGCACCACTTCCAGTTCTCGCCCGGCTGGAACGAGCGGATCACGGGATGCTTCGTCGCGTGAAAGTGTTTCGTCGCGTGCTTGTTCTTCGAGTCGTCGCAGCAGCCGACATGCCCGCACGACTCACAGACGCGCAAGTGCACCCACTCGTCGCCGCTGCGCAAGCATTCTTCGCAGCCCTCCGGCGTGCGCGGCGGGGGATCGACGACCGCCGCAGCGTGCGCGCACGCACCTTGTTTCATGCGTCCTCCAGCCGGACGTCGGTCGGCGGCACGTCCCACAGCACGACCTCGCCGCTCCCGGAGAGTTCGAGGTTCGGCGAGCCGTGCATCCGCACCGCGTCGCCCGCGCCGAGCTGCACGCCGTTCGCCTGCACCGCGCCGTCGGCGACGAACAAGAAACCGTAGCGGGCCGGGTCGAAGGCGAACGACAGCGCTCCGTCCTCGAGCTTGGCGACCCGAACCGTCGCGTCGGCGCGCAGCCGGACCGGTGCGTCGACGCCGCTCTCGCCGCTCGCGACGATCAGCCAGCGGTTGCGGCGCTCGTCTTCGCCGAACGAGTGCTGACCGTAGTCCGGCGGCTCGCCGGTCGAGCGCGGCAGCACCCACATCTGCACGAAGTGCACGTCGTTCTCGCCGGAATGATTGAACTCGCTATGGCGCACGCCGGTCCCGGCGCTCATGTACTGCACGCCGCCGGGCGCGACCACGCCGTGGTGGCCGAGCGAATCGCGGTGCTCGAGCTCGCCGCGCAGCACGTAGGTCACGATCTCCATGTCGCGGTGCGGGTGGGTCCCGAAGCCCTTCCCCGGGAGCACGACGTCGTCGTTGAAGACGCGCAGCGCGCCCCAGTTCAGGTTCTCCGGATCGAAGTAGTCGGCGAAGCTGAACGAGTGGTGCGTCCGCAGCCAGCCGAAGTCGAAGAAGGCGCGGTCGGCGGCGCGCTGGATCGCGAAGACGGGTGCCGTCTGCATTGCCATCGTGGTCTCCCGAACCCGGTGCCCTGCCGCGCCGGTTCCAGTCGCTCCTGCCCCCACCGGGCGGTACCATGGCAGAACCTTGGCACCATTCGGCCCCCTGCCGGGAGGCTGCCACCGAAAAACCTGGGAAATTGGCAGGTATGGACGCAGAGAGGGGCAGGACGCTCTGGAGCCACGGTTCGGTCCGCGGCCTGCTGCGTGGGCTGCGCCGCCCGGTCCAACTCGAGCGCGACGAGATCGCCCGCGAGCTGCGGCGCGCACTGCGCGCCCTGACCGCTCGCGAGGCCGTGCTGACGCTGGTCGAGCGCGCGCTCCGGCACGAGCATGCGTTCTGCGCCGAGATCGTGCAGCGCTGCGACGTCGACGGCGGCACCACGCTCGCCGTCGCCGCCGCGATGCACCTGTCGGCCCGCCAGTTCTTCCGCTACCGCGCCCACGCGATCGAAGCGATCGCCGTCGAGCTCGAAGCGCTGCTCACCCGCGGTTCGGTTCGCACCTCCAGCGAGGCGGCTGCGCGCACCGTCGCCCTCGGCCGGCTGCTGCTGGCGCGCGGCGCTCCCTCCGACGTGGCGAGCGCGATCCGGCACTTCGAGCGCGCCTGCTCGATCGACCCGCTCTGCGTCGAAGCGTACGCCGGCCTCGCGGTCGGCTGGCTGCACCTCTCGCGCGAGCTGATCGCGACGCCCGTACACGCGCACGCCAAAGCGCGCACGCTCGCCCAGCGCGCGCTCGCGATCGACCCGCGCTCGGTCGCGGCGCACTCCGCGTTCGCCCGGGTCGCGATCGACTCCGGGCTCGGGCGCGACGTGGCGGCGCCGCACGTGAAGATCGCGCTGAGCCTGGACCCGTTCGACGCGCGCGCCCACATCGCGAGCTTCAACGTCGCGCTCGCCGACGGCGACCTCGTCGCCGCGGAGCGCACGGCCTTCGAAGCGGTCGCGCTCGATCCGACCTCGTTCTCGTACGCCGTCTGCGTCATGGCGACCGCATTCTTCCGCCGGGCCTACGCCGACGCGGTCGCGCAGGCGCGCGAACTGCTGGCAATCGAGCCGCGCTCGCGCGTCGCCCGCATCTATTTGGCCGACGCGCTCTCCGCCAGCGGACGCCCGGCCGAGACGCTCGAGCTCGTGCAGCCCGGCGACCGGCTCAATGACGATCCGTACGAGCTCGCGTCGGGAGCCTGGGCGCGGGCCTGCGTCGGCGACCGCAGCGGCGCCCAGCGGACCCTCGACCGCATGCTGAAGATCTCGCGGACGCGGCAAGTCTCGCCGTATCTGCTCGCCTATGGGCGCCTCGCGTCCGGCGATGCGGAGGCTGCGATGGGCGATCTCGAAGCCGCGGTCGCGAGCGATCCCGGTTGGCTCACGATGATCGAGAACGATCCGGTCTTCACCGAGCTGTACGACGTCCGCCGTTTCCGCAACCTGATCGCGCAACGGCCCAAACCGCTCGACGAACGGGCCGGTTAGCCCAGGCTGATCTCGCCGGTCGCGTTCAGGCGGCCGAGCAGCAAGTGGTAGTACAGCATCCCTTGCTGCGGGCGCAGCGCGTCGATGATCGGCTCCGCGCGTGTCTCCGGGTCGCCGGTGTAGGTGCGCAGCGCTTTCGCGACGCCGGAGTCGTTCATCGGGAAGACGTCCAGCCGGCCGAAACCGCGCAGCGCAACGACCGCGGCGGTCCACGGACCGATCCCTTTGTGCGCGACCAGCGCTTCGAGCAGCTGCGCCGTCGGCAGCGCGGCGAGCGCGGTCTCGTCGAGCGCGCCGGCCTCGACCGCGGCGCCGACCTCCTTGAGCGCGTTGATCTTGTTGACCGACAGCCCGAGAGCGCGCAGCTCGACGGGGTCGGCGTCGAGCAGCGTGCGCGGCACCGGGAACGGGAACAGGCGGACGCCGTGCGTCTCGACCGGTCGCGCGTAGCGCTCGATCACGCGCCGCAGGATCGCACCCGCGGCGTGGATCGAGACCTGCTGGTAGACGACCGCGTTGCAGACCGCTTCCCACACCGTCGGATAGCACGGCGGGCGCACGCCGACCGCGGCGGCAGCGATCGCGTGCAGCCACGGTATCGTCGCGGCTCCGGCGTAAAACGCGTTCAGGTCGACGCCGGTGCCGAGCGCGCGGCGCACGATCGCCGCCGGATCGCGATCGGCGGCGCCGGGGCCTTCGAGCCGCACCGCGAGCGTGTCCGCCGCGGGCTGCTCGACCGAGAGCAGCAGCGGTTCGGCGGGATCGCCGAGCAGTCGCCGGTAGACGGCGCCGTCGAACACGTCGACCACGTTGGTCGAGAGCCGCCGCAGCACGACCGCGGTGAGGTCGAGCCGGTACGGCGTGCGAACGGGGAGGAGCGCTTCCCGAATGGAACGCTTGCGGCGTGTACTTGGCGACGTACGCACGTTACTGGCGGATCAACCTGCTCTCGATGCTGGAGTACCGGGCGAACTTCATCATGTGGGCCGGCTTCACCGTCATCTATCACGCCACCGCTATCGCCGCGCTCTGGGTGACGCTGCTCAACTTCCCCTCGATCAACGGCTGGGATTTCCGCGAGACCGCGTTCATGTACGGGCTCTGGATGTTGGGGCACGGGCTGCACAACAGCTTCCTCTTCACCGTCGGCAGCGTCCCGGAGTTCGTTCGCGAGGGCCGTTTCGACCGCTTCCTCGTGCGGCCGCTCGACCCGCTGTTCCAGGCGCTCACCGTGCCGCAGCAGATCATGCCCGACGAGTTGATCCTCGCCATCATCTACTTCTGCGTCGTGACGGCGTTCGCGGGCGTGCACGTCGACTGGGTGCTCATCGCATACGTGCCGCTGGTCGCGATCGGCGGCGCGCTGATCGACTTCGCGGTCAACCTCGCGATTGCGACCGCGTCGTTCTGGTTCACCCGCGTCGACTCGCTGCGCTGGGTGTTCATGTCGCTGGAACAAGAGTTCTCGCGCTATCCGATCTCGATCTACCAGCGCGGCGTGCGGATCGTGCTCGCGTTCGTGCTGCCGTTCGCGTTCATGAACTACTTTCCGGCGACGTACCTGCTGCACAAGAGCGAGAACGGGCTGAACCTCAATCCGGCGGTCGGGCTGTTGACTCCGCTGGTCGGCCTCGCCGCATTTCTGATCGCGTACGCGTTCTGGCACGTCGGGATCAACCGCTATCAGGGGACGGGGAGCTGATGGCCTGGCTGACCGCGACCTATCTGATCGAATCCGACGCGAGCCACATCGAGGAGCGCGCGCAGGCACTGGCGATCGAGCAGAGCGTCGAGTGCCCGCTGGAAGCCGTGCACGATCCGCGGATTCGCGAGGAGATCGTCGCGCGCGTCGCTGCGATCGAACCGGCCGGTGCGGGACGCTATCGCGTCGACGTGCAGATCGCGATCGAGACGATCGGCGGCGAGACGGCGCAATTCGTCAACATGATCTTCGGCAACGCCTCGCTGTGGGAGAACGTGCAGTTCACCGGGCTCGAGCTCCCGGCGGCTCTGCTCGCGCGCTTTCCGGGCCCGCGACACGGGATCGCCGGGATCCGCGCGCTGCTCGCGGCGCCGGCGCGACCGCTGACCAGCGCCGCGATGAAGCCGCAGGGGATGCGCGTCCCCGAGCTGGCCGCGATGTGCCGCACGCTCGCGCGCGCCGGGATCGACATCGTCAAGGACGACCACGGGATCGCCGGCCAAACGTACGCGCCGTTCGCCGAGCGCGTCGCGGCCTGCCAGGCCGCCGTGGCTGAGACGGTGGCGGCGACCGGGAAGCCGTCGTTCTACGCGCCGCACCTGATCGGCACGCCGCGCCTGCTGCACGAACGCGCGCGGATCGCGCGCGAGTCGGGCGTGCGCGTCGTCCTCGTCGCGCCGATGATCGTCGGGCTGCCGGCGTTCCGAGAATTGGTCGACGAGTTCCCCGAGTTCGTCTACCTCGCCCATCCCTCGTTCGGCGGAGCGGCGCGGATCGCACCGCCGCTGCTGTTCGGGCGGATCTTCCGGCTGCTCGGCGCGGACGCACCGATCTTCGTCAACTACGGCGGGCGCTTCGCGTACCCGCCGGCCGACTGCGCCGCCCTGGCAACCGCCGCACGCGAGCCGTGGGGCGCGCTGCGCCCGGCGCTGCCGGTCCCGGCCGGGGGGAATGCGGCTCGACCGGGTCGAGGAGCTCCTCGACTTCTATGGGCCGGACACGATGCTCCTGATCGGCGGCAACCTGCTGCTCGCCGAAGGCGACGCGCTCCTGGCCCGCGCCCGGGAATTCGTCCAAAAGGTCGAAGGCGTCGGTTCTCGGGCGTCCGCCTGACCGTCCCCCTTTAGGGGCGGGCCGCAGCTGGGTAGATCAGCGAATATGAGCCGAGCGTTCAGCAAGGAGCGCGACGACGCGCCCGAACCGCCGATCGTCGTGCGACCCCGGTACATCGAAAAGGGTGCGATGCAGCCGCCGACCGACCGCGGCCTGGTCGGCTTCGGCGCGACCGTCGTCGTCGAGGGCACCGGCCCCGCGGCACGGACGTTCCGTATCGCCGAACCCGACGGGACCGACCTCGCCGCCGGCCGGCTCGGGCTCGACTCCCCGCTGGCGACCGCGATGCTCGGCGCCCGCGCCGGGGCGACCGTCACCTGGCACCGCCCAATGGGCGACGCCCGCGTGAAGATCGTCTCCGTCAAGTACGACGACACGACGAAATAGCAAGCTGAGATCGAGCGGCGTGGATCACGATCGCAGCGTGCTCCATGCTCGGAGCGTCGCTTCGGCTTTCGCGCGGAGCGTCGACCAGGTCGTGCGTTCGTCGGCGGTGGGTGCTTCGTCGGCGCTCTCGACCGAGCCGAATAGCTCGCCGAGCGCGCCCGCGTACCAGCGCAGCGTCGTGAACTGCGTCGCGGCGACGCCGACGGAATTGCGCGGGTCGTTCGAGGGCGGCGCGCCGGCGATCGCGTCGATCTTCGCGACGTCCGCGCTTGGTTTCTTGCGCGCGTCCGTTGACTCGGTGACGGCGGCCTGCACGCGCGCGAGGAGCGCGTCGATCTCGCGCGCGAGCGCGTACTGCGCGCGCAGGTCCGCGTCGCTGGTGTGCGGGCGCGGATCACGCCGGACCGTCAGCGACTCCGAGAACGTGTGCCCGTCGAGCGTGAGCCGCACGACGTAGCGTCCGGGCGGGACCAGCGGTCCCTCACCGCCACGGCGCCGCCGCCCGGTCGCCATCGCGGCCGCGTGCAGATCCCAGACGAAGCGGTGCATCCCCGCGCTCGCGGCGGGCCGGCTCGGCGGCACCAGCCAGTACGCCGGATACGGCGCGGCGTTCGGGTTCGGCGCGGCGGCCGGATCGGCGCTCGACCACGCGCGCAGCACCGCACCGCCGGCGTCGGCGATCGAGAGTTGCACGGCGCCGTGCGAGCCCGCGGGCACGACGTAGTCGATCGGCGCGCCGTACGGCGGGTTCTCACCGAGCGGCGTCTCCGGCGGCGACGCTTCCGCCTCGTCGCTGTACGGCCGCGTGCGGACGACGTCGCGCGGCGCGAACAGGCGCGTCTCCGGCGCGGCGTTCGCCGCCAGCTCCCGCAGCGGCGCGACGTCGTCGAGGATCCAGAACGAGCGCCCGTGCGTTGCGATCGCGAGGTCGTCGTCGTGCACGATCAGATCGTGGACGGAGACGACCGGCATGTTCAAGCGCAATGACTGCCACGCACCGCCGTCGTCGAACGAGACGTACACGCCGTGCTCGGTCCCCGCGTAGAGCAGGCCGCGCCGGCGGGGGTCTTCACGCACCACGTAGACGAAGTCGTTCTCCGCGATTCCGCTCGCCGCCGCATGCCAGGTGCGGCCGCCGTCGCGCGTGATCTCGACGTCGGGACGGTCGTCGTCGAGACGGTGCCGGTCGACCGCGGCGTACGCGACCTGTGCATCGAAGTGCGAGGGTTCGATCGCGTCGATGTGGCTCCAGGGTGTCATCCCCGCCGGCGTCACGTTGTGCCACGTGCGCCCGCCGTCGCGGGTGAGCTGCACCAGACCGTCGTCGGTCCCGGCCCACAGCATCTCGGCGCGCAGCGGCGAGGGGCCGAGCGCGTAGACGACGCCGCGCGGCTCCGGTCCGTCGGCGTCCTTCGCCGTCGGCGGATCGAGCGTCGCCGGCACGCCGGCGTGCGCGCGCGTGAGATCGCCGGAGATGCGCGTCCAGTGCGAGCCGCCGTCGCGCGTGCGAAAGACGACTTGGTTCGCGGCGTAGAGCGCGTGGTCGCGTCCGAACGCGAGCGGCTGCGTCCACTCGGCACGCCACGTTCCGGGGCGGCCGGTCGTCGGCGCGATCGAGCGCGTCTGGCCGGTGCGCAGGTCCTCGCGCACCATCGGGTTGTTGCCGTAGATGACGTTCGGATCGAGCGGATCAGGCGCGACCGACCCGCTCTCACCGCCCGCGTTCAGCGGGCGCCAATCGCGGTTCTGGATCCCGGTGTAGGAGCTGCGCGAGACGACCATCGCGGCGCCGCTGTCCTGCTGCGCGCCGTAGAGCCGGTACGGAAACGCGTTGTCGGCGCGCACGTTGTAGAACTGCGCCGTCGGCTGGTTGAACCACGAGCTCCATGTCCGCGCGCCGTCGATGCTGACCGAGGTGCCCTGGTCGGCGCCGAGCACGAGCCGCGAACCGTCGCTCGGGTCGATCCAGATCTGCTGGAAGTCGTCGCCGTCGGGTGAGCCTTTGATCGCGGTGAACGACGAACCGCCGTCGGTCGAGCGATAGAACCCGGTGTCCGCGACGTAGACGAGGTCGGCGTTCTTCGGGTCGACCGCGACGTGGCAGAAATACCAGCCCCGGCCCCAGAGCCGCTGGTCCTTGTCGACGAGCTTCCAGGTCGCACCCGCGTCGTCGCTGCGGTAGAGCCCGCCGGCCTTCGCATCGACGATCGCGTACACGCGGTTCGGATCGCTGGGCGCGACCGCGAGCCCGATCTTCCCGAGCCCGTCCGTCGGGAGGCCGTGCAGCTGCGTCCACGTCGCGCCGCCATCGGTCGATTTGTAGAGTCCGCTGCCGGGACCGTTCGAGGGCGGGTAGACGCTCCACGGCGGACGGCGCGTCTGCCACAGCGAGGCGTAGACGACGTGCATCGACGGATCGCTCGCGAGGTCGATCGCGCCGGTGTCGCGGTCGTGGAAGAGCGTGCGCGTCCAGCTCGCGCCGCCGTCGGTCGAGCGGTACACGCCGCGCATGTCGTTCGGCCCGTACTGATGTCCCAGTGCCGCAACCAGCAGCGTCTTCGCGTCGTGCGGATCGACCAGGATGCGCCCGATCGTGCGCGAGTCCTCGAGCCCGATTCGCGTCCAGCTCGCGCCGGCGTCGGTCGAGCGGTACATGCCGTTGCCGTGCTGGATGTCGGCACGCATGTCGGCCTCACCGCTGCCGACGTACACGGTGGCGGGATCGCTCGGCGCGACCGCGACGGCGCCGATCGACGCGACCGGCTGCGCGTCCATGACCGGCGCCCAGGTGCGCCCGGCGTTCCCGCTCTTCCACACCCCACCGCCGACCGCGCCGAAGTAGAACGTGCGCGGATCTCCGACCACCCCGCTGACCGCGACCGCGCGCCCGCCGCGGAACGGCCCGATGTTCCGCCAGCGCAGCTCCCCGAAGAGCGACGGATCGACGTGCGCCGGCTGCGCGCGCAACGGCTCGCGTGAAGCGACGGCCGACACCGCGACGACGCCGGCCAGGACGAGAACGCGCAGACGCATGGGCCGATCTACGCGCGCAGTGTCAGTCGTCCCCTCCGTCATGGGTTCCTGGGGCAGGATCGTTCGCCGCCGGTCGCGGTTTCGCGAGAGTCCACTTCCCTTCGGGCATGGCGTTGTTGAACACGAACAGCTGCGTGATGTCCTTCCAGAAGGCCACCCGCTGTGCTTCGGAGTTCGGCAGATCGTAGCCGATCTGGGCGGCAAGCGTAGGCAGGTAGCAGTCAAACGCGCTCTTCACGAGTTCGCCCCAGCCACCGATCTGCGCCAACGCCCAGCGGTAGGCGACGGCCGCGCTCGCGAGCGCGGCTCCGGCCACGACGAGCAGGTGCCGCACGTCGTGCGTAGCCTTCTGGGACAGTGGCGGCACGCCTGAATCGCCGACCTGCATCACCGCCTGTACGCCCGCAAGCATAGCGATCGCGAGCGCGAGCACCATCACGTTCACGAAGAAGTCGACCTGCGAACGCGCATCGTTGATCTGGCCTTGAAAACCGGCCGGAATGACGGCTCCCAGTCGGCTCCAGACCGTGATGCTGTCGGCTCCATACTTCTTTGTTGCATAGGATTCAAACGCGCGAATGCGGTTCCCGAATGCGGTCGGTAAGATATACTGCTCGTCGACCGGGTAGGACGCGAGCAGCTCTCGCTTCACCGCTGAGGCCTCGGCCGCATGTTTGTCCGCCAGCAGCTTCTTCCGCTCCGCCGTCAGCATTGCGAAGCGCTCACGATGATAGTCCTTCACCGAACTCAGCCAGCACGTTGGCGGAAGATACCCTTCGAGGATACGGTACGCTGTGTAGTTCAGCGTCAGCAACAGAACGGCGAGAAACCAGACGACGAGCGCAACGTATGTCAGGTTCTCGAATGGTTTCTCGGCGGAGACCTTGCAGACAGCATTCGCCCAAGACGGGCAGTTCAAGAGGTTGATCGCGGCGTACACGCCGAGCATCGCCGGCAATAGGAAACCGATGATGAACGTCTTATCCGCGAGCTTCGCGACGCTGGAGAGCACGCGTCCGCCTTGCTACGCGTTTTCGCTCATCGGGCGTTCGCGAAAGTACCGTTCGTCGGGCTCGACTTCGATCGCCGGCCGCACTTCGGGTTCGGGCCGTTCGATAACCATCGGATCCCCTGGCAGTGCCGCGAGGGATGCCAGCACCGACGTCCCGTAGTCGGGCGCGTCCGGCAGGCCAGCTCGTGATATGGTGCGCGCCATCGCGACGTGGCGTGTAACGGCGACCAGGTTCCGATATCGCACGATCAGATCTCGGTGCGGGATGTGCACGAGCCGCTCCAGCTCAGCGGACCACGCGCGGGCGTGTACCGTTGCGGACGGCTCCTCTGCCGCCAACACGGCAATTTCGTGCGACGTCAGGGCGACCTCGACCAGAAGCCGCCGAAATGCGATCTCCTTGGGATCCATACTCCCCTCCCCGTGAGGGGCGCCTTCAACCTGCTTTCCTAGTCCCCCTTGTCGAGCGCGGCTTCGCCGGCGAGCGGGCGGAACAGCGCGCCGGCCTCGTCCGGCTCGGGCGCGATCCCGGCGGGCCGCAGGTGGCGCACGAACCAGTGCGCGATCGCGCGCAGGCGCAGGATGCGGCTGCGCGGTTTGCCGCCGCGCGACATCTCGTGCCCGGTCTGGGTGAAGCGCACGAACTCGGCGTCGGTCCGGCCGAGCCGGCGCAGCGCGGTGAAGAGCTGCTCGCCCTGATCGATCGGGCAGCGGTAGTCGCGTTCGCTGTGCTCGATCAGCAAGGGCGCGGCGATCGCGGACACGGCGCGCATCGGCGAGCTCTCGAAGAGCTTGCGGCCGGCGTCGTCGGCGTAGCGCGTCTCGAGCTCGCGTTCGAGAAACCAGCCGACGTCGGAGGCACCGATCTCGCTGACGAAGTCGTTGACCGCGCGCATCGAGACGCCGGCCGCGAAGCGGTCGCTGTGGCCCATGAGCCAGGTCGTCATGAAGCCGCCGTACGATCCGCCCGCGACCCCGATGCGCGCGGTGTCGAACGCACCGTGCTCCAGTGCGCCGTCGAGGATGCGCAGCACGTCGGCGACGTCGATCCCGCCCCAGTCGCCCAGGATCGCGTTCGAATACGCGGCTCCATAGGACTGCGAGCCGCGTGGGTTGCCGTAGGCGACCGCGATCCCCTGCGCCGCGAGCACTTGGAACTCCAGGAAGAACGTGTGCCCGTACGCGCCGTGCGGCCCGCCGTGCACTTCGAGCACGAGCGGCGGTCGCGCTTCCTTCGGCTGCACCGCGCCGATCAGCCACGCATCGAGGATCGTCCCGTCGTCGGCGTGCGGCCGATAGCGTTTCGGCGTGACGACGATCTTCTCGGCGAGCCACGGATTCATCGCCGTCAGCGTGCGCTCGGCGCCGTACGGTTCGACGATCGCGATCTCGTTCGGCACGGTCGGCGTGCTGAAGGCGAGCGCGATCGCGCCGTCGTTCGCGACCGAGAACCCGAAGACGTGGCGCTCGCCGCCGGCGATGACGCGCGTCGCCGTGCCGTTGCGCGCGAACCCGCGCAGCACCGTGCTGCCCTCGTCGCAGACCTGCACGACGATCTCGCGGTCGCCGGCCGTCCACACCGGCGGCGAGGCCGCGCCGCCGCTGCGCAGGTCGCCGGCGAGGTTGTCGCCGATCGTGCGCCCGAGCGAGGCGGAGAGCGAACGCGGCTCGCCGCCGTCCGCACCGGTCACGAGCAGCTCCAGGTCGAACCGCCCGCCGCCGTCGTCGCCGTGGCGGTGGCCGACGTACACAATCTCCCGCCCGTCGCGCGAGTAGGCCGGCGCGACGGCGGGCCCTTCGCTGTGCGTCAGCGTCGTGAGCTCGCCGCCGGCGACATCGACGACGTGAACGTCGCTCACCGCCGTCGCCGATTCCGTATCGGCCGTTCCGAGGCGGGCGCAGAATGCGATCTTCGCGCCGTCCGGCGACCACGCCGGGCCGCTCACGTCGAAGTCGCCGTGCGTGATCTGCCGTGTGACGGCCCCGTCCGCGGCGTCGATCACGAAGAGGTGCTTGCGCACGCCGTCGAGCAAGCCGTCGGCGTCGCTCTTGAACGGCAGCTTGCGAATGTGCCGCGCACCGGTCTTCTCGTCGTGGAACGCGCGCGCGCTCACCGCGTCGTACGGCGCGGTCGCGACGTACGCGATGCGTTTCGCGTCGGGTGACCAGGCGACGCCGGTGATCTTCTCGGCGTCCTCGACGAGCGCCGTCGCCTCGCCGCCGTCGAGCCGCAGCACGAACAAGCGCGGTTTGCCGTCGCGGTCGCCGACGAACGCCGCCGCGGAGCCGTCGGGTGCGACGCGCAGCAGCCGATCGTTCGTCCCGCTGGTGAACGGGCGGTCGGCACCGTCACGCGCGACGCGCCGGATCGCGCCGCGAATCTCGTCGGCGTCGCGGTCGAACCACGACCGGCGGTAATAGACGGCCGAGCCGTCGGGACTGATCTGCGGCTCGGAGACGAGCACGACGCGAAGAAGGTCGCTCGGAACGAGAGGACTGGCCATCGGAGCCGGGCATTATGGCCGGGTGATCCGGCTTCCCTCATTTCGCGCTCCGCTGCTCGTGCTGGCGGTGCTGGCGGCTCCGTCCGCGGCGGCAGCCGAGGCAGGCGACATCCTCGTGCAGGCCGGACACGAAGGTCGGCCCGCGAGCTGCGCGGTCCATCATGTCAAGGCCTGCAACATCGGAACCGGCGCGCACGGGGCGCACGAGCGCGAGTGGACCGCGCTGGTCGCCGACGAAGCGACGCGCGTCCTGCGCGCGCGCGGTTATGCGGTGCTGCGCCGGCCGGCCGACTACGACGGTGGCGACACCGTGCGCGCCGCAGTGTTCCTGCATTTCGACGGGTCGGCGACGCCGTGTGGGAGCGGATCGTCGGTCGGGTTTCCGGACGCGACCCCCCGCGCGTTCGTCGAAGCGTGGGAGCGCCGGTATCGCGCGTGGTTTCCGTTCCGCTTCGTCGGCGAGAACTTCACCTCGAACGAGCACACCTACTACGGCTTCCGCAGGGTCGACGCACCGCAGAAGATGCTGATCGAGTTCGGCGAGATGACCTGCCCGGCGCAGTTCGCTTGGATGGCGCCGCGCCTGGGTGAGATGGGTGACCGGCTCGCCGCGTTTCTGATCGAGCAAGTTCCGCGGTGAGACGCGCGGCGTTCATCGGCGGCGCGCTCGCCGCGGCCTCGCTGCCGGCGCTCGAGCTGCGCGCCGGCGCGGCGCCGGTGCTCGAGATCGCCGACCTGCTGGCGAAGATCCCCGCGATCACCGGCGTCGTCGTACGGACGATGGGCGACGATCCGCCGCTGCTGGCGCTGCGGGCCGACGAGAAGTTCGCCGCCGCGTCGGTCATCAAGCTGGCGATTCTGGCGACGGTCTACCGCGCGTACGATGCCGGAACGGCGAAGCCGTCGGACACCGTGAAGACGCGCGGCGCCGATCTGATCGGCGGTTCCGACGTGCTGGCCGGCGCGCGCGCCGGGAGCGCGTGGACCCTCGATGCGCTGGTGAACGCGATGATCCGGGTGAGCGACAACGCCGCCTCGAACACGCTGATCACGGCGTTCGGGATGGAGACCGTCAACGCGACGATGCGGCTCGCCGGGATGACGAACTCGCGGCTCGCGCGGCACTTCGCCGACATCGTCCCCGCCTGGCGCCGCAGCGAGAACATCATCACCCCGAACGATACCGCAACGCTGCTCTACGCGATCGAGCACGGCGCGCGCGAGGGGATCGCCACGATCGCGTCGCCGCAGAGCTGCCGCGCGATGATCGAGGTGCTGCTCGGCAATGAAGACCGCACCAAGATCGTGCGCGGCCTGCCGGCCGGAACGCCGTGCGCGCACAAGACCGGCGAGATCGACTACGTGCGCAACGACGCCGGGATCGTCGACCCGTTCGGCGACGCGCCGTACATCCTGGTCGTGCTCACCCGCAGCCTCAAGAACTACGGCGCGGGCAACGCCGGAATCGCCGCGATCGCCCACCGCGTCAACGACGCGCTGCGAAACCCCGCCTCAGGCTGAGGCCGCAATCGACCCCAATCGCGGCCCCAGCAGCGCGACGATCGCGGCCGCGCCGATCAGCGGCAGGAACGCGGCGGCGGGGGCGTGGGTCGCGTCCCACGCCGCGCCCGAGAACAACGAGACCAGGAACGAGATCGTGTAACCGAGCGTGAACGTGCCGGCGGCGAGCCGCGCGATCTCGGCCGGCGGCGCGAACAGCGCCGGCAGCGCGAAGCTCATCGTCAGCACGTACGCACCGCAGAGGCCGAGCAGCGCCGCGGCGGCGACGACCGCGGCGCCGCCGAACGCGAGCACGCCGGCGAGCGCGATCAGGATCAGCGCGGCGACGAGCAGCGAGCTCGAACGCCGCCCGAGGATGCGCAGCGGGATGAAGCCGACCGCGAGCGAGGCCGGGATCTGCCCGACGTTGAGCGCCGCGAGCGCCGCGCCGACGAGCGTACCCTGGCCGGTCGCGTGGAGAAAGTCCGGCAAGAACGTGTTCGCACCGAAGTACGTCATGCTCGCCGCCGACTGATAGGTGCCGAGCAGCCAGACGCGGCGGTCGCGAAAATCCGGCAGCCAGGCGCCGAGCACGCCCGGTGCGCGATCGATCGGCTCGCGCAGCACGCCGAGCGCGAGCGCGGTGACCACGACCGGCACGCTCCAGGCGGCGAGACTGCGTTCCCACGAGCCCCCGACCAGCGGGAGCAGAAACGGGATCGTCAGCGACGCGCTGATCGCCTCGCCGCACAGCAGCCCGTTCGCCCAGACGCCGGTGCCGAAGGCGATGCGATCGGGGAACCACGAGCGCGCGAGCGACGGGAACGCGGGCTGGATCAGCGCGATCCCCGCGCCCATGAGCACCGTCATGCCGAACAGCATCGGGATCGAGGGGCCGACGCCGCGCAGCGCCGACGCCAGCGCGATCACCCACAGTCCGGCGATCAGCGCGCGGCGCGCGCCGAACCGCGCGGTGAGCAGGGCGCCGAACATCGACGAACCGGCCAGCACGAGAACCGGCAGGTTCGAGAGCGCCGCGACCCCCGACTCGTTCAGGTGCAGGTCGCGGTGGATCAGCGGAATCACCGGCGGCACCGCGAGCAGCGTCAACCGCAGATCGCTCCCCGCCAGCCACAGCAGCACGACCCTGAGTAAGGCCGCCGGCGGACGTGCGTACCGCGACTCTGACGTCAGGAGCTCGCGATCGCCGCCGCGACCGCGACGTCCTCGATCCCCAGGCCGACGGAGACGAACACGGACACACGGCCGTCGCGCGGTTCGACGTGCCCCTCGAGCACCGGCCCGAGCTCGGTGATGTCGTCCCACGACGCCGCGCCCTCGTTCACGGCGAGCACGATATCGCCGGCTTCGGCGCGCGCCGCGGCGAGATCGTCGACGACGACGGAGGCGGCGCCGATCAGCGCCGCCGGCAGCTCGCGCTTCGTGGCGACGCACGCGCCGACCGCGTTCACGTGCGCGCCGTCGACGAGCGACGCGGCGTCGAAGAGCGGCTCCGCGCTCGCGGTACACGTCGAGACGACCGACGCGGCGCCGACGGCATCATCCGCGGTCTCCGCGACGTGCACGCCGATCCCGAGATCGAGGGCGTACTTCGCCAGCGCCTCAGCGTGCGTACGGTCGCGCGACCAGATCGAGACCCATTCGATCATCCCGCCGCGCGCGAACGCGTCGAGGTGTGCGCGTCCTTGCACCCCTGCGCCGAGGATCGCGTGCACGCCGACGGGCCTGGCTGCGAGCGCCTGCGTCGCGAGCACCGAGACGGCGGCGGTGCGCATGCCCGTGATCGCGTCGGCCTCGATCCACGCCGACGGCTCGCCGGTCTGCGGATCGAAGAGGACGACGACGGCGCGGTGCGTCGGGAGGCCGCGCGCCGCGTTGGCCGGGACCGCGACCACGAGCTTCGCGCCGAGCGCCGGACGCGCGCCGCCGGTCCACGCCGGCATCGCGCCGAACCACGTCGCCTCCGGTGTCGTGAACGCAGCGCGGACCGCACCGCCGGCAGCGCCGTTCGCCGCGGCGCCGAAGGTCTGCCGCATCAGCGCGACCAGATCGAGCGCCGGCCGGCGCCGCAGCACCTCCGCCTCGTCGATCTGGATCACGGGTCGGACGTCGCAGCACCCTCGACGGTCACCGCCGTCATCACGTCGCCGGCGCGAATCTGGTCGACGACCTGCTGACCCTCGACGACGTGGCCGAAGACGGTGTACTGACGGTTGAGGAACGGCGCGTCGTCGAGACAGATGTAGAACTGCGAGCCCGCGGAGTTGGGGTTCCCCGACCGCGCCATCGCGAGCGTGCCCTTGATGTGCGGGCGCTCGTTGAACTCCGCATCGAGGTTGTAGCCGGGTCCGCCGGTCCCGTTGCCGCTGGGATCGCCGCCCTGGATCACGAAACCGGGCTCGTAGCGGTGGAATTTCAGCCCGTCGTAGAAGCCGGCGCGGGCCAGCTTGATGAACGCCGCGCTGTGCAGCGGTGCGTCGTCGGGATAGAACGACACGATGATGTCGCCCTTGGGGGTCGCGATGCGGGCGCGCGCGGTCTTCGCCTCGCCGGCAAGGGTCGTCAGCTCGTCGCCCGTGGGCTTCGTGTAGGTGGCCATCGCGCTGATGCTACGGCACGCGGCACCGTTCCACCCCGCACGTTTCCTTGCGCCCGCTTGCCGGCCTCAGTTCACGAGCTTCGGTGCCCAGGTCCAGACGGCGAGCTCGACGACCCCGAACAGGATCGACCACACCAGCAGCGGCACGTACCAGCGACTCGGCCGGCTGCGGATCGCATAGGCGATCAACGCGTACGAGAACGGGATCACGTCGAGCGCGTGGCGCGCGCCGAGCTGCACCATCCCCGTGCTGTAGTACAGCAGCGCCGGTATCGCGCAGCAGGCGGAGGCAAACCAGAGCAATTGCACCGCCCGCTCGCGAATCGGGGCGAAGAACGCGATCAGCAGCGCCGGGCTCGTGTAGCTCAGCGCCGTGCCGAAGTAGCCGGCGATGAGGTACGGGGGCGTCGCCATCACGTGCGGCGGTTCGACCAGATAGAAGTGCAGCTGCATGGCGAGATTCTTCAGGGCGAACGGGGGCGCAGGATCGGTTCGCCCGATATCCATCGTGCGATAGAACTTGGTGAAGCCGACGTCGGCGAGGGTTCCCCAGCGCACGTAGTTGTACAGCGCCGAGGGGATCGCGAACAGTGCGCCGATCAGGGCGACGCCGGCGAGCCGCCAGGGAGCCGCGCGCACCTGCGGCCAGAGCGCGATCGCGTATGCCGGAAACGCGAGCGCCATCGGGTAGCGGCAGAACGCCGCGCACAGCGCCCACAGCGCGACCCGCCACGGCACGCGCGGGCCGAGCAGTTCCGCGAGCGCGAGCAGGGTGAACGCGACCGCGCCTGAGTGCGCGATGTACCACACGTCGCCGGCTGCAGCGCAGTACGCATAGCTCGTGCCGAACAGCAGGAACGCGCAGAGGAGCGCCGCCCAACGGCGCGAGACGCCGATGAGCCGCGCGACCCGGTACGCGGCGGCGATCCCCAGGCCGGCGAGGGCGATCGAGAGCGCCGTCTGGTTCGCGTGCAGCCCCCAGATCGCGACGAACGGCAGCATCAGCACCGCGGGCAGCGGGGCTTCATAGACGTACGCGCGGCCATGGTACGGGATCGCGTCGATCCAGTCGCCCGGGAAATGCGGCAGGTACGGCTTGTCGTGCAGCCACGCGTCTGCGAGCCAAACGAAGTTGTTCATGACCGTCGGGCGGAAGCCCGAAAACACGCCCAGCGCCGCGACGGCCAGTAGGCCGGCGAGCACGGCGTGGACGCGCTCGTCGCGCAGCATCGCGGACCGGGTCACGGCCGTGCTCGTTCGCGGCGCGGCACCCTTCTCCTGAACCGCGCAGGCCTCGGCGGCGGCAGCGCTGTACGGCGCGGGTATGATCGCGCACCGTCTGCCGTCCCGACTCCTGGCGCTCGCCCTCTGCCTCGGCTTCGCCCTCGCCGTACCCGCGCGGGCCGACGTCCCCGCGCCGCCGCTCGATCCGGCGCTCGCGGTCGCCCTGACGCGGGTCTCCGCGCAGGAGCTGCGCGCGACCGACAAACGGCTGGTCGCGTTCGGGACCCGTTCGACGTTCTCCGAGCACGCCGGAGCGCGCCGCGGCGTCTTCGCCGCGCGCGCGTACCTCGTCGACCGTTTCCGCCAGATCGCACGCACGAGCGGCGGGCGGATGACGGTTGCGCTCGACACCTACGTGCAGCCGGCTGATCCCGCCAAGCGCGTTCCGCGCGCGGTGGAGATCTCGTCGGTGATCGCGACCCTCAAGGGCGACGATCCGTCGGGCCGCACCTACGTGATGTCGAGCCACTACGACTCGCGCAACTCGAACAACGACGACGGCGAGCACGACGCGCCGGGCGCGGACGACAACGGCTCGGGGACTTCGGCGGTCGTCGAGGCGGCGCGCATCCTGGCCCCGCTGCCGATGCACGGCACGGTCGTCTTCGCGTGCTTCGACGCCGAAGAGCAGGGTCTCTTCGGCAGCGCGCACTTCGCCAAGACGCTCAAGGACACGAACGTCGACGTCGAAGGCGATCTCAACAACGACATCGTCGGCGCGTCGGTCGGCGACGACGGCGTGAAGCGCGACGACGTCTTGCGCATCTTCTCCGAGGCGATCCCCACCGGCGCGGTCGTCGGGCGGATCAACGCGATCGGCTCGCAGAACGACGCGCCCTCGAACGAGCTGGCGCGCTTCGCGAAGGAGACGTCCGACGCATACGCGACCGGCCTCCACGGCCAGCTCATCTGGCGCGCCGACCGCTTCTTGCGCGGCGGCGACCACGAGTCGTTCAACGCGCAAGGTTTTCCGGCGCTGCGCTTCACCGAGCCGCGGGAGACCTTCGCGCACCAGCACCAAGACGTCCGCATCGAAGGCGGCGTGCAGTACGGCGATCTGCTGCAGTACATGGACTTCGACTATCTGGCAAAGGTGACGCGCTACAACGCCGCCTCGCTGGCGACGCTCGCGCTCGCGCCGGCGACCCCGAAGGTCTCGATCGACACCAAGCAGCTGACGAACGACACGCTGCTCTCGTGGGAGCCGGTCCCGCGTGCCGCGCGCTACGAAGTCGTGCGACGGCTGACGACCGAGCCGGTGTGGAGCGCCGTGCAGGATGCCGGGACGGCGACCAAGATCACGATCCCGCTCTCCAAGGACATCTGGCAATTCGGCGTGCGCGCGGTCGACGCCGAAGGCCACCGCTCGCCGGCCGGTTTCCCGACGCCCGTGCGGTAAAAGCGCCTAGGCGGAAGGATCGCGGCGGTAGTCGCCGCGCGAAAGCCACTTCTCGATCAGCACGTACAGCACGATGAACAGATAACGGCTCCCCATCTCCTTGATCTTGAGCTTCGAGACGCCTTGCCTGCGGTTGTACCAGTGCGTCGGCAGAACCGTCCACGAATAGCCGCGCACGATCGCCTTGAGCGGCAGCTCGACGGTGATGTTGAAGTGATGCGAGAGGATCGGGCCGATCCCGGCGATGACCTCGCGGCGGTAGCATTTGAACGCGTTGGTCACGTCGTTATAGCGGATTCTGAAGAGCGCTGCGACGAAGGCGTTCGCAGCTCGATTGAGCACCAGCTTCAGGAACGGGTAGTCAACGACCCTTGCCTCGCGCGTAAACCGGGTCCCGAACGCGCAGTCGTATCCGCTCTCGATCGCGCGCCAGAACGCGACGATGTCGCCCGGGTCGTCGGATGCGTCCGCCATCACGATACAGACGGCGTCGCCGCGAAACGCATCCAGCCCGGTGTGGATCGCGTTCCCGATCCCGCCGCGCCGCAGGTTCGGGATGCAGCGAACTTCGGGCCGGCTGCGGCCGGCGCGCGCGACCTCCGCCGCCGTACGATCCGACGAGTGATCGTCCACGACCAGGATCTCGAACGGGACCGCTGCGGCGGCGAGCCGCTCGGCGATCGCGATCACCGTCGCGGCGATCGCGGCTTCCTCGTCGCGCGCCGGGATGACGATCGAGAGCACGCCGTTACGCCCCGGCGTCCTGCTCGGGAGCTTCGGCGAGCCAGCGTTCGACGTTCTTGTCGTGGATCTCGCGGAGCAGCGCGCGGAGGTCGTGCTGTTGGCTCCAGCCCGGATAGTGCGCCTTGAACTTCGCCATGTCGCTGATATACCAGATGTGGTCGCCGATCCGGTTCGTCTCGCTGTAGGTCCAATCGAGTTTTCGGCCGGCGATCTGCTCGCAGAGTTCGATCGCCTCGAGCATGGAGCAATTGCTGAAGCGGGTTCCGCCGACGTTGTAGACCTCACCGCAGCGCGGGGCGCGAAAGACGTGGTCGAACGCGTTCACGAGATCGTAGCTGTGGATGTTGTCGCGAACCTGCTTCCCCTTGTAGCCGAACACCGTGTAGGGCTGCCCGGCCGCGGTGCACTTCATGAGGTAGGCGAGAAACCCGTGCAGCCGCGTCCCCGAATGGTTCGGTCCCGTGAGACACCCGCCGCGGAACACGGCGGTCGGCATCGAAAAATACCGTCCGTACTCTTGAACCAAGACGTCGGCGGCGATCTTCGAGGCTCCAAACAGCGAATGGGTCGACTGGTCGATCCGCAGGCTCTCGTCGATGCCGTGCCACGCCGGATGCGAGCGGTCGAGCTCCCAGCGCGTCTCCGATTCGACCAGCGGCAGCTCGTTGGGGGCATCGCCGTACACTTTGTTCGTGGACGTGAAGATGAACACGGCCTCCGGCGCGTGCCGGCGCGCGGCTTCCAGAAGGCAGAGCGTACCGTTCGCGTTCACGGTGAAGTCGGTCTGCGGATCGCCGGCCGCCCAGTCGTGCGACGGCTGCGCCGCCGCGTGGATCACCAGCGCGATGCGCTTGCCGTACCGGGCGAACAGCGCGTCGATCGCCGCAGTATCCCGGATATCGGCATCGATGTGCGTGTACGCTTTCGGAAAGCGCTTCTCGAGCGCGAGCCGGTTCCATCGCGTCGAGGCGTCCGGGCCGAAGAAGCGTGCGCGGAAGTCGTTGTCGACGCCGACGAGTTCGTGGCCGCGCTCGGCGAAGAAGCGCACCGATTCGGAGCCGATCAGGCCGGCGGATCCGGTGACGACGACGACGGACATCGGATCAGGGCCACAACGGGGCGACGAGGCGCTCGTTCTCGCGAATCCAGTCGAAGATGCCGGCAAGCGTCTCGCGCGGCGTCTTCCGCGGGGACCAGCCCGTCTGCGCGGCGATCCGCGCGTTGTCGGTCACGTAGATACGGACGTCTGCCGGGCGGTTCTCCGCGACGCGCGCGATCTCGACGCGGTTGCCCGTGATCTCCTCGCACAGCGCGGTCGCTTCGGCGAGCGAGAGGCTCGAGGCGAGTCCGCCCCCGACGTTGTACGGCCGCCGCGGAAGCGTCTCGATCGCGTCCAGCTGGCTCAGGATCAGATCGCCGAGCTCGTCGACGTCGACGAGATCGCGCACCTGCTTTCCGGCGCCGCCGTACCCGACGTACCGGAGCGGACGCTTGAAGTAGTGGCAGCCCATCCAGAGCGCGAACACCCCTTGGTCGACCTTCCCCATCTGCCACGGTCCGGTGATGACGCCGCAGCGGTCGACGATCGTGCGCAGTCCGTACATCTCGGCGTATTCGGCGATGATCAGTTCGCACGCCAGCTTCGTCGCACCGTAGAGCGAACGCGCTCCTTCGAGCGGAAAATCTTCCCCGATCCCCTCGGGCCCGACCCCGGGGAGCACTTGCCGGGCTGCGAACTCGAAGCGCGTCTCGCGCTCCTCGAACGCGATCGCCGCGAGCGCCGCCAGCGGGTAGACGCGGCTGGTCGAAAGGAACACCACGTCGGCCCGGTCGCGCCGGGCCACCTCGAGCAGGTTCACCGTCCCGCTCAGGTTCGTTTCGACGACGTACCTCGCCCCGAGTTCGTAGGCGCTCAGGACTGCCGGATCCGCCGAGCAGTCGACGACCAGATCGAAGCGCACGTCCGCGAAGGTGAGGTCGTCGCGCCGGCGCACGTCGGCGTGAACGAACTCGATCTGCTGCGCGGCGAGCCGCGCGAGGTTCCATTCCGAACCCCGGCGCCGCAGATTGTCCGCCACGACGACGCGTGCTCCGGGATAGCGGGCGCGGAGCCGCAAGGCGATGTGCGAGCCTACGAAGCCCGCTCCACCAGCGACCAGGACAGCGGCGTACGAGCCCATCGCGGAACCGTGCGCGAGGGAACCGTCCGGCGCCTGCGCGGGAGGTCGGGATCGGCGCAGGAACGCATTCCGCACGACGTGTTGGCTTATGTCACCGGCGCGGCGGGATTCATCGGCTCCCATCTCACCGATCGTCTGATCCGCGAAGGTTGGAACGTCGTCGGCATCGACGACCTGTGCACCGGCGACGAGACGAACCTCCGTGACGCCGGCGCGAGCGGCGCGCTCACCTTCATCCAGGGCGACGCAGCGAAGCCGTGGGGGGGATGGAGTGTCGCGCTGCCCGAGGATCTCCGCCGGCCCGACGTCGTCCTGCACCTGGCCTCGCCGGCGAGTCCGGTGCACTACGAGCGCCTCGCGCTCGAAACGATGGCCGTCAACGCGCTCGGAACGATGCACGCCGTGCAGTGCGCGCTCGCCTCCGGCGCGACGCTGGTGTACGCTTCAACGAGCGAGAGTTACGGGGAGCCGCTCGAGCACCCGCAGCGCGAGTCGTACTGGGGTAACGTCAACCCGACCGGCGTACGCGCGTGTTATGACGAGTCCAAGCGCTTCGGCGAGGCCTACGTCACCACGGCGGTCCGCAAGCTCGGACTCGACGGCCGCATCGCCCGCATCTTCAACACGTACGGACCGCGAATGCAGCCCGGCGACGGCCGCGTGATCCCGAATTTCTGCCTCGCCGCGCTGCGCGGCGAACCGCTGACCGTCTGCGGCAGCGGCGCGCAGACGCGCAGTTTTTGCTATGTCGACGATCTCGTCGACGGAATCGTGCGGCTGGCCCTTCGACCGGGGCTCGGCGGACGCGTGATCAATCTCGGGAATCCCCACGAGCGCACCGTCACCGAACTCGCCGCCGTCGTCGCGAAGGTCGCCGGCGTCCGGCTCGTCGTCGAGCCGCGGCCGCTGCCGCCGGACGACCCTACGCGCCGGCGCCCGGACATCACGCTCGCGCGAACGCTGCTCGCTTGGGAGCCCCGGACGGACCTCGAAACCGGCCTGCGCCGGACGCTGGACTTCTTCAGCGCCTAGCGCAGCCTAAAGCGCGTCCACCGCGCGGGCGAGCGCGACGTCGCGCTCGGTGATCGCGCCGGCATCGTGCGACCACGTTCTGATCGTCACTTCGGTCCACGATACGGTGATATCGGGATGATGATCGAGCTGATTCGCGAGGGAGGCGACCGCGTTGACGAACGCGATCGCCCCGTTGAAGCTGCCGCGATCGAACCTCTTCACGAGCGCCTGCCCGTCGTCGGTCCACCCAGGCGGCACGTCGATCGCCATCAGATCACTCCTTGCGCGCGCAGCTCGCGCAGCGACTCGTCGATCGCGCTCGCGGTGAATGCGACGTCCTCATCGCCGTGCGCCGTCGACAGGAACATGACCTCGTTGTGCGAGGGGGGCAGCAGCACGCCGCGCGCGCGCATCGCGTGATAGTAGGCGGCGTAGGCGGCCTGGTCGTCGCGGTGCTGATCGTCGTACGCACGCGTCGGCGGTCCGGGACGAAACTTGAAGTCGACGATCGATTCGAGCTGCACGACGGTGTAGCCGAGGCCAAGCGCGTGCAGCGAGACGCGAATCGCATCGGCGAGGGTTCGCGCGCGGCGCTCGACTGCCGCGTACAGCGAGGGGTCGCGCTCGAGGTGATCGAGGACGCGCAGCCCCATCGCGACCGCGAACGGCATCCCGGCGTGCGTTCCGCCGGTGAAGCACGGGCCGTCCGGCGCGAGGGCTGCCATCACGTCGGCGCGCCCGCCGAACGCCGCCAGCGGAAACCCGCCGCCGAGGACTTTGCCGATCGCGGTGAGGTCGGGGACGATGCCGAGCCGCCGTTGCGCGCCGCCGAGCCCGAGCCGCAGCCACGTGATCACCTCGTCGAAGATCAGCAGCGCGCCGCAACGGTCGGCGCGCTCGCGCAGGCCGGCGAGAAATCCCGGCACGGGCTCGACGAGCCCCATGTTGCCGCAGATCGGCTCGACGACGATCGCCGCGAGGTGCGCGCCGATGCGGTCCAGGTGCCGGTCGACGTCGGCGAGATCGTTGTACCGCGCGACCGCGAGATCGGCGACGACCGCGCGCGGGATTCCGGCGTGCTCGGCGTGCGCGGTCTCCGCCGACGCGCCGGCATCCTGCAGCGCCAGATCGAAGTGGCCGTGGTAGTTGCCGGCGAACTTCAGCACGACTTCGCGGCGGGTGTGCGCGCGCGCCAAGCGGATCGCGCTCTGCACCGCTTCGCTTCCGGTCGTGGTGAAGCGCAGCTTCTCCATCGACGGCAGGTGCGCGCCGATCCGTTCGGCGAGCGCGATCTCATCGGGCGAGGTCGAACCGTAGACGACACCGCACGCGGCAATCGCGGCGAGGTCACGCACGAACGGCGGCGTGTGACCGAACAGCAGCGGCCCGTATGCCATCACGTAGTCGACGTAGCGCCGGCCGGCCGCGTCGAATGCGTACGGACCCTCGGCACGCACGCAGACGAACGGTTCCCCGCCGACGCGGCGGCCCGCGCGTACCGGTGAGCTGACACCGCCGGCGAGCACGTCGCCCGAGCGGACCGAAGTGAGATCGAGAATGGTAGCCGCTTCTTTCGACGGGTTCGAGACGATATCCGGGGATGGGACGGCGGGGGCGCTCAAGAACGTCCGGCCCATGGCGACTTCACCCGCGTTTCGCGCAGACCACGTCGGCAGCTTCCTCCGCCCGCAAGAGCTGCTGAAAGCCCGCGAAGCGGGCGATCCCGAGCGTCTGCGCGAGATCGAGGACCGCGAGATCTCGCGTATCCTGGCGAAACAGCAGGAGCTCGGTTTCGAGATGTTCACCGACGGTGAGTTCCGGCGCGGCGGCTTCATGACCGACCTCACCGACGCCGTCGAGGGCTTCGATGCGGGCGAGGGTGTCGCGCGCTCTTGGAATGCGCCCGGTGCGGCGACGGTCGCCCCGAGCGCGGTCAAAGGGATCGTCACGCAAAGGCTGCGGCAGACGCGCCGGCTCACCGCGCTCGAGCTGCCTTTCCTCCAGCAGCACAGTCCCGGGCCGATCAAGATGACGCTGCCGAGCGCGACGCAGTTTCCCGCGATCGCGTACAAGAAAGGGATCAGCGAGGCGGCGTACCCCGATCACTCGGCGTTCCTGCACGACGTCGTCGAGATCGTGAAAGCGGAGACCGCGGCGCTCGCCGCTGAGGGCGTCGCCTACATCCAGATCGACGCGCCGCGCTACAGCTACTACCTCGATCCGAAGTGGCGCGATTTCCTGCGCGCGGAGTTCGGCGAGCCCGATGCGCTGCTCGACGAAGCGATCGCCGCCGACAACGCGTGCTTTCGCGCTGCCCGCAAACCGGGCGTGACCCTGGCGATCCACCTCTGCCGCGGCAACAACCGCAGCCAGTGGTACGCGGCCGGCGGCTACGACGCGATCGCCGAAAAGCTGTTCCATCAGCTCGAGGTCGACCGCTTCTTGCTCGAGTACGACGACGAGCGCTCGGGATCGTTCGAGCCGCTGCGCTTCGTGCCGGCGAACAAGACCGTCGTGCTCGGCCTGATCAGCTCGAAGCGCCCCGAGCTCGAAGACGAGGCCGAGCTCATCGCTCGAATCGAGGCAGCGAGCAAGTTCGTGCCGCTCGAACGTCTTGCGCTCAGCCCCCAGTGTGGCTTCGCCTCGATGGCCGAAGGCAATCTGCTGACCGAAGCCGACCAATGGGCGAAGCTGCGACTCGTCGTGGACACCGTCCGGACCGTTTGGGGCTGAGACGAAAGCCTGCGGGACGCCGTGCGCGCGGCCCGAACTCCTGCGAACGTGACCCAGACCGAGATCGGCCCCCGTACCAACATCCGCGAGATCGTCGCCGAGCTTCCGATCGCCGAGTCCGTGCTCTCTGAGTTCGGCCTGCACTGCGCGGGTTGCGGCGTCAACAAGTACGAGACGATCGAGCAGGGCGCGAAAGCGCACGGGCTGCGCGTCGAGCCGATCCTGGCCGCGCTGACGCAGGCGCGCCTTTCGGGCCGCGTCCCGACGATCATGAACGAAGACAAGGAGCCGATCCGTCGAGCTCCCGGTGAGTTCGCGCGCCGCGCACGGTTTGGGTACGTCGTGCCGATCATGTCCGGCAAGGGCGGCGTCGGCAAATCGCTGACCACCGCGCTGATCGCGGTCGGCCTACGCCGCGCCGGCAAGAAAGTCGGGATCCTCGACGCCGACATCACCGGTCCGTCGATACCGCGCCTGTTCGGGCTGACGAGGCTGCTCGGGCTCGAACCCGACCCGTCGACGCCGGCCGGCCAGCAGCCCAAGCCGCTGATGGTTCCGGCGACGTCGCGTTCGGCGATCGAGATCGTCAGCTCGAACCTGCTCACCGACAAAGAAGACACGGCGATGATCTGGCGCGGGCCGATCCTGTCGGGCGTCATTCGGCAGTTCTACGAGCAGGCGCTGTGGTCGGATCTCGATTATCTGCTGATCGACCTGCCGCCGGGGACCTCGGACGCGCCGCTCACCGTGCTGCAGTCGCTCGCGATCGACGGCGTCGTGCTGGTGACGATGCCGCAGCGGCTGGCGACGATGATCGTGCGCAAGGCGGCGAACCTCGTCCACCAGCTCGGCAAACCGATCGTCGGCGTCGTCGAGAACATGTCGTACTTCATCGCCCCCGACACCGGCAAGCGCTACGACGTCTTCGGCCCGTCGTACGCCGATGAAGTTGCCACGCTCGCCGATGCGCCGATGCTGGCACGGCTCCCGATCGACCCGAATCTCGTCGCGTTAGCCGACCACGGACGGGTCGAGGAGATCGACGATCCCGTCGTCGACGTGCTCGCCGAAAAGCTGCAAGCCGCGATGGCGCTACGTCCGCCGAAACCGGTGGAGACGATCTCGCTGATTTAGTTGGGCGCGGGTCCGTTGCTTTCGTGGGCCGAGGCCGCAGGCGGGGCCGCGTGATACGTCACGATGTCAACGGCACCGAAATGGGCGAGGACGCTCTGGACACGCGTCCGGATCGCGGGGAGTAGGGCCGGAGCGAATGGCCGGCGTGACGAGATCGCGATCCAGGCTGCGAGCGGCGCGTCGATCCGCCGAACGGCGTCGAACAGCTCGCCGGGCGGGACGTCCCAGCACGATGCGGCCGTGAGGCGAGCTCGCTGGAGCGCGACCAATAGCTCGCCGTACAACAGCTGCGAGACGACGAGGTTGTCGGCGCTGAGCTCGATCTGATTCAGCAGATCGGCCGGCTCGCTCATCGCGCGGAGAGTCGTGGACGGATTCTCCGGACGAGGAAAACGAAGCGCCTGCACGGCACGCTCGCGCGACGCGATAAGCGCACCCTCGTCGTCGAATGCGATCGACACCGCCGCCGTCAAGCGGACGACGTGGTCCCTGATCCCTCGCGCGATCGCTTGCGCGATGCTTTCCTCGGTCTCCACGAGCACGTTGCACGCTCCGCCACCGCATAAACCGAGACGCAACCGCTGCGAGGGCGTCGTATCGACGAGCACGAGGACGTCATAGTCGCCATCGGCCCTCGCGCCGGGGGCGATCCCGACCGCCCGAACGCGGCCACGGACTGCTGCGACGATGCGCGGGGCGATCTCCTTGACGACCTGCGAAGCCGAATCGGCGTCCATCGCATGGTTTCTTCGCCAGGGTTCTCGGTACACATGGCGCAGACGTGGATCTTTTTCGGAATTGGAGAACGCTCGCCGGTCGGCCGGTGACGGGCCGCAGCACGTAGATCCCGAAGTGGCCTCACCGTGAATTCTGCGACGCCTGACGTCATCTGCGCGACAACGTTTGGGAACTTGTCGACCGGGGGCGGGCTGTTCACGATCGAGGACGGGCGGCTCGAGAACGTCGACCGCTTGAGTTCGATGGGCCTCGCGGCCGACGGTCGCCGGGTCGCGCGCCTCTTGCACTGCGCGCCTGAGACCGGCACCCTCGGAGAGGTACTGATCGTCGATGCGCGAGGCGTCTCTCACTATTTGCGCCTCGACGGCCTGACCGACGCGCACGACGTGGCGTGGGACGGTGACGAGATCGTCGTGGTCTCGCCTTGGCACAACGCGGTTCGGTGGTACGGACTCGACGGCGTTCGCCGCCGCGAGATCCGACTTCCCGGTCCTGAGGAGTCGTGGCACCTGAATTGCGTCATTCGCCGCGACGACCGCTGGTACGCGACGGTGTTCGGAGAATTCGATTCGTTTCGCGGTTGGTCACCGCCAGCGAACCGCGGACGCGGCCGGCTTATCGATATCGAGACGCGTGCCATCGTGCTCGACGGGCTGAGCGCGCCGCACTCGCCGCGCTTCGCCGACGGCATGTGGTTCGTGTGCGATTCAGGTGATGCGAGCGTCGCGGTGTTCGATGCCGAGACGAATCGGGCGATCCGTCGCGTGCCATGCGGTGGCTGGACGCGCGGCCTCGCGCTCTCGCCGTCATTCGTGTTCGTCGGGGTGAGCGGCGACCGGCTGACAACGGGACAGCGCCGAGCAGAAGTTGCGGTCTTGGACCGCGAGACTTACGCAGTTGTCGAGCGCTATGACTTGCCGTCGCGAGAGGTGTACGACGTGACCCTCGTCTCGCCGGAGATCGCTCGTGGCCTTCGGATAGGATTTCAGACCAATCCGACACGGGTTGAGGAGGCTCACCGGCGTGATCTGTTACGCGAGATCGGCGTGGCCCAGGCGTCGACTCTCTGGCCTGTGGGCGAGGCCCTCTCGGAAGCCGATTCGCGCTGCGCCATCTCCGCCTTGCTTCCGGCCGAGTGCGTCGTCGGAGAGCTGCTCAAGATTCCCGTGTCGGTGACGAATCTCGGCCGCGCTTACTTTACGAGCGCGCCCCCATTCCCGATCTCGGTGTCCTACCGGTGGCTTGACGCACGCGGTCACGCGATCGTCCAGGGCCGCGATCAGCGCTCGTCGTTGCCAGCATCAATTCCGCCAAACGAAACGGTAGCCGTGGTGTGCCGGGTCGCGGTGCCACGCACCGAAGGTCCGGTAACATTGCAGATAACGCTGGTTCAGGACGGGGTCCGTTGGTTCGACGATCTGGACTCGGACAATGCGACCAGCGGGCGTGTTTTCGTCCGTTCCAGGCGCTAGCGCCGCTCGGATCGCCCACGGACGGCCCGCACGACCTGCCGCGTGACGGTACCGCGTGCGAAGGTCCCGTCACGCTGACGATCACGTTGGTGCAGGACCGGTTCGTTGGTTCGACGAGCTGGAAGCGGAGAATGCGCTCATCGGAGACGTCGTCGTACAGTCACAAAATCGAGCGCGTTGAAGAGTCGAAGCCGCTGCGTGGCTTACAACTACTGCCTAGTCATCCAGCCAACATCGCTGACGACAGCGGCATTAGTAGAGGCGGGCGCGGTCCACGATGAGCCGTCGGCATAGTCGACTTCATCAACGCGCACGCTGAGCGTCGCTGGCCGTGAATCGAATAAGACCTGCGGTTCAGTGCTGCCGCCGTTCCAGTAGGACGCAAGCATGACCGTTCCGACGAACGCGCGGCAAATTCGGTCGTGCGATACGCCTGAATCGTAACTTCCGCTGCGAGGCCGAAACTCCACCGGTTCGTCTTGTCCGATCGGTGCTTTGTCGCCGCCAAGATGCGAGAAGACAAAGCGAACCAGTTTTACGGCCTTCCCCGATTTGTTGATGAATGTGACACACTCATTGGGCGTTCCGGGATTCCAGGTAAACGATTTTGTAATTTCGATGCCTGATGCCGGCTGCTGCAGAAACGAACCGGCGATATCCGGCGTTGCCGGCCCAAACACCGCGTGCGAATAATCGATCACGTTCGGAATGGCGGCCGCTGCAAGGGCACCGGGTTGCAGGGGACCAGCATGCCACGATGTTCCGTCCGCATAGTCGATGGCGCTAATCCAAGTCACGAGTCGCGCCGGCTTGCCGAAAACCAGCAACTCGAGCGGAACCGCGGCATCGGGCGGGGCGTCGGACCTCGGCTTTAGCGAACCGTTCCACCCGCGACAGGAATTCGAACGCGAGGTAGCCGGCGGGTAGGTGTTCCGAACATCCCAGGGATCGTCCACGATGTCGGTGCCGTCGTCCGCAATATGTGACAACATGAAGCGCACGCGCAGAACACTGCGAGTGCCGGCATTTGCAAACGACACACATTCTTGCGTGGCGTCTGCCGGTTCCCATGAAAACGACTTGGTGATGCGCACGCCCGCGTCCGCTTGCGTAAGCGATGCGCCCGGCACCGTAGACGCCGCATACCACGACGTGCCGTCCATGTAGTCGACCTGCGCGACCGAAGCTACCATCGATCCGATCTTCCCGGGGCCAGAGACCGATCCGCCGCGAACGGCAAAGGCTCCGAGCTCGCACACCGTTTCATCATGCCCCTGAATAAGGGTGCCCGCCGAGAATTTGCCTTTCGCCTCGTGCAGGTTGCTGTACAGAACGCCCCCGTCAATGTCGATCAGCGAAAAGAGAAACAGGACACGGTATGCATCGACGGGAGAGGTATTTGTAAAAGCAATACACTCCCCGCTCTTGCCGATCAGCGACGTCTCGTACAGATGGACCCTCGAAATGGTAATGTGCGACGCTGGGATATTCCGTATCGCACCCTGCTCGGCTCGCGCCACGATCGGCAACAAGGCAATCGCAAGCGCGCCGAATACTCGCACGTTCATCGAGGTAGCCGGATCCCGTTGGCGAGAATAACGCCGGTTCGGTCGTCGACGACGTAGTAGATGACCTCGTTTGGGAGCGCAAATGTAGGCCGTTCTTCACCCGAAAGATCGTCAGCGGTCAAGCGTAGCGGAGCGTCGGTCCCCTCGATTCCGGCGACAGTCCCCAGAAAAAGTTCGGCTCCGCGAAACAGCAGAGTACTCTGGTCCAAACCAGTGACGTGATTGTAGGACGCGCTTATCGTAGTGCCGTATGCGACTTCTTTGAAATCTGTCGCATTCAAAGCCGGAACGAACCCTCTGCGCCCATGGAACAGCAAGTCAAGAGGGGCTAGGCCGAGGTCCACGGGCTTGAACTGCTGTAACACAAGCTTCCAACGATCATCGGCGTACTTTACTGGGTCGGGTACTTTCTCGCTCGGTTCCTGGTAAAATGCTGAGCCGAACGCACCTAGCGCGTCGGCGTTTCCAGAAAACAGATACAGCGATAGCCGCGCTGGTGAACTTCTAAGACGGATCCCACGCACGCCTGCGTCATCATAATACAGCGCCGTATTCCATGTCGGCGATACGTTCGCGGCGTGCTCGAATCGCACGTGCAAGAAAAGCGCGGTAAGCACGTTGAATGCGTGACTGCTTCTTTGCGTGGCCCCGGTCGCGGTCTTCGAAAGATCGCTGACGAACGCCGCCGAATCGAACGCCAGCGCGCTCGACGCTCGTGCCCTCTCAATGATCCACTTGCGCATGAGCAGTTCCACAGGAGCTTCGGCCGGCTGGCCCAGAAGCCAGGCAGTTCGCACGCTGCGGACGCACAATGTGTCCCGAAGTCGTGCGGCATCTGCGTCGCTGTACGTTGTACCGGTCGAGTTCGACCATACCGAAGCGCCGAGATCGGCTCCCGGCACTGAGCGCAATTCGCGAACGAGCGCGGCCGCGGTCTCTTGATCTTCGACGGTTGGAGGTTTTTTAGTGCCGGTTGCCACGATGAAGCGCGCGTACCACGTCACAAACGGACTTTTCGCTGGCGACCAAGGCAGAAGCAGACGGCTGTTTTCCATGAAAGCGCCGCCATTGATCCGGTCGGCGAGAGCTGCAACGGCACCCGCCGTCGCCGTTGTCATGGGCCGACATGGAAGCTCAGCCGCACGGCCCGTCAAAGGCGAAGTCCAGAGGAGCGCTGCGGCAGGCAGAACGAGTCGGAGGGATCCTCTATGCATACCAGTTATCCGACGCCAGATACGACGTCGACGTATACGAGTCCGAAGGCGGGGGGGCGCCCGGCGTGGCGGCCGGCTTCCAACTCATTGCAATGGCCTCGCCGTCGGCCCGCGCCTTTGCGTACGCAGCTTGAAACTGATTGAGCGACGCATCGAGCTGTGTATATTGATACTCCTGGCCGCTAACGCCGTTTGCGCCGATGATCTGCTGATTGTTGGCCTCCCGGCCGCTGCCGCCGATGCCGACCGAGAGCTGGCCGCTACCGGTATCACTGCTTCCAAACTTGCTCTCAAGATCATCATAGAGGGGTCGTAGCCATGCGGGTGCAGTGGCCGCCGTGTACTGGGCGAGCGTCTCTTCTACAGCCTGGATGCCGGTACGCCCTCCAAACAGGTTCACCAAGCTAGAGTTCTCCGTAAACGACCGTCCACTCGCCCCGGCGCTCCCTTGAAGGTTCGCAACGCCTTGTCCGTAGTTCTCCGTGTCGTATTTATCGGGCATGTTCGCGGGTTTATCGTGGCTGCCGCCAAAGAATGCCGCGGCGAGCCCTATTGCGATACCGATCGGCAGCGCATATGGTCCGAGACCGCTAAGTCCCAAGCGCGGCAAACTTGCGAGAATATGAACCAATGCGTCGGCTCCGTACCCAGATTCTAAACCGCCAAGTGCTCCACCTAGCTGAAATCCTTGTATGATCGTGATCACGTCACCGAGTCCATACCCGACCTCGGTGAGCACGTGGGATGCAGCCTCCGTCATCGGGATATGAGCTAGTGGAATGAGCGCTTCAGCCGTGCCGTAAAGCGCTTGTACCTCACTCAAATCCTTGACGAGTGAACCCGGCCCGCTACCTCCGGCAAACATCAGCGAGACATCGTTCAATACGGACGCAACAGCTGACACGTAGGCAGCGCCGGACGCCGTGCCGGCGATAGCGTTTCCTTTCAATCGGCTCGCGACCTCCGAAGCAACGGCGGACGCCGCTGCGAAATCGGCGCGCGGGTTATTCGCCTTGAACGCTGCGACAAGCGCTGACACCGTCGCGACAAATTGCGAATCCTTGAGCAGGTCGTTGATCTTCGAGGGATCGCCATCCCAGTTCTGGATGAGCCCTGCAAGCTTTAAGCCGTCAGCTAGCGTTTTGAGGTCGTTCGTTAATCCGCCCTTCTGCAAATCCTCGATAAATTGCACCAATGCATCGACCGTCAGTGAGCGTTCTTGCGGCGCCCACCACGACGGCGGCAACCCCTCCCCGATGAGTGTTAAGTTGGTCTTTTCATCGTCGATACTCTTCTTGAGCGCGTCGTGTTTGACGGCGGCGGCCTTTGCGAGATACGCTGTGACGACGTCCGGAAGGCCTATCCTTCCGTTCTCTAAGTCACCAACATTCAAACCGAGCTGGGTTGCCGTCCAGTCGACGAGATATTTCGCGTATTTTGGATCTGAGTCGCCGTACGCAAGGTTCGTGAACATCCTAACCTTGGTAGGGTCGCCGTTCGCACCGTTTTTGTCCCCGAGTAAGTCCAGATACTCGCCGACATACGCTAGCGCCTCCGAGATCTTTTGAATGTTCCCCGTCAGATTCACGACCTCGTTGTACTGGTCTCTAAGGATGACCGTGTTTCCGTCTGCATCCTTTACCGTGTTAGTAAAGCCAAGACCACCCGCACCGAGGGGAAGTTCCATGATGCCGGCCAGGATTTGGACGTCGGTATAGCCCTCCTGACTGTAGGCCGCGAAGGTCGACGCAACTTGCTGAAACGCGCGCCAAGTCGTATCGAAGTGCGAAAATTCGTGCACGATCCGGCTCTTGATCACCTGAGCATTCTCTACGCCCCTTTGATGACTCTCCGGGTCGACTCGCATCAATGTGCCAGTTCCGTCCGAATTTTCTCCCGTTATGCCTTGAAAGCGTTGCCCGTCAAAATTCCACCACTGAATGGTGGCCGACTGTCCGCTGGCCTGCATATAGTCCCATTCGGTTTTAAACTCAGGGTCGTTCAAGTACAGATATGCCAGGAGTTGCTTGAGTCTGGGGTCTGAGGAATCGATGTTCGTCACGCCGTTGGTGGGAAGCGAGCTCGCATCGATGCCCTGTATCTGTGTTATCAAGTCGCTGGGCAACGTCGGCGGCTTGTTATAGGCCTTTCCGTAGGGGCTGATGTCGCCATAGGTGTTGTACCAAGTCTTCGGTGCCGCAATGGGTTGCGGCGTACCTTGGCTCGGATTCGTCGAAGCACCCGGCGCTGAAGTCGTGGTCGGCGCCGACGTGGGCGACGCCGTGTCGTCCGTCTGATCTGCCATCGACTGGGACGCTGGAAGAGTTCCGTTTCCGGAGACCGGTGCATTAGGCGACACGGTCTCCGTTTGCGTAACGGTACTCTGATTGCCGGGCACGTCTCCGACGAGACTCCACCGTAGTGTCGACCGCCTACCATCACTGCCGGAAATATCCGTTTCGACCGACAGGTTGTCATCGGAGACGGACACCGTGCGCTCGGTTGTGGCTCCGCTGCTCCAGCCAAAGCGGAACGGGAGCGACGACGCCGGCGACTCCGCGGCCGAAAGGCCGCTTGTGTTCGGCGCAACACCAAGCATCCCGTCGCCGCCGCTGGCATTCGTTTGCGCGTATTGTGCCGCAGCTGTCAGCGACGCCCACTGCATCCGCTGCAACTGATCCTGGTTAGGAATACCTGCCACGAGCGCGGACCCGTCAGCGGCAGCGTCTTGAGACACGACTGTTCCCGGCAGCAGTACCATTTCTACGTCGTTGATGAGCGCAGTATCCGCCTGCCCTCCAAGACCCACGAACGAAAGGCGATGCGTTCCCGGCGTTGCGTTGAACACGGACGCGCTGTACACGGCATATGTCGAGCCCGGAGTAAACGTCCCGACGTCAGTTCCGTCGAGCAATACCTTGAAGGTCTGATTGCTTCCTTGCGTCTGCGCAGCGCGAAATGAGAGCGCATACGTTGCACCCGCCTGGAAGTCCGAGACTTCTTGCGAAAACGTCCCATTGCCGCGCACATACGCTGCGCTCGTTCCGCTTGGCGCCGCCGGATTCGCGGCGGGATTCGAAGCTGCATCATCAACGACGCCCGACTGAGAATCAAAGGACCAATCCGAGGACGTATTATCGAACGAGCCGTTCTTGATCGCGGCGGCGTCGCTCGCGAATCCCGTCGCAAGAACCCGAACGTTCGTGAAGACAGCCGAGCCGCTGCCTCCGACTCCTCGAAATGTGATCGTGTGCGAACCCGCGCCCGGCGCGAAGGTAGCCGCATATTCGAGCCGATAATTTCCGTCCTTGGGGACGACCGTGTCCACGACGTTGCCGTCGACCAACACTTGAATTGCCGCTTGGGAACCTGCGCCTTGCGCAGCCTCAAACGCAATCGTGTATGTCCGATTGTCTTCGAATCCGCCCACGGCCTGCGAAACGCTTCCGCCCTCGGAGACGAACGCAGCACTGCTTGGCCCGGCAATCCCGGAGTTTCCTGAAAACGTCCATGGCGACGGTGACGGAGGCGTAGACGACTTCAACACGCCCGTGGATGCGCGTACGAACGCGCCATCTTGAAGCGATGCTCCTCCGCTCAGAACGAAGGACTCGCCGGCGAGCGCGATGTGTAAACTGGAGACAAGCGCCGTTCCGTTCGAGCTGTTCGGATCGACCCCTTGAAGCGTGACTGTGTGCGGACCGCTTCCCGTCAGCGTGAAACTGCCCGTCTCAACGACACCGTACGTCGCGCCGGGGGTAAACACGTCAACCTGGCGGCCGTCGACGAGCACCGCGATCTGTTCGCTCGTGCTTCCGGTTCCTTGCGCGGTGTTGAACGCAATTTGATAGTCTTGATCCGGCGTTAGCCCATTTATGGTCGTAGAAATCGAACCTACGCCTTGGACGAAGCCGGCGAAGCCGCTGCCGTCGGTACTGTCATTGGCGACCGTTCTGGTTATCGTCGTTTCTCCGCCTCCAGCGCCCCCGCCGCCTACATCGCCTGACGTATCACCTGGATCGTTCGGGACGGTCACCGTTTCCTGGTAAGAATTGATGGGGCTGCCATCCGCGGTAATTCCGGCCGCGCCGGTGAAGCTGAGTCCGGAAACGCTGGGCGCGATCTGATATGTCCCCGCCGCAATCGACGAGTTTGTGAAAAGAGCCGCGTCGAAGTCAGGCTCCGCGCCGGTTGCATTTTGCTGATAAATCGACAGCATCGTGGCAAGCGCGGCCGTTGATGGTCCGGGCTCTTGCGTCCCAGGTTCCGTTGGCGGCGCCAGCCAGTTTTTCAGACTGAGACCGGACGAGACGGACGGCAGCCCATACAACGCTTCTGTCCGTATCGCAGAGAGAGATGAGTCGGGTAATACAGACAGTTGAAACGCGCTCAGCCCGGACAGCTGTGTTGCGCTGAACTTGGACCAAGCAGCCTGCGCGAGGCCGGCGACGGCCGACGGGTTCAGCGACGAGAGCTGATCCCGCTTCAACGTGGCGGCGACGTCACCGCTGAACTGGGACAGGATGCCGCTCGTCGCGAGCGTCGCGAGGTCCGCATTGCTCAGGCCGGCGAGTGACCCGATGTTCGCGACCTGCGCAGCGCTCATCTGCTGAATCATCGAGGCGCCTAGCGCACCGATTTGATCCGCGCTCAACGCGCTGATCTGCGTGGAGGGATCGAGCTCGAGGATCTGCGCCGGCCTGAAGCGGTTGATGTTCTGCCCCCAGAACTCCTGCAGTTGCGCAGGCTGCAGAGCGCGCATTTGGTCGAGCGTGAGATTTTGAAGATCCGTGTCGCTCGACTCGAACACTTGCAGTGGTGAAAGCGCCTTGATCTGATCGGAGGTCATCCCGTTGATCGCGCCGGGCGGAAGCGCCACGTTGGGGACCGCAGTCACTTGCAGAAGCTGGAGATTGCTGAGCGTGAGCGATGCGGTGGTTGCACCGTTGGGCGCGAGGCCTTGGATCTTGAGCGTATGCTGTCCAGCGGTACCCTGGAATGCGGCGGTGACGAACTCTTGCCACGACGACGCGCCGGTCGGGTCGTTCGTCAACGTCGCGGTCGAGAAAACGCCGAGATCCGTTCCGTCGAGGGTGACCGCGATGGACTGCGGCGCTCCCGTCGCAAGTCCGTCGGTGATCGTGCCGTTGTCCCACTGCGTCTTCGCGACTTCTTGCATCGCCGTGGTGACCGCCGCGAACGAAATGGCATACCACTTGCCCTGCTCGAGCCCGGATAAGGACTGCGAGACGCTGCCTGTGTTTCCGACGACCGCGCCGCTCGTTACCGATGCGTTGTCGGCGTCGGTCAGGCCGGTAACGACCCCGGTCGCGCCGGTCAGGGTGCCGGAGGCCGCGTTGGACGTGAACGTATGCGTTCCGTCACTCGGGCCCGCCGTGAAATTCAGGTCTTGATAGCTGGACGCCGGAATGACGGCCCGCTCTTGCGGCGCGTCTCCGAACGCGTGCGTGTACATCTGATAGGCGTCGTCATACGAGACGCCGCCGACGTTCATCGTGTATGAATAGTACGGCTCGTCGACCGTCTCGGGATTGAGGCCGCTCGCCACGACGCCGTTGCCGGTCCTCGTGTTGCGGAAATCCCAGTCCCCGCCGTCCACATTCAGACCGACTTCAAAATCGGGGTTGTTCGGATCGACCGCGTACGCGTAGCTGCCGGATGAATCCGTGACCTTTAGCGGCCCGAGAATCGTGCCGTTGATGTATCTCGTGTCAGCCGGAACCGAAGGCGTCGGAGCGTTGCCGTAATGCGATTGATAGACGTTGAAGGTTTGCAGGTACGTGTGGAACCGTCCGTACCCGCCTGCGATGACGCCCTGGCCGGTATAGGGATTCGAATAGTCCCATTCGCCGGTGCTCGGCTTGAAGCTGATCTGGAAATGCGCGTCGTCCGGCGACGACGCGCGGTACCACCCGTCGCCGTTGGAATCCGCCGTAGCGACGAGATTTTGGTATGGCAGCAGCGTGAGGAACATCTGGTTCGGCTGAAGGGGCGGCAGCGAGTACGTCGTCGAGATCGTCTGGGCCGGCGAGGATGGTGTCGGCGAAGAAACGACCGAGCCGCCGGTCGCCGCTGCCGTGAACGAGCCATCTTGAAGCTGACCCGCGGTCGCCGGCACGAGCGATTGCCCGTCGGGCGCGCCCTGTCCGTTGTACACGATCACTTGGTTAGGGGAGACGCTCAAATCTTCGTAGAGGATTTCGCCGCCATCGGCAGCGCTATCGCCGCCCGCGTACGCCCCGCCCAAGCCCGCGATTCCGAGGTCGGACAGCGGCGTCGTAACGAGCGACGCTTGAACCCCGTCCGGCACGTTCGTACTGCGGCGCTCTCCGAGAACTTGACGCTGCGCGGAAGAGAGCGCTGCCGTCTGCGCTGCGGTGAGCGCCGTGGCCTGCGCGTCCGTGAGTGAGTATAGCTGGCCGAGCGAAAGCGCGGCGATGTGCGATGCATCAATGGCGTGGAACGCGTCAGCATTTAGGTCCGCAATGCCACCGGCTGCCAGAGTCGAAGCCTGTACCTGCGGCGAGCTCCGCAGAGCGCGAAGCTGCGCGGTCGTCATCCCGAGGGCCTGGTCAACCGTAACATTCTGAAGCTGATCCGGCGTCATCGCGGCGATCAAGCGCGACTGCATCGCACTGATCTGATCTCGTGTAAACGCCGTGGTCTGGGGAACCGAGAGCGATTCGAGTTGCGACGTACTAAGCGCGTTCGTCTGCTCCGCCGACAGCTTGTTGATGGCGTCACTGTCTAACTTCGCGAGGAACGCGGTGGAGAGTCCCGCGATTCCGCGCGCGCTTATCTGTCCGATCTGCTCGGCAGACATGACGCTCGCGTGCGCGTCGGTGAGGGCGGACGCCTGGAGGGTAGTCAGCGCATTGAGCTGTGCAGTGGTCAGAAGTGCGGCCTGAGCCGTCGTGAGACTTGCGATTTGCGAAGACTCGAGCGCTTGGAACGCTGGAACGCCGAGCTCGTTGATGTTTGCGATCGCGGCGACTTGATCCGTGCTGAGCGCACCGACCTGCTCGCCGGACAAAGCGGCTAGCTGATTGGTGGTCAGCGCCGCAATTTGATCACCGCTGAACGCGTTGAACTGCCAAGGCGCTAGCGCGCTCACGTCCTGAATGCGCGCGACCTGCGCCGCGCTGAGAACACTCAGCGCATTGCCGCTAAGCGAGACGATTTGCGCGCCGATGGCTCCGATCTGATCCGGCGTAAGCGCTGCCGCTTGGTCCTCGCTCAACGCGGCGATATCGATTGCAGCGGCAGCGCTGATCTGAGCGGCGCTCAGATACGCGATGTCGCCCGGTGCGACCGTCTGAATGAAGCCGGCCGGGAGCAGATCGTTGCTCACGAGGGACGCCGCTGGGCCCCGTTCGAGCGCGACGATGGTCGCCGGCGCGAACGCCGCGAGCTGTGGTCCGGCGAACTGCTCGAGCTGCGCGAACGTCAGCTGAGCGGCCTGGGTTGTCGTGATCGCACCGATTTGATCCGTGCTGAGCTGTGCCAGCGTCGCCGGATCGAGGGCGCCCAGGGCAGCACCGGAAAGTCCCGCGATCTGATCGGTCGAAAGTGCGCCGAACGCCTGGGACGTCAGCCTACCGAGCTGTTGCGCAGAAAGGGCGCCGGCCTGTTGTGGGGTGAGCCCGGCGATCTGATCGGCCGAAAGTTGCGCAATCTGATCCGTCGAGAGCGCCTGGATCAGCGGCACACCAAATTGCGCCAGTTGCCCGGACGTGATCGCGCGAATTTGCGTGCTCGAGAGCCATGGGATCTGCGTCGGGTCCAGCGCGGCAAGCTGGGCTCCGCTGAACTCGCCGATCATCGTCGAGCTGAACGACGCGATCTGCGTTTGCGTCAAGCTCGGCATCGCGTCGAAAGCGATCGATTGCAGCAGTTCGGGGGTCATCGAACCGAGCTGGCCGATTGTAAGCGTCGCGACTTGCGATCCGGCCAGTGAGGCAATCTGCTCCGGAAGGAAACGCTGGATCGCGATGTCCGGGAACTCCGCGAGCTGATCGATCGTCAGCGCCTGCATTTGCGCGGTCGACAGGTTCTGTAACGCCGGGTCCGTGAGGCTGGAGATGAACGCGAGGCTTGCTACTTGCTCCGGCGTGCTCAACGCCGCGATGTCTGCGGCCGAAAGCCTGGCCGTGTCCGCCGCGTTCAGTGCCCCGATCTGCGTGGGCGTGAGTTCGCCAAACTGCGAGCCGCTCAGCGCTGCAATGTCGTCCGGCGAGAATGCGCGGATCTGCGACACCGTCGTCGCCTGGAGCTCATCGTCGCTGAGCTCGCCGATTTGGGTTGGGCTGAAGCCTTGGATCTGATCAGTCCGCAGCGCGGCCCATTGCGTACCGCTGAACTGTTGCGTGCGGGTGTAGTCCAGCTCTCCGAGCTGTGCTGCGCTCAAGCCGCCGATCTGCTCCAAGCTGAGCGCCTGCTGGGCCGTCTGGCTCAGCCCGTTCAACTGCGTGCCCGCCAGCGCGCCGATCTGATCGGCGGTGAGCGCCGACATCTGTCCCGCCAGCAGGTTGCTGAAGAATACCGTCCCCGCGGAGCCCAGCGCACCAGGCGTAAGCTTCGCAATCTGAGCGTTCGTCAGGGCGTGCACTGAATTGCCGTCTGCATCGAGCGCCGAAAGCTGGGCGCCCGTGAGGGCCGCGGTCGCGTCGAGCGTGAGCGCGCCTAGCGTCTCGGGCCGCAGCGAGGCGACGCCGTTGTCGGAAAGTGCGCCGATCTGGTCCGCACCGAGCCAAGGGGCCTGCTCCGGCAGCAGCGCCGCAAGCTGCGTAAACGAAAGCTCGTTGAGCGCCGCACCCGGCAGCTGCGCGAGTTGCGAGGAACCCAGCGCCTGGATCTGCGCCGGCGACAGCGCGCCCATCGCCGTTATCGAGAGCGACCCGAAGGAGGTCAAACTCGCTACTTGCTGCGAGGTCGTCAGCGCGTTGATGTCTGCCACCGAAATTCTGGCCGTGTCCCCCGCGTTCAGTGCCCCGATTTGCGTGGGTGTGAGTTCGCCGAACTGCGAGCCGCTCAGCGCCGCAACGTCGTCCGGCGAGAAGGCGCGAATCTGCGTCGCCGTCGTCGCCTGGAGCTCATCGTCGCTCAGTTCGCCGATCTGGGTCGGGCTGAAGGCTTGGATTTGATCGGACCGCAGCGCCGCCCATTGCGTACCGCTGAACTGTTGCGTGCGGGTGTAGTCCAGCTCTCCCAGCTGGGCCGCGGTCAAGCCGCCGATCTGTTCCAAGCTGAGCGCCTGCTGGGCCGTCTGGCTCAGCCCGTTCAACTGCGTTCCCGTCAGCGCACCGATCTGATCGGCGGTCAGTGCCGACATCTGCCCCGCCAGCAGGTTGCTGAAGAATACCGTTCCCGCGGAGCCCATCGCACCAGGCGTCAACTTCGCAATCTGAGCGTTCGTCAGGGCGTGCACCGAATTGCCGTCCGCGTCGAGCGCCGACAGCTGGGCGCCCGTGAGGGCCGCGGTCGCGTCGAGCGTGAGCGCGCCCAGCGTCTCGGGCCGCAGCGAGGCAACGCCGTTATCGGAAAGTGCGCCGATCTGGTCCGCACCCAGCCAAGGTGCCTGCTCCGGCAGCAGCGCCGCGAGCTGCGTGTACGAGAGCTCGTTGAGCGCGGCACCCGGCAACTGCGCGAGTTGCGAGGAACTCAGCGCCTGGATCTGCGCCGGCGACAGCGCGCCCATCGCCGTCGTCGAGAGCGAGCCGAACGAGTTCAAACTCGCTACTTGCTCCGGCGTGCTCAGCGCGTTGATGTCTGCGGCCGAAATTCTGGCCGTGTCTGCCGCGTTCAGTGCCGCGATCTGCGTGGGCGTGAGTTCGCCGAACTGCGAGCCGCTCAGCGCCGCAACGTCGTCCGGCGAGAGTGCGCGGATCTGCGACGCCGTCGTCGCCTGGAGCTCATCGTCGCTCAGTTCGCCGAACTGCGTCGCGCTGAAGGCCTCGATCTGGTCGGTCGTCAGCTCCGCCCACTGCGTACCACTGAACCCCGCAACGTGGCCCGGGTCGAGCACCCCGAGTTGCGCCGCCGTCAAATCACCGATTTGGGTCGGGCTGAGCGCTTGCTGCGCCGGGCCGTCCAGGCCGTTGAGCTGCGTCGCGTGCAGAGCGCGAATCTGATCGTCGGTCAGGCCGAGCATTTGCGTCGGGAGCAGCCAATTGAAGAAGTTCGACCCCGTCGAGCCCAGCGCCGAGGGCGCAATTGCCGTAATCTGATCCTTTGTGAGCGCGCCGACTTGACCGGCCTCGAAGTCGAGCGCCGAAAGCTGGTCTCCGCTCAGGGCCCCGATCGCGGCGGGCGCAATCGCCGCAAGCGCCGGTACGTCGAACGAACTCAGGTGCTGATCCGTGACTGCCGCCAGTTGCGCCACGTCGAGCGACGGTGTTTGGGCCGCCGTGAACGCCGCGAACTGCGTATCGGTGAAACGGTTGATTGCCGTGCCGGCGAACTGGGCAAGCTGCGCACCCGTGAGCGCCTTCGTCTGGTCGGGGGAAAGCGCTGCGAGCGCCGCGTCCCCCAACGACGTTACGTACACGAGGCTCGCAATCGCGGCGGTGCTGAGCGCACCGGCTTGCACCGCGGACAGAACGGCGGTCTGCGCGGAGGTGAGCGCGCCCGCCTGTCCGCCCGTCACCGCCTGCATCTGACTGACGGAGAGTTGCGCGATCAAAGCCGGGTCGATCGTTGAGATTTGCAGCGGCGTAAGCGAGGCGACTTGCTGGGGCGACAGGGCGCCGAGGTCCGCCGTCAACAGCGCGTTCAACTTCACGACGCCGAGCGATTGCAGCTCGTCGGCGGTAAGGGACGCCGCTTGTGCGGCGTTCAACGCACCGATTTGCGCCGCCGTCAGCGTTCCGAACTGTGCACCGCTGAGCGCAGCGAGCTGTGCCGGACCAAGCGCCGCGATCTGGGACGTACTCAGGATACGGATTTGCGCCGTCGTCAGCGCCTGGAGCTGGGCGGCGCTGAGCGCCTGAAGCTGGGCTGCCGAGAAGTCCGCGATCTCCTGCGGAAGCAGCGAACCGATTTGCGAGGGCGTGAGCTCCGCGATTTCGAGTGCGCTGAGCGCGCCGACTTCGGCATCGGTCAGCGCCGTGAGCTGGTCGGAGGAGAGTGCGTCGAGCTGTGGGCCGGTGAGCGCGCCGATCTGCGCGGGTGAGAACGCAGCCATCTGCGTCGTTGTCAGTGCCGCGATCTGGGCGGGGCTGAGCGCCGCAATCTGGCTCGCGGTCAAGCCCGTGAGGGCACTGGTGGATATTGCACCGATCTGCGCTCCCGACAGCGCCGCGATCTGCGCTGTGTGCAGCGCACCGATTTGCGCCGCCGACAGCGCGCCGATCTGCGTGCCGGTCAGAGCCCCGATTTGTGCGGTGCTGAGCGCGCCGACTTGTGCGGGCGTCAGGAACGTGATCTGGCCCGTGGGCAGCCCGGCGATCTGCGTGGTCGTAAGGCCGGCGAGATGAGTCGTGTCGAGACCACTCACCTGCGAGGCACTCAGCCCGCCGAGCTGCACCGCTGTCAGCGCCTGCTCCGCCGGGATGGTCAGGGCGTTGAGCTGTGCCGGCGTAAGCACTGCGAGCTGCGTGGAGATCAGCGCAGGGACTTGCGCGGAAGTCAGTGCGGCGAAGAACGACGTCGATGTGCTGCCGAGAGCGAGCGGCGACAGCACGGAGACCTGCGCGTTCGTCAGTGCGCCGACTTGCGCTGCGCCGAGGCCGGAAAGCTGTGCCGCCGTCAATCCTGCGATACCGTTCGCTCCGATCGCTTGGAGCTCCACGTTCGAAAGCGCGGCGAGCTGCGCATTGCTGAACGCGGCGATCTGCGTCCCGGTCAACGCACCGATCTGCGCGCCGCTCAGCGACGCCCACTGCGCCGGGGTGAAGTTCGCGACATGCGCCGCGTCGAGGCCGCTGATCTGCGAGGTGGTCAATCCAGCGATTTGCGCGGGGGTCAGCGCCTGCTGCGCTGCCGCGCTCATGCCGTTAATCCACGCGACGGGCAATGCCCCGATCTCCCCCGCGGTCAGCGCGGACATTTGCGTTGGGGTCAGGGCGCCGAAGAAGGTCGTACCGGCCGAGGCCAGCGCCGCGGGCGTGATTGCCGCCGTCTGCGGGCCGGTCAGCGCGCCTTCTTGGGCGGATGTGAGTACGGCCAGTTGCGCCCCCGAGAGTCCGGCGATGGCGGCGGGCGCCACGGCGGCCAGTGCAGCGGTGGTCAGCGAAGCGAGGCGGTCATTGGTCAGCCCCCCGACCTGCGCAGCGCTCAGCGAGGGAGCTTGCGCGGCGGTCAGCGCGCCGATCTGCGCGTCGGAGAAGACGTCGAGGGAAGGCAGCTGCGACAACTGGCTGCCGGTAAGCGCCTGCATTTGATCGTGCGAGAGCGCGCCGAGCGCGGTGCTCGTGAGCGACCCGAGATTGGCTAAGCTCGCAACCTGCGTAGTCGAAAGCACGCCGATTTGCGTCGCGCTCAGGACGGTCGTCTGCGGGGCGGTGAGGCTGCCGATTTGCGCAGCGCTGAGCACCTGCAGCGTTGCGGTCGGCAACGACGCGATCAGCGACGGATCGATCGTGGCGATCTGTGCCGGTGTGAGCGCGGCGAACTGCTGCGCGGTTATAGCACCAAACTGCGCGTTGAGCAGCGCGTTGAGCTGCGGTCCACCGAGCGCTTGCAGTTCGGGCGCCGTGAGCGCGCTGGCCTGCGCGGCCGAGAGTGAGGCGAGTTGGTCGGTTCGCAGCCCAGCGGCGGCGGCTCCGGTCAGCGCGCCGATCTCCGCAGTGGAAAACGCATCGACCTGCGCATCGCTCAGCGCGGCGATCTGCGCACCGCTGAGCGCTTGTGCTTGGCTCGTGCTCAACGAACCGAGCTGGGCGACCGTGAGCGCCGCGGTCTGGGCCGGGCTCAGCGCGGCGATCTGTGCCGGCGTGAACGCATCGACGACGCGCACGTCCAGGCCGCTCAGCTGCGCTGCGCTCAACGCACCGATCTGCGTTCCCGTCAGCGCCTGCTCGGCCGGCACGGTGAGCGCGTCGAGCTGCGTGACGCTCAGGGCAGCGATCTGCGCTGCGGACAACGCCGGAATTTGCTGCGCCGTGAGGGCGCCCAGGAATGCGGGCGGCGTGCCGGCGAGCGCAGCCGGCGCGAGCGCCGCGAGCTGCGCGTTCGTGAGCGCACCGATGTTATCGGCACTGAGGCTGCCCAATTGTGCCGCAGTGAAGCCGGCCGCGCCGGCCGCGCTGATCCCCGCGATCTGCGCTGTGGAGACGAACGTCAGCTGCACGGTGGACAGTGCCGCGACCTGAGCGCTCGTCAGCGCACCCATCTGCGCGACGGCGGTCGAGAAGAGCTCGTTGCTGCTGACCTCGCCGATTTGGGTCGGGGTGAGCGCTGCGATCTGGGGACCGCTCAGCGCGGCCCACTGCGTGGAGGTGAAGTTGCCCACGCGCGTGGCGTCGAGCGCCCCGATCTGGGCAGTCGTGAGCGCACCGATCTGCGCCGTGGTCAGCGCCTGCTGCGGCGCGGCCGAAAGGGCGTTCAACTCCGCGGCGCTCAGGGCGGCGACCTGCCCCGAACCCAGCGCTGCGATCTGAGAGGTCGAAAGCGCGCCGACGAACCCCGCACCCGCCGAGCCGAGCGCCCCCGGCGCGATCGCCGCGAGCTGCGCGTTCGTCAACACTCCCGCTTGTGCTGCGGTGAGCGTGCCGAGCTGCGCGCCCGAGAGCGCCGCGATGCCGTTCGTGGAGACGGCTGCCAGCGAGGCGGTGTTCAGGGACACGAGCCGGTCGTTGCTGAGCCCGGACACCTGAGCTGCGCTCAGCGTGGCGGCTTGCGAGGCGGTCAGCGCGGTGATCTGCGCATCGGTGAAGACGTTGAGCGAGGGCAGCAGCGCGAGCTGCGCGCTGGTCACGGCCTGCGTTTGCGCGGTGGAGAGCCCGCTCAGCGCCGTGCTGGTGAGTGAGCCGAAGAATGGGAGCGCCGCGATCTGCGCGGTGCTCAGCCCGCTCAGTTGCGAGGCGGTCAGCCCTGCCACTGCCGTCGCGCTCAGTCCGGAGATTTCGGCCGGCGTGAGCGCCGCGAACTGACCGGCGCTGGACATCGCGTCGATCTGCGCATCGCTGAGCGAGGCGACTTGGGCCGAGCTGAGCTCGCCGATCTGCGTCGCCGAGAGCCGGTTGATCGACGTGCCGGGGAGCTGCGCCAACTGCGCCGCGGTGACGGCCGCCAGTTGCGCGGCGCTGATGCTGATCAGCGTCGCGTCGCTGAGCGAGGAGAATGCGCTGATGCTGCCGATCTGCGCCGGGCTCAGTGCGGCGACTTGTGCCGCGGTGAGCGCCCCGATTTGCGCCGAGGAGGCGGCGGAGAGCTCCGCAGTCGTCAGCGCCGCAACGGATGCGGGCTGCAGCGCGCCGAACTGCGTGGCCGTGAGCGCGGCGAGTTGCGCGCCGCTCATCGCCGTCACTTGCGCAGCGGTCAGCGCCCCGGCTTGGCTCGCCGTCAGCGTCGTGATGAACGATGTCGGCAGCTGCGCCAGCGTGGCAGGCGCGATCCCCTCGACGTGCACGATCCCTTGAACCTGCGCGGTGCCGAGCGCGTTCAGTTGCGCGGCGGTCAGGCCGCCGACCGCAGCGCTCGTGAGCGCGCCGAGCTGGGTGGCGGAGAGAGCCGCGACCTGGTCGGGCTGGAGCGCCGCGGTCTGCGTCGCCGTCAAGCGCGCGACCTGAGTTGTCAACAGCGCTGCAACGAACGGATCGCCGGCCTGGCCCAGCACTGCGGCGGTGATCCCGTCGACGAACTGGAGCGCTTGGATCTGCGTGTTCGAGAGCGCGGCCAGTTGCGCGTTGGTGAAACCGGCGGTTGCGAACTTGTTCAACGCGCCGAGTTGCGCCACCGAAAGCACCCCGATCTGGTGCGCCGTGAAGCGCGCGAGCAAGGCCGAGCTAAAACCGCCGGTCGGCATTGCGCCGACGTGCGCATCGTCCAAACCCGTGATCTGCGTCGTGGAGAACGAGGCGTACTTTGTGGCCAGCATGACGAACTGAGCGGTCGTGAGCGCGTTCAGCTGTGCGGCGCTGAGCGCAGTGGCCTGAGGCGTGCTGAACGAGCCGATCGTGTTGGGATCGATCGCCGCCAACCGATCGTTGGTCAGCGAAGCGACCTGCGCGCCGCTCAGGCTGGAGATCTGATAGCCCGAGAGCAGCGCGATCTGTGCTGCCGAGAGCCGGTTGAGCGTCGTGCCGGTGAAGCTGGCCAGCTGCCAGGGCTGGATCAACCCGACATCGGTCGAGGAAAGGCCCGCGAGCGCTGCATCCGAGAGCGCCGAGAAGCCGCTCAGCGAGATGAACTGGTCGGCCGAGAGCGCCTGCACTTGACCGGCGGTCAGCGCGCCCATCTGCGCGCTCGTGAGCCAGGCGATCTGCGTGTCGGAGAACGCTGCGATCTGCGTGGTCGTGAGCGAGGGGATCGCGCTCGGCGCGATCGCCGCGATCTGCGCGGTCGAGAGCGCGCCGATCTGCGCCGCGCTCAGCGCGCCGACTTGCGTTCCTGTCAGCGCGCCGATCTGCGTAGTCGTGAGCGATCCGATCTGGGCCGCCGTCAGGGAATTGATCTGCGCCGTCGTGAGTCCCGAGATGCCGGTAGCGCTTATCGCCTGCAGCTGCGCCGTCGTCAGCGCGGCGAGCTGCGCGTTGGTGAGCGCCCCGACTTGCGTTGCGGTGAGCGAGCCTATGCACGCGCTCGAGAGCGAGGCGATCTGAGCGCTCGTCAGCCCGGCGATCGCGCCGGTGCCGAGCGCCTGGAACTGCGCCGTCGTCAGCGCGCCAAGCTGCGCCGTGGTGAGTGCTGCGGCCTGGCTACCGGTGAGCGCGCCGATTTGGTTCGTGCTGAGCGCGCCGAGTTGCGCCGTCGTGAGCGCGGCGACCTGGGCGGGCAGCAGCGCGGCGATCTGCGTCGTCGAGAGCACCTGCAGCTGCGCTGTGCTGAACGAGGGGATCTGCGCCGCCGTGAAGCCCTGCAGTTGCGCCGCCGAGAAACCCGACATCGCCGTGGTGCTCAGCGTGCCGATCTCCGCCGCCGACATACCGCCGAGCTGAGCGCCGGTGAAGCCCGCGACCGCCCCGCTCGTGAACGCCCCGAACTGCGTGCTCGAGAGCGCGCCCAGCTGCGCGCCGGTCAGCGCGCCGAGCTCGGCGGCGGAGAAGTTCGCAATCTGGGCCGGCGAGAGCGCCGCCATCTCAGCGCCGGTCAACGCGCCGGTCTGCGCTGCGGTGAGGGCGGCGAACTGCGTCGTCGACAGATCGGCGATCCCGGCCGCGCCAAGCGAGGGGACCGCGCCGACCGCGATCGAGGCCACCCGGTCCGTTGTCAGCGCGGAGATCTGTGTCGCGCTCAGGGCGGCAACCTCGGTCGCCGTCAGCCCGCCGATCGCGGCGTCCGAAAGCTGGTTCATCTGCGCACCCGAGAGCAGCCCCAGCTGCGTGGTCGTCAGCCCGCCGGCCTGCGCTGCGCTGAGCGCCCCGAGCGCAGCGGAGCTGAGATTCCCGAGGTGCGCAAGACTGGCGGTCTGCGCGCTCGACATCGCCGTGATCTGCGAAGCGGTGAGCCCGCCGGTCTGCCCGGCGCTGAGCGAGCCGATGCGCGCGCTCGAGAGCGAGCCGATCTGGCTCGCCGTCAAGCCGCCGATCGCCGCAGGACTCAGCGCCTGAAACTGCGCCGTCGAGAGCGCGGCGAGTTGCGCATTCGACAGCGCGGCGACCTGGCTCGCCGTGAGCGCGCCGATCTGGGCGGTCGTAAGAGCACCGAGTTGCGCGCTCGACAGCGCCGCGATCGCGCTCGCAGAGAGTCCGGGGATCGCTGCCGGCGCGATCGAGGCGACTCGATCCGTCGTGAGCGCCGTGACTTGCGCCGCGACCAGGCCGCCGACCGCGGCGGCAGAGAGCGCGCCGATCTGCGCCGCGCCGAACTCGTTGATCGCGCTGCCGGTCAGCTGCCCGACTTCGCCCGCCGTGATCGAGGGCACCGCGCCAAGCGCGATCCCGGAGACGGCTGCGGCAGCGAGCGACCCGAAGTTCGTCAGGCTCGCGACCTGGGAACCGGAGAGGGCCCCGGCTTGCGCGGCGCTGAGCGCGGCCGTCTGCGCCGCGGTGAGCGCGGCGAGCTGGGCCGGTATGAACGCCTGCATCTGGGTCGTCGTGAGTGCGCCGATTTGCGCCGTCGTCAGCGCGGCAACCTGATTCGTTGTGAGCGCGGCAATCTGCGCCGCAGTCAGCGCGGCGATCTGCGCAGGAGTGAACGTCGCGATCTGCGCCGGCGTCCAGGCCGCCATCTGCGAGGTGGTAAACGCGGCGACCTGGGCGCTGGTGAAGCCCTGCTGCCCAGCGACGGACATGTCTTGGAGCTGGGTCGCGGTGAACGCCGGAATCTGCGAGACGGTGAACGCCTGCATCTGCGCGGCGACCGCGCCCGAGAAGAGCGTCGGCGTGATCCCGGCAACCTGCGTGTTCGTCAGCCACGCCAGCTGCGAGAGCTGAATCCCGCCGTGCGTGAGCATCGCGTTGAGCTGCGCTACACCGATCGCCGGAATCTGCGTCGAGGTCAGGGCGGCGACTTGCGAGCCGGTGAACGCACTGATTTGCGCGACGGACATCACGCCGATCTGCGTCGCCGTGAACGCGGGGATCTGCGTGGTCGTGAACGCGGGGATCTGCGCGGCCGTCAACCCGCCGATCGCCGCGGACGAGATCGCAGCGACCTGCGTCGTGCTGAGCACGCCGAGCTGCCCATTGGTGAACGCCGGCATCTGCGCTGCGGTGAAGCCGCCGATCTGGGTGGTCGTGAGGTTCCCGATCTGCGTGTTGGTGAACGCGCCGATCTGCGCCGCGCTCAGCCCCGCGATCGCGCTCGCGCTGATCGCTTGGAACTGCACCGCGGTCATCCCGCCGAGCTGCGCTGTGCTCATCCCGCCAATCGCGTTCGCGCTCAGCCCGCCGACCTGCGTCGTCGAGAGCCCCGCCATCTGCGCCGTGCTGAACATCGACATCTGCGAGCCGGTGAAACCGCCCATCTGCGCGGCGCTCAGCTGACCCAAGCGCGCCACGCTGAACGAGGCCATCTGCGCCGCGGTGAAACCGCCCACGCCCGCGGCGCTGATCCCCTGGAATTGCGCCGTCGTCAGCCCGCCCAGCTGCGTCGTGCTCAAGCCGCCGATCGCGCTCGCGCTCAAACCGCCGATCTGCGCCGCGGAGAGCCACCCCAGCTGCGTGCTGGTGAAGATCGGTATCTGCGAGCCGATCAGCCCGCCGAGCTGCGTCGGAGAGAACGCCGAGAACTGCGCCTGTGAGAGCACGTTCCAGAACGTCGACCCGGCACCGCCCACTGCCGCGGGCGCGATCGCCGCGATCTGCCCCGTCGTGAGCGCCTGCACCTGACCCGCGTCCGGATCGAGCGAGTTCAGCTGCGTCCCCGTCAGCCCCGCGATTGCCGCGGTCGAGACCGAGGGCAGCGCGCTGATGTCGATCGAGGCCAAATGGGCACCGGTCAGTCCGGTGAACTGCGCCACCGAGAGCGAGGCCGCTTGCGTCGCGGTGAGCGCCGAGATCTGTGCGCTCGTGAACTCGTTGAGCGCCGTCCCCGCCAGCTGCGTCAGCTGCGAGGTCGTCACCGCCTGCACCTGCGCACGCGTGAGCGAGGTGATCGCCGTGGTCGCCAGCGAGCCGAAGAACGCCAGGCTCGCCACCTGCGCCGTGCTGAACGCGGTCAGCTGCGTCCCCGAGAACCAGCCGGTCTGCGCCGCCGTGAACCACCCGACTTGCGTCGGGGAGAGCCCTTGCAGCTGCGCCGTCGTGAGCGACTGAATATCCGCCTGCACCATCGCTTGGATCTGCGCCTGCGTCCAGGTGCTCGAACCGCCCGCCGGCACCACCGCGGGCGACGCCACGTGACCGGGACCGGCGATCTTCGTCGTCGTCGCGGTGGCCCCGCCGCTCCCCGTGCTGGAGGTGAACGTGTCGACCGGCGCCGCGGGCGCGGGCGCGCTCTTCGCAGCGAAGTACGCCGCCACGAGCTTCGTCGCTTGTGCTTTCTGGCTCTTCGGAACCGCCGAGACGACGTCCGTGCCGTCGGCAATGACGAGCTTGCCCGCCATCGCGCCTTGCCCGATGAACGTCTGTAAACCTAAGATGGTCGGACCTTGTGGTCCGACTACCGTGCTGACTCCCGCTGCCGCCGAAAGGCCCTGCGTCCCTACCGGGCTCGTGATTCCGTTCATCGTTCTGCTCCTCAATGAGCTGCGTGTGTGTACGGCAGCACCGAGGCTTCATGCCTCGGCGCCGAGATCGCCGCAGCGCCGGAGGCGCGCGGGATCAAGGAGTCAGCGAAGCATGCGCAGATCGTCCATGCAAGAAAAAGACCACCCGTCCGTCAAACGCCCGCCATCCATGGACGGGCGCACCATTGGCGCCAGCATCGCACACCTCGATGCCTGCGCGCTAGTATGACAACTGTACCGAAATTTTTGCGTTCACGTCGATCGCGCCGCGACGTGCCACGTCGGCGCACCGTCGGCATCGAGCAGGCGCCGCTGCCGGACCTCGCGGAGCAGTTCCGCGCGACTGGCGACCCCAAAGGCGGCCAGCAGCTTCGAGATCGAGTTGCGCGTCGTCTGCGCGGAACGATTGCGCACGGCAGCGATATGGGCCGTCGAATGGCCGGCGACGAGGTAAGCGAGCACCTCGCGCTCGGCGCGCGAGAGGCGCAGCAATGCCGGATCGCGCCGCTGCACGCCGGTCGCGGCGAGGGTCGAGCGAATCCACGAGCGTGGCGAGAGCCGCTGCGCGTGCTCGTCGACGAACGCCGAGTACGCTTCGTCGCCGGTCATCTCGGCGAGCCGCAGGGCGGCGCTCATGGCACGGCGGGTGAACCCGATCCCGCGATACGTCTCGAAGGCACGGCGGTACGAGCGCTGAGCTCGGAGCGAGCCGCCCGCCGCATCGGCGACGATCGCTTCTGCGTAGGCGTCCATCGCGTAGCGCGCGGCACCTTCGGTACCCCGCATCGGCGGAAGATCCCGGCCGGCGGGCCGCGAACGCAGCGCGTACTCCGCTCCTTCGGGATCGCCCATCAGCCCCAGCATTTCGGCGACTTCGAGCGGCAGCATGGCGGTCGCCCAGTCGCGGACGCCGCTCGGCTCGAGCGCTTCGAACCGCCGTCGGATCGACGAAGCGAGGTCCCGATACGCGAGCTGCTCGCCGTACCGCAGCAGGACCGACGCGCGACGGCACCGTCCCAGCAGATTCGACGCCTCCGAGCGGGCAAAGCGCGAAACGGCGCGCGCCGACTCCAGCGCCTCCTCCGGCTGCCCGTTCGCCTCGTAGAGCGTCGAGCGGCCCCAGTGGAAACGAAACTCCAGCTCCGGCAGCGCCGCGAGGTCGAAACCGGCGGCACACTTCTCGACGAACGACCAGAGCTCGAAGTCCAGCGACTCGACTGCGGTCGTCGAGAGGGCGGCGAGCGCGTCGGGTTCGATGGAGACGGCATGCGAGAATACCGCGTCCGTCGTCGTACGTGCGACGAAAACACCCTGCGTCAAGAGTTCACGCTTTCTGCGCGAAGGGACGACCCCGTCTGAAGGAAGCACCCATCCCTTCGAATTGCTGCGGCGCTTCCTCCGCACGGCTACAGAATCCTGCGGCCCGCGCGACGGATCGTCGCTCGACTCGCCCTAGTGTACTATCTCCGGTTTCGCGTCCGGCGCAAGAACCACGAAACGACCGCCGGCAGCGTGATGATACGGAGGATCGTGGCGGCGAGCACGACGCCCGCGATGCCGAGCGTTCGAGTGTACGCGCCGCCGATCGGCGCGGCCATCTCGTTCGTGACGACGCCGAATGCGACTCGGAGACCCAGTAGGAGCACGGCGACGATCGTGAGATTCCCCAAGGCCCGGTGGAGCGAGAACCACAGCCCGAGCGCCCCCAGGCATATGACGAAGCCGGGCACGTCGTACCACGTTCGCGCCGGCAGATTCCAGGGAACCGTCCAGCCGGCGACGCCCAGGACGAGCGCCGCCAGGGTGCGCAGAGCCAGTGCGGCGTCCAGCGGTTCGCCTTCCGTATCTCTCACGAACGGTCAGTTCTCTTTTCGTTCGTCAAATTTCTCGCGCGAGCGCATCCGCTGCCGTTAGCGAGCTTGTTGCGAGTCGAGAACCTCGCCGGTGCGAACATCGAGTTTCCAGCGCCGGAACTGGTCTTTCGCCTCGATGGTTCGCCCGTCATGATAGTCGACGATCGCGTCGAACCCGTAACGGCGCCAGCGCTCGGTGCCATCGGCGTCGAGTCCGACGACCATATTCGGCGGCGAGACCCAGCCCGGCGCGACGCGGCCCGGCATGAACGAGGCGGGCCCGCCCGGCACGTCGACCAGCACCACGAACGTGTCTCCGACCTGCCGAACGTCGCGGATCTGGCCGTCGAAGGTCACCGAACCGTTCGGCAGTTCGATGGTGTTTCGGTCATCGGACAGCGTCACCATCGCACCTCGCTTCGTAGGGCGTGCCGCCGAGCCTGCGCTTCCCGCCGTCCTCAGGACGCCTTCCAGCGATCACCATGGCTGTTTGAGGATCTGCACGACGTTGCCGGTATCCCGGTCGACCGTCGCGGTGAACATGTATTGGTTGAGCGCCTTCAGAGTACCGCCGATGTTGTCGATCGAAGAGTACTCCGCGTACGTAACGCCCAGCGGCGGCGCACCGATCCGCCATCGCAGTGCACCGTCCGCATCGTACGCATAAATGTTGCGGCCTTCCGATTCGCCTACGACGACGACGATGAAGCGATCGCCGTCTTGTGTGACCGAACCGGCAGGCCCCGGCAAATGCGCGACCCTTTTCGGAAGCGCCATCTCCCTACGGGTGCCGTCGAGCGTGATGCGCACACCGGGTTCGGTTCTGACGATCCACACGGGGACCCAGACCGGCGTTGCATTCGGATCGGGCGTCGGGTACGGATACCACCCGACTTCCATTTCCCAGCCTTCGGACTGCGACCGGGTCACGAATCCGCCGTTCTCGAGCCTGAACTCTTCCAATCCCGGTCCGAGTTTGACGTCACGTCCCCCGGGGACGCGAACGGTCCGATCATCGATCAGCACTGGCTCGTTCATTTCTTAACCGGATTCGGGGACAATACTGAGCGCCGCGCTTAGCGCAGTCACCAGCGGGCGCAGACGATCTCGCTGATTTAACGATAGCCCCGAGTCAGCGTTCTCGCCGATCGTCACGGGCAGGTGACAGCGGTCGACGGCCCGCGGAGCTCCGGGAGCGAAGCTCGTCCCTGCCGCAAGCCGTGGGCGGTTTCGCGGTCGTATTCGACTGCGGCGTCATCGAGCTGTCGCAGCAGTGCCCGGCTGCGCCGGTCGGCGGACGCGTGATAGTTTTCGCCAAGCGGCACCGTGATCCGCTGCGGCAGATGCTGCGCGCGCAATGCACGCAGAGCGATGATAATGTGCCCGCGTTCATGTCGCAGCATAGCCTGATCCGACGCCGCCGCCGCAGATCGCTCTGCGCGCGTCATCTTCGGCCAGAAGAGTGTCGGAAGAAGAATCCTGGCATGACTGACCCGTGCGCTCATCGTCCCGATGTATTCGCCGTGCTCGATTTCGGCCGCCGTCCAAGAGTAGTCCACGCGCAAGCCACCCCACCCGTCGTAGGCAGTATTCCGCTGCGCCGCACGGCACGACGCAAACCGCTTGACCTTGTGAGTTACGTTGACGCGCACATCTCGTATCACGATTACGGTTGTCGCGGGCGGAGCCGTCGTCAGCATGTGTTCACCGTGACCATCGCTGATCGGCCTTACCGGAGGAGAGCGCTGCTTCCTTCGCTTGCCTGCGTCCTCGGGACGCCGGAAGGCGACGGCCGCAATTTCGGATCGGAGCTCTTCTCGCGCTGGGGCCACGCTGACGGCACGGTCGCGGCGCGCCGGAGCCCGCCGGAGCTTACGGCGTAGCGAGGATGCTCTTGAAGAACATCTGCACCTTGACACCCGACGTACCGCTGCCGGCGGTCGTGTAGGGATTGGACGGACCCCACGGCCCCCCGGCGATGTCGCCCGTGCAGGTTGCGGTCCCCGTCGAGGTCAGACACGTGAACGACAACGTCTTCTGGCTGCCTTTGATCGGCACCATGTCGTTGTTCGTCGTGTTCCACTCGTTCCAGAGGCTGTAGGTCAGGTGCAGCGACGCCTGCGACGAGGGAACGAACACGAGCTGCAACCACGGGACGGCCGTGCGCGGACGGTGGTACTGCGAGGCGTCGCGGTACTGGTAGCCGCCGTTGCCGGCGTCCGACGCGGCGAGCGTCCCGAAGTACGAATCGGTTCCGGTGAAGGCCGAGTTCGCGTAGACGCTCAGCGTCCGCATCGCGAAGATCCGGCCGGCCATCGGATACGGCGTGATCGCCGGCGGCTGGCCGACCGTGCCCGTGTACAGGTTCTGACTCAGCGTCGCGTACAGCTTCTTGTTCTTGAACGTCGAGACGTAGATCGAATTATGAGCGCCGGTCCACCCGAGCACGAACTTCGCGAACGCCACGGCGTAGCCGCTGTGGTTCCCGTTCCAATGGCCATCCAGCGACGCGGTGTTGACGGGGTTTTGAATCCACTCCGAGATGTACAGCGACGCCTTTTGATCGTATGCGAGGTCCTTCGCGTCCTGCAGGTTCGGCGCGTAGTTCTTCACCTTGAATGCGAAGGCCGGGCTGATCCAGGCGAGGGCGTTCTGGGTCCACTCATACGACGCGGCGAGCGCGAAGACGTAGGCACGGTCGTAGTTCGGACGCACGACGGAGTCGTGATTCATCCCCCACGTATAGCCGCCGTGAGGAGTGTGGGTGCCTTGGGGGATCTTGAGGCAGTTGTCGTACCAGCCGGTGAACACACCGCTCGGCGGCGTCTTGTCGAACCAACCGCTGGTCGCGAAGTCGCCTTGGGCGTGCCGCTCGACCCAGTTCGAGTGCGAATAGAAATCCTGGACGACGTGCAGCGACATGCCGAGCGCCGTGTAGAACTCGACGACGTCGCCGTCCTTTTCGGCCTGCTGAATCGCCGTGCGCGAGTTGGCGGTCAACGTCTTCCAGTAGTTTGCGACATCGGCGTCGGAGAAGACGTCGTCGAAGTGCAGCTTTTCGAGGTCGCACTGCGCGGCCGAACCGATCGTCGGCGTCGAGGTGTAGTAGTCGGTCAGCCAGTTTTCGACTTGCAGCGCGTTCGCCGCGTTGCGGTTGAACCCGGCCCGCATCGTCGAGTCGACCGTGATGCTCGCGTGCGGCCCGGTGTCGAACGCCGCCGCGGGAACGGCGGCGAGTGCCAGGAGGGCGGCTACGGAGACTGCCGCCACGAGCGATCGTTGCATGGATGTCACCCCTCGGAAGAGCGCGAGCGCACCCGGCAATGTCGAACGCTTACCGGAAGACAGGGCGCTCTCCTGCGCTTTCCGGCGTCCTCGGGACGCGGCGAGACGACGCGTCCTGTTGATCACCCGCCGGCGTCGAACTTCTCGCGCGATTCGTTCGACGGAGTATACGAAGCCATTGGAGGTTCTCGCTTGCGACGCTCTCTCACGTTCGCTCTTACGCTCGTTGCGGCGCTCGGAACGCCGGCGACCGCCGATACCACCGAACACGTCAGCACGCTCGCCGATCAGCGGTCGGTCGGAATTACGATCTACAACGCCGATCTCGCCCTGGTGCGCGACCGCCGGCACCTGACCGTCCCGCGCGGCGAGTCACACCTCGCGCTCCGCGACGTCAGCGCGAAGATGCAGCCTGAGACCGCGCTGCTGCAGAGCGTCACTGCGCCGACGCGCCTAAGCGTGCTCGAGCAGAACTTCGACTACGACCTGCTCTCGCCGCAGAAGCTGCTCGAGAAGTACGTGGGGCGCGATGTCGACGTGGTGAACATCGATCCCCGAACCGGCCAGCGCCGCACCGAACGCGCGCGCGTTCTCGCGACGAACGAGGGCGTCGTGCTGCGTTACGCCGACCGCATCGAGACCTCGGTCAACGGCACGTTGTCGTTCCCCTCGCTGCCGCCCGATCTGCGCGACCGGCCGACGCTGGTGACCGACCTCGACAACGGGGCCGACGGCGCGCAGGACGTCGAGCTGACCTACCTCACCGGCGGACTGAGCTGGAAAGCCGACTACACGGCGCTGCTCTCGGCCGCCGACGACCGCGTCGACCTGCGCGGGATGATCACGCTGCAGAACGCGAGCGGAACGGCGTACCGGGACGCATCCGTGCAACTGGTCGCCGGCGACGTCAACGTCGTCCAGCCGCAGCTCAAGGTGATCGGCGCGATGCGGACTGCCGACTTTGCCGCGGCGCCGCGTCCCACCGAGCAGGCTCTGTTCGAGTACCACCTCTACACGCTGCAGCGCAAGACGACCGTCGCCGACAACCAGACGAAGCAGGTCGAACTGCTGACCGCGCCCGACGTGCCGGTCGTGAAGACGCTCGAGTTGCGCGGCCAGCCGTATTACTACCGCTCGGCCAGCGCCGACCTCGGGACGCGGCTGAAGGTCGGCACCTACGTCTCGTTCAAGAACGCGGGCGGCTCGCTCGGCGTCCCGCTGCCGCGCGGTGCGGTCCGCGTCTACAAGCGCGACAACACCGGGACGGCACAGTTCGTCGGCTCCGACTCGATCGACCACACGCCCAAGAACGAGTCCGTGCGCCTGCACCTCGGCGACTCGTTCGACGTGACGGCGAGCAAGAAGCAGACCGACTACAAGGTGATCGATTCCGGCAGCACCTACGAGAGCGCCTACGAGATCGTGCTGCGCAACGCCAAGCCGACCGCGGAGACCGTCCTCGTCGTCGAGCCGATCCCCGGCGACTGGAAGATCCTCTCCAGCTCAGCGGAGTACCACAAGAGCTCGTCGTCGACCGCGACCTGGTCGATGCGCATCCCGGCGGAGAGTGCCCGCACGCTGACCTACCGGGTTCGCATCACCTTCTAGGCGGGAGGTTCCGCCGCCGAACGGGTACAGCAGCGCCGTGGCCGACGGGACGACGGTACGGCGAGCTGCACTCGGTGCGGCGACGGGATTCGCGTTCGGCTACGCCGCGATGCGCGCCGTGCAGGCGCTGCGCGATCTGCGCCGGCCCGTGCCGCCGCGCAGCGACCGCGACCCGCACCGTTACGCCGCGGCGCGGCGCGCGCTCACGATCGCCGGGATCGCCCGCGCGGTCGCGACCCTCGCGAGCACGGCGTTCGTCCTCGCCGATCCGCTCGACCGCGCGCTGCGCCCGCTGCCGCGCCCGCTGCGCGCACCGGCGTTCGCGCTCGCCGTGCTCGCGCTCGACACGGTTCGCGACGCCGGCGCCGAGTACGTCGAGGGCCACGTCATGGAGCGCGTCTACGGCACCTCCGACCAGAGCGCGAGCAGCTGGCTCGGCGATCAGGCGAAGGGGACCGCCGTCGCCGTCGTCGTCACCCTGATTCTGGTCGCGTTCGCCGACGCCGTCGTCGTCCGCGCGCCGCGGCGCTGGCCGTACCTCGCGATCGCCGCGACCCCGCCGCTGCTCGCCTTCGCGACGGTGATCGCGCCGACGTTCGTAATGCCGCTCTTCAACCGGTACGAGCCGGTCACCGGCGATCTGGAACGGCGCATTCGCGAGCTGGCCGCGCGCTACGGCGCCGGCGACGCGTCGATCCTGCGCTTCGACATGAGCCGCCAGACGAAGAAGGCGAACGCGTTCGTCACCGGCGTCCTCGGCACCGAGCGCATCGCGCTCGCCGACACGCTCGTGCAAGCCTTCGAAGACGACGAGACGCTCTTCGTCGTCGCGCACGAACTCGGCCACTACGTGCGGCGCGACCCGTGGCTGGGGATCGTGGCCGGCACGGCGGGGCTCGCGGGCACGCTGCTCACCGCCGACGCGGCGCTGCGCGGCACGACGCGGCGCGGCCTCACCTCACCTGCGCAAGGCGCGCGGCTGGCATTCTACGCGATGCTCGCGCAATTGGTCCTCATGCCGTTCGCGAACGCCGTCTCGCGCGCGATGGAGCGGCGCGCCGACCGCTTCGCGCTCGCCGCGACCGGCGATCCGGGCGCGGGGATCCGCGCCTTCCGCCGGCTCGGCGAACAGAACCTCGCCGAATTCGAGCCGCCGCGCTGGGCCGAGCTAGTCTTCGCCTCGCATCCCTCGCTCGCGTCGCGAATCCGTTCGCTCGAGAGCTAGCCCCACTCCTCGTCGAACGGGCTCTCCGAGGCGGCTGCCGCGTGCGCATCCAACCAGCGCACGAACGGCGCCGTGGCGCGCATCGCGTCGCGGAACACGGCGAACGCACCGCGGTCGAGAAGCTCGCGATCGGTGATCGGGCGCTCGAGCATGTAGTTCCGGGCGCGGATGAGCCCCAGCCGCGGATGGACCTTCGGGAAACCGCGCGGCGTCACGCGCAACGCGTGCGTTTCGAGCGGCAGGTACGGCTTCAGTGCGCGGCCGGCGAGGATGCGGTCGAATGCGCGCGCGTCGGATCCGTCGTCTGCGAACGCGGTGCGCAGCCCGTGCAGCGCCGGCTTGTCGGGCTCCCAGATCCCCGCGGAGACGTGTGATGCCCCCGGGGCGATGTGCGCGTAGTAGCCCGCATAGGCGCCGCTCTTCCCGCCCGGCGACATCCACGCCGATATCCACGTCTTGTACGGATCCTTCTGCTTGTGAAACCGCGTGTCGTTGGCGACGCGAAACAGACAGCGGCGCGGGTCCACGCGCGCGAGCCGGTCGTCGGCATGCGCTCCGGCGAGCAGCAGCATCGTGACGAGGTCTTCGAACCCGTGCCGCACGTGGTCGTCCCAGGGCGCGCGGTGGGCATGAAACCACGTCCGGTCGTTGTTCCGCTTCAGCCCGCGCAGAAACCGGAACGCGATCGCGAGGTCGAGCGGCTCCGCGGTTGTCGCTATGTGACCGTAACCGGGGTGATCGTCACCGTGACGGTCACGCTCGTCGTTCGGTTGCCCGTGTCCGTCACGACGATCGTCGTCTGACCGGCGGCGACGGGCGTGACGGTGAAGGTGTTCGGCTGCGCGCCGGCTGCGACCGTCACCACGCCCGTGTTCTGGCTCACCGCGGTGAACATTCCGCTGTAATTCGCCTCGGTCACGGTGAGCGTCTGATTGAACGCGGCGCCCGCGTTCGTGAACGTCATCGGATTCGGCGACGCGACGGGATTCGAGGGCACCGGCGTCGGGCTCGGCGTCGGGGATGCCGTGGGCGTCGGCGACGGTGTGGGCGACGGGGTCGGAACGGGAGTTGGCGTGGGCACAGGAGTCGGGTTGACGACCGAGGCCGTCCCGCCGGAGCCGCTGCATGCCGGCAGTCCGCCGCCGATGACGACGGCGCCCACGAGAACGAACCACCGGAGAATGAACGCCGGATCGTGGCGCAACGCCATAGCGATCTCCTTGTAACCGACGCGAGCCGTCCCGCCGCCTGCGCGTGGGCGAGAAATAGGGGGAGACCGGACAATATTCCTTTGGAACATCGGTGGAATGCAAGGGATTTGGCGCGCGGGGCTCCGTATTCAGTGAAACAGGAACACAGCCAGGGGGACCACGTATGGTTCGTCGCGTCATCACCGTTGCGCTCGCCGCTGTGCTCTCAGGCTGCGGCGGCGGAGGCGCGTCCGTTGCGCCGGCGACGCCGGGCGCGGGCGATCGGGCGCCCGCGACGATCTCGTTCGTGATCCGCGTCCCGTCGGGTACGAGCGCGGCGGCGCGGCTGCGGCGTCCCGCGTACGTGAGCGCGTCGACGCAATCGCTAACGATCGCGAACAGCACCGGGACAGTGCTCGTCACCGCGAACCTCACACCCCAGTCGCCGGGCTGCACCGCACCGACCGCGTCGACGCCGCTCACGTGCACCGCGAGCGCCTCCGTTCCGTCGGGCACGAACACGCTCACGATCGCCACGTACGACGCGCCCGGAGCCACCGGAAAGAAGCTCGCCGTCGCGGCGCTGCAGGTGACCGGAACCGCGAACGGACCGACGACGATCAACCTCACCCTGAGCGGGATCGTCGCTTCGCTCGCGCTCGTGCTCGATCCGCCGGCGCTTCCGTCGGGGACTGCGGCCAGGTCGGCCGTGCTCTTGAACGCGCTCGATCCCGACGGCAACATCATCGTCGGCGCGGAGTCGTTCGTCGACGCGAGCGGCAACGCGCTGACCGTCACGCTCGCGAATTCCGACGCGAGCGGAAAGACCAGCCTCGCGAAGAGCACGTTCACCGCGCCCGGAGGCACCGACCTGAGCTACAACGGTACCGCCCTGCCGAGCGCGACGATCACCGCCTCGGCCCCGGGCGTGACGTCGAAGACCGCGACGCTGACGATCGGCGGGAACAGCGCCTTCATCACCGAGTTCCGCACCGGGATCGCGACCGCCAGCTCGCCCGCGGGGATCGCCCTCGGAGCCGACGGGAACCTGTGGTTCACCGAGTTTAACGGCGATCGCATCGGCCGCATCACCCCGCGCGGCGTCGTGACCGAGTTTTCCGCCGGAATCACGCCGTTCTCGTTGGCTTCGAGCATCACGGCGGGTCCTGATGGGAACCTGTGGTTCACCGAGAATGCCGGGCGCATCGGCCGCATCACGCCGGCCGGGGTGACCACCGAGTTCAGCGCCGGGATCCCCAGCGGCGCACAGCCCGTCGCGATCGCCGCCGGCTCAGACGGAAATCTTTGGTTCTCCGACTCCGCCGCTCCGCGCATCGGCCGCATTACGCCGGCGGGCGCGGTGACGATGTTCACCACCGGGATTACCCTGCCCGGCGCGAGCGCCAATTTCGCTCCCTGCTCGATGGCACGCGGACCGAACGGCAACGTGTGGTGGCTCGAAGAAACGTTCTCGTTCTCGACACCGCCGCGGATCGCGCAGATTACGCCGGCGGGGGTAGTAACGGAGTATCCGCTGCAGCTCAACGAGATAGCCGTCGGCGTCGCGGCGGGCCCTGACGGCAACGTGTGGTTCACGGCCAGCAACAACATCGCTCGGATCACGCCCTCCGGCACGATCACGCGCTTCAGCGGTGCCAATGGAAACGGCTGCATCGCGCTCGGCCCCGACGGCAATCTCTGGTTCACCGGCGATTTCACCGACAACGTCGGAAAGAGCACGCCGACCGGAACGATCACCAACTACGACACCACGTTCGGTATCACGTCGTTCTCGTCTCCGGTCGGGATTACGGCCGGTCCGGACGGCAATCTCTGGTTCGCCGAACAGTCGATTCCCGGGATCGGACGGGTGAACATCCGATGACACGCCGGCTGCTCGCCGTCACTGCGATCGTCGCGCTCGCCGCTTGCGGCGGCGGTGGTGGTGCTTCTTCCGTCCCCACGCAACCCTCGGCGCCGCCACCGAACGGCGCGAAAGGGACCGCGCAGATCACGATCCGCGTCCCGTCCGCCGCGCAAACCTCGAGCAGCGCGCGGCGGCCTCGCTACGTGAGCGCATCGACGAAATCGCTCGTCATCTCGGCCGGCGGCTCGGTGGTGACGGTCGCGAATATCACCCCCACCTCGCCCGGCTGCGTGCCGGCGAGCGGGAACACGCCGCTGACGTGTGTCGTCAACGCCGACCTGACCGGGGGAACCGTCACGGTCGGCTTCTCGGCCTTCGACCAGCCCGGCGGCCTGGGGAACAAGCTCTCGACCGCGTCGATGAGCGCGACCATCACGCCGGGTGCGGTGAACCCGCTCGCGGTGACGATGAACGGGGTCGTGACGCACCTCAGCGTCGACTTCAACTACAACAACGTGCAAGGCACCGCGGTCCAGGCGATCCCGCAGCTCATCAACGTGCTCGTCAACGCCCAGGACGCCGGCGGGAACACGATCATCGGCCCGGGCGCGTACGTCGATGGGCAGGGAAACCCGGTGACGATCACGCTGAGCCAGGACACGTCATTCGGGGAGGTTGACCTCGACGCGTTCTCGACCTCGACGATCACGGCGCCCGGCACGCCTGTCACGGTCCGCTACAACGGCCACAGCCCGTCGACCGGGATCGCCTGCCGGCGCGGCTCGGTGAACGATCCCCTCCCTGGTAACCAGGGCATCATCGTCGTCCCGGGGACCGCGCGCGGCATCAACGCGACCGTTCCGAACGTCGCGACCGGAACCAACCCGCTGCAAATCGCGAACATCTCGGGCGTCTTCAACACGCGCAACATCAGCGTGGCGAACGCGAAGAGCAACACGGTGACGGCGTACTTCCCGTATTTCGGCAGCACGATTTTTCCGACCGTCGCGAACGGGATGGACGAGGTGCCGTTGCACGTGCTCGTCGGGGCGAGCACGAGCCTGAACGTGCCGCAGGGCGTGACGTTCGACAACGCCGGGATCCTCTACGTCGCCGGCTCGGCGATGGCGTCGATGGAAGGCTACGATGCAGCCAGCGGTGGGCTTCATGTCGTGTGCCCGGGTCTCGTGAATCCCAACGAGGCACCGGACTTCGCGGACGGCGGCCTCGTGCAAGGCTTCGGCAACGCGCCCGATCCGGCAGGGAACATCACCGTCGCGTGCCAGACGTGCGCCGGCGCCGGGAATGCCTTCGCGGCGATCGACACGTTCGCGCCCGGCGCGGGCGGCGCGCTGCTGCGGCAGATCACCGGGGCGCTCACGCTTCTCGCGCAACCGTTCGGGGTCGCCTACGACAGTGCCGGCAACCTGTACGTCGCGAACTCCGGCAACAGCACGATCACCGTATACGCCCCCAGCGCCAACGGCAACGTCGCTCCAATCCGCACCATCACGGCAGGCGCGAGCGGGCTCAACCAGCCGAAGGGTCTGGCGCTCGACCGGAGCGACAACCTCTACGTCGCGAGTTTCGGCAGCAACACCGTGCTCGTCTATGCCCCCGCTGCGAACGGCGCGGCGGTCCCGACGCGCACGTACACGGGGCTGAATCAGCCCTACGGCATCGCGATCCGCAAGCCGGCCGCCGCGCCTCTGCAAGTGCCGCCGACGACCGACGTCTACGTCACCAACTTCGGCAACGACAGCATCTCGATCTTCGACCCGACGGTCGCCGGCTCGACTCCGGCGTTCATCTACCAAGGCCCGGATACGCAACTCAGCGGCCCGACGTTCATCACCTTCGGCGACTGAATGATCTCGCCGAAACGCATCGCAGCAGCCGCCGCGCTCGCGGCCGCCGTCTGTTGCGGCGCGCCCTGCCGAGCCGACCCGCCCGCACCGTCGCTCGAGGTGATCCGCCCGCTCGGGGACACCTACAACGAGCGCTCGAGCGACGGTGACGGCTATCCGCAGTCGCTCGGCGTGCGCCTGCTCCTCGCGCGCGGTCCGTATGCGGTGACGCTGCAGTACTGGCGCAACGTCTACCTCACCGACAGCGGCGGTCCCGGCGCGCTGACGCGCTATGCTCGCCTCGAGGGCGGCTTCGGCACGGTCACGCCGTTCATCGCGCGCGACTCCTCGTTCGAAGCGCACGCCGAATATCGCATCCTGCGGAAGGCGCCGCTCTACGCCGGGATCGGAGCGGTGCGCACGTGGACGAACTATCACTATCCGGTCCTCACCGGTGCCGGCGCCGGACTCGACCTGCACGCCGCGAACGCCGCGGGAATGCGACCGTTCGTCTCGGCATTTTACTATCCAGCGGCGTCCGGCTCGTACGTCACCGAGACGGCGCCCACGCGCACGCTGACCCCGACCTTCGGCATCCTCAAGGTCGACTTCGGCGTCGTCATCCGCAGTTCGAAGTCGCGGTTCTTCGGCGTGATCGGCAACGGCCAGGAGGTCCGCACCGGCAAGGGGCTCTCAAACGACAACCGCTTCATCCGCTCCGACCCCTACGCCGGCATCGGAGTACGGCTCTAGAGGCCTGACGTTCTCGCGCGCTCGTTCCGCGCGAGCAGTTGCGCGAGGTAACTTCCCCAGATGCCGGCCAGCGTGTGCGTGCCGTGACCACGCGTGTCGGGGCTGATCGGCAACAGCACGAAGCGGCCACGGCGGACCTTGTTGATCTCGCGTTCCATGATGCCAAGCTCGGGCGGGTTGATCTGGTCGTCGGCGCTGTTGACGGCGAGGAGCGGTGCGGTGATCTTACCGAGGTCGGGGTTCGGGTCGTAGTCGCGCGACGACTCGAACTGGTAGATCATGTCGTTCGCGTCGTAGCGCGAGGCCAGCTTCTTCACCGTGTTCTCGTAGTACGCGTCGGCTTGGTCGCGCGTCGGCAACAGCGTCTGATCGTAGAGCGGCGCCGAACCGAGGAACCACAGCACGTCGACCGCCGCTTTCATCCCGAGCGGCTGCGTCTTGTACTCGCCGCCGGCGTAGTCCGGGCTGTTGCGGAGGTCGTCGACGATCATGTCGCGTTCCGCGGAAAGTTCGCGTGTTGCATCAGGATGCTCGGCCATCAAGGTGCTGCCTTCCGTACGGTTGCCTTGCTGGCGTACTGCAAGGCCGCATGCCGTAACGACCCACGAGAGTTGATCCAGACCGCCGAGGTCGCCGACGATCGTCGGCAGCGCGGTGGAGACGATTGTTTGATCCATCGACGCGAGAAACATACCGAGAACCAACGCGCCGAAAATCAACATGATCCTCGGATGAGGTTCCGACTGCACGTTCATGTCAGCGCTATTCTAGCGGCTTTGGATGATGAATGCCGCGCCAAGCACCAAGGTCGCGAGCAGACCGAGTACGGCGAGCGTCGGCGAGATGATGAGACCGAGCGTTATGGACGTCACCGCGAGTGCCGACCAGAACGGCAACGGTGAGCGAATGCTGTACGTTCCGATGACCTGGTCCGCGGCTTGCGCCATCGTCGCGTCGGGATGGTCGCCCCAAAGATCAGCTTCGCGTTCCGCGACGATGATGTATCCGGCAATGACCGACATCGCAAACGCCATGAAAGCGAGCAGAAACGTTCCGGTGATCTCATGGGCGACGAGCCAATATGCGACGGCGATGGCGACCGCGAAAACGCCCGACGAAATGAACAGTCGAACCCCGACCTTCACCCGTGCTCCTGCGTGGCGGCGGCATGACGCAGGTCCCAGACTGGGCGTTCGCTGCGGATCGGCGGGAGCTTCGTGAAGTTATGCTCCGGCGGCGGCGAACTCGTCGCCCATTCCAGCGAGTTTGCGTCCCAGGGATCGTCGCCGACCGGCTCGTGACGAAGACCCGAGACGACGACGTTCCAGGCGAAGAGCACGACGCCGACGAGCATGACGTAGGAACCCGCCGTCGCGATGAGGTTCAGTGCGGGCAGCGGGCCCGTACTGGCGTAGGTGAAGACGCGGCGAGGCATGCCGTCGATTCCCATGAGGTGCATCGGCAAGAACGTAACGTTGAAGCCGATGAAGAGCAGCCAGAAACACCACGTTCCCAACGTCTCGTTGAGCTTGACGCCGAACATCTTGGGCCACCAGAAGAACAATGCGGCAAAGATCGCGAACAGGCTTCCCCCGCCGAGCACGTAGTGGAAGTGCGCCACGGCGAAGTACGATTCGTGCGCTTGGTAATCAATCGGGGGAGATGCGACCATCACGCCGCTGACGCCGCCGAGGAGGAAGTTCAGCAGAAAGCCGATCGAAAAGAGCATCGGGGTCTGAAGCGAAATCCTTCCGCGCCACATCGTGGCGATCCAATTGAAGAATTTCACGCCCGTCGGCACGGCGATGAGGTACGACACAAAGCTGAAGAAGGGGTTGTTCACCGCGCCGGTCGTGAACATATGGTGCGCCCAGACGCCCATCGATAACCCGGCGATCGCGAAGGCTGATAGCACGATTCCCGTATAGCCGAAGACCGGCTTGCGCGAGAAGACCGGAATGATCTCGCTGATCACACCGAAGTACGGCAGGATCATGACGTAGACTTCGGGGTGCCCGAAGAACCAGAACAAGTGCTGCCACAACACCGCGTTGCCGCCGTACGCCGGATCGAACGCGTGACCGCCGAGACGCCGGTCGACGAAGAGCAGAATCAAGTCCGCTGCGAGCGACGGGAACGCCATGAAGACGAGCAGCGATGTCGCGATCATTTCCCAGGTGAAGATCGGAATGCGCCACATCGTCATTCCCGGCGCCCGGTAGATGAAGACGGTCGTCAAGAAGTTGATCGACGTCAGGATCGTCGCGACAGAAACCAAGAAGACGCCGCCGATCCACAGATCCTGGCCGAGACCGGTGCTGATTTTGATTTCGGAGAGCGGCGCATAGCTCGACCAGCCGGCCGCGGCGGCCCCTTCGTTCGTCGCGGCGCCCGCGAACACGACCAAGCCGCCGAAGAGGAACATCCAGTACGACGTCGCGTTGAGCCGCGGAAAGGCCATGTCGGGCGCGCCGATCTGCAACGGGATCAGGAAGTTCGCGAGGCCCAGTGCGAACGGTGCCACGAACAGGAAGATCATCGCCGTGCCGTGCAGCGTGAAGAGCTGCGCGAACGTGTGCGCGGACACCAGATGGTTGTCGGGTCGCGCCAGTTGCGTGCGGATCGCTAACGAGAGCGCCCCGGCGACGGCAAAATAGAGCAGGCTCGTGACGAGGTAGAGGATGCCGATCCGCTTGTGGTCCGTCGTCGTGATCCAACTGAGGAGGTCGTGGCGTGGTGCGGAGCTCGCTCCAGGCTGGATGATCGCGGTCACGAGTGCTGCACTCCTTTGCGCCAACGTTCGAATTCGCCGGGCTTGATCACGCGTACCGTGAAGGTCATGAGCGCATGGTCGAGCCCGCAAAACTGCGCGCAACGCCCGACGAACGAGCCCAGCTTGTTGGGCTCGATGTCGAATGCCGTCGTCTGACCGGGAATGGCGTCGCGTTTGAAGAGGAAATCCGGAACCCAAAACGAGTGGTTGACATCGCTCGAGGTCATCTCAAGCCGAATCGTCTTGCCCAAAGGCAGCACCAGTTCGGGAGGCTTCTCCGCGGAAGTCCCGCCGACCGGGCTCGTTGCCGCACCCCCGATTACCGGGCCGCCCGCATAGCTGAACGTCCACCCCCAGCGGTATCCGTTGACGTGGACCGTCACGTCGGGATGCGGCGACGTGGCATCGACGCGCGTTTCCGCCTGGTAGGTGTAGATGAAGAGCACCATCACGAGGGCAAGCGGGATGACGGTCCAGGTGATTTCGAGCGGATAATTGTTACGGAATTGGGGCGGCTCGGCCTGACCGGGCTGGAACCGCCAGCGCGCAATCGCAAACAGGATCAGGCCCCACACAAGAAGGGCGACCGCGAGCCCGACGATCGAAAACAGAACCCAATCGGATGCCATTACCGACGCCTGTTTGGTCGCGATTTGCGGCCACGTCTGTACCTGCACGAGTATTAGATACCTTAGTTTACCATTTTTAACAATGGGTACGCTGGACTTATGCGATCCGTAGCGGTACGCGCGCACCCATTGGTGTTTGGCGTTGTCGTTTTCTTGGCGTCGGAGTCGATGCTCTTCGCCGGGCTGCTCGCGGCTTGGTACGACTTGCGCGGACAGAGCGCTGCCTGGCCGCCGCCGGGGACGGAGACCGACCTCGCCGGCGCGACCTTCGGAACGCTGCTCCTGGGACTCGGCAGCGTCACGATGTCGATCGCACAAATCGCTTCGTCCAAGAAGCGGCGGAGCGTTGCTCGCGCGATGCTCGTCCTGACCATCTTCTGCGCGCTGGGTTTTACCTATGTTGCGTTACGTGAATGGTCGATGGTGAACTTCCACGTCGACACGAACGCCTATGGCACCGTCTTTTACGTGCTGACGGGCACGCATCTCGCGCATGTGCTCGTCGGCGCAATCTTGCTGACCGCGCTCGCGATCTTTCTCCGACGACCGGCGTTCCAGACCGATCAACAAGCCGGTGTCGAGGCGATCGCGTATTACTGGCATTTCGTTTTCATCGTCTGGATCGCGCTGTGGGCGACGATCTACCTCGTCAAATGACCCGCATTGCGCTGTTCGGCGCGATCCTGGCCGCATTGGGCGTGGGTATCGCCGCCGCACTTCACGCCGAGGTCGCAGTGCTAGGCTGGCTCGCGACGCTCGCGTTCCTCGCCGTCGCGGTGGCGGCTGGGGCTGCCGCGAAGAGCCTGCGCGCTTCGAGCGGCTTGATCGAGGATCGCCACGATCGCGGTCCGTCCATGCTCGAGCCGTTGCCGCCGGATGTCGTAAGCCGCCCAGGCGCGCTGGGTCGACTGTGGATGTACGCGGTCGGCGCGTTCGCGATCATGGGCGTCGTACCGTTCGTCGCGCTCGCCCGTCGACCAGGACGCCGCGGAACGGCATGGTCATCCGGCGCGCGACTCGTGACGTCCGACGGCAAGGCCGTCAAAGCCGACAGCCTCGTCGTCGGCGCGATCGAAACCGTATTCCCGCAGGGACGGACCGGCGCGCCCGAATCCGCGACGCTTCTGTTACGACTGCAGGACGACGTGCTGCGCGTCGGGCCCGACCGCGCCGGTTGGGCGCCTCGTGGAAACGTCGCGTACTCGAAAATTTGTACGCACGCAGGCTGTCCGGTTGCGATCTACCGTCACGCCTCGTACGAGCTGTATTGTCCGTGCCACCAGTCGGTCTTCGACGTCCTCGATGCGGCGCGGCCGGTTTCCGGTCCCGCAACGCGTGCGTTGCCGCAGCTCGCGCTGGACATCGATAGCGCGGGCTACCTGATCGCTCGCGGCGACTTTTCCGAACCGGTTGGACCTGACGAGTGGTGGCGGCCCGCATGATCACTCGGCGCATCGGGCGCTTCTTTGACGAGCGTCTCGGCACGAACGCCGCCCTGCGCTATTTCGCAACCAAAATCTATCCGGACCATTGGTCGTTTTATCTTGGTGAGTTCGCGCTTTACGCGTTCGGACTGCTGGTAGCGACCGGAATCTGGCTCACGTTCGTCTACGACGCATCGCAAAGCAGCGCCTATTCCTCGGTGGTTGCGCTCTCGCGGTCGGCGCCGGTCGGCTATCTCATGCGTCAAGTGCATCATTGGAGCGCCGTGACGTTCGTGGCGGCCATCTTGCTTCACATGGCTCGCATTTTCTTCACGGCCGCCTTCCGCAAGCCGCGCGAAGTGAACTGGGTGGTCGGCGTGTCGATGCTCGCCCTGGCGTCGCTCGCCGGATTCACCGGCTATTCGTTACCGTTTGATGCTCTCGCGGGGACGGGCTTGCGGATCGCCGATTCGGTCATGCTCGCCGTCCCGCTCGTAGGCGGCTGGGCGGCTGACGTGCTCAACGGCGGATCGTATCCCGGTCCAATGTTGCTGCCGCACCTCTACACGCTGCACGTATACTTTCTGCCGGTCGCGATTGCCGTGCTGTTGTCGCTGCATCTCGGTATGATCATCTACCAGAAGCACACGCAGTTCGTCCCTGACCCGGCGCATGTCGTCGGCCGCCGGTTCTGGCCCGACTATGCCTTACGCATGATCGCCGCGCTCGGATTCTCCGCAGCCGTGATTGTCGCGCTTGCCGCATCCGTCGAGATCAACCCAATTGAAAACTTCGGAACGTATCATGATTGGACCGTTCCGAACCCTGCGGCTCCGGACTGGTACGCTGCGTTCCTGGACGGCGCTCTGCGCCTTGGGCCCGCCTGGGAATTCCGAATCGCGGGGCATCCCGTCCCTGCAATTTTCTGGCCGGGCGTCGTGATGCCGCTCGTCGTGTTTCTGTTTGCGATCTGCTGGCCGTGGATCGACGCTCGCTTCACGCGAGATCGCGCGAAGCACGATGTTCTCGTTCCGCCGACGTTCGCGCCGTGGCGGGTCGGCTTCGGCGTGGCCCTGCTCTTCGCCGGCTTCGTGCTGACGCTCGCGGCGAGCGACGACCAGCAGGCGTTTACCCTGCACGTTCCGGTCGAGAATCTGGTCGTCTTTTACCGCATCGCACTGCCGGTCGGGTCGGTCATCGCCGGATGCTTAGCCGGGCTTTTCGCAAGGGAACTGCGCGCGCGTGACACACAACACGGCAAGGAATCGGAGCGCGTCGTTGTTCTTCGCCGAACCGCCAGCGGCGGCTTCGCTGAAGAAGATACGCAAAGCACATGATCGTCGCAGCGCTCGCCGTTTCGGCTGGACTGTATGCTTGGGGCCTATACCGGATCGCGCGCGCGCGACGACCGTTTCCCGTGCGCGCTATCGTTTGCTTTGGGTTGGGCCTTGCGGTGCTTGGTGCGGCGCTGCTTGGCCCGCTGGATGATCTCTCGGACGCGTCGCTTTCCTGGCATATGGTCCAGCATTTCTCGCTGGTGAGCGTTGCCGCGCCGCTGCTGCTGTTGGGAGCACCGATACGGCTCGCGCTCGCGTCCCTCCCACCGCGACCTGCCACGGCGCTTGCGAAAGTTCTCGCATCGCCGGCCGTGCGGGTCTTGACGCATCCGGCATTCGCATGGCTGCAGTTCGCGGCGGTGCTGTACGCATCGCACTTCTCGCCCCTCTATGAAGCATCGCTCGAGAACGAAACGATTCACGCCTTCGAGCATGCGCTGTATCTGGGCTCGGCGCTGCTCTTTTGGACGCCGTTGCTCGCCGTCGCCCCAGCGCCGCATGCGCCGACGCATCCCGTCCGGCTCCTTGCGCTTTTCCTGGCGTTGCCGATGAGCGCGTTCCTGGGTTTCACATTCTATGTTAGCCGCCACGTGCTGTACGCGCATTACGCGGTCCGCGCGGGCGCGCTGGACGACCAGATGAACGCTGGGGCGGTGATGTGGATCGCAGGCGGCTTGCCGCTGTTCGTCGCGCTGCTCTGGATCGTCGCGGATTGGGGCGCACGCGAACGCCGCTTCGAACCCATCGTTGACGGAGGGTTGTGAGGTGCTTGCCCTCCTCGTCTCACTCTTGCTCGCGGAACTGTCGCCGGTTTCGCAACCGGTTCCCCGCGCGCCGATAACCTCGGCGGCTGCGGGGCAGACACCGTATCTGCAGAACTGCGCTTCTTGCCATGGCGGCGATCTGCGCGGCGGCCCAAACGCGCCATCGCTTCGCGGCGTCGGCGCTGCGGATGTCGACTTCATGGTCGGAACGGGCCGCATGCCGGCGGCCGTTCCATGGATCGAAGTCGGTCATCGCGGTGCACAGCTACCGCAGGCGACGATCGACGCGATTGTCGCCTACGTGACGTCGGTTCAGCCCGGTGGTCCGCCTATTCCCATCGTTGTTACGAATGGCAACGCGCAGCACGGTCGCGCGCTGTTTCGCGAAAATTGCATGCACTGCCACGGCGCGGATGCACAAGGCGCTGCGATCGGTGGCCGACAGTGGGCGCCGCCGCTCGATCGTGCAACCGTCACGCAAGTTGCCGAGGCCATCCGGGTTGGGCCCGGCGAGATGCCGGTATTCGGCGACGTGCAGCTCGGACAGGGCGATCTCAACGACATCGTCACGTATCTGTCCGAGCGGCGTGCAGCCGCCGGTTTCACGGGCTTGCCGCTCGACAGCGGCGGCCCGGTTCCCGAGGGACTTCTCGGATGGATCGCGGCGGGCCTCTTGGCTGTCGCCGCATACGCGTTTTCGCCCGGATCCCTGAGGAAGAAGCAATGAACCATCGTCGTGTGCAATTGAGAACGCTATCGTTATTGCTGCTGAGTGTTCTCACCGTTGCGCTCGGCTACGGTTGTGCCAAGCAGAGCAGCGAGTCCGGCGCGACGACGAACACCGCGACGTCCAGCAGCGTCGGGAACCTCGCTCAAGGCCGGACCGTCTTCACGCAAAATTGTGCAGCGTGTCATGGCGCCACGGGGCGAGAGGGCGGAGTCGGACCTTCGCTGCGCGACGAAAAATTACGAAAGAACTACGACGCGACGATCGTATGGATCAAGCATCCGCAACCCCCCATGCCGGCGCTATACCCGTCTCCACTGAGCGAGAAAGCAGTCGACAACGTCGCTACGTACGTGCAAAGCCTCTGAACGGAAAAACACCTTGACGGTCAGCTTCGATCTCGATCGCTTTTCTCGAACCCTCGTCCACGATGCTCCCGACGCCGTGATTTATGCGGACGCCGGCGGCCTGATCCGATTCTGGAATCGTGCCGCCGAGCGGGTCTTTGGATTCTCCGAAGCGGAGGCGCTCGGACACTCGCTCGACATCATCATCCCCGAAGACCTTCGGTCGCGTCACTGGAATGGCTATGCGGAGACGATGCGGACCGGCAAGACGCGCTATGGCGCCGGCGATCTCCTCGCTGTTTCCGCGCAGCGTAAGGACGGCACACGCATCTCCGTCGAATTCACGATCTTTCCGGTTCACGACGAACGGGGCAGCGTGATCGGGATCGCGGCAATCCTGCGCGACATCACCAACCGAGTCCGCGAGATCAACGCGTTTCACAAGCAGCTTGTCCGGCTTGAAACGAACATGACGTCGCTCCATGTCGTGAGAGGCGTGCGTTGTGCGTTTAGCTTGACGATCGAGCTGATCCAGTCGTTTTACACGGCGAATCCGAACCACCGGGTCGGGCCTTTCGGATGGGCCCGTGCGCGCGTCTGGTGCGAGGCATCGCAAGTCCGCGACGTCAGCGATCAAACGCGCGTGCACGAAGCCTTCTCTTTTACCTGTCGTGGGAGCGGCTGGTGGCCCTTGCCGACGGTGCATGGCTTCATCACGGTTCGTCCAAACGGCCAACTCACCCGGCTCACGCTCGATGGGCAATATATTCCCCCGTTTGGCGTCGCTGGGCGCGTCTTCGATGCCGTCCTGGGGCGGAGGGTCGCCCAGCTCGCGATCCAACGCTTGGCGAATGAGATGGCGTCGTTCGTCGAGCAAGGTGAGGAACGTATGCGGCGAGCAGGCCACGTCTGAGTGACGGTCGACGATGTACGCGGCTGCAAACGACGCCTCAGCGGTGACGTTACCGCGAACGGGATGGTTCAAACGATCGCACCGGCACGCCAGAACGACGGAGTCGCGAGGTTAAGGTCGCAGGCGGCGCTGGAAGACACCTTGCAGGACAACCGCTTCGTTGTGCTCCGTATCCTTGGCGCCGCAGACGAGCGTTATTACGCGTGCCTGCTTGGCGGCATCAATGGTCTCGTCGATTGCGTGCCGGGGGGCCGCGTGCCGTAGTTCCGCGTGGTACCGCTTCCGGAACTCGCTCCATTTCGCAGGATCATGGTCGAACCACTGACGCAACTCGTGCTGGGAGCAACCGCTTTCTCCCACAGGTCGAGTCGCAGCTTGACTTTAGTGGATCCGAAGAACCAGCGCGAGGAGGGCTGCTCGGTGGAAACGGCGCCGTGAATTTGAACCCGTCTCTACAGCTAGCGCGTGCGTTACGACTTGTGCGTGCTCGTCAACCGGCGCGTCGGCGAGCAGTGAGAGAACTTCGGTCCAACGCTTCGTCGCGCTGGCCGGATCGTTTTGGCGATACCGCTCGAAGAGTCCGCGCAGGACGGCGGGAATACGGCCGTCGCTGAGCACCAGAGCGCTTTCGGCAGCGCGATGCTTATGAGCCAATAACGTCACATAGTGGCTAGGATCTCGTCCTCGCTACGGCCAGGGATGAGCGCGGCAGTATGATCGCCGAACTGACCGCAGTTCCATTGTTGATCATCGACGATCTTGGAATGCGCAGCTACCAGCGGCTGCCACCGAGGATCTCCTCGAACTCGTCATGCGCCGTTGCGAGCGAGCATCAACCATCATTACCTCAAATCGACCGCTCGAAGATTGGCCCAAGTTATTTGGCGACACGCCGGCGGGTCACCGCATTCCTCGATCGTCTGATGCACCACGGGCACTTGCTCGAGATTCCCGGCAAGAGCTACCGGCTCCACGAATCGAGAGTAAGCCGCGCAAATCGGAAGGCGCCTACCCTACCGTAGCTAACCCCAGACCCCATGTCACCTACCCGGCCTGGTCTACTTTGAAGTGCCCGCGGGGTGGTCCACTATCAACTGCCCGCCGGGGCAGCGGTGTGACGGAGGTAGCCGTGTCCGAACACGTTGGCTACGTACTGTACGCTCGTCGACGCCCCGTCCACATGTTCGCCGCGTCCGGGCGATCGCGCACTGCGCGGTAGGCGTCGCTTAAGTGAGCTCGAAAAATGTTCGATTGAAAGGCGGTATGCATAAAGATCTTCTTGGACACGGCCGACGTCGACGAGATTCGCACGGCGGCGCGTTGGGGCGTGCTCGACGGGGTAACGACGAATCCGACGCTGTTCGCTAAGACGCGCGGTGAGTCGTATGAAACGATCCTGGCCCGGGTGTGCGCCCTCACGACCGGACCTGTCTTGGCCGAAGTCGTCGCGGACGGCGTGGACGGCATGCTCGCGCAAGGCCGCGCGTTCGCGAAGATCGCTCCGAACGTCGTCGTAAAGATACCGATGAGCGAGCCGGGGCTCGAAGCGATCGCGAGGCTGCGTTCTGAGAACATGCCGACGAACTGCACGTTAGTGTTCAGCACGAATCAAGGGCTCCTGGCCGCAAAGGCTGGAGCCGTGCTGATAAGTCCGTTCGTGGGCCGGCTGGAAGACATCAATGAGGACGGGATGATGGTGGGGCGGCAGCTCGCGGAAATCGTCGCGATCCACGACATCGCGTCGGAGGTGCTCGCCGCATCGATGCGCGGTCCCTTGCACGTCACGCAGGCGGCACTCGCCGGCGCGAACATCGCGACGGTTCCGTTCAAGGTGCTTCAGCAGATGGTCCACCATCCGCTGACGGACAGCGGGATCGTGCAGTTCCGGGCCGATTGGGAGAAGGCGCAGAGTGCACGCGACGTTGCGGAAGCAGCCTCCTAACCGCGGATAGAGAGGTTCTACCAGTCACCGCGCGCGACGACGAACCTGCGCGGCGAGTTGCCCCGGTTCTTCCGAGTGGTCGTGGTCGTTTTCGGCGGCCTATCGTGCTACGTCCGACCTTGCCGGGTCGCGATAATCTTGCGACGCGCATCCGCCCGGACGACAATCACCGTCCGCGCTAGGTGCTAGCGTTGCTGCCGATTCGGCGTCTTGAGAGGCTCGGCTCATATTCAGCGTCGGCCGGCCGGTTGAACGAACGTCATCATCGAGGGCGGTGTGCGGTAGGCGTCAATTCAAGTGACGACGTAAAAACGCCTGAACGTGATCCCAGCGATCGGAGATAACACGAGCAGGAAACGATTCCATCGTTACGTTGGTTTGCGACTCCGGGGCATCATAACGTTGGGTTTCCACGGTCTTCCCGGCCTTTTCGAGATCGTCACGGATCCGTTGGATCACGCCGTCGACGTCGAGACGCGATGTCGCGAAGATGAGCAGCACCGGACACTGGACGTCGTGCGGATCAAACGGGGCCGCCGGATGCCAATCCCCGGTCCGCCCCGTGCCAGCGTCTAGATGCAGAATGATTGCGGCGGCGATCCCAGGGACGGTAGACGCAATCGCGCCGCAGCCTGCGCCCAGCGACCACACCGCGATGCTTCCATGGCGTACGTCGGGTCTATCGTTGAGGAACGTGACGGCTGCTGCGATACTGTGCTTGAGGTTTGCAGCGTCAAACTGTTGCGGGACCAATGGGAAAGCGAGCGTGATGTGTCCTAGGCTTGAAAGGAGGTCTGCCACGTGGGTCAATTCAGAAGCCGCGGTCGGTTCTTCCCCGATGACTATGACCGCCTGGTGCTTTCCGGCGGCGGACGAGATGGCGAGATGGACCTGCACATCTCCAAGGAGAACCTCTTCGGTTTTCATATCAGAACTCGCCCCGTGGTCGTCCTAACCGCGTGTTTGAACCAACTAAGAGGCGGCCTGTGACGACGCCGCGGTGGATGTCGCACGGCGATATCGGCGGCCGGAAGCCCGTGACCGATGTCCTCCGACACATACGAGCTTTTTGGCGTAGATATCCGCACCGAAGACAGGCACTTTGTGCGCAATGCGATGTCTCGGGTATCAAGTGGGGCGCTAATGTCGCAGCCGGCGCTGGAAGACGCCCTGGAGCACAACGGCTTCATTGTGCTCCGTATCCTTGGCGCCGTAGACGAGAGTGATTATACGCCTCTTCCCGGCGGCGGCGATGGTCGCGTCGATTGCACGCCGGGTGGCCGCATGCCGTAGCTCCGCGTGGTACCGCTTTCGGAATTCGCTCCACTTCGCGAGATCGTGATCGAACCATTTACGCAACTCCGTGGTGGGAGCAACCGCTTTCTCCCAGAGGTCGAGATGCAGCTTGATTTTGCTTATCCCTCGGGGCCAGAGCCGGTCCACCAGCACACGGAAACCGTCGCTCTTCGACGGCTCGTCGTACGCTCGTTTGAGGAGAATCTGCTGACTCATCGGTCGGTCGCGTCGCGGCCGCGAAACCGGAATCCGATGCGCACGCGTGAACCGCCGCATATCGGCTTCGTTCCGGACTGGCCGCGTCGGCGAAAATAGGCTTCCTCAGCTACCGGAATGCTATTGCCGTTGGGCCAAGCCAGCCTGGCGGTTCCCTTTGCCAAGTACGGACCGTCGTTGGTCGGTGTGATGCTGACGTGCGTGATGCTAAGTGCCATAAAATCACCGGTATCATTGTACGGCGATCGAGCGTCGGATTGCAATCGTGGAAATTGGGGGAACTCCCGGGTCGCTGCGACACATTATGCGACCCTCACGTCGACAGGCGGGCCGTCGCCCAGAACGTGTCTTTGTCGGCGATGGAGTAGTGATAGGTAGACGGCGTCGTGTCCTGTTCCAGTTCGAGCGCCTCGATCTTGCCCGGCCGTAAACCGTTCACGCTGGCGGCCGAAGGCATGTACAACGCGATCTACTCCAGCTTCACGTCAGGGCACGAGCAGGAAACTCTAAGGCGGCGAATGCCTTGATCCGTCGTCGCCGTAGAGATGTGGGTATACTATCAAATCGCTTGCCGTGCCGCTCGAGGCTCTCGGATCCCGAAGATCGACGTTCGACGGTCACGGCAACCATCGAATTGCCGGAGGTCGACCACATGGATTTTGTCAGTTCGATCGCGCCTGCCGATCTCTTCGGCATCAAGTTGGTCGCCGAATCGAATCAGTTCGCCGTTTATGCAATCGGGCTTGAGACGTACCTGCTCGTTCAACGCCACGACAGCTTGCCATGGACCGGGATCGAGCTCTCCGGCGACGGTCTGTTCCGCATCAGCGGGCTGCTCGGCGAAGCTACGCGCGATCTCTATCGCGAGGTCGCCGGGAAACTCTCGCCGTCGAACCGCGCGCAGCCGCCTTTCGAGTCGGGGCCGATCACAGGGGCGGGAACAAAGTCGGCCAGCGCGACGGAACGCCGAGATCTGTACGAGGACGACCTGACGGAGGAGCGGCAGATTTCGCCGATGCTCCGGGATGGAGTGGCGGCGACGTTGGTCCTCGATCCGGTCGACGGAGACGAGCATACGGGACAGCCCTTGACGTGCGGGCCGTCAATTCCGGCGTGAAGATCGCAGATCCATTGCCGCCCGGCGGGACCGAGCAACGACGCGACGCGGCCGGACCGGAATAGTCCCCTCGCCGCCGTTTTAGAAGCGGGGCATACCATGGCCCCAGCTTGGGTCATACGCAACAGCGTGATGCAGAAAGCGCCGCGCCCCACGGAGCGGTTGCTTTACTGATCCCCGATTCGCTGCCGCACATCGCGATGAGGACGGCCCACGCTGCGATCTTTCTATCCGAGAGACGTCCTCCGAGCATGCAGCCGCAAGCCCGCTCGCTGCCGGGCACACAAGCCGGCAGCGATTGGTCCGACGTCGTCACCGTCTCCGAAGAAGCGCTCGCTTTTTCGATTGGATGTGTCGAGGCGCGGCGTTGCGGTCACTGCGACGATTGCAACGCACGACGCCGGGGCAAAGTACGACAAGCGCACTATCGAGGTGATAAGCAGCGGCTCTCTTGCGAAGAGCCTGCGCCGCTGAATACGGCGCGCTGCCATTGGAGCATTTACGGACGTGAACACAAGCGATTTCTTACTCGAACGGCTTGTCGACTGGGGTTTTAAGCGCGTCTACGGTTACCCCGGCGACGGTATCAACGGCATCATGGGCGCTTTCGATCGAATCGGCGATAAGCTCGAGTTCGTTCAAGTTCGTCACGAAGAGATGGCGGCGTTCATGGCATGCGCGCATGCGAAGTTCACGGGCGAGGTCGGGCTCTGTCTTGCGACGTCCGGCCCCGGCGCGGTGCACATGCTCAACGGCCTCTACGACGCGAAGATGGATCATACACCCGTCGTGGCGATCGTCGGGCAGGCCGCGACGAGCGCGCTCGGAAGTTCGTATCAACAAGAAGTCGACCTCCAAGTGCTGCTGCAAGACGTCACGGAATACGTCTACACGGTTTCGAGCCCGGCAGCGATGCGCCACGTCGTCGATCGCGCGGTCCGAACAGCCGCGGCTTTCCGCGCGGTCACCTGCGTGATCGTTCCGAAAGACGTACAAGAGAAAGACGCCGTTCCCAAGCCGCCGCGCACGCACAACATGACGCGTAGCAGCGTCGGGTACTCGGCGCCGGTCGTCGTGCCGACGCAGCCCGATCTGCAGCGTGCGGCCGAGATTCTCAATAGCGGGCAACGTGTGGCGATGATGGTCGGCCAAGGGGCGGCGAACGCGACCGACGAGGTGCTCGCTGTTGCGGATCGTCTGGGCGCGGGAATCGCGAAGGCGCTGCTCGGCAAGTACGTGGTTCCCGACGACCTGCCATACGTTACCGGCACCTTGGGGTTGCTGGGCACGCGACCGAGCTCCGACATGATGAACGAGTGCGACACATTGCTCATGGTCGGTACCTGCTATCCGTATTCGGAGTTTCTGCCCAAAGAGGGGCACGCTCGCGGCGTGCAGATCGACATCGACGCACGCAACGTCGGCTTGCGCTTTCCGACCGAAGTGAATCTGATCGGCGATAGCCGCGAGACGCTTGCGGCATTGCTTCCCCTGCTCAAGCCGAAAACGGACGACGTTTGGCGCGCGAAGATCGCAAAGAATCTGAAAGACTGGTACTCCGACGAAGAGGCGCGCTGCCACGTCAAGGGCGACCAGATCAACCCGCAACTCGTCTTTTGGGAGTTGAACGAGCGGCTACCCGATGAGGCGATCCTCAGCGGCGACGCCGGCACGGCGACCAATTGGTTCGCACGAAACATCCATATGCGCCGGGGGATGAAATCGTCGCTCTCCGGCAGCTTGGCGACGATGGGGTCGGCCGTCCCGTACGCCATCGCCGCGAAGTTCGCGTTTCCCAAGCGCGTCGTTATCGCGTGCACCGGCGACGGTGCGATGCAGATGAACGGCAACGCCGAGATGCTTACCGTAGCGAAGTACTGGAAGCGATGGGAGGACCCGCGGCTCATTTTTTTGGTGATGAACAATTCAGATCTCAACCAAGTCACCTGGGAGATGCGCATCGAAAGCGGTAATCCGAAATACGAAGCTTCGCAGAACCTGCCGCATTTCAATTACGCGGAATATGCAAATCAGATCGGCCTGCTCGGTATTCGCGTCGAGCGATCGGAGGATATCGGGGCGGCGTGGGATCGCGCTCTGGCCGCTGATCGCCCGGTGATCTTCGATGCGGTCGTCGACGCGAACATCACGCAGCTGCCGCCGCATATCACACTCCAAGAAGCGCACAACCTCTTCTCGGCGCTCTCGAAAGGCGATCCGGACGAGGGCGGTGTGATCAAAGAGTCGATCAAAGAGGTGCTTGCGGGACTCCTGCCACACGGCTCGGACAGGTAAGTGGCGTCGTCGACGGCTGCCGTGGGCACGCATGCGCGGATCGACGCGCTCGAGGTGCGCGCCTACAAGATTCCCACCGCGACGCCGGAATCCGACGGGACCTTGAAGTGGGATTCCACGACGCTGGTTTACGTCGAGGTGCATGCGGCCGGCGAGACGGGGATCGGCTTCACGTACGCCGATGCGGCCACCGCGACATTGATTGAGACCCTGTTGCGCGAGGTGATCGTCGGGAAAGACGCGCTCCAAATCGGAGCGCGATGGGACGACATGTATGCTACGACGCGCAACCTTGGGCGCGGCGGCATCACTTCGATGGCGGTCTCCGCAGTCGACGTAGCGCTCTGGGACCTCAAGGCAAAGCTGCTCGGCGTTCCGGCCTACGCGCTCCTAGGCGCGGTCCGCGACAGCGTTCCCGTCTACGGTAGCGGCGGCTTTACCGCGTATTCCGAGCGGGAGCTCTGCGCACAACTCGCGGGTTGGGTTGGCAACGGCATACCGCGCGTGAAGATGAAGATCGGTCGCGACCCTGAGGCCGACCCCGTGCGCGTAAAGGCGACGCGAGCGGCGATCGGCGAGCGCGCCGAACTCTTCGTCGACGCAAACGGCGCGTACTCGGCCCAGCAGGCGATCGGACTCGCGCAGAAGTTCGCGGAACAGCGCGTAACGTGGTTCGAAGAACCGGTTTATCGCGAGGACTATGCGGGGACCCGGTTCGTTCGTGAACACGCGCCGCCCGGGATGGATATTTCGTCCGGTGAATACGGGTACGGGCTTTATACATTCACGCGCATGATCGATGCGCAGGCCGTCGACGTTCTTCAGGCCGACGCCACACGTTGCGGCGGCTTTTCGGGACTACTTGCTGTGGACGGGTTGTGCCAGAGCACCATGACGCCGCTCTCGACGCACTGTGCGCCGCATCTGCATCTGCACGCGGCGCTGGCCTGCAAGCAACTGCGTCACAGCGAGTATTTTTTTGATCACGTTCGCATCGAGCGCATGTTCTTTGACGGCGTCCTCGAGCCCGTCAACGGAGCACTCCATCCCGACCCGAGCCGGCCCGGACTCGGTCTGGAATTCAAGCGCACGGACGCCGAACGTTACGCGATCTGAGCAACGATGATCAAGATTCTGCAGTCCGCCGAGCAGGCGCGTGCGGCGCACATGGCCTCTCGCGTCCCGCCGTCGGGAACCCGCCCCGATGCCGTCCTACCGCCCGACGTCGATCGGGAGGCCCTTGCGGCGGCGCTTCGCCGAAACGTGCGGGGTGAGGTCAGGTTCACCGACGGGGACCGCGCGCTGTACGCCACGGACGCGTCGAACTACCGGCAGATCCCCATCGGCGTCGTCCTTCCGAAGGATGCCGATGATGTGATCGCCGCGATCGCCGTCGCGCGTCAGTTCGGCGCACCGGTCGTCTCGCGCGGCGGTGGAACGAGCCTCGCCGGCGAGACGTGCAACGCCGCGGTCGTGATCGACATGTCGAAGTACATGAACCGCATCGAGGAGATCGATTGGGATCGCAAGTCCGCGCGCGTGCAGCCCGGATGCGTCCTCGACGATCTGCGCGACGCGGCGGAGACACGGCACCTCACCTTCGGGCCTGATCCGGCTACGCACAACCGCAATACGCTCGGCGGCATGATCGGGAACAACTCGTGCGGGATGCACGCGCAGATGGCCGGCAAGGTCGAGGAGAACACCGACGAGCTCGACGTCCTCCTGTACGAGGGACTGCGGCTCACGGTCGGCCCCACCAGCGATGAGCAACTCGAACGTATCATCGCCGATGGCGGGAGGCGCGGCGAGATCTACGCGCGCCTGAAAGCGCTGCGCGACAAGTACGCAGACCTGATCCGCGAGCGGTTTCCCGACATCCCGCGGCTCGTCTCCGGGTACCCGTTGCAGCAACTGCTGCCCGAGCATGGCTTCAACGTCGCGCGAGCGTTGGTCGGGACCGAAAGCACGTGCGTGACGGTGCTCGAAGCGACCCTGCGGCTCGTGCCGAGTCCGCCGTGCCGAACGATGGTGGTGTTCGGTTTCCCCGATATCTTCACGGCCGGCGACCACGTGACGTTCTGCAACGAGCACAAACCCATCGCGCTCGAAGGGATCGATCAGAGCATGTTCACCTACATGCACGACAAGGGTATGTCGACATCCGGGCGCGCGATGTTCCCGGACGGGGGCGCATGGCTGGTGGTCGAGTTCGGCGCAGAATCGAAGGAAGACGCCGACCGGCAAGCGCGCGGCCTTATGGACGCGTTCAAGGCCACCGAGCATCCGCCGAGCATGAAGCTCTTCGACGACGAGCGCGACGAGAAGCTGCTCTGGAAAATCCGCGAGTCGGGCTTGGGATCGACGTCCAAGATTCCGCGCCAGCCCGACTTCTACCCGGGTTGGGAAGATTCGGCCGTCGCTCCGAAGGACGTCGGCAATTACCTGCGCGACTTGCAGAAACTCTTCGATAAGCACGGCTATACCGCGTCGCTCTACGGCCACTTCGGGCAGGGTTGCATCCACTGTAGCATCGACTTCGACCTGTTCACGGCCGAAGGCATCGAGAACTGGAAAGCATTCCTCAACGCGGCCGCCCACCTCGTGACGTCGTACGGCGGTTCGCTTTCCGGTGAGCACGGCGATGGACAGGCCCGCGGGGCGCTGCTGCCCATCATGTTCGGCGACGAGTTGGTGCAGGCGTTCCGCGAGTTCAAGGCGATCTGGGATCCGGCCGGCAAGATGAATCCCGGCAAGGTCGTGGACGCCTACCCCGTCGACGTCAATCTCCGCTGGGGCACGCACTACGACCCGTGGGAACCCAAGACGCACTTTTCGTTTTTGGAAGACCGCGGGAGCATCGCGTACGCCGCGAACCGCTGCGTCGGAACCGGCGCGTGCCGCAAGCACGATGCCGGAACGATGTGCCCGAGCTACATGGTGACGCGCGAGGAGATGCACTCGACGCGCGGACGCGCTCGGCTTCTGTTCGAGATGCTCGAAGGCGACCCGCTGCGGGACGGTTGGCATGACGAAACCGTCAAAGAGGCGCTCGACCTGTGTCTCGCGTGCAAGGGCTGCCGTGGCGAGTGTCCGGTGAACGTCGACATGGCGACCTACAAGGCGGAGTTCCTCTCGCACTATTACGAAGGCAAGCGGCGACCGATCGCCGCGTACGCGTTCGGCCTCATGTACTGGTGGGCGCGCGTCGCGGAGCGCTTCCCCGCCGCGGTGAACTTCGTGACGCAGACGCCGGGCCTGCGCGACGTCGCCAAAGCCCTGGCCACGGTCGCGCCGCAACGCCGCATTCCGATGTTTGCGCCGCAGACGTTCAAGGCGTGGTTCGCGAAACGAGAAGTCCGTAACGCGGGCAAGACGCAGGTCGTGCTGTGGGCGGACACGTGGAACAACCACTTCCATCCGACGACCGCGCAGGCCGCCGTCGAAGTGCTCGAAGCGGCCGGCTTCCAGGTGGTGGTTCCACCGGAATCGCTCTGCTGCGGACGGCCGCTCTACGACTACGGGATGCTCGATCTGGCGAAACCGCTGCTCGAGCAGATCCTCGACACGCTCAAACCGTACATTGCGGCCGGTACCTACGTGGTCGGTCTCGAGCCGAGTTGCGTTTCGGTCTTCCGGGATGAGATGGTCGATCTGCTGGCGGGTCGCGAAGACGCGCAACGCCTCAAGGACCACACGCTGCTCCTGAGCGAGTTCCTCGTGCAGCACGCGCCCGACTTCGCCTGGCCGCGCCTCGAGGGCAAAGCGGTCGTGCACGGCCACTGCCATCAGAAAGCGGTGCTCGACTTCGGCGCCGAGGAAACGTTGCTGAAAAAGCTCGGGTTGGACTACGAGATTCCGGACACCGGTTGCTGCGGCATGGCGGGCGCGTTCGGATTCGAAGCGGGCGAGCACTACGACGTGTCGATCGCATGCGGAGAACGGGTGCTGTTGCCCAAAGTGCGCGAGGCGGACCAGACGACACTGGTCATCACCAACGGTTTCAGCTGCCGCGAGCAGATCGCGCAGACGACGGACCGCCAGGGTCTCCACATCGCGCAGGTCCTCGCAATGGCCATTTCGGGCACGAAGCCCCGTCCGCGACCCGAGCTCGGCTTCATGCCCGACATTGCGGCGGCGTCGCGCCGCGCGACGCTGCGCGGTGCTCTCGGCCTCGCTGCGCTCACCGTCGGCTTTGCGGCGGCTCTCGCATTGGCCCGGCGGCGCCGGTAGCATGACGCGGATCGTGGTTCTGGGCGGCGGCTTCGCCGGACTGGGTGTGGCGCGCGCGCTCACGCGCTCGCGCCGCCGCTCGGCGCTAGACGTCACGCTTGTGAACCGCGACAATTTTCTGTTGTTCACCCCGATGCTGCCGGAGGTATCGAGCGGTTCCGTCGAGCCGCGACACATCGCGCAGCCGATTCGCTCGGCTCTGCGGGGACGCGCGCGTTTCGTGCTTGGAAGCGTCACCGCGATCGACCTGGACGCGCGCTCGGTGAAAACAACGCACTCGGTCACCGGCGCAACGACCGACATCGCCTACGACCATCTCGTCATCGCGCTTGGGTCGGAGAGTTCCACGCACGGCATCCCCGGTGCGCAGGATCATAGCGTTCCGCTCAAGACGCTCGACGACGCTGTGTGCGTGCGCTCGAAGATGATTGCGGCCTTTGAAGCCGCCACCGTCACGCAGGATGATGCCGAACGCCGGCGGCTTCTGACTGTCGTCATCGTCGGCGGCGGCTTTGCCGGAGTCGAGTGCGCCGGCGAACTGCTGGCGTACCTGCGCGCGATCGGCAAGCAGTATCCCGCCGTCGACAAACCGGCACGGGTGATCTTGGTCGCCGGCACCGGCAGGTTGTTGGATCAGCTTCCGCAGCGCTTTGGCGATCGCGCGGCGCAGATGCTGCTGCGCCGGAGCATGGAGATCGTGCTTGAGGACGATGCGGCTTCCGTCGACGCCGGCGGATTGACGCTCAAGTCGGGCCAGCGCTTTGAAGCGGCCACCATCGTATGGTGCGCCGGCGTCCGTGTTCCGCCGCTGGTCGAGCAACTCGCGCTCGAACACTCGAAGCACCACGCCATCGCGGTGAACGGCGACATGTCCGTACCCGGGCGGCCCGGGGTCTGGGCGTTGGGCGACTGCGCGCAGATACCCAAACCGGGAGGTGGATCGTACCCGCTGACGGCGCAGCATGCCGTTCGCGAAGCGCCGCTGTTGGCCCGTAACATCGTCGCGGCGATCCGCGGGCGCTCGACGCGTCCATTCCGATATCGCGAGGCCGGCATGATGGCGTCGCTCGGCGACCGGGAAGGACTTGCGGATATCGCCGGACGGACAATGGTGTCCGGCCTTCCGGCCTGGTTGATGTGGCGCGCGTACTACTTATCGCGCCTACCCGGCGTGTACCGAAAAATACGCGTCGCGATGGACTGGGGCCTTGCACTGCCTTTCCCGAAAGATATAACGAGCATCGATTGATATGAGGCTACAGGACAAAGTTGCCATCGTCACCGGCGCGGCCACCGGCATCGGACGTGCGATCGCGACGGAGATGGTGCGCGAAGGAGCCCGCGTCGTGATCGACTACGTCGGCCCCAGCGATCGGGCGGACGAACTGGTCCACGCGCTCCAGACCGTGAACGGGAGCGCCACCGCCGTTGCGGCCGACGTGAGCGACGCGGCGCAAGTCGACATGCTGGTCGAGCACGCCGTCAAGACCTTCGGCCGCATCGATATCTTCGTCAACAACGCCGGCATCGAGCACGAGTTCCCGTTTCTCGAGACGCCGAAATCGGAATGGGACAAGGTCATCGCCGTCAACCTCACCGGACCGTTCTTGTGCAGCCAGCGAGCCGCCAAGCAGATGGTCGCGCAAGGCGGAGGGGGACGCATCATCAACGTGTCGTCGGTCCACGAGGACCTGCCGATGCCGACGAACAGCCCGTACTGCGCCGCCAAGGGCGGCCTACGGATGCTCATGCGCACCATCGCGGTCGAGCTTGCTCCGCACGGCATCACCGTGAACAACGTCGCACCCGGAGCGATCGACACGCCGATGGACGCGCCGCTCGAGGCGGACAAAACCAAGATGAAGGCGCTGCTCGACGAGATCCCGTTGCGCCGCATGGGCAAACCCCAGGAGGTGGCGGCGCTGTGCGTGTTCCTGGCGTCCGACGCGGCCGCGTACATCACCGGCTCCACGTACGTCATCGACGGCGGGATGATGCGCAAATCGGGCAGGCTCTAGCGTGGCGACGGGTTTCGAAGGCGTCTCGGGAACGGGCGAGCGTATCGGCTACTATTCCGTTCCCGACGACCAGCTGGCGGTTGGAAGCACGCTCGGCGGGCCTAAGATCTGCATGGTCATCAAAGCGACCGGAGCGATCGAGAAGGTCTACGCGACCGACGCGGGCGAGGTGCTGTTCGGCGCGGTCGTGCTGCATCATTGGGACGAGCGCACGGGCGTGCGGCTTCCCGCCTTGCCCGGCTCCTTCGTGATCCGTCCGCAATGCCAGGAGCACCACTTCACGCTGAGCAACGGCGTGACCGTTCACGAAACCCTCTTCGTGCTCAACCCGAAGCCGAGCGACGACGAAGCCGACGTACCGGCCGCGTACTACGTCGTGGGGTTGCGCAATGACGGTGACGCGGCCGTGCAGATGGGAAGTTACGCATTCTGCCAAATGCGCGGCCATATGCCGCACGATGTCCGCGTGGCGTACGATGCAGACTTGCACGCCTTGATCGCGTGGAATGAAAAGACCAATCCCGAACACGTACGAGTGTTCGGCATGTCGCAGCCGCCGACGAGCTACGAAGCGACATCCGATGCGGCGAAGGCCATCTCCGCACGGTGCCCGGGTCCGCTCGCGAACTCTACTCAGACACCTCCAAGCGACCCGCTCGGCGTCTTCCACACGAGTCACACGCTGCGGCCAGGGGACTCTGCACGCGTCTGGTACACCCTATCTTTTTCAACCGGCGGTCGTGCGGCCGCAAAGAAGGCTTACCGTTCCTGTCCAGACGCGGCCGACGCTCTGAAACGGACGACGGAGCACTACACCGAAGTGCTCGCGCGATCCGTGGTGGTGACGCCCGATGCCGAGGTCAATCGCGGCGTGCTCTGGGCGAAGGCCAACATGCTTCGCACCGAGCTGCACTCCCCCACCGGGTGGTCGTTCGTGAACGATCCCACGCGATCGAACAACAGCGTCGGTCGGGACACGGCATGGTTTGCATTCGGCGCGGACTATCTCACGCCCGAGTTCGCGCGGGAGTCGCTACTTGCGTATGTGGATCGTCAGGAGCGCTCCGGGATGATCGTGGAGTACTACGACGTCCGCGACGGCAAGAGCGCCGACTATGGGCTCAACGTCAACGACAACACGCCGTTGCTCATCCTGGCGCTTTGGCATCACTACAACACGACCGGCGATGAAGAGTTCCTCAAGCGCGTGTACCCGGCGGCGTTACGCGCCGGCCGGTTCCTACTCCGCCAGCGCAACGACCAGGGTCTCGTTTGGTGCACCTCGGTCAAGACGCAGGATTGGGGCATCGTGGGCTGGCGTAACGTCATCGACAACTACCGTCTTTCGGGTGCGACTACGGAGTTGAACTCCGAATGCTACGCGGCCCTGGCGACGGTCGGACACATGGCGCGCGTTCTCGGCAAGCACAAGCAAAGCGCAGAATTCGCGGATCGCGCGAACGAGCTGCGGGACGCCATCAACGATCACCTGACGAACCCCGAAAACGGCCTGTACTATCTCAACATCGACGTCGACGGAGAACCCCGCACGGACATCACGTGCGACCTCGTCTTTCCGGTCATGTTCGGCGTGGCTTCGGATGAAACGGCCGCGCGGATCATCAGCCGGCTGAGCAACGACGACTTCTGGACCGACGCGGGGATCCGGACCGTCCCACGCGACGCGCCGGAGTACGGCCCGACCCACGGCTACGGTCTACAGGGCGGCGTCTGGGTCGGCGTCACGTTCTGGTTCGCGTTCGCGGCAGCGCGCTTCAGCGCGGCGTTCATGGCCTACGCGCTCGCCACGAGTTTCCGACACTATTCGCGCGATCCGAGGAAGAACAACACGGTTCCGGGACAGTTCTCTGAATGGCTGCACGGCGAGACGCTGACGAACCAAGGCATGATGCTTTCGCCATGGTTTCCGCCGCGGTACCTCTGGGCCGCGATCGAAGGCGCCGCGGGCCTCGATCTTTCGGGAGGCACCCCGACCATCTCGCCACGTCTGGCTCCCGACTGGAAGTGGCTCGGCGTGCACAACCTTCCGTACCGAGGCACGTCGCTGACGTGGTTCGTAGCGCGCGCGCCGGAGATGCGAATGTATACGAACTTCGCATTCCACCAATCGTCGCCGTACATCGCTTATGAGCATGATATCAGCCACCTCGTCGCCACCGACGGGCACGCTTCCGTCTCGCTCGGACTGCGACAGGCGGACGACATCGTGCTGTTCGTCGGAAACACGGTCGAGCGCACGATCTCCACGGCCGTGCGTATCAGCGAAAGCGTCCAAGGTACGTATCGCATGAGATCGTTCGACAGCATGCGCGGTGCGTGGGTGGACGGCGACGCGATTTCCGCTGATCAGCTCCGCGTCGGCGTCCCGATACAACTCGAACGCAAAGGGTTCTGGCTGATCGAACTGCAGCAGGAGACGTAGCCGCATGCCAAGCGACGTGTACGACCTCGGGATAAGCGAGTTCACGACGTGGTCCTGGACGTTCGAGCAGGATGTCGAACGGTACCGGAGCCACGGCATGGAGGCGATCGAGATCACGGAATTCAAGCTCGATCCCACCCGCATCGCAGAGCAGCTCGCGCTCGTTCCTGCGCATTCGCTTAAGGTCAGTTCCGTCCAGGCACGGATCCATTCCCTCTATCCGACCCTGCTCGAACCTCAGCCGAACGCCCCGGCCGATCGCCTGCGCCACATCCGCGACTCGATCGAGGCGATCGCCCCGCACGTTCCGCAGGGCTCGCCGTTCGTCGTCATCACCGGGGCGGCGCCGGACGGGAATATCCACGCGGTCCTCGAGACCGCCCGACGCGAGTTCGGAGAGTTGGCAAGATTCGCCGAGGTGCATGGAGTCCGGATCGCGCTCGAGCCGCTGAATCCGACCTTGATGAACATCGACTCCTCGATCTGGTCGTTGGGAGACGCACTCGAACTCGTCGAGGAGGTCGGCCATCCGGCGTTCGGCCTATGCATCGACACCTGGAACATCTGGCAGAGCCCGAACGTCTCCGAAACAATCCGGCGAGCCGGCGACCGTATATTCGTCGTGCAGGTCAGCGACTGGCGGTCGCCCCTCGGCTACTACGACCGGCTCGTCCCGGGCGATGGCACGGCTCCGCTCGTCCAGATCGTCGACGCCGTGAACGAGGCGGGCTACGTCGGCCCGTTCGTCGTCGAGATCTTTTCGAGCGAGTCGCTACCCGGGTCATTGTGGCGTACGAATTTCGATCAACTGCTCGACAGGTGCACGCTCGGTTTCGACAACATCTGGAACTCGGCCATCGCGCAAAGAAAGAGCGGCGAGCCGCCGCGCACGCATTCGGCGAAGGCGAGGGAAATATCGTCATGAAGGCGCCGTCGACCGTCTACGATCTGAGCCAGCCCGTCTTCGCGGACTGTCCGCAATATCCCGATGCCAATCCACGTCCGGCGCAGATCCGGCTGTTCTACATGCAGGCCGTGCAAGGAGTCAACAAAGAGATCGTCGAGATCAGCACGCACACCGGAACGCATTGCGACGCGCCGTACCACTTCTTCCCCGACGGGAAGACGATCGACGAGATTCCGCTCGAGACGTATATCGCGCCGGCAGTCGTCTTCGACGTCCGTCACAAGGTCGACGGAAGCGCGATCGGCCCGGAGGATCTCCGTCATCGGCTCGACGAGATCGCTCCGGGAGACGTCGCGCTGCTCAACACAGGATGGGGCCACAAACGAGCCAACACGCGCGAGTTCCTCACCGAATACGTTTATCTCGGCGAGGCGGGCGCGCGCGCGTTGCTGGAGCGCGGAGTCGCCGGAGTCGGGATCGACGCGGTCAGCCTGGGCGGATACGGCGATCCAGCCAAAGCCGGCCCGGCGCATCGCATCCTGCTGGGTGCAGGCAAGTTCATCGTCGAGGAGTTGTGCTTTCCGGACGCCGTGACCGACGGCCTCAAACGGCTGTTCGTCGCCGTACCGATCAAACTGCGCGGCTGCGGCGGCGCCTGGACGAGAGCGATGCTGTGGGAGGCGTGACTCCCGTCGTTTTCGGCGGCCGGTCGGACGTGCGCGAGCTGCGCCGCCGGATCGGCGACCTCCGCCGACTGGCGGGAGTGACGTCGATGCGCTTCGACGAGGGTCGCGCCGAAGGCGTGCGCGCCTTGGAGTTGCGCAACGGATGCGGACTTTGCGCGACGCTCGCCACGGACCGTGCGCTGGACGCGCTCGAACTGAACTACCGCGGCGTTCCGCTCACGTGGCTTGGACCGGGCGGCCTCGCGTCTCCGCGCTCGTACGTGCCGACGGTCGAGGAATTCGAACGCGGTTTCTTCGGCGGCTTGGTGACGACGTGCGGCCTTACGGCGTTCGGGCCGCCCGGCTCCGACCGGTGGGGCAGTTGGTCGCAGCACGGGCGCGTGAACTGGCTCCCTGCACAAGACGTCGCGACGTCGGTAGACTGGGAGGCTCCCGAACCGCGAATCCATGTGAAGGGAGTCGTGCGCGAAGCGCGGATGTTCGGCGAGAACCTTCGCCTCGAGCGGTCCTGGACGATGCCGATCGGGATCAACCGTCTCGTGCTGCGCGACCGGGTGACCAACGATGGAGGCGCACCGGTTCCGCACATGCTGCTCTATCACTGCAACATCGGATATCCGTTGCTCGACGAGGAGACGTTCTGGACTGTTTCGCAGACCGCCGTCACGCCGCGGGACGACGAAGCCGCGAAAGGCATCGCGACGTGGAACCGAGGCGGGAAACCGGAAGCCGGTTTTCGCGAGCAGGTCTTCATCCACGAGCCCGAGGCGGATGCGGACGGCTGGGCCTTCGCGACGGTCTGCAATCCGCGCCTTTGCAACGGCCTCTCGCTGACCGTGAGCTACCGCCCCGACCAACTCCCCGCGTTGTTCACGTGGCGGATGCTCGGATATGGAACGTACGTGATGGCCGCGGAGCCCGCCAACTGCCCGACGATCGAAGGCCGCATCGAAGCCGAGCGTCGAGGCACGTTGCCCATGCTCGAACCGAGCGAATCGCGCGAATACGAGCTGCAGTTCGACGTGCGAAACCTCTAGGCGGTTGATCGTCCGTGTTCGTGTTTGACGAAGCGCATCGGAGAGTCCACGTGCCTGACGATCGTCGGATGGTCGTCATCCTAGGGCGGCGGTACATCATCTGGCTCGTCGTCGTCGCCGCCGTGCCGATCCTGCTCGCGTGGTTGCAAGTGCTCGTGCTCGGGATCCACTCCGCGTCCTCGCCGGTCGCGGGCATCACCGCCGGCGCGCCGAACGGCGGCCCACGCGGCTTTCCGGCATGGATCCGCTGGACCCACTATGCGAATCTGTTCTTTCTCTTTCTCCTGATGCGCAGCGGTCTATCGATTCTCATGGACCATCCACGCCTTTACTGGAACAACGACTGCACGCCGGGGACGGAATGGGTGCGCTTTACGCCAATCGACGTTCCGCAGGACCGCGCGTGGACGGCGAAGGACGATGCGCGTTATATCTCACCGCTCGTCGCGCTACCCGGCTACAGACATACTCCCGGAATGGGCCGGTCCTGGCATTTCATCACCGACTACGGGTTTCTCGCGGTCGGGATCATCTATGTCGGGATGCTCTTGGTTAGCGGGCAATGGCCCCGTCTTATCCCGACATCGTGGGCGGTCGTTCCGTACGCATGGGAGACCTTCGTCCACTACGCGACTCTTCACTTTCCGGCCGAGCCGAACGGCTACTACACGTACAATGCGCTTCAACAGCTCGTGTACTTCGGCGTCGTCTTCATCATGGCGCCGCTCTCCATCTTGACGGGAATCGCGATGTCCCCGGCCGTCGATAACGCTTTTCCATGGTATCCGCGGCTGTTCGGTGGCCGTCAGGGTGGTCGTTCCATCCACTTCCTGCTTCTATGCGGATTCGTCGCCTTCACGATCGTGCACGTCAGCCTCGTGATCTGGACCGGAGCGCAGCGGAACTTCAACCATATCGTTTTGGGCACCGACGACACGCGCTCGCTCGGACTGATCATCGGTTGTGCCGGTCTTGCCCTCGTGATCGCCTCGTGGATCGTCGCGCACGTGGTCGCGTGGAAGTATCCACGTCTGATCCAGCGCTTGCACAAGGCGCTGATCCTTCCGCTCGAGCTTCGCGTGAGCGCCTCCCCCCGCTTCGATCCGGCGGAACGCTACACGCGACAGGACATTTCGCCGTACTTCTGGGCGAACGGCAAGATGCCGGATTCCGACGAATACAAGCGTCTTGCGGCGGGCGACTTTCGCGACTACCGTTTGCGCGTCGACGGCTGCGTCGAGAAGCCCGTCGACCTGAGCCTCGACGAGATCCGGACGCTCGGGCACGACGAACACGTCTCATTGCATCACTGCATCCAGGGTTGGAGCGGAATCGCACAATGGGGCGGCATCTCGATGGTGCGCCTTATCGGACTGGTGAAGCCGCTGCCGAACGCGCGTGTCGTCGAGTTCATCTCATTCGGCGAAGGAACCTTCGGCGGAGTCTATTACGATACGCAACGTCTCGAAGATGTCGTCAAGCCCGAGTGTCTTCTCGCGTACGAGATGAACGGTGTGTCTCTGCCGCAGGCGCATGGTGCGCCGATACGCTTGCGCGTCGAAAATCAGCTCGGATTCAAAATGGTTAAATGGATTCGCGAGATTCGCTTCGTCGAGACGGAGAAGGCTATCGGAGAAGGTCACGGCGGGGTGAACGAAGATGAAGAATACTTCGACCTTCTACCGTATATCTAGCCTCGGCAATAACATGGGATCAATACGAGCCAATACATCCGCAGCGAAGGGTTGCGGATGACTAGGCCTCGTTAGAAGGCGAGCACTGAGCACCGAATGTCGATCGTCCGTTCCCGCTACCAGCTACCTCTTTCGATTGGCCGTATCATCGTTCGTGACGCGCCGGTTATCGATGCCCTCACGATGGACGTCGTACTCGTCGGCGGCGGTCCGGCCGGAATCGCCGGGGCGAAGGATGGGTCGTCAACCGCAAGAGTGTGTATCGGTTTATCGGGAAGAAGGCCAATCCATGCGGCACAAGGCGCCGCGACGCCGGCGAGCCGGCGTGCTCCGCGATGGCGTCGCGGCCGACGCGGTGACCGCTCCCGTCTCGCCAGTCTCGGCGTGCTAGGCGGGACCGCCGTGTAGCTTGGACATTGTCGTGTCGAGCAACCGCCTCAGCTGTAACCCGACGCTTCTTTCGAGCGCGAGCGCGACATCAGGTCTCTCCTTGAGAAATGCTTGGAGTTGGCCGCGTGCCCAACACATGACGCGCACGCGAGTTCGGACCAAGACGTCTATGTCGCCCACCTCGCCGGCGCGCGAGTCGAGATCTCCCACAAACTGACCTTCGCCAAGCTCCGCGATTTTGTCACCGCGCTGCTCCACATCGGCGACGCCGAACAGAATGACCGAAAACCGTGACTGCGCGTTGTCGTGTTCAACGATGGACTTCCCCGGCTCGATATCCTCCCACATCCCCATCTTGTAAAGGTTTAGGGCTTCTCGCGGCGTGAGCGATGGAAACGCGAGTTCTCTGAGCCGCTGCTCATCCGCCGTTAGGTGCACCGGGCGCCTCTCGAGTGTCAGCCGGACGATCCAATACCCATTGATCGCAATGAACACAAAGTTCCAGATTATCGGCGTCCACAATGGCGCGGCTTGTAGGTAGTAGTATGGGATGAGAAAAAAAGCCGCTACGACCGTGAGGACACGCAACCAGAGGATGTCGCGTATCGAGTACGACACCAAATACAGCACGTTGGCAACCGTGATCCAGACGGTGACCTCAAAGATGCCGCCCATAGTTTAGATCCTCACGGAATATCGCGACGTCCGCAAAAGCGTTCCTGCGCCGGTACCTGTGGAATGTGCACAGCGTATTCGATGCCGAAGTCCCTGCGTCCGCGCGAAGCCACCTGAACTGGCACGAGATGTACCCGAAGTCGAAATCAACCCGCGCCACACTTTCAAGCATTGAAACCGTACTCAGATCACACGCACGACGCCGCCGCCACGATACAAAACGGCGTTTTACGCTGCGACGAGCACATCGTAGCGGAGTTTTCGCGCGTCGGTGACACGCACGCCCGCCGTCAGCAGGTGCGGGCGCAGTTTGCCGTCGTGCATCAAGTGGCGGACCTGCACCCCGTGTAGAAGCACCGCCGCGTCGGATATCAGCCGGCGATGGCAACGCCACCATACCGTCTCAGAACACATGATCGCGAGGCGCGTCGTCCCCGCCGCCGCGAGCAATGCGGCGAGAGCGGTCGCGAAGGCGTCCGTTTCCATGTAGTCGGCGTATGCGCGGAATGAGGGGTGACGAAGCGCGACGTTGTCGCTGTTGTGATTACGCTTGCGAAAGCCTCCGAGGGTCGGTTCCCAGATATACGCGCTTCCGGCGTTTTCCGGCACCCAGCGTTCCATCTCCTCGCGCCAGAATTGCGGGTGGCGCCGACTCTTGGGAACCGTCCGGACATCGACGATCGACTTGATCGCAGCTTCGCGGATCAGCCGGGCGAGCTCGTCGGCGGTCGCGGTTCCGTGTCCGAGCGTGAGCAACTCCTGCGCCATCGACCCACTTCCGATAGAAACGTGCGGCATCCCTAATCAGCGCACGCGCGAGGACAACCGTGAAGCGGCAGACCTACGCTCTGTGAACGAGTCTTCGCAACGCGGAGCCCTTGTGCATCGCGACGTGCTCCGTCGTGTCACTTTTGATCTCGTACTGCGGTTCGTCCTCGCTTGCATGGACCGTGTACCCCTTGAATTGAATCTGGGACGTGACCACGCGAATAATCATCCCGCTAACGTGACCGGCTTCAGAATTCCAACGCACATGATCGCCCTTGCGGAACGGCCGCTTCGTCATTATGTCCTTATTCTCGGGTTCGTCCTCGCGACCCGCCGGTGATCATCCCGAGACTGCACCCGTCCCAGCACTACAGCAGGCGGTTGCCGGATGTCGGCCGAGTACGGTGCAGTGGCGGGTCTGCCCGACGGCAACCCGCCAGCTCATCGTCGCCGTCAAGTCACCCTGCAACAAGCCAGATGTCGTCGCCGGGCGGAACTGAACCTCTACGATGCGGGCCCGCAATTTCGGGGTACGCTAGAATCCCATTGTCTGTCTAAGGTTGAGAAATACCGGATGCGAACAGGGTCTAAGCCGATCGTACGTTCTTCGACTTACGAGATCGATGTCGCAGTCCCGTTTCGACTCGACCTCACCGTCAGCGCGCTTCGGCGATTGTCCGCAAACATCGTGGATGTGTTCACGCCGGATGGGCAGTACATTCGCGCGTTCGGCAGTTCTTACGAGCCATTAATCGCACGAGTCACGCAGAAGCGACCGGGCATGCTCGCCCTTGCGCTAGACGGCGATGTGGGCGAGCACCCGCGAGCGATCGCGCTCGTGCGCCGGATGCTGGGAGTCGATCGCGAACTCACTCACTTCAATCGTGCGGCCGCTCGCATTTCGTGGCTTCGCCCGCTTGCACAACGGATGCTCGGCGTGAAGCCGCCTCGCTACCCGACTCTTTGGGAGGCGTGCGTCAACTCGATCGTCTTCCAGCAAGTCAGTCTCCACGCGGCCAGCGCGATTTTACGAAAGATCATCTTTGTGACGTCCCCGGCCCTCACATACGATGGCAGCGTCATGCACACGTTTCCGAGCGCGGAGAGCGTGCAAAGTACCGAAGATGGTCTCTTGTTAGCCGCTGGGCTCAGCGAAAGAAAACTGGCGACGTTGCGGCGCGTCGGTGACGCACTGCTCTCAGGAATGCTCGATGAGACCATGTTGGAAGAGCGAGCGAGTCCGGACGCCGTTGAACTGCTTTGCCGGCTCAAAGGAATAGGCCCGTGGACGGCCACAGTCATTCTGTTACGCGGGCTTGGGCGGCTCGACGTGTTTCCGATGAACGACTCGAGCGTCGCTCGCAACCTCAGGTTGGTCGCTGGTGACGCGCCGCTCGACGTCGACGGAATCCTCCGCGCACTCGGTCCGCAAAAAGGAATGCTGTACTATCATCTGCTACTTGCTCGGCTCGAAACGCGAGACGACGTAGGCCGTGCTTCTGCCTATTAGCGTTCCCCGGGATCAGATCATGACCGTTGTGCCGCGTCAAGACATCGCAGAATGAAGAGACCGAGTGGAATCGACGATTACGGGTGCGGCGGTGACTTTGCGGCTTCCGCCGGCTCCGGTATGTTCGGTTCGCAAAGTGGCCTACGCACTTCGATCTGGCCGTTGCGCACGCGAGTTTCCAAACACGGTTGCGGATGGACGGCCGGCCCATCGAGCACCCGGCCGTCCTCCAGCGCGAATCGCGAGCGGTGCCAAGGACACCGAATGCTTTCGCCCACGAGTTCGCCTTCCGAGAGCGGACCGTTGAAATGCGAGCACGTCTCGGCCATGGCAAAGATTCGGATTCCACGGCGGACCAACAGAATTGGAACACCGTCATGCTCGGCGCGCTTCGGCTGCGCCTCCGCCAGCTCGGAATCGGCCAATACCGGCACGAAATCGGGAGGAAATGTTTGGCCGGCGGTGCGGTCGACGCCCACTCGGTACTCGTACACCATCTTCCCGCCCAGACGCGCTGCGGCGGTGACCACGCCGTACCCCAGCACGCCCAATATCCGGCCTACACCCCGTGCCTTGCGCCTGCGCGAGAGCAGCGAAGCTGCGAACAACGCCGTCCCGCTCAGGTTCAAGAAGCCGTGGATCATGCCGAGGCGGCGAGCTGGCGCATCCGCATCCTGCCAGTCGGTAATTCCGGTGACCGCTGCACCGAGCGCGCCCGCGATACCGATCGCGACGGAAGCGTCGGCCGCGACGGCAAACTCGGCGCGGCCGCCGATCAATTGCAGCGCATCGAAAGCCAGAGCCGCCGTCCACGCGCCGATGGGAACATCGGTAAGGATCACGTGTAGCGGCTCTCCAAACCGCGTTCCGTTCAGAAGGTTCTTCAGTTCTTGACCGCTGGGACCCGCGCTGGCGAACGCTTTATGCACCAGTTTTTGCAAACGTTCTGCGAGTGCTCTGGTCTGCGGCGATTCGTCGCAATCGAACCCGCCCGTAATATCTGGGGTCGCCATATCGCTCCTTTCCCGTAAAACCTCGACCGTAGCTGCGCCGGCTCCCCGAGAATTTTTGCGTCACCTTGCGATCTTCATGGCGAGCGCTCGCAAGGAGACGTCACCGACCGCGGGCGAACTTGACGCGCACGTCAAGATCATGGCGGCGTCGAGTCTGCGAAGAGCCAGCGGCGCGAAGCCGGTGCGGCAGCTCTTGCGACAGTTCGGCTGACGGTGTTAAGCCCTCCCAGCGGGGGACGATTTACCGGACAGAGAGAGATCGCGGACGCGCGTCAGGGTCCGTCGTCGATGCGTGGGTATCATTTCGCCGCTTTTGCCCTTTGAAATCGACGTCAGCGTTGCGTCCGTCCGAACCACTACCATCGTCGCCACCGGGGTCTTTGGGGCGAAAGCTCTTGTGACTCGCCCATGCCTCGATCAGCGTTCCGTCAACGGTAAAGTGCTCGTCGCTAAGCAGATTGGCGCATCGAGCACGCTCCACCGCCGCCTCGAAGAATTGCCGGCTAATCTCACCTTCAAGAAACCGCTTGCGGTTCTTACTGAACGTCGAGACGTCCCAAACTGGATCGTCCATACTCAGCCCGACAAACCACCGAAAGAGCAAGTTATAGCGGAGCTGCTCGAGCAGCATCGGCTCGCTTCGGACCGAGAAAAGTACCTGCAGCAAGAGTGCCCGCAGCAGTTTCTCCGGCGGGATCGACGGGCGGCCCCGTTTCGAGTACAGCCGTGTGACTTCGGGCGACAACTCGGCGAGAATCTCGTTGACGATCGTCCGGATCGGACGCAACGGATGGTTCTCAGGGACGGTTTGCTCGGGCTGAAGCGTCGTCCACATCGACGAGCGCTCTTGATCTTTAGACCGCATCGGCCGCAACCCCACAGCGATATGAGGAGACTTGCCTCTATGATACGGCAAAAAGTCCGTCAAACCAAGACGACTATCAACCATTTTTCACAGGCCTGCTAGAGGCCTGACGTTCTCGCGCGCTCGTTCCGCGCGAGCAGTTGCGCGAGGTAACTTCCCCAGATGCCGGCCAGCGTGTGCGTGCCGTGACCACGCGTGTCGGGGCTGATCGGCAACAGCACGAAGCGGCCACGGCGGACCTTGTTGATCTCGCGTTCCATGATGCCAAGCTCGGGCGGGTTGATCTGGTCGTCGGCGCTGTTGACGGCGAGGAGCGGTGCGGTGATCTTACCGAGGTCGGGGTTCGGGTCGTAGTCGCGCGACGACTCGAACTGGTAGATCATGTCGTTCGCGTCGTAGCGCGAGGCCAGCTTCTTCACCGTGTTCTCGTAGTACGCGTCGGCTTGGTCGCGCGTCGGCAACAGCGTCTGATCGTAGAGCGGCGCCGAACCGAGGAACCACAGCACGTCGACCGCCGCTTTCATCCCGAGCGGCTGCGTCTTGTACTCGCCGCCGGCGTAGTCCGGGCTGTTGCGGAGGTCGTCGACGATCATGTCGCGCCAGATGCGGTTGCGGCCGGCGATCTGCACCGGCAAGCTCGCCAGCGGCATCAGCGCGTCCATCATCGCCGGGTAGGTCTCGCCCCACAGCCAGGTCTGCATCCCGCCCATCGACGTGCCCATCACCAGTCGCAGATGGTCGACGTGCAGCCCGTCCACGAGCACGTCGTGCTGCGCGCGCACCATGTCGCGGTAGCCGTAGTGGGGGAACTTCGCGTGCAGTCCGTCGCTCGGCTTCGACGACTTCCCGTGCCCGATGCCGTCGGTGATGACGATGAAATAATTCGAGGCGTCGAGCAGGCCGCCCGGCACGAACAGCACCCCCGCGAACGACTCGCGCAGGAACTGGTTCGCGTCGCCCCCGGTGCCGTGCAACACCAGGACCACGTTGTCGACGTGCCCGGCGGCATCGCGATGCGGCGTTCCGAGCGTCACGTAGTGCAGCCGCAAGTTCTTCATCGTCTCGCCGTCCGCGAACGTGAACGACGGCTCGACGTATGTCCCGTCCGCGGGCGCCGGCCACGTCGCCGCGGCGGCCGGGACAGCAAATCCGGCCAGCGCGAACAACACGATCGCGAACAGAACTCGCACCTTCACACCGTTACGACCGGCGAAGGTCGCGTGCCGAGCCAGGTAGCGAGATCGGTTTTCTGATCCACGTGGACCCCTTCTCGAAGCTCGCGGCGGAACTCGCCGAACAGCCCGAACGCTTCCGCGAACGCGTCGTGCTTGTGGATCGACTCGTCGTTGACCTGGGTCGCGCCGATGTACGTCGTGTCGGGGAAGTCGGCGTAGACGTCGAGCGCGCGGGCGAGGATCCCGCGCACGACGTCTTCGACGAACTTCGGATTGTGGTGCGCTTTGTTCACGATGAAGAACTCGTCGGGACGTTTGAGCAGACCGTACGTCTCGCTCGACATCGAGGACTCGACGATCTCGACCAGGTCCTCGGCATGGATCTCGCTCGCGAACCGCGGTTCTGCGCCGAGGTAGACGCCGCCGCGGCCGCGCTGGTTGTGGGTCGCGACCGGGAGCGCGTCGACCGCACGGATCGCGTCGGCCTCGCCGAACCCCGCTTCCTGCAGTTCGCGGATCGAGTGCTCGCGCACCATGAGCTGCGCGCACGGGCAGGCGGTCATCCCCTGCGCTTCGACGCCGACGATGCGGCGCGTGCCCTGCGCGTCGGCGTGCGCGATCCCGATCAGCGTGTAGGTTTCCTCGGTGCGCTTCCCGCTGACCGGCGTCCACCGCTCGAGCGCGAACTCGGCCCGCAGCCGTACGTCGGCGCGCAGCGCGCCCTGCGAGCCGACGATCTCGCGCGCGATCTGCTCGGTGAGCTCCTCGACGCACGACGGTTTCTCTTTGCGCGCGAGCACGTCGAGCGTCGCCGCTTCGAGCAGCTCGGAGAACCGCGACATGTGGACGCCGGCTTTGTCGGGGGCGAGATCGGCGACCATCGTGAAGTCGCCCTGGAAGAGCCGTTCCTCGCCGCCGACGTTCAGCCGAATCTGATGTTTGACGGACGAGACGCCGACGCGATTCAGCGAGAGCCGCACCTCGGGCTGCTCCTCCTGCCGGTTCGCCGCGAAGTGCATCGAGCGAGGCTTGCGCGCGATCCCCTCGTGCGGCACGGCCGCCGCTAGCTCGGCGATCGTCTTGCCGCTGCGCGGTTCCACGACGCCCGGCGCGATCTCCGCCAGCGGGACGAGGTTGAACGCGCGCGCCGCGAGGTACGGGTGCGGCACTTCGAACCGGCCGAAGTCGGCGACGAGCGCGTCGATCAGCAGCAGGTCGACGTCGATCGGCCGCGCGTCGAGCGGGGTTCGCGTCTGCCGGCCGATCGCGGTCTCGATCCCGCGGACGAAGCGCTCGAACGCGACCGGGTCGAGCTCGGTCGTCACCTTGGCGGCGAGGTTCAGGAACGCCGGACCGGCGACGCCGTTCGCCGGCGGCGTCTCGTAAAAGGACGACACGACCTCGATCCGCGCCCCGGCGCGAAGCCGCTGGAGCGCGGCCAGAATCGTGCTCTGCCGGTCGCCCAGGTTCGAGCCCACGCCGAGGTAGATGGTGTGCATCGCCTTGGTTTATACCACTCCGGCGGCGGCCGGGTTGCCGATCGACCTGACGTTCAGGCTCAGCGGATCGTGATCGTGGCGGAGAGGCCGTTCGAGGTACTCGGCGGGCCGTACATCGCGTACGCACTCGGCGCCGGTGCGGTGAACGTCCCGGCGGTCGTCGCGCGCAGCGTGTAGCGGAAATGCAGCGGCTGCTCTCTCCCCATCCGGTCGGCGAAGAACAGCACGCGATCGTCGAAGAACTGCAGCCCGCTCCAATTGTCGCCGGACTCGTACTGCCGCGGCTGGTACTCGAGTCCGGCCGGCATCGGATCCTCGATGGCGACATACTGCGTGTCGGCGGTCGCCACGACGGTGACATCGACGTCGACCTGATCGCCGATGCGCCAGTCGTTCCCGCGCTGCGACGAGTATGTCCGCGAGACGCGGAACGCCGCCTCGCCGCTCGCGGCCGGGGCGGGAACGAACTGCGTCCAATCGGTCGACCACGCGAGCTCGCCGGTTCCCTCGCGCTCGAACCGCAGGACGCCGCCGTGCCGCACGTCCTGCGGGGCGACGACGATCGAACGCTGATCGCGCGGGAGTACCGGCGCGTCGATCCGCACGCGCTTGATCTCGCGGCCGTCCAGCGTCACCCGGATCGTTTCGTGCGGATGCAACTCGTCGGACGTGACCGATTCCACCTCGACCATCGCGTAGATCGCCGCCGCGGTGTCCTTCGTCGTCTCGAACCACGAGCCGTGCTGCTGCGCGCGCAGCCAGTTCACGGCGCGCGCGACGCGCGGGTCGGTGGGCGTCATCGCGTGGACGAAGCGCAGGGCGTACGCCGTCGTTTCGATCGGATCGTCCATCCAGCGGTAATGCCAGGACGCGCCTTTCCAGTGCGCCGACGTGCCCTCGTCGGTCACGCGCCCGAGCAATTCCGTCAGAACCGGCTGCGCGCCGGCGCGGTCGGCGAGCTCGACGTGGGCGAGCCCGAGCACGGCGAGAGCATATGGGTTCATCCCCTTCGCGTGCGCATCGGCGGCCGCCAGCACCTTGCGGTCGACGGCGCTCGGCTTCGCGTCGGCGAGCGCGTACAGCATGAACGCGCGGGTGTTCCATTCCGAGCCCGGCTGCGCTCCGCCCCAGTACGCGAGCGTGTCGCCGGATGCGGCGATCTGCCGCGCGAGGTTGTCGATCCCGCGGCTGAGCGTATCGGGCGGGACGGCGTACCCTTCGCGCGCGAGCTCGGCCAATCCGTAGAGCGCGTACGCGGTCATGAACGGGTTGGCTGCGTCGTGCTCCCACCAACCCCACGAACCATCGGCGTGCTGCAGCTTCACCAGCCGGTCGACGGCGCGCTTCGCGACCTGCGCGGGCTCGGGGCCCTCGTTCGGCGGCAGCGTGACCCGCTTGCGCACTCGGTCGACGAACACGGCCGGGAGCGCCGCCGACATCGTCTGCTCGACGCAGTAGTACGGGTAGACTTGCAGCAGGCGGACGTCGGCGATGAGCTGCGCGAGCGCGCTCGGCGCGAGATCGATGCGAAGTGCGCCGGCGTCGCCTCCGCGCGGCAGCGCCAGCTCGACCGACGTTTCGGCCGGAAGTTTTCCGGCTGCGCGCAGGTGCTGCGCGGAGAGCGCTGATTCGATCGGCAGAGCGACCTGCATACCGTCGGTGAGCGCACCGCTCGCCCCCGCCAAGCGCAGCAGCGGGTTCCCGAGCTCGCCGCCGCGCACGTCCCAGTGCACGTTCGCGCTTGCGTTGCTGTCGAAGCGCGCCGTCGTCGTCGAATCCGCGACGCCGAGTTCGGGCGCCGAGAAGCGCAGCCGCGCCGTTTTCGCGCGCGGTGTCCCTTGCGCGACGCCGGTGATGCGCGCCGCATCGCCGCGACGCAAGAACCGCGGTGCGCCGAGGCGCACCAGGAAGTCCTTGGTGACGAGCGCGGCGCCGGCGCCCTGGCCGAAGTCCGAGCCCTGCGTCGCGGCGACGCCGTTCGCCGTGTACGAGGTCAGCGAGTCGGGCCAGCGGAACACGACGGTCGCGCGGCCGTCTGAACCGGTCGTGACCGCCGGCGACCAGTACGCCGTGTCGCGGAAGTCGCTGCGCAGCGCTTCGAACGACGGCTGCTGTTGAGATGCCCCGATGTTGTAGACGTCCGCGGTTTGCTGCGGTACGAAAGCGCCGGTCGAGGAGCGCGACTGCACGGCTCCGATTCTCATCAGGGGCGCGTTCATCTGCCCGAGCGCATTCCAGGACCAGGTCGAGCCGCGATATGGCCCCGACGATGCGTAGAAGGCGTCGAACGGATCCGACGACGCGCTGCGGCGCAGCGCGAAGACGGCGTCGTCGATCACGCCGAGTCCGACCTGTGCCGGAACTCCGCGTCCCGAACTGTCCTCGACGTGAATCGCGAACCGGGCGGTCTCGCCCGGGAGGTACGTGGCCTTCGCCGGCACGATCGAGACGCGCAGCCGGTGGGGTGCCGGGACGACGGCCAGCTCCGCGTACCCGATGCTCGCACCCTCAGGTGCCGGTACCAGCACGCTCACGCGGTAGTGCGGGACACCCCTCGGAGGGTCGATCTCCAGGACGGTGGTCTGCGATGCGAGACGTCGTACGGTGATGCGGTCGTGCTCGCCGCCGGTGACGCGTACGAGCGCGTCGACGTCGCCGCGCGGGGACGTGACCAGCACCGAAGCGCGTTCACCCGGCGCGTACGCCGCCTTCTGCGGCACGACGCTGACGGTCGTGAACGCATAGGGGCGCGCATAGTGCTCCGCCGCAACCCAGATCCAGCCGACGGTCGAGACGTTCCGGCCCCGCTCGTCACGCGATGTCGCGATGACCTGGTAGAAGCCGCCGCTGGGCGGCTTCCACCGGACGGTCGCAAAACCGTTCGCACCAGTCGTCACGCTCGTCGCGTCGCCGGCGAGATCTTCACGCCGTTGCTCGGAACTCTCCCACCACGTGCGCGCGAACGAGACCGCGATCGGTGTTCCGGGGCGCGGCTTCCGCGTTTCGTAGGCAACGCTGTGCAGGTCGATGTCGAGCGACTCGCCCGCGGTGACGTAATAGCCTTTCGGGACGACGGTCAGGTAAAACGCGGCCGGCGTCAGCGTCGTCGATGTCGCGGCGGTCACGGTACGCCCGGTCGCGTCGCGTCCGTCGACCTCGACGTTCATGAGCTTCTCGTCACCGACCGCCCGTGTCGGCACGACGATCGTCGCACGGCCAGCCGCGTCGGCGACGAAATCGCCTTCGGAGTCCGGCGGGGTCGCGACTGACGGCGGTTCGTAACCGCCGAACCGGAACGGCGAGCCGCGGCGCCACCACGCGTTGCCTGCGGCAAACGTGGCGCGGTAGTGCAGCCGCATCCCTGCCGCCGGGCGCCCGAAGAAATACCGCGCCGCGACGCCGAACCGGCCGGCGTCACCGCCGACGACGTACCGCGGCGCGGCCACGTCGATCACGTACTCGGGCTTCTTGTACGCCTCGACGGCGAAGGACGTCGTTGCGATGTAATACGTCGAGGCGCCGGTGACGCCGATCTGATAGGTCCCCAGCTTCGCGTCGTCCGCCAGCGGCAAGTCTCCCGCCAGCGCTCCGAACGCGTCGAGCCGGACCTTGGCCGTCACGACGTTCTTCCACTCAGGATCGCGAATCACGAGGCTCACCTCGCCGGCGGGCACGGCGTACGACCCCGGAATGCCGTCGCGGACCAGCGCGCGGTACTGCACCCGGTCGCCGGGCCGGTAGATCGGCCGATCGGTGTGGACGTATCCAGCTGCCGGGTTGCCGGGCTGACGGAACGAGTAGGGCAGGTACGCGAACGCGAGCGAGCCGTCGTCGCCGTGCGCGAACACGATATCCGTGCCGTTCGCCGCATCGTAGGCCGCCAAACCGTCGGAGTCTGCGCGCTCGGTATCGCGGCGCTCCCCGTTCTGCGCGTAGCGGTCGAACGTCACGTCGTGGCGGGCGTGCAGCGTGCCCAAGTCCAGCGCGTAGACGGTGAGCGATCCGCCGGTGTCCGAGGTGACGAGCCCGACGGTCGTGACGTTGAGCAGACGCGCTCCCGCGAACTCGCCGCCCACGCGCAGGCGAAACGCGTAGAACCCGGGCGGCTGCCGCCCGAATTGCACCTGGTGGTTCCCGTCCTTCTGCGAGGCGGGTACGATGCGCGTCCGCACCGTGGCGATCGCCCGGCGGTCGCGCAGGAGCGCGGGCGGAACCGCCCTGTACGGGCTCTCCTTGACGATCCCGAGCACGTCCTCGAGCGAGAGGGGGACGAGCGCGCCTTCGACCTCACTCTCGTAGGGTGCGCTGACGGCGATGCGGACCGGAGCATCGGCCCGAAAGGTGCCGTTTCCGTCGTATAGCCCGAACCATGACTGGGCGTCGACCGCGCTCGCGGCGTCGATGCCGGTCAGCACGGCAAGGAGCGCGAGGACCCGGCACAGCGCTTTCATCCTCGAACGTTCGACGGGGCGGTGATCGCTCACCGCCCCGTCATGGCCTGAATCGCGTTAAGCCGCTGCCGCGGTTATGCCGCGATCAGGCGTGGCTCGACGTCGCGCCCGGGGGAGGCGTCGGCGTCGGGCTCGGCGAGTGGGTCGGTTCGGGGGAGTGCGACGGCGCGGCCGTCGGCTGGGTCGTCGGCGACGTGGTGGGCCCCGTCGTCGGCGCGTGGGTCGGCTCCGGAGAGTGCGACGGCGCGGTCGTCGGCGCGGTCGTCGGCGCCGTCGTCGGCGCGTGCGTCGGCTCCGGCGAGTGCGACGGTTCCGTACTCGGCGCCGTCGTCGGTGCGTGCGTCGGCTCCGTCGTCGGCTGGTTCGTCGGCGACGCCGTCGGCGACGATGACGGATGCGGCGTCTCGAACGGCGTCACGACGCCGACGTGGACGATCGCGCTCGCGCCCTTGTCGCCGAGTCCGACCAGCACGCACGCGCCGATCCCGACCGGCGTGATCGTGAAGGTCGGGCTGGCCCCGCTGGTGTTCACGATCCCCGTGCAGTCACCGTGGAGGGTGAACGCACCGGTGAAGCCTTGCTGGACGAACGTCACCGGGGCCGGCGTGGAGGTGATCGACGCGAATTGAATGTTTCGCGGCGTCACGCCGACCGGTGCCGGTTTGCCGTCGGACGGCGGGTTCGAGGGGACCGTCGAGGGCACGGGGGTCGGTGTCGCGGCCGTGGCCGAGACGCCGTAGACGGCGAAATAGTAGACCTGCCCGGCGACGAAGCTCAGCGGCTTGCCGTTCGAGGCGAACGCGATCTGCGTGCCGCTCTTCCCGCCGGCGGTCGTCGCGGGCGAGATCGTCGCCGGCCCTTCGAAGCCGAGCTGCCAGCCGGCGGCCGACCGCAGCGGGTCGATGAAGGCCAGCCAATAGGTCACGCCGTTAGTCGGCAGCGTGCCGGGGACGACGAAGGTGAAGGCCGGCGCTGCCGGGAGCGTCACGTCGGCCGAGAACTGCATCCGCAGGTAGGCGATGATGTTCTTGGTCGAAACCTCGCGCGTGCCGCGAACGGACGCGCTGGAGCGCCCCTTCGACAGCGCCGGCAGCGAGGCGTCGCCGGCGCTCGAATAGGTTGAGGCGATCGTCGTATCCGCGGGGATGCTGGCGCCGGCCGGGATCGCTGCGTTCGCCGACGCGCCGCTGGCGTCGGAGGTGAGCGGAACCGGGACGGTGACCGCACCCGGCGCCGGGCTGGGGATCGGAACCGCGTCGCTGGACGAGAAGCCCGAGGGTGCGACGGTCGGTCCGGCGGTGGGCGCGCCGGGGGGAAGAAGGCCGGCCGGGCTCGTCCCTGAGCCGCCGCCTCCGCCTCCGCACGCTGCGAGGATGGCGACGCCGACAACGGCTCCGCCGAGAAGCGCTGAAATCCGTTTCATGCTTCATGCATCGGGCGCGCGGCGCAGAACTTAATGGTATTCGTGCGTGGCGCACGTCACAGAAGTACCGCTACGCGCAACGGTTCATGCGGTGCCATCGCACGCTGCGAAACGCTCGCAGACTCGATGGCATCGCTCAGATCGAGCGGATGTTCTGCGCGTGCAGCACTCCGTTGACGCGTACACGCAAGTCGATCAGGTGCGCGCGCGTCCCGTCGTCGCGCGCCGCCGCGACCGCGCCGTCGAGCCGCGACGAAAGCCGCATCAGGTTGTAGCGCGCGAGCGCCTGCGTCTCGCGCGGCAAGTCCAGCTGATCGGCGAACGCCGACGGCAGCGCGACGATCTGCATCTGCAGATCGGCGAAGCGCCGCTGCAGCTCGCGGTGGGGCGGCGCGATCGCGGCGCGGCCGAGGTCGTCGTAGATCGCGGCGTTCGTCCAGGCGAAGAGGTCGGCGAGCGTCATCGTCTCGCCGGGCTTGCGCACTTTCAACTCCTCGTCGGCGACGCGCCCGAGGTTGACCGGTGAGAACATCTCGCTGATCACGTCGTCCTGCAGCTCGGCGATCACCTCGCGGATCGGAAAATCGCTGCGCCGCACGCCGTTCGCACCCCAATGGATCCCGTAGCGCGTCGGCGCGGCGGCGTTGAGCAGTTCCGGTGAGAACCGGAACGCGCGGGAGGAGAGCACCCAGCGGTCGAGCAGGTCGAACGCGCGGCGCTGCTGCGAACGCGAGATCGCTGCGAACGGTAGCGCGGCGCCGGGCTGACCGCGATGCGCGCGTGAGGTGTAGATCCCGCCGACGTATTTGCTCGCGAGGCCGGCGTTGTTCAACTGGTCGGTGAGCACGGTGATGAGCCCCGACCGAAGGTCCTGGAACGTCCGCGTGTCGCCGGGGTAGCGATGCATGAGCTGGACCGCGACGTCGTCGTCGATGCGGAACTGCTCGTCGACGTAGGCCAGCGGGTCGCTCGAGAGATCGAAGCGCTGGATCCGCGGATCGATCGAGGTCGCCGTCGCGTCCTCGTCGGTACCGTAGGCGTGGCCGGGCTCGGTCGAGCGGGCCGCGATGCGCGCGAGCGGGATCGCTTCGTCGGCCGAGGTGCGAACGTTCGGGAAGCTGCGGTATCCGTACTCGATCGCCCAGTAGTCGTACGTGCCGAGCCGCGTTGGGAAGTAGTCCGCTTGGCGTTCCTTCGGCGCCGCGACGTTCGCCGGCGTGTAGTCCATTACCGACGCCGTCGTACCGTGCGCGCGCGTGAACGCGGGGTCGTGCAGCTGCGCGTACGTGTACGCGGTCGAGCCTTGGAAGTTGTGCCGCAGGCCGAGCGTGTGCCCGACCTCGTGCAGCACGGTGCTGTACAGCCACTCCTGCGCGTAGCGCTCGCGGTCGGCGGCGCTCGCACGCGGGTTGCGCGCGAGCAGCAGCGAGCCGAGCGCGGCCTGAGCGACCGAGTCTTCCTCGAGCGTGCACTCTTCGCTCGCGGGCGAGGAGTCGGCGGCGGCGCCGAGCACATCGCCTGGATTCGCGTAGGCGTTGACGTGGGCGCGCTGCGCGGGCCGCACGCGATCGACGTAACCGCGCTTGATCGAGCGCAGCGACTCGCCGTCGATCACGACCTCCGCGCGGATGATCTGCCCGGTGTCGGGGTCGCTCACGTGCGGGCTGTACGCGCTGAAATCAGGTTGATCGCTCGTGATCCAGCGAACGGTCGTGTAGCGCGCGTCGTCGGGATCCCAGCCGGGTTCCGAGGGCGGGTCCTTCACGACGATCGCGTTGGGATGCCCGATCTTGGCGAACGCGTCGTTCCAAGCCAGAATCCCGCGCCGCACCGTGCCGCGGTACTCCTGCGGAATCTCGTTCGTGAGGTAGAAGGTGATCGGTCCGTTGTCGAGGTTCCAGCGCTCGACGAAACGTTCGAACGGCGTCGCGGCGGCGTCATTTCCGTACCGCTTGCGCGCCGTGATGAAATAGCCCACGCGGTCGTCGGCGAGGCGCGGCACGAACTTTGAATCCGGCTCCGGGGGCGCCGCGATGCTGTAGTGCACGCCGATCGGGATGCCGCGCCCGTCGGGGACGGTCGGCAGCGCGTTCGGCGGTCCGTTGAACGCGAGGTTGACGCTGATCTCGTCGTTGCGTGGAAACGTCTTGGTCGAAAGATAGTACGACTTGGTCGCGTCGACCGCGAACGACGGACGCGCGAGCAGCAGCAGCAGCCCCGGCAACGACGGCGGCGTCGCGCCGCGGCCGAGATCGGCGCCGATCCCTTCGAAGTCGGTGAGGAACAGGGTCGGCGCGACGACGATGTGCTTCTTCGCCGGGTCTTCGGCGACGATCGGCGTCGAGAGGATCACCGAATTCGCGACGCTGATCGCGAGCGAGTTCGCGGCGGTGCTTCCCTTGTCGGCGACGTAGCGTGAGTTCGGCGTGATCCAGAGGACGCGTTTGCCGACCAGCTTGAACGTGACTTGGAACGGTTCGTAGACGCGCCCCGCGAACGCACCGCCGCCGACGCCGCGCTCGATCGACGGCAGCACGATGTACGTCTTGTCGAAGTTCTCCGGCCGCAGATCGAAGTACAGCTCGTCGTCCTTGCGGACGAGATCGATGACGCCGGGCTGGATCGTCGCGGTCTTCGTGAACGTGGCGTACGACTGCGTCGGCACCGGACCGAACGGGAACGGCAGCGCGGAGACCGTCGGTCTCGGCGTCGAGGCCGGCGCGGGCCTGCTCGATGGCTCAGCGGGCGGCGTCGGCGCGAGGGTCGGTGCCGGATTCGGGCTCGGTGCGATCGTCGCAGCCGCCTGCGGAACCGTCGTCACGGCCGGTGCCGGCGCGCCGGCCGTCTGCGCGCCCGCAAGCGAAGCGAGCGACGAGGTGCCGAGCAGGACGGCAAGAGCAGCGACAATCATACGCCGGATCATCCGGTCCAAGTTCTCTCACGAGGGCCTGGCGGCCCGCTGGGTTATCGCGCTTTGAAGGTCCAGCGCTGCGCGTTCGCGGTTTGCGTGACGAGGCTCGGTGAGAAGCCGCCGAGGTCTTCCGAAAGCGCCGAGATCGCGACCGGTGAGCCGAGGAACGCGATCGGGACGTCGCGGAGCAGCAGTGCCTCGATACGAGCGTACGCGCGCTTGCGGACGGCCTGATCGTACGAGGCGAGCGCGGCGCCTTGCGCGGCGTCCATCTCGGGGCTGCAGTAGAACGAATGATCGTACCCGCCCGGCGGCCGCTGGTCGCACGTGAACTGACCGCTGTCGTCGGGATCCATCCCGGCGAACCAGCCGTAAAAAGCGATGTCGTAGCGGCCGCGCGGCAGGATCCCGCCCTGCGAGATCGGCGCGTCGAACACGTTCCCCAGATACGAATGGATGCGCGCCTCGACTCCGATCGCGTGGAGCTCGCCTTGCACGGCAACCGCCTCGACGCGGTGCGTCTGCGACGACTGCAGGATCGCGAACTCGAGCACGAGAGGGTGCGCGGGCCCGTACCCCGCGGCGGCCAGCATCCGGCGCGCCGCGGCCGGGTCGTGCCGAAGCGGTCGCAGCGTGCGGTCGAACGCCCACAGCGGCCGCGGCAGATCGGCGACCGCCGGCGCGTAGAACCCGTGCGTGACGTTGTCGCGGAACGACCCAGCGTCGATCGCCGCGGCGAGCGCGCGCCGGACGCGCACGTCGCTGGTGGGATGGCCCGCCGCGTTGTTCATCATCACGCCCCAGTACGCGTTGAGCGGCGCCGTCGAAAGCCGCACGCGTGGGATCGCACGCGCCTGCGCCGCCGCGTTCGCCGAGATGACGAGCACGCCGTCGAGGTCACCGCTGCGCAGACCGATCAACTCCGTGTTCTCGTCGGGGATGAACCGCAGCACGATGCGGCGGACGGCCGGGCGCCCGTTCCAATAGCCGTCGTTCGCCGCGAGCTCGAGCCGGTCGCCGCGCGACCAGTGCGTCACGCGGTACGGTCCGGTTCCGACCGGCGCAGCGTTCAAGGACGAACGCGCGAGCGAATCGCCGCCCAGGAGATGGGCCGGCGCCAGATAGTACGGCGCGTCGCTCTCCGCGAAGACCGTTCCGACAAACGGCGCGAACGGGCGCTTCAGGACGAAGCGCACCGTGTACGCGTCGGGCGTTTCGATCCGCGCGACCGCGTCATAACCGTGTCGCGAGGCGACGACGCTGCGCGGGTCCATCACGGCGCGGAACGACGCCGCGACGTCGGCGCTGCCGAACGGCGTCCCGTCGTGCCAACGCACGCCGCGGCGCAGGTGATACGTGATCGTGCGGCCGTCGGGTGAGATCCCGCCGTTGGCGCGCGTCGGCACCACGGCGGCGAGCGCGGGGACCGGTTTGCCGGCGCCGTCGCAGGCGATCAGCGGATCGTAGATCAGCCGCAGTATCTCGTTGTCCTGGATCGACTGCGAGAGCATCGGCACCATGCTGCGCGGATCGTTGACGATCGCAAGCCGCAGCGCACGCTCGCCCGGCGCCGTCCGCGCACACCCCGCCGCGACCACGAGCGCCACCATCAGCGCGAAGAAGCACGCGGATCGGCCGAAAGCCAACCGCGAGTCTTGGCGCACTTTGCGCCAACACACCTTAGTCGGGTTCGCCGTAGAGCGGGTGGACGTTGCGCTCGCCGCGGTGCAGGAAGTCGAGCCCGTCCATCCACGACGGGCGCGGCGCACCTTTCAGCCAGTGGTCGAACCACTCGTCGAGGTGCACCGTCCAGTACTTCTGCTGCTCGCGGCCGCGCAGGTTGTGATCCTCGCCGTCGAACGAGAACAGGTACGCTTCCTTGCCGAGCCGCCGCATCGCGGTGATGAACTCGATCCCCTGGAACTGCGGGACCGCGCCATCGAGCTCGTTGTGGATGGTGAGATACGGCGTCGTGATGTTCTTGATCCCGAACAGCCCGGAGTTTTCGAGATAAAGGTCGGGCCGGTCCCACGGCGTCGCGCCGATCCGCGACTGGGTGTGCTCGTACTGGGACTCGCGCACGACCCCGCTCTCGAGCCGAATCCCGGAGTACGCGCTGAACATGTCGTCGACCGCGGCGCCGGCCTCCGCCGCGCGGAAGCGGTGCGTCTTGGTCAGCATGTAGTTGATCTGGTACGCCGCCCACGAGTGCCCGGCGATACCCACCCGCGCGGGATCGGCGTAGTTCGTGCGCAGCGCAGCGTCGACCGCGGGGATGATGCACTCCATCGCGCTGGCGCCCGGGTGGCCGTTGCGGTAGTGCACGTCGGGGAACAGCACGACGTAGCCGTTCGAGACGTAGCGCGCGAAGTTCGGGCTCGTCCCGGGCGCCGGCGAGAAGAACTGGTGGAACGTGCTCGACCAGGTCTCGTAGAAGTAGACCAGCATCGGCGCCTTCTTGTCGGGGCGCAGCCCGTCGGGGACGAGCATCACGGCGCGCATCGGCTCGCCTCGAGCGTTCTTGTAGTCGACGAGCCGCTCGGTCCCCCAGCGGTATTTCGCCTGCTGCGGGTTGGCGTCGGTGACCCGGGCCAGGTGGCCGAACGACGCGTCCGCCGACCACAGGTTGCGGTAGTTGCGAAATGACTCGCGCGCGAACAGATACCGGTCGGCGTGCTTTGCGGCCAGCGGCGGGTTGGTGAGGTCGTGCAAGCCGGCGTTGAACACGGTGCGCGTGCCGTTGACGATCTCGTCCGCTTTGAAGAGCGTCGCCGGAACGCCGCCGCCCGGCGCGATCCGCGCGTAACCGCTGGCGTACGTCCGCGTGTCGATCAGCGAGAGCAGGATCGGCTTGTCGCTCGCGTATGCGGTCGCGTCGGGATCGGTGTTCACGGGGCTGTAGACGGTCCGCGTCCGGCGGCCCTCGCCGCGGGTGAGGTTCGTCGCGGCGCCGGTCTGCGGGTCGGCGAGCCACACGTCGAACTGATCGTAGATCAGTACGCCGCGGTCGCCGGCGAGCCAACCGCCCGTCCCGTAGGGCGGCGGCGGCGCGGGGTGGTCGTCGTCGACGTTGTAGAAGGCGACGCCCGCATGCGGCGCGAGCTGCACGCGTTTACCGTCGCTCGTGCGCACCGCGAGCCAGTGCCGGGTACGCTCGTCCCAGCTGAGCGCGTAGCGGCCGCCCGGCGAGAGCTCCGCGTCGAGCGCGCGCCGCATCAGCAGCGAACGTTTCCCGTCCGCGAGCGAGACCGCGTAGAGGTCTGCGTAGACCTCGCCGAGCCAGGAGCCGGCCCGGCGATAGGCGCGCGCGTCCTCGCCGAGCGCGGCGCTGCCGTCGTCGTTCGTCGCCACGTCGCGGATCGCCGGCGAGCCGAGCTGCGCGAAGCGCGACGCAGCGAGGTCGTAGACCGCGAGGTAGGTGCGCTTGCGCTCGCGATCGGCATCGTGACGCTGCTGCGACTGCAGCACGCCGTCGTGCCACGTCCACAGATCGACGGCGGTCGGCGCGGGCGTCCCCGACGGCATCGGCGTCGGCGCGACCGCGGTTCCGAGAAAGACGCGCTTGCCGTCGCGCGAGAACCGCAACTTGCCGTTCGCGTTCGGGAGCTCGCCGGCTCCGAGGCCGGCGGTACCGGTGTCGACCGCCTTGACGGCGCTCGGCTTCGCCGCCCGCAGGTCGACGACGTACGCGGCATCGTGCGGGACGTCGTCCTTGTAGGTCGCGGCATCGCTGAGGAACGCCAGCGAGGTGCCGTCGCGCGCGATCGCGATGTCGCGATAGCGCCCTTCGCCGCTCATCACGTCGGTCGTCGCGCCGCGCGCGACGTCGTAGACGTGCAGCCCGTCGCCCTTTCCGTTCTTGGTCTCGGTCGCGTATGCGACGAAGCGGTCGTCGTCGGAGACGGCGAACTCGGTCGCGTCGCGCGCCGTGACGCGCTTCGTCCCCGCGAGATCGCGGATCGTCAGCGCCGAGCCCGGGTCTTTCGTCTTGTCGGCCTTCGGCGCCGGCGATGCGGAGGGCGACGGCGCGGGCGAGGCGGCGGACGGTCCCGGCGAAGCCGCGGTCGCGATCTGCGGCGCCGGCTCGCCCTTCGGCGGCATGCTCGGCTTCGCCGATGCGACCGGCGAGGGGCTGTCCGGCGCGGCGGCGGGCGAGCCGCTGGGGGCGGGCGACGGTTCGGCGCGGTAGGCGATCGTCGAACCGCCGTCCTTCGCGACGGCGATCGTCTTCACGTCGTCGATCACCTCGGCCGGCGCGGTGGAGTTCAGATCGAGGATCCCGAGCCCGTTCTTCGGCTGGTCCTTCTCCGCTTTCTTCGCTTTTTTCGCCGCGTCGACGTCCTTCTTCAACGCGACGTGCGTGTACACGACGAACCGGCCGTCGCCGGCGAACGCCGGCGCGTTCCCGCGCGGTTCGCGCCGCTCCGCGCCCGAATCGAGATCGCGTACCACCAGCGTCGGATCGCCGTCTTCCGGCGTGAGCGCGTAGGCGAGGTGCCGCCCGTCGTCCGAGACGCGCGGCGTGCGAACGGCGTTCCAGCCGTCGTACGCCTTGTAGTCGAGCGGGACGGGAGCGTCGGCCGCGACCGCGCGCGGAAAGGCCGGGAGGAGCGCGCAGGCGAGAGCGAGCGCGACGGAGGCACGGGCGCCGAACATCCGGCGTCCGTACCTCCGCAGCTTTCAGGACACCTGCGTGAGCCAGGCTCCGGGGGCGGGGCGCGCGCCGCGAACGACCTCGCTGTACGCCGTCCGCAGGCGTTTGGTGAGCGGCCCTTCGCCGCCGAACTCGCGCTCGTCGATCGCCACGATCGGGACGACTTCGGCGGCCGTGCCGGTGAAGAACGCCTCGTCGCTGCGCGCGAGGTCGTCGAGGGTGATCGGGCGGATGCGCGTCGGGATCCCGGCTTCGCGCGCGATCGCCAGCACGCTGTCGCGCGTGATCCCCAGCAAGATATCCGCGTCGGCGCCGTTCGTGATCAGCTCGCCGCCCTGGACGATGAAGACGTTTTCGCCGGACCCTTCCGCGACCTCGCCGCGGTCGTTGAGCAGGATCGACTCATCGAAACCGCGCGCGTGCGCGTCGGCGAGCGCGCGGATCGAGTTCGTGTAGTGGCCGCCGGCCTTCACGGTCGAGGGCATCGCGCGCGAGGGCGTCTTCATGATCGGCGAGATCGTCGCACGAAAGAGCGGCGCCTCGGTGCTGCCGGGGACGAGCCCCTCGAACGGCAGCACCGCGATCATGACGTGCGCCGCACACTCGCGCCCGGGATCGAGCCGCACCGTCTCGCCGCCGAAGAACGCCAGCGGGCGAACGTACGCCGCGGTACGCCCGCTCGCGCGAACGGTCGTCTTGACGGCGTCGATCAGCGCGTCCGCGTCCCAGGCGAGCTCCATCCCGTACGTCGCGGCGCCGGCGATCAGCCGGTCGAGGTGGTCGCGCAGGCGGAACGCCGCCGCACCGGCCGGCGTCGGGTACACGCGCACGCCCTCGAACACCGACGAGCCGTAGTGCAGCGCGTGGGTGAGCGCGTGCAGTCTCATCGCGTCGTCGTCGAGCAGCTTTCCGTCGAGCCACACCGTCGTGGCGGTCTGGGTCATCACGCGAGGTTCTCCTTGAAACGGCGAACGCCCCGGCCGCAGCGGCCGAGGCGTTCGCCTGGGTGGGTGCTGCTGGTTACTTGCCGACCGCGATCCCGAAGATCGCGAACGCGCCGGTGTTCACCTTGAAGATCAGCGATGGAACGCTAGACGCGGTGATCGGGGCGTTGTAGACGGTCACCGTCGCGTCGCTGAGGTTGCCGATGTAGAGGTTTCCGGCCGGATCGAGCGCGAGTCCTTCGGGGGTGTTCACGCCGGTGCTCAACTGGAACGCCGGAACGCTCGCGGCTGTAATCGGCAGGTTGTACACGTCGACACGTCCCGGCGCGTTCGCGACCGAGGCCGCGTACAGGCGCGTCGCGTTCACCGCGATCTTGCGATATGCGGTGCTGGCGGACCCGAACGGGAAGTTGATCACGTTCGGCGTGATGATCGGCGCGCCGGTGTACGGGGGCGCGTAGACGTACAGGTTGCTTCCGCATCCGCCTCCGGGCTGGGAGGTGCCGACGCAGGCGGCGGCATTCCCGGTGCCCGCATTCGAGATGTAGAGGTTCTGCGAGGGGTCGATCGCCGTGCCGATATCCGACACCATCCCCGCGTCGGTGACGAACGCCGCCGGCACGCTGGCGTTGCTGAACGGCGAGTTGAACCGGTTGGCGCGGTTCGAGACCGTCGAGGCCCAGAAATCGCCGGTGGCCAGGAACGCGATCTGCCCGTCGTTCGACGCGGTGCCGTTCTTGAACGCCGCCGACGGAACGCTCGCAGCGGAGAGCGGGGCGGTGAAGAACTGCAGGTTGCCGGCATTGTCGCCGACGGCGAGGTTTCCGTTGGCGTCGACCGCGACCGCGACCACGTTGTTCGAGGCGATCGCGAAGTTCGACGTGGTCGTCGCCATCAGCGGCAGGTTGAACTGCAGGACCTGGCCCGGCGTGTTGTCGTTCCCGACGTACAGGTGCAGCGGGGCCGGCGTCGGCGTCGGGGTCGGCGTCGGGGCCTTCACGCCGGTGTTGACCGGCGGAGGCGACGTGGACCCGCCGTTGCAGCCGGCGGCGAAGGCGGCGAGGGCGACGATGATCAGCGAACGACGAAACATGGCGAATCTCCCGGATGCGCAAGAATCGTACATTCTGCTGCCGTCCCGAGCTACCTGGCGGCCGTACGGCCCGGCGTGCCGGACCGGGCTACCCGGCGACCGCCGGATTCTCGAGCGCCCCGATCCGCTCGATCTCGACGCGGACCCGTTCGCCGGGACGGATCCAGCGCCGCGGCTGCCGCGAGGTGCCGACGCCGGCGGGGGTGCCGGTGGCGACGATGTCGCCCGGCTCGAGGGTCATCACCGCGGTCAGCTCGGCGACGATCCGCGGAACGCTGAACACCATCTGCGCGGTCGACGAGTCCTGCAGCATCTCGCCCCCGATCGAACAGCTGATGCGGAGGTTGCCGGGATCGGCGATCTCGTCGCGCGTCACCAGCACCGGTCCGCACGGACCGTGCGTATCGAACACCTTGCCGATCGTCCACTGGGAGGTGCGGCTCTGGTAGTCGCGCACGCTCACGTCGTTGAAGCACGTGTAGCCGGCGATCACCTCGAACGCGCGGTCTTCGGGGACGCGGCGCGCGCGGGCGCCGATCACGAACGCCAGCTCGGCCTCGTAGTCGACGCGATGCGATTCGCGCGGGATCACGATCGGCGCACCGTCGCCGATCAGCGTGTTCGGCCACTTGGCGAAGATCGTCACGAATTCCGGAAGATCGAGCTTGACCTCGGCGGCGTGGTCGCGGTAGTTCAGGCCGATGCAGACGATCTTCGAAGGGTTCGGGATCGGAGGGAGCAGCGTCACCGCGGCGCGCGCGCGCACGTGCGATGCGCCGGCACCGGCGAGCGCGCGCGCAGCGCGCGCCAGCCCGTCCTCACCCGCCTCGAGCAGCGCGCGCAGCGTCGCCGGCAGCGCCGGATCGACGGCGTTCAGATCGACGATCCCGGCTGCGGTTTCGGCTCCGAGCCGGGCTTCGCCGTCCGCTAGAAAGGTGCAGAGTCTCACGTGGCCTCCATGTTTAGATCGCCCGGCGCGGGGGTACCGACGCCGCGAGGGCCTTCAGCACTACACTCCAGCATGCCCTCGAAACGCCGGCGCCGTCCGAACCCATTGTGGTGGACGGCGCCTTCTTTTTCCGGCCGGCGTCTCAGTCGGGCCCGACGCGGCGGCCCCGTTCGAGGCGAACGACCGGCGCTGCGAACGCCGCCGCGTCGGCCTCGTCGTGCGTGACCAGTACGACGGGCACGTCGAGCGAAAGCAGCGTCGCGCGGACCTCGTCGCGGACCCGCGTTCGGGTTGCTTCGTCGAGCGCCGCGAACGGTTCGTCGAGCAGCACGGCGCGCGGCGTCCAGGCCAGCGCGCGGGCCAGCGCGACGCGCTGGCGCTCGCCGCCCGAGAGCGCGCTCGGCCGGGCGCCGGCGAGCGCGGCGATGCCGAGCCGGTCGAGCCAGGCGAGCGCGGTCGCGCGCCGCGCGCGGCGGCCCACCCCGCGGGCGGCCAGCCCGTAGGCGACGTTCCCGAGCACGTCGAGGTGCGGGAACAGCGCGTATTCCTGGAAGACGTAGGCGACCTCGCGGCGGTAGGCGGCCAGATCGGCGCCGTCATGGTGCAGCTCGCGCCCGGCCACGGCGACTCGCCCGGCATCGGGCCGGGTCAACCCCGCGACGATGCGCAGCAGCGTCGACTTTCCCGAGCCGCTCGGCCCAGTCAGCACCGTCACGCCACGCTCGAACCGCAAATCGACGTCGAGCACGAACTCGCGCAGCGCCTTGCGCACGACGACCTCGATCATCGGTCATGGCTACGGCGCGCATGCAACCCGACCTCCGGCCGGGCCGATGAGGAAAGCGGGCTAGTCGCCCGGCGGCACACAACGAGCAAGACGAAGCTGCATCGTTTCCGCGACCTGTGGATTCCACGTCACCAGGTAGTACACGAAACCATTGTCGCGCGGGTCGAACGCATTCTCGAGGACGAACCCCATCATTTGCTCGACCTGGTTCATGACCACGAGATCGATGAGTTGAAGGTGAGCTAAAGGACGATCGGTGACGAACGTGCGGCCTTCGCCGGTCGTGTACAGGAAACCGACCGTCCGAGCGTAGGCCGCCGAACGGATTCGGTCGATTGCGACTACCTCGCCGAGATTTATTTTCCCGACAATTTCCTCACCCGTCAGCGGGAATCCAATCGGGTAGCGAGCTTCACGGCATTCCGCCTTCATCGTCACGATCTCCCCGACCGGAACGCGCGCGTCTGCAGCGGACGGGACGAGTCCGGCAAGTGCTGCGACCAACGACACTGCACGGGAAAGGCTACGGTTCATCGGCTGTTGCTTCATTCGGAAGAATCCCTACTTTGGAGATGACGCTCGGACGAGCTGGGTCGATGGTATGCAAGCAAGCCATCGACCCAACCCGGGACTTACGCGTGCCGCTTCTTCGATTCGAGGTACGTTCCGTCCCATGGATTCATGAAACACTGAAACGAGCTGAACTTCAGGTTGCCGTTCAGGGTCTTCTGAGTTTGGAGCGGAAGCGCTCCAGTCGTCAGGCCCATCACTAACGTCGCGGCGTTCATCGCGGCGGTGAGCTGATCCGGCGAGATGCCGTTAATTCCAATGTACGGAGTCGCCGTACTTGCGCCCACGGCGGCGACACCTGCCGACACGTTGACGTTGAGCTGGAACCAATACGCTCCCCCGCCGGTCTAGTAGACGAAGGCGGCCACGCCGCCGACGTGCGATGCGAGTCCGAGCCCGCGGACAGAGTAGATTTGCACGATGTTGACGTGCGCAAACGTGACGGTAGCAAGCGCTTTGATGGTACATGAAGCATGACCATGACGCGCACGCCGCGCTCGAATCGCTGGTCGACGTCGAGCACGAACTCGCGCAGCGTCTTGCGCACCACGACCTCGATCATGCGGCGCGCCGTTCGAGCACGCGCGCCGCGACGACCACCGCGAGCGCGATCGTCACCAGCACCGCGGCGAGCGCCGTCGCCAGATCGAGCTCACCGCTCTCCAAGCCGAGATAGACCGCGAGCGGCAGCGTCTGGGTGACGCCTTGCAGGTTGCCCGCGAACATGATCGTCGCGCCGAACTCTCCGAGCGCGCGCGCCCACGCCAGTACCGCGCCGCCGGCGAGCGCCGGCAGCGCCAGCGGAACGGTCACCCGCACGAAGGTGCGCAGCGGCCCCATCCCCAGCGTCGCCGAGGCTTCTTCGAGGGCGCGGTCAACCGCTGCGAAGCCCGCGCGCGCGGCGCGCACGTAGAACGGCGCACCGACGAACAGTTGCGCGAGCACGACGGCCGCGGTGGTGAAGGCGACGCGCACGTGCAGCGCGGCGAACGCCGGGCCGAACAGCCCGAACGTGCCGAACACGAACAAGAGCGCGAGGCCGGCGACGGCCGGCGGCACGACGATCGGCAGATCGACCAGCGCGTCGACGAACGTCCGGCCCGGGAAGCTGAATCGCGCCAGCGCATAGGCGAGCGGGGTGCCGAACGCGAGCGTCAGCGCGAGCGACGCGGCGGTCGTGACGAGGGAGAGGCGCAACGCGGCGAGCGCCGGCGGGGAGACGATCGTCGCGACGAAGTGCGCCGGCGCGACGTGCGCGTAGAGCGCGACCAGCGGTACCGCGATGAACAGGACCAAGAGCGCCGAGGCGACCGCGACGGCGGCACGGATCATGCCGCTACCGAGGGAGCGGCCGCTTCGCAAGCGGGCATCGGTCACATCGCTACGGCGTGGGCGCGGCCCGACCTCTCGGCGGCAGGGATCGTCGTGGGTACGACGGGATTACTACAAGCACAGGAGGCGCGTATGGTGACGATGAGTCCGGAAGGCGAAACGAATGCCCGGAGCACGTCGCGCACTCGGCTGTTCGTCGAGCACGACGCCGAGCGCTGGATCCTGAGCGCGGCCGAGGCGGCGGAAGGCGCGCGTGAACGGCGCGCGTTTCGCGCCTACCTCGAGCGCTACGGCGACCCGTCGAGCGATTTCGACGCCGCCGAAGCGGTCTACGGCGAACTGGTCAACACCTGCGTGCGGCACGCCCCCGGCGAGATCACCGTCGAGTTCCGCTGGAACGACGCGACCTTGGTGGTCGTCGACGCGCGCGAGCGGCTGCGCTCGTGGCCGTTCTCACCCGAGGACACCAGCGCCGAGGCGACCCATCACGCCTACGCGCTGATCAGCGCATTCACCGGACGCATCCACGTTACGCGCGACGCGAACGGCGGCACGCGAGCCAGCGTCGCGCTCCCGGTGACGAAAGCCTAGGCTAGGCCGGCTCCGCCGCCGGCAGAGGGCGCAGCGCCGGGCGGAAGGTCACGGTGACGCGCGAGCCGCCGCGCACCGTCGGTTCGATCTCGACGCGGTCCGCGACCGAGCGAACGAGCGCGAGGCCGCGACCGGTCTCGGCGAGCGGGTCGACCGCGAGCTCGGCGGCGGTGAAGCCGGCTCCGGTGTCCTCGATCGTCACTTGGGCGATCCCGTCGCCGTCGTGGAACGCGAGAACGCGAACCGGTCCCGGCGCATGACGCGTCGCGTTCGCCAGCAGTTCGCCGAACGCGAGCTCGCTGCCGAAGCGCGCGTCCTCGCGGCCGGTCCAGCGCGCGACGAGATCGCCGATGTCGCGGCGGATCATCGCTCCGGTCCGCCCGTCCTGGCTCATGAAGCGCCACTCGTGCTCGTCGCCGGGCAATTGCGCGGCGAACCGTTCGACCCGCACGGTCAGGATCGCGATGTCGTCGGTCGGTTCGTCCTCGCCGAGCACTTCCTTCATCAGCGCGCCGGCGAGGTGCTCGATCTCTTCGCCGACCAGCGCGCGGATCGCGGCCTCGATGCGCCGTTCGCCTGCGCCGAGATCGCGGCCGAACTCCATCAGCCCGTCGGTGAACGCGATCAGCGTGCACGGTGCCTTGAGCCGCACCGCGAAATCGACGCCCTCGTCGTCGCGCAACCCGATCGGGAGTCCCATCGCGGGGAGCCGGCGCAGCTCGCCGCTCTCGTCGACGATCGGCGGCGGGTGGCCCGCGGTCGCGTACGCGAAGCGTCCGGTGATCGGATCGAGCACGCCGCAGATCGCGGTCACGAACACGGTGCGTCCGCTCGCCACCAGCAACCGGCTCGCGCGGTCCAGGATCGCCGACGGCTCGGCCGACTCGAACGATGCGGCGCGCAGCGCTTGGCGGATCTCGCCCATGATCACCGCCGCCTCGAGACCGTGTCCGGTCACGTCGCCGATCGTGAGCGCGACGCGGCCGTCGGGGAGCACGAACGCGTCGTAGAAGTCGCCGCCGACGCGCTGTGATTCCGACGCCGCCGAATACGAGGCCGAGAACTTGATGTCGCGCAGCAGCGGCAGTTGCGCGGGGAGCATCGCGCGCTGCAGCGCGTCGGCGGTCGTGCGCTCGCGCTCGTAGAGCCGCGCGTGCTCGAGTGAGAGCGATGCGCGGCGCGCGAACTCGCGCACCAGCGCGACGTCGTCGACGTCGTACGCGCGACCGCTGGTGCGCACGAGCGCCAGCGCGCCGATCGTCACGTCGCCGCTGACCAGCGGCACGATCATCGCCGCTCCGGCCGGAAGATCGCGCACCCAGGGGTCCGGGAAGCGGTCGGGCTGATCGAGCACGAGCGGGTTGCCGCCGTCGACGACGCGGGCGACCGCTTCGTGCAGCGGCGGATGCAACGGCGCACCGATCCAGCGCCGCGTGTCGAGCTCGTCGCCGATGTCGGTGCTGCCGAGCCCGGTCAGGATGTAGCGCCCGGCGTCGTCGAGCAGCGCGACCCAGGTGCGTTCGGCGAGCCGCGGGATCAGCAGCGTCTTCATCGCGGCGACCGTCGCGGTGACGTCGAGCGAAGCGCCCAGCCGTTCGCCGGCGCGCGCGATGAACGCCTCGCGCTCTTCGAGCCGTTTCTGCGCGTCGACGTCGGTGCAGGTGCCGATCCAGGCCAGGATCTCGCCGCGCTTCGCGCGCGCCGGGACCGCGTTCACCAGATACCAGCGGTAGCGCCCGGTGCCGCCTTCCCGCAACCGGTATTCCTGCGCGAACGGCTCGCCGGTCAGCACGCTGTGCCGCCAGCGCTCGAGGATCGCGGTCTCCTGGTCGGGATGGATCGCCGCGCGCCAGCCGCCGTCGCGCGAACCGTTCAAATCGTAGCCGGTGTACGCGACCCAGCGGTCGTTGACGTACTCGATCTCTCCGGCCGCGTTCGTCGTCCAGATCAGCTGCGGCACGACGTTGGCGAGCGAAGCGTAGCGCGCTTCGCCGACCGCTAGCGCTTCCGCCGTGCTGCGGCTGCGCGCGGCGAGCCGCAGCATCAGATCGTTGATCTTCACCAGGAACACGGCCAGCACGATGACGGCGCCGACCAGCTCCTCGACGCGCGCGGCGTACCAGCCGAACGAGTACCGCCCCGACGAGAGCTCGCCGCCGGTGACGATCGCGACGAAGCGCGCCACCAGCACGACCGCCAGCCAGACTTGCGTGACCGTGCCGAATCCGTACGAAACGACCGCCAGCGCGAGCAGCATCGCGGCCGCGGTGAACGGCACGACGAGCTGCAGCCAATCGGGTCCGGCGTTCGCGTCGCGCACCAGGGTCGGCAGATGATCGTGTCCGAGCGTCACCACAAGCCCGAGCGCGGCCGTCGCGGCGAGCGTCCCCAGACCGATCGCGCGAACCCCCGCCGTCGAGAGGCGCCAGCCGCGCCGGGCGGCCAGACCCTGCGCGATCAGCAGCCCGGCGAACCCGACCTGCGAGCCGATGTAGCACCACGATGCCGTCTGCGGCCCCGCGCCGAGCAGCCCGCCGGCCGAGAAAATCCCCGGGAACGTCAGCAGGTAGAGCGTCGTGGTGACGACCGCGTAGGCGTAGGCGACCGCCAACAGTGCGAGCTTCAGATCGCGCTCGATCCGGTACTGGACGTAGAGCAGCACGGCGGTCAGCAGCAGCGCGACGACGCTCGCGCCGACCGCGGTCGGGACGAACGCCGGAACCTCGCCGATCCGCCGGCCCGCGAACGGGATCGAGACGATGAAGAGCACGATCAGCGCGACGCCGCTGACCAGCGCCCAGCGGCGGTCGCTCGGCGCCGCCGGGGCGGTCGCGATGTTCTCGATCGCCCGCGTGTCGAACGCTCTCACGCCGCCACCGCTCCGCCCCGGCGGCGGTTCCACATGATGTGAACACACAGACCGCGATCTTCGCCGCCGGCTGCTTCTGGGGCGTCGAAGCCGACTTCCGGGATATCCCCGGGGTCCTCGACGCCGAGGCGGGATATGTCGGCGGCACGACCGAGAACCCGAGCTACCGCGAGGTCTGCAGCGGCCGGACCGGGCATGCCGAAGCCGTCCGCGTCACCTACGACGCCGACGTGGTCCGGTACGAGAAACTGCTCGATGCGTTCTGGTCGCTCCACGACCCGACGCAGGTGAACCGTCAGGGCCCCGACGTCGGCACGCAATACCGCTCCGCGATCTTCGCGACGGACGACGCGCAGCGCGCGGCCGCCGAAGCCGGCAAGAGCAGCGCCCAGTCCCGGTTCAGTCGCCCCATCGCCACGCAGATTCTCCCCGCCGCCCCGTTCTTCCGCGCGGAGGACTACCACCAGCGCTACCTCGAGAAACAGGGCTTGCGGCACTGCCGCATCTGAGCCTTAGTGAACGGCGGGGCGGTTGACGAAGTCGTCGACCGCCTCCGCCAGCGCCTCGTTGGCGATCGCGGTGAGCCCGGCGGCGACGTTCTGGCCTTTGTGGATCTTGTTCGCGGTCGTGAAGGTCTTCCAGCGGACCACCCCCGTGCAGTCGACGAGGTAGAGCCGCAGCGACGCGCGGATCGGCGAGCGGTCGAAGACGCCGGACGAGGAGACGACGCCGCCGACGACCGGGATGAACCCGGTCAGATTGCGCTCTTTCGACTGCTCGAAGCGGAGCTGTGCGATCAGCACTCCGTCGGCATTGTACGAGCCGCAGACCTGGCGCGCCGTGCCGACGGCCTCGATCTGATCGGTCGGCACCGAGATCGCCGAACGCACGTGATGATCCGACAGGTCGACCGCGAGCTGCTGCGTCGCATTCTTCAGCACCGGATCGGAGTCACCGGGCTCGCCGAACGGGATGATCACGTAGAGCGGACCGGTGCCCTCCTCGATCGCGCGAGCCGGGAGACTGGTCGCGAAGGCGCACAGCACGAGCGCTAGCGCGAAACGTCGAGCAAGCATGGCAGGCCGGAAACGTTCGGATGCGGCCCGTGCGTTCCCCGGCCCGCGCGTCGCTCTACCGGGACGACGCCTTCGCGCGCGAGAACCGGCGGGGATGATTCGCGAAGTCGACGTGATCGTCATCGGCAGCGGTCAGGGCGGCGTGCCGCTCGCCGAGGCCCTCGCCGGCGAAGGGCGCACGGTCGTGCTGTTCGAGCGCGCAGCGCTCGGCGGCACGTGCGTCAACTCGGGCTGCACGCCCTCGAAGGCGTTTCTGGCTTCGGCGCATGCCGCCGGCCGCGCGCGCCGCGCACACGCGATCGGGCTGCGCGGCGAGGTGCGCCTCGATTTTCCGGTCGTGATGGAACGCGTGCGAGGGATCATCGCGGAGTGGACCGGCGGGGTGCGCACGCGGCTCGACAAAGCCGGCGTCGAGATCGTGCATGCGGAGGCGTCGTTCACCGGCGAGCGCACCGTCGACGGCGGCGGGATGCGCGTGCGCGCGCCGCTGGTCGTGATCGACACCGGCGGGTCCGCCGCGATCCCTCCGCTCGACGGACTCGCCGCGGTGCCGTATCTCGACAACGTCTCGTTCTTCACGCAGACCGCGCTGCCGAAACGCTTTCTCGTTCTCGGCGGCGGCTACATCGGCCTCGAGCTCGGGCAAGGAATGGCGCGCGCGGGCAGCGAGGTGCACGTCGTGCATCCGAACGCGCGCGTGCTCGACGGCGAGGAGCCCGACGCGAGCGCCGCGCTCGAGGACGCGCTGCGCGAGGACGGCGTGCACCTGCACCTCGGCGCACGCGCCGTCTCCGCCGCGCAGCGCGACGGGACGATCGTGCTCGGCCTCGCCGGCGGCCGCGAGGTCGCCGGCGAAGCGCTGCTCGTCGCGACCGGCCGGAAGCCGAACACCGCTGCACTGCACTGCGAGCGCAGCGGGATCGCGCTCGACGAGCGCGGTTACGTTCGCGTCGATGCGGAATTGCGCACGACGTGCGCCGGCGTCTTCGCGCTCGGCGACGTCGCCGGTCAGCCGGCGTTCACCCACGTCTCGTGGGAAGACCACCGCCGCATTCTCGCTACGCTGCGCGGCGAGCAGCGCACGCGCGACGACCGGGTGATGACGTACTCGACGTTCACCGAGCCGCAGGTCGCGCGCGCCGGCCTGACGCTCGATCAAGCGAAGGCGAAGGGATACGATGCGCTGGCCGTCACGCTGCCGATCGCCGAGGTCGCGCGGGCGGTCGAGTGGCACGAGGAGCGCGGTTTTTACCGCATGGTCGTCGACCGGCGCGACGGGCGCATCCTCGGCGCGACGCTGGTCGGCTATGAATCCGCCGAGCTCGTCCACGTCTTCGTCGCGCACATCGCGCGCGGGTCGACCTGGCACGACCTCGCCGACGCGATGCACATCCATCCGACCTTTGCCGAAGGGCTGCCGACGCTCGCGCGCCTGGTCCCCGCGGAGCTCGATGCCGGCGCTTGAGCTCGACCGCACGCTGTGCGGTGATCTCGCGCTCGCCGAGGCGCGCGAGTGGATCGTCACCAACGGTCTCGGCGGGTTCGCCGCCGGCACCGTCGCCGGGACCCTGACGCGCCGCTACCACGGCCTGCTCTTCGCGGCGCGCACGCCGCCGGTCGGGCGGACGCTGCTCTGCGCGAAGATCGACGCCGAGGTCGAATACGACGGCGCGACCTACCCGCTCGCAACCGACCGCTGGCGCGACGGCACGCTCGCGCCGCACGGCTACGTCTACCTCGCCGGGTTCCGGCTCGACGGCAGCGTACCGGTCTGGAGCTTTCTCTGCGGCGATGCGCTGCTGGAAAGGCGCGTGTGGATGGAACACGACGCCAACCGCACCTACGTGAGCTACCGCGCGGTGCGTGCGCGCGCGCCGCTGCACCTGACGCTGCGCGCGTTCGCGAATCACCGCGACTTGCACGCGGTGACGCACGCCGGCGGCTGGACGATGGCGGTCGACTCGGTGCCGGGCGGCGTTCGCGTCGTGCCGTATGCCGGCGCCGCGACGATTTGGGTCGGCGCCGACCGCGGGACCGTTACGGCGGAAAACCTGTGGTACCGCGACTTCGAATACGCCGCCGAACGCGAACGCGGGCTCGACGACACCGAAGATCACCTGCGCGTTGCGACGTTCGCCGCCGACGTGCCGCCGGGCGAGACGCTGACGATCGCCGTGGCGGACCACGAGCTGCCGCAACCGCCCGACGCCGCCGCTGCCGCGGCGCGCAACCACGACCGCGAGCGGGAGCTCGTCGCCGCGTGGCGCGGGACCGCCGCCGCACGCGCCGACGTTCCCGCGTGGGTCGAGCCGCTCGTCCTCGCGGCCGATCAGTTCGTCGTGCGCCGTCCGCTGGCCGCCGATCCGGAGGCGCTCTCGGTGATCGCCGGCTATCCGTGGTTCGGCGACTGGGGACGCGATACGGCGATCGCGCTGCCGGGCCTGACGCTCGCGACCGGGCGGCCGGCGATCGCGCGCGCGATCATCCGCACGTTCGCGCGCTTCGTCGACGGCGGGATGCTGCCGAACTTCTTCCCTGACGGCGGAGCGCCGGCGGAGTACAACACCGTCGACGCCGCGCTCTGGTACGTCGAGGCCGTGCGGCGCTACGTCGAGAGCAGCGGCGACGGTTGGACGCTGGCGGAGATCTGGCCCGCGCTGCAAGCGATCGTCGCCGCCTACACGGAGGGGACGCGCTTCGGGATCGGCGTCGATCCGGCCGACGGGCTGCTGCGCGCCGGCGAACCCGGCGTGCAGCTGACGTGGATGGACGCGAAGGCCGGCGATTGGATCGTCACGCCGCGGACCGGCAAGCCGGTCGAGGTGAACGCGCTGTGGATCAACGCGTTGCGCGCGTGCGCGGCGTTCGCGCTGCGGCTGAACCACGACGCGGCCCCGTTCGCCGCCGCGGCGAAGCGCGCCGCCGCGAGCTTCGAGCGTTTCTGGAGCGCCGCGCACGGCTGGTGCTTCGATGTGATCGACGGACCGGACGGCGACGATCCCGCGCTGCGACCGAATCAGCTCTTCGCGGTCGCCCTGCCGATCGAGGTGCTCGACGCCGCGCGGCGGCGGGCGATCGTCGACGTCTGCAGCGCGCGGCTGTGGACGCCGGCCGGACTGCGCAGCCTCGATCCGCACGATCCGCGCTATCGCGGCACGTACGGCGGCGACGCGCGGTCGCGCGACGGCGCCTACCACCAGGGGACGGTCTGGACGTGGCTCGCCGGCCCGTTCGTGCAGGCGCACGCGCGTGTCTACGGCGACGCGGCAGCGAGCGCGGCGCTGCTCGAAACCGTCGCCGGCGGGCTCTGGGCCGACGCGATCGGCACGCTCGGCGAGATCGCCGACGGCGATCCGCCGTTCGCGGCCCGCGGTGCGTTCGCGCAGGCGTGGAGCGTCGCGACGCTGCTCGACGCCTGGACGACGCTCGCTACCCGATCGGCGGGAGCGGCCCCGGAGCGTAGAGCGTAGCGAGCTTCGAAGCCGCGGCCTCCGCGCGCTGAACGAACCCGGCGACCGCGGTGTCGGTCGAGGACCGGGTGAGCACCTGCGCGCGCAGCGTCACATCGGCCCGGATCGGGTTGAGCGCCGCGTCGAACGCGGACTCCGTGATGCTCGCGTCGAGCGTCTCGACCGGGAGGGTCCGCTCGGCCCCCCACGCGATCACCAGCCACGGCTGAGCGAAGAGCTGGCGCAACTGCGCGATCGCGGGGTGCAGCCCGAACTGCGCCGCCGACGCATCGCCGGCTGCGAGCGCATCGGCCGCGTCGAGCGTGAACGCGAGCGCGATCGTTTCCACGACGCCCGCCGGGCCGCGCTGGAAATCACGCCGCAGCGCTTCGGGTGCGCACGCGAATACGAACGCCGAGCTCACGGCTCCGTTCCGGCCGATCGCGGCGAGCGCCGCGCGCGTCGATTCAGGCATCGTCCACCTCCTTTGCTTTCTTCGAGCAGGACCCCGCCGCTCGCTTCTCCTACGGCAACCGTATATGAGCCGTCTCGTTCGCGTGCTGGCCGCCGTCTCTATGGCGGCCTTCGTCACGCTTCCCCTCGCGGGGCCCGCCCAACAGCTCGCGCCGGCGCCGGCCGCGTCGCCCTCGCCGGGACCGACGCCGGGGCCGGGGGGCGTCTCCGCTCCGTTCGCCGATCCGTATCCGTCGACGTACGTGCGGTTCGCGTCGCAGGCGACGCTGATCAAGAACGCGACGATCCTCACCGCCGCCGGACCCACGATCCGCAACGGTTCGATCCTGCTGCGCGACGGCAAGATCGTCGCCGTCGGTGCGAACATCGGGACGCCGGCCGATCTCGTGCGCGTGATCGACGCGCGCGGAAAGTACGTGACGCCCGGGATCATCGACATCCACTCGCACATGGGCGACTATCCGGCGCCCGGAACGCAGGCGCACAGCGACGGCAACGAAGCGACGAACCCGAACACCGCCAACGTGTGGGCCGAGCACTCGGTGTGGCCGCAAGACCCGCAGTTCCCGCGCGCGCTCGCCGGCGGCGTCACCACCGTGCAGATCCTGCCCGGCTCCGCGAACCTGATCGGCGGGCGCAGCGCGATCCTCAAGGTCGTCCCGGCGCGCACCGTGCAGGAGATGAAGTTTCCCGGCGCACGCTACGGCCTGAAGATGGCGTGCGGTGAGAACCCCAAGCGCGTGTACGCGCAGCGCGGACCGTCGACGCGGATGGGCAACATGGCCGGCTACCGCGCCGCCTGGATCGCCGGCGAAGCGTACAAGCGCCGCTGGGATGCATGGAACGCGACCCACAAGGGCGACCCGCCGCAGCGCGACCTGACGATGGAGACGCTCGCCGAAGCGCTGCGCGGCAACATCTACGTGCACATGCACTGCTACCGTGCCGACGAGATGGCGCAGGTGATCGACATGTCGCACGAGTTCGGCTACAAGGTGCGCGCGTTCCATCATGCGATCGAGGCCTACAAGATCGCCGACCTGCTCGCCAAAGAGGGGATCGTCGCGACGATGTGGGCCGACTGGGGCGGCTTCAAGATGGAAGCGCTCGACACGGTGCGCGCCAACATCGGGCTGGTCGACGCGGCCGGCGCGCGCGCGACGATCCACAGCGACGATCCCTCGGGGATCCAGCGGCTGAACCAGGAGGTCGCGAAAGCGATGTTCGCCGCCAAGCGCGCCGGACTGCCGGCGAGCGAGGACGTCGCGATCAAGTGGATGACGATCAACCCGGCGTACGCGCTCGGGCTCGACGACCGGATCGGCTCGCTCGAACCCGGCAAGAACGCCGACGTCGTGCTGTGGGACGGCGACCCGTTCAGCGTCTACACGCACGCGGAGAAAGCGTTCGTCGACGGCGCGCTGCTGTACGACCGCGACGATCCCGCCCACACATGGCGAACCGACTTCGAGCTCGGCTACGTACGATCGGCGGTGCGCAAGTGAACGCACGCACGATGCTCTGCGCCGCCGCGGCGGCGGTGCTCGGCGCGGCGGCCGCCGCCGGCGCCGAGACGGTCGCGATCACCGGCGGGACCGTCTACCCGGTCAGCGGGCCGAAGATCCCCGGCGGCACGGTCGTCATCCGCGACGCGCGCATCCTCGCGGTCGGCGCGAACGTCGCGATCCCGGCCGGCGCGCGCCGCATCGACGCGCGCGGCAAGACCGTCACGCCCGGGCTCATCAACGCGGCGACGCAGCTCGGCCTGGTCGAGGTCGGCGGCGAACGCTCGACGCGCAACAGCGGCGGGCGTGGGATCGTCAACGCCGACTTCCAGCCGTGGGAAGGATTTTTCTCCGAATCGGCGTCGATCGCGTCGACGCGCGAGGACGGCGTGACGACGGTCGGGATCTTCCCGACCGGCGGCCTGGTCTCGGGACAAGCGGCGGTGATGGACCTGATCGACGGCACCGCCGCCGAGATGGTGCGCAAAGCACCGGTCGGGGTCGTCGCGACGATCGTCACCGGGCCGCGCTTCAGCAGCGACGTCGACGAGAACACCGCCGGCGATTCGAACACCGCGAACGGCGGCGAGCTCTCCGCGCCGCCCGCCTCGCGCGCCGACGCGCTCGCCGCGCTGCGCGAGCTGCTCGAGGACGCGCGTTTCTATGCGACGCGCCGCGCGAAGTACGATGCCGGTACGCTGCGCGGACTGACCGCCTCGCGGCGCGCGCTGACCGCGCTGCTCCCGGTCGTGCAAGGCCGCGAGCCGTTGATCGTCGAGGCCGACCGCGTCGACGACATCGACGCGATGGTGCGCTTCGCCCGCGCGCAGAAGATCCGGCTCGTGATCGCCGGCGGCGCCGAGGCGTGGATGATCGCGCCGCGGATCGCGGCGGCGCACGTCGCCGTGCTGACCGGCGCGATGAACAACATCCCGGAGACGTTCGACCGCTTGAACCAGCGCCAGGAGAACGCGGCGCTGCTGCGCCGAGCGGGCGTCGAGGTGGCGCTGATCGGAAACGCCGGCGGCGGCGACGAGGAAGCGTTCAACGCGCGCAACGTCAAGTACGAAGCCGGCAACGCGGTCGCGTACGGGATGTCGCACGACGACGCGCTGCGCGCCGTGACGCTCGCGCCGGCGACGATCTTCGGGATCGCCGACCGCGTCGGCTCGCTGGCGCCGGGCAAGGACGCGAACGTCGTCGTGTGGAGCGGCGATCCGTTCGAGTTCTCGACCAGCGTCGAGCACGTCTTCGTGCGCGGCCACGAATATCACGACCGCTCGCGGCAGGACCAGCTGATCGAGCGCTACCGCAAGCTGCCGCGTACGAACGGCTGACCCGGTGCGCCGGACCGCGCTCGCCGTGATGGCCGGATACTACGTCGCGTCGGGCGCATGGCCGATCGTGCATATGCGCTCGTTCGAGGCGGTCACCGGTCCGAAGACCGACCACTGGCTGGTGAAGGCGGTCGCCGCGCTGGCGATCGCCAACGGCCTCGCGCTCGCCTTCGGCGCGCGGCGCGAGAAGATCGCCGCCGAGACCGCCGCGCTCGCGGTGTGCAGCGCGATGGCGTTCACCGTCGTCGACGTCGTGTTCGTCATGCGCGGACGGATTCGCCCGATCTACCTCGCCGACGCCGCCGCGGAGCTCGCGCTGGCCGCTGCGATCGTCGCCGCCGACTAGGCCTCGCCCGGTACCGTCCGCCCGAGCCCGGCGAGCACGACCGCGTTCGGCAGCTCGGCGAGCGCCGCGCCGGGGAGCGAGAGCTTCGAGCGGCGCACGCCGCTGCCGATGACGACGCGGTCGGCGGCGACCACCGCCGCGTCGATCAAGATCGGCCAGTCGGGCGGCAGCCCGAGCGGCGTGATCCCGCCGTATTCCATCGCCGAGGCCGCCGTCGCAGCGTCCATCGCCGCGAACGAGATCTTACTCGCCCCGAGCTGCTTCTTCGCCAGGCCGTTGACGTCGGCGCGCGTCGTCGCGAGCACGAGACAGGCGGCGAACCAGCTGCGGCCTTCGCGGCGCGCGGCGAGCACGACGCAATTCGCCGAGCGGTCCATCCGCACGCCGTAGCGCTTGCAGAAGGCGGCGGTGTCGGCGAGGTCCGGATCGATCTCCGCCACGACGATGTGCTCGACCGGGATGCTGCCGCTCCACGCGCCGAGCGCCGCGGCGACGGCCGGTGCGACCAGGTCGGGCCGCTCGCGCGCGGGCTGGGCCTCCAACGTTCCGATCGTCACGCGCTCCGTCGTCCGCCGCAACTCCGCCGCGGTCCTGCGCCGTCTGAGGGCACGATGTCCGCGCTCTTCACGCCTTTTCGCCTGCGCGAGGTGACCTTGCGCAACCGCGTCGTCGTCTCGCCGATGTGCGAGTACTCCTCGGTCGACGGCTTCGCGAACGACTGGCACGTCGTCCATCTCGGCAGCCGCGCCGTCGGCGGTGCGGCGCTCGTGCTCACCGAAGCGATCGCGGTGACCGCCGAGGGGCGCATCTCGCCGCAAGACCTCGGCATCTGGAAAGACGCGCACGTCGAGCAGTTGCAGCGGATCGCCCGGTTCTGCCGCGAGCAGGGCGCGGAGTTCGGGACGCAGCTCGCGCACGCCGGCCGCAAAGGCTCGACGAAGCGGCCGTGGGACGGCGGCGGTACCGTCGCACGCGCGGACGGCGGGTGGGTTCCGGCCGGGCCGTGCGGCGAGGCGTTCGATCCGGCGTATCCGGTCCCGCGCGCGCTCGACGAGGCCGGGATCGCCGAGATCGTCGCCGCGTTCGCTGCGGGGGCGCGGCGGACGCTCGCGCTCGGCGGAACGGTGATCGAGATCCATGCCGCGCACGGCTACCTCGTCCACGAGTTTCTCTCGCCGCTGGTGAACACGCGGACCGACCGCTGGGGCGGCTCGTTCGAGAACCGCATCCGGCTCGCCGTCGAGATCGTGCGCGCCGTGCGCGCGGTCTGGCCGGAGCGACTCCCGCTCTTCGTGCGGATCTCGGCGACCGACTGGGTCGAGGGTGGCTGGGAGATCGAGCAGGCCGTCGAGCTGGCCCGGGTCCTGCGCGGCGAGGGCGTCGACCTGATCGATACCAGCTCGGGCGGCGCCGTTCCGGTCGCCCCGGGGACGATTCCGCTCGGGCCGCTCTACCAGACCCCGTTCGCCGAGCGCATTCGGCGAGAGGCCGGGATCGCGACCGGGGCGGTCGGGCTGATCACCGAGCCCGCCGACGCGGAGGCGATCGTCTCCGGCGGCCGGGCCGACCTCGTGATCCTGGCCCGCGAGCTGCTGCGCGACCCGTACTGGCCGCTCTTCGCCGCCCGAGCGCTCGAGGCCGAGGCGCCGTGGCCGCCGCAGTACCAGCGCGCCGTCGGCCCCCGGGCCACGATGGTGGTCCCCGCCCAGGTCTGACGGCCCAGGGCTCCCGCCTGGGACTGTCTCCACAAGAGAAATACAAAATACCAGGACCAAGGGCCGGCTCAGACGAAAGTCGGAGGCAATGGGCCGGGCTTGGCTGTCGGAGTAGCCGATCGGGAGCTCGGATGGAGTGTGATCATGAAGAGACTGATCGCGCTCGCGTACGCGTTCGTGTTCGTATTCGGAACGACGGCGACGGCGCGAGCTGACGAGACTTCAGACAACAAGGCCAAGATCGAAGCCGTGCAGGCGCAGATGGACGCGTACAAGCGGCAGATGGATGCAATGCAGGCGCAGCTGGACATGTTGAAAGCGCAGCGCGCCGTGCCGCCTCCGGCTGCACCACGACGCGTCGCACCGGGCCCGACGGACGCGACACCGGTGATGATGGCGCCGGGCGACAACATGACGTTCCTCATCAAGGGCGAGCCGGTGACGGTGTACGGCGTGCTCGACCTCTCGTACGACAACACGACGAAGGGGCTGCAACCGGCGTACGCCGTGGGCGGCTCACCGATCGGCAACGTCGGCTGGCAGGGCGGAATCTCCAGCCAGTCGTTCGTCGGAATTCGCGGGTCGCACACGAACGGGCCGAAGCTCGGCGTGACGTACCAGTTGGAGACGCAGATCGACGTGTCGTCCACGTCGGGGATCGTGACCACCAACTCGAACGACAGCGGCGCCGTCAAAGGCGCGCTGACCTCGCGCAACAGTTTCCTCGGGATCGGCAACCAGTACGTCGGCACGTTCCGCGTCGGAAAGTCCGATGCGCCGTACAAGAACTCGACGGCGCGGATGAACCCGTTCTCGCAGATGCTCGGCGACTACTCGGTGATCATGGGCAACAGCGGCGGCGACAACCGGGTCGAGTTCGGAACGCGCCTCGACCACTCGTTCTGGTGGGATTCGCCGAACTGGGGCGGGTTCACGCTGAGCATGCTGGCCTCACCCGGCCAGAACCGCGCCTCCGACAACAGCATCATCCCGTCCGGTGAAGTCGATTGCGCCGGCGGCAACCTCCCCGGCAGCGGCGCCGGGACGCCCTTCTGCAACGACGGATCGTTCGGCACGGCGTACAGCGGCAGCATCGCGTATCAGAAGAAGCGCTTTTACGCGACCGCTGCGTACGAGTTCCACCACGCGGTGAACCGCAGCGGTGACGTCGCCGGATCCGGAAACGAGCCGCTCGACGTCGCCGACGAAGACGCGACGAAGTTCGGCGCGCAATGGAACTTCGGCCGGCTCACGCTCAACGGCATCTACGAGCGCCTGCGCCGCGGGCTCCCGCCGGTTCTGCAGCCGCAGGACGAGCGGCAGCGCGAAGGGTTCTGGCTCTCCGGCACCCAGTTGGTCGGCGGCCCGCGCACGACGGACAGCGTGAGCCTGGGCTGGGCGCGCGCGAACCCGAGTCTCGGTGACACGGGCCAGCACAATACGGTCGGCGGCCTCAACCCGGACAACATGGCGAACATGTACACCATCGCGCTGCGCCATTCGATCGACCGGCATCTGTCGTTCTACATCGACTATGCGCAGACGAACAACCACCCGGCGGCGCACTACGATCTCGGCGCGGGCGGGCGCGGTCTCACGACCGACTGTCACGACGGCAGCCCGATCACCGCGCTCGATCCGGTCAACGTCGTCAACGATCCGTCCGGCCTTACCTTGCCGAGCCTCAACGGCATCGGCCCGCACTGCTTCGCAGGCGGACAACTGCGCGGGTTGTCAACGGGTATCCGGCTCCAGTTCTAGCCCGTCGACGGCCCGAGTCCAAAAGGAAGACCGCCGCAAGGCGGTCTTCTCGTTTCTTCAGGTTGCGGAAAGGTTGCGCTCGGGTTGCGAAAAGGTTACAATAGCGGTATGGCAGCAGCTGCAGCGATGCATCGAATCGGGGCCGACGCCTTGGACGAGATCCGTGGCCGCTTCGGGCTGAGCGAGGATGAGCTAGCGGCGCTGTTCGGGGTCAGCCGCCCGGCGGTCACCAAGTGGCGCGTGCGCGGCGTACCGGTCGATCGCGCTGCGGAGGTCGACCGCGTGCGCGAACTGGCCGGATACTTCGGGCGGCGCTTCATGGCGGCCCGGATCCCGCAGATCGTCCGCACGCCGGGCAAGGGGCTCACCGGCAAAACGGTGCTTGCCGTGATCGCCGCTGGCGGGGTCGACCGAGTGTACGCGTATCTCGAAAGCCTCTTCTCGTATACGTTCCGGTAGAGTGCCGGGCTGCTGGCACAGCGTGTCGGTATCCTCACTCCGCAGATGAGACACGTTGAACGGGGCGGCCTGCATTTTCGGGTGTGCGACCCATCGTGGGCGGACCCGCTCGACACGTCGTTCGCCAAGGAGTACGGCGGCCGATGGAATCCAGCCGGTTCGTTCGGCGTGCTCTACCTCTGCGCGACGATCGCGGTCGCTGCGGGGAATGCTCGCCGAGCGTACGAGGGTGAGATCGCAACGCTGTTCGATTTGCTTCCGGAGCATCGTCCGGATTTGCAGGTCGTCAGGGTGAAGACGATCCGTGTCGTCGACGCCGCGACCGAGGCCGGACTGCGATCGCTTCGTTTGCCGCCAAAGTATCCGCGCGGCGCGTCGTGGAGTCGCTGCCAGGCTATCGGTAAACGCATGCACGAGCTTGGGGAGAACGGGATCGCGTGCCGTACCGCGGATGCGACTTCCCGGACGGACAGCGCGATCGAGGGCGAGGAACTCGTTCTCTTCGACCGCGCCGTTCGAGCGGTGACGCGATTGAAGCGCCTACCGTTCGTCCAGTGGTATCCGCTCGAAGTCGGCAGCCCGTGACGGCCACCCGTTCGACGAACACCCTGTTCACGGTCGGTCACGGCACGGCGGAGCAGGCGGCGTTCGCCGACCGGCTCGCCCGCGCCGCGATCGAACGTGTCGTCGACGTGCGGCGGTACCCCGGCTCGCGCCGTTGGCCGTGGTTCGCCGCCGCCGCGATGGCGGAATGGCTCCCGGCGTACGGGATCGCGTACGTCCCGATGCCCGAACTCGGCGGGCGGCGCAGGCCGCGTCCGGACTCACCGAACGTCGTCCTGCGCGAAGCCGGCTTTCGCGGCTATGCCGACTACATGCAGACCGGCGATTTCCGCGCCGCCTTCGCGGCGCTCATCGACGCTGCCGCCGGGCAGGCAACCGCGGTGATGTGCTCCGAGACGCTGTGGTGGCGCTGCCACCGGCGGCTGATCGCCGACGCCGCAGCACTCTTGCGCGGCGTCGAGGTCACGCACATCGTCGGAGCGAGCCTGCAGCCGCATCGCCCGACCGACGGCGTCCGCGTCGCCGACCACGATACGCTGCTGTACGACGGCGGCGCCCCGTCATTGTTCTGAGCACGCGGCCGTCTACTGCGAGGAACGCAGGTATTTTTGGTGCGAGCGGGCCGCGTCGAGCGGGGTGAGCGCCGTCGTGCCCGGAGCGGCCCCGTTCGCTCCGAGCAGAAACGCCGTCACCGCAGCGGATTGCTCGGGACTCAGCGATCCGGGGTTCGTCTTCGGCATCTGCTTCGCGATCACGCGGTAGAGCTCGCCGACCGTGGGGGTCGTCGCGTCGGCGATCGAGTCCGCGAGTAACGCCGGACCGCTCACGCCTTCGAGCTTCGCGCCATGGCACTGTGCGCACGACGCGCCGTAAATGCGCGCCCCGTCCACCGTCTGTGCCGCGGTGAACGCGAGCGCCGCGGGCTTCGCCGCCGGCGCCGCGCTCGGCCCGGTCGCTGCGAGCGCGAAGACGTAGAGTTGCCCGCCGCGCGCGACGTTTGCGGTCGCGTCGGCGGCGGGACCGCCGAACATCGAAACGCCGCCGCCCCACCCCGCGAGCACCGCGACGTACTGCTTGCCGTCGACGCGATACGAGACCGGAACGCCGACGATCCCGGAGTCGGTCTTGTACTTCCATCGGACGGTGCCGGTGATCGCGTCGAACGCCGTGAACTCGCCGTCGGCCGATCCACTGAAGACGAGCTTGCCTGCGGTCGCGAGCATCCCGCCGCACCAGGGCAGGCGCGTAGGATGCGACCAGCGTTTCGCCCCGGTCGCGACGTCGATCGCCAATACCTCGCCGAAGCCGTCGGAACCGGGCTCCGGGTGAAGCTTGAAGTCGGAGCCGAGGTACGGCGCGCCGACGCGTTCGTCGAGGTCGGCCGGGCTGACCGTCATGCACATGTGCGAGACGGGGACGTACGCTAGGCCGAGCGCCGGATCGAACGCGGTCGGCCACCAGTTCTTCCCGCCGATGGCGCTCGGACAGACGTCGGCCGACTTGCCGTTCAGCACGCGCGCCGCCGCGCTCACTTGGGCGACGCCGTGCACGTCGTAGCCCGTGACCCCGGTCGTCTTCACCATCGGAGTTGCGTAGACGAACTTCCCGTTCGTGCGGTCGAGCACGACGAACTGGCCGTTGCGGTCGGCGTGAAAGAGCGCGTGCAGCGGCTTACCGCCGCGCACGATGTCGACGAGGACCGACTCGTTCACTCCGTCGTAATCCCACTCGTCGTGCGGTGTGAACTGGAAATGCCACTTCATCGCGCCCATCTCGGGATCGAGCGCAAGCAGCGAGTCCGTGTAGAGGTTGGCGCGAGCGCTACGGCGGGGCCGCCGCGCAGACGCCGGTGCAGCGGCTCTTCCGACGCGACAGCGAACGCGTCCTCGAAGCCCTCGCGTCGCCGGCGCACGCCGGTGATCGCGTCCGCACCGCGCTGCGCTCGCTCGCGCCGTTCGCCTCGGCGTGGTTCCGGCGCGTCCCGGCGAAGTCGTGGCTCGACTATCACGCCGCCGAGGCGCGAGCCGAGAAGGACGCGACGGACTACGCGCTCGTCCGCGAGCTCGACACGTGGCTCGCTGACGCCGGCGCGCTGTGGGATGCGACCGACGACGCCGCAATCGCCGAGCTTGTCGCGCTCGACGCGGCCGGTGCTCTGACGCAGCCGGCGAACGCGGTCTTCTCGGCGATCGTGCACATGCACTTCAACCGTGCCGGGATCGCCTACGACGACGAGCCGGTCGTGCGCGCGCATCTCTGGCGTGCGGTCTACGGCCGCAGCGTGCGGACGCGCACGGGACCGGCGAGCGGGAAGAACCCCGTCGAGGCAGCATAGGTCTCCGCGTGGCGAATACGACCGCTCGGGTGCAGCGCCGCGCCGCGGTCGTGCTCGGCGCGCTCACGCTCGCGGAGTCGATCCCGATCGTCGAGTCGCTTGCAGGAGTGCGCGTGCTCGGATTCTGGCCGCTCGCGCGGATCCTGACGACGCCTTCGACGGCGCTGGGCTGGGTGCTCGCCGCGCTCGTCGCGATCGCGTTCGTCGCATTGACGGCCGCGCGTAACGCCGCGATCCGCGCGCGGCTGACCGCGCTCGGCGCCCTCAAGCCGCTCGCACTTGCGCTGGCGGTCGTCAGCGGGATCACCGAGGAGCTCTTCTTCCGCGGCGTCGTGATGGACGTGCTCGCGCGGCACGGCGCAGGCTCGGTCGGGCAGATCATCATCTCCGCCGCGATCTTCGGCGCAGTACACGTCGTGTGGATCGGCTTTACAGGACCGCGGGGAGTCCTCGGTGTCATCGGGGCGACGACCCTCCTCGGCGCCGCGCTCGCGATCGTCTATCTCGCCGCAGGCCGCAGCGTCGTCCCGTGCGTGGCCGCACATGCCGCTATCAACGCGGTGCTCGAGCCGTGGCTCGTTCTGACGGCCGTCGAACGCCGCTGGGGGCCGCGCAGCGCGGCGTAAACGCGAGTCGGGCGGCGCGCTACGATCTCGGCGCGGGCGGGCGCGGTCTCACGACCGCCCGTCACGACGGCAGGTTACAATCATTCGCTTGCTTCCGTGTCGCTCGTCGCGAGATACTGATGGATGAACGCGACGACCATGCTGCCCTCGCCGACGCCTGAAGCGACGCGCTTCACCGACTCGCTCCGCACGTCACCGGCCGCGAAGATTCCCGGCACGCTCGTTTCGAGCGGGAACGGCGCGCGCGCATACGGCCACTGCTCGACGTCGCGGCCGGTGCGAAGGTACCCGCCCGCATCGCGTTCCAGCGCCGGCGGCATCCAGGCCGTGTCCGCATCCGCACCGATGAACACGAACAAGGCGTCCGCATCCCGTTCGCGGGCTACGCCGGTCCGTTCGTCACGGGTGGTGAGACGTTCGAGGTGCGCGCGGCCGGTCACGCGGACGACCGTGGTATCCGTTTCCACCGCGATGTTCCGCTTCGTTCCGAGTTGCCGGATCAGGTAGTACGACATACTCTTCTCGAGCGCCGGTCCACGGACGAGCAAGGTAACGGTGCGCGCGTAGCTTGCGAAAAACATCGCGGCCTGGCCCGCAGAATTGCCGCCACCGATGAGGAACACGTCCTTGCCGCGCGCGCCGAGCGCCTCCGTGCGCGCGGCCCCGTAGTAGACTCCGCGGCCGACGAGCTCCGCCCCGCCGTCAGCCTCCAGCTTGCGCCACGTCACGCCGGTCGCGATCACGACCGCGCGGGCCGCAATGCGATCGCCGCCATCGAGCTCGATCGTATGCCCGCCGTGCGCCGGCTCGATCGCCACGACGTTGCGCGTCACCAGGATCTCGGTGCCGAAGCGTTTCGCCTGCAACAACGCCCGATTCGCCAACTCATCGCCGGAGACGCCGCCCGGAAAGCCGAGATAGTTCTCGATGCGCGACGACGTGCCGGCTTGGCCGCCCGGGGCTTCGCGCTCGATCATGATCGTACGCAGCCCTTCGGAGCCGCCGTACACGGCCGCCGCTAGACCGGCCGGACCGGCGCCGATGATGGCGACGTCGTACGCTGCACTCAGCGGCACCGTCTGAAGGTTCAAACCCTCCGCAAGCTCGCGGAGCGTCGGCACGTCGAGCCGCCGTCCGTTCGCGAGGATCACCACCGGATACCGCGGTGCATCGCGCACACCGGGAGGCAAGTTTTCGGCGTCGCCGGGATCGCTCGGATCGAGCCATTCGTACGCGACCTGGTTGCGCGCCAGGAAATCGCGCAGATCGTGACAGGCGAGATCGTAGCGGTCGCCGACGATCGCCGCCTCGGTCATCTCGGCCGCAACGTAGGCGTCGCGACGTGCATTCATCCGCCGCACGGCCGTCCGCGCGAGCTCGGCGCTGGCTTCGCTCGACGCGGTCAACATGAAGTGAAAGTCGGCCGGGTCCGTCCGCATCAAACGTGCGGTTGCCAGTGCGCGAACACCGGCAAAGGCCGCCGTGCCGAGCATCAGCAGAATCTCGCCGAAGTACTCGCCGGCCTCGAACGTCGTAAGTTGATCCGTGTGCCCGCCGGCTTGTTTGAGCACCTCGACCTCGCCCTCGAGGACCGACCAGAAGTACGACGCGCTTCCTTCATGGGCGATCCACTCGCCGGCGCTGACACGAATATCCGCCGAGCGCGATGCGATGCGCGCCCGGAGTGCCTCCGGCATCGCTGCGAAGAGCGGGAGGCCGGCGATCTCCGCAGGCAAGATCATGGTGCCGCTGGGTTCGATTCCGGCGCGAGGCTTCCCCAGAGCGCGCGTCGAGCGAAACGGCTGGAGCCGACGGCCGGACTCGAACCGGCGACCTGCTATTTACGAATGAGTCCGAACCCGTCTCTTCTGGCTAGGGCGAGCACGGTCCCGTTGGCATCAGGGCTCACGCGGTGGGGCCTGAACGTAATTGCTTTGGCGTCGCCCGCGCCCTTTTGTGCCACCGCGCGTGCCACGCGTGCGCCAGGCCACAGTCGGCCGCGTCGTCCACGGCGGTAAGACGGCACGCCAAAAAACCGCCCTCGATCCCTCTTAGTGCCGACCTTCCGCAGGGCCGGTCCCCCGGTGGGTTTTGAACCTCGAGGTACTTCCAACTGTGAAGCTCGATCTCAAGCATCGAGCGGACCTCGTCGTAGTACTCCTCGATGCTGAAAGTGCCGCCAAACGAGCGCCATCCGCGGTTGACGGTCCAGGTCTTGGGCGGTCGGCTTATGCCGGCGCGTCGTGCTTCGTGGGCGGATGCTCCTCGATGCGAATCGCCCAACATAACACCGTGCACACTGCACATCGATGCGCCTTACGACCCTTCGACCGCGGGGGGCCGGGCCGGTTCCACGAAGCGTTCTGCAAAAGGCGGATAGAGCGCGTCGACGAGCGCGAGGATTTTGTTGACGACGTGTACCGCATCGGCGACCACGTCTGAAAGGCGTTTCGGCTCGACCGCCAACACGCGGTGCAGCCGGTGCAGCGGATTGAGGCAGAGGTCGTAACACGCGTCGCGTATTGCGGCCCAGTTGCCATGAACGAACGCAGACGACCAATCGTAGTACTTGTCGTAGACCTGGTCCTTGAGTCCGACCGATTCGCTCATCGTGCGAAGGTCGGAATCGTTCCAGTTGCCGATGTGGATTTCACGGAACTCGTGCCATACGTCTTCGTTCGATAGGCCCTCGAGCGACTCGATAGTCGCGAACGTCGGCACCTCCTCGCTTTCAAGCGCTTTGAGGTACGCGAGTTTCGCCTGACCGTAGCCGTAGTTCCGGAACGCCTGCCAACGGTCGGTTTCGTCGCGCTTCGCGAGTACGGAGAAGTTGATGAGCACTTCGGTAAGGCTGCGGAGAATCTGCCGACCATTGATGCTCGACGCGTTTTCTCCGGTCAGCGCCTCGCACAGCAGCGTAAGCGCATAGCATGCGAACCCGAAACACGCTTCGTGACGCGGGTCAACGCTCGTGTCGGCGGTCGTCGCTTCGCAGTGCGCGAGTAGCGCATCACGAACGCGCTTCGCCTCTTCGGGCGTGATTGTCGAAGGTCCGGCGGCCGGTTCAGGACTGTACCGAACGTGGTCGGCTTTTGTCAGGTCGTATGCCTGTTTCCAGAAGCGCTTTGGCCAGTCGGAGACGATGCCTGGCGGCATCATGTCGATGGCCCCTTCTTTGGACCGAATTCCGGGCCGCACTTTGTGCATGTCGCCGTGATTTGGATAGTCGAGGATTTCGTCGTAGTGTTCTTTGGTAGGCAGATGGAACGTGCCGGAAACGGTCGCCGCGAAGACCTTCATCCAGCGGATGTCCGTCGCTTCTTGGGTCTGATGCCAGATGGTGAACGCGATTGCGCGCTTCAGCAAATCGAGGCTGTCGCCCGGCGGCGGAACGACGGCGACCCAACGTTCCTTCCCGGGAAGGTCGTCGAAGCGCAGCAGGTCGGAGAAAATCGCGCCGGCGCCGCCGATTACGGCGGCGACGAATCCGGCGAAGTCCTCGTCGTTCCACTTAGTGAGTCCCGATAGGGTGACGTAGCGCAGGACTTTCCCGCATTCTTCGTCGCCGTCGCTGCGGTCGGAAATGTACTGCGCAAGCCGGCGGAAGCGCTCCAGCGCTTCATCACGCCCAACCGCGGCGATGAGCAACGCCGCCCACAACATCTGCGGGAGACGTTCGCCGGTCCAGTCGCCGCGCTGCACGTTAGCCTTCCGCAGCAACTCGGCATAGGGCGGAATTACGTCCTTGCCGATTTTCTTGTGTTTCGCAAGCGGCGTGACGACCAACTCGGTGCGTGCTCTTCAGCTACAGTTGGGGCTACGACCAAACACAGGTTGAATACCACCAGGTCGTGAGGCGCAGCGGCGCGCTCGTAACACTGGCGCGAATCGCTTGCGAAACGGTTCCAGGCTCCGAGGTCTCACACGGCATGGCGGACTACGTGCGCCCGGTCAAGGACGCCTTCCTGGTCCGCTGCCAGGTGTGCCGATGCAATGAAGGCGCACCGCAGCACTACGAACACTGTGGAGCATTCACCCACACCTTCGAACCACACGTCGAGCACGTCCGCAAACGGGTCGCCTTTTGCGACGGACAGCCCATGCTCTCGTTCGATCATGGGTGCGGCTCGCTCGTCAAGGTTCTTACCTTCGAGAACGCGCCGCCGCTCGCCGCGTCGTCAGAGTATCGGTCCTGGTATGCCTGAAATTCGAATGCCGCACGCTGCACTGGGCACCCGGTGACCGAGCCGCTTCTGTTCGACCTGCCGTCTCCCGACGAAGGTACGACGAACTCACGAGTCGCCAACCTCGGTCAGTATATGACCCCGCGATGGGTTGCGGAAGCTCTCGTGCAGCGCTTCTTCGGCGACCTCACCGATCGCGACGTCGTCCTTGAGCCATCGTGCGGGCGAGGAGCATGGCTTCACGCAATCCCCTCTGAGACGCCGGCCATCGGCGTCGAGATCGACCCCGAGCTTGCCGCCGTCGCGAGACTCGATACCGGACGTCGTGTCATCGTCGGCGACTTCCGCGATGTCGACCTCGATTTCGAGCCTAGCGTGATTACCGGGAATTGTCGGATTTTCACCACCTCCGCATAATCGCAAAAAGGACCGAATATCCAACGCTTCCGCGATTGTGGAATACGCCCGATGTTCGCCAGAGACTGCAACGCCCAATGCGACATGGACCCGACCTCCCACCGGCCTAGAGCGTCGCAGGCGGGTGAGCACGGCCGCTTCGCAATCGTGGAATACGCCCGATGTTCGTAAGTGACTGCAACGCCCAATCCGGCATGGCTACGCGACCGCTCGGCCTTCGGTTTCCCCTGCGGCGAGCAACTCGCGTGCGCGCTTCTCGCCGATACCATGGTGGGCGCCGGCACACTCGCACTCGCAGATCCCGCCTTTGGCCTCCCAGCAGCCCCTGCGGCACCGCTTGCCCGCTACAAAGCGGCCGATGAGGGTCTTCATGTTCTCGAAATAGCGTCCGCAGCTGCAAATCGGATCGCGAATCGGATCTTCTTCCGCGTCGCGATCCATTTCCGACCACCACTGATGCTTCTTCGCACACGTAAGGCGAACGCGGACGGTATTCGGGTTCTCGCCCGCGATCGGTGCGGCGCCGCGGCTGTGCGGCCGTCCCAGCGACCGTTGTCGGCGCGAGGTCACTTCCCGCCGTTTTTGTTTATCCCGTCCTCGCGGCGTCCTTAACTCTGCACAGCGTCCACAAATGACGCCGAGCGGAAGCGATTCGCAATTTGGACACCCCATTGATGTCAGTCTCCGTAATGGTAAAGGATGCAGCAGCGGTGGATTGCCCGTGCAACGCCTGATTCACAAAACCGAGTGAACCAATTGCGAAACGGATAGTGCTCACGCTACGCTTTGCTTACTCGACAGTCGAAAAGATATATATTGAGCACGTTCTGCCGGAGCTCTGGTCCGGGACTTCCTTTGCGGACTTTCGTCCGCCCGCAGACGCGCTACTTGACGCCGCGATCACCACGTATGGTATCACCCCGTATAATTACTTTCAAGCCTCCGCTACGGCCCGCCGGAAAAAGACTCCAAAGCGCTTTACGTTTTGAGGTCCCGGCGGTATAGTCGGAGGTGAGGATTGATATGGCCGCCTGGACGCTCCCCGTGCTCGAGATCGAGCCCCCCAAGAACCCCACCGCCCTTTCGGACGTGCTGCCGTTGCTCGAGCGACTCGTCGCGGCGTTCGGCACCCGTCCGGTCGCCAAGCTGCTCGACGTCGGTGCCGGCACCGTCACTAACTGGAAGGGGCACCGACACGCAATCAGCCCGGAGTATGCGAAGCGCATCATCGAGCTGCACGACGTCATGGTGCGCGCACTCCAGGTCTACAAGCCCCGCACGGCGATGGACTGGCTGGTCGGCAACGACCCCTTCCTCGACCACGCGCGGCCGATCGACGTGCTGGTCAAGCACGGCGCAGCCCCCCTGATCGTGGCTCTGGACGCCTTCGAGTCGCTCGGCTACGCGTGAGGCTCTACCGGGTCTTCCCGTACGACGCGGGCGCCGCTCCGAACGATCGGGGCGGCGCCCTTTTCGTTCCCCCGCCTTCCGGCCGCAGCCGCATCGACAACGCGGATCTCTACGACGTCCTGTACACCGCGGCCGAGCCGCATGCCGCAATCGCCGAGACGTTCGGACAGCTGGCGGTCTGGCGCCCCGACACGTTCGTGAACGCCGCCGGCCGGCCGTACGCGCTGGCGACGATCGAGGCCCCTGACGACCTCGTGCTCTTCGAACTCAACGACGTCGACGCGCTGCGCTCGATCGGCGTCGCCCGCCCGACCGACGTCGTCACCCGCGATCGCGAGATCACGCAAGCCTGGGCACGCACGATCTTCGAGCGCGGCGGATTCGCCAGCGCGCGCTGGTGGAGCTTTTACAACCCCGACTGGCCGATCATCGGACTGTGGGACCATGGCCGGCTCACACTCGCGCATGCGCCGGAAATCCTCACTGCGGGCGGACCGTTGGTGCTCGAGGCGGCCGCGGCGATCGTGCGTCAGATCGCGCCGTAGCGCCGACGTCGGCCGCTTACGAGTTCGACGCGAGCGAAGCGAGTCGCCGCGAAACGTGCACGGCCGAGGCGATCGGATCGCCCTGCACGAGCACCGGGATCTGTTCGCCGCGCAGCTGCTCTTCGGGTTCTCCGAACGGCTCGGGGCGCAGCGCCACCATCCCACGCTCTTCGCTCGACCACCGCAGCAGAACGCCGCGGCCCCCGACCACGGCGACCTCTTCGAGCACCGTCGCGCCGTTCGGAAAGGTGTGATAACGGTGCTTCCAATTGCCGCCCTCGGTCTTCATCGCGATCCAGAACTGCCGAGACCATGCCTGCCAGTCCACGTTGACGCCCTCGAATCAGAAGCCGCCCGAACCGGACGGCCCGATCGACGTAGCACGTCGCTGTGCCGACGTCATGGCACTCAGGCCCACTGGGCGAAAAACTTTGCGCAAGAGCCGGCGAATATCGCCAGTACCGAGCCGTTGCATCGAACGCAACACCCTTTATTCGACGCAACATGCTCAAAGCGCGAACTGATTTGGGCCGCCAAGGCGCCTCTGGCCCGTTCGGATGACCGCTGATACCTTCGCCGGGCCTCGGACGCGTCTACGGGGCTGCAATGCGTCGATTCCCGGGGTTCGAACCATCATCAGCAGCTGATCCGCGGTCCGATTCCGGGCCTGTTGCATTGGATTATCCGAGGGAATTCACGGCGATGCCGAGCGCGGCAGCGAGCGCAAGGACGGCGTCCCGCTCGTCCGCGGCCGCGGCCGGCTCGAGCAGCGTGGCGGCGTCGATCCCGAACGGGACCATCCCGAGGTCGATCGTAACCTTGCGCAGCTGCGCCGTGTATTCTGCGTCCCTGCGGGGGAAATGCGCGGTGTCAAAGAGGAGCCCGTCCGCGCCGAGCAGCGTCGCGCAGCGCTCGATCCATTCCAGCTGCGTCAGCGCTCGCGCTGCGAGCGGTTCCCGGAACGAGGAGCTGGAAACGGCGATCCGCACTTATGCCGCCTTCTTCAGTAAGGTAGCCCAATCATCGTGACCGACCCAGGCTCCGCCGCAATGAATGTCAACCGTCAGACGCTCGGCAACCTTCGTTCCGGTCGACTGCCCTTGAAATGAAGCCACCTGGCTTGCGGACTGACGAGGCTGCCATTCGCGGAACCTTCTTTAAGACGGCATACTGCTCGGTCGCGTTGGAAATCCTTGACGATGTGATAGCGGGGCCGCACCCCTGCCGAACTATTGTTAGATCACAACCGATCCCTCCAGAACTGTTTCAGTTGCCAGAGCCATGGGTTGGCCATATCGAGACGGCGCCGCTATTGTTCGTGTCATCGAATCCGTCGATCGGGGACGACAAACACGCTACGCGGTCCTCCTCGTCTGAACAGGTCTGGGACTCGCACGTAAACCTTTTTGATCCTCGTGCAGGGTATACGAAGGACGGGATCTATACGGTCCTTTCCAATGGAGCGCGGAACTCAAGGTGGGTTCCGCATTGGGCGTTCGTCCGAAGTCAAGCGAGCTCGCTCCTAAGCCGACCCGCGGTTCCTGGAATCGACTACGCCCTAACTGAAGTCGTTCACTGCAAGAGCAGAAGCGAGATCGGGGTTAGCGAGTGCGCGACCTTCTGCGCGGATCAGCACTTCCGCCGCATCCTCGGAGCCTCAGGCTGCCGACTCATTATTGCTATGGGCGAACATGCAAAACGGGAACTGCGGCGTGTGTTTGCGCTCTCTGACCGATCAATCTATGAGCGCCTTTCAAATCACAGGCGCATCGTCTTCGTGCCGCACAGCAACTATCGCGGATCGCGCAAAATCGACGTCGTATTAAGCGATGTCATTGCCGACGTCCGCCGGTTTTTGTCCAGCTAATGCCGCTCGGGCGCGGCTGGACAACGACAATAGCAAGGTTAGTCTTGCCGCAAAGATCGCGAAGCAGGTCACGGCAATTATCGCCGCACCTAATGCCGCCGCTCGCTATCTTATTTGATCGCGAGGTCGAGGACCGCGTCGCATAGTTGTTTCCCTTAACCCGTATTCTCCGGATGAATTTCGGCGGAAAGTCATCTTAACTCGCATTCGCCGGAGCGCTCGTCGCGATCACGGCGGCGCTCACGCTGCTGCGGCCGCTGGCAAGTCGGCTGCCTTCCGAAATGAACCGTGAACGCCTTGAGCCGGGGCTCTGCGATACCGTGGAACGGCAAGGTGGGCCCTCTTGTCGTCACGACCATCTGCGTCGTCATTTTTTCCGTCGCTTCTCAATCGCCTCGACAAAGCCAGCGAGGTCATCAATCCGCTGCTTCAGCTCAGGCGGCCCGGGGACTGGCGCAGCATCCGCGGCCGGCTGGTCATGCCCGCGTATCCATCGAGAGCACTCCGTCATCGCTTCCTCCACGGCTCGACAATCGGCTTCGGTGATGTCGTGAAGGTTCTTGACCTTTCGCGTTTCGATGCTGTGTCGATATCGCTGGACGACATCGTTGAGTAAGGTTTCGCTTGTCGCTTGTTCCCAGGCTTCGCGCAGACGCCCGTAGATCTCACGTGCGTCTCGCTCGTACGTTTCCTGGCCCTTTGTTCGAAACAGCTTCTCGGCAGCCTGGAACAGCTTCCGAAGCGCGCCGATGCGCCCCTTGACGCCCATTGCGATCCACGGAAGATCGGGTGACGAGATTCCGGCCTGACCCTCTCGCCGGACATATTGCTTCATACAGTCCACTTCGTGCCTCGACGCCTCGTCGAGCAGGAACCGCAAGAACACTATGTCGTGCGTGAATACGATAACTTGTCGTTCCTTCGCTTCAATCAATAGCCGGCGAGCGATACGCTCCCGCCACACATGGTCGAGGGAAGATACGGGGTCGTCGAAAATGATCGCTGATTTTCCGCTGGCTGTGCTGAGCTCCGTGAGGAAGGCGGCCAGGGAGAGCGTCCTCGATTCGCCTTCACTCACGACGTCAGGGACCGTGACACCCGGCGCGTTCGTAAACGCCAACCGGTGAAAGAGCGCTCCCCGCGCACCTCCGGCGGTCTGAATCTCAACCGCGAGGTGATTGAATTCAAGTTTAGATAGCTCGGACCGGAACGTTGTCCGAAGTTCGTCGGTGATCAGTCGCTTGGTGAGTTCTGTGCTTTTCCGCGTGATTGCCTGCGTCTGTGTGTCGTCGATGCATCGTTGGTAGGCCGCAAGGCGCTTTTGGCGCTCGACCTCATCGATAACGTCTTGGAGATGTTCACTGAGCGCGGCTCGTGCCTCAAGCTCGCGGAGGTTCGCCGCGGCTGGTGGGTCGAGTGCAGGACTCTGTTGCTTCAGAGTCGCCGCGCGGTCGCGCAACTTCTTTGCGGCAGAACCTAGATCGGCTTCGATCCCGGCCTGAAGCTCGAGCTTAGGGTAGCTGCCGACTTTCGCCGCGCTCTCCGCTTCCTGCTGAATAAGGACCGCGTCTTGGAGCAAGACGCGCAGCCGGCCCCCAAGTTCGGCATCATCGGCGAAGAGCTCGTTTGTCGCGAGCTCGATCTCCGGGCTTTTCACGCTGACCTGTGCGATGGCCGAGACGAGCCGAGTGTATGTCGCTTCCGCTCCCCGGACGTCAGCCTGCGCATTTGAGGAGACGTACTCGGCAAAGTGTTCTAGGCGTTTGGCAGCATCCGATCCAATCGTCTGCTGGCAAAATGGACATACCGCGCTTTCATGAATCGCTGGGAATGGCGCCTCCGGATATGCAACGCTTGAGAAATGTTGCGCTGCATCCCACATCGAACGCCACGCCTCCTCACCACTTCCTGACAAGAGGTCTGCGCTTAGCGCCGTTGCGCGGAGTACCGCGAGTACCCCGCGGGCCTTTCCTAGTGAATCCGCCGCGGACCTGAGCGTGGCAATCCCTTCAGGACCGAAGGTCTTCACAAGGCCGATCACGTGATTGGCGAGCAGGTCGATGCGTTCGGCTTTGAGATCCAGCTCCCGCGCACGCTGTTTGGGGTCCGCGGCCTGAAGGTCACGCTGCTGATCCTTCAAGTCCGTTAGGATGCGCTGTTCCTCGGGTGTGAGCGTCGCCAAGGTCCGGAGTTCGTCCACGTTGGTCAGTGAGGTGATGCGCGTCGTAAGCGCGTGGGCTCGCGTGCCCTCCGTGAGAGCCGGCAGCTTCGCGACCACAGCATTCAACTTCGCGTTTTCACCTTCAAGCCGCGTTCGAACCTCCCCACACACGGCAGACAGTTTATCGAAAACGTCAAGACTGAAGGGCCGGAACGCCACATCCGTCTTGTCGCGGATATAGATCGGAGCAGTATAGCCATCGAAGACGCTCACCGCTCCAAGAGCAGAGTTCGGGGCGATGTCAGGCGTCCAGATGAACTGCTCCTCCCGTCCGCCCTCGCGATAGCGTATCGTCGCCTGAGCCTTGAGCGGCGCCGTCCCGGTCAACACATCCCCGAGGATTTCTTCCGTGCCTCGCGATCGGCATGCGCGCTTCAAGATGCGCGTGTAGCCTGACTTCCCCGCGGCGTTCTGTCCGTATACAAGAGTTAGGTTCGGCCCGAACGTGATTGTCTGGTCCGGCGCGAGCGCGTTTACGCCATGGTTATGCGTGATACTCGTGAGAGTAACAGTGTCCGACGCGCGATCTGTGACCGGCAAGTGCTCCGCCGTCAACACTTGCGCCGTCTTGGGGTCGCTCAGGCCGTGAGCTGCCTTACACAGGACAACCAGCTCATCAACTTCGCCGGAGCCGACTTTGCCCGATGAGAATAGCCGCCTTAGCGCGTCTCTCTGCCACGCGGGTCGTTCTTTTGACCATTCCAGAATCTCGGCTAAGAGCGTATCGGTCATCATGTTACTCTAAATCGGCGTTACCGCTTACTGAGGGCGAGACGAGCGCGGACACATGCAAGTTGCTGCGCGCGGGCCCGTTTTCGCGGCAGTTTTAGGCCAGCATTCACCCGATTGAATTGGGCGAAAAGACATCTTAGCCGACATTCCCCAGATAACCGTCCTTTTCGAGCCACTGCCGGGCGTTTCCGTCGTTTTTCCGGGCTCTCGGCAATCCAAGCCGTCGGTTCGGCGCGAGGTGAAGCCAGCGTCGGCCCCCGTAGCCCCCAAAAGCTTCGCTGCACGGTCATAAGGACGCACCTCCCCCATTGGTTTCCGGCGCATGTTTTCGGCCGGGGTGGTCACGCTGGCATCGCTACCGGCGGCGATCGAAGAGTAGCGATTCTCTCGACGATCGCGGCGAACAACTTGCGCGGGATCGCGACCTCCGCCATCTGAAACGCGACGTACCGGCCGTGGCTGACGACCTTCGCTCCGATCTTGATCAGCTTCTCGCGCAGCGTCGTCAGCGACCACTCGGCAATCGTCTCCGGAATCGCCAGCGTGCGGAGGAAGTTGCCGAGGTTGTACGCCTTTCTTCTTGCGCGCTTTTCGATTCGGTTTAGCCATGATGCTCGCTACTCTCCGTCCCGTTTCTCGCAGCTGTCCGTTACCTGCTGAGCAAGTTCACGAACGTAGCCGACGCGCTTCAGCCTCGCCGACTGCGGTTAGCACGTACCGGCCTGACCATCCTGATGGTTCGCCCGGCACTGCAAACGGCACTGCGAGTCCCGCAGTCGTCAGGTCGTTCAACCAAGTCGAGGCGATGGACATCTTGGTGCCGATGGCTTGAGCGACCGCTTCCGCGTCCAACGGCAACAAGAAAGGACTGTTTTCAAGATGCGCAAGCAGCGCCATGAGTATGGCCGCCTTGGGGTCTTGTTGGTTCATGTGTGCCTCCAAGAGCGCCTATAGCATGAAAGCGGGCGCACCGTCCAGCCTTCGGCTAGGCCGACCGGCCAGGTTGCGCTCGCCGGACGGTCATCGTCCCCGTCGTCGCGCGTCCGCGCCCCGAGTAGTAGTCACCCGTGAGCACGTCGCCGCGTTCGTCGCGTTCGAGTCGAAGTGTGGCGTGGCCGCGGAACGTACTCATGGTGGCCGGTGCGTCCATCGCCGGCTCGTTCTCGAATTCGTAGACGAGCAGCGCGTCGTCCGCCCCGTTGATGAGGATGCCGGCGACCAAGTTTTGTGAGCGCGATGTCTTCGTGGTGAGCACGACTGCGATACGCGTCCACGTCTGACGAATCGTCAATGTGCACGGATGCTCCGTCTGCATCTCGTCGTTGCTGGAGCGCAGCGTGCCGTTCCACTTGCCGTTGAGGTTCGGGATGCGCACGAGCCGCAGAAAGCGCAGCAGCGGCCACGACCAGGCCCACTCGTCCGTTGCGCGGCGCAACAGTAGATACAGAGCGATAGGTCCCGGAACCTCGACCCACCATAGCCAGCCGGGAAGACTCGATTGGTGCGCCTCGACGATATTGTGGAGCCACCACGCCACCAGCGCGGCGATGACCGCGATGACGATGGCCATGTTGTCACGCTCGCTCGAGTCGGTCGCGTACGGGTGAATTTCTCTCATTTGTTCCAATCATCGATGAGCGCGCGACGGAACGTCTGTGCATCTCCGATGTTCCACTGTTCCCGAGCGGTTCCGAACAACCGGATGGCTCCGTTCTGGCACATGAACTGCTCGAAGGCTGCGCCATGCAAGAACTGGAGGCAAGCGAGAGTCGTCTTCCACCACGTGTCTTCGCCGAACGGCGCATCGGGAATGTTCCAGCAGAGGCACTCGACGAAATAGGACGGGGCACCGCCTTCAGCGAGTCGACCCTCGGCGATGAGCCGGTCGCGCCAGTTCTTGAAAATGCGGACGGTCTGCTTGTAGAACTTGACGCGCTTGTTCTTCGCTTCGCCGTTCTGCATGTGCAGACGAGGGAAGTTGACGACTGGCGCGTTTTCGTTGCGCGTGAAGAACTTGATTCCAGAGTGATAGTCTGTTTTGAACGACGTGAACTGCGTGTAGAGATGATATTCCAGGCACGGCACGATGTCGGCGTTCTGCCGTCCGCTGTGGGCCAGGATCTCGGTGCACTTGTTGCGCGGGCGCACGAGGTTCGCTTTATAGTAGTCTATGAGCGCCTGATGAACGTCGTCGCGAAAGCCTTTGAACGTCAGTTCCGACGAAGAGCGCTGTCGCTCATAGGCAGCCTGCTGGTCCGCTGGCAGTAACGAGGTATCCGAGTAGAACGCCGACGTGAGTTCGACCACCACGTCAACGTCGCTGTTGCCGTAGATGTTGGTGCGGTTACCGTACGAGCCTTGGAGGTACACGTCGTACTTGTACTTTTGAAGACTCTTGCCGCGACTCAGCGCGGTCTGAACCGACTTGTACGTCGCCGCCGCCGCGGTCGTCGCACCTTCATTCGACCAGGTCTTCAGTTGCTCTTCGCTTACGGTCACGGCTGCTTCATTGCCCGTTCCGGGTATCGCGGTCGCCGGCCGCATCGGCTTCTTTGCGGCAGACGAAGCCCGAACTGGTACATGATGACCTGGGCGACTACGTAGCCGCGTCTTGCTCGGCTACCTACGTTTGGGAGCTTCGTCCGAGCCGGAGAAGCAACCATCATGACTGTGGGGTCTTCTTTCGTGCGTGTGCGCCCCACCGGTGGCCGCGACTCGGCACCTCTCGAGACGAGCATATGGGAGCTCCTGCGGGCAGATCTCGACGGAGATGGTCTCGAAGACGTTCTCGTCGCGACTTACGGTCGAGCGGTCGGAGGATCACACGGGCTTTCATCGGACCCTGTGGTACTAAGCCGCCGCGGCGCCGGCGGCCTCTTTGAGCATTCCAACTGATATCGGCGGAAGTCTCGCAAATCGGGCGCGTTCGTCAACGCGGCCACAGCAACAGCGGCGGTCGTTGCAGGGCCGATTGTCGTCGCATCCCCTAGTCGATCCCGACACGATCACGAACGCGGCGCGATGCGGCTGTGCACTTATCAGAGATAAGCCCGCAATCCCCAGATGAGTCTTCCAAATCGCTGCAGATTCCAGGCGCTTTTTGCTAGAATAATCAGGTGATTCGCGCTGATGATGTGAGGCAAAAGTGACGAACCCGACGGGTGAAGCTCAGGAAGGCGCTCTCAGGTCCTCATATGGAAATCACGGCTTAGCTTAGCGTGTTGGAGGTCATTATGATGACGAACAAGTCCGCCGTGGACGTCAAGCTCGACTTTCGCGCCGACTTTCGACAGCTTGTCGAGCAGATTCTCACTGAGAACGCCATTGCGGTAGACCCCGCCGAACCCTATGGTGAGGTCATCTATCGGTATTATGCAAACACGCGCCGCCGCCTGAGCGTCCAACGCTATGTTGTCGTCGAGGCTATGGAGTTCGCCTGTCCTCCGCAGCTGAAGCCTGGATACGCCGAGTTGAAGTCTGAACTCGAACAGGGCATCGACATCACTGCCAGGCTAAGTCGCAAGACGCGCAAAGCGACATACGAGGACCAGCTACTCAATGATTGGAGTGTCATCCACTTTCATTTGGGTCTGCGGAACGCGCAAGGCAAAGTGCCGGGAACAGAGATCGTTCTCTTTGCGTTCGTGCGCGGTGACGTCGTGCATTGCATCGGGTTCTTCGATCATGAGTCCTGGTCAAAGATAGAGGTGCTCGAAATATTGCAGCGCAATTGGCCGCAGGCCGTCGAGCACGCCCGCGTCAAGGGCAACGTCACCGGTTACGAAGTAACCGACGAAGGCCGCGCGAAACTCCGTGCTGCCGGCGCTCAAATCCTGAATATCGTCAACGGTGCGGTGTTCGCGCCAGTCGGCGGGGGATATTCAGTGGCGGGGACGTCTCTTCAAGCGCATAAGCAGGCAGACCGCGCCATTCTGTTAGTGGATGAGCACGAAAAGCGCGTTCGCGAGAACATCGCGGCAATCGTCAGAGCTTTCGAAACGGCTGGTCGTACCGTGGGCACGCCGCCAACCTTCCATCTTGGCTTCCACGCCGATGGTCATGCCATCGCGACCGAACCGACCGCGGATGCTGGCTTCATTCTCGGGCGGTTCCCGCTGTAGGCTCTCACACCACCACGTGAAGGTCATGGCGGCCTTGCACTTGGAACCGAATCTGCCCATCGAATGTCGCTTCTGACCCTGGGTTCCAGTCGAGCAGATAATTGCGGGGGAGCTCGTTAGCCTGTAGTTGGCGGTAGAGGTACGAGCGGGATATTGCGAGACGCGGCCCAGGCTTCTAGGTCGAAATCGTCAAGGTCGATCATACTGTCGATCACAGGCCAAAGCTCCTCGAGTGCGCGCCGCTTCGGGGAGACCTTGTCGTAGTCGATCCGGAGTGAAAGTTCGTTGCAAAGTCGGAGCTTCGCGTCGACCCGATTCGGACTCGATACGATTTTACGCTGGTAGCGAAGCGATTAGCGGTCCTCGCAAGTGCGGCAAAATAAGGGAGACTACGGCCTCGCTCGCAGCGCGAGCTGCCGCCGGGTCCTCGGCCCGCTCGACGTAGAATCGGTCGGTCGTGCTGTACTCCTCGTGTCCGAGAATTGATCGCACCGTATCGTTGTCCACCTTCAGCTGTCTTGCTAGGGTCGCGAACGTGTGTCGAGCACCGCGCCATTGGACGCGGGCGACGCCGGCGCGATCGAGCAATCGCGTATAGGCGCGCCGGAAGCTGTCTGGATGCCACCAACCCCCCTCGCCATCGTCGAACAGCGGCGTGTCGGACTCGACTGGAATCCCGAGTTCGGTCAAGGCGGACTGCTGAGCCGCGAGCGCTTCCGCGAGGAGCGCCAGGATCGCTTGGGGCGGGTGCAATGTTCGCGTCGAGGCGTCCGTCTTCGGACGCTTCCACTCGAGGTGGCGGTTGCGGTATTCCAACGCTCCGTTGATCTGCACGGTACCCAGCGCAAGGTCGATGCCGCGGCGGCGGATGGCAAGGAGCTCTCCCGGGCGTATCCCCTGTGAGACCTGCAAGAAGTACGGCGTAAAGAGGCGCGAGCCGGCGAGCGCTCCGAGGACGCTGGCGACGAGTTCGGGGGGTGCATTCGGCTTCTTCGGTTTGACCAACGCCGGGCGGCGAACGTCGTCGACTGGATTGTCGGGACGGTACTTGTCGCGCCGTGCGCGATCGAGCACCATCCAGAGCAGCGTGAGGTAGTAGGTGATGCTCCTCGTCGAGCGCCCGGCGGTTTGCCAACCGGCGACGGCTTCTTGGATGGTGCCCGGCGTGAGGTCGGCGACCCGGGTCTTCCCAAAGGGCGGCCGCAGATGGCGGCGTGACTCGGCCTGGTAGCTGTCATATGTGCGGAAGGCCAAGCCGCGGGACTGCGAGAGCCACGCGTCGATCGCCATGTCGACAGTGTAGCGGCGGCCCTCGCGCGGGTCCCTGATGCCCGCCTCGAAGTCGTTGACGATCTTGCGGAGCTTCTGGTGGACCTCTCTTTCCGTGCGGCCGTGGACGCGCACTTGCCGGCGACGTCCGTCCGCGGTTGGTGGCAGATCGATCCGCCCGCGCCACGTCCCGGTCTTCTTGTTCTCTTTACAAGATCCGATCATCGCAGGGTTAGTGATTCCTCCAAAGCGTAATAGCCGTTTGGCTCTTTTTTATTATACCGTTTTGGCGCAAGGCCCTTCCACTTGCCCTGACGATGTTCCGTTGGAGTGGCATCGTCGCTGGGCAAGGCCATCCGGACGGCACGCGAACGCCGCGGTTTAACGCAGGCTGAGCTGGCGCACGAGCTGGGTGTGCCCCAATCGACGATTGCCCGCCTGGAACGCGGCGGCCGGACGGACCCGCGCCTGAGCACCGTCATCGCAATCGCGGGGGCGTTGCACGTCTCGCTCGACCAGCTCGCGTTCGAGGCGGGTCTGGCGGCGCGTCCACCGCGGGCAGCGGACGTTGCCGACCAGGTCGGCGAGGCGGTCAGCGCCGCGCGCACTGCACGCAAGGCACTGGGAGACCTCGACCGCGCGCTCGAGTCGGTCGAGTCGTTGCCGGGCAAGGCGCGAGGCCCACGCCGCTAGCCCTCGGCATTCGCCGGCTCGAGGATGCCCATCTTCTCGTTAAAGATCCGCTTGACGATCCGGATCTTCGTCCCCAGGCGGTAAACGCCCGGGATCTCGTCCCGCTTGATCATCTGATAGACGTTCCACTCGGTGGTCTTGAGCATCTCGGCGACCTCCGACACGAGGTAGACCGCAGGTCGGGTTGAAGCGTTCACGAGCGTGATCTCCTGGGTGTGTGCGCCGTTGGTTGGCCGCAGCATACGTTGGCGTGGCGTGCTGGGCATAGGTAGCCGCGGAGGGTCACGCGCCTACTCCCCCCGCCGCGTGTCCCTCGCGTGAGCGAGCCGTTGCCTAAAGCGGTCCTCGCGGCCGAGCGTTACTATCGGTGGCTCGAGTGGCGCCGTAGCCGTATCCCGGGTCTGTCCAAGAACAAGTTCAACGAGCTGTTTCAGGAGGCACGCGGGCTCACCGAGAAGCGCAACTTCTTGCGGAACACCGGGGCGACGCTCGAGACGGTGTTCGCCGGCGGTGCCGCGCTCGCGTCGGTCGAAGCTGCGCGCGGCGTACCTGAAGGATCGCGCGCCAACCCGGTCATGGCGCTGCTCGCCGCCGGCTGCTACATCGATTGGGCCGTCGCCGTCGCCAGCGTTGTCGCAGACGACCGGCTCGATCCGTTCGACCGTCTCACGGCGGTGGTCCACTGCAGCTTGCCCGAGCGGATCCCGAAGGCGGGCCTGGCCACGCCGATGGGCTACAACGTGCCGGACTACGATTGGTACCTGTTCGACAAGCGCTTCGCGGACAAGCTTTCGATCGCCGATCCGACGCCATTCCTGTCGGCGTTCGAGCGGTGGAACGAGAGCCGTTTGATCGACGTGGTGCCTGCAGGCGCAGTCTCGGCAATTCGTGCGTTCGAGAGCCGGGATGTCTCTGCCGGTCTCTTTTTCATGGTGTTGTTCGCCCAGACGTACTTCGCGCACATTGGTCCAAGCTCAGGGGAGGTCTAGGTTCAGCCTGCGGCGTGCCTTGCGAGTCGCTGCTCCCGATCGGCTTCCGCCGCCTCGAACCGTTCGTACATTTTGCCGACGATGACGCGGTCGCGGCCGGCCAGTCGCACGTGTGGCAGCTGGTTGAGGCGAATTGCGGTGCGCACGAGGGTTGGCGTGGTATTCAGCACGTCGGCTGCTTCTTCTATAGTGAGGAGGGGCGGGAGATCCGGAGTGCGGGGGTCGACCGGGACGACGATGCGTGATCCTGAGCGCATGACGCGGGCGATGAACAGGTCTCGTTCCTGATACATGGCTTCCTTTTCGTCGCGTGCGTAGCCGCGACGATTTGTAAACTTTTTCGGAGGGGCGGTTAGGTCCAGTTAGGCCCGAGCTAGCCGGCTTTGCGGCCCGGTTGACGTCCTCGACGCGATGCGGGATGACTTCTTCATGATGCTCTCTATCGCAAGTGGCCGCGTGATGGACCCAACACAAATGTATCAAGACAAGCTAAGTCTGTTAAACGCGAGAAGAAAATCTCGCGTCAAAACGCAGTGCAACATGATGCCGTCTCCGCAGCAGATGGATCTCCTCGAACCAACACCGTGCAGCTCGATGCCTATCGTCACAAACGCTGAGCGCAGCATCGACAACGCCATTGCGACGCGCGGCGCGTCGCCGACGCGCAAGCACGTGCCCTCTGACGCGCTCGCAGTTGTTCACGGCGTTCCGGCACACACGCGCGCGCATGACGATCCATCGCGCGCGCACGAGCGCTCGCGCGGGCACCACGGTTCGCCGCGCGCACGCGCGCACGTTCGTCCCGCAAAGAATTCCCCGACGCATGCGTGGGCGCGCCGGCGCGCCAGCAACATTGCGCTTGCGCGGGCGCTGCCCATGGACGACGAAGAACAAACAATCGCATTCGAACCGCTCGATGACGGAGTGCGCTTCGATGCAGGGCCGATCGCACTGCCGGATCTCACGGCGTTTTTCGCGGACCCCTTGCCAAGCGGTACAGGCTGTGATATACCAACCGGCACCGGGGCGCTCTCTACCCACGAGGACGAACCCATGAACGAGCTGGACCCTCGGCTCGTCGACGCGATTGACGCGGGATCATCGGAAGTCGGCCGGCAGTCACCACAGGTCGCCTATTTCTTGCGCAACTCCCGCGCGCCGTCGACACGCAGACTCTACCGCTGGGCCTGGAGCCGCGTGCTGCGCAGTTGTGCAGCCATGGACCGCTGCGCCATGCCGATGAGCGAAGCGACGGCCGCTCTGGCCATCATCGATGGCGTGAACGACGGTCTGACCATCGGCTCGCTGCGGATCGTCGCCTCGGTCATCTCGGTCGCGCACGCGCTGGCCAAACAGCCCGATCCGACCGAGACTGAGGCGTTCCGCAGCGTACTGCGCGGAATCGGGCGGGTGCTGACGCATCAGCAGGACGCAAAGGTCGCGCTCAACGCCGACGAGCTCCTGCAGATCCGGGAAGCGTGCGACGTGGATCCGAATCACGCACGCGGCATCCGCGATTGGGCGCTGGTCTCATTCGGTTTCGCCGGCGCGTTCCGGCGCAGCGAGATCGTCGCGCGCAACCACGCCGACCTCGAGTTCGTCGGCGACGACCTGCGGGTCTACCTGGACCGCAGCAAGACCGATCAGTTCGGCCGCGGCGCGTACCAAACGATCCGGCCCGGCGCGAACCCGAAGCTGTGTCCGATCGCCGCGCTGCGCGCATGGATCGCGATCGCGCCCGGGCCCGGCCCGCTCTTTCGTCCGGTGTCCAAGCACTCCAACGTTTTGCATCGGCGCTTGTCGGTCAGCGCGGTCTCGCTCATCGTGAAGGGTTTTGGCGTCGTGCTCGACTTGCCGGACGACCGGCTCGGGGCGCATTCGCTGCGCGCCGGGATGATCACGGCGCTCTTGCAGAGCGGTCTGGGCGAGATCCAGACGATGGAGCACAGCCGGCACAAGTCGCATGACACGCTGCGCCGGTACTTCCGTCCGCGCACCGCCCCGCCCAACTTCACCGCGATGGCGGGGCTATGATGCGCGTTTACCCTGTCTCTCGTGCGGGTTCGCTGGCGGTCGAGCGGCTTCCGATCGCCGCCCGCGCGTTTGCCGAGCTGCCGTACTCCGCGGTCACCGAGGCTTCGCGCCAGTACCACTTGCGGATCTACGAGCGCTGGTGTCGCGAGCGAGCCGAGCAGCCGTGGCCGCCGACGCTGGAGCGTCTGTTGCGCTATGCCGCGGATCGCGCGCAATCGAAGGCCTTCTACACGGTGCGTGAGCACGTGCGGATCGTCTCGATGATCGAGCGCAAACGCACGGGACAAGACCTCTACGCGCATCCGATGCTGCAGACGCTGCTCGAGGGCATCAAGCGGGAGCGGCCGCCGGCGCCCGTACGACCGTTGCGCCCTTCGCAAATCGATGCGCTTCTGAACTTTCGGCCGCGACGCGTGGCTCAGCGCCGTAATCGTGCGATCGTGCTGCTCTCGTACGCCGCCGGCTTTACGCTGAACGATCACGTTGCGTTCCGCTGCGAGATGGTGAGCTTTGGTAATGAGGGGGCGACGGTTTCGGAGCTGTCCGAGGACCGTCCGCACTTCGTGATCGGGCATGCCGCGGATCGTGATCGCTGCCCAGTCGTCGCATTGCGCGCGCTGCTCGGTGAGCGCACGAGTGGTCCGGTGTATGTGTCCTCACGCTGCCGCCGCCGGGACAAGGGGCTCCCCTACCTGGCGATCGCAGGTGAGATTAAGTACTTCGGGCGGGCGGCCGGCGTGACGCCACTGAGCAATGACCGCATCCGGCTCGCCGGGTTGCTCGAGCAGATCCAGCACATCGACATCGTTCGACTGGCGCATTTCCACGGCTACCGCCACGTGGAGCCGCTGGCGAACCTGCTTGGCCGGTACGTCGTGGTGAACAGTCGCACGAAAGCGCGGTGGCGCACATGAAGCCGCTCGATGCAACGCGCCGGTCGTCAGGTGCGCCGGGCGGCGCGCGTTCGCGCTCTGCGGATTTCGGCGTAATCGCTGCTGAGGCGCAATGAATGCTGGCGGATATCGGACTGGGTCCGGCAGCGCGCATCACGACAGCGATCGCCGCCACGCTCGCGCTGGTGGCGATGGCCGTCCAGTGGCATCTTTCACACGAGCCCACGCGCCAGCCAGAGATATCGCGCGACCATGTGGCGCTGGCGATGCGCGCGTGCCGCGGGCGCCGCGGGGCGCTCTTGCGGGCATCGCGCTGCGGGCCGCTGATCTACGTGCTCTGCGGAGATCCGCGCACTCGCGTCGTTTCGTCGCGCCTGGAGCTGGTTGTCCCGTGATGGCGCGAGCAAGTACCCATCACTGTTCGTCGCTTGGCAAAGGAGCTTCATGCGATCGACCGCAGACCCGGACCTCGCGTGACGCCTCACTGACCGATCGCGTCGAGCAGCTTACGCTTTTCCTGTTGTTCGTTAAGGGGCCGAGCCGGTGATGGTCTCGTCAACGCCGATCGCTCGAAGCGAGTCGACGGCGGGCCGGCCGAAGCGCGGAGCAGGAGCCTCGGAATTTATCGGAGGCTCACCTTTTTCTTACCTCGACGCTTCGGCGGCGTGGGCTTGCGGCCTGGCGCTGCCGATTTGGATACGCCTTCAGACGCCATTCCAAAGAGCTTGCGAACCGCTTCAGACGCGCTCTTCAAGTCCTCCGGTGCCAGAGTCTGCTTCGCTGCCTCCGCTTTCGCCTCGGCCGCGTCCTTGGCGAGCTTCTCCAACGCCTCATCGAGCAGTTGGGCGAGAACTTGCGTGAGCCGTTCGTCGCGCCCGGCGTCCTGCATGTCGAAGGCCTTCTTGTAGACGTCGTACGACTCGCCGAGCATGTGGCGGATGCCCGCCGCGACGACGGAATCGCTGATTGACTTGAGGGTCGAACGCACCTTGTTGAGCGTCGGGTACAGCTCGCCGTCGATCGTTTCGCGCAGAAGTTCGCGGATCGTGTATTGCGTACACGGCCGCTGATAGATCGGGCGGTCCCCAATTGAAAATGCCCGGCGCTCTTGGTCCGTCGGCTTCACCAAGAACCCGAGAGCGACGAGCCTTCTCTGAGCCTTCTTTATGGGATCGCCATCGGAGAGGCCGAGGTCTTCGAGGAGCTGCTCTACGGTAGGGAATGCCACGCCTACGGGGTTCATCATGGACAAGTAGTAGTGGTAGATCGTCACCTCGCGCGGCGTTATGGCCTGGAACAGGAAGCGGCGCCACCATGCCGGCACCGTAAAGAAAGGCCGGCTAGCTTTATCGGCGGGCCAGGCCAATTCTGGCCGAAAAACAAGCTTCTCCTCGCGCTTTCCCACCCCAGAGATTCCGGTGAGCCGCCGACGAAAGCCTATCGGAACCCCGATAAAATCCGGCGATTTCCCTCAGCGCGGTTGCGTATACCATTCGCGTATCCGTTTGCGTGTAAGTTGTGCGTGTCCGTATGCGGGTATACAAATGCGCTGCTTGCGCCGGCGCCTCGGTTCCAGCCCTTGCTTCATGGCAGTTCTCGGCATGATAATTGGTGAGCAACGGCACGGCGCCGGGGAATGGTAAACCCAGCGCCGAGACCCGAGGAACTCCGGCCGTAACCCGGAGGCGCGCTCCGCGCATACCTCCGACGGACTCTGCCGCGGCCGACGGCGGCCTCCCGCGCTGAACTTGACCGGACGGTGCGGGGGGTCGCTGCTGTCTTCTACGACGAGTATACCGCCAGGCTGCGCCGAGTCAACGGGACGCTCGAAACGACGGTTCGTATGCCTTCCCGGCGTCGTTAACTCGTGGCCCCGACAGCGGCCCAGCGTGCGGCCAGACTTATGGTGCGACGCTGGCACTGCGCCATACAGGTGGCACACGGATACGGTTCAATGAGCTTCCCGCCCCGTGAGGACCGCGCAGATGTCCCGCTTCTTGAAGCTCCACAGTGCTGACCCCGCTCGTCGGTTCGGGACGGTCTTACGACGCTCGTGGCCGTCGATGGACAGCGCCTACCTCGCGGCGTTCGGCGCGAACGCGCGCTGTACCGAACTTCTTGAGGAGGAACGGTGGCTCGCGGCCGCCGCGCTGCCCCCGCTGCCGTTCTTGCAGTTCTCGACACCGGTTGAGTCGCCCGTAGATCTCGCTGACCGGCGCGAGGCACTCTGGCTGAGCGCCGAAGCGGAGGACGTGCAGGCCGACCTGCAAGCCGGCACGGTGTTGCTGGCCGCCGACGAACTGCTGCAGACTCTGGCCCGCGGCCTTGCCGTGCCGGCGCTCGAGCACGGCCCGCTGATCAACGGCGTCCGATTGTCGACGCTGTTGCGCACGGCCACGAACGCAATCCGCCACGTCGCCCAATGGGACGACGATCCCGACCTGTCCTTTCCGTACCCGTCGCTCGCCTCCGTGCCGAACGACAAGGAACACAACAACCTGCGCCGGGCGCTGCGGAACATCGAGGTCATCCACCGCGCCTTCGGGATCGGCGCCCACGAACGCCTGACCGATCCCGTCTCGTTCCGTGTGCTCGTCGCCGTCGACGGGCAGCTCGGCACCGGGGATCCGGACTTCCGGCGATTCGCACGCACTCTGATCGAGACGGCCGAATCGATCGCCGCGGCGGCCGGCAGTGACGCCCAGGCCTCGTTGCGCGCCACGCTCGTGCCCTTACTCACCGTGTAAGATGGTGGAGCGATGAGCATTATGCAAGTTCCCGGTGATGCCGAGTTGCATGCGCACGTTGACGGTGTTTCTGCCGCGCTCGGCACCGACCACGAGATAATCGAGCTGACCGACCGCTTCTCGCCGCCCGCCTTCGCGGCGTTGCTCGCAACGTTGGACGCACGCGGGACGGTCTCGGTGTTTGATCCAGAGTTCTGTCAGCCGTGGAAACACCGGCAGGCGATCTATCGCAGACTGCAACGCTTACGCGAGGACGGGGCGGACGTCTCTGATGCGGCCCGCGCGCTCGTCGACGCATTGGAAGATGACGCTATGCGAAAGACGTCGCAGCGCGGCCGCGCCGATCTCGCACTCCGCTACGTCGTGCCGCTACTGCCGCAAAACGAAACGGTGAGCCGCGCGCTGCGCTACCTCGATCACCGTCGGCGGACACGCCAGGGGGCGGGTCGGCGCATCCTGCGGTACGTGGAGGTCCCCGGGACGGCTGATGAATTGATGCATCGCGGACTTCGGAATCGCGACAGCGGCCTTATCGTCATGGCGCTGCGGCTCGGCGCCGTACCGCCGAACGTCGATGCGGCGCTGACGATTGTAGGTGACGGCGCCGCGACGTCCCGCCTGATTGAGCATCACGTCGATCCAGCGAAAGTCCCCACATATGCGGAGCGGTTCCCGAGCGCGGTCCTACGCTACGTCGGGCGCACGCAGCGCCACGAGCTCGCGTCACTCGCCGTCCGCATGACCGAGAACATGCTGGCGATGCCGTTCTCGCATACGTTCTTCCGCGGCTACGAACAGGAGCAGATGATCGGGCTGGGCTTCTGGGTGCTCGGTCGATTGGGACGGCGCGACGACATAATTCGGCTCGAAGTCGCGGAAAGCGAACGACGCCGAACCGCCTCGCCGCACGCGCTCACGCCGGCCTGACCCTCGTACGGCTGCCGCACCACCCCGTGTTTGAGCATACGAATGGCGATCGGATTATCCCTGACTTCATCGTCCACCGCTACCGTGGCTGTTCCCCCGACTCCCGAGTCGTGGAACTGAAGACTCCACAGTCCACCTACTCTCGGGCTGCACCGCCCGTACTTCGTGCAACCCGTTCACGCCGCGATTGCGCAAGGATTCGACTACACGGACTTCGTCGCGACGCCGGACCATCGCGACCAAGTCCTCGCGATGTTCGGCGAAGAACCCGGCCAGCTGCAGCGCGAGGTCATCATCGGACTGGCGCAGCATGAGCAACGCGAAGCGCTGGCGCGAGCCCAGTCTCGGCTTCCAAACGTCACGGTGACGCCGTTCAACGACTTGCTCGAGCGCACGTTCCGGCGCTTCGAGTCTTAGGCCACCGAGGCCGTCTGAGAAGCGTAGCGAATAGCAAGCGGAGGATCAAACTGAAGCACTACCAATGTTTAACGACCTGAACAAGGCCACAAGAGGCCTTCTCCTGACAACTTGCGCCACTCTCAACGATGCACGAATTTCATACGTCATCGCTGGAGGATGGATACCGGTCTTGCGGGGTGGAGCACAAGAGCTGCAGCATCCTGGAACGCGCGACGTGGACGTTCTCCTTTCCGACAATCAGCCCGTAGACATTTGCAGCGCCGCTGAAGCACTCTTGAGAGTGGGTTTTTTCGCTTCTGCGAAGCACGAATTTCAGTTGCTTCGTCCGATCGACGTTGGCGCCAGAACATTTGTTTTTAACGTCGATTTGATGCATCAAGGTGAGGTGCGACAACCGACGGACATGTTTTCTGACATGTTCGATCTTGGCATACCCGATTCGTACGATCCGACGGGCAAGCGGTGGGTGAAGTCGATCGCATTCGGTTCGTCAGCGATTATTTTTGAACAAGACCTATGGTCGAAAGTTCGCGTCGAAGGGCTCGATGCCGATGGCATATCGACCAGCGTGGCCGTACCGCTGATGGATGAAGTTGCCTTCGTTCTTTCGAAAGTGGATAGCGTTCGTTCACCCAAGCGAACCCGCGATGCGTTCGACCTGCTCTACGTGGTTTCGGGTCCTAATGCTCCCTTCATTGAGGCGCGGATGACCGAATTGTGCCGATTCCCTGCGGTCGCTTCGCGCGTACGCGATCTCAATGAGTGGATCTCCACGCATCGTGACGGGTTTGATGCTAACGTTGCTCTGTACGCCCGTGTCGATGAGCCGTCACGGCCAGTGACGGATTTCTTAAGCCGTGTTCTGCATCGGATAGAGTAAGCGAGCGCTCCTCGTTTTGCATTATCAAGAGATGGTCGGCGTCCAAGGGGACGGCGCCCAATCGGTGGAGGCCCAACGCGACCGGGAAGCCGCTCGGCCGAAGACGGACGGTGTCGCTTAGGAGGAGGGGGTCCGGCGACCGGAGACTCGGCCTACCTCCGTGCTACCCGAAAGGGTTTTCAGTCCCATTAATCGTGGTGGGCGTTTGACTTCAATGAGGAGCTGGTGCATTATAGTTTAAGGCCCCTAAACTTTAATCGCCGGGCCGTCGTTGAAGCAAAGTAGCATGGATCCAACGCAGTTTTCCAAGGACGCACCCGGGCGGCTCGTCGAGGCAACCGACGCTCTGGGCAACCGGGGGCATGCCTTTGTCCCAAACCTTGTCCCGCCCGATATTGATTACGGCTCACGCGAGCTGCGCCTCGCCCTTTCCAGGGCAGACCGTGCGCTAGCCCGCCTGGATGGCATCGCCCGGCAGATCGAGCGCCCGGATCTTCTGTTCAGGAACTACCTCCGGCGCGAGGCCGTGCTCTCAAGCAAAATCGAGGGAACCCACACGACGCTCGCGGACCTCGTCCTCTACGAGGCGACACATGTCGGGAAGCCCGGCAGCGACGACGAGGTCGTCGGGAACTACCTCGCCGCCTTCGACTACGGCCGCGCACGATGCACCGAGATTCCGATCGGCCGGCAGCTTTTCAACGAAATGCACGAGATTTTGATGCGCGGGACCGACGAGCTGAAGACGACACCGGGGCGCCTTCGCGACTGCTTGGTCGTAATCGGTACACCGCCAATGGCAAGCGCTCGATTCGTTCCGCCGCCAGAGCTTTTCGTGCGCGAACTGCTCGAGAACCTTGAGGCGTACCTTAGCTTGGAGGATGAACCGCCGCTGATCAAGCTGGCTTTGGCGCACTATCAATTCGAGACGATCCACCCGTACCGCGATGGCAACGGGCGCCTGGGCCGGCTTCTGATCTCAATGTGGCTTCAGCGTGAGCGCATTCTGACAGAGCCCATGCTGTACCTTAGCGCGTACTTCGAGCTTCGGCAGATTGAATACTACGAACGCCTGCTGCGCGTGAGCACAGAAAATGCGTGGCTCGACTGGCTCATGTTCTTCCTCGATGGTGTCGAGACGCAGTCTGTTGACGCGGCGGCGCGCACACAACGCCTTGTTGAACTACGCGCGCGATATCACCGGATCCTTACGGGACGCCGCGTTACGCAGAACATTCACCGCCTGGTTGACGAGCTCTTTAAGATCCCGGCAATGTCCATCCCGATGGCGCGCGACTTCTTGGGGATTACGTACCCTGCCGCACGAGCGCTCATCGAGAGACTCGTTGAAGCCGAGATCCTGAATGCGCAGACCGTTTCGGTTCGTGGGACCGCGTACTACACGGCCGGCCAACTCCTTCGGGCACTCGACGCTCCGATGGAACAAGAGGCGGTCCAGGAAGCTAGCTAGGCGACCGTGCTTTGGCGCCCCGTGCGGCCGCTCGACGGGCCGCCCCTCGGTGGAACACCTTATTGACGGCTGAGTAACAACGGAGCTAAAGAGCAGCGCGGCGGGTGACGCGGCCATGGTGCATTTGCGGCCCGCGTAAGGCCACGCGGACGCGTCGATCGGGACCCGCGCGAGCTCATACGACTTAGTCGATTGGCTTGCGGGGCACTAGGTGGCCTCGCTGCTGATCGGCCATCCGTCGTTGGCTCCGCCTTCCTGCCTCGGGTCGGTGAGCAATCCCCCATCATTTGACCTTCATCTAGCGACGGCCGCTAGTTATGCGCTGTTGCGTGGGTGCTGCTAGGTGCGGGCTTGGTGCGTTTCGGCGAGAAAGACCGAGAGGGTTGATGCCGCTCCGACCGCGAGCTTTGCGTGCCGCGGTTGCAGCCCGCGCGACCCTGCGGCCTTGCCGTGGCCGGTGCCGTAGTGATTTCGTAATTCAGCAATCCCCTGAGCTACAGACGCGAGGTTACTGAGGAGCCGCTTAATCGATTCAGCCGCTTTCGCCTGTTCGGGAATCTGGTTAGGTGTGAGCTCCAGTTCCTTACTGGTGAGTTTAACCAGGACTGAAATGTCGGCGTTCTTCGGAACTTCCACACCACGTTCGGCCAGGATCGTTTTGCAGCAGCTTTCGATCAGCTCTTTGGCGGTTCCGATCGCCAGATCGGGATCCGCATTCACGGCCGATTCCATGCGTGTGATCTGTTGCGCGATGTAACCGAGATCCGCGGCCGCGAAGGCTGCTCGCGCAGCCGATATCCCGGGCGTAGCCACCACTCCAACATATCGGCCGACGTACACTGGCTTGTTCGACAGCCGCGTTTGTTCGACTAGTTGGAAGCCGTCGTTTTGCAGGTACTTGTTATATAGCTGGCATAGGCGCGCGGCCTCCGTCACGTCCGCGCACACAACCGGGTGGATCGTTTCGCAGAGGAAGCGTAAGAGGACTTCGTCATCTCCGCCCATGAGGTTGAAGCGAGGATCGTAGAAGACCCAGTCGTCGCTCCAATCATGGTTGTTTACACGATGTTGCCAAATGTCACCCGCGGCGTCATCGAAGCGACGGTCCGTCGACGACATGCTTTGCAAATCGAATAATCGTGATAGAAACTCAGGCTCTTCTAGCCGGCCGTTCCACGAGACGTTCTCCGCGGTCATCGAGTCGAATGGGTCGCGACGCGTAATTTGCGATATCGCCATCGGAGCGGTACTTCTCCATGGGGATCGCAAATCGCAACAAGACCCTTGCTTGGTGAAGCGCGCCGACGAGCAGGCCATGCCGCTGCGTGCGCTCTGGCAAGGAGCCCGAACGACACGATGGCCGCTTTTCTACCTCACGGCTGCGACCAGCTCATACACCACCCCCGGGGGCACGATCCGCCCTGGGCATGCGAATGCGCTAATCCCGACGTTCCTCACGCATAGCCGGACGTAGGGCACGGTGCCGAAGAAAGGGTTATCTCGCAACGCAACCTCGATGACGAGCTTGTCGAGGGACGCCCTCGTCGATGCGATCAGCGGCGCGCCGGGACCGATGTCGCGGCCGGACGTGTGTCGCGCCCCTTTCAGTCACGCGTGGGCGGACGCGCAGGGCGTTGCGCCGCGCCCGGGCGCGCAAGCGAAGGTAAGCATTGCGGACTCGGATGGCGCGCCGCCTACGAAAGTCCGCTGTCGATCGACCACTCAAGTGCATTCTGCTTGGTCGGCTTTCGACCGAGGATCATCGCCAAACCGTCGCCGAGCACGGCGTCTAGACTCCGCGTCCGCTCATCGGACTCGTTGGCGTTAACCTGCACGTCGAGATCAATCGTCGGCGGACGCGAACCCGTTCTGAGCATGGAGGCCAAGGCGTTTAGGAACTGGATGGCGACGTGCGCTTCGACGCCGAAACGCACGCCTACAGGCGCGGCGTCTTCGGCCTCGTCGGCGCCGCGGACAAACGTTCCGATGTCGGATTCGATCAGGCTGAATCGCTGGGAGACGCGCGAGCCGATCAATTCGCGGCCGTCGCGCGCGATGTCGATCATGTCGACAATGACCGGCGCCTGCGCGAGCATGAATGCGGCGCGGTAGTTCGCCAGGGCGATACTCGTCGGCACCGGTACCGTCGAACGGACGCGGCCCCCGCCGCTGGGATTGGTCGACGTCGCGCCGGGCGGCGCGCTCGGGGTACGCTTTCGTCCGGGCGTTGCGGGGCCGCCGACAGCCCCTGCGGCTGAATGATGGCTGGTCTGCGCGACGACGATAAACGCGTTCGGCGTTGGTTTGGAAGACCACGAGCGGACCGAGGGCAACCTGGCGCCGAACGCTACGGAATACCCGTGCACGATCGGCAGTCCGGTATTCGTCGTATCGTGGACGTAACGTTTGACTTGGTCAATGTACGGTCTGCGGGCGAGCGCCGTGTTCGTGATGCCTATGTCGCCTGAGAAATGCCCCTTCGCCTCGACGAGAACCGCGCCAAGCCCGCTCGTCGTCGGCGCCGCATAGATGAAATCGCCGAGTGTCGACGGCGGCGGCGTGGAGGTAGGCGATTTCTTGGGCGGCTTGGCTATCAGATTCGCGGCGTGGTCCAGAAAGCTGTAGCTCGGCGTCAGAGACTCCATGAAGAGATGACAGATCCCGACGCCTACCGCGCCGGCCAACGAGCTGCGGGCGGTGACTTCCAGGTCATCCGCCTGGGCGGCGAGGTCGAACCCCGTTCCGACGTCGTCCACGATCGCTCTCGTAAGGGCGCTGGCCGATATGACGAGGGCGATCGAGATCAAGCGCGATCGCGGATGCACCAGCGCCTGCATCTTCGCGATGGCGAGAGCCAGGCGAAACGGGGGCACGTCCAGCGCCGTCGTGATAGCGGGCTCTGCAAATCCGCTGGGCACGTGTTTGCACGGGATCGCATTCTTTTTCGGTGCAGAGACTACGACGATCTTCGTGCGGAACAACCATGGAGCGGACACTCGACCTCCCGGTTAAGAATCGCTGCGCCGCGAGTCGCGTTATCGGCGGCGTTTCGAGGTGCGGAGCACCGTTCCTCATGGCCCGCGGCGCGGTCAGGCGGACATTGAACCCGGCGCCATCCCTCAGTTGATCGGAACTAGTTTGCGCATCGCATATTGCACCAACCGCTTGCCGCTAATTGTCGGCGGAGGCTGCGGCGGCCTTGCCAACGACATCCCCTGCGTGGCTCAAAGCGCGCGACCAGCATCGCGGACTATCCGAACATCAAAGCCGCAGCGTTTTTGCCTAGTCGCCACCGATGAAAGGCTGCGTGACGACCACCAGATGCTCGACGACGCAGCTGCGGCGTCGGCTTCGCCGGCCGAGGAAGGTCGATCGAAGAGCGCCTGCGACGGCCAATCTGCGCGTGGCGGAATGTCATCGATTGATCACAGCCGCCGGACTGAGGATTCATGTTCCAATGGACGCGGACTCCCCCCACGTCTCCCCCCAAAGAAAAAAGCCGCCTGAATAGAGACGACTTTCCCCTCGTAAATCTGGCTCCCGGAGTTGGACTCGAACCAACGACCCGCTGATTAACAGTGAGGCGTACCTGCCCGCGACTCGCGCCGGGGATTTCAGGACTGCGCGTCGGAAACGGTGGCATGTGCCCAGCAGAGCCGGAGTCGTCCGAGGCGGTTGATCCGACCGATGACCGAGACCCCACGGTGTCCCCCGAGGCGCACGAACGCTTTGCCTCAACTTATGACGAAGAAGGGTGGGATCCGCCGCCCGCCTCGGGCTATTCTGGCCTTTCGGGGAACGTCGGCGATGATTTATCCGACGCGATCGTGCGCCTTTACGACCGCGCGCTGGCCACGGCTTCCGAAAACGACATGCAGCGGTTCTTCATCCGCTACTCAGCGATTCTGCCGACGCCGTTCCTGCGTCATCACGGAGTAATTAACGCGGCCCTTATCTCTAAGCCGCACCTGACGGCTCGCGTCGTTTCCGACTTCGCGTACGTTACGGGCGACTCAGTCGAGGCTCGCGTTGTATTCGTAGAACTCAAGAACCCGACGATGAAATGGTTCGCGACCGATCGTCCGCGCGTCGTTCAACACCTGGATCTCGTTGCCGCGCTCGCTCAGATAGATGAGTGCCGTCGCTGTCTCCAAGTTCGAGAAGCCGAGTGGCTAGAGTGGTTGCGGACACTGGGCGCGAACTTTGAAGCCGTTGAGTTCCGGTTCGTGTTGATCGGCGGGCGCAGCGACGATGCACACAGGACCGCCGAACGTCGGGCATATCTTCGCAGCCTTGCCAAACGCGATCAGGACACGACGTTTATGACGTACGATTCCGTACGCAATGCCTTCCGCAAGACTGGCGGCGGGTTCAAGAACGTGCTTGTCGAGTCTAAACCAGGCTGGCGATGCCGGGACATGACATACCCTCTCCACGACGTCGCGCCGCCTGAATACCTGAATCTGACCGCTGAGCAGCAAGCACTCATGGACATCGTCTGCCCTGGCAAACCACGTTGGATAGGAAGGGAGAACCACGCGAAGGCTCGCGACATCGCCGCAGCCGAGTATTGGCGCCGCGTCGCCGAGGAAGACCTGAGAACGACGTAACGGTCAGGCGGCGAGCGGGTCCGCTACCACGCCGTCCTCAAGTTCACAACGTAGCCGACAAAACGACCCGCGGCACGTCTGCGCGACGTGCCTGGCCAGTTGCGCAATCCGCGGCGCCGGATCATCGTGTGGACCGACCGCCGCGCGGTCGCCCGCTGCCGCAGCGCAGACGCTCGGCCTGCGGCTCGCGGATGAGCTCGGCGTCGATCCGCACTACCTCGCCCGCGGCGAGGGCTTCAGTATGACGGAACGGTTCGCGATCGTCGATCAGCGGCTCGCGTAGCTCGAGCAGGGTGCGACTAAGTGGATCGTCGAGCTAGCTTAGGCGCAACGCGTACGTCATGGCGCCCTAGGATGAGGTTACTCTACATCCGGCGCGATCGGACTCGTCGGACGCTTCTTACATGCAGCCTAGACCGTCTACGCGGCCCCGATGACCTGCTTCTGACGGACGTTGCCAACTAGCAACTTACGAAGGACCGCTCTGTCACGTATGGAAAGCACAAAAAGCACAGAACGCACAGCGGCCCCCGTTTCTGCCCGTTAGCTTCAACGAAGGTCGCTGCCCGAGATAGCCCGATGAGGGTGCACCCTCAACCAGCTCCCAAACGTAAGCGCCCATCTTCTGCTTAGTGCCCACGCGTGGTGTCCTCGCGTGGGTACTTCGTTTTTCGCTCCGTGGCCGCCTTTCCACGTCGGCACGTTAGCGACCGTGGTCGCCGAATCCACCGATCGAATCGCTCGCACGATCGCGGCGCATCCGCGCTCTTGACACGACTCGGCCTCTGCGTCCCGACCACTCTTACGTGTGACGCGCGACCGTGGCTCGACGTCGAAGCCGTACCGTTGCATCCCGGCGCCGTACGTGCTGCGCGTTTAGCGCTGGTACTCCGCGAGTGCGCGCCGCCAGGCGCGGAGCCACTTGCCGTCATTGCGCGGCTCTTCCATGAGCACATCGGCGTCCTCAAGCTCGAGCCACCGCTGTTCTGCTTCGCGCAGGTGAGCCCGCACGTCGAGCAAGCCGGTCTCGATACGATCCTGAACTTCAGCGAACCAGTACAGATAGAACCGCCAGCTCAGAGCGAGCCACGCCGAGCCGTCCGTGATCGCATCGCGGATTGGAGCGTAGTACGGGTTCTGAAGCGTCGCCTCGCTGAGCATCCCCTGTTCGTCGACGTGAAGGACGTCGCTGTCCCGAAGGAACGCAACAAGGCTTTCTTCGATCAAATACGGCAGTTGGCCACCACCGCCAGTAGGGTCGTCGAATCGTGCGTCAGTGAAACGGCGCAGGTTGAAGAATTTGCCACTCGCGCAGTCGTGAGCGCCCGCAGCCTTCCAGAGCAAAACGTCGGTGGACGTGTAGCCGACGAGGACGCGAAGTCCGGCATCCTTGAGCGCCGCGATGAACCGCATAGCGCCCTTGAGCTGGTCCGTGTTGGTAATCTCTCGTCGCGGCTCGACCCCTCCGGTGAACACGATGTAGATTCTATCGAAGGGCGTCTGCGAGAGGATCGAAGCGGTCGCCATCGGACGGTCAGATTGCGTGAGGTCGGGCAAGCTCATGACCGCCGTCTGCATTCCGCGAATGCGCGGCGTCGTTTTCTCGAGGCGCTCGTGGAGGTGACGCGCGTTTTGCACGCACGAGGAATAGAAGCCGTTGGTAAAGGCGCCAGGAACCTGAACGGGTGAGGCTACCGTCCTCACGCCCAGATCCACACATACGTCCACGAGACGATCCGTCAGTGCATTCCACCATGCATCGCTTGCGGTATCGGCGGTTTCGACGTCCTGCGGGAAGTAGGGCCATTGCCGCAGCGTGTCACGCTGCGTGTTGGGATAGTAGAGTTGAGGATCGAAAAGTGTCTCGAAATCCGGAAGGCTCGCGAGACCGGCGAGAAACTCCACCATGCGCGCTTGCGGTTCATTCACCGGACTGAGAATCGCGCCGCGATACGCAACGAGGTCCGCCTCGTCGAGCAGATTCCTCGAGTCGTGGCCCATTTGGTGATACGACGCCATTATGGGGTTCCCCAGGCGGCCGTAAGCAGCGCCGGCGTCCGGTACCGGGAGACGGGCCACGGAGCGACCATTTTCACGAGCGGCGCCAGGTGGGCACCCTGGGCCGCTGCAATGAACTTATCCGTGGGACCGCTGCGGGTCGCGACTGCTTCAACCAGTTCTGCTATGCTCATCCCCTGCTTCTCGTAGGGGTGTGCGCCAAAGGTGATGAGTGTGATCGCTACGGCGAGAGAGAATTGATCGGCTCGCCAGTCGATGAGATCCTTTTCGTTGTTGAGTTGTTCGGGCGGCGCGTAAAAGGGAGTTCCAGGGCCCCTTATCGCCCACGACTGCGTGAGCGATGGAGCCTCCAGGTCGCGCACGAGGCCAAAATCATCGATCACTGGAGCGCCATTCGCATCAAGCAAGATGTTCTCGGGCTTTAGGTGTGGACGAGGTTGTGCGAGGCGATGTGAGCGACTGCATCAACAAGTCGAACCGCGATCTCGCGGCTCGCGACGGCGGAAAACAAGCCGTGGTCGACGACGTGATCGTGAAGCGAACCACCGGATAAAAAGTCTTCGATGAGGAAGACGTGCCGTTGACCGCCATGGTCGAACGCATCGATGGCGACCACGCGCGCAATGTTCGGGTGGGAACACCGCCTCATCGCATCGATCTCGCGCTGGGTCCGTTCCGACACCATCCCGAGCCGGAATACTTTCAGCGCTAGGCGAGCGCCTGAACCGTCGACGACTTCGTACGCCTCTTTGGCGCCGCCGGCGCCAGCGGCGCCGACGAAGGTATAGCCGAGGGCGCCTGCGATTGCCTCAGCTACAGGTCGAAGCGACGTGGGCTTGGGTGGAGGACCGTGCAAGCTGGTTCACCCGTTCGCAGAGCCACGGCAGGATGGGGGTGATGAGGGGCGGCTCAAGAAGCACCTCCAGCCGACCGTTCTCCACGTAGCACAGTCCTACTTTCCGCCGGACAAACTCGCGGTGGTACCGGGCGGCCCGGTGCGCGGTCGCCTGCGGGACAACGATGTACGATCGGTGCGCAAAACAGGTGTTGCGGTAAGCCTGGTTGAGCGCGTCACGCCAGCGATCAAGTTTTGCCTCGAACGCGACGATGTGACCGTCGTGGGCGACCGCGACGACGTCGGTCCGACCTCGCTGATAGTCGAACTCGAGAGCAATCTTCACGTCGCCCCACGGGCTCTCGCTGCTGCCTAGGCACGTGATGAACGATTCAACAAGGGCGGCCTCGCTCCCGTAGTTCATCCGGATTGGCAGATCGTCGATCGGGCACGTGAACATAAAGAGGCGCCGGCTTCGTTAGCGTCCCGGGAATCACTTCCTCCGACGGCGGTCCCAGTAGGGCGACTTGCACTTGGGGCACACACGCGGCCACTCCTTCGGCTTGCGCGGGACCCATTTGTGTCGGCAGCGCTCACAGCGGTAGCCGGGGATGAGTATCTCTGCCAAGGCGCCGTCACTTCGCTACTAATAATAATATACTTTTAGTTGTCGCGCCAGAGCTAACGCAAAATTCGTAAGACCTTTCACCGTTCGGAGAAGGCGTGAGGCCGCGGCGGTCTTACGCTGCGGCGCGCTCGTTGCCACGCCGGCGCGGGGTGGCCGAAATCTACCCGGTCGGCCAACGGAATAGTTGCCTTCTCCGGCCGCGCCCAGAAAATTGCCTGGGCTCATCGACTTCGAGAGGCGGATCGCTCTAGAGTCGCGAGCATGTTTACTCTTGGGCAGCTTGGCAACGGCGAGCGGCGGCTTCGTAAGTTCAAGTCAGCTCAGCAGTAACGACGAGAGCCGGTGCGGGCCCGCGGAACTGCCGGGCGAATATCGAAGAATAATATGGATGGCGTCTGAACCGCACGCGAGCCCCTTGCACACGCAGCTCGTCTATTCGTACGCAAGCCGCGTCTACAACGCGGTGGAAGGAAAGGACGACTACGAGGATCCCGAACGCGTACAGGATCTGCTAGATGACTTACCTAAGGCGGCTCGGCCAAACAAGATTACGCTCCTGCACGACTTTATTCGATCTGTCTCTCATTTCGACATCGAGTATGCGAGCCGCAAGGCACCCGATTACCTGGTCGATGAAGCCACCGAAACGCTGCGCGCCGCGCGGATGCCGGTTCCCCGGTGGCTGACTGAGGAACGCATCGTGACGGCGCGTTCCGATCACCGGTCCGAGCTTGACGATCTGTTTTGCAGCGCGTTCGACCGCGCCGTTCTGCCCGCGGTCTTCTATATCTTGTTCTCGGACCGCACGTTCCTTATCGAGTTCCAACGCCGGATCGCCGAGGTCGTGAGCGCGTACACGAGGCTAGAGCATGGCGACATGCTTGCACGCGACGGGATCCTGCGCCGGCAGCACGTGCCCAGTTGGCTCAAGTCGGCCGTCTTCTTCCGCGACCATGGTATCTGTCAGGCGTGCGAGCGAAACCTGACCGGTCTCGCGCGGCCGGTGTCTGACGTACACCTCGACCATATCATCCCGCTGGCAGAGTCCGGGTCAAACGACCCGACCAATTTTCAACTGCTCTGTAAGCGATGCAACGGCGCCAAGGGCGGGAGCGCGCCGAGTAGTATTCCCACCTTCACTCCTTATTGGTAAGGAAGCCGGGAAACCGGAGCGGTTACCGCAGATCTCAACAATGGACTTGTTGAACGGGAAGGCCCGATGGCTTAGGCTCAACTCGCCCAACCGCTGTTCTCGAGGCCTCCTTCAGCTGCACGCACGTCTTGGTCGGCGCTTCGATCCCGCGTCAGCAGACCGGGGCCGGGAGGTTTTGTGCCACGGAGCGTGCCACCGCGAGCGAGCACACCACGCAGTGAACCATCAAAGTAAGCCAAAACCCCGCCGTAACGGGGTTCTTCTGGAGCCGACGGCCGGACTCGAACCGGCGACCTGCTATTTACGAAACAGCTGCTCTACCAACTGAGCTACGTCGGCAAACTGGGTCATAGCGAGTTTTCTCGCTTACTCGCCTTACTGTGAAGTATCCCTCTGGCCCACCATTGGACCGCAAACCCGTGCGAGGGACCGCCTTAGATTCGCTTGTACGCTTTTCTCCCCTCTGATACCACCCTGTCTTTGACGGCGGGATAGCCGTGGCAAGCGCCGTCTGACGCCGCATGGTCGAGCGCCGCACATCGATCAGGCGAACCGGATACGGCGGCGCCTTTTTTTGGGCAGACGACGCGCAGGCCAAGAAGCCCGAGACAAACAGTCGAGGCTTTCTCATGAGTTAGCGCGAGCAGCTCTCGAAGCGACTCCCGGAAGGCGGCGGAAAATCACATAGGGGACCCGGTTCAGATACCGCTTTCCGACTCCCGTCCGCGGCTCATGGCGGCCGGATCGCTACGCCAAATACGCATCATCCGCCGCAGCGCGCATGTGCGACGCGGGCGGATACGATACGCGACCTCATATGAATAACTAAGCGCTGGCGTAAGCGACCGCGGCGATCGAGCGATGCGTCTTCGAGCACGTCGACCGCGACGCGCCCGAGCGCGCGAGCACGCCCGGGGACACGATCGGCACTAGGTCGACGCGTACGCCTGCTTTTCACGCGCTAGCGTCGGAACGGACTGCCCTCGAGGTCGCGACGATGGGTGGACTCACCCAGCGCGGCGTGTGCTAGGTCGCGAGCGGCCCGCTTCCGGGTGGCAAGGTCGGCGGACGTGTCGTACACTTGCGCAATCAGCGCATGCACGTCGGGGTCGTCTTCGCGAAGTTGCTTCAGCGCATTTTTTCGATGCGTCCCCCACCGACCGACGCGGAACCAGTATGCCTCGACGGCGGTCGCGACGTACGGACCGATCAGGTAGGCGAAACCCAGCAAATCATCGTCGGCGACACGCTCGATCGTGCGCAAGCTGTCCGTTATCTCGCAGCGTTGCTGAAACTCGATGCCCTTTGTCGGTGCCGCCCGCCCGTGTGCCCACCTTGCGGCTCCCTCGGCCATGAGGCACTTTGCTTCTCCGTCGGGGTCGTATAACGCGCGAGCGTGCGCATACATCCACACCACGAATCGCTGATGACCGCGCCGGATGATGCGCCGGATTCCGGCGGGATTGTCGAAAAACAGGTCGATCTCGACGACTTCGATCTCCGTCCGCCGGCGCAGCGAATACGGCCGGCGCCAGAGCACGCAAATGTCGATGTCGCTATCGTTCTGATACGATCCGTCGTACATGGAGCCGGTGAGCAGTACGGCTAACAGATCGTCGGCCAGCTCCTCCCGGAGAGAGCCGACGATCGCATCAACGAGGGCGGTCGATGAGGCGCAACGCTTCATGCACCAACTCCCCCATCGAACTTCCGTTCTCGGCTTCGATCGCGGACAGCAGTCCCACGAGCTCCGGGCTTGCCGCCATGATCTCGTCCATGACGACTGCCGGAGCACGACGATACCGAGCATTCCGCAGGTACCAATACGAGATCAATTCGTCGATGAGCACGGCGCGCAGCGAGATGCGTCGCGGCGTCGAAACGGCGCACGCGTCGAAAACGCGCGCCGTGTGTCGCAACCGTGGTCCCTGGCGTTTGAGCGAGCCAACCGGCGGCCCATGCAACCACTGCTCGCGAGCTTCCGCCTGCAGCTCGTGAAGTACGCCGTCCGTGTCCAGCGCGATGGCGCCGAAACAGAAAATCTCCAACGTCCCCGGAAGACGGTGTCGCCGGAACTCCGCCCGCACGCCCGAGGGTGTTCGCGTCCAAACATCCATACCACAGGAGCCAGCAGACACCGCGGACCTGTGCGTCGGCCCGTGCGGGACGACGACGGTCACGTCGAAATCGCTGTCGTCGCGAGGAGTACCGTATGCGTACGAACCGCCAATGATAGCGCCGAGCGCGCCCTGTTCGTTGACCAAACGGCCGACGAGCTCTGCGACGTCGGGTAGCGCCGGATGCAGCCGTCGGACCAAACCGCCAATCTCAGACAGCGACCTTGTACCGGCTGTGATCGCGGCCCGCAAGCGAGGATCTCTGCGACTAGCTAAATGGACCGTAGCGCTCGATTGAGCGAGAGCCAGCGCCTCTGGAGGGCGCGCGTCATCACCCCGTTCGCAAGTACTCCCCAGGCGAACAAGGCAAGTCCGAGGGAGCCGTCGCTGCGCACATGGACAACCGCGTACTGGAACGCTAACAAATTGGCGGCCCCGATTGCGACGTAGTCCATCGCGCAGCGCCAGCGCGCCGCTACGATTGCGTCGACGGTTCCGTCCTCGGCTCCAGATCGAACGACGGCATGTACACCGAGCACCACAGCGCTACCCGCAGCGACTACAATAGCCAGCAGATGCGCAATGTCACTTTGCATAGAGGCAAGAAGCGCGACATTCCCGAGCGATGCGGCCATTGCGCACAGCGTGGCGTTGTCGATAGCGAACCGGCGCCGCGCGATCACGCCGACGCCAGGCCGCGTGACGATCAACGTCGATTTGGCCTCCGCGCTTCCTAGCACCAATCCATAGAGCGTGATTACGCCGACCGACAGCACAAAGGGCGCGGATAGATGCCTGAGCAGCCCAATCAGTCCAGTAAGAATGAAGATAACAGCCGCCACGCGGGTCCGAAGCGCGTCGCCCGAAGGCGACGCTCCGCCGGCGGCTTGGACCCGTAGCCACGTATCGTGAGCGATGTCCTGCCGGCTCGCGGTCGTTTCGTCGAGCCCAGGCGCGATCGCGCCCACACGCGGAAACACCACGAATGCAAAACCCAAAACGAGGATCACCGCTGAGACGAAGTCATCCATTTTTTCCGAGGCCCGGCGGCATTGGGCATCCGTCATTTCGCCAAGTTTTAGCCGAGACCAAAGCGCCATACCCAGTCAAAACGATCCAGGCGATCGAGAGGATACACGGTACAAAACCCAGCTCTGCGCCAAAGATGCACACGGGATATCCCCAGCCCATCGCATCCAGGTACGCCGCCAGCGCCATTGCGAGAATAATGCCGTCTTCAATGCACTGTCCCGACAGACCGCTGGTCGTCAGCCTGTGCGATTCCGGGACTTCGTGACCTCCGCCGCCGTAGTATCCCGAACTCCCGAACGATCCGCTATTGAACGTCGACGACCCGGTTGACCACGTTGGCATATCCCATGTCGAGGTCGTAGTCGTCGAGCAGCCGTCGCCGGATTGCAGGCGCCGCGCGGCGGAGGTGCGTCTCTCGCCTGCATTGTTCGGCGAACGAGTCCCGGTCAGACCGACATTCGGAGCATACGCGCCCGGCGATCCGTTGAAATCGTCGTCTGCCGTCCACGCGCCGGGACGATCGACCGAGCGCTTCATCGCCGCGTCATATTGTGCCTGGGTGGTGATTTGGAGTTTCCGTGGAATCGTCGTTGCGTACGGCTTTCTCTTCTCGCCGCGCCCTTTGAAGAACGTTGCCGAGCCGTTCGGTTCGAGCGCGAACGTCATCTTCGGAGCTCTGACGGCCGAACTTCCTGCGAGACTCTGCAAACGCGCCATGACTCGGCCGTTGTGCTGCGTTTTAAAGCGCAGCGCGTGGCCGGTCGAGAGAAATATTGGCTTTTCGCCGGCGCTCGCGCGGGCGCTCGCAAGAGATACGGGAAAGACGAACGTGGTGCCGTTCGCTGAACGGCCGCGAACGAACGATTCCCCGAGCGCGATGCTCGTCAGGAAGTTGCCGTTCTTATCGTGGGCTGCGAGGGCGTGGCCACTCGCACTCGTGCTCACGATGATTCCGTTCCGTCGCTTGGCCCTTCCCTTCAGCGACTCCGGCGAAAGATTCAGCGATGACGTCAGCGCGCCGTTTTGCGTCGGCGGGATCGCGCGCGCCCCGCTGCACCCCACGAGCAACGCCGTTGCGCCCCCCAAGAACTCGACACGCGACAGGCCCGCCGAAGCGAACGGCGGACGGGAAGACAGTCGGCGCACGGTACACCCTCCACTAGAAAAGTCCCATAGGAACGATCACGCTTCCCAAAGCTAGCAAATCGTAAAGGCGGCGTCAAGCTTGAACGCGTATATGCGAAAAGGCGTTGACGACGGCGCCGCTCAAATTCGGTTGCGCGGCACTCGACCCAGTATCACGATTCGTACTTCTCAGCCGTTTACCAGGGTGTTCTAAGCATGCTGAACGAGTTGGACGACTTCGACCCGCACGTCGATGACGACGGGCTCGACGCGACGCTGCAGCGCGTCGAGTCTGAGCTCGTCTCGCGCGGAGCGCACGTCGCGCCGTGCGGCCGGTCATCGGTCCATCATCGCGGTGTGGAAATGCTCATGCTCTTGCAGGGCTGGCAACAGTCACCGATGGTACAAGTCGCCGGCATTCTTTTTGCCGCGTATCGTTCCACCGGCGAGCGTCCCGCTGTGTTTTCACTCGAGGAACGAGAGCTCGTACGCGAGATCGTCGGCGAACAGGCGGAGCAGCTCGTGTATGCGTCGTCGTCGGCGGAGTCGCTTCCCGAACGCGGGCCGGATCTTGCCGTGCTCGAGGTTGCCGATGCTGCGTGCACCAGCGGCTTTGACGGCGCACCGGCGCCGTGGCTACACCGGGCGTCGCTGTTCGGCGCGTCGCTGCGCGCGACCGCATCTGCGCCGCCGGTGTTTGAGAATTGCACGGCGACCGTTGCGCCGGACGCAGAAGCGGCGCTTCTGAATGCGTACTCGAGAGCGTGGCGCGGAGGTCTCGCAGACGCCGGTGCGGTCGACGCTCTTGCGGGCGCGGCCGAAGCAGCGCCCTGGGTCGCCGAACCGTTCGTCGTCCTGGGTCTTCACGCATTGGCCGCGCAGGACACGGACCGCGCGGCGGCATGTAGCGAGCGCGCAATCGCGCTTCTTCGTGCATGGAACAACGCTTGGGACAAACGGCTCGGCGCCGTGGAGTGGCTGGGCATCGCGCAGATGCTGGAGCGTTCGTCGCGACTCGCGAGCCGCGAACATTCGTTCCTTGCAGCGCGCATCGCGTCCGCGCTCCAGATCGCGGCCGGGCGCCCGGAAGTTCTACAGGCGCGCCTGAACTCGCTCGACTTGATTGGAACGGCCACGGTAGAGCCGCCGTTGCCGCGCGTAGCCGCCTCCGTCGAAGAGGAAGAGTGGGAAGGATGGAGCGGCTTCGATCTGTTGCCGCCTCGCTTCGCGAAGTACATCGCCGGTCTCCGCGACAACCACGACTCTCCCGCGATGCCGTGGTACCCCGACCTGGATGCCCGGACAATCTGGGACGTGCTGGAGCTCGATATCGTTCGCGATTTGCACGCGCGAGCCGCGGACATCGCGGCGGAGTGCGCGGCCATCGATCCAGCGCGCTTTGAATCGGCCGCCGGAATTGCAGACCTCGGTCCCGACTGGCGGATCGTACCGCTCGTGCGACTCGGCTCGCACTGTCCTTCTCTATCGGGACTTCCCGCAGTCGCCGACGTCCTCCGGCGCTACTCGGAGCTCCGGCGCGTAGGCAGTTTTGCGTTCGTCGGACGTCTCGCTCCGCATTCCGACACCGTGCCGCGGCGCGGGCCGTCGAATCTCCAGGTGCAATGCATGTTCGGCGTCGACGTCGCGGGCGCGAGCGGCGTCACGGTCGACGGCATCCGCGAACGCTTCCGGCAACGCGGCTGTATCGTCGTGAGCGAATCGGCGATACGCAGCGACTGGAACGATTCCGACCGGGAGCAAGTCGTGCTGATCGTGCAATTGTGGCACCCGGATGTCACGGCCGATGAGGTCACGCTTCTCGAGGGACTCGCGCGGCACGCCCGCGCGCGCGGCGAGTCCGTGAGCAAGCGGGCGGCAAAGCCCGCAGCCGCAATGCTTGCATGAACATCCACAGGCGCTTACGCGGACTCATTCCCATCGCGTTCTATCGCGGTGCGACCGAGATACAGGTCGGTTGGGGCAAGCCGCTGTTGATCCGCGAGATGCCCATGATGGGTTGGGCGACTCGCGGTTCCGAAGAGCTCGTCACGACGGACCTCGGAGTGCTGTTCGAATACGCCGAAACCTTCGACGACGCGAAGTTTGTCGGCGCGATCATCCACGTATCGCGGTGCGGCTCGACGGCGTTGGCGAATGCGTTCAAGGCCGTTCCCGACACGCTCGTGCTGTCCGAGCCCGACATTTTGTGTCAACTCGTACGCGAACGGGCGTGGCGCGGTGCCGATGTTCCCGACGATCAGCGCCGTGAGTTAGTCCGCGGATTTCTCGGCGCCGTCGTGAAGGAAAATTCCGCAACGAACGTCGTCGTGAAGTGCTCAAGCATGTCGACGATCACGCTGGACCAGACGCTTCGCTACCTGCCGCGCGTGCCATGGTGCTTCTTGTCGCGCGCACCGGCCGACGTCATCGCATCGCTCGAACGCATCCCCGGGATGTGGCTGAAGACTCAAGCGGTGCGCGATCGCATCTTGCTCATGATCGGCCGTGAGTCCACTCATACGAGCGACGCGGAGCGGAGCCGCGACCTCTACGCGTTCTTACTCGAGCGCTTCTACGTCGCAGCGATGGAACACGCGAACGGCGATGCGACGTTCATCGATTACTCGTCCTTCGGGCTGGACACGGTCTGTGAGGTCATCGGACAAACGCTGCGCCGCAGCCTCGACGACTCGACGCGCGAGGCGATTGCAACGTCGCTGCAAATCTACTCGAAGGCCGTGGTACGAAAGCCGTTCGTGCCGTCGGAGTCAATCGAACGGCGTACCGGCTATCTTGAACTCGATGCCGTGTACGATCGGTACCTGCGCTTCATCGAGGACTTTGCAGCACGCCGTTGTTTTGCTTCCGTCGTGAAGCCGTCTCGCGAGCCGGCGCCTCAACCTGCGTAAACGTATCGATCAGGTCAGGCAACCGCCGGCCCCACTCGTGATCCTTTCGCCGGGAAGATCGTATAGCACAGTCATCTCGGCGATCTTTGGACAACATCCGGAGATCTACGCGTTACCGGAAACGTGCCTGTTTGCTCGGGACACGATGGATGAATACCTGCGTGACCGCGGAGGGGTCGTCTTCGACCATGGCCTCGTCAGGGCAGTCCGCAGACTTCTGATCTCCGGTCACGACGAAAAGCGGGCACTCGCGACGGCGCGTCTTGGGTGTCACGGCGACGACGGCGGTCGACGTTGGACGTATTCGATCGCCTGCGTGCGGCAATCGCGGGGAGCTTCGTGATGGAGAAAACCCCGCTGTACTCCGCACGACCGGAGCATCTCGAGCGACTTCGTCGCTACTTCGGTGACACCGTTCGGTATATCCACTTGGTTCGGAGCCCACACGGGTACGGCGCCTCGCTGCTGAAGACGCTTGCCGATTTCTCAGCCGCGGCTCCGCCCGCGTTCGTGCAACATGCACTCCGTGATCCCGACTCGCTGTATTTCGGTATTCAACCGCCGGATCGCGACGAACTCGATCCACAGCGCGTTTGGCTTCGACGTCATCGACACATCCGATCGTTCTTGGCGACGACCGACCCGTCACGGTGGAGGGTCGTCCGATCGGAGACATTTCTCCAGAACGTTTCCGCGTCGATCCGCGAGCTGTGTGACTGGCTGTCACTGCCGTTGTCGACGGAAGTTCACGCGGACGTCCTGCGGCCGGACCGTTGGCACTATTCGCGCGTCGAGAACGGCGTGCGCCCCGGGGGCGACCGCGAATTCTTCAGAAATCCGACCCTGCGCGTTCCACCTGGCCCGCCGGAACTCGCGGCTCGCGTCACGTGGAGCAATGGGGACCGCGAGCTGAGCCCGGAGGTCCAGAGCCTAGCACGCGAACTCGGCTATGCCTGACGACGTCGCGTTCGTGGCACGCTGACGCCCTTCGCGCGAGAACGTCTTCAGCTGCTTTGTCTCTTTGAGCTTTCTTCGACTTTGGCGCTGCGCGGATCGAATGCGGATGTTGGGGTTGGTCGGGCGGCGGAGCAAGGCCATGCGCTAGCGGTTCGCCGATCTCCATGCGGCGGCCTCACCAAACGTCAGGGTAGCTGGGGAACTCCGCCTACAGGTGCCTTGTCCGTCGATCAGTCCCCGCTCCAATCACTCCCCAGGGCCTGTCACCGGCCTGGCGAGCCCACAGAATGGCCCACGGACAGCGTGGAACGAGCTGGAACCGATCGGTACGAACTGGAAGCACGCGGGCTCCTAAATCACAGCAAACCGGACGCTGCGAACCGCCCGCGGACCAGACGTAACGGGAGCCGCTGATTACGAAACAGCTGCTCTACCAACTGAGCTACGTCGGCTTGGCGCGGCGGGGGCGCGCGACCGCCTGGGGTTCGCGGAGCAGTTCGGTGACCCTTCCGCCGATTACTAGAGGGTGATCCGTCGCGCCGCTGCGCTCGCCGCGCTGGCCTTCCTCGTTTCGCCGGCTTGGTGCCGTGCGGCGGTTCCCGATCTCCCGGTGGTCCCGATCGGCGCGCCCCTCTCCGGCGATGCTCCGCCGGCATCGGTGCTGCGGCCCTCGGTCATGCACGCCACGTTCCGCGTCGCCCGCGCGGCGACCGCGCTCTACGTCGGCACGCCGTGGTTCGTGCGCGACCTGAGCGTGACGGTCGTCGGGCCGGGGGCGCGCCGCGAGACGATCGTCGCGACCGACGACTTGCCGGGTCACCTGCTCGGACTGCAGCTTCCGGCCGACGCCTGGGCGGCCGATCGCCTCGAGCTGCAGGCGACCACGGTCAGCACCGCCGCGCCGCCGTACCTGCTCTCCGCCGAACAGCTCGCGCGGATCGGCTGGCGGAACTGGCCGTACGCCGCACTGTTCGGCCTCTTCGCCACCCTCGCGCTCCTCGTCGGCGCGCTCGCCGTGCGCGTTCGTTCGCGCGCTGCCGGCGTCTTCGCTGTCGTCATGGCGGTCCAGGCCGCGCTGACGATCCCGTGGCTCGGTGTCGTGCGGCCGCCGCCGGAGATCAGCCAACCGGTACACGCGCTGCTCGCATCGCTGGTTCTCGCCGGGTTGATGCTGTTCGCGCAGGCCTACTTCGACGGTATTCGCCTACCGCTGCGCGCGGTACAGATCGCGTGGGTGCTGGTGCTGGTGAACGTCATCGCGGTGTGCGGCGGCGACGTCCTGCAAGACCTCTGGATCGTCCCCGATTGGCTGACCCAGTTGCTGCTGCTGGGGCTGTACGCGGCGTACGTCGCGCTCGGCGTCTTCGCGCTGCGCGCGCGCGCCGGCGGCGCATGGGCCTACATCGTGGGCGCCGCAGCCGCCGCCCTCGGCGTGCTGATCGCCGACGGCGGTTCGCTCGGGAGCACGGTCGTGCAGTCGGCGGCGATGATCGGCGGCGGCGCGCAAGGCGCGTGCCTCACGTTCGCGCTCGCGCTGCGGCTGCGCGGCGGCGCGCGCGGTTCGAGCGATCGAGCGCGGCTCGACGGTCTCACGGGACTGCTGAACCGGACCGCGCTCGACGTCGCGCTCGCCGCCGCGTGGGAACGTGCGCGCGCCGGCCGCGCGCCGCTCGGCACGCTGCTGATCGACGTCGACCACTTCAAGGGGTTCAACGAAGCGTACGGGCATCTCGCGGGCGACGACGCGCTGCGGCGCATCGGTGACGAGCTGGCGGAGGCGGTCGTTCGCTTCGACGACGTCGCGGGCCGGTATGCGGGCGACAAGTTCCTGATCGTGCTCGCCAACACCGACCTGTCCGGCGCGTATCACGTCGCGGAAAAGATCCGCCTCGCCGTCGGCGCGCTCGACATCGCCAACGGCGGTGCTCCGTCGCGGCGGCTGACGATCAGCATCGGTGCGGCGGCACGCGTTCCGGCGTACCCCGGCGACGGCGGTGCGCTGGTGCGCCGCGCCGAGACCGCGCTCTACATCGCAAAGACGATGGGCCGCAACCGCGCCGTCGCCGACGAGCCGATCACGCCGCCGGTCGCCACGCCCTAAACCGCCGCTCAGGTTACGCCGCGTCGCGCCAGATCGGGATCGCGGAGCGCACCTCGCCGCGCCCTTGCGACAAGTTCAGGATGACGTTGCCGAAGCCGGCGGCCGCTTCGAGCACGTCGAGCGGAACCGCGTCGCTGGTCACGACGCTGCCGCTTGCGAAGCGAACCAGCACCGGCGCACGCAGCGGGGCCGATACCAGATCTTCACCCTCGTGCGCTTGCAGGCCGCGCTCGCGTGCCTCGAGCGCCGCCAGCACGTCGGCGACGACCGCCGATGCGGTCGCGTCACCGCCGGCACCTGCGCCCGAGAACACCAGCGTGCCGCAGCCGCGCCCGACGACGCGCACGACGTTCTCGGCGCCGCGCGCCCGCGCGAACGGATGATCCTCGGGTACGAACGCCGGCGTCACGCCGGCTTCGATCGCGCCGTCGGCTGCTTTGCGGGCGACCGCGACGAGCTTGAGGCGCAGGCCGCGTTCGGCGCCCGCCCGCACGTCGTCGCGCGAAAGGCCGCGGATCCCGCGGCGGGCGAGCGCCGGTGAGAGGGAAGGCCGGTGAAACGCCAGCCCGGCCAGGATCGCCAGCTTGTGCGCCGCGTCGTGTCCGTCGACGTCGCTGCGCGGATCCTGTTCGGCGAAGCCGAGCCGCTGCGCCTCGGCGAGCGCGTCGGCGTACTCGGCGCCGCTCTCCATCGCGTCGAGCACGAAGTTGGTCGTGCCGTTCAGCACGCCGCCGATCTCGAAGACCTCTTCGCCGGCGAGCGAACCGCCGAGCGCGCGCACGATCGGGATCGCGCCGCCGACCGCGGCCTCGTAGCGCAGCGAGGCGCCGGTCCGCGCCGCGAACGCCGCCAGCCACGGTCCCTCGGTCGCGATCAGGTCCTTGTTCGCGGTGACCACGTCTTTGCCGCGCGCGATCGCGCGCAGGATCAGCTCGCGCGCCAGCCCGAGACCGCCGATGCACTCCACCACGACCCGCACCGAGGGATCGTCGACAACGTCGAACGCGTCGCGCGAGAAGTCGTCCCAGCGCACGTCGCGCGGTTTGTGCGGATCGCGGACCGCGATCCCGCGGATCAGCCCGGGATGCGAGGCCAGCAGCCGGCGCGCAACCCCCGAACCGACGGTGCCGCAGCCGAGCAGTCCGACGCCGTGCGCGCGCATGGTCGTCGGCGACGTCGCGGACGAGATCGCATCGGACGAGCACAGGACACGCGGTAGGGTTTGCACGGGAACCTCCATGGATGATCGGGGGAATGAAAAAGGCCCTCGCCGTTCGGCGAGGGCCTCGTCTCGTATCGGGTCGTCCGCGTTATGCCGACGTCGATCCGGACCTGCCCTCGCCGAGGGTAGTCGTGGTGGTCGTCGTCGTGGTCATACAGACGTGGAACGCGGGCATCGTTCCGTGACCCTACCATGGCCGCGCGCGGCGCGCAAGAGGGCAACCAAGCCTTTACTTTTCCGGATGGCGTCGGTCACGAGACCTCAGATGCCGCGGCCGGAAGCCCCGTCCCCAGCCCCTCGCGCAGCACGGCGGCCAAACTCGCCGGCTCGGCGAGAAACGCGTCGTGCCCGTGATCGCTCGCGAGGTCGCGATAGTCGACCTGCCAGCCCGCCTCGCTCCAGCGTGCCGCGCACGCGCGCACGAACTCCGGCGGATAGAGCTGGTCGCCCGCGATGCCGACGAACGTGAAGCGCGTCGAGCCGGCGGGCCGCTCGCGCCCGCGCAGGTCGAACAGATCCATCGCGCGCGTCAGCAGCAAATAGCTGTTCGCATCGAAGCGCCGCACGAACACGTCGCCTTGATGCGCGAGGTAGCCCTCGACGTCGAAGCGGCCGTCGAGCGAACGCGCCGGGTCGCCGCCCGCGCGGTCGGGCCGGTTCGCGAAGCGCGTCTCGAAGAGCGCTTCGCTCTTGTACGTCAGCGTCGCGATCGCGCGCGCGAGCCGCAGGCCGTCGACCGGCGGCTCCTCGTACCACCCGCCCGCGAATTTCGGATCGAGGCGGATCGCCTCGCGCGCGGCGAAGTTCTGCGCGATCCCCTGCGCGCGCAGATGATCGAACGTGCCGACCACGACCGCGTGATCGACCGCGTCCTCGTAGCCGCGCACCCACTGCAGGCACTGCTGACCGCCGAGCGATCCGCCGATCGCGACCGCGACGCGCGGGATCCCCAGCTCGCGCAACGCGCGCCGCTGCGCCTCGACCATGTCGCCGACGGTGACCACCGGGAAGCGCGGCCCCCAGCGGCGCCCGTCCGGCGCGAGCGACGACGGCCCGGTCGAGCCGTAACATCCGCCGAGCACGTTGACCCCGACGACGCACCACTCGCCGAGATCGAACAGTCCGTTCGCGCCGACGAGCCCGTCCCACCACTCGACGACGCGCGACGAACCGCTCAGCGCATGCGCCGCGAAGACGACGTTCGAACCGTCGGCGTTCGGCGCGCGTCCGTATCGCGTGACGCGCTGCACGACCGACGGAATCGACGCGCCGGAAGCGAGCTCCAGCGCGCCGATCTCGACGTCGTCTTCGCTTTCCGGACTTGTCATCCTGAGCTTGTCGAAGGGGTGGCGTCGAGCGCCTGCGTGAGGTCGGCCAGGATGTCGTCGATGGACTCGATCCCGACCGAGAGCCGCACCGCGTCATCGCTGACGCCGCTGGCGATTTGGTCGGCCGGCGTGAGCTGCTGGTGCGTGGTCGATGCCGGGTGGATCACCAGCGACTTCGCGTCGCCGACGTTCGCCAGCAGCGAGAAGAGCTGCAGCCGGTCGATCAGCGCGCGCGCCGCCTCGGCGCCGCCCTTGACGCCGAAGGTGAGGATCGCGCCCGCGCCCTTCGGCAGGTACTTCTGCGCGTTGGCATACGCGGGATCGCCGGGGAGCCCGGGATATCGCACCCAGAGCACCTTCGGATGCGCTTTCAGGAACTCCGCGGTGCGCAGCGCGTTCGCGCTGTGGCGTTCGATGCGCAGACCGAGCGTCTCGAGCCCTTGCAGCAGCAGCCAGGCGTTGAACGGCGAGAGCGCCGCGCCGATGTCGCGCAAGAGTTGCACGCGCGCCTTGATGATGTACGCCAGCGGGCCGACCGCCTCGGTGTAGACGACGCCGTGGTACGACGGGTCGGGTTCGACGAAGTCGGGGAAGCGGCCCGACGCCTTCCAGTCGAATTTGCCGGAGTCCACGATCGCGCCGCCGATCGTCGTGCCGTGGCCGCCGATGTACTTCGTCGCCGAGTGCACGACGACGTCGGCGCCGTGCTCGATCGGGCGCAGCAGGTACGGCGTGGCGAGCGTGTTGTCGACGATCAGCGGAACGCCCCACGCATGCGCGACCCGGGCAATCGCGGCGACGTCGAGGACGTCGAGCTTCGGGTTTCCGAGCGTCTCGGCGAACACCGCCTTCGTGTTCGGCCGAATCGCCGCTTCGAACGCCGCCGGATCGGACGGATCGACCAGCGTCACCTCGATCCCGAACCGCGGGAGCGTGTGGACGAACGCATTGTACGTGCCGCCGTAGAGCGAGGCGGAGCTGACGATGTGATCGCCCGCGCGCGCGACGTTCAGCAGCGAGAAGATCGTCGCGGCCTGACCGCTGGCAAGTCCGAGCGCGCCGACGCCGCCTTCGAGCGCCGCCAGCCGCTGTTCGAACACGTCGGTCGTCGGGTTCATGATCCGCGTGTAGATGTTGCCGAACTCTTGCAGCGAGAACAGCCGCTCGGCGTGCGCGGTATCGTCGAACGTGTACGACGTGGTCTGGTAGATCGGGACGGCCCGCGACTTGGTGGTCGGGTCGCCGCCATGGCCGCCGTGCAAGGCGACGGTTTCGAATCCGCGAGCCGCCGCGGGGTCCAGGGTGCTGCTCATCGTGGGTCTCCTTCACGAATGCGTCGAGCGCGAAAGGGCTGGAAAACGAAACAACCCTCGCCGCTGAGGCGAGGGTTGCTGTAGCTCCGTCGAACGCCGGCTAGGACGACGACGATCTCCACCAACTCTCGCGGGTGGCACACATCGCCATAATCGCCATACAGCGTCCGTTCATATGGCCGGACGGTACCAGAAGCCGGCCGGAGGAGTCAAGGCCGCCCGGGCTGCGGTGTATACTTCAGGGATGGAAAGTCTGCTGCTCGCGCTCGGGATCGGCTTCGTCTCCGGTCTGCGGGCGCTCACGTCGCTCGCCGCGCTCCTGCTGGTACGCGGCGGCGTGTGGGGCTACGTGCTGGCGGTCGCGGCGGTCGGTGAGTACGTCGCCGACGCCTCGCCGAAGATCCCGTCCCGCACGGCCCTGCCTTCGATCGTCGTCCGCCCGTTGAGCGGTGCGGTCGCGGGGTGGCTGATCACCGCGACGCACGGTGGGACGCCGATCGCGGGCGCGGTCGTGGGGGCGGCCGGCGCGCTGGCCGGGACCTACGGCGGACACGCCGCGCGTCTTGCGACGATCGCGAAGATCGGCGCGATCCCCGCTGCCGTCGCGGAAGATCTCGTCGCGATCGCCCTCGCCGCGCTGATCGTGACCCGCTGATAGCTCCGAACCAAGCGGGCGCATGGCCACGTTTGCAACGAAGTGTCCGCGGGGTATCTTCGCCTTGCAATGACACCGCTCGCCGACACGACGTACGTGCTGCCGATCCGCCGCACCGCACTCGGAGCGGACGAGGAGCTCCTTGCCTACCTCGCCTCACTTGCGCGGCTGTTGCCGGTCATCGTCGTCGACGGCTCGCCGGCCGCCGTCTTCGCTTCGCACGCTGCGAGCTGGCCACGTTCGATTGCGCACATACCGGTCGACGAAGACCGGCGCGGTGACCTGAACGGGAAGGTCGCGGGAGTCGTCACGGGCTTGCGTCGCGTCCGAACGGCAAAGGCGATCGTCGCCGACGATGACGTGCGCTACGATCTCTTCACGCTGCGACGCGTCTCCGCGCTGCTTGACGACGCCGACGTCGTACGGCCCCAGAACGTTTTCGATCCGTTGCCGTGGCACGCGCTCCTCGACACCGGCCGCACGCTGATCGCGCGCGCGACCGGCGGCGATTGGCCGGGGACGCTCGGGCTCCGCGTAGACGCGTTCGCGCGCGCAGGCGGCTACGACGGAGACGTCTTGTTCGAAAACCTCGAACTCGTGCGGACACTCCGCGTGCTCGGGGCGCGTGAGAACGTCGCATACGACGTGTTCGTTGCCCGGCGCCCGCCATCGGCGCACCATTACCGCATGCAGCGCGTGCGCCAAGCCTACGACGAGTTCGCGCGGCCCGGCCGGCTCGCCGCGCAGCTTGCGATCGCGCCGGTCGTGCTGGTCGCAGTCCGCCGGTTCGGCGTTCGGGCGCTTGTCACGACGGTGCTGTGCGCGATCGCGCTCGCGGAAGCCGGCCGGCGCCGAGGCGACGGCCGGCGTGCATTCTCTCCACTCGCCTCGGTGCTCGCGCCGATTTGGGTCGCAGAGCGCGCTGTTACCGCGTGGGCCGCGCTGGGACTGCGATTCATTCGAGGAGGTGTGGGCTATTCGCACGGAACGTTGCGCACCGCCGCCAATCCTCCGTCTGTCCTTCGCGCGAGGTTCGCCGCGGACTGCGAACCGATGAAGGGCCGGGCGGCGCTATGATCGAGTTCGATCCGGCGCTGGAGCACCTCGAGCGCGCCTGGCGGAATCCGTTCGACAGCGACGCGGCACGCACGCACTCCTCGTATCATGCTCCGGATCAGGGCGACCTGGTGCGGCTCCTCGACACCGCGGCGGCGAGCCCGTTCGCTCGCCTCGCGAACGCCGCGCTCCGCGGCTTCGTGCTCGACGATGCGTTTCCGTGTCTGGGAGCGCGATCCGCGATCCGAAGCGGGTCGTACCGCATCGGCGCGTATGCGCGGCTCGACGACGCCGACGTCACCGAGGGGCTCGCACGCGACGTGTACGCCTTCGCGGCCGAGCGCCGCGGGTTCGAAAGTGATTTCACGACCTTTGTCGCGGCGTTTCGCGAGCCCGCTTACGGGAGCGAGGAAGCCTTCGAGCGCGCACTCTGGTCGCAGTTGCAGCGGCTGCACGATCTCGATGCTCGCTACCATCCTTGGGACGCGAGCGTGAGCAACGACCCGGCCGATCCCCGCTTCTCGTTCAGCGTCGCCGGTACCGCGTTCTTCGTCGTTGGTCTTCATCCGGCGGCGTCACGCGCGGCACGCCGATTCGCTTGGCCGGCGCTCGTGTTCAATGCGCACGAGCAGTTCGAGAAGCTGCGCGCCGACGGCCGCTTCAATGGGCTTCAGGCGCAGATCCGCGCGCGCGACCGGCGCTTGAGCGGCGATGTGAATCCAAATCTCGCCGACTACGGCCGCCGCTCCGAAGCGCGTCAGTATTCCGGACGCCGGAGCAGCGAGGAGTGGACATGTCCGTTCAAGCCGCACCGCTGACCGAGCTGCCGGCACGAAGCGGGACGGCTTTCGTTCTGGAGTGCGGCGACGTCTTGACCATCGTCGATCCCGAAGGCGAGCAAGTCGCGGATCTCGTGGCGTTTGCCGCAACCGATCCGCGCGAGGCCCTCTCGAACGGGCGCACCTTCGACTACGAAGAGACGCTGGTCCTGACGTCGGGCAACCGGTTGTGGTCGAGCCGCTCGGAGCCGCTCTTCTCGATCGTGCGCGACGACGTCGGCACGCACGATTTCTTGCTCGCGCCCTGCAGCCGCGATACGTGGCGCCTCTGTTACGACGGCCGCCACGACGACGTGCCGGGATGTCATGGAAATTTGACGACTGCCTTGGCACCGTTCGGGATCGAGGCCGACATGATTCCGACCTCGTTCAACGTCTTCATGAACGTCGAGGTCGGCCCCGGCGGCCGCCTCGCCGTGCGACCGCCGCGCTCGCGCGCCGGCGCGAGCTTCTCGGTCCGGGCGGAAACGCGACTGATCGTCGGCCTTACGGCGTGTTCCGCAGCGTTTTCGAACAACGGCCGGTGCAAGCCGATCCACTACCGCGTCGACCAGCCCTGAACTAGGGACGGAATCGCTCTCGCGAGAGACGAGGGTTCGAAGGCCACAATGAAGGCTCGTGCGGCGCGTGGAAAGCCCGACGGCTCGACGCGGAGCTTTCGGAGGACGAAGTGACCAGGATCAAGACACGCCTGAACGGAGACGCACGGATGATCTCGCGGCGCCACGTTCTCATCTCGGCCGGCGCCGCGGCGGCGCTCGCGGGACTGCCGCATACGGCGCGGGCCGCTTCGGCGGTGCGCGTCGGGATGATCCCCGATGCCGGTGCGACGCAGATCTCGATCGAACAGAAGAAACCGCTGCGGGATTATCTCGCGGGGAGCCTCGGGCGTGATGTCGAGCTCGTCATCCCGACGAACTACAACGCGACCGTCGAAGCCCTCGGGAACGGATCGCTCGACTTCGCGTACCTGGGCGGCCTGACGTACGTCAAGGCGCGCGCGCAGTACGGCGTCGTCCCGCTGGTGCAGCGCACCAGCGACCGCGAGTTCCATTCGCTGTTCATCACTCAGGCCGGCAGCCCGATCGGCTCCCTCAAGGATTTGCACGGCAAGCGCTTCGCGTTCGGCGACATCAACTCGACGAGCGGCCATCTGATGCCGTTCTACGCGATGACGCAGGCGGGGATCGATCCCGATAAGGATCTGAGCTACCGCTATACCGGCAACCACCCGGCGACCGCCAAAGCGGTCGAGTCGGGCACGGTCGACGCGGGCGCGATCGACGAGAGCGTCTACCGCGCGATGCTCGACGGAAACCAGCTCGACAAGAGCAAGGTACGCGTCTTCTTCACGACGCCGCCGTTTCTCGACTACGTCTGGGTTGCGCGCAAAGACTCCACAAGCGCCGACCGGACGGCGTTCGCCGGCGCCTTCCTCGCGCTGCACGCGCCAAAAGACGCCCCCGTTCTCGAGATCCTGCGCGGCACGTCGTTCGTGCGCGCCAACGACGCCGAATACGACCTGCTCCGGACGATCGCGACGAAACTGAAGCTCCTCTAAGCGATGATCGAGATCAGCGGTGTGCGCGTTGCGTATGGAAGCGGCGCGCCGTTCGCGCTCGATGACGTTACGCTCGGCGTGGCACCCGGCGAGTGCGTCGCGCTCGTCGGCCCGAGCGGCAGCGGGAAGACCACGCTGCTCCGATCGCTCAACGGTACGGTGGCGATCGCCGCCGGAACCATTCACGTCGACGGGTTGGACGTAGCGCGGCTGCGCGGCCGTGCGCTGCGCCGGCTGCGCTCGCGTCTGGCGATGATCGCGCAGCAGCACGACCTCGTCGACCGGCTCAGCGTCGCGCAGAATGTCATGGCCGGCGCGCTGGGCCGCTGGAGCACGCCCCACGCGCTGCGCTTTTTGGTCGCCGCCACCGCTGCCGAGCTCGACGAGGCGCGCACCGCCCTCACCGCGGTCGGCATCCCCGAGAAGCTGCGCAGCCGCACGACCGAGCTTTCGGGCGGTCAGCGGCAGCGTGTCGCGATCGCGCGCGCGCTCGTCCAGCATCCGGCTGCGATCCTCGCCGACGAACCGATCGCCTCGCTCGATCCGGCGCTCGGCGAGCAGATCGTCCAACTGCTCTGCGAGCTCGCGCGCGCGCGCAAAATCGCCCTGATCTGCTCGCTCCACCAGATCGAGCTCGCGCGGCGCTACTTCGACCGCGTCGTCGAACTCGTCGGCGGCCGCATCGCGTGATCGACCCGTTCGCGAACCTGTTGCGGCTGCTGCAGTCGTTCTTTCCACCCGACCTCTCGGCGGCGTACCTGTTCGCCCTGCTCGTGCCGATCGCGCAGACGGTCGGAATGGCTGCGGCTGGGATGCTGATCGCGTTTCTCCTCGGCGTTCCGCTCGCCGCCGCGATCGCCACCCGCGGCCCCGGTCACCGGATCATCATCGCCGTCCTTTCCTCGCTGCGGGCGATCCCGGACCTGACGCTGGCGATCTTGGCCGTCGTCGTGGTCGGGCTCGGCCCGGCGGCCGGGATCATCGCGCTCGCAATCTTCTACACCGCGATGGTGGGGCGCGTGTACGGCGATCTCTTCAGCGCCGCCGACGCCGCGCCGCTCGAAGCGCTCCGCGCTACCGGTGCCTCCCGCGTCGCGATCGCCGCGTACGGGCTGATCCCGCTCACCCTGCCCGACCTGCTCACGTTCGGAACGTACGCGTTCGAGTGCGCGATGCGCGCGTCGATCATCGTCGGCGCGGTCGGCGGCGGGGGCATCGGGACGGAGCTCACGGGCACGCTCAGTACGCTTGACTACCACCGCACGCTCACGCTCGTGATCGTGCTCGTCGCGCTGGTCGCCGGCGTCGACGGCTTCGGCATGCTCGCGCGCCGCAACCCGCGTCTCGTCCTGCTGCTGCTGCCTGCCGGACTGATCTCATTGTGGCTCTACCGGCCCCAGATATTCGCGTTCATGCACGCGCTGCACACCTTCGCCCGTATGTTTCCGCCGCAGTTGGACGGCGCGCAGTTCGCCTCGCTTCCGCTGCTGATCGCGCAGACGCTGGCGATCGCGGTCGGAGGGACGCTGATCGGCGCGGCACTCGCGTTCCCGCTCTCCCTGGTCGCCGCGCGCCGGGTCGTCCCGTTCGCCCTCGCGGTCGCCGTGCGGCGCGTCCTCGACGTCGCACGCGCGATCCCCGAACTCGTCTTCGGCTTGATCCTCATCGTGAGCGTCGGAATCGGACCGCTCGCCGGCGCGCTCGCGCTCGGCCTCCACTCCGCCGGCGTGCTCGGCAAGCTATATGCGGAGAGCCTCGAGAACGTGCCGGCGGCTCCGATCGACGCACTCGCAGCGACCGGTGCGCGGCCGCTGCCGCTCATCGCGTTCGGGTTTCTGCCGCTCGCGCTCGGGCCGCTCGTCATCCACACGCTGTTCCGGCTTGACTGGAACGTGCGCGCAGCGACGGTCGTCGGCTTGATCGGCGCGGGCGGGGTCGGGCAAGCACTCTATCAGGCGCAGCAGCTGTTCTTCTACCGGCCGATGCTGGCGTACGTGCTGGTCACCTGGGGGCTCGTGGCGCTCTCGGACTGGTTCGGTGAGCGTCTACGGAGACGCCTCGGCTGGAATTTCGTCGCCGCCGGCTGACCGGTCGGTCGGTTTTCCGCAGCGATCGTGCGGGCAATTCTCCGACATGGCACGAGCGACATGGAAGCACCACGAGAAGCATGGCGAGCTGACCGAGCGCAGCGATTTGCCCGACAGTGTCTATGCGTTTCGGGAGAAGCGCAAAGAACCGATGACCGACGCCTCGCACGTCCGCAACGCGGTCGCGCGCTTCGACCAAGTTCGCGGCGTCTCCGACGAAGAGCGCGACGCCGCGTTCGCCAACATCAAGAAAGCCGCCAAACACTACGGCGTCGAACTGACCGAAAAGAGTTGGCACGAATTGGGCCGCCAGCCGAAAACGAAACGCACCGCCGCCGCGCGCAAGAAATCGGCTCGCAAGGCCGCGACGACACGCAAAAAGCCCAGCGCGAAAAAATCCGCATCCACAAGAAAGAAAGCGACCCGGAAGACGGCGCGCTAGGTCAATTCCAATGCCGCCGCGAGGCTCGTGAAGTCGGTGAAGGGTTCGTACGCGACGCCCTGCTCGTCGAGGTAGAGCGCGAGCCCGTCACGCGCAAAGATGCGCTCTGCGCCAAGCGCGGCACAGCGATCGGAGTACCCGTCGCCGACGTAGACAAAGGGGCCGTCCGGCAACGATCCGCGTTTGCACGGCTCATTGCACGTCGTGCAGTCAGAATCCGACTCCCAGCGGATTCGCCACCCGTCCGCGCCGGGACCGGCGTGGTTCGCCCGCAATCGAACCGTGACGCCCTCGCGTCTGAGCACCGGTTCGATCGTCTCGAAGAAGCTCGAGGATACGACTAGCGGATCGAATCGCCGCACGAATCCCGTGAATCCCGGCCGCACCCGCGCGTGTTTCTCCACGAATGCGACGACCTCTTCCAGTGGCGTATTCAGAAGCGCGAACTCCCGCTCCATGACTTCGCGATGCGTGATCGTACCGTCGGCAAGGCCCGCGTCGAGTTCGGCTTCGAGCGGCTCGAGGAGACCGGGGGCGACGAAGTGCCGCAGCGTGAGCATGAGCGTATCACTCTCCGTCACGGTCCCGTCCCAGTCGATCACGATCTGCAAGCGATCGAGGTAGGACGTTACGCCGGCCCGGTCCTCGTCGCGCCCATCGGGAATGCTCCCTACCCCCGGTCCGTTGACGCCGTGGAACTTTTGCAGGTCCGGCGCGTACCTCGTCCATGATGCGAACGATCGTCTCGGCGTTCGCCGCTGCTGCCGTGCTCGCGAGCGCGACGGCCGCCGGCGCCGCGCTGCCGAACCCGCCCGACGCCAAGCGCGTCCCGGTCACCGACACCTACTACGGGACGGCGATCGCCGATCCGTACCGCTGGATGGAGGCGGGCGGCCCGGAGTTCCAGGCGTTCCTGAAGGCGCACAACGACCGGACGCGGGCGATCCTCGACGCGATCCCGGGCCGGGCGGCGTTCGCCGCGCGGCTGGAAGCGCTCTCCGAGACCTCGAACGTCTCGAGCGGCGTCGTCGCGCACCACGGCGCGTATTTCTACGAGAAGCTGCCGCCCGGCGCGAACTCGACCAAGCTGTTCGTCCGCTCGGGCGTCGGCGGCGCGGAGCGCGTCCTGGTCGACCCCGACGCGATGGCGGGACCGCGTCAGGCGATCACCTACTTCTCGGTCTCGAACGACGGTTCGCGGGTTGCCTACGGGCTCGCCGCCGGGGGCTCCGAGAACGCGACGGTCCACGTTCTCGACGTCGCGACCGGATCGCCGCTGCCCGATAGTTCGGACCGCGCCGACTTCGGCGTGACCTCGTGGACCGACGACGGTAAAGCCTTCTTCTACCTGAAGCGACAGGAGGTTCCGGCCGGGGCCTCGCCGCTCCTCAAATACCTCAACGTTCGCACCTATCGCCACGTGATCGGCGAGCCGGGCAGCGCCGACGTCGCCGTCTTCGGTGCGGGCGTCAACCCGAGCCTGACCGTGCCGCCGACCTCGTTCGCGTCGCTCGCCGTCTCGCCCGAGACGCAGTATCTCGCCGGCGTGCTCATCAACGGCGTCTCACGCTTCGCGACCGTCTACATGGCGCCGAAGAGCGCGCTTGCGAACCCGGCGACGATCCCGTGGCAGCTGGTCGTCCGGCCCGAAGACAAAGTCGTCAACGCGGCGGTTCACGGCACGACCATCTATGCCTTGACCGCGCTGAACGCACCTCGCTTCAAGCTGGTGAAATTCGATCTCCCCAACGGTTCGCTCGCGACGGCGACCGACGTGCTTCCCGCCGGGACGCGCGTGATCGACAACCTCGCGACCGCGAGCGACGCGATCTACGTCCTCTCGCGCGAAGACGGCCTGGGCCGCATCACGCGCGTCGGCTACGACGGCACCGTGCGCGACGTTCCGCTGCCGCTGAACGGATCGATCACCGGGCTCGTCTCCGAGTACGATCGGCCCGGTTTCATCGCGCAGCTCACCTCCTGGACCGACACGCCGCTCTGGTACGCGTACGACGCGAAGGCGAACGCGCTCACCGACACCAAGCTTGATCCTCCCTCGCCGGTCGACTTTTCGAACGTCGTCGCGGACGAGGTGAAGGTGCCGGCGGCCGACGGAACGCTGATCCCACTCTCGATCATCCACCGCCGCGACATGAAGCTCGACGGCTCGAACCCGACGCTGCTCTACGCGTACGGATCGTACGGGATCTCGAACGGTCCCACGTTCTCGGCTTCGCGCCTGGCGTGGTTCGAGCACGGCGGCATCTCGGCCGTCGCGCACGTCCGCGGCGGCGGCGAATACGGCGAGGAATGGCACCTCGCCGGCAAGGACGCGAACAAGCCGCGGACGATCAGCGACTTCGTCGACTGCGCACGCTGGATGGTGGCCAAGGGCTACACATCACCGGCGAAGCTCGGCGCGCGCGGCGGCAGCGCCGGCGGCATCACGATGGGCGGCGCGATCACGACCGCGCCGCAGTTGTTCGCCGCAGTCCTCGACGAGATCCCGGTCTCCGACCAACTGCGCATCGAGACGACGCCGAACGGTCCGCCGAACGTGCCGGAATTCGGCAGCGTCAAGACCGAGGCGGGGTTCAAGAACCTCTACGCGACGAGCGCGATACACCACGTCGTGAAGGGCACGAAGTATCCCGCGGTGATGCTGACGACCGGGATCAACGACCCGCGCGTCGATCCGTGGCAAGCCGCCAAGATGACCGCGGCCCTGCAGGACGCGAGCACCAGCGCCAAACCGATCCTCTTGCGCGTCGACTACGAAGGCGGGCACGGCGGCATCGGCGGCGGCCGTTCGCAAGCCGTCGCGCTGACCGCCGACGAGTATTCGTTCTTGCTCTGGCAGTTCGGCGACCCCGCCTTCCAGCCGCGACTCTGACCGATGCTCGAGCTCCGACCGAACTGCGAGTACTGCGACAAGGACCTCCTGCCCGACGCCGCCGACGCACTGATCTGCAGCTACGAGTGCACGTTCTGCGTATCATGCGCGAAAAACGTGCTCGGCGAGCGCTGTCCGAACTGCGGCGGTAACTTCGCTCCGCGCCCGATTCGCCCGCCCGCGCGTTTGATCAACCACCCGGCGTCGACCACGCGAGTCCACAGCACCGACCCGCGCTGCCGCACCTCGCTACAGTCGCGCTAACTTTTTGCCTTTCGGAGAGCAGCCAGCGCCGCCGACGCGGCCCATCGGGGCACACTCGGTGAAATCGAGACGTGCCCTGGGAATTCACCGACCACAACAACTTGCCGGTACGGGGCGTCAGTCGCATTGCTCAGGATCATCAGCCTGTCGGCATAGATGACTGCGGCGGGCAACGCGTTGATACTGCGCACGTACCGCCACCGGATGTCGGCTTCGGGAACGTGATGGCCACCTTCTCGTACGCGTCGCGCTACCCGACGAACGCACTCATTCGGATCATCGATGCCGATGTAGACTAACATTATCTCATAGCCCGCGGCACGCGCCGCTCGTAGCGTCTTGATCGGAAATCTCCCGGAGAGTGTCGTTTCGAGAACGAACTCCTCGCGAAGATCGAGCGCGCGTCGCACGCGGGCAATGACCGCGCGCCCTCCGGCAACTGGCTCTTGCAAGCTCGCCGTCATGCCGAAGCGATCAGGATCGAGTACGAGGAACCCACTTTTGAACGAGTCGCGAGAATACGTGCTCTTCCCGACTCCGTTCGGTCCTGCGATGACGATGCACTGCGGGCGGCGGCGAGACGTACCGCTAGGATTCACGCTGCAGCGATTTGCGGGCCGACAATGCTCCTTCATCGGCGGCGGCGCGCCATAGGAGATTCGCGATACTCGACCTACCTGTCGCTACCTTTAACTCGATGAGATACGTCCGCTCGGCCTCCGGTCCTGAGGCGCTTGATTGCAGGATGAAGTCCGCGGTATTCTCGGCGGAAGACTCCGCCCCGGCCAGCCTCAGCGTGTCCGCAATATGTGTTGCGTCGTGCTGTCCCTCGACCAAGATGACCACGCGCCCGACCGCTGTCGGATCATTGTAAAGCACGTAGGGTGCTCGCTCGCGTTCCATTTCGGATAAGACACTTGCCAGGGCATGCGGCAGATCGGAGCTCATTTCGAACGCTTCGACAATAAGCGTTGCGCTCCCGGCGCGTACGCATGTCGGGTTACGAGGTCACGCGGCGATTGGGCGGCAGGTGGTGCAGGGGACGAGGCCGTGGGCGTGGGCTTCGGCGAGGCTGCGCAAGCCGATGTAGCCGGGCGCGTCGACGTGCAAGAACATGTCCCCGCACGTCGGCAGACAGAACGTTCCGTCGTCGGTACCGATGTACCGGATCCCGCGGCGCTGCAGCGACGCGAGCGCGTCGAAATCGACGCCTTCGCCCTCGAGCAGCGCGCGTTTCGCCGCGCCGCCGAACACGTAGCCGCCGACCGCGCCGTCGGTGCGGATCACGCGATGGCACGGGATCAGGAGCGGCACGGGATTGCGCCCGAGCGCGTTCCCGACGGCCCGCATCGCCTCGGGCGCGCCCACTTCGCGTGCGACCCAGGCGTACGGGCGCATCCCGCCCCAACCGATCTCGCTCGCCTTCTCCAGCACGCGCTGTTCGAACGGCGAACACTCGCGCAGGTCGATCGGCACGCTGACCTTGCGGCCTTCGAGCTTCGCGCGCGCCGCCGCCGATGTCGGATCGTCTTCGATCGCGGGAACGCAACCGCGCCCGAACCGCTCGCGGTACCACGTCTCGAACGAACCGTCGTCGCCGGAGCGGCGGACCGCCGAGACGCCGGTCGCGTTCCAGGCGAGGTAGACCTCCCCGAGCGCGCTCGCCGCGACGACGTAACGGTCCAGCTCGCAGCCTGCGAAGACCTTCGCGGTGAAATCCGGCGAGACGCGCGCGCGCGTCGCTGCGGCGTAGGTGTGTAGACTCGACTCACTCATCGTTGTTCTCCAACTGCGCGCGCACGGCCATCAGGCCGCGGTGCGCGGAGGCTTTGACGGTCCCGACCGGCTGGTCGAGCGATTGCGCGATCTCTTCGTACGGAAGATCGTCGACGTAGCGCATCACGAAGGCGGCGCGGAGTGCCGGCGAGAGGCGCGCGATCGCCAGATCGACCGAGGCCCACGCTTCTTCGCGCAGCGCAAGCGCTTCCGGGCCCGGCTGCGGATCGCTCAGCTCCGCTCGCGGAGCGCCGTCCTCGTCGAGCGAGCTGCCCGCCGGCGGCGCGTCGCGAAACGCGTTGCGCGTCAGGTTGTGGGCGATCGCGAACAGCCACGGCCGCAGGTGCAGCGCCGCGCGCCGCTCCGCAGAGTAAGTCTGCAGCGCGCGATACGCGCGCACGAAGACATCCTGCGCCACGTCCTCGGCCCGCGCATCATCGTGCAGCATGCGAGCGACGAAGGTCACGATGCGCACCCGGTACGCGATCACCACCTGCTCGAACGCGCGGTCCAAGTCGCGGGCCAGCGCTCCGGCGAGCAGCACGTCCGGATCGGACGCCTCGAGCGCGCACGCGAGCACCTCCTCACCACCAGCCGGTGCGGACGGTTCCTTCATTGAGCAGGCGGCGTTCGGCCTCGTCGTTCCACACGACGATTTCGGACGTACCGCGCGGTTCGGCCAGGCCGATCGCCGTCAATCCGACGGCGACGATCGTGGCCAGTACGAGCAAGAGCAGCATGGGTTCCTCCGGGGTCTTTCGAGCTGCCGGGGAAACACGAGCCGGGGCGCCTGCGTTGCATCGCTCGGCGCGCGTTCGGCGTCAGCTCACGGAACGCTGCCAGGCCACCTGATTCACGCCCGAATGGCGCTCGCACGCCTCGAGGGTACACCGCCCGGCGCTCTCGCGCGCGGCGCAGCCGCAGCGCCACACGTGGTCGTCCACGTTGCCGGTTCCGCTCGACATATAGCGGAACGTCCGGAGCGGAGCTCCGAGTGCGGCACGTAAGAAAATGAACGTGTGATCGAACACGCTGACCCGCCCATGGCAGAAATCCGCGCTCCACAAAGCGCGGCGGAGGGAACACCCGTTTGCACTAGTGTACGGCAAGCAAGCGGGGAATCGCAAGGCGGCGGGACGGCTACGGGCCGGTGTCTACCAAGACTTAACGGACGATGGCTTGCTTGCGAGTGAGGACCCGGCGCACAATCGAGCCCCATGGATGGATTTACCGAGCGGCTGCGCGCGATGTGCGGCCGGACGTCCCTCGACCGCGGCATCGTCGCCCGCTACTTTCCGAAGGACGTGCGCGCCAGGCACGCGATCGTCGCCGACGACGTCGTCGAGCGGTGCGCGCGCTGCGCGCGGCGGATCGGCAAGGCCTACCGGGTCCTCCATGTGTGGAAGCTTCGCGGCGGGGCCGAGGCGCATTCCCCGCTGCTCACCTTGTGCGATCGCTGCGACGGCGCGCTGCGCCCACGCGCCTACCTGCAGGGCACGCACGCCTTCCGGTAGCGGCCGGGACTACGGTGCGGGCGTGAATTTCTGGACGAAATCGCCTTTGCCGTCGCGGTCGCCCCAGACGGCGAACACCGCGTGCGTCGATGGGTCGACCGCCAGCGTGTGGACGCCGGCGTCGACCACGGTCTTGTCGATCAGCGCGGGCGCCGCACCGCGCTGCAGCCGGAAGCGCGTGACCCCGCCGTCGCCGGCACATGCCAGCACGTGCTGGCCCGGATCGAGATCGCATTGGTCGAAGCGCCCGACCGCGAGCTCGCCGAGCTTCTTCCCGCTCGGCGCGTAGGCGCTCATCACGCCGCCGCCGGCGGTCACGATCTGGTCGTAGCCCGGATCGTACTGCAGCGGATGGTTGTGCTTGATCTCCGGCGTCGCGATCGTGCGGCTCACCGCCATCGTCACCGGATCGATCACCGCTATCTCGGAATCTGAATCGATGTTCTGATAGACTTCGTGCGTCTTCGGATTGATCGCGAGGTACTCGGGCTTGTGGCCCGGGATCGCGATCGTCTTCACGAGCTTGAACGTCTTCGCGTCGACGACGAAGATGCGCGTCCCGTCGTCCTCGTCGGCGTAGATGCGGCCGTTCGAAGGGTCGTACGCGATCGCGTCGACCGATCCGCCGACGTCGACGTGGTTGACCACTTTCAGCGCGACGGGATCGACCTCGCTGACGACGTTGTCGCCGCTGCCGGTGAAGACGTGACCGCTCACCGGATCGACCGCGACCCCGTGCACCGGGCCGACGCGCACCTGTCCGACGACCTTCCCGGAGTCGGCGTCGACGATCAGCAGGCGCTGCGCTCCAGAGTGCGCCGCGTAGACGCGCCGGCGCGGCGCATCGACCGTGACGTAATCGAAGCCCGAATACACTGGGACCGCTTGCGGGGGCATGGCGGGGGTCAGCATCGCAATCATCCTTCGGCGGGGGGCAGATCGTGAAAGGTGCGCTTGGGAGCAGCTTCTTCGCGTTCGAGGTCGGTCAGATAGTAATAGACGATCTTGCGGTCGTCGAACCCGACCTTGGCCAGCTCGCGCCCGCCGATCTCGACCACCTCGTGGATGTGCCCCGTCTGCCCCGCGTAGCGATAGTTGACGTCGGTGTAATCAGGGTCGTCCGGGCGCGGCCGGGGGACGACCTTGGTCCCGCGGAGAGGGGTACGGTGACGATGTTCGCTCAAAGTGGAATCCCTTCGTCCTCACCCTTCTGCGGAGGTCCGCCATGATCATCGAGTATCGCGGCAAGCGCCCCAAGGTGGCGGCGTCCGCGTTCATCGCGCCGACGGCCGTCCTGATCGGCGACGTCGAGGTGGGCGAGGAAGCGTCGATCTGGTTCGGTACCGTGATCCGCGGCGACAACGGGCCGATCCGCATCCATGCCCGCGCGAACGTCCAGGACAACTCGGTCGTCCACGTCAGCGAGAACTCCGAGACGGTGATCGAGGAAGGCGCGACGATCGGGCACTGCGCGATTCTCGAGGACTGCCGCATCGGGCGCGGGGCGCTGATCGGGACCAACGCGGTCGTGCTCAACGGTGCAACCGTCGGCGAGTACAGTTTGGTCGCGGCTGGATCGGTGGTCGGCGCGAACGCGCAGATCCCGCCGCGCGTCGTCGTCGCCGGCTCACCGGCGATCGTCAAGAAGCCGCTCGAAGGCGCCGCCGTCGGGTGGGTCGAGCTCGCCGGCCCGGAATACGTGCACCTCTCGCGGTCGTACCTGCGTCATGGCATCGGCGATCCCGGGATGCACGAGGTTACCGAAACGCACGTCGCGCCGTAGCGTGATCCCGGGACTTCTCAGCGCCGTGGCGGTCGCCGTGGCCGCGGTGCTTTGCGCGCGCGCGGCGCCGCTGGTCGGCGCCCCCGTCTTCGCGATCGTGCTCGGGGTCGCGATCCGCGCAGTGCTGCCGCTCCCGGCGAGCCTGCGGCCCGGCCTCGCTTTTTCCGCGCGCTCGGTGCTCCAGGCGGCGATCGTGGTCTCGGGTTTCACGCTCTCGCTGGCGACGGTCGCGCAGACAGGCCTCGGTACGCTGCCGGTGACGCTCGGCACCATCGCCGTCGCCTTGGTCCTGGCGCCGCTCGCCGGCCGTCTGCTGCGGCTCGACCGGATGATCCAAACGCTGGTCGGCGTCGGCACCGCGATCTGCGGTGCGTCGGCGATCGCGGCCGTGTCGTCGGTGCTCGAGCCCGACGAGGCGGAGATCGCGCTCTCGATCGCGATCGTCTTCTTCTACAACATCGTCGCCGTGCTCGTCTTCCCGCCGATCGGTCACGCGCTCCACCTCGCGCAGGACGCGTTCGGCATCTGGGCGGGGACCGCGATCAACGACACCTCGTCGGTCGTCGCGGCCGGCTACGCGTACGGCCGCGAAGCCGGCGATCACGCGACGATCGTGAAGCTCACCCGTGCGACCTTGATCCTGCCGATCGTCGCCGCGATCGCCCTCTGGCGAGCGCGCGAGCGGCACGGCTCGGGCGTACGCGTCCCGTGGCGCCGCATCACGCCGTGGTTCATCCTCTGGTTCCTGTGCGCGGCGCTCGTCAACGGCACCGGGATCGTCCCGGCCGCCTGGCACGACCCCGTCGCTGCGCTCGCCGTGTTCTTGATCAGCGTCGCGCTCGCCGCGATCGGCCTGCAGACGGAGCTCGCGCGGCTGCTGCGCACCGGGGCCCGGCCGCTGGCGCTCGGCTTCGTGCTGTGGGTCGCCGTCGCCGTCTCGTCGCTCGCGATCCAGCACGCGACCGGACAGTGAATCGCGTCGATGCGTCAACGCACCGTCGACGCGGATCGCCGGCTCACGCATCTTTTACGATACGGTCGGACCGCAGGCGTTTGGAGCATGGTGCGCCCGGAAACGTAGAAGCCGTCGAACGGCGCCCGTCGATGCGGAAGAACGAAAAAGGGCGCTAGTCTACGGTACGTTCGCTCGGAGTTTCGCTCCGGGCGGCGGGCTCGCGGAGCGAGCTCTCGCCGGATGATACCGGCGCCGTTTCCGAAAGGGACCACTTCACGGATGAAAGCGGCTCTTTTCCTCGCAGCAGCGCTGGCGCTTGCCGGCTACGGCGCGCCCGGCTCGTCCGCCGGCACGATCCCCGCCGATACGACCGGCGGCCTGCGAACCACGAACGACATTCTCGGCGGGGCGCCCTCCGCGAAGATGAAGGTCATGCTGTTCGACCCTCCGCTCGCGGGGATGTCCGGCGTGCAAGTCAACATCGGGATCGACGGCCTCCAACTCGTCACCGCGCTCGGCAACGCCGTGCCGTTCGTGACGAACGCGAAACCCGAGGTCGTGAACCTGCGCGACCTGCAGAGCCACTCGGAAGACTTCAACGGGTCGGCTCCGCTCGGCACCTATCAGGTCAAGAACAGCTACGTCACCGCCGTCGGCGACACGATCACCGCGGTCGGCGCGGACGCAGGAGCCGCCCCGTCGGCATCCGTGATCCTGACGCCGAACCAAAACGTCAACCTGCCCACGTTCGTCGACTGACGGGGTCATGATGAAGGCACCCCACGACGTTCGAGCCGTGAACGACCCGCTGCGCGTCGCCCGCGCCGCGCAGCGGTCGGCTCGTTTCGACGATGCTCTCGACGCGCTCGAGGGCTGCGAAGACTGGTCCGAAGCGCTAGCCGAACACGCCGCGCTGATCAAGGCCGAGACGCTCGGCCGCCGCGATCCCGTCGAAGCGCTCGCCTATCTCGCGCTCGCCGCTCACGGCGATCGCCGCGCCCACGCCCTGGCGCGCTACGCCCAAGGCCGCATCGAGCAGACCCTCGGACGGCGCGAGGCCGCCGTCGCGGCGTTGCGCGAGGCGTTCGAGATCTTCGAGTCGGCCTCGTTCCACTATCGCGCCGTGCTGGCGGCGACCGCGCTCGCCGAACTGACCGGCGCGGAACGCTGGCGTCACGCCGCGCTCGCGCACGCCGGGGCGTACCCCGACTGCCCGCTGCTCGCCGCCGCCGAGCATGCCGGCGAGGCTGAGCAGGCGATGCCGCCGCAGCTCTCGCCGGTGCAGCGCCAGGTCGCCCGCGCGTTGTGGAACGGCGTCGATTTGGCCGAGCTTTCGCGCCGCTTCAGCCGAAGTCTGTACCGCACGCAGCGGCAGGTCGAAGCGGTCTACGCCGCGTTCGGCGTGGCAACGTGCGCCGCGCTGTACGACGAAGCACGAGTTCGAGGCCTCGCATGAACTCGGTCTTCCTCGCGTGCACCGCGCTCGCGCTCTCCGCCGTCGCTGCGTTCCTCGCGTCGCGCTGGTGGATCCGCGGCCGCGCCGTGATGGAGGCCGCGAAAGTGATCGCCGCCGACGCCGTCGAGCGCCGCTACAACCTGCTCGAAGCGATCCGGGAAGGCGTCTACATCGTCGACGCCGACCTGCGCGTGACGCACGTCAACGACGAGGCGGAGCGGCTGCTGCACCGCACCGCCGACGAGATGATCGGCCTCGAGCTCGACCAACTCGTCGACCCGCTGGCCTCCGAGCTGGTCCCCGACATCCGCGCGGCGCGGCGCACCGGCGTCCCGATCGAGCGGATCCACGCCTTCCCGACGCTGCAGACCTGGGTCGAGGTGCGCATCCTCCCCGCCGCCGACGAGACGCTGATCTCGCTCGAAGACGTCAGCGCGCAGACGATCGCGGAGACGCAACTGCACGAGAGCGCGCACAGCCTGCAACTGGTCGCCAACAACGTCGACGCGATCCTGTGGACCGTCGGCCGCGACGGCCGCTTCACCGCGATCTCCGGCGGCGCGCTGGTGGAGATCAAGCTGCGCAGCGAAGATCTGCTCGGCCAGTCCTGCGCGGCGCTCGTCGCCGAAGACGTCGTGCGCGACGTGTTCGCCGGCCGGCACGTCCGCGTCGAGAGCGCACACGGCGACCACTGGCTCCGCCACCACGTCGAGCCGCTCGCCGATCGCGATGGAAACATCGTCGGCGCCGTCGGCGTCTCGATCGACATCAGCGAGCTCAAGCGCACGCAGCGGCAGCTCTTCGACGCGGCGCACCGCGACCGTCTGACCGAGCTCCCCAATCGGTTCTCGCTCGACCAGCGTCTTCAAGAGGCCGTCGCCTTGGCGGCGCGCGACGACACGCGCCTCGCGCTGCTCTTCCTCGACCTCGACCGCTTCAAGTCGATCAACGACACGATGGGGCACGGCGCGGGCGACGACGTTCTGCGCGAGGTCGGGGCGCGGCTGCAGAAGTGCATCCGCGGCGGCGACTTCATCGCGCGTCCGGGCGGCGACGAGTTCGTGATCATCATGTCGTCGATCAGCAGCGTCAGGGACATCGAACTCCTCTCGCAGCGGCTGATCCGGGCGCTCGCCGCGCCGATCCAACTCGACGACCGCGAAGTCTACGTCGGCGTGAGCATCGGGGCCGCGGTGTTCCCGGAGCACGGTGCCGACGCGAACGCGCTCACCGCGCACGCGGACGCCGCGATGTACCGCGCCAAAGGCGGCGGCGGCAGCGCGCTTTCGGTCTACGAGACCACGATGCACGCCGAGGACGCCGAACGGTTCGCGCTGGAGGCCGACCTGCGCAACGCGCTGCAGCGCGGCGAGATCGAGATCGAGTTCCAGCCGCTGGTCGACTTGGTGACCGCGCAGATGGTCGGGTGCGAGGCGCTCGCGCGCTGGCGCCATCCGCTCCGCGGCACGATCCAGCCGGACGTCTTCATCCCGATCGCCGAGCAGTCGGCGACGATCGTCGACATCGACCGCTGGGTACTGCGCCAGGCCTGCGCCGCGGTCGCGACGTTCCGCGCGATCGATCCGAACTTCCGGATCGCCGTGAACCTCTCCGCACGCGATCTGCGCGAGCCGGGGCTGGCGGTCTCGGTCGGCACCGCCCTCACCGAACATGCGATCCCGCCGTCGGCGCTGATCCTCGAGGTCACCGAGACCGCCGCCCTCGACGACGCCGCGCTCCCCGTCCTGCGGCGACTGCGCGACCTCGGCGTCCACCTCGCGATGGACGACTTCGGGATCGGCTACAGCTCGCTCGCGCACCTCAAGCGCCTCCCGATCACGATGCTCAAGATCGACCGCACCTTCATCCGCGACGTGACGGAAGACGAGTCCGATCGCGCGATCGTCACCTCGATCGTCAACGTCGCGAAGGCGTTCGGCCTGCACGTCGTCGCCGAAGGGATCGAGACCGCCGAGCAGGCCGCCTTCGTCGAGTCGCTCGGCTGCGAGGACGGTCAGGGCTTCAGGTTCGGCAAACCGCAGCGCTTCGAAGCGTTCACCGCCGCGCTGCGCAACTCACGGCGCCCGAAGCTCCGCCTGGTCGAACGCAGCGCCTGACGCGGCCGCCGCGACGAACGCGCGAAAGATCGCGCGGCTCGCACCGCCGTCTTCGTCCCGCGTCGACTCCGGGTGCCATTGCACCGCGAGCCAGAACGGCGAGTGGAACTTCGCTTCGAGGGCTTCGATGACGCCGTCATCGGTGCGCGCCGTGACCTGAAGGTCGTCGGCACACCGGTCGGCCGCCTGATGGTGCCGCGAACCCGTGCTCAGATTCACCATGTGCGCCGTTCGCGCCAGCAGGCTGCCCGGCGCGATTCGCACGACGTGCTCGTCGATCACGCCGCGATCCGGCGCACCCTCCGCGCCGCACCGCTCGTGCGGGATCGTGTCCGCTCCACGCTCCGACGCCGGGATGTCACCGATCAGCGACCCGCCGAACACGACGTTCGCGATCTGCAGTCCGCGGCAGATGCACAGCGTCGGCAGCCCGCGTTCGCGCGCGTCCAGCAGCAGCGCGCTCTCCAGATCATCCCGGTCGCGGTCGACGCCCTCAGCGAGCTCCGGTTGCCCGGCGTACAGCGCCGGGTCGACGTCCCCGCCGCCGGTCACGAGGAGCCCGTGGACCTCACCGAGCGCCCGCGACGCCTCGCCGGGAGCGACGAGAACAGGCTCGGCGCCGGCCTCCCGAAGCGCGTCGCAATACTCCTCGGCTTTGCTGCCGCGCTTCGCGGTAACGAGGATGCGCGGCGGTGTCGAAGACGCCATCTCCCACGCCTACTTCGCGAAGATCTCGATCGTGTAGTGATCCGGGTCGGTGACGAACAGCGCACGGCCGCCACCGTCGCGGTCGTACGTATCCGCGCCGGCGCGCGCCGCGATCGCCTCCAGCTCGCCGGCATCCGAGACGCGCAGGCCTAGCTCGAGCTTCGCGCGCTCGGTCGGCGGAGCGTATTCGAAGACGAGCGTGAACTCGCCGAACGCGATCCTCACCGCGTCGCCGTGACGAACCATCTCGACCCCGAGCACGTCGCGATAGAATCGCTCCGTCGCGTCGAGGTCGGACACCCCCAGCGTGAGCTGCGCCGGAACGATCTTACCGACCGCGTTCACGCCGTCGTGCACGCTACGGTGCCGGATAGTGCGAGTCGTCGCCGTAGGGGACGAACAGCGTATGCTCGGGCTGGAACCGCAGCTTGATCGTCCCGACCTTCCCGTTGCGATGTTTCGCGATGATCAGCTCGGTCAAGTCCGGCTCCGGCGAGGTCTCCTTGTTATAGTAGACATCGCGATACAAAAACGTCACGATATCCGCCTCTTGCTCGATCGCGCCGCTGTTGTGCGTGACGATGTCGTCAGCGCAGAAGTTGTGCAGGTCGCCCACGGTCAAATCGTAGACCGCTTCCGTACCCTGAGCTTCGATCGAGACGATCGGATCCCAGAGTACGTCGGAGATCGCGAGCGATGCGAGAACGTCGTCGTCGAGACGCTCAGCGACCGCCGCACAGGTAGCGCGGGACATCGCCTTACCTTGATCGCGCCAACCAAGCGCAGCGTGCGAGAGTCCGCGCTCCGCGCGCAGCGTCGCCACGCGCTCGTTCACGTCCAAAGGGATGCGGTCGAACTGGCCGGCATCATTTTGCTTGGCATGCTCGATCTTCGCGAGCGCGGTATCGTGTTTTCGCCCCAGGAAACCGATGCACTCCATAAACTGACAGACCGCTTCGCGCTGCATCAGCCAAAGCGTCCAGATTGCGCCGCTGCGCGTACGAAAACCACCGATATTTCGCGTGTCGCTTTTCAGGATCGCATTGATACCGAACCGCAGCAACAGATGCTGCACGTCTCGGGCGAGGCCTTCGCTGATCGTGGAAAGCCGGACGGTAACCCGCGTCGACGTTGTGCCGCGGCTCAGACTTCCATCCGCATGGAACAGCCCGCGGAGAACGGCCGCAACGGCGCTGTCGTCTTGGGCAAAGACCGCTGCGGGAACGCGCTTGGCGGCACTCGTCTTCTTCCAGATGCCGAGCCCGCGCAGCCACCGCGTCAGGGGATTTTTCCCTGCACCGCAGAGCTTCCCAGTCGTCAGAACCACGCGTTGCGCAGCCGTCCCTTCGCGCTCGGGTTTTACGATCGGCTGCACGCCAAATTCGAAAGCGGCTATCTGCTTGGCGAGATGTGCTTCTGCAGCAGTGGCAACGCTAAGGGTAGGGCTTCCGCCAAGGTGGCCATCGCCGATCAGCCAGCCGAGCATAAGGGCCTGTCCGGGCGACATGTTCGCAGCGCCGTCCGGGGCATCGTAGCGGCGGGGGACGGCGATCGAGCGGCCCGGGGTGAGGTTGCGGAGTTCGGACCAGCCGGAGACGGTGAGGAAGCGGTGGCCGCCCGTGCAGTGGATGACGCGACCGCTCTTCGTGGTGACGCGGAAGACGGGCTTCCGGCCGACGTTCCAGGCGTCCACGATCGGGCGCCGCACGAGCCGTAGCTGTTCGTCGACGGCCCAAACGTCGAAGCGAAGGCCCTGCTCGGCGATCTCGCGGATCGGGACGCGTGCGCCGGTCTCGGCGTTGGTGACCAGGGAGTCGCCCGCGAGGCAATCGCGCAAATCTGATAACAGCGGGCGCTTGTCTGCTCTGGTCTCGACGGCGCGGTTGAGTTGGGCGAGGGCGATGATCGGGACGCTGAGGTCTTTGGCGGTCGCTTTGAGGACGCGGCAGATCTCGGAGAGCTCTTCGTTGCGGTTCACGACTTTGCCGAGCGTCGAGGGGCGCACGAGCTGCAGGTAGTCGACGAAGACCGCAGCCAGGCCGTTGCCGGATTTGAGGCGGCGCAGGCGCGAGCGGATCTCGGTCACCGTGACGGCGCCGGAATCGTCGAGATAGATCGGCAGCTCGTGGAGCAGGCCCATCGCGTGGCCGATCTTCTCCCAGTCGCGGTCGGCGATCGCGCCGCGCCGCAGCTTGGATGCGTCGAGCTTCGCTTCGGACGAGAGCAGTCGCTCGACGAGCTCCTGTTTGGTCATCTCGAGCGAGAACACGGCGATCGGCTTCTTCTCGTCCTTGGCGGCGGCGACGGCCATGTTCAGCGCCAGCGAGGTCTTGCCCATCGCGGGCCGCGCCGCGACGATGATGAGGTTGCCGGGCTGCCAGCCCGCAGTGTAGTCGTCGATGTCGCGGAAGCCCGAGGTGACGCCGGTGCGATCGCCCTTCTGCTCGTGCCGCTTCTCCAGCGACTGGAACACGCCGAGCAGCAGCGAGGGAACCGCGGCGAACGCGTTGTGGTCGCTGCGGTTGCCGACGTCGTAGACGACCTGCTCGGCTTTGTCGATCGCGGCCGGGACGTCTTCTTCCGACTCGTACCCGAGCTGCGTTACGCGCGTGCCGGCGTGGATCAAGCCGCGCAGCGTCGACTTCTCGCGCACGATGCGCGCATAGTGCTCGGCGGACGCCGCGCTCGGTACGGTTCCCATCAGCGAGTTCAGGTACGCGAGCCCGCCGATCTTGTCGAGCATACCGCGGTTGCGCAGCTCTTCGGCGAGCGCGACCTTGTCGAGCGGTTCGCCGCGCTCGTAGAGCGCGTAGAGCGCGAGGTAGATCGACTCGTGCAGCGAGGCGTAGAAATCCGCCGGCTGCACGATCTCGCTCACCGTCGCCATCATCTCTTTGTCGACCAGGATCGAACCGAGCAGCGCCATCTCCGCCTCGAGATTGCTCGGCGGAATGCGGTCGATGGCGGAGACGAACGGGGCGAGGTTCACCGGGCAGCTTTCGGACGAATGCGAGCGTGCAGCGACGGCGGCGGCGGAACGCGCACGCCCATAGCGGCGAGTGCTTCCGTTACGGTTCCGACGGCGATCACCTCGATCCCCTCCGGCGTCGCGTCGATTTCGCGCGCGTTTTCGCGCGGAACGAGAATCGCTCGCATCCCAGCCTGCCGCGCGGCGTACAATTTCTCCACAATTCCACCGACGGCGCGGACGTTGCCGGCCAGCGACACCTCGCCGGTGACCGCGACGTCCTGCGGGAGCGGCGCGTGCGCGAGCGCGCTGTAGAGCGCCAGGAAGAACGCGAGCCCCGCCGACGGCCCGTCGATGTTCCCGCCGCCGACGACGTTGACGTGCAGATCGTGCTCGGCCGGATCGACGCCGGCGACCGCGCGGATCACCGAGGTCGCGTTGAAGACGGCGTCGCGCGCCATCGAGCCCGCGGTGTCGTTGAAGCGAACCGTCCCCTTGCGCTTCTCGCGCGCCGCGAACGCCGCGGCCTCGATCTCGACGATCGAACCGACGTACTGGATCACGCCCAGCCCGTGGGCCTTGCCGATCTCGCGCGCGCGCCGGGCCCGCGTCGGGCTGTGCTGTACGATCCGCCCGGCCTGCACGACCTCGAGCACGTCCTCTTCGCGCACGGCCGCGCCGCGCGTCCCGCCGGCGCGCTCGAGCGCGTGGCCGTAGGCGTCGGCGAGGATCTGCACCGCCTTGCGGCCCTCGATCGTGTACGATGCAATGAGGTCGGCGACGCGCCGCCCGGCCTTGGCCCCGAGGCGCTGCGCGGCTTCGGTGACGATCCGCGCGACCTGCGCCTGGGTGAGCGGCTCGAAGTACACGGCGGCGCAGCGCGAGCGGATCGCCGCGTCGATCGCTTCGGGGTCGCGTGTCGTCGCGCCGATCAGCACGAAATCGGCCGGCGCGCCGTCGCGGAAGAGTTTCCTCACGTAGGCCGGGACGTTCGGATCGTTCTCGTCGTAGTACGACGATTCGAAGGTGACGCGCTTGTCCTCGAGCACCTTGAGCAGCCGCGTCTGCATCGCCGGGTCCATCTCGCCGATCTCGTCGATGAAGAGCACACCGCCGTGCGCGCGCGTGACCAGTCCGAGCTTCGGCTCGGGGACCGCGCCCTCGGCGAAGTCGCGGCGCGCACCCTGGTAGATCGGGTCGTGCACGCTGCCCAGGAGCGGGTTCGTCGACTCGCGGTCGTCCCAGCGCAGCGTCGTTCCGGCCGCCTCGACGAACGGTGCGGCGGCGGAGAACGGCGCGTGCGGCCGCGCCTTGGCCAGGTCGAGCGCGAGCCGCGCCACGGTCGTCTTTCCGACACCGGGCGGACCGTAGAGGATCACGTGCTGCGGGTAGGGCGAGGCCAGCTTGGCGATCAGCGCTTTGATCGCGGCCTCCTGGCCGACGACGTGCGCCAGCGACTTCGGCCGCAGCACGTCGAGCGCGTCGCGCGCGAGCCCGCGCGCTTCGAGGGCTTCGAGCTCGTGGAGGCGCTTCTGGGTCGCCGGCGTCTCCGGTCCGGTCTCCTCGCGCAGCGCTTCGAGCTTCAGCTCGCGCAGATACTCTTGATGCCGCTGGACCATCTTGGCGTTGATCTTCGCCTCGAGCTGATCGCCGACGGTGCGCTGCGCGATGAGGTCGGCGAGCTTGTCCTCGATCTCGCCGATCACTTTCTTGTACTGCGCCTTCGCCGGACGCGTCTCGAGCGAAGGGTCTTCGAACACCAGCCGCTGCAGCGCCAGCAGGCGATCGGGGATCGCCTGCGAGCGCATCTCTTTGAGCGTACCGAGCTTTCCGGCGCGCATGACGACCTTCTCGGTCCCCAGCGCGTCCGTCAGGACGTCGAAGAGCGCCGCGATCTCGCGACGAACCTTCTCGTCTGCGCTCAGTCGCACTACTTCAGCGCGACGACCTGCACCGCGGACTTGGCGATCACGTTGTTGCCGAGCCGAATCTCGACCGGATACGTACCGAGCGCCTTGATACCGTCCTTCATCTCGATCTTGTGGCGGTCGATCGTGATGCCGAGCTGTTCGTGCAGAGCATCGGCGACCTGGGCGTTGGTGACGGTGCCGAAGAGCCTTCCGTTGCCGCCGGCCTTCGCCGAGACGCGGATCACGGCGTCCTCGAGCTGCGTCGCGACATCCTGAGCGTTGGCGACCTCTTCGGCCTGCTTCCGCTTCTTGGCGTGCTGCTGCTGTTCGAGCTGCTTCATCGCACCGGGCGTCGCGACGACTGCGAGCTGCTGCGGGAAGAGGTAGTTGTTCGCGTAGCCGTCCTTGACGTCGACCACGGTGCCGCGCGAGCCGAGCGGCTTGACGTCGCCGGTGAGAATGACCTTCACGGCGGCGCTCCTACTGAACCACGAACGGAAGGAGCGCGATGACGCGCGCGCGCTTCACGGCGGTGGTCAACGCGCGCTGGTGCGAGGCGCAGTTGCCGGAGATGCGACGCGGCAGAATCTTCCCGCGCTCGCTGATGTACTTGCGCAGCCGCGTCGTGTCTTTGTAGTCGAGATCGTGCATGCGTTCCGCGCAGAACGTGCAGACTTTGCGCTTGGGGCGGCGATCTTTTTTCGCCGAAGCGCGCTTGCCTTTGGGAGCAGCCATCGGTGGGGTGAACCTCGTGATGATGTAGGTGGAAAACGGCGGGAGGAGCTCCCGCCCTACACACGTGGCGCCCGAAGGAACCACGACCCCGGACCCCTCTTCGTGTCATCCTGAGCCTGTCGAAGGGAGTGCGGTGCTGCCTGTAGGCAGCGACGGATAGGATACCACGAACGGTACCCCACCGTCACCCCGCGCAACGCCGCGACGGGTAACCGATCGCTTGGTCGTCCCCAGGGAAGGCGCCCGGCACTACGGCCGCGCAGCATCGGCGGGATGCGGGAAGGCGACCTCCTCCGGAATGCAGTGCGCGAACTCGACGTCGCGGCGCTCGCCGGCGCCGTCGCCGTGGCGCTCGAAGAGGCGGCCAGCCGGCTCCCGCGCGACTACCTGGCGGCGCTCGAGCGCGCGGGCGAGCGGGAGAGCACGCCGCTCGCGCGCGACGTGATCGCGACGCTGCTCGAGAACGCGCGCTACGCCGAGAGCGAAGCGATCGCGACCTGTCAGGACACGGGGATGGCGGTGCTCTTCGTCGAGCTCGGGCAGGACGTCCACCTGACCGGCGGCGACCTGCGCGCGGCGCTCGACGAGGGCGTGCGGCGCGCCTATCGCGATCTCCGCAAGTCGGTCGTCGGCGATCCGCTGCAGCGTGCGAACACGCGCGACAACACGCCGGCGATCGTCCACGTCGAGATCGTGCCCGGCGACGGCGTGCGGATCGACGCGCTGATGAAAGGGTTCGGGGCGGAGATGATGAGCCGCGCGGCGATGCTGAAACCCTCGCAGGGAATCGACGGCGTGAAGACGTTCGTCCTCGACGTCGTGCGCAGCGCGGGGCCGAACGCATGCCCGCCGCTGATCGTCGGCGTCGGGATCGGCGGTTCGTTCGACACCGTCGGTCTGCACGCAAAGCGGGCGCTGCTGCGGCCGCTCGGCACGCCCAACGCGGCGCCGCACTTGGCGGCGCTCGAAGACGAGTTGCTCGCCGCGATCAACGCGCTCGGCGTCGGGCCGCAGGGACTCGGCGGCGTCACGACCGCGCTCGCGGTCCACGTCGAAGCCGCGGCGACGCACATCGCAGCGATCCCGGTCGCCGTCAACCTCAACTGCTCGGCGCCCCGCCGCGCGACGGTGGTGCTGTGAATCTCGCGGTCGTCGAGCTGACCACGCCGTTCGACGAGGAGCGCGTGCGCGCGCTGCGCGCGGGGACCAAGGTCGCGCTCAGCGGGATCGTCTACGGCGCGCGGGACGCCGCGCACATCCGCATGCTCGCGATGCTCGAGCGCGGCGAGCCGCTCCCGATCCCGCTCGAGGGCAACGTCATCTACTACGTCGGCCCGGCCCCGGCGAAGGAAGGGCACGCGATCGGGCCGGCCGGGCCGACGACCAGCGGCCGCATGGACGAGATGACCGTTCCGCTGCTCGCACGCGGGCTGCGCGCGACGATCGGCAAGGGCTACCGCTCGAGCGCCGTGCGCGAGGCGATGGTGCAGTACGGGGCGGTCTACTTCGGCGCCGTCGGCGGCGCCGCGGCGCTGCTCGCACGCAGCATCGTCGCGAGCCGCGTGATCGCGTTCGAGGATCTCGGCTCCGAGGCGGTCTACGCGCTCACGTTCGACCGCTTTCCGGCGTTCGTCGTGAACGACGCGCACGGCGGCGAAGCCTACGTGCGAGCGTAGCGCCGCGACGCGGCGCAGGCGTCGAGCGGGCGCACGTTCGCCCCGCCGGGGAACCGCCCTCGGCGGCGAACGGCCCCGGAATGTCTGAATCGAACCGAGTCCGATGAGCTTCCGCGATACGTACGTCGTCGAGCCGCGGAACCGCGTCCACCTCGACGACATCGACCCCGCGCAGACCGGCAAGCACGGAAGCGAGACGGAGGCCCGGAGCACGATCGCCGAGGACCTCGCGCGGCTGACGAAGCTGCAGTACCGCCTGTACGCCGAGAACGAGCGTTCGCTGCTGATCGTGCTCCAGGCGCCGGACGCCGGCGGCAAGGACGGCACGGTGCGCCACGTCTTCGGCGCGCTGAACCCGCAAGGCGCGAACGTCCACGCCTTCAAGGTGCCGACCGCCGCCGAAGCGGCGCACGACTTTCTCTGGCGCATCCACGCCGCCACGCCGGCCCACGGGCAGATCACGATCTTCAACCGCTCGCACTACGAGGACGTGCTGGTCCCGCGCGTCCACCGCACGCTCCCCAAGGAGACGATCGCCAAGCGGTACGACCGCATCAACGAGTTCGAGAAGAACCTCGTCCAGTCAGGGACGGTGATCCTGAAGTTCTACCTGCACATCAGCCCGGACGAGCAGTTGCGGCGGTTCGAAGAGCGGCTCGACGACCCGCGCAAGCAGTGGAAGATCAGCGACGCCGACTACGCCGAGCGCGAGCACTGGAACGACTACCGCAAGGCGTTCGAGGACACGTTCGAACGCACCAGCACGCGGCGCGCGCCGTGGTTCGTGATCCCGGCGAACCACAAGTGGTTCCGCAACCTCGCCGTCGCGCGCATCGTGACCGACACGCTCGACGATCTCGACATGAAGTACCCCAAGCCGACCGTCGACCTCGAGGAGATGCGGCAGCGCTACCACGCGGCGCTGGAGAAGCTAGGGCAAGCGTAGCGAGGCGCGCAGCGCGCGGTCGCGCAGCAGCGGCGGCAGCAGCGCCACGATGCTGCCGGCACGTGCCGGCTTTCCGAGCAGATAGCGCGCCTTCGGCTTGCGCGCGACGACGGCACGCAGTACCGCGCGGCTGACGACCTCGACCGGCATCGCGATGCGTTCCTCGTGCGCAGTCTGCGCGAAGACCGCGTCGATCTGCGGCCCGTAGTACTCGAGCGCTTGCGGCGGCAGGCGCGCGAGCAACGCATCGCGCGAGTCGCGCCCCTTCTGCCAGATCGGCGTCTTCACCGAGGACGGCTCGATCAGCGAGACCGCGACGCCGGCCGGTCCCAGCTCCACGCGCATCGCGTCGGCGAGCGCGCGCAGCGCGAACTTCGAGGCACTGTACGGCGCGATGAACGGGACGCTGAGCCGGCCCGAGATCGAGCCGACGAAGATCAGCCGGCCGCGCGAGACGCGCAACTGCGGCAGGAACGCCTGCGCGACCGCAACGGCACCGAACACGTTGATCTCGAACTGCCGGCGCAGCTCGTCGAGCGGCAGGAACTCGAGCGGCCCGGCGACGGCGACCCCGGCGTTGCCGACCACCGCGCGCAGGGCGTGGCCGCTCGCCGCGACCGTGCTCGCCGCCTCCGCGATCGATGCCGCGTCGGTCACGTCGAGCCGCAGCGGCCGGACGCGCTCGTGCAGCGTCGCGACGCGCGCCGCGTCCACGTCGTTCCGAACCCCCGCGAACGCGATGAACCCCTCGCGCGCCAGCAGCGCGGCGACGTCGGCGCCGATCCCGCTCGAGGCGCCGGTGACGACGACCGCCTCGCGCCGGTGCTCGCTCACGATCCCTCCTCCGCGCCGGTGACGCGGTCGCGGTTGAGCCGGCGCTGAATTCGTGCGTCGCCGAACACCAGATCGGTGAAGCCGGGGAACGTCTTGACCAGGAAGACCGGCAGCCGGTAGCGCGCCGGGACGATGTGGGCGCGGCGCGGCCGTCCGAGCGCCGCGACGATCGCGTCGGCGACGACCTCGGGCCCGGGCAGGTTCTTCATCGAGGCCGGGTTCATCGGCGTGCGCACGAACCCCGGCTCGACCAGCGTCACCGAGATGTTGAAGCTGCGCACCTCGCGCCGCACGGAGTCGCTGAGCCCGCGCAAACCGAACTTCGAGGCGGAGTAGATCCCCAGCACGCCGGCCTCCCCGGCGACCGAGCCGACGTTGACGATCGCGCCGCTGCGCTGCGCCTTCATGATCGGCAGCACGGCGTGCATCATTCGAGCGGCCCCGAGCAGGTTCACCGCCAGCACGCGCTCGAGCTCTTCGTCGCTGCTCTCGCAGAACGAGGGCGACGCACCGACCCCGGCGGCGTTCGCGAGCAGGTCGATGCGGCCGAACCGCACCAGCGCGCGTGCGACCAGCGCATCGACCTCTTCGCGCTTCGTGATGTCGGTCGGAACGACGAGCGCGCGCTCGCCGGCCGGTTCGACCGCGCGCGCCAGCGCCTCGAGCAGCGCGTCCTGCGGGGCTGCCAGGACGACCCGCATCCCTGCGTCCAGCAGCGCGCGCACCGTCGCCGCCCCGATCCCGCCGGACGCGCCCGCGACGAGGGCGACGCGGTCACGCCCGCCGGCGGTCGAACGCATCGTCACCGCACCTCGCGCAGGACCCCGGTCTCGACTTCGTAGACGAAGCCGCGCACGTGGTCGCGGTGCGGGAGGAAGCCGTGCTCGCGAACCAGCGTCATCGCGCAGCGCACGGATTCGTCGACGTCCGTGAACGCACCGAACGCGTACGCCGGCATCGCGCCGGTCTCGGCGAGCAGCTGCGCGCGGAATTCGTCCTCGCGGATCTGCTGCAGCCCGCAATCGGTGTGGTGGACGAGCACGATCTCGCGCGTCTGCAGCACGCGCTGGGAGAGCACGAGCGAGCGGAGCACGTCGTCGGTGAGGATCCCGCCGGCGTTGCGGATGACGTGGGCGTCGCCGATCGACAGACCGAACAGGTCGAAGACGTCGATTCGCGAGTCCATGCACGCGACGATCGCGAGGTGCTTCGCCGGGACGACGGGACGCTGGCCGCCGAAACGCGCGGCGTGCAGCTGCGCTTCGTAGAGCAGCTCGTCGGTGATGGAGCGGTGGCTGGGCACGGGCTTGCTCTTGGCCGGGACGCGCGCTTTCCCTCGCTCAGCCGGGGAGGATCGCTGCGCAGCGAAGCCGCGCGTAGTCCCATGCGGAAAACGCGCACTCAGGGTCGGCCGTCACGATGAACGGGTCCTCGCCGAACAGCGTGTAGAACTGGAACAGCTCGTCCGCCGTCTTCGCACCGCCGCCGTTCGCGGCGAGAAAGTCGTCGACCATTCGCTTGCACACCGCGAGCGCGCTCGCACAGTCCGGATACCGCCCCTGCTCGTAGCGTTCCGACTCGTCCATGTAGTGCGAATTCTCGTTCACGAGCACCACGTAACGACTGTCGGAGTTTGGCTCGGACATGGCGGGCGGGTTCCGCGACGAGACCTGTGTCGCCTGGGAGCACGACGCCAAGGTGAACGCGCACCACGACCGGACGGCAGCGCACTCCTGACGAGTACGAGGAGTGAGGGACTATTCTGCCCGATCCGGAATGGAGACACGATGAAACAGCAAACGACCGCTGCGGCGAAGCTCGCCGAAAAGGCCCGGCTGGCGAAGGAGAGCGAGCGGATCGGCCGCGAGGCGACGGCGGCCTCCGAGAAGCTCCGCTCGCGGTTCGACGCGGAGCGTGAAGCGCTGGCACGCCGCTACGGGGTCCTGCGCGGGCTCAACTAGACCCTGACGTGAATGGCTGGACTCTGGCAGGGACCAGTTTCCTGGCCTCGGCGGTCGAAGCGGTCGAAGCGCTGACGATCGTCCTGGCGGTCGGAGTCACGCGATCCTGGCCCGTAGCGCTGCGCGGAGCCGCCGCCGCGCTGATCGTCCTGGCGCTCGGGATCGCGCTGTTCGGCCCGCTGCTGCGCCTCGTCCCGATCCAGTGGCTCAAGCTGGTCGTCGGGATCGCGCTGCTCTGGTTCGGTTCGAACTGGCTGCGGAAGGCGATTCTGCGCTATGCCGGACGCAAGGCGCTGCGCGACGAGGACGCCGCGTTCGCGCGCGAAGTCTCGGCGCTGCGCGCGGCCGAGGAAGCGCAGGCCGACCGCATCGGGCTCGTGACCGCTTTCAAAGCGGTGCTGCTCGAAGGGCTGGAGGTCGCGATCATCGTGGTCACGTTCGGCGCCGCGTCGGCGGCCGCGCTCGAATGGTCGGCGGGCGGTGCGCTCGCCGCCGTGCTGCTCGTCATCGCGCTCGGACTCGCGCTCAAGAAACCGGCTTCGCGCGTTCCGGAGAATACGATGAAGTTCGTGGTCGGTATCATGCTCGTCTCGTTCGGCACGTTCTGGACCGGCGAAGGGCTCGGCTTCGCATGGTGGGGTGCCGACCTCGCGCTGCTGTTCCTGGCCGCGTTCTACCTCGCCGTTTCCGGAGCGGCAGTCGCCCTCGCCCGAAACGGAAGATAGACTCCGCTCGAAAAACGGGGTCTATCTTCGCGTGCCTGCTTACGCCGTTCGCTGCGTCAGCAGTACGTGTGACAGGGGATCGGCGTGCCGCCGGGCGGCGGCGCCGGTGCCGCTTGCGGGCGCGCAACGTGCCAGGTGCCGCCGAAATCAGGGATACCTTCGCCGTTCGCCTGATCCGCCGCGCTGTCGCCGGTGTACATGTACAGCGGGTGACCTTGATAGGCCCACTGCGTCCCGGTGCCGTCCGAGCGCGTGATGATGGTCATGTTCTCATCCGACGCCGAACCTGCGACCGGCTGGAACGCGGGCCACACGTTGAGACATCCTGCCGCGGCCACGGTGCAGGTCGAGCCCGTCGCCGTGTCACTCGTCAAGAAGTACAGCGTCATGTGCGACGATGGGTTCACCCACGCGGTGCTCCCCGAAACCGCTTCCGAAAGCGGTAGATTTCCGGCCGGCGCCGGCGTCGGCGTCGCCGTCGGGGGTGTGACGATACCACCGCCGCCGCCGCCCGTTGTTCCGCCACCACCGCCACCGCAGCCGGCTACGGCAAAAGCTGCTACGAAAAGCAGCATTCCCAGTCGCTCTTTCATACTTTGCAAGACCCTCCTCGTAGCGACGACACTACGGCGCAAAGATGAAACGGCTCTGAAGCAAAGATGAAGTAATTCTGAAAACCGCGCGCGCTCCGCGCTTAGTGCGGCATCTCGTCGTCGTCGAGCCCGAAGTAATGTCCGAGCTCGTGGATCACGGTCTCGCGCACTTCGTACACCGCTTCCCGGCGCGTGCGCGCGATGCGGTTGATCGGCCCCCGGAAGACGGCGATCTCGTCGGGCAGCAGCGTCATGTCGTGCGTGCGTTCGGTGAGCGCGACCCCACGGTAGATGCCGAGCAGCTCGCTCTCGCCGTCGTCGTCGCCGTCCTCGTCGAGGCTTTCGAGGTCCTCGTCGTTCGGCTCGTCCTCGACCGCGATCACGACGTTCTCGATCAGATCGGCGAACCGCTTCGGCAGCGACGCGAGCGCCTCGTCGACGACGCGCTCGAACTCGGCACGCGAGAGTCCCTCGCTACCCACTGGGCCGCTGGTGCGTCTGAACGAAGACCTTGGTGAGCTTGCCGCCGCGCAGCGCGTAGGTCGTGACGACGTTCGTCGTGCACTGGTCGTCCTTGCACGCGTCGACGTACAAGAAGCTCTTGGCGAAGCGCAGGTGGATTGAATCGGGGCCGCGTCCCCAGTCCCCGCCCCAGTTCGCGGTCGCGACCCGTTCGAGCAGTACGGCTCCGCTCGTGCGCTCGTCGAACAGGTAGGCCGCGGCCGTTCCGCCGATCGGAAAGTCGCACGCGATCACGACCACCGCCTGGCGCGTCCCGCTCGCCAGACTCCCTTCTTTCACCGCCGCGACGTGCAGGTCGAAACCCGTCCCCATGTTCGGATCGAAATAGGAGAACGAACCCTTGCGCATGACGATCGGGACCGGCACGTTCTGCGCGCACGGCTTCGTCGCGTAGGTGAAGTTCATGAAATCGAGCGCGAGCAAGAACGGCAGAACCACGACTCAGCGCCGCCGGTTCAGGGTGACGAGGTCGGGCGCGGTGAGGGCGGGCGAAGCGCCGGCGGCCGGGCTGGAAAGAGGACGTTCATCAGCGATCGCGCCTCGGTGTATCCGGCGGGGATCCGGAACGCCGAGACCGGCGGCGCGCTGCGCGCCAGATCGTCGACCGCGTACGCGAGGTGCGCGCTGAACGGCGCCGCGCCCGGCTCCAGCGAGAGGTCGATCGTCATCGGAAACGCCGTGAAGTCGTCGGCGAGCTGCGTCGTCGCCGTGATGTGCGAGCTCGCTGAATCGCCCTTCTTTCGCACCTGCAGGTCGAAGATGAGCCCGGTCGTCGCGATCCCGGCGGTCGTCGTGTGGCCGGAGAGCTTCAGCGACACGTCGAGGACGTCGAGCGTGCTGAACGGCGAGACCCCGCGTGCCGGCGGGCGCGCGGGAGCGGCGGTCGGCGTCGCGCTCGCGTGCGGTGAAGGGCTCGGGCGAGGCAAGAACGGTTGTACGCGATATTGCTTCGTCGCATCGTTCCACAGCGTGATCGTGTTCGCGCGGCGGTCGACGATCGCCGTCACGGTAATCGGCGGAATCGGAAAGGTATCGCTCTTCAGCGAGAGCACGTCGATCCGGATCAGCCCGGTGCGCTGCGAAATGCCGAGCTGCGCCGAACCGTCGTACAAACCGCCCTGCGCGGTGACCGTCACGTTCGCATGCGCGTGCGCCGAGAAGCCGGCCGGCGGCGGAGCGGGCGACGGTGAGGGTTTCGGCGTCTGAGCGCCGGCCGTGCCGCCCAGGACGGCGGCGGCAAGGACGGCGCTCGCGAAGAATCGCGCGAATCGCACGCTCATCGCTTGTGGAAGATGTCGCCGAAGACGGAGATCGTCGTTCGGTTGATCCACACGATGTTGTAGCGCACCTTGCCGGGCTCGAGCGGCATCGGATAGGTGATCGTCAGAATTCCGCCGCGGCTCGACGGGTTCCACGAGCAGCGGCCCTGCACGCGCGGCCGGCCTTGATAGTAGAATGCGCACCCGCTGGGGTTCACGTAGAGCTCTTCGCTCGGCGGGGAGGTCGCCCAGTGCCCGATCGGCGGCGACGCCGCTTGCGCGGGCGCAGGCGAGGGGACGAAGGCGAACGACGACGCGAGCATGACGGCGCAGACGACCCGCAAGGGGTTCAAGGGCCTCTCCGATCTTCGGCGGCCCGGCAAGCGGGGCCGGGTGCCGTCAGTATTCGCAGCTCGCTCGCCGGCCCATTCTAGTAGCCGCCGCGCGCCGCCGTAGCGCGCTCCTGTACCGCGGCGCTCGCTTCCTTGCACGAAGGATTCGGCGCCGTTGCCCGCCGGGAGGCGTTAAGTTATCGCGCTTCGCGCCGTCCCGTCCCGATCTTTCGAGACATGAGCGCGATCCTCGGGTAGGCTCGACGGGTGATGCGAACCTCATGACGCTCGCCGCCGTTGTCGGGCTCGCCTTCTTGTTATCGTGCTCGATCGGCTTCACGCTCGTCTTGGTCGCGCGAAACTCTGCGAACGTACGACGGATGGACGAAGCCGTGTTCGTCGATTCGCTCACGCAGATCGGCAACCACCGCGCCTTCAAGGACGATATCCGGCGCGAGATGGCGCGCGCCGCGCGGCACGACGTTCCGCTGACGCTGGCGATGGTCGACATCGACGAGTTCAAGCTGGTCAACGACCGGAACGGTCACCTGTACGGGGACCAGGTGCTGCTCGAGCTCGCCAATGTCTTGCGCTCCGGACGCGCGGAGGATCGCGCCTACCGGCTCGGCGGCGACGAGTTCGCACTGATTCTCCCGCACACGTCGGCGCCGGATTCGCGGCGAAGCCTCGAGCGCATTCGCATGACCGCATCCGAGACGCTGCACGGCAGCACGGTCAGCATCGGCTATTCGACGGTCGAAGGCCCTGAGACGACCGCTGAAGTCTTGCAAAATCAGGCCGATTCGGCGCTGTATCTCACCAAGCGCGGCGGGCGCAACGGCGTCTCGCAGTTCGATGCGTCGCACAATGGAATGTGGATGCTCTCCGCGGAGCGCCTTGCGGGCCTGCGCGCGCTACTCGCGAGCGGGTCGATGCAGACCGCGTTCCAGCCGATCTGGGATCTCGAGCGGGCGGAGATTCTCGCGTTCGAGGCGCTGCTGCGTCCGTCGGCGTCGTTCGGGTTCGCCGGCCCGCAGGACGCGTTCGACCTCGCCGAGCGGGTCGGCTGCGCGCTCGAACTCGATCGCGCGAGCTGGCTCGCCGCGCTCCGCCGCGCCGACGAATTGCCGACGCAGGCGCTGCTCTTCCTCAACATCTCGCCGCAGGCGCTCGACCGCGGCTTCGACATCGACGCCTTCAGCGCGTCGGTGGCCGGGTCCGGACTCCGCGCCGCGCGCGTCGTCGTCGAGATCACCGAGCGCGCCGTCGCCCGCATCGACAACGTCATCGCCGTGGGGCGCTCGCTGCAGCGCGCGGGCTTCGGGATCGCGCTCGACGACGCCGGCGCCGGCAGCGGCGGGCTGGAGATCATGAGCCGGTTACGGTTCGACTACGTCAAGATCGAGCGAGAGATCATCGTGAAGGCGATGGGCGATCGCAGCGCGCGCGGCGTCATTGCGGCGATCGCCGCGTTCGCGCAAGTCACCGGCGCGTACGTGATCGCGGAAGGCGTTGAGAACCTCACCATGCTCGACTTCATCGACCGCGCCGGTGCTGCGCGCGGACCGGGCGGCCGCAGCATCCGCGGCGCGCAGGGATATCTCCTGACGCGACCGAGCCCGACGCTCCCCGCACGGAGCGAGATCATCGGCGTCAGCGCACTGCTGGCCGAGCGCGCCGTGCGCGATCAGGTCGGGCGCGAGCCGCACGTTCGCGCGTAGACCTGCGTGAACTCCGCGCCGAGCAAGAACAGGTACGAGGAGTAGTAGAGCCAGAGCAGGACGACGATCACCGAGGCCGCGCTCCCGTACGTCCACGGCAGGTTGACGTACGCCAGATAAACGCCGATCGCAAGCTGTGCGAACGCGAATCCGACCGTCGTCGTCAGCGCGCCGAACCAGACGTCGCTCCAAGCCAGCTCCGTGCCGGGGAGCCATTTGAACAGCGCCGCGACGATCGGCGCAAGGATCAGCGCGCCGACCGCCGCGACGGCGGCTCGCACGCCGGTCGACGCCCACGGCCCACTCACGCCGTGCGCGTGCGCGAGGACGGTGAACGCCGCGCTGCCGAAGATCGCGCCGGTCATCCCGCCGATCACGCACACCGAGAGTGCGCCCGCGCCGAGAAACGAGACGATCGTCGTCCGCGGGGTCGCACGCCGGCGGACCGGCGTGTCCCACATCGCATGCAGCGCGCGCTGCACCGCGTAGAAGAGCCGCGAGCCGGCGAACAGCGCGATCACCGTGCTGACCACGGCGGCCAGCATACCGCTGTGCGTGCCGCCGCCCGCGCCGGTCACGCCGTTGAGCGCGCGCACGGCGCCGTGGCCGACGATCGGGTCGATCACTTGCGCCAACCCCCGCAGCACCGCTCGCTGCTCGCCGAACGTCTCGGCGACCCGCAGCGTGATGACCAGCAGCGGCGCCAGCGCGAGCGCGGCAAAGGCCGCCATCGCCGCAGCGTACAGCCAGCCGTCGTCGTGGTTCCACTTCGCGTACGTCGCGCGGACGAGCCGGCCGGCGGTGGCGAACGTCATCGTGCTCGCGTCACCGCTTCGCCAGCGCCTTTTCGATCGGCTTGGCGGTCGCCCACTGCGCGTCTTGACCGCTCGTGCCGCCGTTGAACAGCTCCGCGAACACGCCGGTCAGACCTCCTTCTCGAACAACGAAGCGGCTACGATCATACGGTGGCGATCGGCGTCACCGGCGAACCGACGTGGCCGCGCAAACGCAGCGGCGGCGCGGTCAGGAAGAACCGCGTGCGGCCGTGCTCGTGCAGCCAATCGGCCAGCTCGGTGAGATACCACATCTCGCCCAGGTTGATGCCGAGCTTGAACAGGCAGAGCTCGTGCAGCGGCAGGAACGGCGTTCCCGCGCCGCCCGGCCGCGGCGGGTAGGCTTCGACCGCGAGGTTGTCGGCGACGATCGCCGCGATCCCGCTCGCGGCGATCCACTCGAGCAGCGCTGGGTCGCGCGAATCCAGCCCGGCGCACGAGTTGTGGACCACGTCTTTGACCGGCGCGCCCTGCATGTCCACCACCAGTTGCGCCCAGCCGGTGCGCAGCGCCAGGATGTCGCCCGGCTCGATCACGACGCGCTGCTCGCGCATGATCTCTTCGAGCGCGGCGCGGTCGACCGCGACCTTCGCGTCACCGTAGCGCTGGTGCAGGTCGACCAGCACGCCGCGTCCTTGCAGGCCGAGCGTCGCCATCCCGTCGACGTCGGGGCCCGGATAGTGACCGTTGTAGTACAGCGTCTCCGCTTCCCCGTCGCCGTTCGCGTCGAACTGCGAACCGACGTGCCCGAGCGCGTCCCACTGCGTCGAGTACTGCGTCCATAGGGTGACGATGTCGTCGTTGACCACACCGGTCGCGCCTTCGTGCGCGCGCGAGAACGGAAAGTCGTGCGCGAGAAAGCCGCCCCGGTCGACGACGCGGCGCTCCGGCGGCTGGCGGAACGGAAAGACGACGTTCCCGCCCGGATAGTCCAGCGGCAGGCTCAAGCAGAACCGCTGCCCAGTCTGAATCTCCGCGGCCGCGCGCACGACCCGCTCGGAGGTGAGCTCGTTGAGGCGGCCGGCGCGGTCGCCGGCCCCGTAGTCGCCCCAGTTGGAATCCGCCGGCCGGCGCTGCATGCGGACGGCATTCTCGCTCGGCGGCGCACTCTCCGCGGGCGGGCCCAGGGAGCGGTCGGGTGCCGCTGCGAAACAGCCCGGACACGGCGAGATCGGAGCGTGACCGATGAGCAAGTTCCTCACCGCATTCCGTGCGGTCGTCCTCGCGTTGCTGTGCGCCGGGCCGGCCTCTGCCGCGAACCCGATCGTCGGCACGTGGTCGAGCACGCTCGATTGGGAGAATCAGCAGGCCGGTCTCTTATCGGTGCTCACGATCGCGGGCGACGGACACGTCCGCGTCCACGTGATGAACCACCTCGGGATGGCGTACGACCTGTTCGGAACCTACCGCATGGACCCGGCCGGGCGCACGATGCGCTTCAGCTGGACCGACTACGCGCCCAAGCGCATCTGCGTCGGCGGAAACTGCACGCCCATGGGTCCGCCGCAGCGGCTCGGCGTCCCGCATACGAGCCGGATTTCGCTCCGCAACGCGAACTCGTTCATCGGCACGACCGAAGACGGCACCTCGACGACGTGGTTCCGATCGCGTTGACACACAGCGCGCGGGGGTGGCGCCGCAATGGCTGATCTGTCTTCAATCGAACACGTCATCGTTCTCTGCATGGAGAACCGCTCGTTCGATCACTTTCTCGGCGCGCTCGCGCTGCCGCCGAACGGCCGCAGCGACATCGACGGTTTGGGGATCCCGCCGCGTTCGATCCTCGGCGCCGACGGGCAGCCGGTCGCGGCGTGGCAGATCGACGCGACCGATGTCAAGCCTGATTTCCCCGACGTCCCGCACGGCAAGAACGAGATGCTCGCCAATTGGAACAGCGGCGCGAACGACGGCTTTCTAACAACCTACCAGCACGCGCACGCGACGGACGTCCCGCCGCTCGATCCGCTGCGCGCGGCGATCCCGGTCGGCTACTACACCGGAGAAACGCTGTCGGTGCTCTACGCACTGGCCAAGCAGTTCACCGTCTGCGATGCGTGGTTCGCTTCGATGCTCAGCTCCACGTGGCCGAACCGGAAGTACCTCCACTCGGGCCGGCGCGACGACGATGACGACACGCAGACGTTCCCCGGGATACGAGGGTTCCAGACGACGCCGATCTACGGCCTAGTCGAGCGGTCGCGCGATCGCGACGGCAAACCGCTGACCTGGAAGTCGTACTTCAGCGACCTGCCGTTCCTCGCGTTCTGGTACGGGTTCGCGGCGACCCACGCATTTCACAACTTCGCAACGATCGAGAGCTTCGTCGACGACTGCCGCGAAAACCGCCTGCCGTCGGTCTCGATCGTCGATCCGCCGTTCACGCTGGCCGACGACCATCCGCCGCACGACCCTCGGCTGGGCCAGAAGTTCATCGGCTTGGTCGTCGACGCGCTGACGAACAGCCCCGCCTGGGAGACGAGTGCGCTCCTCATTCTCTACGATGAATGCGGGGGGTTCTACGACCACCGGCCGCCGCCGGCGTCCGGCGTCGCGAACGATCCCGACCCCAACCTGGGTTTCCGCGTGCCGGCGCTCGTCGTGAGCCCGTACGCGCGGCGCGGCGCCGCGACGCACACGGTGTACGACCACACCTCGTTCATCGCGTCGCTGAAGGAGCTGTGGAACCTGCCGGTCGATCCGAAGGAGTTCGGCGTGCGGTGGCCTCACGCGAACACGTTTTGGGACGCGCTGGACTTCTCGCAAGAGGCGCTGAAACGCGGCACGTATACGGGCGACCCGCTGGCGCACGTGAACTGGGCCAGCGGCGTGCGCGAGCGGCTGAGCACGCCGCTCGGAAAATTCGAAGCCTTGCTCGAGCGGATCTTCGTGCTGCCCGAGCTCAAGACGCTCGACCGCCGCGCGGACGTGTTCGACACGCTCGGCAAGATGGAAGACAACGTCGTCACCGTGAAACGCATGCAGGACTACGAGTCCGCCGGGCAGACCGGCAACTAGAGAGGGGTGGACCATGGGTGGACTGACCGGCCGCGTGCTGGACGCGAGCAGCCCCGGGTGGGAGGCGGCGCGCCGTAACTTCCGCGCCGCGGTCGACTACGCGCAGCTCGTCCCGAAGAACGTCGTCTTCGCGCAGAACGTGCGCGACGTGCAGAACGCCGTCCGCTGGGCGCGCGAGAACGGCGTGCCGCTGCGCGCACGATCGGGACGCCACAGTTACGAGGCGTACTCGGTCGCTGCGGGCGCGGTCGTCGTCGACGTGAGCGAGATGGACGAGATCAGCGTCGACCGCGCGACGGGGATGGCGCGGATCGGTGCGGGCGTCTACTGTCTCGACCTGCACGAGCAGCTCTACGACGTCGGCCTGACGATCCCGGCGGCGAGCGGCGCCAGCGTCGGGATCGCCGGGCTCGCGCTCGGCGGCGGGTTCGGCGTCGTTTCGCGCAAGTACGGTCTCGCCTGCGACAACGTGCTCGGCGTCGAGCTGGTGAACGCGAACGGCGAGCTCGTCACCGCGAACGCGCAGGAGAATCCCGACCTGTACTGGGCCTGCCGCGGCGGCGGCGGCGGCAATTTCGGCATCGTCACCGCGTTCGAGTTCCGCGTCAACCCGGTCGGCATGGTCGCCGTGTGCAACATCACCTGGCAGTGGAGCGACTTCCTCGCCGTCGCCGACGCGTTCCAGCACTGGGCGCCGAACGCGCCGGACGATCTCTCGACGTTCCTGCGCTTCGCGGTCGGCAGCGCGCCCGGAGCGGGGACGATCACGCTGTTCGGGCAGCTCACCCCTGATTCTCCGGCGGAGCTCGCGGGGTTCAGCGCGCTGCTCGCGCCGATGCTCGGTGCGGCGCCGCCGACCGGCATCAGCGTGCAGATGATGCCGTATTCGGCCGCGGCCGCGATCTTCGCCGGCGCCGACCCGAAGAATCCGCAGTGGATGCTCCACCCGCACAACGACCGCCAGCTCTTCAAGAGCACCTCGGCGGTCGCGTACGAACCGTTTCCGCCCGAGGCGCTGAAGCTGCTGAAAACGCAGCTCGAGTCGGCGCCCGCCCAGACGGACTGGGACACCAACGAACCCAGCATGGTGCAATTGCTCGCAGGCGGCGGCGCGCCGGGCCGCGTCGCCGTCGACGGCACGGCGGTCCCGCACCGCAAGGCGGTCTGCGTCGTACAATACGATGCCTACTGGACCGACCCGGCCGACCAAACCGTCGCCGAGAACTGGATCGAGGGCGTCCGCACCGCGATGCTCCCCTACGCGCACAACGCCTACGTGAACTACGTCGACCACCGCATCGCCGACTTCCTCGACGCGTACTACGTCACCAACCTGCCGCGGCTGATCGACGTCAAGCGCGCGATCGATCCCGACAACGTCTTCTCGTTCCCGCAAAGCATTCCGACGACCGTGAAGCGCTAGTTGTACCGCGTCCTCGCGAAGCTCGCTCTTCTCCCCGCCGGCACGCTCCTCGTGTTCGGCTGGTTGAGATCGGCCCACGGCACTCCGACCCTCGACCCGCACCAGCCGATCCTTCTTCAGTACCTCGGGTGGCTGTTCCGAATCCTTCGCGGCGATCTCGGCTGGTCGCCCTCGAACGCCGAACCGGTATCGCAAGCCATCGCCGAGCGGCTTCCGGCAACGATTGAGCTCGTCGTGGTTGCGCTCGTTGCCGCCGTCGTGCTCGGGGCGGTTTTCGGGTTCGCGCAAGCGCGTGCCGCTGGGCCGCGGTGGCGTGGCGTCGTCGCCGTACCGAGCCTCATCTGCCGCTCGGTCCCGGTATTTTTACTCGCACTCGGACTGCAACTGTTCGTTGTCGTCGTGCTGCGGCTGGAACTCTTCGGATACTCCTCCACCGAGAGCTTCGATGTGCGCGACCGGCTCGCGCATCTGATCCTACCAGTCCTGTGCTTGGCCATGCCGTTCGGAGCGTGGTCGTCACTGATCTTCGCCGACTTCTTCCGCGCGCACCGTTCGTCGTGGCGCATCGCTCGACCGGTTACGATGACGGTCGCGCTCATCGGTCCGGCGCTCGTAGCGGCGTCGATCCTCGTCGAGACGCTCTTCGCATGGCCCGGCGTCGGGCGGCTCTGGTGGAACGCGTTCGGGCAAGACGACGCCGCCGTTATCGCCGGCATCCTCCTCACGTACATCGTCGCGGTGGTCATGCTCGAACTTTGTGACGCGGTGCGGACGGCTTGCCCGGACGCGGCACCTGCGGGGCGACGCACCGTGTTTTCCACGCTCGGTATCGTCGCGCTCGTTGTGCTGGGCATCGCCGTGCTCGGCGCCGCTGCCGCAAACGTGATCGCGCCCGTCGGGCCATACTTCGTCGATCAGGTTCACTGGCAAGGGTATCCGTTGCCGCCGGGAGGCGACGGCCATTCGCTGGGGACGGACGAAAATGGGCGCGACCTGCTCGCGCGTCTGCTCGTCGGCCTTCGCGTCTCGCTCGGTGTCGCAGTGTTCGCGACGCTCATCGCGACGGTGATCGCCTTCGTCGTCGCGACGGCGGGAAAGACGCTGCCGTGGCTCGGCGTCCGCCGCGCGCTCGTCGCCAGCGGCATTCGGCCGTTCGCTGCGCTGCCGTTCATCTTCGCCGCGATTGCGATCCTCTACCGCGCGTCTCACCGCAGTGCCATAGCGCCGAGTTCCGCGCTGCTGGGTGCCGTGATCGGCGTCGTTTCGTGGCCGGCGCTCGTCTCGTCATTTCGGGCGCCGACCGCAGTGATGCTCGGCGGGATCACCGGTTTTGCTGGTTGCGCGTTGGTGCTCGAGGTGACGCTATCGATGGTCGGATTGGGCGTGCAGCCCCCGACGCCGTCGCTCGGCAACATTCTCGCGAACGCGCAGAGCAACGTCATGATCGCGCCGTGGGCCGTATTCATCCCCGCTGCGACGATCATCGTGATGCTCTGTGCGCTCTACGCGCTTGCGGACGACTTGCGGGAGCACGACCCGAGCGCCTGACCCCGATCAGCGCCGCCCGCCGTGCTCCGCGATCAGCTCCATCGCGGCCGGGTTCACCCAGTGCGGGTCGTGGAAGCGCTCGCCCCAGGCGAGCGGCGTGACGTCGCGATATTCGTGAACGGACTCGTCGGCGCGTTCGAGCATCCAGCGCGCGATCTCGATCTCGTCGTAGTCGACGGCGAGATGCAGCAGCGTCGCGCCGGCGCGGCGCTATTTGTTCGGGGTCGTGGCCGGGAAGAGCTGATCGAGCGCGGGGATCATCGCGCGTTCGGAAACGCCGACCATCGATGCGCCCATGTTCCGGGTCGTCAGCTGTCCCATGTCCGCTTCACCGGCGCCGTGGCCGAGCACGGTTCCGGCGCAGCTGAGCAGCGCGAGCCGCAGCGCCGCGTGCGTGCGCGACGTGAAGCCGGACTGTTCGAGGCGCACGTTCGGGACGAGGATCGCTTGCACGCCGTTGGCCGCGCACAGTTGCGCTGCGGCGGTAACGGCCGTGAGCTGGTCGATCGGCGTACCGAGTTTGACGTCGAGCTTGCGCTGCTGCATCTGCGCGAGCAGCGAGTGCGTGATGTCGTCGGCGCGGGGATCGGCGATGCCCGGCTGCCCGAAAGGCACCAGCAGGTACGTCGACGGTGGCGCGGCAGCGGCCGGCGCCGCGAGGGCGGCGGCCACGGCGGGCGGCGGCGGCTGCGGAACGTTCGCGCCGGATCGCGTCGTCGCGACGAGCTTCGCCGCCGTGCGAAACGCCGCGTCGATGTACGAACCGAGGTTTCCAACCGAAAACGCGCCGGACGGATTCTCGTCGGCCGTCGACGTCGACGTCCAGCGGACTACGCCGTCGCAACCGACCTCGTCGAGCCGCAGCTCGACGTGCGTCGGGTACCGAATGATCTGCACGAACGGTGTCGGAATCATCTTGTAGGTCTGCTCGTAGCGGCCCTCAGGGACGAGCATCCCCGTGACGCCGTTGTCGGCGCAGATCTTCGCCGCGCTCGCAACCGCGTCGATGTGGTCGACGGGCGCGACGGTCGTCACGGCGAGGCCGGCTGCGGCGAGATCCGCCGCCAGGTTCTCCGTGATCGCCTTCGCGTGCGGGTCGGTGCTGCCGGGTGCTTCGTACGGAAGCAGCACGAGTTTCGGGCCGCCGGCCGCGGGCATCACCGAGGGCGCCGGGGTCTGCGCGAGCGCCGCGAGCGGCGCGATCGAACCGGCAAGCGCCAGAGCACACGCGAAAGCGAACGTCTTCTGAATCGACATAGCGCGTGATCCGTTCACGATCTTCGGGTCAGCACCCTCGCGTTTCCGAAGACTTGACAGACGCTAGGCGCTGCGGCCCCTTCGCTTGCGTACGAAGCCGGCGACCTCGGCTTGCGGCATCGCCTGGACGCTGGGAAGCGCCGGGTTGGGGAGCGCGCGCAGCCGCCGCTCGGCCTCGCGCAGCGCGACTGCCGTCTCCGGCAGCGCGGGAAAGCTCGTGTCGGCGGGCTCGCCGAATCCGAACGCGGCCGTGAGATCGCCGCACGTCGCGCGCCGCCACGCCGTCAGATGCGGCACCTCGACCCCGAACCGCGTTTCGATAAAACGCAGGGTCGAGGTGTGGTCGAACGTGTCGCCGCAGACGAATCCGCCGCGCGAGAACGGCGAGACGATCAGGCACGGCACGCGAAAGCCGAGACCGATCGGAGCGCCGTCGACATACTCGCCCGGCGTTCCGGGCGGCGGCGTCGGCGGGACGACGTGATCGAAGAGGCCGTCGTTCTCGTCGTACACGATGATGAACGCCGTGCGCGACCAAACCGCCGGGTTCGATCGGAACGCGTCGAGGATCTGCTGCAGATAGTGCGCCCCCGCGGCGGGGAGCATGTCGGGATGCTCGCACACGTCGTAGGGCGGCACGATCCAGGTGACCTGCGGCAGGTTCCCCGTGCGGATGTCGTGCAGCATCGTGTCAACGGGACGCTGCTTCGCGGCGCTTTCGTAGAGCGCGGAGTTCCTCGGCGCCTCTTGGAACGCCGCGAAGTGCATGATGACGTCGAGGCCGACCGGGTACCGCGCGGTGATCTCGGGACGATAGATGCGCCATGAGACGCCGGCGCGCTGCAGCCGCTCGGCGTACGTCTCCCAGGTGTAGCGGCGGCTGCGGCTGTCGGTCACCGGTCCGCCGTTCTTCCCCGCCGGATCGATCTCGCCGGTCATCCAGTAGTAACGGTTGGGATTCGTCGGCCCCATCACCGAGGCGAAGTAGCCGTCGCAGATCGTGAACGCATCGGCGAGCGCGTAGTGGAACGGCAGGTCCTCGCGCGCGTAGTAGCCCATCGTGAGCGGCCCGGCGCTTCCGTCGCTTCGCACGTGCGAGCTCACCCAGCCGTCCGCGCGCCCGCCGTTCCACGATTCGTGCAGCGTCTGCCACGTGTGGCTCAGGTCGTGAAGGCGCTGCGCGTTCGTCGACGTCGTGTCGAGCCGGAACGGGAGCACGAACCCGTCGCGCGCGCCGGCAAAGGGCTGATAGAAGACGGGGCGGCCGTCGGGCAGCAGCGATGCTCGCGGGTCAGCGAAGCCGCGCACGCCCGAAAGCGTGCCGAAGTAGTGGTCGAACGAGCGGTTCTCCTGCATCAAGATCACGATGTGCTCGACGTCGGAGAGCTTCGCGGGCGACGGCTGCGCGAGCGCGGGACGCATCCATTCGACGAACGGCACGGACGCCGCCGCGGCGGCCGTCTTGAGAAAACGTGATCGCGAGAGATCGCGCACGCGCACCGTTTCCCGGGCGGACGGAAGGCGCCCTGCGCCGAACGGACCACCATGGCGACGGAGCTTCTCCCCTACATCTTCTTCTACGGGCGCTGCGAAGAAGCGCTCGCGTTCTACCAGAGCATCTTCGGCGGCAGCTATGAGATCCTGCGCGTGAAGGACTCGCCGATGGCGAGCCGGATGCCGCCCGATTCGGGCGAGCGGGTGATGCACGCGACGTTCACCGGCGATGACGTGAAGTTCCTCGCCTCGGACGGAGGCTCGACGAAACCGGTCGACACGGACGCCGGCAACATCAGCATCGGGCTCTGGATCGACGACGGTGAGCGCGCGGCACGCGTGTTCGACGCGCTCGCCGCGGGCGGAACGGTCGGCATGCCACTCGAGCCGGCGCAGTGGGGCGCCCGGTTCGGCATGGTCACCGACAAGTTCGGCACCGAGTGGATGGTGACGACGCCCCAATGAGACGCATCACGCCTTTCCTGTGGTTCGACGGCCGCGCCGAAGAGGCGGCCCGCTTCTACGTCGCGATCTTCGAGCATTCGAAGATCACCAGCGTGAGCCGCTATCCGGAGAACGCACCGGGCGCCGAGGGAACGGCGATGACCGTCGAGTTCGAGCTCGACGGTCAGGCGTTCGTCGCGCTCAACGGCGGCCCGGAGTACACGTTCACGCCCGCCGTGTCGTTCTCCATCGAGTGCGCGACACAGGCCGAGGTCGACCATTTCTGGGACCGGCTGTGCGAAGGCGGCAAGCCGATCCAGTGCGGTGGCTCGAGGACAAGTTCGGGCTGTCGTGGCAAGTCGTACCGGCGATCTTGCCGCAGCTGCTACAGGACGACGACCCGAACAAAGCGAGCGCCGTCATGCAGGCGATGCTCCCGATGGTCAAGCTCGACATCGCGACCTTGCAAGCCGCATACGACGACGCGTGAGATCCACGATGGGTGCGGGCTATTCTGTTACTGCTTCCAAAGGACGTGGCCGAAATCACGGCTGACCGAAACTGCAAGCGAATAGCATAAACCCAACGCTACGATCGAAGCAAGTACACCAGTCACCCTTGCATTCAAGAGCCCGACCGGGGAACTGTACCAGCGGCCGTCCGTCGAAATTGCGGACCTCCACTTCGGAGCTTCCCCTTGCGGGGCATCGTCCAGCTGCTTCGCAAGGCTGGGGTAGAAACGGAACGAGAAGACCGCAAAAAAGGCGAACGCGAGAATGCTGGCTATCATGATTACGTAGTACACGCTTTCATCCTCATATCAGGCCGTTGCGCGGTAGCGATCGCCTTTCGTCGGGTCGTCCTTCAGCTCGGGGTAGCACGCGCGCAGCGGGTGCCGTTCGAGATCGAGCACCTCGTCGTTGTCCCACGGCTCGAACGCGTTCGTGATGTTGCCGAGGCCGGTCTTCTCCAGCTCCGGATGATGGCGCAGCAGCACGCTCTTGAGCGAAACGCGATCCACCCAGTCGAGTCCCTCGGCGGTATACGTCTCTTCGTTGTAGTTGTCGGTGTAGAACCGGTCGGCTTGCAGACGCCGCGTCGCGGCGAAGATGAAGATCTGGAACATCGTCTCACCGAAGCCGAACCCGGTCGGCCGGTGTCCCTCGGCGAGAGTGCCGACCATCAGATCGAGTTGTTCGACAGCGTCGTCGGCGTCGCCGTATACTTCACGGATACGCGCGACGGCGTCGGCATCGTCGGTCAGATCCTCGAACCGCTCGATCGGCGGCAGCCCGAGGCCGCGCCGGAAGTCGTTGTACCGCGGCACGCCGCGTTCCCGCGCGCGGAAGATGTCGACGGTGCCCATGTCGAGCACGGGGTTCCCGGGCACGCTCAGCTCTTGGAAGAACTTCGGATAGTTGTTCAGGATCAGCTGACCGGGCTGCTGGACGCCGAACGAGAACAGCAGATCGTTCATGGGCAGCCGTTCCGTGAGCTTCGCCGAGCCGGCCTGCCGGATCGCGGTGAATGCCGCACGCTCGACCTCTTCACCCGTCTCGTGGTTTCGGAAAACGAGCTCCTCGGGCAGCAGGGAGTGCAGCCGGTAGATCTCGACGAACTCCTGCGAGAGACCGAACGGGGCGTTGTGGTTGTTGCGCGGATTGCCGACCACGCCGCCCATCTCCGCGTTGCGGATGTTGATCGGCGCGACCGTCTTCTTGTCTTTCGAGCGCCGCAGCAGCTGCGTGAGGATCCCGTACCAGTTCGCGTTCAGCGCGGTGTTGAGCGTCGGGTTCGGGAGGATAGCCGTCGTCCACTCTACCGTGTGGATCTTCGCCATCACCGCGACGTTGATCAGGCGGGCCGTGTGGAACAGGCGATTGTCGTCCCACTCCGGGTACGAGAGCTTGAGCATCTCGGCGACGGCGTTGTGCTCTTTCGTGAATAGCGTGTGCAGCAGCGCGAGCCCGACCCACCAGTTGCGCGTGAAGCCGGTGATCTCGATCCCGTGCTCGTCGAGCGGCAGCCGGCGGTCATCGGTCAGCCGCAGTTTCCCGTCGACATGGCTCCGCACGCGGTCCTGCGTCTCCTGGTTGCTGCCGTAGATCTGATTGCCGTCCCACCACTGGCTCACTTCGTTGATGAACGTCACCGGCACGGGCTCCGTCCCGGCTGCGCCGTACGAAGCATCGCTGCGCGTCTTCGGAATCCTGATCGCGGCCTGGCCGAAAAGCTTGCGCGCCGGATCGTCTTCGGCCAGCGGGATCTCGACCAGATCGTCGACCAGGTTCTCGCCGTGGCTGATCCAGTCGCTGTTCTGAAAGTTGATCCACACCGCCGCGAGCATGTTCAGGTACGGATACGGCTTCATCGGCCCGTTGCGCGAGAGCAGCTTCAGGCTGATCGTGCGCGGGTTCGGGGTCATTAGCGACTCGGGCGTCTCGGGTTTGACGAACTCCAGCGGCACGTTGCGCACGAACCGCGTCCCGGCCGAGCCTTCACGCGGGTTGTCGAGGTTGTTCCACGTCCCGTCGGCCGTGCGAAAGTGCGTGACTCCGGGCGGCGGCGTCAGTCCGCCGGGCTGAAACGCGACCTTCGCGCCGTCCGGATAGACCGGCGTGAGGTGCTCGGCGTTGAGGCGGTTGCGCATGTTCGCGAGCGTCAGCACGCCCGCGACGCCGCCGCGCTGGTACCAGTTCGTCCAGACCCGGCCATGGAAACCGGCGACGGCGCCCCACAGCGTCGTGGTCACCTCCATGCTGAACGTGATGAGCGCACCGAGCGCGTCGCCGATCCCCTGCTGGAAGCGCTGCGCGGCGTCGGGCGCGATGTGCGGCGGCGGCGGCGGCAGATCGCCGGGCCGCACGCTCGGCGGCGCCAGCAACTGCTCGCGGGTGAAGAAGTGGCGCGGGGGTACCGGAACGTCGATGCGCGCGTGGGCGTTGGCCCGCGCCTTCGCCAGCAGATCGCTCCAGTCGGCGCGATCCGGCTGGGCGGCGAGCGCCGCCTCGAACCCGCTCGCCGCAGCCTCGTACTCCTCGCGCAGGTAGGACTCCAGCGCGCGGGCCGCTTTCTCTTCGGGAGAGGTTCCGGGAGACTCGGCGGTCGGAATCGTGTCGGCCATGTGCGGCTCCGTTCAGGCGTTCATGTTGGCGTTGAGCATATCCGGATAGAGTTTCCAAAGGCGACGCGGCGTCTCGTCCTGGTCGCGCTGCAGCGCTTCGAGCCGCGCCAGAAACGTGCGAAACACGGCGGCACCGCGTTCGTCGAGCGCGAGGTACGAAAAGTCTTGGAGCAGCGAGGCACGCTCGGTGTTCAGCGTCATGTTGCAATTCACCAGCCGCTGGTAGAGGTCCACCGGCTCGCGCCGGCCGTCGCGATAGACGCGAACCGGATGGACGTGGGTCCACAGCTGGTAGTTCCACAGCACGCTGCCGCGCAGTTCGTGCTCCACGACCTCGATGTAGATCAGCACGGCGACGAGCCGCGCGAGCGCCGCGACCGTGAGCGGCTTCGTCCACGCCGGCAGCCCGTTGGGGATCGCGCTCTCGAACGCGGCCAGCCAGCGCGACACCGCCGCGTCGGCGGCGAGGTCGGCGTCGGTCGGGTAGTAGACGGTCAGGTAGTCGCGCGCGTGCGCCTCGAAGACCTCATACATCGCGTCCAAGTCGGCGGCGCCCGGTGACTCGATGCCGGCGGCAGCGAATCCGCTGGATTCGCGGTAGGCGATCGGGTCGTAGTCGCTCAGGCGCAGTTGCGCGTACGTCTTCTCGTAGAGATCGTAGAGGCCGGCGAGCGTGAAGCTGTAGACCTGCGCGAAGTCGCCGGCGGGATCGAGCTGGCTCAACGTGGCCATCTCGTTGCTGTACTGCGTGCCGTAGATGTGGGGCCACAGCAGGCGCAGCAGCGGATGGTCGAACGGCAGCGTGTTTCGTGCCGCGATCGCCAGCGCCGAGCCGAACGTGAGGTGGACCCCGTTGAAATGGCGCACCAGCCCGCAATGCGTCGTCAGCGCGCACACGGCGATGGCGCGGGCGGTCGGCCAACGCGGGTCGGACGGCGCGATCGCGCCGAGCTCGCATTCGATCAGCACCGGCTCGAGCTTCCCGGTTGCGGTGTCGTGCGCGAAGACGACGCGTGACCCCAGGTTGTACACGTCCGGCAGGTGCTCGAACGCGCGCAGAGCGCGCAGGTCCCAGTGCCAGCGGCCGTCACCGGCCGGCGTGAGGTAGCTGTAGTACGGCCCGGCGACGGCGAGCGCGCCCAGGTCCACCGCACCGCCGGCCAGCTCGGGCGGGAGCAGCGGCGCGGGGAAGAGCGCCCGCTTCGGCGCGCGGTACGCCTGTGCGAGCCGCGCGTCGGGGTCCGCATCGACCTGCGGCAAGCCGCGCTGCTGCGGTCCGAACACCCGCGCCAGCAACATCTGCAGCGCGTAGAAACCCCGCTTGAACGGGCTCGCTTCATCCTTCGGCACGGACTTGGCGCACGGGATCGCGCCGATCGCGATTCGGGGAAAGACGTCACGCAGGCGCACGGTCTCGACCGGCCCGGCAAACGGTGCCGGAACAGGGATGTGCACGGGCTTGCTGCCGCGGTATTTCAGCACGGTCAGGGCATCCCAAAATGAACGCCTGATAACCCACTGGACGCTGGAAGACATCGGGCGATCCTCACCAGTACCCGGCGTGCGGCCTCTTCGCGCACGCGCAGGCGGTGGCCCCCCCGAGGGCGACTCACCGGGCGCTTCGGAATCGCCTCCGTGCGTACGTCGCCGCGAACCTAGCCCGCGCGCTGCGCTGCTTGACGGGCGCGAAAATAGGTGCCGCGCGTCTCGGGATTCGCCCCACCCTCGTGCGTGTACGCGCGCAGCGCGCGCCCATACTCGGCGTTCTGCTCGGCTTTGGTCAGTTCGGACCAGGCACGGCCGGGGCGCGGCTTCGGCGAGGCGACTTTTTTCTTGGCGGCCATGGTTCTGGGGATGCGGCATCGGTACATCACGGCCTCCTCGCGTGTCGATTTCGCCCGGCCTCGTTCGGCTGGTAGGCAGAACGCAGCCATCCAGAGGCTCGAGCTCATCGACGCACTCGCCGGCGAACCGACGCTACGGTCGTATCACTACCTGCCGAGCGTGCGCGGCGATCTGCTGATGAAGGTCGGGCGCTTCGACGAAGCCCGCGCCGAATTCGAACGCGCCGCGGAGCTCACGCAGAACGCGCAGGAGCGCGCGCTGCTCTCCGCGCGGGCAAGCGACACGAGCTACCGATCGTCGTAACGTTTCCGGTTCACGCGGGTGGTAGTTGGGTACACTCCGCATGCAATGACCAAAATGCTGACGACCGCCGCGCTGGCCGCGACGATGACTTTCGGGGCGATCGCGCCGGCGCTCGCCGACGGCGCGGCGAGCACGCGCAACATCATCATCGGCGGCGCAGCCGCCGCCATTCTGGTAACGAACTACAATCACAAGGTGCGCCAGAAGCGCGAAGAACAGCGCCAGGCAGCCGCCCGCCGTCAAGCCTACCTTCGCCGGCACCACCGCTCCAGCTAGCACCCTCCAGCGCGAGCACCACGAGGCGCTGCCATCCGGCAGCGTCTCGTTTGTTTTTTGCGGACCGTTACGGAAGCGAGGCGCGGACGCGGCCGATGCGGGCCGTGATGTCGTCGGTTTTCGCGCGCACTCCGGCGACGTGCTCGCGCTCGGTGCGAATGAACCGCAAGTAGGGCGCCAGCGCTTCGCGCATCTTGGCGATCGAAGCGTCGAGCTGCCCGGTGAACTGCTCGCGCATCGCCTCCGCCAGCTTCGTTCGCAAGGCCTCGGACTCGCTCTCGAACTTGCGCTGCGCGGAGCGGCGGCGCGACGGGATGATGTACAGGCCGAGCGCCGCGATGACGGCGCCGGCGAGGATCCCGGTGATGTCGGCCGCCGCACCGCCGATCGCCGCGACGACGACCACGCCGAGGCCGACCGCACCGGCACTGACGAGCCCGGTTTGTGCGACGGCGTCGCGCATCGTCGACGCGAGCCGTTCGCCCTCGGCCTTCCGGTCGTTCGCCTCGACGATGTGCCGGGCGGCGCGCACCGCGTCGGAGAGCACCGCGCGCCGGTCCTGGGCGAACGACGTCGTGGCGATCGAGCCGAGCATCCCCGTGCGCTCGACGGCGTCGCGGCGGGTGAGGTAGTCCGCGATCTCGGTCCACAGCTTCGACTGGGCGTCGACGACCCAGTCGATCGTCTCGCGCACGGCATCGTCGATGCGCTGGGCACTGTCGGCGATGACGTCGCGCGCGAACTCCTCCTTCACGCGCCGGCTGTTGAGCAGATCGGGGATGCGTGACAGGCGAATCGTCGCTTCGAAGAAACGGGACGCGCGTGCGTTCATCTCGAGGATGACCTTGTCGATCACCGCGCTGCGCGCGGTGAAGTCGCGCAGCACGTCTTCGCGAAACGCGCCGATCTGCCGCTCGAGCACCTCCTCGGTCTCCGCGTCCCGCGCCAGCATCGTTTCGCGCGCCGCGACCGCGTCGCGCAGCCGTGACATCACGCTGTCCGCGATCCCCAGCGGGTTCTCCAGCTTCAGCCGCAGGCGGCTCGCTTCGTCGAGCGTGCTGAACACGTAGGTTCGCAGCGCCGCGAAGCCGCTGACGCGGTCGAGTTCCTCGCGCGTCGTGCGGTTCTCGATCTCGAGCGCCTGCATGGCGAGCCGCGCCGACACGGCGATGACCTTCGGCTCGAATCCGAGCAGCCGGCTGACGTTCTCGCGAATGAACGCCGAGAGCTGGTCGATCTGCTCCTGACCGGTGAGCAGATCCGTCTTGTTCAGCACCGCGACGACGGGCTTTCCCCAGCCGCGCAGGCGCTCGATGAAGCTGCGTTCGCTTTCGGTGAACGGCCGGTCCGTCGAGGTCACGAAGAGCGCGAGGTCGGCGCGTGGTATGAACTTCTCGGTGATCTCTTCGTGCCGCCGGACGATCGCGTTCGTCCCCGGCGTGTCGACGATCGTGATCTCGCGTAAAAAGTCGGCCGGATACTCGACCTCGACGAGCGCGTCGGAGACGGCGCGTTCCTTCTGCTCGGCGCCGTAGCGCAGCATGGTGACGCTCGCGGTGGTCGGCAAGATCCCTTCCGCCGCGACGCGCTCGCCGACCAAGGCGTTGATGACCGAGGACTTTCCGGAGTTGAACTCGCCGACGACGACGAGCAGGAACAACTCGTCGAGCGAGGTGGAAGCGGTCGCGATCACCGCGATGTCCGGTGACTCGCGGTCGAACTCCTCGAGCGCCGACCGCAAGTCCACCAACAACGCGCGTTCGTCGGCGACGATCGCCCGGTTCGCGTCCGAGAGAATCGCCGGGCCGGCTGTCATGTAGGCGGGATACTCGCCGGTGACGTGTTGTCCTGCGCGCGGTCTCCGCGTCGTTCGACCCGTTCGAGGAGCGCGCGTGCCTTCGGCCGGTCCAGGAAGATCGCCCAGCCGAGCGGCGTTCCGTCCCAGAGCGTGTCGCGCAGATCGGTCCGCGCGCCGCGTTCCACGAGCAGCTCGATCAGCGCGACGTCGTCGTCGTGCGCGGCTTGGTGCAGCGCGGTGCTGTGGGCGTGGACGGGGAGAAACGCGTTGACGTCGGCGCCCGCATCGAGCGCCAAGCGCGCCGATTCGAGCCGGCCGTTGATAACCGCGAGCCCGAACGCCGTCTGAACGTCTTCGCTGCCCGCTAGCCGCAGCAGCTCGCGCAGCCGATCGCCTTCCCCGAGCGCGGCGGCGATCGGCGCCGTCATCCGCTGGCCGCCGGCGAGCAGCGCCCGCAGGGCTTCGGATTCGCGGTGCCCGGCGGTCATGGCGATCGCTTCGCCCGTCGCGCGCGCCCCCGCCGCGAGCAGAATGCGCATGAGCGGCAACTGTAGCCCTTGTTCGCGCGCGACGCTGCTCGTCATCGTGAGCTCGAGCGCGTGATCGAGGTCGGCTGGGTCGACGCCGCGATCGATCATGACCTGCGCGACGACCGCCATGTTCGCCGGCATCCGCTCGACTTGGGTCGGATTGTTGGCGACGAACCAGAACAGCATCGGGTCGGTGAAGTACCAGCGACGTTTTACCCGCCGGTAGACGTCGGGCCCGGCGATCCGTTCGCGCAGGAGACGCGGCTCACGATCGATCAGGCTCGCGAGCGCGGTGACGTCCCCGGCATGGATCGCGTCGACGGCGGCACGAAACGACGGATCCGCGATCGCGCTGCGGTCGAGCAGCGCGACGATCGTTGAGCGCTCGCGGGCACGGCCGTGCCGCGCGATCTCGAGCGGCGTGCGTCCCTTGCGATCGGTCTGCCACTCGAGCGCGCCGCCTTCGATCAGCGCTTCCACGAGCGCCAAGGGTCCGCGGCGCGCCGCGGCGTGCAGCGGCGTCTCGCGTCCGTCGTCGATCCGCGGGTTCGCACCGGCGGCGAGGAGCTCGCGCACGGCGTCGACGTCGCCGGCGCGCACGGCCGCGAAGAGCGGCGAGCGCGGCGCGGCGTCCTCGCCGCGCACGTTCGCGACGTGTCGCATGAGCGTAGCCCAGGTGGGAAACCCGTACTCCTTCGCGAGCGCATGCTGTGCGGCGGCGAGGCCGGTGGCACGTTCGCGCGCGAGGCTCTTGGCTTGTTTTCGCAGATGCTCGCGCGACGGGCGCGGCGGCAGTGACGGCATGGCACGTCCTCTCCTTGAAGCGCCCGGCGTCCGCACAACGGGCAAGGAAAGGGGCAAGCCTTCCAACAGCAAGATCTCGGTGGGCTAGGCCCTCTCCGCGGACGGGCGGCCGCCGTGCCGGCCGCGATTTTCATTCCGCCGACGGTAGGCGCCATCCTCGGTCGCGCCGCCCATCATGCGCCTTTCCCCACAGCGAGGGGAGCCTGCTTCCTTCGCGAAGGACGGGGCGACCTAGCGTACGGTGAGGGGTGGACTTGGAATGGCCAATCAGCTCGGCGCGATCAAGCACATCGTTCTGTTGATGCTCGAGAACCGCTCGTTCGATCAGATGTTGGGGTTCTTGTATCAGTACAACGGCAACAAATCGCCGGCGAATCAGCCGTTCGAAGGGCTGACCGGGACCGAATCCAACCTCGATGATGCCGGCCGAGCGGTGACGGTCTTCAAGATCGATCCGAAGGAGCACACGTACTTGATGCCGGGCGCCGATCCCGGCGAAGGGTTCCACAACACGAACTATCAGTTGTTCCAAACGGATATGCCGACGGCCGGACAGGCGGCGACGAACAAAGGCTTCGTCATCAACTTCAAGGCCGCGATCGCGTCCGATCTTGCGCAACACTACAAGGACTCGCTGCCCGGCACGGTCGCGGATGAGATCATGGGGATGTACCCGCCCGAGACCCTGCCGATCATGTCGGGGCTGGCGAAGGGTTTTGCCGTGTGCGATCAGTGGTTTGCGTCGGCACCAACGCAGACGATTCCGAACCGCGCGTTCGCCGGCGCGGCAACCTCGCAAGGCCATCTCGACAATCACGTCAAGACGTTCACCTGCCGCAGCATCTTCGGCTTGCTGTCGGCGAACAACATCGACTGGGCGATCTACGGCTACAACCGCGATCCGCTGACGCGCCTCGACTTCACCGACACGCAGCAGGCGGACGAACATCACTTCGGGCATTTCCGCGACTTCAAGGCACGGGCGACGGCCGGTACGCTGCCCGCCTATACGTTCCTGGAACCGAGCTGGAGCTCGGACGGCAACAGCCAGCACCCGAACTACGACGTTTCGCTCGGCGAGCAGCTCATGCACGACGTCTACTACGCGTTGCGGGGCGGCCCGGGCTGGAAAGACACGCTTCTCGTCATCACCTACGACGAGCACGGTGGGAATTACGACCACGTTCCGCCGCCGTGGGGCGCGGTGGCGCCGGATGCTTCCATCGGCGAGTGGAACTTTGATTTCACTCGCTTCGGCGTGCGCGTTCCGGCCCTGCTGGTATCGCCGCGGATCGCCGCCGGGACGGTCTTTCGCGCGCGCAGCGGGACGATCGATCACACGTCGCTGCTGAAAACGATCGAGCTGCGCTGGGGGTTGCCGGCGCTCACCGAGCGCGACAAAGCGGCCCCGGACCTCGGTGACGTCCTGACGCTGGCCGCGCCTCGCCGCGACGATCCGCTCGCCGGGATCGCGATACCGCTGCCGAGCGGTTCACATCCGAACTCTGCGGAACCCTCGCTGATCGAAAAGATCCACGCATCTCGGGTTGCGAAGCTCCCCGTACGGAACGACAAGGGGACGTACGACCAGCACACGCCGCCGGATCTGTCGTCGAGTGCGGCGATCGGCGACTACATTCAAGGGCGCACGGCAGCGTGGACGCAGCACTTGCAGCGTCTTCGCGTGCGGCACGGCGATCACGCGGTCACCCCGCCGCACGCCGCGCGCGGCACCAAGCGAGCCGCGACCGTTAAGGCGGCCCCCAAGAAAAAGGCAAAGGCGAAGAAGAAACCCCGCTAGCGGAGGTTCATGGCGGGATCGCGGGCGCGCAGCCGCTGCTGTGCGACCGCGCGCTCCTGCTCGCGGTACGGGCACTCCCCGGCAGCAAGACGCAAGAGCGGCACGCCGCGAACGTCATCGCCGAGGTCGTGACGCAGACGCCGCTGGGACGACCCGGCAGCTTCAGCGACATTCTGGGACGGCTCATCGTGATCGCCGTTTGCGCCATCCTGCTCTACCTGCCGGCGCGGATTTTCTATCTGGCCGAAGACAAGCACCGCGCGCTGACGGCGGCGACCATCCTGCTCGCGAACCTGCCGCTCATCGTACGGATCGCGTTCGCGCCGGCGGTGCATACCTGAGTCCGGAGTTGGACGGCTACGCTCCGGCGAGCGTCGCCGTGCAGTGCTCGACGCCGACGCTACCCGCGGCGCGGATCGCGGGAGTCGCCAGCGTTCCCACCACGTAGACGTCGCGCAGCGCGAGCGGCGGCGCCAGCCCGACCAGACCGCCGATCGAGAGCCGGCGGACACCGGTGAAGTCGATCGCAGGCGCCAGCGTGATGCTCTCGCGCGCGCCGTAGCGGTCGACGAACGCCAGACGCAGCGCTTCGCCGTTGCCGTCGCCGGTCACGTCGCACGCGACGGCGAGCAGCGTTCCGGCGATGCGCGGCGGCACCGCGCGCGCGTACGCGGCGCGGCCGCCGTTCGAAAAGTCGTACCGGATGCGCAGTCCGTCCGCCAGCTGCTCGGTGGCGCCGAGTCCGCCCGGCGGCGCGGTCGCAAACCCCCACGGCGCGCGGTCGCTCGCCCGCGCGACCGGAAAGGGCACGAGGTGCGAGCCGACCGGGATGCGCACCGACGCCTTCGTTCGGCCGACGCGTGCGGTGACGAACACGTCGCGATCGCCGACGATGAGCCGGCCGTGCCGGTCGATCCGTGCGTTCCGCGCATACCACTTCGCGCGCTCGCCGACGGCCACGCGTGTCCCGCGGGCGTCCCACGCGTTCAGCGTGAGCGGCAAGAGCTGGCCGCCGGTCGGATTCGCGTGCGCCGGGCCGATCGTCAAGCGCGCGACGTCGCGTACCACGCGAACCGGAACGTCCGCGGCGATCCCGTCACGTTCGAGGTGCAGCACACCGCTCCCCGGCCGCGAGGCTGCCTGCACGACGCCGCTCGGGTCGAGGCGCGCGACGTCGCGCATGCGGCCGGCCGCGGCTGCAGAACCTTCACGGATCTGCCATGCGCCGTGCGCGTCGCCGAGCGCGTGACCGTATCGATCCGCCAAACGCGACGTCAGCCGGACGCGCACGCCGGGCAGCGCCGCGACGCGGGCGGGCCGCACGACCAGGACCGCCGGCGGCCCCAGCGGCGCATCGCTGTAGACGAAGAACCCGTCGGCCACCGGCCGTTCGACGCCGTCCGACGGTGCGTTCGCGAGCGACGGGTGTTCTTGACCGAGAACGCGCGCGACGAGCGTCGCCGAGCCGCCGCTGTCGAGCAGTAGTGCGTCGGCGGCGCCGAGCGCGCGCAGCAGCGCGAAGAGCTCCTCGCGGTTCACGCCGATCGAACGCGCCGGCGAACGGCCGTCGACGACGACGAGACCGATCTTCCGCGATGGGAAGCGCACCAGCACCGAGGCGGGGATGCGCATCGCGCGATCCGCGTAGTTGGTCGATCCGGAATCGTCGGCGATCCTGCCGTTGCGCAGCAAGACCGGTCCGCCACCGATCGCCGTGACGACGCCGTTGAGCACACCGCCGGCACCGAACGGGCCGATCCGCGCGCCGCCGTCACGCCCGATCGCGAACGCCGGCCGCGTGCCGCCTACGTGCAGGGTCGCGCCGTGCCGAACCACGAGGCCGAGCGGAGCGAGGCCCGCGCCGACCGCGTAGTAGTCGCCGTTGATTCCGCCCACGGCGCCGGTTCGCAGCGCCATCGAAGACACCGACTCGAGCGTTCCGCCGAGCGCGTCGTGCGCCAGCACGGTGTCGAAGCGTACCCAGCGGTTCGCCGGGTCGGCGATCACCAGCGCGACGTGCAGCGGTCCCGCCGTGGTGAGGATCCGATAGCTCGCGCGCTCGATGCCGGGCGCGATCGTTTCGTGGGTGAGCTCGCAGGCGATGATGCGTGGAAACGGAGCCCGCGGAGCGAGATGCGCCGGAAGGGGCGCGGCCGCGACCGGACCCTGCGAAAGGGCCGCGCCGGCGGCGAAGGCGGCGCACACGGCACCGACCGCTCTTCGAACGCGGCACCCTCCCGGTCCGGTCTCTCTCATCCGTGAGCCCCTCCATCACGCCCGTGCGCCTACGTTTCTTGTCGGCAGCGACGGGCGCGATGCGGAGCGGCCGCCCTCCGGCAGCACGGGCACCGGGACGAAAGATCGGAGCGAAGAGCGCGCGGTACTTCATCGCGACGACCAGCCACAGCACGAAGGCGATCGCCGGCGCCCAGAGCGAGCTCTGCGCCATCGTGAGGTGAAACGCGAAGCTGTTGTAGAATTACCACCCCAACAACCTCACGCCGTTCGACAACATGATGAACGTCGACATCTAGCGCCTCCAGGAGATCAGCGACCTTTCGCCATCATCACGCGCTTGAAATGGGCGAGCTCGGACGCCGTGATCGTGCTCCGCAGAACGATCAGTTCTTCCTGACCAACCCTCCAGCGCAGCGCGCCGAGTCCCGTCGTCGGGCCATATTGCAAGCTGTACGCGGTACGGGGCAGCTTGGCGTTCTCCGGCGCCACCGACGCGGGGTTTGCCAAAATGACGAACAGCAGATGGTTGGAGCGCCGCCACGCGCCGGGCAGATTGTAGGTGATCTGCATCGCGCCGGGACCGAAGACCGTGAGCGATTCCGCATCAGTGCCCTTCGGTAGTCCGTCAGGCAGGATAGCCGTGAAGTTCAGCGCGCGAACCGCCTTTTGGAAATCCCGCTCCGTCGGATTACGAACCGGCCCGTCCCATTTCGTGAAGGCCATGAGTACCGCGCCGGACGGGTCGAGCGAAACCTGCACGTGGCCCCAGACCTCCGCGGCTGCGGCTACCGAAACGATCGACAGACTCGCCACGATCGCGGCGATCACGCCACGCCGGCGCCGACCGGATCTCTCGCCCGAATCGACTTGCGCGCCATGGCGGATCGCTCCCAGCGGGATCGCCGGCACGACGATCGCTTCACGGGCGCTGCGGCACGCAAGTTCGAAGTTAGATTGCACTGGTTCGCACCTCGCCGGACGGCTGGGGAATTCGTTCGCTGTACTCGCCGAGCAGCGGCCGTAACCTCTGCTTGGCAATCATGAGACGGAAGCGCACGGTGCCCTCGGGTATGCCGAGGACCGACCCGATCTCGCGGCTCGAGAGATCCTCGAAATAATGGAGCACGACCACCTCGCGCAGCTTCTGCGGCAAGACGGAAAGGGCGCGCCACACGTCGATCGATGAGGTTTCGTCGCGGGCGATCGCCGGCGGTTCGGCCGCCGGTTCGGTGCGTGAACGCCGGCGCTTGAGTTCGGCCGCCTCGCGCACGACGATGCGATAGAACCACGTGCGGAACGCCGCGGCGCTCCGCAGCGAGCCGATCGTCCGGCAGACGGCGATGCACGCTTCTTGGGCCGCGTCCTCGGCGGGCTGGTCTTCCCCGACGATCGCCCGCGCAAGCCGGAATGCATCCGGCCACACCGTGCTCAGGAGCAACTCGATCTCGTCCCGCCCGCCGGTTCTGGCGGCATCGACAAGGTCGGCGGGGACCGGGATCGCCATTGACGTCCTCCGAGGCTGAGCGTTCGCGTCTACTCTAGAGAGGCCCCGAGAGGTTCGATCCGTTTGCGGCGGACGGGCAAGAAGCGGCCGTTTCGCAGCGGCGGTATAGCTCGCGAGCGCTTCCCCGGTAACGCGGGTCCGTGCCCTCCCACAGCCCCATTTGCGGCCGCCTACCGGGTTTCGGGTATGTCCGCGGACCCGGCGTGAGCGGAGGATGAGACACCTACTGCTACGAGGTCGTCCATGCGAGCACTCCGGCTTCTTCCGATATCCCTGGCGGTCGTCGCGACCGTCCTGTTCGCCGGCTGCGGCGGTCGAGGATCCTCGAGCGTCCTGCCGCGCGCCGGCGCCGACGCCGTGGGCGGCGCGGTCACGTCGGCGCTCGCCCGAACGTCTCCGACCGCAGGGCCGACCGCTCCACCCGACGCGCCGGGGCACGCGAACGCGGTTCCACCTCCGCCCGCCGGGGGCGCCGCACGGCCGGGGCAGATCTACAGCATCTACCTGATCTCGTCGATCGGCGACACGGTCGCCTTCACCGTCTTCGAACCCGCGACCGTGACCGGCGGCGCGACGTACCCGCTGGTGCTGCATGCGCCGGGCTGGGGCTCGAGCCGCACCACCACGCTCGGATCGGCGGCTGCGAGCTCGAGTGCGGGTTCGAGCGTCGGCGGCAACCTTTCCGAGCTGGTCGCCGCCGGCTACGGCGTGATCAGCTTCGACCAGCGCGGCTTCGGTGAGAACACGGGCGTCGTCGATTCGATGAACCCCGACAAAGACGCGGTCGACATCCTCGCCGTCCTCGACTGGGCCCAAGCGAAGCTGCCCTGGCTCGCGTACGGTCCGACGTTGGACGGTCGCGACCCGCACGAGCCGATCGTCGGCGCGATCGGCGGCTCGTACGGCGGCATGTACCAGCTCCTCATCGCCAACGCCGACCCGCGCCGGCGCGTCCGCGCGATCACCCCGAACATCGCACCGAACGATCTGAACTACGCGCTCGTCCCGGGCGGCGCGTTCAAATCGCTCTGGAACGACATCCTCTGGGGGGACGGTCTCGGGAACGGCAAGCAACGGCTCGACCCGTTCATCACGACGCAGTTCTTCGCGACGGACGACACGCTCAACAACACCGAGAGCTCGTACTCGCACGACTACTACGCGTATCACAGCGAGCAGTATTTCTGCGGCGGATCGTCCGTCGCGACGAACGGCGGGGCCGGGACCGCGCCGCAGCGCCCGCCGACGGCCGTCCCACCGAAAGTCAACGCGATGATTTGGATCGGCGTGCGCGATACGCTCTTCGACTTCAACGGCGGCTACGCGAACTACCAGTGCCTCAAACGCGCGGGCGGCGACGTGCGGCTGCTGAGCTACCAGGCCGGGCACAACAGCATCGGCGCCGTCCCGGACCTCGGCGTGACCGCGTTCTTTCCGTCGGGCGACGCCAACGACTCACGCTGCGGTTCGACCCTCAACGAGGACGCCGCGCAGCTGATGTGGTTCGACCGCTATCTGAAGAACAAGAGCAGCGCGGCCGCGGCGATCCCGACCCAGCCGTGCATCTCGCTGGCGGCCGGCGATGCGATCACGCTGCCGGAGGTTCCCACGCAGTCGAGCGGCCATCGCGAGACGACGTTCGACATCGGTAGCTTGACGACCGTGGCCGGAGCGAACGTCGACGTGCCGGCGGCCGTCGCGCTCTACACCGCGCCCGCGAGCGGTGCGGTGGAGGCCGGTATTCCGCACGCGACGGTCGACGTCGCAGCCGTCGGCGGCATCGCGGCCGGCACACCGATCGTCTTCGTCGGCGTCGGGCAGATGCACGCCGCGCACCCCGGCGTGTGGGACCTCGTCGACAACCAGTTGACCCCCCTGCGCGGCATGGGCCACTTCGACGTCGATCTCGCCGGCGGCGGCGCACGGCTGCAGCCGGGCGATCAGCTCGGTGTGCTCGTGTACGGCCTGCACGATCAGTACGCGCGCAACGGGACCGCCAGCGCGGCGAAGCCGGCCGTCGTCCCGGTCGTGGTGACGGGTCACGTCTCGCTGCCGATCTTCAACTCCTCGCTGCCGTCGATCTGAGCAGCTCCGACGAACGGCAGCGTGCGCAACCAAACGCTCGACGAGAGCGGCGCGACGTTCGACGCGACCTTCGGCACCGGCGTCCAAGAAGATCTGCAGACCCGCTCGACGTACGCCCTCGCGGCGGCCCAGCAGTCACACGCGCACCATATCCGCGTCTTCTGCTCCACCTGGGCGCCGGAATCGATCTCCGATCTCGCCGAAGCGACGACCGCGGCCCGTTCACAGCTGAACCAATGGATCCTCGACAGCGGCGTCTGCGACGACACCGTCGACTGGGCGACCGTGCTCGCGGACCCGAACGTGCCGCAAACCTACAACCCGCTGTAGTTCAGCGACTCCATCCACGCGAATCCGGCTGGGCACGCGGCGATGGCCAACGCGACGCCCGTCAAGCGCTGGTTCGAAGCGGGAGCGTACGAGAAGCGGGACGAACGACGCTGCGCTTCGTCTTGAGGTGATATCATGCGCATTTCCGCATCAGCGGCTTCGCTCGCGCTCGCGATCGCGGCGATCGCGCCGTTCGCACCGGCTGCCGCCGCCGGCCCGACCGTCACGGTCCAGAACGTCGAGTCACGCAACTCGATCAACGGCTGCAGCTTCTTCCGCTTCGACGCCGACATCGTCACGAGCAACTGGCCGGCCGGGATGCCGCACGTCGTCAAGTACCACTGGGCGCGTTCGGGCAACCACGCCTGGCAGATGCGCACGATCACGATGGACGCCAGCGGCAGAAGGCACGTCCGCGCGGAGCTCGACCCGCGGCACGCGACGAGGGGCTTCGCTTGGGTGCACGTCTACTCGCCGGTGAACTTCCGATCGGCCCGGGTCGGGTTCTCGAACAGCGAGTGCTAGGGAGGCTCTGAAGAAGTCCCGTGCCACAAAGCCGGCGAGGATTTTTCGTCGGATCGAGGAGCGAGGAAGGAGCAATGCCGTAGCATTGTGACTGACGCAGCGACGAAGACTCCGGCGGAAAAGACCGTCGGCGACTGGCGCGCGGACTTCTTCAGAGCCTCCCTAGCCTACTCGCGGTAGAGGACGCTACAAGCAAACACTTCGGCCCCGGCCAACGTCTTCTCCAACGTGAACGACGTTTCTAGGCTCGTAGACCTGGCAAGCGCCGCATCCAACGGGGATGAGGGCGGGCGCGAAGGCCTCGTCCGCATCCTGTGGCCGAATGCGTATCGGATCGCATGGTCGATCCTCGGCGAGCGTGGGTCAGCGGAAGATGCGGCGCAAGCCGCCTGCGCTGCAATCTGTGCGAAGCTGGCGACACTTTCGGACGCGCGAGCTTTCGCCGGCTGGGCCTATCGGATCATCGTCTCGCATGCACGCGATCAGGCCCGCGCCAGAAGCCGCTTACGGCTGCGCGAGACGCTTGGCTATGACGAGGCGACGGGGTGTTCGACCCGCGACGATCCGAGCGTCCGGCTGGACCTCGAAACCGCGATCGGCCGGCTCCCCGAGCCCCTGCGACTCGCGCTCGAACTGCATTACTTCGTCGGCTTGACCAGCCGCGAAGTCGGTACCGCGCTCGGGGTGCCCGCGGCGACGGTGCGCTTTCGCCTGATGATGGCGCGGCGCCGGCTACGACCACTTCTCTCCGACAGCACGGCGTCGCCTGCGACGCGGGAGGTTCTCTCATGAACAACGATGCCGAACTCATTCGAGCCGCGCTCGATCGCCGGTTTTCGCGCGTAGCCGTTCCCGCGTGTCCCGCCGGGGCGCGGAGCGCAACGGCAACGGATCCCGTGAACGTCCCCCGGAGCGGCTTCTCGCGACGCTTCGCCTACGCGGCGGCAGTGCTCGTCGCCGTCGGGATCGTCGGACTGACGGCGCAGGCGTCGACCGTCATCCAGCAGAGCTATGCGAAGCTCGTAGGGCCGATGTTCCTGTACGTATCCTCGAAGCCGCTGACGCCGATGATCCATGCCGCAGACCGCCTCACGATCGCGGAAGCGCAGCGCCGCATGCCCTTTCCGATCGTCGTGCCGACCGGGCTACCGCCGGGCACGCGATTTCAATACGCGCACGTCGTCAGCGAACAACCGATCCCTCGTGTCGCGCTCAACTACGAAGCACATATCGCGAAGCGGTATTACCGGATCAACGTCAACGAAACGACCGTGGCCGTCGGTCCTCCGGTTGCGCATTTTGAATTCCGCAACGCCGAGGGTGTCACCAAGAAATCGACGCTCCCGCTGCGCCGGTGGAAACACGGGAACGTCGTCATGGAGCTGCTCGCCTGGGGATTGCCGGCCGCCATGAGCGACCGCATCGTGCGCGCAAACACGATGCCGTCTCAGTAGACGTACACGAAGCCCATCAGACCGGATCTACGCCCAAGATACGCGCGGGCACGCTCGCGGCCGTTGCGATGCGCGCCTCCGAGAGGTAGAGCGCCATCCCGCTCTTGCGCCCGAGGTCTTCGAGCGCGCCGACCTCGAGCTGCGAGTAGCCCTTCTCGCCGTCGCGCCGGCCGAGATAGAGGACGCCGAGCAGATCGGGATTCTTCGCGCGCGGGACGACGATCGGCACGTACACCGGCGCATCGTCGTTCGGCTCGGGCCGCGCGGCCTTTCCCTGGCGCAGCGTCGCGACCGCGTCGGCGTCGGGCGCGATGTCCGGCGAGGCGCCCCCGAACCCGCGCGCCGACTGCAGCACCAGAATGCCGTCGCGGTAGAGATACACCGCGCTGTCGGTGACGTCGAAAAGCGGCGGTGCGTGCTCGACCAGCGCGGTCACCACGTTCGGAACGGTCAAGCGCGAGCGCACGTCGGGCTCGAACTCCGGAAACTCATCCGACAGATCGAACGTCGGGGGCGTGAGCCGCTTGTCGACCGCCTTCTTGAAGCTCTCGTACATCGGTTTGAGGAAGAAGCCGGTGATGACCGTCGCCGTCCCGCCGGCGAGTGCGCTGGCCTGCGGGCCCATCGCCTTTTCGATCAGCTTCGCGCTGGTCAAATTTACCGCTTCCCACAGGATCGCGGCCGCGGTCGTGATCATCGCGTACAGCACCGTCCGGCTGACGACGAAATCGATCTCCCACAGGTGATAGTAGAGCACCGAGAAGCCGATCGCGAGCGGCACCGCGAGCTGGAACGCGACGAAGAACGGCTGGTGGAACAGCAGCACGTCAAGATCCGTGCCGCGCGGCAGGTCGAAGATCTGCCACGGCAGGTGCGTGAGGAAGTCGCCCGCGACCGAGGCGGTGACGGCGTAGACGACCCACTTCGTCTGCTGGCGCTCGAGCGGCGACCGCACGCGGTAGAACCAGTACAGCTGGACGGCGACCGCACTCGCGAACGCCGAGGCGATCAAGATGAAGGGCCAGGGCCGTGGCAGCTGATAGGGATTCACCGCCGGGACGAACGGCCACAGCGCGGTCCAGATCAGCACTGCGGCGCTGAGCAACCGCACGGTCCACGTCGAGAACCGCCCGTCCGGAAACACGTACAGGAACACGATGAACAACCCGAAGCCGATACTGCGCTCGAACATCACCCACGTCGCGAGATGCGGCGCGTTCACCACCAGCGCGTGCATCGGCGGCGGGATCGTGACACCGTAGAGCATCATTGCGATCGCCGCGAACACGGCCATCGGGGTCTTCGGCCCCCGCAGCGCGATGAAGAGCCCCGTCAGCGCGAACGTCACCGCGATGAGCGCTTCGCTGAGCAGGAAGTAGAGTGCGAACGCATGCGGCGAGATGCCGTGCTCAATGAGCGGGACCGCGTACGACGTGAACGCCGTCAACGTCAGCTCGGTGTAGCGATTGAGGCCGGTCAGGATCCCCGCAACGACGCTTATGACGAAGACCACTGCGACGAGCGCGCGTGAGATTCCGGGCGAAAGGCGCACGCCCGGAGTTTGCCAAGGATGCGGCGGATCGCCTGCAACGCGAACCTACCGCGCGGAGCGGGTCGGGCACCGCACGCTACCTTCGGAGAATGACGTAACCCGGGCTGCCGGCCTCGAAGGGCTTTGCCGGGGTTGCCGCAAGGGAAGCACATGAAGATTCCGCTCATCGCACTGCTGGCAGGCGCTCTCACCGTCACGAGTCCCGTGATTGCGAAGGCCGATTCGGTGGCAGCCTGGGTCTACAACATCGAGCCGACACCGCTCCGATTCGCCGTGCGCTGCGTTACCGGCAACACGGCTTGGCACCAGCTTCAAGTCGGCGCGGGGCAGTACCAAGGCGTCTACGCCAATAGCTGGAACGCCTATTGCGACAGCTCGTACGAAGCGTCATTCGGCACGAACCAAGCCGACGGTTCGGTGACCCAACAGTTCGCGCGCTTGACGAGCGGTCACGTCTACGTGCTCGTGAAGACGAGCAGCGTCGGCTACACCGTCCACGACGGAAATTCGATGCTCGTGGTCGTCAACGCGTCGTCACGCCAATTACCGCTCAACATATTCTGCAGCGGGGTAGCGAACACGAGGCTGCCGGTCGCCCCGAACGCGCGGAGTTGGATGTTCACCGGCAATCCGCCGCCGTGCTCACCGTACGTAGGCTCGGTCGTCGAGGTCGCCGGCGAGCGAGCTCCGCTGCCGACGACGCCGATGCCGAACGGCTACATCTACACGTTGACGTGGAACGACGATGCGCATTCATGGAACATGCGGAGCGTTCGCCTGGGGACCGGAGCGGAAGGGTTCTAGCGCTGTAGCCGACTCCTCTCGACCTGAGTTCAGACGCGTCCCATCGCGGTCCCAGCGAGCCGCGCGCTGCATGCCCTCTCCGGTGGCTCTCTGGAACGCTGGGTATACCGGGAGTTATGATGGCAGGAGAAACAATCGCGGTGCTCGGCACCGGTACGATGGGATCCGCGTTTACGCGCCGGCTGCTCGGAGCCGGGATGCACGTGCGCGCCTGGGACGTTTCCTATCCCGCTGCGGCGCGGCTTGCCGATGCCGGCGCCGAGGTCGCCCGCACGCCCGAAGACGCCGTCCGCGACGCCGGCGTCGTGCTGACGATGGTCCCGACGATCGCGTCGCTCGAAGAGACGATGCCGCGTGCGCTCCCGGCGATGCGCACCGGCACCATCTGGTTGCAGATGAGCACGATCGGGGTCGACGGAACCGAGCGGGCGATAACCCTCGCACAGCAGCTCCGCCCCGATGTCGTGCTCGTCGATGCGCCCGTCTCGGGATCGAAGGCGCCGGCGGAACAGGGGAAGCTGCTGATCCTGGCGTCGGGCCCCGCCGCGGCGCTCGACGCGCTGGCGCCGGTATTCGGCGCGCTCGGTCAGAAGACGATGCGCTGGGAGCACGCCGGAAGCGGCTCGCGCATGAAGATGGTCCTCAACATGTGGCTCGCGATCCTCGGCGAAGGGATCGCCGAGACGGCGGTGCTCGCGCAATCGCTCGGCGTCTCGCTCGACGATCTGTCGGACTGCCTCGGGAGCACCGCGCTCAATGCGCCATGGGCGCTCGCGAAGCTCGGCAAGATCGAGCACGAGACGTTCGATCCCGAGTTCTCGCTCGCGCTAGCGGCGAAGGATCTGCATCTCGCGCTCGACGCCGCGGCGGGCGCCAAGCGGAGCCTCCCGATCGCGAAGACGATCGGCGCGCAATGGGACGAGGCTCTGCGCGCTGGTTTCGGCGACCGTGACGTCGCCGGCGCGTACCTCCAGTTGCACGCTACAGGATGACGGCGGGCTTCACGTACGCGCTGTGATCGAGGTCCGTTCTGCCCGAAAGGTCGCTGTGCCGACCCCCGGTTCGCGGTAGCATGACGCTGGAGGTATCCATGCCTCGGATTTCGCCTGCGGAGTTCTCCGCGCTCCCGTTGCGGGCCAACACGCTTCTCGCGGACGTCCCGCTGCACGACGTCTGGGCGGTGGACTTGCCGAGACTCCGCGAGGGCGTCACGCTCGAGGAGGTTCTTCGCCGACCAGATCGAGACGTCTTCACCCCCCGCGACGCGAAGATGAGAGGCCTGCCATCAGCCTCGCGCGCGCTCTTCCACCTTCGCCTGCTTCTCGGACGCCTCTTTCGCCTCGAACGTGAACCGAGCGATGCGGGAGCGGTGTCGTTCACGAGACGGCTGACCGTAGAGGATCGCTCGGGGTCGTCGGTCGTCCCAGGAACACGGGCTGGGAATTTCCGCGTCGTCTACCGCTTCGAGAACGAGCAACTGCTCGAAGTACACAACCGCACTGTCCATGCCGCAGCGCTCAGCGCCCTCGCAAGAACGGCGGACGGTTATCGCTATTACTTCGCCGTGTACGTCGTCAGCGTTGGCTGGATCACGCCGCTCTACATGGCGCTGATCGACCCTTTCCGGCGGTGGATCATCTACCCCGCGCTCCTGAAGAGCGTCCGCGCAGCCTGTACCACCCTTCGTCAGACGTGAAGCGCTAAACGCTCGGACCTGCGGGCAACCGTACCGGATTCGGGACGGTACCGTACGGAAGGCCCCCACGACGCGCCGCCCGGGTCTTCGACGCTGAGGCACAGTGCGCCCTTAGGCGAAGAGGCTGCGCACCCGCTCGCCGTAGCCGCGGCCCGAGATGACTTTCGTGCCGTTCCGCAGGACGATCACGTATTCGCCGTGTGCCCACGGCTCGAGCCGAAAAATGCGGTCGACGTTCACGATGATCGAACGGTGCACGCGCACGAATCCCGCGGCGCCGAGCTGGTTTTCAAGCTCCGAGATCGCCTCGCGAATCCGCAAGGCCTGCGTTCCGAGGTGGAGTACGGTATAGTTTCGATCGGCCTCTAGCCAGTCGACGTCCTGGACGGGGACGAATTGAATTCCGTCCCTGGAGCGAATCGTCAGCCGCTCCGGCACCGCCATCCGCGCGGCAACGCTTTCGAGCAGCGCGTCGATCTCGGCACGCTGGCCTCGGCCGGCCCCGACCAGCCGCGCGCGGGCACGTTCGAGCGCGGCGTTGAAGCGCTTCGCGGTGTACGGTTTGAGCAAATAGTCGATCGCGTTGACGTCGAACGCGTGCACCGCGAAGCGATCGTGCGCGGTGACGAAGACGATCGCTTCGGGCCGGTACGGCGGCGGTAGGGCTCGCAGGACGCCGAAACCGTCGAGCTCCGGCATCTGAATGTCGAGGAATAGGAGCGACGGGCGCAGGCGGCGCACCGCAGCGACTGCCTCCTGTCCGCTCGCGCACTCCGCGACGAGCTCGATGTCGTCCCATCCCGCCAGCAGCGTGCGAATCCGCTCCCGCGCCAGAGGTTCGTCGTCGACGATCACCGTGCGCAGGCGCGGCACGTCAGGTGGCGACCAGTCCGACTCGTCGCGGGATCGACACGATGACCGCCGTTCCGCCGCCGTCGCGGTTCGTGACCTCGAGTCGCGCCGCGGCGCCGTACAGTTCCGCCAGTCGCCGGCGCGTATTCCGCAGACCGATCCCCTCGATCAGGCCGGCGTCCGGCGGGAGGCCGCGACCGTCGTCGGCGATGCGGAGGACCAGCGCGTCGCCGGCGGCTTCGGCGCTGACGCGGATCGTGGTGCGCAGGCTCGACTCGTGAACGCCGTGGCGCACGACGTTCTCGACCAGCGGCTGCAGCAGAAAGCTTGGAACGCGCTCGTCGAGCAGCGCGTCGCCGACGTCGAAGCTCCACGAAAGCCGGTCCCCGAACCGCGCGTCCATGATATCCAAGTACAGCCGCGTCGTCTCGAGCTCGGCTCGCAGCGGAACTTCCTGCGCTGACGTCGAGTCGAGCGTCAGCCGCAGCATGTCGCTCAATCGCGAGAGCATCGTGTCGGCGGCACGCACGTCGCGGTGCATCAGCGCCGAAATGCCATTGAGCGTGTTGAACAGAAAGTGCGGATCGAGCTGAGATCGCAACGCCTCGAGTTGCGCCGACGAGAGCTGCGCTGCGAGCGACGACGCCCGGACCTCGGCTTGCCGGGCCGCGCGGTACCACTCGATCGCGATCAGCAGGACGATGAAGATCAGCTGCGAGAGCACGACCCCGAACGAGTCGTTGAGGAGGACGAACACGAACGTCCAATTCCGGTGGAAGAGCGCGTTCTGGAGGGGAACCTCGATGACCCATTTCAGAGCGACGCACGCGGCCATGACGACGAGGTAGACCAGCACGGTGCGGCCGATGCGAGGTGCGACGAACGGGAAGCGCCGGACCAGCCAGACGTAGATTGGCGTCGCGATCCCGGTCGTGTAGTAGTCGAGCATGATCGAGCCGAAAGCCCACGTCCACGGCCGGTGCACCGTTTGCCCGGCAACATTCGCCAGCCATTCGGCGAACGAAAACAATCCGAGTGCCGTCCACACCGCGGTGTAGATGAGGATGTCGCGCCGGATCGTCGCTCGCGTCCGCATCGCCGAGTCATTCCGCTCTCGCGGCGCGCGGTTCCCTCTGCTCGTGCGTTCGTCCCGTGGCGCGGCCGGTTCGTCCCACAACCCTTGGTCGGGCGTGGCGCGGCGTCTACGCTGGCCTGGCAATGCGACGTTTTTTCCCGTGTATCGCGCTGGCGGCGGCGTTCGTTCTGATGCCGGCCGCAGCCCGAGCTGCCGTCTCGGCCAGTGCTTCGTTCACAGCGGTTCGAGCGCCGCATCCGTTGCCGCTCGATCCCTCCTTGCGCGATCCCGCGTGGCAGGCGGGACGGCTTGGAACGGATGCGTTTTGGAACCTCACGACGCGCTCGCCGGCGCAGTTCGGAACGGACGTCTCGCTGCTCTACGACGACCGGAACCTCTACGTGGGAATCCACGCCGCCCAGCGCGGAGCGCCGCTCGTCGCCGGACAGACCGCGAACAATGTCGGCCTCGGGATCGACGATTTCGTCGGCGTTGCGATCGACACGAGCGGGGTCGGCAACCTGGTGTACTTCTTCGAGACCACGCCCCGCGGCACGCGCTACCAGCAGGCCAGCGAAAACGCGCGTTACGACGCGCGCTGGCAGAGCGCCTCGCAAGCCGACACAGACGGCTGGAACGCCGTCCTGATCGTTCCGCTCAACGTGATGCGGCTACCCGGGGAAGCGCGTAAGACGTGGCGGTTCAACGTCGTCCGGAACGTCAGCGCGCAGGGCGAGCACTACAGTTGGGCCTACGATGCGCTGATGGTCGACGGGCCGGTCGGGACGGGGTGGCCGCTGGCAAGCGACGCACGGTACTGGCCCATGATCACCGTCGACGGCATCGCGTCGGGCGGCGCAAGCCTGCGGCCGAGGCCGCGCGCCGAGGTCTACGTCCTCGGAAGCGGCGGTACGGATCGGACGCAGTTCGCGCAGGCGAACGGCACGTTTCGAGCGCAGAACGTGCGCTCGGCGGGGATCGACGTGAGCGCACCGATCACCAGCACGATCAACGCCGTCGGGACGCTCAATCCCGACTTCTCGAGCGTCGAGATCGACCAGCAGACCATCGCTCCTGCGGAGTTCCAGCGTGCGCTGAACGAGTACCGCCCGTTCTTCGCGCAAGGGGCGAAGTTCCTCAACCCGAGCGCGATCGGCTTCTCCAGCCCGACCAGTCCGAACAATCAAATCTTCTACACCCCGCGGATCGGGCCGTTCGATCGCGGCGCAAAGGTCGAAGGCACCTTCGGCCTGCAGTCGTTCGGCGCGCTCGCGTTTCGCGGGTTCGACGCGACGACCGGCAACGAGTTCGACGACATCGCGTACGGCTACCGGCACTCGTCGCCCGACCGTTCGTTCCAGTACTGGGCGGACGGCGTCATGGCGCACCACAGCTCGGCCGGCACCGACACGACCTCGGACTTCGGCGCGATCGCGCAGAACAATAAGAGCGGTTTCGAACTCGGAACCGGGGAGGCGTTCGAGCACGGCAGCTGGGTCGCCGGCAGAGGCAGCGCGCACTCGAGCACGTCGTTTGTCGACATGCACAAGCCGAACTGGGAATGGGCTATCGGATACAACGATCTGAGCCCGCACTATAATCCGATCGACGGGATCACGTTCAACTCGGACATCCACGGCTTTCAGACGTTCGCCGATACTTCGGGGTCGACGCATTCGATCAAGAACTACATGCTGCAGGTCAATGCCGACCGCTGGTTCGACGAGTCGGGAGCCGTGCACGAGTCCGACGTGATGTTCGGCTTGACCGCGGCGTTCAAGAACGGCTTTTCGATCACCAACCTCGGACCGAGTTTCGGGACGCTGCGCAGCTACGACGTGTTGGCGGACAACCGCGGCTGCACCGGTCCGGTCGTTGGAAGATCGTCCTTCACCGGGTTTCCCTGTTATCGCAACGGGCAGGACGAGCGCTTCAACCTGTTCCAGGCGGCGATCGGCTATAGAGACGGGACCCCGCGGCCGATCGACGCCTCCGTCTCGTTCGGCCCGTTCGGCGGCAATCAGACGCGGCTCTACTCCCTGACGACGTCGCGTCCGCTCGGGCGCCTCTCGCTCGGGCTCGAATACGACGGCACCGTCTTGCGCTCGCGCTCGACCGGGGCGCTGGATTCACAATGGCTGCGGCGTGTTTCGCTGGGCGCACCGATCGACGCCGACTCGAACCTCTCGATTTCGCTGCGATCGATCAACGGGCTCGGCGGATTCGCTCCGCAGGCCGGCACGAACCTCGCGTTCGCGTACCATCGCCGCTTCAGCAACGGCGACGAGCTGTTCGTGAACTACGGCACGCCGGCCGGATTCACCACGCTCCATCGCCTCATCCTGAAATTCGTCTTTCACGTAAACGGCGACGCCGGCACCTAGCCCGATCGCGGGCGAAGCCGATACGCACCGAGGAGATCAGCGAGGATCCACGCGGTGCCGGCAATCGCGAAGGTCTCGAGACGGGGACGGACACGTTATGGGGTGAAGTCTCGTCGCATGTCCGCTACCGACGAATCCAAGCGCTGCGACAACCTCGCATGCCTCTGCACGGTGCCGCTCGCACAAGCCGTGTGCAGCGACTACTGCGACTCACCTGACGGACGCGACCCTGCGATCATCACCTGCGGCTGTGGGCACAGAAGCTGTGAGGCGGAGATCGACGCGCAGCTTCACGGCGGCATCGGCAAAGAGACGCTCTGACCTCTCGTCGAACCGCGCCGGCGCGGTAGCTAGCCGCAGTTCGCGCAGCGGCCGGTGAACGTCACCGCCTCGCGTTCGATCGCGAGTCCGTGGCGTTCGGCGAGCCGGCGGAGGGTTTGCGCCGGAACGGCGTATTCGATATCGGTGATCGCGCCGCAACCCGTACAGCGGAAGTGGGCGTGCGGGCTCGCGGCCGGCTCGTACACCGCCGAGGCCTCGCCGGGGACGTCGATCTTCATCACCGCGCGGAGTTCGTGCAGCCGGATCAGCCCGCGGTGCACCGTGGCGAAACCGATCCGCGGCTGCAACGCGCGGGCGCGCACCCAGATCTCTTGGGCCGTCAGGTGGCCGCCGGGTCCGGCTTCCTCGACGACCTCGAGGACGGTCCGGTAGTTCGGCGGGAGTCCTTGAACGGTGCTCGGCGCGGGCTTGGGGATGGAGGAGCCTCCGGGTTCGGAAGTGAAATCGGTTCTCACACTCAGTTATACGCGAGAACCGCCCTCAAAGCAAGTATCGGCCGATGGCGGCGGGCCACGTGAGATCAGCGTTGCGACAATCGGAGGCGAATATGCTCGAATCAGAACTCGGGAAAAACGGCGGTTGCCCGGTACCGCACGGTACGCCTGAAGGCACCCACATGGACGCCGGGCTGATGACGAATCGCGACTGGTGGCCGAACCAGTTGAACCTCAAGGTTCTCCACCAGAACTCTTCGCTGATCGACCCGATGGGTCCGACGTTTCGTTACGCCGATGAGTTCAAGAAACTCGATCTGGTCGCGCTGAAGAACGACATCTTCGCGCTGATGACGCGCTCGCAAGACTGGTGGCCCGCCGACTACGGTCATTACGGGCCGTTCTTCATTCGCATGGCCTGGCATAGTGCCGGCACCTACCGCATCTTCGACGGCCGCGGCGGAGCGTCCAGCGGCACGCAACGCTTCGCACCGCTCAACAGTTGGCCCGACAACGCGAACCTCGACAAGGCGCGCAGATTGCTCTGGCCGATCAAGCAGAAGTACGGCAGCGCGGTCTCGTGGGCCGACCTCATGGTGTTTGCCGGGAACTGCGCCCTCGATTCGATGGGGTTTCGGACGTTCGGCTTCGGCGGCGGACGCGTCGACGTGTGGGAGCCGGAAGAAGACATCAACTGGGGCGGTGAAAAGACGTGGCTGGGCGACGAGCGCTATTCCGGCGATCGCGAACTCGCGCCGCCCTTCGGCGCCGTGCAGATGGGCTTGATCTACGTGAACCCGGAAGGCCCGAACGGTAACCCGGATCCGCTCGCATCGGCGCGCGACATTCGCGAGACGTTCGCTCGCATGGCGATGGACGACGAGGAAACAGTCGCACTCATCGCGGGCGGGCATACCTTCGGCAAAGTCCATGGTGCCGCCGATCCCAAGCAGCACGTCGGCCCCGAACCCGAGGGCGCACCGATCGAAGAGCAGGGATTGGGCTGGAGAAACAGCTTCGGGAGCGGCAACGGCGACGCAACGATCACCAGCGGCCTCGAGGGCGCGTGGACGACGAGCCCGGCGAAGTGGGACAACAACTACTTCGACAACCTTTTCAACTATGAGTGGGAGCTGACGAAGAGCCCGGCCGGCGCGAACCAGTGGAAACCGAAGGACGCCGCCGCCAACGGTACCGTCCCCGACGCGCACGATCCGTCGAAGCGCCACGCGCCGATGATGCTCACGACCGATCTAGCGCTCCGCATGGACCCGCAGTACGGGCCGATCTCGAAGCGCTTCCACGAGCACCCGGACCAGTTCGCGGACGCGTTCGCCCGAGCGTGGTACAAGCTCACGCATCGCGACATGGGGCCGCGTTCGCGCTACCTCGGCCCATTGGTTCCCGCGGAAGAGCTGCTGTGGCAAGACCCGGTCCCCGACGCGACGCACCCGCTGATCGCCGAAGCCGACATCTCCGCGCTCAAAGGCAAGATTCTGGCGTCGGGACTGACGATTTCGCAACTGGTCGCGACGGCGTGGGCGTCCGCTGCGACGTTCCGCAACTCCGACAAGCGCGGCGGTGCGAATGGGGCGCGCGTGCGCCTTGCACCGCAAAAAGATTGGGCGGTCAACCAGCCCGCGCAGTTGGCGACGGTACTCAGGACCCTCGAGCGGATTCAGAACGAGTTCAACGCCGCGCAGGCGGGCGGAAAACGGGTGTCACTCGCCGACTTGATCGTGCTCGGCGGCTGCGCCGCAGTCGAACAAGCGGCGAAGAACGCGGGCCACGACGTGCAGCTTCCCTTCACGCCGGGCCGCACCGACGCATCGCAGGAGCAAACCGATGTCCACGCGTTTGCGGTCCTCGAACCGCACGCGGACGGCTTCCGAAACTACCTGAAGGCCTCGCCGTTGGGCGTATCCGCCGAAGAGCTGCTCGTCGACCGCGCACAGCTCTTGTCGCTGACCGCGCCCGAGATGACGGTGCTCGTCGGCGGTATGCGGGCGTTGGGTGCGAACGCCGGCGAGACGAAGCACGGTGTGTTCACGGACCGCCCGGGGACGCTCACCAACGACTTCTTCGTCAACCTGCTCGACATGGGCACGACCTGGCACCGCACGTCGGAGGCGGAGGACGTCTACGAAGGGCGCGATCGCGCGACCGGCGCCGTGAAGTGGAGCGCCACCCGCGTCGACCTCGTCTTCGGATCGAACTCTCAGCTCCGGGCGCTGGCCGAAGTCTATGCCTGTGACGACGCAAAGAACAAGTTCGTTCTGGACTTCGTCGCCGCGTGGAACAAGGTGATGAATCTCGACCGATACGACCTGGCCTGACCGACTATCGGGCGCGAGCGCGACCCTCTAAACACGGCTGCTGAGCAAATGCCGTCGCCTGTCGGATGAAAAGAACGAGGGCCGCGCGATGCGCGACCCTCGTCTTTGCGTAGAATCCGAGTCGTGGGCTTTCGGCTTAGTCGCCGTGCCCGTCGTGCCCGTCGTGCCCGTCGTGCCCGTCGTGCCCGTCTTGCCCGTCTCGGTCGGAAGTGTCGCCGCCCTCGCCGCACGATGCGTCGTTCGGGTTACGGAGCCACGGCGCGTAGGTGACGTTCGCCGTGACCTTATCTCCGGAACCCGTGGCGACCGGGCCCGGTCCGTTCGAGGCGCCCCACCAGTTGCCGATGTATTGCAGGGCTAGTGAGCGATCCCTTGAGTATTTCGGCCTTGAGACCGGTGCCTTGAGACCGGTTCCTCGTGACCGGGCGGCGGGACGGTCGACGAGCGGTATCCCGCTTGCAACGACCGGCCGGGAAGCGGGACGTGCGAAGGGCGGCGGCGATGTGTCTATGATTTTTCAATGACGCCGGTCCCTTGATGCGGAGTCGCTCGCTTCCATCTCAGCGATGTGGCGTGCCAAGCGGGCACGATCCACGACCCTGCGCTCGTGCAATCCCTCTCCGATTTCGTGCTCGAAGTCCGTCGCGCGCACCGAAAACGATATGCGCGTTCCGTCTACCGCTGTCACTTCTGCTTCCGCACGGACGTTGCGCCCAACGGGCGTTGCCGCGAGATGCCGCACGCTGACCTCCGTGCCGACCGCGGTTTCGTTGCCATCGAGGTAGGGCTGGATCGCGCGCAGCGCCGCGTTTTCCATGAACTTAATCATGACCGGCGTCGAAAGGACCGGGGGGAGACTCGCGTCCTTGAATGTGTTTGCGAGATCCTCGCGCCGGACGACCGCCTCGAACGACCCCTTTGCACCGATCGGAATTGATTGCATGAGGTTCCCTTCTCGGTCGTCTCCGCCGGGCCGCGGACACTACTGTGGCGCCACCGCGCGGATTAGGCCCCCCGGTCCCGAGGACCCTTCTATCGACTCGACCCACCTTCGATAACCCCGCTACGGCGGGGCGCGGCTCTCGCGGCGGGGTACCTTATCGCGGCATGAGGGCATTCGTCGTAGACCGTTACGGAAGCAACGACGCTGTAAGCACGCGAGGCGCGGCAACGTCGAATCGAACGGGTGTGCGCGATGCTCGCGGGTCACTCAGACCACCCAGGAGGCTTTCCCGCAATGTAGCCTGATACTGCATTGAAATCATCACCGACTGCTGCGCTGCAGATCGAGGCGACATTTATCTTGTCGCTGGTAGCGTGCGGAGATAACGCGTGCCATTCGAGAGCCGTCTTTTTGTCAAAACGTCGCTGGTCGCGTTGGTTTTCGCGTTCGTTGCCGGCGCGTACATGGCCATCGCTGAGGCGCTGGGACATCCGGTTGCGCGCATCTGGGCCGTAGAGCACGCGCATCTCGCCTTCGTCGGTTGGCTGGTCAACGTCGTGTTGGGGATCGCGCTCTGGATGCTCCCGCTCGCGCGCGAGCGGTATCCGCACACGGCCGGACGCTATCCGGCCGGCGCCCCGATCGCCATCTACGCATTGCTCAACGGCGGGCTCGTCGTGCGCATCCTCTCCGAGCCGTTCCTCGAGACAGGCGCGCTCGCACGGGGCGCGCTGTTCGTCTCGGCGCTCGCCCAGGTGGCGGCCGTCGCGCTCTTTGCGTACGTGGCGTGGCATCGCGTTCGCGCGCCGTCGCGGCCGGCACCGGGCGTACGGTGAGCCGACGCTTCTGGATCCCGCCGATCCCGCTCGCCGCCGGGATCGCGTTTCAATGCCTCGCCTGGAGCCTGGTCTTGGTCCACGCGGTGCATCCGTCGTTCGGGATCGAGCTGGCGTGGGTGCATGCGGTCGCACTTGGGTGGCTCACCGTCGTCGCTCTCGCCGTTCTGCTGCACGTGATCCCAGGCTTCACGGACCTCGCGTGGCGCGCCGAAGACGTCGCGCGCGGCACCGTGCTCGTGATTTGCGTTGCGGCGTTCGCGCTCGTCTTTTCGTTCGCGACGTCCACGCCGGGCGGTGTCGCCTTCGCCGGCGGTGCGCTCGCGGTCGCAATCGTGCTCTACGCTTCGCTTGCACTGTGGACGCTTGGCGGCCGTGCTCCGGACCGGCGATCCGCGGCCATCGCGCGCGCCCTCGGCATGGTGATCGCGGCGCTCGCGGTCACCGCACTCCTCGGAGGTCAACTGAGCCTGGGATATGCATGGGCCGACGTACGACTCATGACCGTAGCGCCCTCACATGCTCTGTTAGGCATCGTCGCGTGGCTGACGGTTCTCGTTACCGGCGTGTCGACACGGACGTTCCGGCCGATGCTCGGTACTCAGTCGCGCTGGCCGGCGGCGCATGTGATCACCGGCGCCGGATTGTTCGTGGGCTCCATCATCGCCGCCGTGGCGGCGCCGTGGTCGCCAATGCTCTTGCGCGCCGGCGTTTTGTTGGCAGCGATCGGAGCGTTGGCGTACATCGCCGATGCGGCCGACATTCTGCGTCGCGCCCCGAACCCGAACCACGCTGCGCGCGCATTCGTGAGCGCATCCGTGATCTGGCTTGCGATCGCGACGGCGCTCGCGATCGCCGCGAGTTGGGGAGCTCCGGTCGCTCGAGCAGCCGTCGTGATCGGGCTCGCGGGATGGATCGGCCAAATGGTAAACGCGCACATCCACCATCTCGGCGTTCGCGTCGTCTCGACGTTCATCGCCGGCGACGATGACGAGACGCGCCCTTGGACGCTGCTCGCACCCGCGTTGAGCTGGACGGCTTTCGTCACGGGCCAGATCGCGGTCGCTTCGACTGCGCTACGGTCGATGGGAGCATCCGCGGCCTTCGCCTGGGTGGGCGGAACCGCCGGCCTGCTTTGTATCCTTGCGATCGTCCTGAACGCTGCGCACGTCGTTCGCGCCGCTCGAGCGTTGCGCTGAATATTCCGCTTCGAAAAGCACGTCAAAACGGGGGCGCAGGTCGGAGAGGAGTCAGATCAACCAGGCGATTGGCGGAAGAGCGGGCGGTCCTTCTCGCAAGGCTCGAGCATCAAGTCGGCTTCGGTCCGCCCGAACGCCTGGCACCCGCACGTCCAGGTCACGAGGACGTTGGGGGCCGATCCGGCCTTGAGCCGCTGGGTAAACGCCGTCCCTAGCGTCAAGCGAAGCGCGGCAAAAGAGAACGGTCCACGTGGATTTCGGGACGACACGCGAGCAAGGATACCGACACCGTGCGACTTCTCCTATATATTTAGAGTATAGCAATATCCTAATATAAGGATTATGTACGAGACCAAGGCCGCGTTCTTCCGCGTCCTGGCGAGCCCGTTGCGAATCCGAATCCTCGAGGCGCTTCGGGCAGGGCCGGTAAGCGTGCGCGATCTGCGACTGAACCTCGGTATCGAACAGGCGACCCTCTCGCAGCACCTCGCGATCCTGCGAGCGCATGACCTCGTCCATGCACAGCGTCGTGGCGCCGTCGTCGTCTACGAAATCCGGCATGCAGCGATCTCGACCGTCCTCGATTCCGCGCGAGGTCTCTTTGACAGTCAATTGGGGGCGGTGCAAACCGCTCTCGAAGCTCTGCGCGCCGAAGCGTGAAGCTGCTTTCGGGTCTGACGACCACGTTCGTCGGCGCCGTGTGCCTCGTCTTAGCCTGGCTCGCCTTGAGCGCACCGCCTTCGTTCGGCCACGTAGGCTCTATCGTGCCCGGATTCGTTTTGGATTGGGGCCTCGTTCCGTTGGCCTCCCCGTTCTTCGCGCTGCTCGGGGTGCTCACGATCGCCGTCGCGGTCTGGAACGCACCGGATGGCCGGTACGGATGGGGCATTGCCGCGTTCGCCGCCGCGATGGCGGCCGTGCTGATGGCCCGGTCGGTGGCGGCGTTCATGCTGTCCTGGGAACTGATGGCGCTGGCCTCCGTTGTGCTGGTCGGCGCGCACGTCGAGGTGCGTGTCGTGCGGCGCGCGGTCTTCTCGTATCTGATCGTCAGCCAGGCCGGCGCGCTTGGGATACTGGGCGCACTGGGTATTCTGGCCGCGCACGCCGGCGACACGTCGTTTGCGGCGATCGCAAAGGCTGCGCCGCAGCTGCCGGACACGTGGCGCAATGCCGCGCTCGGGCTCGCGCTATTTGGATTCGGATCCAAAGCCGGACTGTTTCCGCTCCACTTCTGGTTGCCGCGAGCGCACCCCGTAGCACCTCCGAACGGCTCAGCGATGCTTTCCGGTGCGATGCTCAAGGTCGCCGTTTTCGGTCTGATACTCGTTTTCTTCGATCTGGCTGCGCCGGCCGGCACGACCTGGGCGATCGTGGTGATCGCCATCGGTGCCGTGAGCGCGGTCGGCGGCATTCTCTACGCGGCGATCGACTCCGATTTCAAACGGCTGCTCGCCTACAGTTCCATCGAACACATCGGGATCATCTGCGTCGGCGTTGGCGCGGCGCTCCTCTTCGCGAAGTCGAGCGCGGCGCTGAGCGCGGCGGCCCTAACGGCGTCATTGTTTCACGCGGTCAATCACGCGCTATTCAAGGGCACGCTGTTCCTGGCGGCCGGCAGGGTCGCAAAAGTCGCAGGCACCGTCGATCTCGACCGGCTGGGCGGCCTGGCCGCTTCGATGCCGTGGACATCCGCGGCGGTGTATGTCGCGATGCTGGCGATCGTGGCATTGCCGCCCCTGAACGGCTTCGCTTCGGAATGGCTGCTCCTCCGCACGCTCGCATCCGGAATGGACATTGCCGATCCTGTCACGCGTGCGGTCGCCGGCGTGGCCATTCTCGCTCTGGCGCTCACGGGCGGCATCGCGACAGCATGTTTCGCGAAGGTGTACGGACTCGCGTTTCTCGGCAGACCGCGGCAACCGCACGTGATCGCGAAGCGTGAAATCTTCGGCTGGCAGGCCGCCGGCACGGGCATCCTCGCCGTGGGCTGCATCGCATTAGGGGTCGCGCCGTTGCTTATCGTTCAACCCCTTGGCCGGATCGCCGCGGCGCTCCTCGGCGCTCCCGCAAGCGCGCTGCCGGTTCTCGGCGTCCCTCCGACGCTCGCAAGCGTCCCGCTCGTGGCGGTTCTTCCCGTCATCGGCGGCCTCGTCGCGTTGCTCCTGATGCGCGCGCGACGCACTCGGTACGCGCCAACCTGGGTGTGCGGCTCGATGCCGACGGCACAGACGCAGTACACGGCGACCGCGTTCTCCAAGCCCTTGCGACGGATATTCGCGTTCGTGCTCTTTCCGGAACACGAGAAACGCATCGAGATCGGCTCGTCGCCGTGGCTGCCTAGCCGCATCGGCTATCGCACCAGCACGGCCTATGTTTTCGACGACGTCATGCGCTGGGTGAGCGTACGGATCCTGATGATGTCGCGACGGGGCCGTAGCGTGCAGAGCGGCCATCTGCGGCTGTATCTCGCGTACGCTGCGGTGGTGCTCATCCTGATCGTCGTGGTCACGCGATGACGGTCATCCAGGTTTTGCTGATCGTCGTATTCGCGCCGTTCTTGCACGGTGCCATGAAGTTGCTCCGCGCTCGGCTCCAGGGACGTCCCGGCCCTTCGGTCTGGCAGCCGTACCGCGACCTGCGAAAGCTCTGGAGCAAGCACGCTGTACTGCCTGAAGGAGCCAGTTGGATCGTAGCGTGCGCGCCGGGCGTGTCGCTCGGGATCGCTCTGACGCTCGCGGCGGCTGTTCCGCTCGTTGCAGGTCCGCCGGCCTTCCTCGATATCGTGGCGTTGACGCTCGTCCTCGCGCTAGGACGCTGGATGGTGGCGGTGTCCGCGCTCGACACGCGCAGCGGCTTCGCCGGGATGGCTGCAAGTCGCGAAATGACGCTCTCGGCGCTGACGGAACCAGCGTTGCTGCTGGCGCTTCTGGGCGCCCGAGTCTCGGGCGGATCGTTCCTCGTGCCGCACGGCAACGTCTCGATCGCCGGGGTCGTTGCGCTGTTCGCGTTCGGCGTCGTGACGATCGCCGAAACCGCGCGCATGCCGATCGACAATCAGGAGACCCACTACGAACTCACGATGATCCACGAAGGCCAGATCCTGGAGTATTCCGGCTGGCATCTCGCGTTGCTCAATCTCGCCGGATACGTGCGGCAGTTCGCCTTCCTGACGATCGCTGCCGGCCTGATCGCGCCCGGCGCAGCGGCGGCGCTCGCCGGAGCGGTGGTGCTTGCGGTCTTCATCACGCTCGTCGAGAACGCGTTCGCGAGGCTGCGGCTGTTCGAGATCCCGCAGTTGCTGACGACCGGCATACTGCTCGCGGCGGCGAGCGTTGGCGCGAGGCTCGTATGAGCACGACGCTGTACGCGATCCTTGCTGTACTCTCGGGCATCATGATCGCTGACACGCGTGCGAAGCGCGTTCTCGCCGCGTACGTCGCAATCGCGATCGTGACGACGGTGGTCACGTTCCCCGGCGCGTCCGCGACGCTCGGAGGCCTCCTCTTGTTCGGGATTGCCACGGTGCTCAAGGTCGTGCTCGCGCCGATCGGCATCGTCTGGTTCCTTCGGCGCAACCCCGAGGCAGAGGATCTGCGCGCGGGCGCGCCGTTGCCCATACGCGTACTCACCGTGATCGTCCTCGTTGTGCTCTCGCGCGCGGTCGATCGTCTTCCAGTGGCGGCGGCCCTGCCGTTGCAGTCCACCGTCGCGTTCGTAATTCTCTGCGGGATCGCGATGTTGCTAATGCACCGTAACGTGCTTGCGGATCTGTTGGGCCTGCTGGTATTCGGGGCGGGCATCACGCTCGAAGGCGCGCTCGCTGCGCCGCAATTGCCCGAGGCGGTCGAACTGGGCGCGGCGTTCGACGTGCTCGTCACGACGTTCATCGGGCTGGCGCTGCTGCGGACACTCCATCAACGCGGCCTGCTGGACGTCGACCGACTGAGGAGCCTGCGCGGATGATCGCCGTAGCCGTCGCGTTTCCGCTGGCCGGGTCGCTCGTTGCGGCGCTGTTCCGTCACCGCGACGCACGCCGCATCATCCGGATCATCCTCGCCGGCATAGCCGCCTGCATGCCGTTCGTGGTAGTCGGCCGCGTAGACCGCCTTTCGTTGGTATTCGCCGTCATCGTCTCGGTCCTGGGTTTTCTCGCGACCGTCTATTCGACGGACATGTTTTCGGTAAGCTGGAGCGGCGGCGACGTGTTCTGGTCGCGCAAATCGGTGTATTTCGTTTTGCTCGGCTTATTCTGGAGCTCGATGTTGCTGGTCGTGCTCGCGCAGGGGTTCGGAACGCTCTGGTTCGGCATAGCGGCGACCACGCTGGCGACCGCGTTCCTGGTCGGTTTCAGCGGCGAAGACGCCGCCCTCGAAGCCGCCTGGAAATATCTCGTGCTCTGCAGCGTCGGGATCGGTATTGCACTGATCGGCATCGTCCTGCTCGCGAGCGCGGCGCTACACGCCGGCGTGACGCCGGAGTTTGCGCTGTCGTGGGAGGCGATGTCGCGGCTGCACGCGCCCCCGAACGGAGTCGTTCATCTCGCGACCGCGCTCATGGTGATCGGCTTCGGAACGAAGGCGGGTCTTTTCCCACTCCACGCGTGGCTCCCGGACGCGCACTCGAAAGCGCCGGCGCCGGTCAGCGGATTGCTTTCGGGCGTTCTCGTCTCGTGCGCGCTCTACGGCATCATCCGTACTCTGCAGATAGCCGGAGCGTGGCATGACGCGGCCACGCTGCACGTCCTGCTCACGTGGTTCGGAGCCTGCTCCATCGCCGCCGCGGGAATGCTGATGCTCGTCCAGCGCGATCTCAAGCGGCTGTTGGCGTATTCGACGGTCGAACATGCCGGCATCGTCGTGTTCGCGCTGGGCGTCGGCGGACGGCTGGGCATCGCCGCCGCGTTGCTGCATCTCGTCGCGCACGCCTTCGCGAAGTCCGGGACGTTCTTCGTCGCCGGGATCACGCAACTGGAGACCGCGGCGAGCGGCGTGCATGGCGGCTCGTTGTGGACCACCACGGTAGGCGGACGGCTGCTGCTGCTCGGCTTCGCCGCGCTCGGAGGGCTGCCGCCGTTCGGCCTGTTCTTCAGCGAGTTCCTCGTTGCGCTGGCGGCGATCGAAGCGCACGCATGGGCGGCGCTGACCGTCGCGAGCCTGGGAGTTGTGGTAGCATTCGGCGCGCTCATCCGAACGGGCTTGCAAGTCAATCCGACCGCCAGCGGCGACGCTCGTAGGACGGTCGCAGCCATTCCCGAGGGCGTATCGGTGCGACTGTCCATCGCGAGCGCGTGTGTCGCGCTGGCGCTTGCAGTGGGCACGGCCGCGATTCCGTGGACGGCCCTCGGCACAACGTTGACGACGATCGCGGGAGAAATACAGCGATGATAAAGGGCGAAATCGAAGTCGGATCCGCAGCCGTGCGAACGGCGGTCGCCGAGCGTCTGCAGCGCGGCAGCACGCTGGGGGCGTACGCGACCGCTCGAGGCGTCCGGTACCTGTTCATCGAGGAGGGCGGCATCCAGGTGCTCTCGGCGCGCGTCGACGCGGGCCAGCCGATCGCAGCCGTCTCCGGCACGTGCCCGGGCCTATCATGGGACGAGCGCGAGATGGCCGACGAGTTCGGGATCGCGTTCGACGCGCTGCCCGACTCGCGTCCGTTTCGACCCGTGAACGGCGAGCTGGCTCCGGCCGTGGTCGCGACCGGCCCCGGCGTGACGCAGGTCGTCGTGGGCCCCGTGCATGCCGGCATCATCGAGCCCGGTCGGTTCACGTTTAGTTCGGGCGGCGAGACGATCGCGCATCTCGACTTCCAGATCGGATTTTCGCACCGCCGCTTGGAGAAGAATTTCGAGGGCGCGGATCCGCTGGAACTCGCGCCTCGCGTCGCGCGCGTCTGCGGCGCATGCAGTGCGTCGCGTTCGCTCGCGTACGCGATGGCGGTCGAGTCGATCAGCGATGCGCGCATCGCGGATCCGGTTCAGATCGCGCGCCAGATTGTCGTCGAACTCGAACGCGTCTACAACCACCTGTTCGATCTGGCCGTTTGCTGCGCGGCTGCCGGGTGGGGGTTCGGCCAAGCGGCCGGCCTCGGACTGAAGGAGCGCGCGCTCCGCATCTGCCACGCCGCGACGGGCCACCGGCTTCTGTTCGACGCAATCGTCCCGGGCGGCGTCCGAGACGGGGTGCTGGCGGACCGGGAGCAGGTCCAAACGCTGGTGGTCATGCTGCAAGAATCGGTCGAGCAGTACGTCGGCGCGATCTTCGACAACTCGTCGCTGATCGCGCGCTGGAGCGAGACCGGGACGCTTACTTACGACGCGGCTCGCGCGTTGGCAGTCGTGGGGCCTGCGCACCGAGCTTCCGGCGGTTCGCTGGACGTGCGCGACGCGGCGCCGTACGGAGCATACCGCTGGCTGCCGATCGTCGCGGCCCGCGAAGAGGGCGGCGACGTGCTCGCGCGCTGCCGCGTGAAGGTCGCCGAACTGCGCGATTCGTTCCGCATCATCCACCGCGCGTTCGAGCGCCTCGGAAGCGACCGGCTCAACAGTTCGGCGGTCATCCCGCCCGAGAACGGTGATAGCGTGACCGTCGTGGAGGGCCCACGGGGTGCCGAAACCGTCGCTCTCACGGTGCGCGGAACCGTCGTCGAGCGCGTGCACTTCATCTCGGCGTCATTCCGGAACTGGCCGGCGGTTGCGCATGCGACGACCGGCAACATCGTCCCGGACGCCCCGCTTGTCAACAAGAGCTTCAACCTCTGCTACGCCTGTGCCGACCGATGAAGCTTTTTAGCAAGTCCATCGGCATACGGCATCTCGTCTGCGGAAGCTGCAATGGATGCGAGCATGAGATGAACGCCCTGGCAGGTCCGGACTACGACATCACCCAACACGGATGGGACATCGTCGCGTCTCCGCGACACGCCGACGTCGTGACGGTAACGGGACCGATGACCGAAGCCATGCGCGTGCCGGCCCAGCGGACGCTCGAGGCGGTTCCCGATCCGAAGGTGATCGTCGCGATTGGCGATTGCGCGGTCGGGTGCGGCGTCTTCGCCGGCAGCAGCGGCGTCGGAGCGGGGGCATGCATTGAGCTAGGCGCGACGATTGCGGTTCCCGGATGCCCTCCCACGCCATCGATGATCAAGGAGGGCTTGCTGCGCGCGGCGCAGGCACTGGGTGGTCCTGGTCAGCCCGCCGTGCGCGACGCCACGATTTGTGTTCCGGCCAACACCGGTTCGACACGGTTCACGTCAGAAAAGGACACCTAGATGAAGCAGTATGAGTTCAAGCTCGTCTTTCTCGATCGGGTCGAGCTGCGTAACGAAGACTCGAACGCGCTTTCCACGCTCAACACGCTCGGTGCGCAAGGTTGGCACGTCGTCCACGTCCGCGAAGACGTGCAACACGAGCGATCTCTCGCGGTCTTTCTCGAACGCGAGCGTGAACGCGGCGGCTGACGCTGGTACGAACGGCAGCGCTTGGCCGACAGCTCAGCGCCCTTCAGCTCACCGCTTCGTGCTGGAGGCCTTCGAGGGCAGTCCGGACGCTGACCAGTTGGTTGTCGAATATCTCGCGTGCCGAGTCGAGAAGCTTCCAGATGGCCGGATCGCTGATCTCGTACAGAATGGTCGTTCCGCGGCGCTCGGTCATGACGAAGTTACGGGCGCGCAGGATAGCCAGGTGCTGGGAGATGGTCGCTTGCTCGGTACCGAGACGGGTCCGCAGCTCCCCCACGCTCTGGGGCCCGTCGCGAAGCACGTCCAGTATCCGGATCCTCACCGGATTGGCGAGGACTTTGAAGAACTCGGCTTTGAAGCTGTAGCGCACATTCATATATTCGGCCGTTCGCGCGGCCGACCTTGGCAATCGCACCGCTCCTCGTCCTCAGCGGCGCCGCGCTACTGGAGTTCCCGATCGTTCACCCGATTGCGGCTATCTTCATCGGTGGTGTGAAGCTCTGGCACGTCGCCTTAACGGCGTTGTTGTGCCTCTTCGTGATCGCTCACGTCGGAATGGTCCTTACTACCGGATTTGGCAAGAACATGCGCAAGATGATTTGATGGACCGTTCCCTTAAACTGCGACGTCGAGCGCCACATCTACGCGGCCCTAGCGAGCGCAGTCAACGGGAACCTCGGGCCGGTGGTGAGCGAGGCGGCCGATCGGTTCCAGCACTCCGGCGCGCATCGTATAGGTCGTCACGAGCCAATCATGGTTGCGCTCGCAGCGCGTCTGCGTGTTCCACACGTCGGCGTAGAGGCGATCGTTGCGGAATGAGACGAGGATCCAGGGGTCGACTCCCGGGCCGGAATCGTTGAAGTAGGCGAAGCCGCCGAGCTCGCGGAGCCACGTCGCGTGTCCGCCGGCGATGAGAAACGCGTGCGCCTCGTCAGAAAAGCCGGTCGCAGGCGGCGTGAACCGAAAGCGCCCGACGGCCACGATGCGCCCGCCGACCCGTCCCGCGCTCACGGTGATGAGGTCGGTGTCCTCTTCGTTATCCGCGTTGCCGGAGTGGTGGCCGTGATGGAAACGCATGCCGTTCAACGCTACCTCGTCGAGGTCGACTCCGTCGACGACGTGCGGCCTTTGGGCTACAAAACCCTAAACAGCTTGGGGCCGATCCACGCGTGCGCTTACCCTTTAAATGCTACTATTCTAGATTTTCTCGGCTATAAGTGATAGAATACTAGCATGGCAAAGCGGACATCGCCATTGCTTCCTCCGATGGAGCGCCGGCTCTCGCGCCTCGGTGAGCGCATCCGCGCGGCGCGGATGCGCCGCCGTCTCCCGGCAAAGCTCGTCGCCGAACGGGCCGGCATGTCCGTCACGACGTTGCGGAACGTCGAGCACGGCGAGGGCGGCGTGACGATCGGCGCATTCGCGGCCGTGCTCCACGTCCTCGGGCTCGCCGGCGACCTGGACGCGGTCGCGGAAGCAGATGTGCTCGGCCGCGACCTCCAGGACGCCGAGCTGCCGCGCCGCGCTCGCCAAAAAACGACGCGTCCATGACGGGCGAGATCGAGGTCTACCGCGATTGGACCGCAGGCATGCCGGCGCAACGGCTCGGGGGGCTGCGAACGCGACCGGGCCGAGCGGATGAGCTCTTCGATTTCACGTTCGACGAGGCGGCGCTCGCGGACGAGACGATCGCTCGAGTCACACTCGACCCCGACTTAGGATCGTTCACCGGAACGCAATATCCCAAAGAAGGACGTACGGTATTCGGCGTCTTCAAAGACTCGAGCCCCGATCGCTGGGGACAGACGCTTATTCGGCGCCGCTTCGAGCGCGACAAACGCGCCGGCGTCGTTCCCGCAGACGGGCGACTCGGCGATTCCGACTATCTACTCGGCGTGCACGACGCCTTTCGCTCGGGGGCGCTCCGATACCAAGTAACCAACGACGGGCCGTTGCTCGACAACCGCGACGATAGCGCCGCGCCTCCCTTCGTGCGGTTGCGCGAGCTCGAAGCCGCGAGCCGCGCGATCGAACAGGATCGGGATGGCGAAGATCCTGCAACCGACGAGTGGCTACGCCTCCTCCTGAAGCCTGGTGCGTCGCTCGGGGGCGCCCGTCCGAAGGCGACCGTCGTCGACGTCGACGGCAACCTCTGGATCGCGAAGTTTCCGAGCATCAACGATCGCCACGATGTGGGAGCGTGGGAGCTCGTCGTTCAGGAGCTCGCGGAGCGCTCGGGCCTGCGCGTGCCGCCAAGCGACGCCCGCACCTTCGCGAGTACTCAGCACACGTTCTTGGTCCGCCGATTCGATCGCCGGGGCGCGGAAGTGCGAGTTCACTTCGCCTCGGCGATGACGCTCACGGGCCACAGCGACGGCGACGACGCATCCACCGGAGCGAGCTATCTCGAGATCGCCGAGGTCATCATGTCGCACGGCGCCGCACCGCGCGAAGACCTCCTCGAACTTTGGTCGCGCATCGCCTTCAACGTCATGGTCTCCAACACGGATGACCACTTGCGTAACCACGGTTTTCTGCTCGTGCCGGCCGCCGGCTGGAGGCTATCGGAGGCGTACGACATGAATCCGGTGCCGGGGTCGCACGGCCTGAGCCTGAACATCGACGAGAGCGACAACACGCTCGACCTCGAGCTCGTACGGTCGGTCGCGCCGTATTTTCGCGTCAAGGACCCCGAAGCTGCCCGCGTCATCGATCGCATCGCCGACGCCGTACGCCACTGGCCCGAGGTTGCCGCATCGCTCGGCATCTCGCGAAGCGAACAGAGCGAGATGGCCGACGCGTTTACCACTCTGTCCTCGTCAAATCGCGCCTAGCGCGCACCGAACAGGCCGCGCGTTGTCGGGTGAAGACGGGGCTCGCACGCTGAGCCTCGGGGGATGAGGGCTTCATGAACGGCAGTAACGGCACGGGCGGGATGCCTGAAAAACCGCCTCAGGTCACTTTGCGGATGTACCGGAATCAAGGACACGTTGGCACCGCGAGGGCCACTCCAAGTCGAACGCGGCGGTCCTTAGAGGACGTTGTACGCGCTCGGCAAGATCATCGTCGTAGTTCAGCGTCGCCATGAGTGGAACGAACTGGTCAAGGATTGCTCTCGAAAGAAAGGTCGGGCATAGTCGAGTTCGGCGCGTGGATCGTCGCGGCTGGTTGGCGGGCGGCGTTCCTACGCAGCCCCAGAACTCGACGTACAATCGCGCCTGTGTGTGAAATGAGTGGCACGGCGAGCGAAAACGCCTCCACCGGATGGGAACCGGGCGTCGATCGGGCATACCGTATTGCGCGCTGTTCGCGATCGGTCGCGCAGTACAACTGCGGCGCGCCGACGATCCGCGGTTGCTCGAGCGGCTTACGTCGCTCGCGCACGAGCGCCGGCGATTCGGTTACCGTCGCCTCACGCTCATGCTGCGGCGAGAAGGTTTTCTGGTCAACCACAACGGGTCGACCATCGTTGGCGTGCCGCAACCCTGGACGGGGGTACTGCTCCATAGCTAGCCGTCGTGTTACTCGACGCCCTCCCGGGTAACGTTGGGCAACTCCGCGAGCCCGGCAGTGTGTACCCGTCCGTACTCGGCACGCTGTTCATCAAGAGCTGCGGCGATCCGTCGAGCCTTACGTCGCTCAGATAGAGGGCCCAGGACGTTCCTTAACTTCTGAGCGGCGGTGATGAGCTCCAACGGAATAGTCTCGGCAATTTCCGTCGCGTAAAGTTCGAGAGGGTTTGCCATCGTGCGGTCAATTCGCGTTCGAATGGGGCCAAACGTCAAATATCGTGTGAGAAAATCAAGAGACATCACTGGCTGATGCCTTATGAAATCATGAACCTCAGGCGAGACGCTATCGAGCAGTCGCCACGCCGATCGATCTAGCGTCAGCCACCATGACGTGTATCCTTGCCACAAAGCCTGCTGTGACAAACGTCGCCGCGTTAGGACGTTCAGGTAGTTCTCGGAATCATGCCGGGCTAGCCGGACAACCGAAATGTCATCCAACCACACCGCCCGTCGCTTTTCCTTGGCCCGCTGCCAATAGTCGACAACTTCGTCCCGAACTGCAGGGGGAAGCGCATCAGTGCTTTCAAGATCATGTACCTTGATACCGAGTTCCTCATCAAGGAACTCCGCCAGGTCAGCTTCTGGGTTATGGGGTCCCCGAAATTCCTCTAGGAACGACGGTATCGATGATTTCGATCCGCCAGCGAGGAGGAACTGCGCGGCAACGTACGGGACATCACTCGTCCAATGGTCAGCACGCGCGAAAGCAACGCACCGATTAAGGTGACTCAACGTTTCCTCAATCACTCCCCCCGAGACAAACAGGCGCAGTCCGCTATTCTTTAGCTGCCTGAAGAGTAAACGAAACGGATTTGTCGGCTTCTCCTTTAAACTCAAGTGCTGCCAATTTGATAGAGCCGGCAATAATACCGATGTGTCGAGCCAAATTTCTCCATCGTCGAATAGTTTCTTTGTTACCTTCTGCACATCTGGCGCTGCAGCTAAGAAGGCAAATAGAGTGTAGCAGTCGGAAAGGAGTTTGAGATACGCTAAAGTCTTGTCGCTCGGAGTGCGAAGGAATGTTTTCACGATCGAGTGGCAGACGGATGCGACATTCTCACGTGTTTTAAGTCGCGGGGTTGGGCTTGTCTTGGCGATCGCGTTAGTTAGCTCCGACTCGTCGTCCATCAAGCTTGAGCCGCTAACGACGGCAGACGCGAATGCCTCACCGCGGTTATGCAAATATAGCTCGATTACGTTAGCCATATATTCGCGCGTCTTGGCGACATCCGCCGAGTCGACACGAGCGTCGGAAGAGATATCGTCCTCGAGATCGTCCAGGAAGCCTCGCCGTAGGCTTTCGATTTCGCGCACCTTCTCGACGAGACGTTCATGCTGTTCATTCGATAGATGATAGACGCTGGTCGTCTGATTGTGTTTAATGGTTCCCTTATTAATTAATCGTTTTAGGGCACCGTCAATGTACTGCTTCAACTGTGATTCGAGATCGTGCTGCGGCAACAGATGTGACACGCGCTCGTAGATTTCGTCCAACCGAAGTGGAACAGCAGATGTAGTATGGCGAACCGCAGCACAGACCAAAGTCTCGAAACATGATTTTGTAAATCCTTTATCCGAAATCTCGTCATCGTGTTGAAGTTCGAGGAAGAACAGCAGCGTCCGGCTTTGGTCAGACGTGAGGCTGTTCGAACTCTTATGCTGCATTGATTCATTGACCGTCGGGGCAACAAGCGCGTCATACAGCGACTGAGCCGACCGTGCACGATTTTCGTCGAGATTTACGCGTGACGTAAACCAATCTCGGTCACGAATATCAAGTAACGGCTTACCGCGAAGCTCAGCCTTGATATCGTCGGCCATCGCACCGATCTGGCGGTTCGTCACGTAGATCAAGACAGTGATCTTGCGATGTTTCTCTTTTAGCCGTGCCAGCGTCGCGCGAATCTTCGCACGCCAATCTGATTGAACTGAAAACTGAAGAACGACGCTGGACCGACCATCGGGAGAGAATAGCTCTGCATCACGTCCCTCATCACCAGACGGACTCGCCGTGGAGCGATAAAGGTCACCGAACTCGGACGCAAAGAATGCGTGGCATAACTTTTCGAAGCGAGCCCAGTCACTCGGCTCGAGGCGATCCAAAGCTTGACCCAGACTATCGGGATTAATTGGCATGCTTTGCGCCTCGATATCGGTGAGCCAAATGGGATTGTGTTCGCCGTATCGCTTCGACGCGTAAAAGAATTCTCTTACGCCCGACGATTCTCAAGAGAGTATTTCTTCGTGCGGCGATGCTGGCCGTTTATCGATCATACGCATGAGGGCTGACGTGAGGACACCGGCGCGCGCGGGTATGAATTCGCGACGCCCCGGACCGATCCGAAGTCGTTCTCGTTTCGGTGGGTGTGCGCCCGATTCATACTTACGGCGATCAGCATCAGCGATTACTTGCCACGCGCTTATATCGGCCGGGCGCCCATTCTTGCTTGTCGAACCACTCGGCTTGGGGACCGCGGGCCAATTGATTGTCGCCTTCCTCGTCAAAGGCCTTGGGTGTCGCTTCATCAGAGGGCCGATAGGGCGGCAGTTGGTATGCTTCAAATTCGCTTGAAGCGACCCGACATGAGTCGTTGGCAGCTCAGGCCGTCAGAACGTCAAAACGGAATCTCTTCCTCATCTAGCGCGCTGTCGTAGTGGTCGCTCGTGCTGTTGCCGTTGCCGTTGGGGGCGCCGGCTGCGCGGGGGGCGCGTTCGTACGTGCCGCCGCCTTCGCCGCCGCCGCGGTTCGCGCGGTCGAGCATCTGCATCGTGTTCACCACGACTTCGGTGGCTTTACGCTTGTTGCCGTCTTTGTCGTCATACGAGCGGATCGAGAGCCGGCCGTCGACCAAACACGACATCCCCTTCTTGAGGTACGTGTTGCAGGTTTCGGCGAGCTTGTCCCACGCGACGCAGTCGACGTAGTCGGTCTCTTCTTGCTGCTTCGAGCGGCGGTTGACGGCGAGCGTGAACTTGGTCACCGCTGCGCCGGATCCGACGTAGCGGATCTCGGGGTCGCGCGTGAGGTTTCCGACCAAAGTTATGCGGTTGAAGGATCCAGCCATCTCTTCTTCTTCCTTTGTGCTGTGCGCTGCGAGGTGCGATGGTGTGAGGCGGAGGCTTGCCTCACGAGGCTAGTCTGTGACGGAACAGTGCCACCTGGTGGGCACTCTGCCCTCCGCCTTCCCTTCACTCTGTGGAGACGGTGGAACAAGTCCCCGGCAGCGGGGCGCGACTACGGCCCTTCGACAGGCTCAGGATGACAAGGAAGGGTCCCTTGCGACGGAAGGGCGGCGTAGCCGCCCAACCTTCAGTCCGTTTTGCGGATGATGATGTGGCGGAGGACGGCGTCGTTGAGGCGGAGCAGGCGCTCGAGCTCTTTTTGCTCCTCGCCGCTGCTCTTGAAGTGCATCGTGATGTAGTAGCCTTCGCGGACGTCGTCGATCTCGTACGCCAGCCGGCGCTTGCCGTGCTTCTCGAGCTCGCCGACGACCTCGCCGCCGCGGGTCTTCACGCCTTCGGCGATCGCGTTCGCGCGCTCGTCGACCTCGGTCTCTTCGAGACTGGGGCGGAGCACGTAGGTGACCTCATAGTCGATTGCCGTGGTAACTGCCATTGGGTTGCCCTCTCTGGACGCCGGATCGAGCCGGCGGCCCGGCGCAAGCGGCCGGGCAGCGGGGAAGTCTCCGGGGCCGGTGGCCGCCGCGAGAACCCCCGGATCGTATCACGCCGCCGATAACCACGGCAAGGCCGGGTATCTGGTTCCCTGAGCGCCCTCTCAGCCTCGACCGCGAGACTTGCGAAGGCCACCCTTCGGAGAAGCTGCTTGTCCATCGCCGATTTTGCCGTAACCCGTCGCGTGACGGTTGCCATGCTTGCGACCGCAATCGTGGTGCTCGGCCTGTTCGCCATCCCGCGCCTGCCGATCGCGCTGCTGCCCAGCTTCCAGCCGCCGGTCGTCTCGGTGACGGTGAACTACGGCAACGTCTCGCCCGAGACGATGGAGTCGACCGTGACGCGCCCGATCGAGAACGCGGTCAGCCGCGTCTCCGGGATCGACTACCTCCAGTCGAACTCGTTCACCGGGCAGTCGGTCGTGCGCGCGACCTTCAAGTACGGCACGAACATCAACGTCGCCGCGACCGACATCCAGCAGCAAGTCGCACGCGCGGCGACGTCGCTTCCGAACGATCCGCTCCTCCAGCAGCCGCAGATCCAGAAGGCCGATCCCAACTCGATCCCGGTCGTGCGCCTTTCGGTGACCGACAAGAGCCGGCCGCTGCGCGATCTCTACGACCTGTTCAACAATCAGCTCGCCGACGAGTTCGCCGGCGTCTCAGGCGTCGGCTCGGTCAGCGTCTTCGGCGGCGCGCAGCGGGCGATCATGGTCGAACCCGACGCGAGCGCGCTCGCCGGTTACGGCCTCGACACGAACGCGATCGTCAACAAGATCAAGAACGAGAACGTCGACGCGCCGGCCGGCGTGCTCGCGATCGGGCCCAAGGAATTCGTGATCCGCGCGAACGCGCTCTACAAGGGTGCCGACGCCGTCGCGAACACGGTGCTCACGGTCAAGAACGGCGCGCCGATCTACATCCGAGACGTCGCCAAGGTGAGCGACAGCATCCAGGAGATCCGGTCGTACTCGCGGCTCGACGGCGATTCGTCGATCTCGCTGGCCGTCACGGCGCAGCCCGACGCGAACGTGATCGCGGTCTCGCAGGGCGTCTACGCCAAGATCGCCGACTTCAGCAACCGCTACCCGACGATGCACTTCGGCGTCGTCTTCGACCAGCAGGGCTTCATCCGCAACGCCGTCGACGCCTTGATGCACACGGCAATCTACGGCGCGATCCTCGCGGTCCTCATCATCCTGCTCTTCCTGCATTCGCTCCGGTCGACGCTCATCGTCGCGATCTCGCTCCCGATCTCCGTGATGGGGACGATGTTCGCCGCGTACATGCTCAACCAGTCGCTGAACATCATGACGCTGGGCGGCCTGGCGCTGGCGGTCGGGCTGATCGTCGACGACGCGGTCGTCGTCATCGAGAACATCTACCGTCACCTTGCCGACGGGGAGTCGCCGCGCGAGGCGGCCCGCAACGCGACCTCGCAGATTTTCTCGGCCGTGCTGGCGTCGACCGTCACGGTCGTGACCGTGTTCGTACCGCTGCTGCTGATCCCCGGGCTGCAAGGGCTCATCTTCGGACCGTTCGCGCTGGTGATCATCGTCGGCGTCGCGATCTCGCTGCTGGTCGCGACGACGACCGTGCCGATGCTCTCGAGCATCATGCTCGACGCGAAGACCGTTCACCTCGCGGAGGGCACGGCGGGCGTGCGCCTCGGGCCGTACGGGCGTTTCAGCGCCGGGTTCGACCGTCTGTACGCGAGGTTCGAAGGCGGCTACAAGCGGCTTCTCGGCGCTGCGCTCGACCACCCAACCATCGTGCTGAGCGTCGGCGTCGCGCTGCTCCTCCTCGCCGTCGTCGCCGTCAAAGCGGGGGTCGTGAAGACCGAGACGTTCCCGGCCTCGTCCTCGCGCTTCGTCCAGGTCAATATCCGCACGCCGAACGGGACGTCGGTCGCGATCACGAACGGCGTTTCGCAAAAAGTCGAAAAGGCGCTGTTGATCGATCCGCGCGTCGCAGACGTGTCCGCGACGGTCGGCTCGGCGTTCACCGGCGCGGGCACGCGCGTGATCACCAATCAGGCGTCGATGGCCGTCGCGCTCCAACCCGGGATCAGCGGCTCGGCCGCCGACGACTTCGTGCTGCAGTGGACCCAGCGGTTGGGAGGCACGGCACGGCGCGGCGCGAGCGGCGGCGGGGCGCAGACCGCCGGACCGAAATTCACCCCCGAACAGCGCGCCAAGTTCCGCGATTTGCGCACCGCGCTGGTCGGCACGACGGCGTTCGTCAGCGGCATCGACATCGTGCAGCGGGTCGTCAGCCAAGGTTCGGACGCGGTCGAGATCCAGTTGTACGGTCCCGACATCACCCAGCTCTACACGATGGCGCAGCGCGACCTGATCCCGCAAATCAAGGAGATTCCGGGGATCGGGCGCCCCGACACCAACATCACGCCCTCGCAGCCTGAAGTCGACATCAACGTCGACCGGCGCGTCGCCGCGCAGCTCGGTCTCTCGACCGGCGACGTCGCGAACATCGTCTCGACCGCGACCAGCGGCACCATCGCGTCGTACTGGCAGACGAACGGCACCCAGTACCCGATCATGGTCCAGCTCCCGGCCAGCCAGCGCCGCACGCTCGACTCGCTGGGCTCCCTGCTCATCGAACCGAATTCGTCCTCGTCCGGGAGTGCGACGACGGGCACGTCGCCGGCCCTCGGCTCCGGCGCGGCCATACCGTCCTCGCAATCGCTCGACGCGGTCCCGCTCTCGGGGATCGCGAAGCTCACGCTCGGCCAGGGGCCGTCGCAGATCCCGCGCCAGAACAAGGCGCGCCGGGTCGACATCGACGCCCCGCTGATCGGCGCCACGGCGCTGGGCGACGTGCTCGGCGAAGTCACCCAGATCATGAACGGGTACCGGTGGCCCGCAGGCTACCGCTGGCAATACGGCCCGTCGGTCACCGCGAACAACGATACCTTCGGCGCGCTGACGCTGGTCGTGATCCTCGCGGTCGCGCTCATCTACATGCTGCTGGCCTCGCAGTTCGAATCGTTCCTCGACCCGCTGGTCATCATGATGGCCGTACCGTTCGCGCTGATCGGCATCATCGCGTCGCTCTGGATCACGCACCGGGCGTTCGGATTGACGGCCTTCATCGGGTCGTTGATGCTAGTCGGGATCGCGGTAAAGAACGCGATCCTCGTCGTCGAGTTCACCAAGCAGCTCCGGCGCGACGAAGGGCTCGATCCGCGCGAAGCGCTCATGCACGCCGGGCCGATGCGCCTGCGGCCGATCCTGATGACGACCCTCGCGACGCTCGGCGGCATGCTGCCGATCGCGCTCGGAATCGAAGCCGGCTCGCAGACCCAGGCGCCGCTGGGGACCGTCGTGATCGGCGGCCTCGTCACCTCGACCCTGCTTTCGCTGGTGGTCGTGCCGACGATCTATCTGCTCGTCGCCCGCCACATCGAACCGCGCTTCGCGCCGAAGCCGCCGTCCTTCCGCCGCCGCGGCACGACGGGCCCGAGCGTGGTCGAGCCTGCGGAACCCGCCACCGCCCATTGATCCCCCTGGCCATTGGCACAGTCTGTCATCCTGAGCTTGTCGAAGGGGGCGAACGGGAGGCGCCGTTCGCTGGGTAAACGAGCCCGACGATGCGCTCGATCCTCGATCGGTACGCACCCGCACCCGCATTCGACGAGTTCGCGGACGCTGACGGACGCCCGCGACCCCACTACGAAGCGCTCGCGGCGACCCTGGAAGGGATCACCTCCGCCGACTTTCGGCACCGGGTCTCCACCGTCAACACCGTCCTGCTGCAGCGCGGGGTCACCTTCACCGTCTACTCCGACGCGCGCGGGACCGAGCGGATCCTGCCCTTCGACTTGATCCCGCGGATCGTCCCCGCGCGCGACTGGGACCGCATCGCGCGCGGCATCTCGCAGCGGGTGCTCGCGCTCAACGCGTTCCTCGGCGACGTGTACGGCGAGGGCCGCATCTTGCGCGACAAGATCGTCCCGCGCGAACTGGTCTACTCTTCGCCGCACTTCGAGCGCGAAGCGATCGGGATCAGGCCGCCGCACGACACCTACATCCACGTGTCGGGGATCGACCTCGTGCGCGACCACGAGGGCACGTTCCTGGTGCTCGAGGACAACGTCCGCACGCCGTCCGGGATCTCGTACGTGCTCGAGAACCGCGACGTGCTGAAGCGCTCGTTCCCGCGCCTGTTCGAAGGCTACGAGCCGCGCGCGGTCGACGACTATCCGCGCCGGCTGCGCGACGCGCTGCTCGCCTCGGCACCGCTGCAGGCCGCCGATCCGGTCATCGCGCTGCTCACGCCGGGGATCCACAACAGCGCGTACTTCGAGCACACACTGCTCGCGCGCCGGATGGGCGTCGAGCTGGTCGAGGGCAACGATCTGTTCGTGCGCGACAACATGGTCTACGCGAAGACGACGCGCGGGCCGCAGCGCATCGACGTCCTCTACCGGCGCGTCGACGACGACTTCATCGACCCGCTGTACTTCCGACCCGACTCCTCGCTCGGGATCGCCGGCCTGTTCGACGCCTATCGCGCCGGCAACGTCACCCTCGCCAACGCGATCGGCACCGGCGTCGCCGACGACAAAGCGGTCTACCCGTACGTGCCGGCGATGATCCGCTACTACTTGGGCGAAGAGCCGGTGCTCGACAACGTGCTCACCTTCGACTGCTCCGACGACACCGAGCGCGAGCACGTGCTGAGCCGGCTCGAAGCGCTGGTCGTCAAGCGCACCTCCGCCTCGGGCGGCTACGGGATGCTGATCGGGCCGGCGAGCACGCACGCCGAACGCTCGGAGTTCGCCGACGCGATCCGGGCGAATCCGCGCGACTTCATCGCGCAGCCGGTCGTCATGCTCTCCTCGCACCCGACCGTCGTCGAAGACGGGCTCGCGCCGCGCCACGTCGACCTGCGCCCGTTCGCGCTGCTCGCCGGCAACCGCGTCGACGTTCCGCCGGCGGCGCTCACCCGCGTCGCGCTGGTCGAGAACTCGCTCGTCGTCAATTCCTCGCAGGGCGGAGGCTCCAAAGACACCTGGGTGATGGCGGACTGATGCTGAGCCGCGTCGCCGAAGCGCTGTACTGGACCGCGCGCAACGTCGAGCGCGCGGAGGACCTCGCGCGGCTGATCGACATCACCGCGACGCGCTCGGTCGATCGCGCGGTCGACGCGGAGAGCCGCTGGCGCGCGGCGTACGCGGTCGCCGGGATCGAACCGCCCGAGGGCGAGATCGAACGCAACGATGCGATCGAGCGGATCGTCTTCGGCGCCGAGACGCTGCTCTCGATCACCTCGTGCGTGCGGATCGCCCGCCGCAACGCGGTCGGCGTGCGCGCCGAGCTGACCACCGAGATCTGGGAGTGCATCAACGGTCTCTACCTGTTCGTCGAAGCCCAGTCGCTGCGCGCGATCGGGCCCGACGGCGCGTCCTCGTTCCTGCACGCGATCCGCGAGAGCGCGCAGGCGTTCGGCGGGATCTGCGATGCGACGCTGGCGCGCGAGGACGCCTGGATGTTCCTGCGCATCGGGCGCTACCTGGAACGGGCCGCGATGACGGCGCGCGTCCTGCGCGCGATGGAGCCCGACGCCGGCCAGCACGTCTGGCAGCTCGTCCTCGAAGCGTGCTGCGCGAGCGAACCCTACGCGCGCGCGCGCCAGCAGTCGTTCGATCCGGGCGAGGCGCTGGCGTTCTTGGCGCTCAGCATCACGTTCCCGCGCTCGCTGCGCTTCTGTCTGCACGAGGTCGACCACGCGCTGCACCGGCTCTCCGGCGCGCCGGTCGGCACGTTCGCGACCGCGGCCGAGCGCACGTCCGGACAGATCGCCTCGTCGCTCGATTTCGCCGGCGCGACCGACTTGGCACGCGAAGGGACGGCGAGCGTCGCCGAGCGGATCAGCGCCGCGCTCGACGAGCTCGGCTCCGCGATCACCTCCGCGTACTTCCCGCGCGTTCCGGTCGGCTGATGCGGTTCACGATCGCGCACCGCACGCACTACCGCTACCCGGTCCCCGTGCACGAGAGCCACACCATCGTCCACCTGCAGCCGCGCAGCGACACCTCGCAGTACTGCACGCGGTACGAGCTGACCGTCGCGCCGCGCGTCCGCGTCTTCTCCTACGGCGACCGTTTCGGCAACGACGTGCAGCACTTCGCCGTTCTGCCGGAGCACGAGACGATGGAAGTGATCGCGCGCTCGCAGGTCGTCACCGCGCGCGGGGCCGCACGCGCGCCCGCGCCGGTGCGCCGCAGTCTGCTCGACGAAGATCCCGCGCGCGACGAGCTGTGGGACTTCTTGCACGAGAGCCGCTACGTGCGGTACGGCGAAGGGTTCGAGGCGTTCGCCGCCCCGCTCGGCGTACCGGGGCCGGACGACGACCTCGTCGAGTGGTTCCGCGGCGCGTCGAAGGCGATCCACCGTGAGTTCGTCTACGCGACCGGGCACACCGACGTCCAAACGCGCGTCGAGGATTCGATCGCGCTGCGGCGCGGCGTCTGCCAGGACTTCGCGCACGTCCTGATCGCGCTGTGCCGGCACGCCGGGATCCCGGCCCGCTACGTCAGCGGCTACATTCATTCCGCCGGCGGCGGCGAGACGCTCGGCGCCGAGGCGTCGCACGCCTGGGCCGAGGCGTACCTCGGGCCGCTCGGCTGGGTCGGGATCGATCCGACCAACGACACCTGGATCGGCGACCACTTCGTGCGGATCGCGACCGGGCGCGACTACCGCGACGTGAGCCCGGTGCGCGGCGTCTACGTCGGCGCCTCGTCCAGCACGATGTCCGTCGACGTCGCCGTCGACGCGCTCTCGCCGGCCCAGCAGCAGCGGGAACAGGCGATGCGCGAGCAGCAGGAGCAGCAGCAGCAATGATTCAGATCGCTTCGCCGCTTGCCCTGCGGGTCGGCTGCGAGTTCATCCACGACGCAAGCGCCCCGACCCCGGCGGTCGTGCTCGTGCGTGCCGACGAGCGCGAGCACCAGGTGATGTCGGAGCAGTGGACGGTCGATCCGCCCACGCTTCATCACGACTATCGCGACCTCTACGGCAACGCGTGCCGCAGGATCACGTTCGCCCCCGGCAAGACGACGCTGCGCTACGACGCCGTCGTTCACGTCCCGCCCGCGCCGGCCGACACCGACTGGTTCGCGCAGGAGCGTCCGGTCGCGGAGCTTCCGGACGACACGCTGGTCTACACGCTGCCGAGCCGGCTTTGCCCGTCCGACCTGCTCGCCGATCGCGCGTGGGAACTGTTCGGCCACTTGCAGCCCGGCTGGAGCCGGGTGCAGGCGATCTGCGACTGGGTGCACGCGAACATCCGCTTCGCGTACGGCACCAGCCGGCCGTACACGACCTCGGCCGACGTCATGAGCGCCGGCACCGGCGTCTGCCGCGACTTCGCCCAGATCGCGGTCAGCTTCTGCCGCGCGCTCAACATCCCGGCGCGCTACGCGTTCGGCTATCTGCCGGATATCGGAATCCCGTTCACCGACGCCCCGATGGACTTTTGCGCCTGGTTCGAAGCGTATCTCGGCGACCGCTGGTGGACCTTCGACCCGCGCAACAACCAGCGCCGGATCGGGCACGTGCTCATCGCGCGCGGCCGGGACGCACTCGACGTCGCGATGGTGACGACCTACGGCGACGTGCGGCTTGAGACGATGACGGTCTGGGCCGATAAAGTTGATTGATGGTGGAACGATGACCAGCGCGCGCGTCGTCGGCGCGTCGTACATGCTGCACCAGCAGTTCCGGTACGAATATCCCGGCCCGATCGAACGTCTGCGCCACCGGCTCGTCGTCGCGCCGCCGGAAGCCTACGGGGACCAGTTGCGGGTCGACCACGAGTTGCGCGTGAGCCCCGGGCTGAACGTCGCGTGGGAGCGGGACAGCTTCGGCAACTTGGTCGCGATGATCTCGGCGCGGCAGGTCGAGGCCGAGATCCAGCTCGACTACACGGCGACGATTCGGCGCGGGGACGGTCCGCGGCTCGGCCCGGCATGGTACGACGAGGCACGCTACTGGCTTCCGTCGGCGCTCACGCGGCCGAGTCTCGCGATGCGCGACGCCGCGGAGCGCTTGATGGCCCAGGACGACGGCTGCGGAAAGCTCGCCGAGCGCATCAACGATTTCGTCGCGCAGCACATGCGCTACGTCCCCGATGCGACGACGGTCGAGACGACCGCGGCCAAAGCGTTCGCCCAGCGGACCGGGGTCTGCCAAGATTTCGCGCACGTGATGATCGCGCTGTGCCGGCTGTGCGACATCCCGGCGCGCTACGTCTCCGGTCACCTGCTCGGCGAAGGCGGAACGCATGCATGGCTCGAGGTGATCGAGCCCGCGCCGGGGAGCGGTATCGCCGCGGTCGCGCCCTACGATCCGACGCACGCGCGCCGCGCAAATCTCGACTACGTCTTCGTCGCCGCCGGGCGCGACTACGCGGACGTCGCACCGACCTCCGGAAACTTCGTCGCCCCGTATCGCGGCCGCTTCACGACGACCCGCCGCGTCGACGTCCTCGACCGCGAATACGCGGCCTAAGCGGCGCATGCCGGTGTACCTGGTGGCCTTCGCGTGCGGAGTCGCGGCCGCGGTCTTCGCCTTCGCTGCGGCACCGGGCAACGCGCAGAGCATCCCGGCGCCGTCGGCGTCCGCATCCCCGGCGCCCAGTCCGACCCCGCGACCCGGAACGATACGGTTCGGGCTCGACGCGCACACGACGTTCGTGTCGCAGGGAACGAACGGGCCGGGGATCGCGCCGCCCGAGGCGGCCGGCTTCGCCGCGGGCAACCCGCTCTCGCCGCTGACGCCGTACGACGTGTTCTCGAGCGCACCGCTCGTCCCCGGGAACGCATCGGAGTCCGCGCTGTACCTTCGGCCGGCGTATTTCGGGAAGACGTTCGATCTCGGTCTCGTGCTCGGCGCGGGCTACGTGCGCGGCAGCACGACCAACGCCGCGTACTGGGGCGAGTCGCTCGTCGCGCCGCTGAACCCGCACCTCGGCGCGCAGATGGTGCCGCTGCGGATCGTCTTCCCGAACCACGCCGGAGGGGACGACGGAAGCGCGTTCGTCGCGTCGGTTCTCTCGGGCTCGATCACGACCAAGGACCGCAGCCTGGTGCTGAAAGCGGGCTGGCTCGATCTGACGCAAAGCATGCCGTTCGCGTTCGTTCAGCCGGCGGTGACGAACGCCAACCCGGCGATCGGGATCGCGACGCCCGAGACGCTCGGCGACGGAGCGCCGGGCCTCGATGCGTGGCAGGCGCCCGCAGCGGTTTTGCCGCTGCACGGCGTCGACCTCACCGCGAAACGCGGCCTGGCGACGTTCGAGCTGACCGACGCGGCGCTCCCGACGCTCCCGGCGACGCCCGCGCGGATCATCACCGGCTCGCTGGTGATCGACCACGGCGAGGGGACGAAGTACGCGCTGCAATACGTCCACGTCGGCACCGGCGGCGATCTCGTCTCGACGACCGTGCTGTACGGCGCGAACCCGCAGATCGAGCCCGGCGCGCAAGGGCCGCTGCCGGTCAGCGCGATCGGCGGACAGCGCCAGCGCATCTACGCCGGCAGCGCCGCGTTCCACGCCGCGGCGTCGCTCGACGCCGTGGTCGAGCTCGGCCATTCGACCTACGACGCGGACGCCGTCGCGGAGCCCGGCACCGGCAAAGCCGGGAACTACGTCCATCTCGGCCTCACGCGCAAGCTCGGGCGCACCAGCGCGACGCTCGACCTCTACCGGAACGAGGCGTACTATGCGAACGCGCTGCTGCCGTACGGCGTCCCGGAGAACGTGTGGAGCGTCGCGTGGTCGTGGCCGGGGCAGTGGCTGAAGTCGAACTACCAGCTCATCAACGATTTTCCGGTCAACATCGACCGCCAGGGCTATCGCGTCAAGGTCACCACGAAGGACGCAGCGGGCCGGCTGGACCTGCGTGCGGCGTACGCGAACTTCGGCGAGATCCAGCCGATCACGTATTCGAACGCGCTGCAGACGGGATTCGTCGACGGGTTCTTTCTCCCGCAGCCCGATGCGTTCGCCGCGCTCGGGCGGCAGCACCAGTACCTGCTCTTCGCGGGCTGGCATCCGCCGTTCGGCGACGTCACCTTCGACTACGCCGAGGACACCATGCGGCGTCCCGCCGCGCTCGTGCGCCCGCAGGACACCGTCTCGTACGACAACCCGGAGGCCGTGCTGACCTTCGCGCACCATCTCGGCTCGGGTGCGCTCGTCGCGGCCGGCCTCGCGCGCTACGGGATGCGCGGCAGCTTCGGCCAGGGCTACACGAACATCGACTTCGCGGAACGAATCGCGTTCGCCGGCGTGCAGTTCGCCGAGAGCCCGCACGCGATCGCACTGCTCACGCTGCGGCGCACGGCGTTCGGCGGGATCCCGAGCGCGCTCGGCGGCCCCTCACCGAACTTCACCGCAACCTCGCTCGTCTTCGAACAACGCTACAAGCTCTGACCCTAGCTCTTGCCGAGGTAGAGTCCTTCGAACATCGCGTCGATCGGGTAGGCGAAGCCCGGCATCGTCGCGTGCGCCACCGTCTCGCCCGGACCGAAGCGCGTCGTTCCCTCAAGCGAATGCGCGACCACCGTACGCTTCGGCGGATCGACGACGAAGATCACGCGCGTTCCGGCCGCGAGGTACGCGCGCACTTTCCACGCGAGGTCGCGCTCCCGGTCGCCCGCCGAAATGACCTCGACCGCGATCTCCGGCGCCCGCTTCGGCTTCTCCGAACCGGCCGGTCCAAGCTCGTCGAGCGCCGCCCGCGACAGAAAAGCGACGTCCGGCTGCAAGGACCCGAATTTGAACCCCGGAGCCTGGAACTCGAAACGCCACTCGGTCAGCGCCTCGCCGCCGTCGCCGCACCACGCGGTCAGGGCGAGTACCCAGCGTATCTCCAGCTTCTGGTGCCGGCGCTTGGGGCTCATCTTCCGCACCAGGCGGCCGTCGATGAGCTCCGACTCCGTGAGCTCGATGAGCGGGCGGTTTTCGTACATCTCACGCACAGCGTATCACGCGCCGAACGCCGTCCGTCAAGGCCCGTTCGGCCAGGTTAGCCGCTGGCTTTGGCGGCTTCTCGTTTAGTGACACGCCAGACGTTGCGCACGTCCTTGATCCCGTTCAGCTTGCGGAGCAGCTTCTGCAGGTGGTCGAGGTCGCTGATCTGGGCAGTGAGCGAGATGAGCGCGCTCTTGTCGCGCTTCGCGCGCGCGGTGACCGAGCTGATCTGCGTCTTCAGCTCGGCGGCGACGCCGAGCACGTCTTGCAGCAGACCGTTGCGGTCGGTCGCTTCGATCTCGATGTCGACCGAATGGGTGAGCGCCGATTTGTCGAGCCACTCCGCCTCGAGGATGCGCTCCGGCGCCTCGTTCATGTAGGCGGTGTTCGGACAGTCCGCGCGGTGCACGCTCACGCCGCGCCCGATCGTGACGAAGCCCATGATCGGATCGCCCGGGACCGGACTGCAGCACTTCGAGAGCCGGACCAGCACGTCGTCGACCCCGGCGATCCGGATCCCGCTCGCGTTGCGCGCGACGCGCCGGTTCGCCGCCGGGCGCGGCAGCGCCGCGATCTCGACGATGTTGTCGGCCTTGGAATCCTCGCGCAGCCGCGCCACGACGCTGCTCGCGGTCGAGTCGCCGAAACCGACCGCGGCGAACAGATCGGTCGGGGTCCGGTAGTTCAGCTTGTGCGCGACCTTCTCGATCGCGTCGCCGCGGGCGAGGTCGGTGCGCAGCCCCGCGCGCGCCAGCTCCTGCTCGACCGCCTCCTGGCCGCGCAGCGTGTTCTCTTCCTTCTGCTCCTTGCGGAACCACTGCTTGATCTTGTGCTTCGCGCTGCTCGTCTTGACGCTCGAGAGCCAGTCGAGCGAGGGCCGCGACGACTTGTTGGTCAGGATCTCGACGATGTCGCCGTTCTTGATGTGCGAGTCCAGCGGAACGATCTTGCCGTTCACCTTCGCCCCGACGCAGTGGTGGCCGACGTCGGTGTGCACCTGGTACGCGAAGTCGAGCGGCGTCGCCGCGGCCGGCATCGAGAACACGTCACCCTTCGGCGAGAAGATGAAGACCTGGCTGTCGAACAGGTCGATCTTCAAGTTCTCCATGAAGAGCTTGGAGTCGCGCATGTCGTTCTGCCACTCGAGCAGCGAGCGCAGCCAAGTCAGCTTCTGCTCGAACGGATCTTTCTTGCCGCCCTCTTTGTAGCGCCAGTGCGCCGCGATCCCGTACTCGCTGGTGCGGTGCATCTCCCAGGTGCGGATCTGCACTTCGAGCGGGTCGCCGGCCGGACCGACGACGGTCGTGTGCAGCGACTGGTACATGTTCGGTTTGGGCATCGCGATGTAGTCTTTGAACCGCCCGGGGAGCGGCTTCCACATCGCGTGCACGAGCCCGAGCGCGCCGTAGCAGTCCTTGACCGAGTCGACGATGATGCGGACCGCGGTCAGGTCGTAGATCGTCGAGAAGTCGCGGCCCTTGAGCATCTTCTTGTGGATCGAGTAGAAGTGCTTGGGGCGGCCGGTGATGTCGCCGCCGAGCGACATCTTCTCGAACTCGACCTTCAGCTCGCTGATGACGCGGGCGACGGCTTCTTCGCGCTCGTTGCGCTTCTTCGCGACGCGCTCGGCGATGTCGCGGTACGCATCGGGGTCGAGGTAGCGCAGCGAGAGGTCCTCGAGGTCCCACTTCACGCGCCAGATCCCGAGCCGGTGCGCGATCGGCGCGTAGATCTCGATCGTCTCGCTCGCGATCGCCTGCTGCTTGGATGCCGGCAGCGCCGAGAGCGTCCGCATATTGTGCAGCCGGTCGGCGAGCTTGATGATGATGACGCGAATGTCTTTCGCCATCGCGAGCAGCATCTTGCGCAGGTTCTCGACCTGCGCGTCCTCTTTCGACTGGTACGGGATCCGGGTCAGCTTGGTGACGCCGTCGACCAGGCCGGCGATCTCGGCACCGAACTCTTCGGAGACCTGCTCGTTGGTGAGCAGCGTGTCCTCGACGACGTCGTGCAGCAGCGCCGCCGCGACCGTCTCCTTGTCCATCTCGAGGTCGGCCAGGATGTCGGCGACCGCCAGCGGGTGGGCGATGTACGACTCGCCCGAGGCCCGGTGCTGGCCCTGGTGGGCCCGATCGGCGGCCTCGTAGACGCGCTCCAGCCACGCCCCGTCCAGCGAGGGGTCGTACTGCTGCACCTTGGAGACAATGTCGGCGATCGTCATGAAGATAGAAGCTTTATCTTAATGGAAACCGCCCCGCCCACGCAAAGGGTTCGGGCTAAAGCTCTCTCGCCGGCCCTAATACTTTATAAACGACGTCAGGTCGGTGCCTTCGAGGGCGGCTCGGCCGTTGAGGGCCTCGAGCTCGATCAGGACGGCGACGCCGACGACGTTGGCGCCGAGCTTCTCCAGCAGGCGCAGGGTGGCGGCGATCGTGCCGCCGGTGGCGAGGAGGTCGTCGATCACCAGCACCCGGTGGCCGTGGCCGACCGCGTCGGCGTGGATCTCGAGCGTGTTGGTCCCGTACTCGAGCGCGTACTCCTCGCTGAACTTCTGGCCCGGCAGCTTGCCGGGCTTCCGAACCGGGACGAAGCCCGCGCCGAGCGCGTAGGCGACCGGCGCGCCGAGCATGTAACCGCGTGCTTCTATTCCCACCACCGCCTCGACGTTCGCGTCGCGATAGCGGTCGACGAACAGGTCGATCGTTGCCTTGAACCCCTCAGGATCGGCGAGCAGCGGGGTGATGTCGCGGAAGAGAATCCCGGGGATCGGAAAGTCGGGGATGGCTCGGATCAGCTGTTCGATCGGCGCGGTCACGGCTCGCCCGCTTCGCTCTTTGGGGCACATGGCCTGCGACCCCGGTCACGACTGCCGGGGAACCCTCGTCCGGCCGGCGCGCGTTGCCCTTGTGGAATTATTTCCCGTTCGGGGAAAACAGGAGAGACTATGAACGGTAAGCTCTTTACGGCGAGCGTGCTCGCGGCGACCATGACCGTCGGGGCGGTGGCTCCGGCGCTGGCCGACGGCGCGGCCAGCACGCGCAACATCCTGATCGGCGGCGCCGCAGCGGCCGTCCTGATCACGAACTACAATCACAAAGTACGCCAGAAGCGCGAAGAGAACCGCGAGCAGTCGCGGCGCCAGGCCTCGTACCGCTCGTACTTCTATCACAAGTACGGATACTATCCGAGCGAGACTCAGTACCGCGACTGGTACTACCGCACCTACGGCGTACGGCCGTCGAACTGAGCGAGCTCACGGGCGCATCATGACGATCGAGCCACCCCGCCCGGGGTGGCTTTTTCGTCACGGCGAACGACGCAGATGGTGATCGACCTCCGGCGTTATCGCGACCGCATCATCGTTGCGGTCGCGCTCGCAATCGCGATGCACGAAGTCCTGATCGGATTCGTGCACGGTCCCGCACGCCCCGACGATACCGAGCAGCAAGCGAACACGACGATCATCGCGATCGAGACGCCGCCGCCGCGCCGCACGCCGCGCCCGACCCCGTCACCGCGCCCGACGCCGCCGCCGACCCCCGAACCGCGCATCACGCCGCCGCCGCGCAGCACGCCGGCGCCGGTAGCGCAGATCGCCGGCCGCGCGAAGGGAACGCCGGCGCGCCGGCGCGGTGGCGGCGCACGCAAAGCGATCGCTAAAGCGAAATCCGGAACGTACGCCAACCCGAACGCGGCCGGCACCGGAAACGGCACGTCGACCGGTCAGGGCAGCGGCGACCGTCCCGGACCCGGCGAGGGGCTAGGCGGCCCCGGGAGCGGCCAGACCGGCAACGGAAACGGTGCGGCCAATGCGAACGCACCCTGCGGCTTCGTGTTGTTCCGACCCCACGGGGCACCGCGCTATTCCAACGGGACGGCCACCGAGACGATTCGCGCGACGGTGAGTTTCCCCGACGGTCACGATGAAGTCGCGGAGTTTCCGTACAAGTGGGTCTATCCGAACGGCGAGCAGACCGACCCGTGGTCCGATACGAACTTGCGCAAGGGCGACTACGCCGTGACGCTCCAGCCGCCGCCGCCGGGCAGCGACGTCTCCGGCTATCCGCCGTTGGTGCAGTACATCTTGAAGCATACCGACTCGAGCGGGTACACCGACCTCCCCGACTGCCCGAAGACCCGCGGGTGATCCCCGTGCACGTCGCCGTCGACGCGCACAACCTCGCCCGCGACGACCGCGGCATCGGGCGGTACGCACGCGCGGTCATCTCGCGCGGGGTGCGCGATCCGCGCTATCGCTGGACGTTCGTGGTGCGCGATCTGCTGCCGAAGCGCGGCGCGATCGCGCGCGCCGTCGGCGCCGAGGCCGTCGCGGTGACGCGCAGCATCCCGCGCGATGCGAGCGTGGTGTGGTTTCCGTGGAACGGGACGTTCCTGCGCACCGACGTGCCGGCGGTCGCGACGGTCCACGACGCGGCGCCGTTCGCGTACCCCGCCGCCGATCCGCGCCGGCGCGCGACCGAGCAGAACCCGTTTCTGGCGACCGCGAACACCGCGCGGCGCATCCTGGTGCAGTCGCGGTTCACCGCCGGCGAGGTCGAGCGCTGGCTGGGCGTCGACGCGGCACGGATCACCGTGACACCGCTCGCCGCCGATCCGGCCTTCACGCCCGGCCCGCCGGACGGGCTGCCGGAGGCGCTGCGCGGAAAGCGGTACGTCCTGCACGTCGGCGCGCACGACGAGCGGAAGAACACCGGCACGCTGATCGCGGGGTTCGAGCGCGCGTTCCCCGGCGGCGAGGTCGCGCTGGTCTTCACGCGCCGACCGCCTGCGCTGCCGCGCGGCGGGGTCGTCGCCGACGCGCGCGACGACGCGACGCTGGCCGCGTTGTACCGCGGCGCCGCGGTGGTGGCGGTCCCCTCGACCTACGAAGGGTTCGGGTTTCCGCTCCTCGAGGCGCTGGCGTGCGGTGCGCCGGCGCTCGCGGCGCGGGCCGGCGCGCTCCCCGAGGTCGGCGGCGACGCCGCGGCGTGGGTCGACGACGCGCACGACGCCGGCGCATGGGCGAGCGCGCTGCGCGCGCTGATCGACGACGACGACGCGCGCGCCGCACTCGCCGCGCGCGCACCGGCCCGGGCGGCCGAATTCTCGTGGGAGCGCTGCACGGCGCAGACGCTGGCGGTGCTGCGCGAGGTCGCGGCGCCGTCGTGAGAGCGCTGCTCGTCGTGCGGCCCGACGCGCGCGCGAAGCCGGGCGGCGACATCGTCCACGCCGACCGCACCGCGGCCGCGCTGCGCGCGCTCGGTACCGAAGCGGAGGTCGTCGCGACCGACGCGCCGGATCCGCGCGGCTACGACGTCGCGCACGTGTTCGGGATCTTCGAGCCCGACACGGCGCGCAGGCAGATCGGCGCGATCCGCGCGCACCGGGCGCCGCTGGTCCTCTCGCCGATCTGGCTCGACCTGCGCAGCTTCTTCGCGACCGCGCCGTACGTCGAGCGGGCGCTCGTGGCGCGCAGCGTCGCCGAGACCGAGCGCCGTCTGGCGAGGCTGCACCGCGTCGAGCCGCAACTGCCCTGGCGCGGCAGCATCGCGCGCAACGCCGACCGCCGCCTCGCCGCCCAGCGCGCGCTCGTGCTCGCCGCCGATGCCGTGCTGCCGGCAAGCGAGGTCGAAGCCTACCTGTACGGCGAGCGCCTGCGCGCGCCGCGGGTGCCGTTCGTCGTCGCGCCGCTCGGGGTCGACGACGATGCGTTCGCCTTCGAGCGGCCGCACGAGCGCGCCGGCGTGCTCTGCGTGGGACGCGTCGAACCGAAGAAGAATCAGGCGGCGCTGCTGTACGCATTGCGCGAGGTCGACGTCGACGTGACGATCGTCGGAAACGCCTACGATGCACGCTATCTCGCGCTGTGCCGGCGCTGGGCCGGCCCGCGCACGCGGTTCGTCGACCACCTCGCGCACGACCAGGTCGTGCAGATGATGGCCCGCGCGGCGGTCCACGCGCACCCGTCGTGGCTGGAGAGTCCCGGCCTCTCCTCGCTCGAAGCCGCCGCGACCGGCGCGCGCGTCGTCGTCGGCGACCGCGGCTGCGAGCGCGAGTACTTCGGACCCGACGTCGACTACGCCGATCCCGCCGATCCGGCGACGATTCGCGCCGCCGTGCTGCGCGCGCTCGAACGCGGACCGCGCGACCGCGGCGACGCGCTCGAACGGCGGCTCGGCGGCTACACCTGGCGGCGCACCGGGCAAGCCACGCTCGAAGCGTACGCGCGCGCGCTGGCCGCGGAGCGCTGATGCGGATCCTGATCGCCGCCGAGCGCATTGGGCGCGCGGGCGGGATGGAGCGCTACCTGGAGATCGTCCTGCCGGCGCTCGTCGCGCGCGGCGCGCAGGTCCACGTGCTGGCCCGCGAGCTGGGCACGCTGCCGCGCGGCGTCACCGGCGAGCGCATCGGCTGGGCCGACGAGCACGACGCGCCGGCGAGCGCGGCGCGCGCCGACGTGCTGCGCGCGCTGGCGGCGTTCGCGCCCGACGTCGCCGTCGCGCACAACGTGATGGATGCCGGGATCGTCGAAGCGCTCGCCGCCGCGCCGCGCGTCGCCTACCACGTCCACGACCACCGCGCGTTCTGCCCGAACGGCGACCGCGTCTTCCCGCGCAGCGGCCGCATCTGCACGCTGCCCCTCGGGCGCCCGTGCGCGGTGCACTCGCTCACCGACGGCTGCGCGTATGGCCCGCGCCGCCGCACGCTGACGCTGATCCGCCGCCGCGAACGCCTGCGCGACGCGATCGCCGCGGCGCAGACCGTCGTCACCGCCTCGCACTACGTCGCTGACCGTGCGCTGCAGAACGCGATCCCGCGCGTCGCCCTCACCGTCATCCCGCTCCCGCTTGCCGACGACGCGTATGCGGTCCACCCGCACGCTCCCGCGCGCGGCACGATCGTGTTCGCCGGCCGCATCGTACCGCAGAAAGGCCTCGCCTCGCTGGTCCGCGCGGTCGCGTCGATCCCGCCGAAGCGCCGGCCCGCCGTGCGCGCGTTCGGCGAGGGCCCGGCACTCGCCGAGGTGCGCGTCGAAGCGAAGCGGCTCGGCGTAGCGCTGCACGCAGCCGGCGCGGTCTCGCACGCCGCGCTGCGCTCCGCGATGGACGGCGCGGCGCTGATCGCGCTGCCGTCGCTTTGGGCGGAGCCGTTCGGCTACGTGGGACTCGAGGCGCTCGCGCGCGGCCGGCCGGTCGTCGCGTACGACGTCGGCGGCGTGCGCGCGTGGCTCGACGACGGTGCGAACGGGGTCGCGGTCGAGGCCGGGGACGAGCGCGCGCTCGGCGCGGCGCTCGACGCGCTGCTGCACGACGACGCGCGGCGCGCACGCCTCGGCGAGCACGCGCGCGCCGACGCCGAGCTCTACCGCGTCGCGCCGATCGCCGACGCGCTGCTCACCGCGTACCGCGGCTAAAGCGACGAACCGCCGCTCAGATCCTGGCGCGCGATCTCGTCGATGCCCCACTGCTGCCCGTCCCAGAAGAGCCGCGAGGTCTCGATGAAGTTCAGCACGCGCGCCGGGTTGCTGCGATCGCGCGCGCTCATGTGCGCGACCACGGTCGACGAGCCGGTCTGCTGCAGCGTCACGTCGATCCCGGTCAGGTTCGCGTAGCGAGGGCGCATGCCGTCCAGCCCGAGCCGGGTGTGATATCCCGGCGTGAGCATCAGGTCTGCGAACTGCCAGTGCTCGCCTTCGACCATCTGGTAGAAGCGCTCCATCACCGCCGCCAAGTCGGGGTCCTGCGGCGCGCGCGCCGGCGCGCTCGCGGTGGTCGCGACGGGACCGTTCTCGGCGTGCCGCGCGATGCACCCACAGAGCGCGACTGCGGTCGCGAGCAGGACCAGCGGGAACAGCCGAACACCACGCATCCTTCCGCCGGGATTGTCCCCGGCACGGCGCGGGCCCTGGGCGCGGAACGGAGAAACGCTCCTCGCATGCGCACGTTCGTCACCGCCGCACTCGCGGCCACGCTGCTCGCGGCCGCGGCGTGCGCGTCGGCGCACAGCGCGGCGGTGCCGGCGGGGTGCACGGCCGCGGTGAACGAGCAGCTCGCCGCCCTGATCGCGGAGCGCCACGACGGCCCGGTCGACGGCGTGATGGTCTGCGGGACGACGATCGGCTCGTCGCGCCCGCAGACGGGCGGACCGCACGGCGACCACCAGTTGCTGCCGTTGCGCGTCCCGCTCCCGGGCAGCGGCGGGAGCGCCCTGGTCGAGGTGGTGACGAACGACAGTCTGGACGGCCGCGTGACCGCACCGCGCGGCGCGACGGTATTCGCCTTCGGCCAGTATTTCGCGACCAGCGCGCGCCAGCGACCGTTTCTGGCCGGGATCCACGACACGCATTGCGCGACGCACCGCGGCGCCGCCAACGGCTGGGTCGTCGTCGACGGCGCCAAGTACCCACCGCACGGCTGCGGCTTCTAGCGGCCGCCGCAGGAGCGCCGGCACGTCGGTTGCGAATGGGCGCAACCATGACGATCTTGCTCGAACCCGAGATCATTCGCGCAGCCGGAAAGCCGCCGCTGACGCCCTACGAGAGCACTCCCGCCGCACCCGACGTCACCAAGCCCGAAGAATCCGAAGAGGACGACGAAAAGGGCGGCTAGACGCCCGACGGCTCGCGCCCGAGCAGTCCGCGCAGCGTCGCGCTCTCGGCGCGGGCTTCGTCGAGCGCGCGCCGCAAGTCGTCGGCGACGTGCTGCTGCTCGAGGGCGTCGAGGTGATCGTACGCCAGGCCGGCGGCGACGACCAAGGCTTGGACTGCGGCGAGTTCTAGCCCGTCGACCCGCTCGGCGTCGCGCTTCTCCCCGAGCAGCAGCAGCCCGGCCACGTCGTAGCGCACGATGAGCGGAAACGCCAGGACCGGGTGGACGCCGGAGAGCGTTCGGGATCCTTGCCAGGCGATCGCGTCGATTTGGACGGGTTCGCGCGTCGCGACGAGTTCGAGCGCGAGCGCATCGTTGGCGTCGATCAGCACCGGCGCACCGGCGGGCCACCCGCACTGCGTCTCCAGGACGTAGGCGTTTTCGACGTGCCGGTAGAGCGCGATCGCGGTCAGCTGCAGCGCTTCGAACGGTTCGCGGACGAGCATATCGTCCACGGCGCTGCGCTCGGTCGCGTGCGCGACGCGCCGGGTGACGCGGCGGAGCCGTTCCTCGGCGATCCGCCGGCCGTGAAAGAACATCCACTCGATGAGCTCGTCGATCTTGCGTTTCGAGGCGTTCAGCCAGAACCCGAAGCCGAGCGCGACCGCGACCTCCGCGACGATCGCGAGTTTCGTCTGCTGGAGCTGCCGGCTGACCAACGCGTCGATCAGCTTGAGAGCGAGCACGGGAACGCCTGACAAAACCGCGTACGCGAGCGCCCGTCCGCCGGCGAGCCGCACGTCGAGCACGCGGTGGCGCACGACCGCATAGAGCACCGTCAGGGGCAAGACGTTGACGAACTGCGCCCAGTTGGACAGATTGTCGGGGGCGCGCGCGACGTTCTCCGAGATCCAGAACAGCGCGTAGCTCACCAGGAAGCTGCCCAGGCCGATCGCCACCCAGCGCAGCCGGTCGCGGTCCTCGCCCGATGCGTGGAAGTAGCGCACCATGAACGCTGCGGTAGCGACGGCGTAGCTGACCCACGAAGCGATGCTGAAGAGCCCGTACAGTCTGACACCGAGCAGCGTCGCCGTGCCCCCCGCGACGATCGCCGCGAAGTAGTCGGCGATCGTCAGCGCGGCCACGACGAGCATGACCCGTTCGACCGGCCGCCACCCCGGCAGCGGACTGCCCGACGGGAAGCGCATGCAGAAGATCGCCGCGACCGCGGGCCCGGCGCCGAAGACGATGCTCGTCAGCGCGAGGAACAGGGGCCGCCAAAACTGCGGCACCGCGACGACCAGGTCGAGGTTCCCCACCGGGTGAGCCAGTTCACCGAATTGCAGACAGAGCGCGTAGAACGCGGCCGTCATGATGCTCGGGCGAAGCAGCACCAGCAACGCGCCGATGAGAACGATCGCGAGACCCCGCACCAGTTGCGCGATGATCAGCGCGATCTCAGCGCCCGAGGGACGTATCGCAGCGGGCGTCAGCGACACGTCGCGGCGCCGGCCGTCATGGACGACCACGAACGGGATAGGCGCTCCCGCGACGACGCGAGCGAAGAGCTGTTGGAACGGCGGCGCACCTTCGGCCTCCGACCGTACCACGACGTCGCCGGGGACGATCCCCGCGCGTGCCGCCGGCGACCCCGGCACGACCTTGACCACGGTGTTGAAGTCGACGTCGGCCGCGACGCTCCCGACCGATCCCGCGGTGACGACGCCGGTCCGGCCGTAATAGCCGTTGACGTACAGGATCGTCGGCACGCCAAACGCGAGCGCGTACAGCACTCCCAGCACGACCGCAAAGACTCGCACGCGACCCTCCCGTCTCGCGGCTCGATTCGTCAGCGCAGCAGCGCGACCCCGCTCGGGTAGATCGGCCGGTCCACCAGCGACTCCAGTACCTCGGGCCGCGCCGTCAACGCGATCTCGCAGAAGCGCGCGAACGCGTCGCGCTCGGCCAAGCCTTCGGCGTAGCGCTCGGTGGCGGTGAGATCGACCTTGCCTTCGACGGGGAGAAAGCGCACGAACTTGCCGTCGTCGTCGTCGCCGAGCGCGACCAGCCCGGCGTCGGCGAAGATGCGCACCGCGGCCGAGACCGTGCCACCGTCGACGCGGTCGAAGTCGAGCGTCGCGGCGACGTCGGCGTACGCCGTGCGCAGCGTCCCGTCGGACGTGAGCCGCTTCATCGCGGCGTACAGCCGGCGCAGCGTCTCCAGCGTCGGCGCGCTCTTCTCGATGATGAAGTCGTTGATGCGCCGGTCCTTCTCGCCGAAGAGCAGGTGGATCGAGGCGTCGGCGCCGTCGCGGCCGGCGCGCCCGGCCTGCTGGTTGAACTCGGTGAAGTCGAAGTTCATGTGGTACAGGAAGACGTGCCGCACGTCCGGCAGATCGATCCCCTCGCCGAACGCCGACGTCGCGACGACGACGCGGATCGCACCCTCGCGGAAGTAGCGCTCGACTTCGGCGCGCTCCGCGCTCGCGACCCCGGCGTGGTAGAACGCGATCCCTTCGCGCGCGACCGCGCGCAGCTTCTCCGCGGTCTTCGTCGCTTCGGCGCGCGAGTTGCAGTAGACGATCGCCTTCGCGCCGTCGCCGATGACGCGCTCGATGTAGGCCAGCTTGTCGCTCGTCCCGCGCGCGTCGACGACGTGCAGGTTGTCGCGCACGGTCGGGTCGATCACCCAGGCGTCGATCCGCAGCGCGCTCCGGATGCGGGCGAACGCCTCATCGCCGGCGGTCGCGGTGAGCGCCAGCACCTGCGGGCTCCCGAGCGCCGCGATCGCCTCGCCGACGCGCTGGTACGCCGGCCGGTGCGTCGACTCGGAGAGGTGGTGCGCCTCGTCGACGACGATCAGCGACGGCCGTGAGACTTCGCCGCGGAAGCGGTCGAGGTGGAACTGGACGAACTCCGGCGTCGCGCAGATGATGTCCCACTCGCCGCTCTCGAGCGCATCGTTGAGCGCGGCGCGCTCGCCCGCTTCGATCGCACCGTTGGCGCGGTGGACGCGCAGCCCGAGCGGTGCCAGCCGCCGGATCAGCGCCTCGTACTGATCGTTCGCGAGCGCGCGCAACGGGTACAGCACGACCGTTTTCGCACCGCGCTCCAGCGCGCGCACGGCGGCCGGATACTGAAAGCACAGCGACTTGCCGCGGCCGGTGCCGAGGACCGCCAGGGTGTTGCAACCGGCTTCGAGCCGTTCCAGCACCGCGCGCTGCGCCTCGCGCAGCGGACGCTCGCCGATCAGCGCGTGCAGCACGTCCTCGCGGCGGACCGCGCTCCGCTCGGTCGCCGCCCGGCGCACCGCCTCGCGGAAGCGGGTGACGTAGACGTTGATCCCGACGCTGCGCGTGCCGCCGCCGGTGACCGCGGTGACCGCCGCGGTGTAGCGCTCGCCGGCGTCGATGTTCGGTGCGACACGCAGCGCGATCTCGCGTTTGAGAAAACCGAGCTGCAGCGCGCCGAACCAGACCCCGATCGCGTTCGGGTCGTACGCGTTGTCCGGATCGCGGCGCAGCTCGAGCTCCGCGCCCTCGCGCACGCCGCCGACGATGTCCTGTCGCCCCTCGAAGGTGACGCCGACGATCTTCGTGTTGAACCCCGACGCATCACCGATCGTCGCGTACGCATCGCGATCGAGAAACTCACGCGAACGCGCATACAGCCCGTCGAGAAACGCATCGGCCTCAGGCCCCGACTCCCGCCCTTCGACAAGCTCAGGATGACGGGGGGTGTCCTTGCGCGCGGTGGCTCGCGTATCCCCGTTGTCATCCTGAGCTTGTCGAAGGGCGGACATCTCGGCCAACACCCGCTCGAAGGCGGCTTCCGACGGGGTGGGCGGCGGAAGCTTTTTCTCCCGCATGGTGGCTTACGGGATCGTCTTGTGTTCGGCTTCGGGCTCGGGGACGTGCGGATCGTCGCCGAGGTTCAGCGTGATCTCTTCGTGTCCGAGTTCCGCCGCCTCGTCGTGCAGCCCCATGGCCTGCGCGTCGAGCGGGTCGATCTGATCGTTGCTCGCGTGCAGCTCAGACTCAGGTGCGGCCGTCGTCTTGCGCGGCAGCTCGGCGCCGAAGTTGCGGTTCTCGAGCTGCTCGAAGTCAATCTCTTTCTGCGAGCGCTTGTAGCGCGGCGCAGGCGGCGTCTTGCGCGAGGCTCCCTGGCGCTCGAGGTCGCGCCGCGCGCGGCGGGCCGCCGCCACGGCTTCGCGGTCGCGCTGCGCCGCTGCGGCACCCGCCGCGCCGCCGCGCGCGGCGGCGACGGTTCGCGGCGCTCCCGCCAGCGACGAGCGCCGGAAGATCGAGGTCCGCTTGGCGCGTTTCTGCAGCACCGCGACCAGCGGCGCCGAGAAGAAGATCGAATGGTAGCCGCCGGAACAGATCCCGACCAGCAGCGCGAAGGCGAAGTTCTGCAGCGACGCGCCGCCGAACGCCAGCAGCGCGACCAGCGTGATGACGACGGTGGCGAGCGTGTTCACCGAGCGCGTCATCGTCTGCAGGATCGACGTGTTCACGATCGTGTCGAACGGTTTGCCGTCCATCAGCTTGACGTTCTCGCGGATCCGGTCGAGGATCACGATCGTATCCATGATCGAATACCCGATGACGGTCAGCACCGCCGCCAGGAACGCATCGTCGACACGCCGGCCGGCGATCGCGTAGATGCCGATCATCATCAGGGAGTCGCGCACGAGCGCGACGACGCAGACCCAGCCGAAGATCAGGTTCCAGCCGAAGCGGAACGCGACGTAGAGGAACTGGATCGCGATCGCGATGACCAGCGCTTTGATCGCGTTGATCAGGTACTCGCGCGAGAGCGAGGGTCCGACGGTCGAGATCGCCGAGGCGTCGCGATCGACCGGCGCCAGCGTGCCCATTGCGCGCCAGAACGGAGCGGAGTTGTTGCCGAAATCGTGCTGCGTCTCGATCGTCCAGCGCTCGTCGGCCGGTTCGCCGGGTTTCGAGAGCGTGTTGACGCGGGCGTCGGTGACGGTGACGCTCGTGAGTGCGGCGGTGAGCTTCTCTTTCGTGACGGGGCTCTTGAACTTCACCGTCACGTCGGTGCCGCCGGTGAACGAGAGCCCGAGCCGCAGCGGCGAGCCGTCCTTGTACCAATGGTAGCCCATGAAGAGCAGGCCGGCGATGATGATCGCGTACGAGATCGCCGAGACGGTCCGGAACCATCCGACGACGTTCCAGTTTTGGCGGCGGAAGAACATTACGTGCGAACCTGAGCGACCGGAACGACGACGTTGCCGCCGGCCCCGTAGGCGGCCTTCGACGTCGCGAGGTTGTTCTCGACGACCAGGTCGACGAAGAACCGCGTCACGACGACGGCGGTGAAGAGTGAGAACGCCGTACCCCAGAAGAGCGTGTAGGCGAAGCCTTTCACGGTGCCGGTGCCGAGCAAGTACAGCACGCCTGCGCCGACGATCGTCGTGAAGTGCGAGTCGAAGACCGAGCTGAACGCGCGCTGGAACCCGATGCGCACCGCGGCGCGCAGCGACTTCCCGGCCCACAGCTCTTCCTTGAGCCGCTCGAAGATCAGCACGTTCGCGTCGACCGCCATACCGATCGAGAGCACGAAGCCCGCGATCCCGGGGAGCGTCAGCACGGCGTGCGCGACGGAGAGCAGCGCCAGCAGCGCCAGCACGTAGACGACCAGCGCCAAGTCGGCGAGCAGACCCGGGAGGCGGTACACGGCCGCCATGAAGATCAGCACCAGCCCCAAGCCGACGATCGACGCGACCAGCGACTTCTGCAAGTCCTCTTGGCCCAGGATCGGACCGACGTCGTCCTTCTCGATGATCGTGACGGGAACGGGCAGCGCGCCCGCGTTCAGCTCGTTGGCGAGCGTTGCGACCTGCTCTTCGGTGAAGGTTCCGTGGATCAAACCGCTGTCCGAGATCGTGGTCTGGATCGTCGCGTCGCTGACCCACTTCTTGTCGAGGAAGATCCCCATGATGTTGCCGGTGTTCTCATGGGTCATCTTGGCGAACTTCACCGGGTCTTTGGTGACGAAGTTCACCTGCGGCTCGCCGGTCGTGCCGAAACCGGGCGACGCGCTCTTCAACTCGGCGCCGGTGTAGACGACGGGACCGCCGTCTCTGTACGCCTGGCTCTCCTCGCCCGGCTTGAGTCCCACTTCACCGGCGTACTTCTTGTCCGCACGCGCGCGCTCGCTCACCTGGGGCGGCAGAATCTTGAACTCGAGGACCGCGACCTCTTTGAGGAGCGTCTCGAGCTGGTCCGCGTTCTTGACCGCCGGCACCTCGATGAGCAGCCGCTCGGATCCCGACTTCGAGATGACCGGTTCGGAGACGCCGAGGCTGTTCACGCGCTTGTCGATGACCAGCTCGACCTGATTCTGAACCTCGGGCGTGATTTTCGGCACGTCCTTGGTCGTGTTGAGCTGGAGCAGGACGCGCGCGCCGCCCTGGAGGTCGAGGCCGAGGCGGATCTTCTTCTGGATGGGCACGATCGCCCACACGCAGAGGCCGACCAAGGCCAACAGGAGGACCGACTGAACCGGCCTCTTGAGCTTATTCCACATACCGGATTCCAGGGAAGGGGAGAACCTCCGGATCGTAGCATGGGGGCCGGACAGCGTCAAACGATGTTGAGGCCGTCCGGCCCATTCGAAGCGGCGGACCGGGCGCACGGAGGGTGCATGGTGACCGACGGCAAGGGGGTCGATGCAGGACTCCTGCAAACGCGCTATCGTCTCACGAAGCAACGTGCCGCGATCTTGCGTGCGCTCGAAGACGGCGCGCATCTGACCGCCGAGGCGATCCACGAACGCGTGCGTGCCGAGCTACCGGCCGTCAGCCTCGGAACGATCTACCGCACGCTCGACATTTTGCGCGCGATCGGGCTGGTCCAGGTGTTCGCGCACGGCGGGGCCGCGCGCTACGAGGCCGCGCTCGACAAGCACCATCACCTCGTCTGCCTCGCCTGCGGCGAGATCGTGAACGTCCCCGCCCCGCAAGTGGTCGCGATCGCGCTGGCGGTCGCGCAGGACCATCGCTACAGCGGCGTCGACGCGGCGATGGTGATCACCGGCCGCTGCGCGCGCTGCGCCGGCCTGGCGCGCAACGGTATCGGTTTGAGCTAAGCCTCGCGCCGCGCGTCGCTACACGTCGTTGACGTTCAGCGCGCGCCGCCGCCCGGTGAGCACGCGCTCGTGCACCGGCGGCGTGCCGGCGTCGCGCACACCGCGCTGAGCGCCCGTCGCGGCTGCGGCGGCGCCGGCAGCGATCTTCACGCCGTCTTTTGCGGCTTCGGAGACGCCGCCGAAGATCTCTCCGAGCCCGCCGAACAGCTCACCGAAGCCCTCCATCGCGTCAGTCGTTCAAGCCGATTTGGACCGTCAGCGAAACGGGCTTCGCCTCGCCGCGCGGCTCGACCGAGGTTCCGATCGCCATGAACTCGATGACGTGCGCGTTCCAGTTGTGCGTCTTCTCGATGACCCGCATCCCGACGACGCCGGCCGCGCCGTGCGCCGCGGCTTCGGCCTGCATCCGGCCGATCGCGAGCTCGCGCGCTTCGTAGATCGCTTCGGTGTAGTTCGGCAACTCGATGTTGGTGCCGACCGTCTTGACCGCTTGCGCGAACCCTTGGTGCGCGACATGGTAGACGCAGTTGCCGAACACGAGCTCGCGCGGCGCGTACCTGGTCGCGGTGACCAGCTTGTAGACGTCCTGGACCGAGAGGTCGGCGACGAACGGTTTGCCCTCGCGCTTCCCCCACGTCGCGCCGTCGGGCGCTCGTACCGCGGTGCCGACCGCGGTGAACTCGAGCGCGTTTTCCGCCCAGGCGTAGCTGCCGGCCTCGAGCTGCACGCCGATGATTCCGTCGGCGCCGAGCACGTCGGCCTCTTCCGCCATCCGGCTCATCGCGAGCTCGCGCGCCTCGTGCATCGCGGCGCTCAGGTACGGCAGCTCCTGGTTCTGGAAGAAGCTGCCGTACTGGATTCCGACGTGATAGATCGAGCTGCCGAGCACGAGCCCGAGCGGTCGCCAACCGAGCTGCTCGAGCAAGACCAATTCCGAGATCGACAGGTCGCTCGTGAAAAGCGGCGTTCCGCCGTCACCGCGCATGCGCTCCAGCCGCGCGACGGCGTCGATCGGGACGCCCCCCGGCGTCACCCGCACGTCTGCTTGCGACTGGTTCTTCTGACCGATACCGAAGAAGCTCATCGTGCCTTCCTGACAGCCGGGCGGCTGGGTTCGCGCGCCGTGCATCGACCTCCGCCGTGGCCGGGGACGTTCGTCCGCTTGCCCCGCAAGGCTTCTCTTGCTACGATCCGCCCATGGCTGAAAACGACGATTCGACTCGCGGACCGGTGCCGCCGTACGGTCCGGCGATCTGGGACGCGGTCAAACGGGGTGACATGCACGAGATGGAGCACATCGCAGACGAGGCGCGTCAAGCGATCGCGCGCGGTGCGAAGCAGGAGGGCGTGCAGATGCAGTCTGCGGCCGACGGCGCGCAGGCGCACTTCCACGACGTCGCCGACCACGAAGTGCACGAAGTGCGCAACGCGCTGACGGCGCTCGAGGGGAAGATCGCCGAGCTGCGCGCCGCGCACGCCAAGAAGGGTCAGCCGCCGCCGCAGTGACCACCGCGGCGGGCGGGACCACACCCAACCGGTTCCTCTCGCAGCTCGACCGGACGGCGTCGCGGCCCGTGCACGCCGTCTGGGAGATCACGCTCGCGTGCGACCTCAAATGCGGACACTGCGGATCGCGCGCCGGCAAAGCGCGTACGAGCGAGCTGACGACCGAGGAGTGCCTCGCGATCGTCGCCGAGCTCGCCGCGCTCGGCACGCGCGAGGTGACGCTGATCGGCGGTGAGGCCTACCTGCGCCGTGACTTCGCGCAGATCATCGCGGCGGTCACCGCCGCGGGGATGCAGTGCACGATGCAGAGCGGCGGCCGGAATCTGAACGCCGAGCGAATTCGCATGGCGGTCGCGGCGGGGCTGCGGGCCGCCGGGATCTCGATCGACGGAACGCGCGAGCTGCACGACGCGCTGCGCGGCGTGCGCGGCTCGTTCGACGCCGCGGTCGCGTCGCTCGAACGCCTGCGCGAGCACGGCGTCGTGACGAGCGTGAACACGCAGCTCGGGCCGGGCGTGCTCGACCAGCTCGACGACGTGCTCGACGTCGTGATCGCGGCCGGCGCGAAGAACTGGCAGCTGCAGCTGACCGTCCCGATGGGCCGCGCCGGCGACCACCCGGAGATGATCCTGCAGCCGTATCGCATGCTCGAGCTGATGCCGAAGCTCTCGGCGCTGTTCCACCGCGCGGCGCGCAGCGGCGTGCTGCTGCAGATCGGCAACAACGTCGGCTACTTCGGGCCGTACGAAGGCGAGCTGCGCGGCAACGGCTGGGAGACGATCCACTACGAGGGCTGTCTGGGCGGCCAGAACACGATCGGGATCGAGGCCGACGGTACGGTGAAGGGCTGTCCGTCGCTGCCGACCGATGCGTACGCGGGCGGCAACGTGCGCGAGCTCGACCTCACCACGATCTGGTTCGACACGCCGGAGCTGTCGTTCTCGCGCGAGCGCCGCGATCCGCAGTGGGGCTTCTGCGGAACGTGCTACTACCAGGACGTCTGCCGCGGCGGCTGCACCTGGATGGCGCACAGCCTGCTCGGCAAACCGGGCAACAACCCGTTCTGCCACCACCGCGCGCAGGAGCTGCAGCGCCAAGGCCTGCGCGAAACGATCCGCCACGTCGAAGCCGCGCCGGGCAAGCCGTTCGACCACGGCCGCCACGAGCTCGCCGTCGAAACGCTCGACGGCTGCACGACCGATGCGCTCGCCGTCGATCGCACGCCGCGCTGCGCCGATGCCGACCGCGCGAAGCTGGTCGTGTGCTACGGCTGCTGGCGCCACGTCTTCGCCAGCACACCGACGTGCCCGTTCTGCAGCGCCGACGTCGCCGAAGCGCGCGAGTGTTACGAAGCAACGCTGCGCGAGACGCACGAAGCAGCTACCGTGTTGCTCACGAGGCTTGCATCTCCGGCGTTCAAGAGGCTACTTGGATAAGTGCCTCCTTGAAAGTCCACTGTCCGCCGCCGGAAACGAGCCCGAACCGAGGGAGCCAACTCAACACTTGCGCAGGCTGCCTTGACTGGGTTATGACTTTGTGATAACCTCACGGAGTGGAGCGGGTGCCCGATCATGGCCTTGATCAGCTGCTGGATCTGGCCGGTGAGGTGCTCGTCATATCCGGGGACGGGCAATATGGGTGAAAATTGAAGTTCGTCGTGTGGCCGCGACGGTCGCGAAGCCGCACGGCTTGGACTACTCTCTCACCCTGCACGGACCAGGGAACCAGCGGATCTTGGGTTACGACAACGCGCACCCCGTCCCGCCGGCAACGTGGGGCACGCCGCAAGATCATCGACACGCACGCAAGACGGTGAAGCCGTACGAGTACGAAAACGCAGCGGCCTTGCTCGCGGCGTTTTGGGCAGACGTCGACGCATATCTGGACGACTTGGGAGTGAAACGATGACGACGCTGAAGATCGGGATTGCGAGTTACGAGCAGATGAAGGCCCGGACTATGGCGATCGCGCGAGGCGAGTATCGTGCCGCGCCGGGCGAGCCGAAGGTCTGGTTTACCTCGATCGAATCGGTCGCCAAAGTGCTTTCGGCCGGGAACCGTGAGCTTCTCAAGGTCATCGCAGAGCGAAGGCCTCAGTCGATCGATGAGCTTGCAAAACTCACGGGACGAAAGAAATCCAACCTGTCGCGCACGCTGAGGACCATGGAAGGATACGGAATCGTTCAACTCGATCGGGGTGACCGGGGCCGTGTCGCCGCGAGCGTCAAGCACGATCGGTTCACTGTCGACGTACCCTTGACTGAAGGGCACATGGCACGAGGCCGTCGCGTGGCAGGATAGCGAGACCGTTATCTCCGTCGAGGCTTGCCGCGCTCGAGCGCTGACTCCGAGACGTGCTGCCGACCGCTCTTTCGCGAAGAGGGGGCGAATTCTGAATCTCTTGAATCAGATCGCGCATGTACGGAATCGCTTTCGGGATCGGTATCATCGGGCTCTCTGCGTTCTATGCGGTGGTCGGCGTCGCGCTCGTCCGTCGCTTTCTGCACGGGCGTATCCGCGAAGGACACAACGACGTGCTCGTCCCGCTCTTTCTGACCGCGGGAACGCTCTACGCCGTATTGCTCGGCTTCCTCGTCATCGCCGTTTGGGAGAATTACGGCGAAGCGAAGGCCAACGCTGCCGAGGAGGCCTCGACGCTGGCGACCCTCTATCGCCAAACGAACGGGATGCACTCGACGGAGCAGCGCGAGATGCGCGGACTACTGCGAGAATACGCCGAGGCCGTGGCGGGCGACGAATGGCAGATCCAGGCGGCAACCGGCGGCGCCAGCCCGAAAGCGCGCAAAGCGCTCGCCGACATCTATCGCAGCTTCGGCTCGATGCCGCGCGAGGACGCATCGTCCTCGATCAGCGTCGAGTTCCTGCAGACGTTGCGCACCGTTGCATCCGACCGTAATCGGCGCACGCTGCAGGCCTCCGAAGGCCTCCCCGCCGTACTCTGGCTTGGGATTTTGCTCGGCGGGGCGATCGTCATCGGTATGAGCTTCTTGCTCTACATGGACGTGACGTGGCCGCATGTGCTCGCTTCCGGCCTGATGGCCGTCTTGATCGGCACGTTGCTCTTTATCACGGTGCTGCTCAACAAGCCATTCTCCGGCCCGCTCGCGCTCTCGCCGGAGTCGTTCGAACACTCGGTGAGCGTCTTCGCCTCGGTCGACAAGGGGAACTAGATGCGCGTCAGCACGTTATCGCAACTTCGAGACGGAGCGGTCGACCTCGGCGCCGTCTACGCCAGCGTCGAAGGTGTGAACGAGCATTCCTACCGCGAGTGCCTCCGCGAACTCGAAACAGCGGCCGCGGCCCTCGGAGCGAATGCGCTCGTCGGCCTCCAGCTCGTCCAAAGCCAGTTCCAGTGGAACCAGCGCACGAGTCTCCTGGCCACGGCGGTCAAGGAGTAATCGCGGGACGGGAATCGGCGGCAACGACGCCCGCCGGTTCCAGCACGATCTCCGGCGGGAGCTCGGCGTACGCGTAGACCGCGACTCCCGGCAGCGTTCGTTCCAGGAATTCGGCGAGGAGCGGGCGGAGCGGTGCGGTGACGACGATCGCGTGCGGCGCGTAGGCGGCGTCGGCGGCGTAGCGTGCGACGGTTTCGCGAACGTGGAGCGCCGTCTGCGGATCGGGGGCGAGGCCGCCGTCGGCGGACCACATCCGGGCGAGCTCGGTCTCGAGCTGCGGGGCGAGGATGAGCGGGCGGAGCCGCTGCGTGCCCTCGCGGCGCAGCTGGTGCGGGATGATGACACGGCGTGCGGCTTCGGCGAGCTCGCGCGGGTCGCGCGTCGTCGCGGCAGCGTCGGACATCGCTTCGAACATGGCGATCGGATCGCGCGGCCAGGCGCGCTCGCGGAGCAGGTGCGAGAACGCGCGGTGTGCGGCGGCGATCGGCAGGACGTCGGTGCCGACGTCCTTCACCACCGACGGCACCGAGGCGCGCAGATGCTCGACCAGCGTCTGGAGCTGCTGGCGGCCGAACAGCTCGGACGCGAACGCGCGCGCGACTTCGGCGAGGTGCGAGCCGAGGATCGAGATCGCGTCGAACGTGAGCGCGCCGGCCGCCTGCGCGCGTTCCCGCTCGTCCGGCACGATCCAGCGCGCCGCTAGGCCGTAGACCGGTTCGGTCGTCGGTTCACCGCCGACGCGCGCGAGGATCTCGGGCGCGGCGACGGCGATCAGCCGGTCGAGGCGGAGCGCGCCCTCGGCGACGGTGCGGTCGCGCACGCGCAGCGCGTACGTGCGCGGATCGCGCAGCGGGTCGTCGCGCAGCCGCACACCCGGGATGACGACACCGGTCTCGGCGGCCAGGGCGCGGCGCACGTCCGCGACGCGATCGAGCAGCGTCTCGCAGTTCGGCGGCGCGAGCAGCGGGAACAGGTCGGCGCCGACGTCGATGGACAACGCATCGACGCCGACGAGCCCGAGCGCCGTCTCCGGCCGGCGCACGGCTTCGCGTCGCCGCTGCTCCTGCGCGGCACGTGCCGCGGCATCGAAACGGCGCTTGTGGCGCTCGGCGAGCAACGCTCCGCCGAACGCGATGATGCCGAGCGACCCGAACAGCGGGCCTGGGAACGACGGCACGAACGCGAGCGCGAAGACCAGCGCGGCGGCGACGCGCAGCACGTCGGGCCGCGCGAGCAGTTGCGCCGCGAGGTCGACGCCGAGCGCCCCGTCGCCGGCGACGCGCGTCACCATCAGCCCCATCGCGGTCGAGATCAGGAACGCCGGCAAGGTGGTGAGCAGCGCGTTTCCGATCGACAGGATCGCGAACGTCTCGACCGCTTCGAGCGGCGCCATCCCGTGGTAGAGCGTTCCGACCAGCACGCCGCCCAGCAGATTGAGCACGACGATCACCAGCGCCGCGATTGCGTCGCCCTTCACGAACTTCCCGGCGCCGTCCATCGCGGCGTAGAAGTCGGCCTCGCGCTGCACGCGTGCGCGCTTGCGCCGGGCGAGCTCGGGGTCGAGCATCCCGGCATGCAGATCGGCGTCGATCGCCATCTGTTTGCCGGGCATCGCGTCGAGCGTGAAGCGTGCGCAGACCTCGGCGACGCGCTGCGCGCCGCTCGCGATCACGACGAACTGAATGGTGATCAGGATCGCGAAGATGATGAGCCCGACGACGACGTTGCCGCGCACCACGAACGCCCCGAACGCGGGGATCAGCGCGCCGACCGCGGTCGGATCGTGGCCCTCGGTCAGGATCAGCCGCGTCGCGCTGACGTCGAGCGCGAGCCGGAACAGCGTCGCCAGCAGCAGCGACGGCGCGAAGGCTGAGAACTCGAGCGGCTCCTCCACCCGCAGGCTGATCAGCAGCACCAGCGCCGAGCCGAAGACGTTCAGGGCGAGCAGCGCGTCGAGCAGCGGCGGCGGCAGCGGCACGATCAGGATCGCGACGACGCCGAGCACCGCGACGGCGAACGCGCTGGTCAGCCGGCCGGTCACGCGAGCAGGCCTTCGCGCGCCAGCGCGGCGACGATCTGCGCGACCGCGACGTACGCATCGGGCGGGATCGGGCGGCCGCCTTCGCCGCGGGCGAACAGCAGCCGCGCGAGCGCGACGTCCTCGACGATCGGGATGCGGCGCTCGCGCGCGATCGCGCGGACGCGCAACGCCGCGTCGTCCTGCGCGCGCACCAGGATCTCCGGGACGGGAACCGCCGGGGGCGCGTAGCGCAGCGCGACCGCGACGTGCGTCGGGTTGACGACGACAAACGAGGCTTCGTGCGTGCGGGCGATCGACCCGCGCACGACCGCCCGGTGCGCGTGCTTCCGGCGCGACCGCGCCTGCGGATCGCCGTCGTTCTCCTTGGCGTCGCGCCGCAGCTCGTCGAACGACATCCGCAGGCCGCGCACGCGGCGGCGGCGCGCGAGCGCGTAGTCCGCCACCGCGAACACCGCACCGACGGCGAACGCCGCGGTGCAGGCCCGCAGCGCGGCCGATCCGACGAGAACTGCCGCCGCTTCGGGCGACCCGAGCGCCGCACCGCCGGCGACGATCTCGCGCGCGAGCGGCACCATCGCTGCGAGCGCGACGACGAACGCGAGCGACGCGCGCAGCAGCGCGACCAGCATCTCCCCGCCGGTCATCCGCTTCAGCCCGGCGAGGGGATCGAGCCGTTTGAGGTCGGCGCGCACGGCGAGGACATGCAGACCACCGCCCTGCGCCAGTCCGGCAAGGGCGCCCGCCCCTGCTGCGGCCGCCATCGGCAACAGCGCGGCGAGCGCGAGACTTCCGATCCCGCCGAACGCGCCGGCGGTCCCAAGGCGGGCCGCACCGTGGAGCGCGCTTGCGCCGCCGGCCGCGGCGAGCGGAAGCGCGCCGATCGACACGAGCGTCGCGGCGGCGAACGCGGCGATGCTGCTGACCTCGGCCGAGCGTGTGACGTTGCCCTCGCGCTGCGCGCGGCGCAGCCGCGACGGCGTCGGTTCGAACCGCTTCTCCTCCGCCGCGCTCATCGCGCTCCGCCCCACGGCAGCACGAGCCACGGCCGGGCGCCGAGCGGAGCCAAGAGCGGCACGGTCGCAAGCGTAACGATCAGCGCGGCGGCGAACACGGCGGGGAACGCGAGCGTGAAGCTCGAGAAGCGCGGCACGACGCGCGCGACCGCAGCGAGCGCGAGCTGCAGCGACGCAGCGACCGCGATCGCCGGTGCAGCGACGACGAACGCAGCACGCAGGATCGTCGCGGGGAGCGCCAGTGCGTACGCCATCCACGCACCGCTGCCGCCGAGTTCGCCCGGCGCGATATGCCCGAAAGAATCGGCGAACGCCCGCACGACCGGCACCCAGCCGTCGAGCAGCACGAACGCGGCCAGGAATACCGACGACCACAGCCGCCCGAACGCCTGCGCGCTCGCCACGTTCGCACCCGGCACGCTGCCGCGCACGCCGAGATAATCGTCGATGGTGCGGCCCGCGAAGTACGCGCCGTCGTAAAGCAGCGACGCGCCGAACCCGATCGCCGCGCCGATCGCGAAATCGCCGGCCAGCGCAACGGTGAACCCCGGCAGCTCGAGCTCCGGCGCGCGCGCGACCGACGGTGCGACCCCGAACGCAAGCGCCAGTGCGAACCCTGCGCGCACCATCGGCGGAACCGACGGGTGCGAGAATCCCGGCGCCCGCGCCACGAGCCCCGCCGAGCGCGCGAACACCAGCCACGCCGTGGCATCGAACGGCGCCACGTCAGCCTCGCGCGAGCAGCGTCATTCGGGCGACGACCTCGTGGAACAGTTGCGCGCACAGTTGCAGCCCGAACCGCCCGAAAATCACGATCATCGCGCCGACCGCAAGGATCTTCGGCAGCATCGTCAGCGTCTGTTCTTGTACCTGCGTCGCCGCCTGCACGATCGCGACGCCCGCCCCGACGACGGTCGCGACGATGAGCACCGGAAGCGCCAGCAGCGCGGTTACGAGCAGCGCATCGCGCAGCAGCTCATCGAACCCATCCACGCGCTCATGGTACCGAGGCAGCGCGGGCCAGATTGTTACCGCAGAGTTATCACCAAGCTCGGCGGGCGGCCATCAGGGCGGAGACGACGGCGCGGGTGGCCGGCGATCGGTTGAGCGTGTAGAAGTGGACGCCCGGTGCGCCGCGCGCGAGCAGATCGGCGACCTGGAGCGTCATGTAGGCGACACCGAGGTCGACGATCGCGTTGGGGTCGTCTTTGCGCAGCTCGAGCTCGGCGCGCAGGCTCGGGGGGATCGTCGCGCCGCACTGGCGCGTGAAGCGATCGATCTGTTCGTAGTTGGTGATCGGCATGATCCCGGGGAGGATGGGCACGGTGATCCCCCAACTGCGCGCGCGGTCGACGAATTCGACGTAGCGCGCGTTGTCGAAGAACAACTGCGTGACCAGGAACTCCGCGCCGGTCCGTACTTTCGTCGAGAGCGCAGCCAAGTCGGCGCCCTCGCTCGGCGCTTCCGGGTGCGTCTCCGGATAGCACGCGCCGCCGACGCAGAACGAGAACTCGGCTTTGAGCAGCGCGATCAGGTCGCTGGCGTAGCGAAAACCGCCCTCGGCCGCGACGAAGGTCTCGTTCCCTTTCGGGGGATCCCCACGCAGTGCCATGATGTTCTCGATCCCGCCGCGGCGCAGATCGCGCAGCAGTTCGCGCAGTTCGTCGGCCGTTGCACCGGAACACGTGACGTGCGCCATGACGTCGAACCCGGCTTCGGTCCGCAGGCGCTTCGCGATGTCGACCGTGCGGGTCCGGGTCGATCCGCCGGCTCCGTAGGTGATCGAGACGAACCCGGGGTCGAGTGGCTTGAGGCTCTCGATCGTCCGGAACAGGTTCTTCTCCGCGTCGTCGCTCTTGGGCGGAAAGAACTCGAACGAAAAGAACGGCCTCCGGGTCCCCAGCTTCTCAGCGATCTTCACCCCCCGATCTTCCCCGGGCGCCTCCCGGGACCGCTCCGGCGCCGTCCAACTTGGTAGATATGGAAAGCTTTGGACGAGCCCGCGCCAAGCGCTCCCGGTTGGAATGTAAGAAACTCGCTGCAGTTTTCTTACATATTGCGCTCGGGGGCTTCGACCTGCTACAATGTAAGAAACTCGCTGCAGTTTTCTTACAATGGCAAAGGCAAAGCAACCGACCGCTGGCCGCGGCACAATGGCCCTCCTGCGCGCGGAGATCGCGCAACGACCTTCCGGCTCGGTGTTCTCCACGCAGGATCTGCTAGCGGAAGGACGACTTGGAACGTCCCGTTCGGCGCTCGACATCGCCCTCAAGCGGCTCGCGGACGAGGGTGATCTCGTGCGCGCCGGCCGCGGAGTGTTTGCTATTCCCGAGAGCCATGCCGTTCTGGGCAGCTTGCCGCCCAAGCTTGAATCGGTGGCGGCTGCGATCGCTCGACGCAGCGGCGACACGATGCTTCCAAGCGGAGCAGAGGCTGCCAATCGACTCGGACTGAGCACTCAGGTACCGGGACGCCCTGTATTCTATACCACGGGTCGGGCAAGCCGCCGTACCGCCGGAACACAGCGATACGAGCTACGCCATCGCACGCCACGGCTCGCGAAGGCTGATAAGCAAGTTGCGGAAATCATCGAAGCGCTGCGGACCCTTGGCAAGGCTCGCGCGAACGACCGCAGCGTGGTACGTCAGCTGCAGCGTTCGCTCAGCGATAGCGAAAAGGCACGTTTGCGCCAGCAAGCTTATCTCGCCCCAGGCTGGATGCAGCCGATTCTGCGGAGTATCGCAACATCGAATCGCGATTTCGCCTCGACGACTTCGCTCGGTTAAGCCTTGCCGAGCGGCGGCCATACTTCGACGCAGCCGCCGCTCGGCTCGGGACCGTCCCTACGATTATCGAAAAGGACTTTTGGGTCGTCTGGCTGCTCCAGCACTTGTACGACCTGCCGGACGCGGGTTCGTTCTTCTTCAAAGGCGGGACATCGCTTTCGAAGGCGTTTAACGTCATCCAGCGGTTCTCGGAAGACATCGACCTCATCATCGACCGAGCCCGCTTCGGATACACCGGTGACGACGACATCGCATCGGCGCCGAGCAAGACTGCGGCGGCGCGGCGAATGGAACGTCTCGCGACGGATATTTCAGCGTACATCGCTAGCACTATTGTTCCGCAGTTGGCCGAGCGCTTTGACGCCGTTCTGACCGAGCGGTTTTCACTCGATCCGGACCCCACCGCGCCCACCCAAATCCTCTTCTCGTACCCCTCTGAGAGTACGGACGCATATATTCTGCCTCGAGTACTCGTCGAGACCGGCGGAAATGCTGACAGCTGGCCGACTGAAGAGAGGACTATTACGCCGTACGTAGCCGACGCCGCCCCGGAAGGCTTCGCAGACGTCGGAGTGGTCGTGACCGCCGTTTCAGCGAAGCGCACGTTCTGGGAGAAGCTCACGATCCTGCACAAGACCGCGCATCGGTTCGACGGTGTTCCTGGATGGCACCCCGCTGCGCGCTACTCGCGCCACTACTATGACGCGTATCGCCTCACGCGATCTGCCTTTGCGCGATCAGCTATCGCGGACGTCAATCTCGCCAACGCCGTGCGAGATGCTGCGAACACGTTCTTTCCGGACAACAAAGCAAACTACGATCTATTCGTCCCGGGTTCGATTCGGCTGGTGCCCTGCGACGCAGCGATGCCGGCGCTAGCTGAAGACTATCGTGCGATGCGCGATATGATCTTCGGCGAGGACCCGCCCTTTGATGAGATCATGACCGAGCTGCGCGGTTTGGAAGAGCGGCTAAACGGACGGGCGCCCGCACTGGACTGACGCGTCCACGCGGAAGGTCGTCGCTCGCAGCGGCCGGGGACCTCGCTCGCTACCGGAACGATTGGACCACACCGTTGCACACGAGCGCCCAGCCGTCGACCATCACGAAGAGCAGAAGCTTGCACGGCAGCGAGATCACGGGCGGCGAGAGCATCACCATTCCGAGCCCCATCAAGATCGCCGCGACCGCGAGGTCGATCGCGACGAACGGGAGATAGAGCGCGACGCCGATCGCGAACGCCGAGCGCAGCTCGCCGACGACGAACGCCGGGATCACCACGGTCAGCGGCGCGTCGGCCGCGGGCTCGGCCTCCGGCCGGTGGGCGATGCGTGCGAAGACGGCGAGATCGCGCGCCTTCGTCTGCCGCAGCATGAACGCGCGCATCGGTTTGGCGGCCCGATCGAGAAACGCGGATTGCGTGATCCGGCCGGCGGCGTACGGGCGGATCGCGTCGCGCTGCACCGCTTCGAACGTCGGCGTCATCACCACGAACGTCAGCACGAGCGCGAGCCCGGTCAGCACCGCGTTCGGCGGCAGCATCGCGGCCCCGATTGCGGAGCGCACCAGCGAGAGCACCACGACGATCCGCACGAACGAGGTCGTCAGCACCAGCACGAACGGCGCCACCGAGAGCAGGGTCAGCCCCGCGAGCACGTCCAGCGGCAGCGCCGAGTGCGGGTGCTGCGCGATGCGAAAAAGGTCGTCCATACGACCATTCTGCGGCGTAGCCGAAGACGGACGATGGCCGCATTGTTGCCGTGCGGCGAATCGAGGCCGATTCACCGCAGATTTTGCGGCGAATCGATCGCCGGTCGCGGCGCCCGCGACAGTCTACGGCTTTTCGATCAGCTCCGTGATGCGGACGCCGAAGTTTTCGTCGATCGCGACGACTTCGCCGCGGGCGACCAGGCGATCGTTGACGAGCAGGTCGACCGGGCCGCCGGCCAAGCGGTCGAGCTCGACGATCGAGCCCGTGCCGAGCTTGAGGATATCGCGCACCAGCATCTTGCACGTGCCGAGCTCCGCCGTCACCTTCAGCGGCACGTTCATCAAGAGGTCGAGGTTCTTGCCTTGCTCGGTCATGATCATGGGTGGACTCCCGTCGCGACGTCGTGCACCAGGAAGGCCGTGTGGGAGGCGACGACGCCGGCTACGCCCGTTGCGAGGCGTCCGGCTCCGAGATTCAAGGATGCGGGAGCGCCGACCTTGGTCTCCAACCTTACGACCGACCCCGGCCGGAGCTCAACGAAGCCCGCCGCGTCGAGTATTCCTTCGGCAAAAACGGCGCGCACGTCCACGGTCAACGCCTCCAGAATGCGCGGTGCCAGCAGCGCGGCCGGACCGGGGTCGGGCAGATCGCGAACGATTGCGATCCCGAGGGTGAGCGGCAGCGGCGCGTGGACGCGCAGATCGAAGTAGGCGGTACACGCCGGGACCTGGTGCGCGCGCACCGAGCGCGGCCCTTCGCCCCGTCCCCGGCAGAGCGGTTCGAACGCGGCGGCGCAGCGCGCGGCGATGCGTTCCAACGCGTGGACCTCGAGCACCGAGCAGGCGCCGTCCGGCAACGCGTCCCCTTCGCCGAACGCGCGCAGCACCAATCGGCGCGCGTCGCGGTGCGGCAGGACGATCACCACGTCGGTGGCGCGGCCCCGCGTCAGGAACAGCAGCGATTCGCGCGCGAGCAGCGCCCATGCGGACGGGACGAGCGCGGCCGGCTCGCCGAGGACGAGATCGCATTCGCCGAGCAGCTCGCGCAGCGTCTCGCGGATCCCGTTCGCGACCGCGCAGGCCGCATCGAGCGGCACCGACGCGCGCGGGACGAAGCGCAGCGCGCGCGCGCCGCCGCCGGACTCGAACGTCGCGTCGGCGATCACTTCACGAGGTCCACGGCGGTCTTCTGCACGGCGGCGCGCGACTTCACCGCCGCGCCGAGCGCCTCGAACGCGCGGTAGGCTTCGTCGAGCCGGGCGACGCCGGCCGCGACGTCGATCGAGCCCGCGTCACGACTCGACGTTGCAACGGCCGGGAACGTTCCGTCGGCGGGCGCCCCGAGATGCGGCACGACGCCGGTGGGCGCCGCGGCGCGCGCGGCGTCGAGCCGCTGCGGCTGCGTCCCCGCCGGAAAGCGCGCGAGTGCCAGGCGGCCGAGCACGACGCGCTCGGCGGTGCGGGTCCCCGTGCGCGGGTCGATCGCGGCGCGCTGGTACGCGAGCGTGCCGTCCTCCTCGATGCGGGCCCCCGCGGCGCGGCCGAGGGCGCGATCGGTTTCGGGGACGCGCAGCGGAACGGGGACCGCGGCGCGCGCGTCGCCGCCGGGGTAGCCCAGCACCTCGGAGCCCGCGCGCGTGCGCAGGACACCGTCCGCGAGCGAGAGCGCGCCGTCACGCTCGTAGGCGCGCACGCCGTCGGCGCCGCGCGTGACCAGCCACGAGCCGGGCGGCGGCACGACGCTGAGCGGATCGCTTGCGGGGACGACCTGCGGCGCGCTGCGCACGTCGGCGTTGAGCGGTGTGTTGCCGGCGCGGAAGGCGTCGCGCAGATCCTGTGCGCGCGAGAGCACGCGTTCGTACGCGTCGAGCGGCGAGGGTCCGTTCATCACGCGACCTCCGTCCGGACGCCGCGGGCCGCGAGGGCGAAACGCGCGTGGGCGAGCGCGCGCTCGACGCGTTCGCGGAGCACGGCCGGGCAGACGGCGACGACGCGCGAGCGCCCGCCGTCGACGCGCACGACCAGATGGACGCGCGCTCCGCGCGTCCGGATCGCGAACGACACGGCACCGCTGCGCGGCGTGCGGCGCGCGAGCCCGCGCTCGATGCTGCGCGCGAGCTCGGTCCGCGCGAACCGGCGCTCGTGCGCCTCCGCACTCGCCGTGCGCGGGATTGCAGCACGGACCGCAGGCCGCCCGCCGGGCGGAACGTGCGAAATCCCGGCGGGCGGTGCCGAACCTGCAAGCGGCGAACTGCCGCCGATCCGCGCGCTTGCGGCGAGCGCGCCGCGCGCCGGGGTCGTGCGCGGCGCGTGGTCGGCGAGGTGGAGCGCGCTGTACCACGCCTGCGAAAGTGCGCGCCGGTCGGTCGCTGCGAGCTGTGCCGCGACGACGGCGACGCCGATGGTCTGCTGCATGTGAGATGCCTCCGCGACGACGATAGCGCGTGCGAAGGAGCGCCGCTGTTGCCGGATTGTTGCCTATCCCGGCGGCTTGCTCGTCCGATGAACGCCGCGATCGAGGTCGCGACGCCCGCGATGACGGGAACGGGGCTCGCCATTTGCGCTACCGGCGCGCGGTGCGCGTGCGGCCGTCGTCGAACGCCTCGCCGCGCGCGACGTACATCGCCGCGTTCCCGAGGTCGAACGTCACCACGAAGTTGCGCAGCACGCCGAGCCCGACGTTCCCCGCATCGACGCGGTCCGCGAACGCGCCCTCCTTCGCCAGCACGACGTCGACGCTGCGGCGGTAGAGCGCGAACTCACCGACCTTCACCTGGTCGAGCGAGCTGCGGTAGGTCGCGTTCGCGCCGCCGATGCCGTAGTTCCACGACGAGGCGGCCGAGAACGGAACGACGCCGGGATGGGCTTCGAGGAACGGCCGGTAGATCAGCATCTCGCCGCTGTTCCCGGTGTCGACGATGAACGGCGCCTCGAGCCGGTCGTTGACGCGCAGCGTCGCCTCGGCCAGCTCGCGGTCGACGTCGAGCTCGACCCGCGTGCCCTGCGGAACGAACGAACCGGGCGGCCCGAACCGCAACTGATGGTGGGCGAAATCCATCTCGACCAGCGCCGAGGCGAAGAACGGATAGCCGAGGATGCCGTCGATGTGCAGGCCGCCGCCGAGATTGCGCGCGATGTCGAGCGAAGAGACGACGACCTCGTCCATCGCCGCACCGTCGATCTCGAGGCGAGGCAGCACCGCGGCGCTCAGGCCGCCGCTGCGCGCGGCGCCCCGGACCTCCATCGAGCCTTGGCCTTCGACACCGGCGGCTTTGAGCACCGCGCCGTCGACCAGGATCGACTGCGCGCCGGTGTCGAGCAGGAAGAACCAGTCCTGGCCCGCGATCCGCACCGTCGCGCCGACGTGTCCGTCGCGTTCGATCAGCGGCACGGCGTGAACGCCGGTAGCGGCGAGCGTGCGCGGCGCGAGCGGCACGAAGACCTCGGGGTCGACCGGCACGTCGAGCTCCAGCGACGCGATCTGCTGCACGGTGTCGAACCGGTGGTCACCGTCGCTCAAGACGTTGCGAAACGAGATCTTGCGCCCGTTCACGTCGCGCCAGTCGGAGTAGTCGACGAACGATGGGCCGTCGCCGTCGAGGTACTCGAGCCGCAGCGGCAGCCCGCTCGCGGGATCGATCCAGAGCGTCTCCGGTTCGCCGCCCGCGGCGTTCACCTCGAGCCGCCACACCTGCCTGCCGCCGGCGTCGCCCCAGCCCGCGAAGCGCGTCAGCTCGGGATGCCGCACGAAGTCGCCCGAATCGATCAGCTCTTCGGTGCGCGCGCGCCGGCGTAGAAAGCCGCGCAGCTCGCGCACGTTGCCGTTCGCGTTGCGCACGTAGAACCGGTCGCCCACCTTCAGCGAGGTCTCGCTGCGCGGGCCGAGCACGTCGTCCTCGCGTTCGTTCTTGCCGTCGCGAAACAGGCGGAACGTCCCGCTCAGCCCTTCGCCGGAGAGTGTCCCTTCGGCGTGCATCGTCGTGATCTCGTCGGCGTGCGTCGCGCGGTCGTAGGCGGCGACGATCGTCGCGACGGGCACGTTCGGTCCGGCCGTGGGTCCGGCGGCGAGCAGCGAGAAGAGCGCCGCGCTAGCGAGCGCCGCCGTACTTGTCGAACGATGCCAGGACGTTTTGAACGTAGTTGCGGGTCTCCGCGTACGGGGGGACGTCGCCGTACTTCTCCACCGCACCCGGACCCGCATTGTAGGCGGCGATCGCCAGCCGCTTGTCGCCGCCGAACCGGTCGAGCAGGCCGCGCAGATAGCGCGCACCGCCGGCGACGTTCTGCGAGGGATCGTACGCGTCACGCACGCCGAGCGACGCAGCGGTCGCCGGCATCAACTGCATCAGCCCCTGCGCGCCGACCTTCGAGGTCGCGTTCGCGTTGAAGCCCGATTCGTTCGCGATCACCGCTTTGATGAGCGCGGGATCGACCTGCCAGGTCGCCGCGTTCTGCGAGACCAGGGCGTCGATCTGCGCCGGCGGGACCGGGGCCGGCGCGGGGAGGCCGCTGCCGGGCGCGTCCGCGCCGCCGGGCTGGAGTCCGTAGGGCGATCCCCCCGGGCGCAGCGCGCTGGCCAGCGCGTTCGCGAAGCGCGGCGAACCGCTCGCGAGCTCGGGCGCGCTGCCGGGAGCGGGGGCTCCGGTGATCTCCGCGATCCGGTTCTGGACCGCGGCGATCTCGGCGAAGACGTCCATCATGTGAGGATATCGGCGAGCCGGATGAGTTCCGTGAGCGTCGCGGCCGGCGTGGACGGCGTCGCACCTTGGCGCAGGAACGCTTCGATCGCGGGCTCCACGGCCAGGCAGCGCACGAGAAACGGATCGACGGCCGGCAGCCCCAGGGCCCGCGCGTCGCGCGACTCGTCGAGCGCCGCGACCGCGGCCCGCAGCACGCGCGCGGCGGCGAGGTGGCCCGGCGCGGCGACCTCGGCCAGCGTGCGGCTCGCGCTGGCCGCGACGTCGATCGCGGGGAAGCGACCGGCGCGCGCCAGCCGGTCGGCCAGCACCAGATGGCCGTCGAGCGCTGCCCGTGCCGCCTCGGAGACGGGGTCGCGCTCGTCCGGCCCGTCGGAGAGGACCGTCGCGATCAGCGTGACGCTCCCGCGGCCGGCCGGGCCGGCACGCTCGAGCAGCCGCGCGATCACGCCGAAGACGCTCGGCGGGTAGCCGCCGCGGCCGGCAGGCTCGCCCGCGGCGAGCGCGAGCTCGCGCGCGGCCAGCGCGATCCGTGCCAGCGAGTCGACGACCAGCAGCACGTCGAGCCCGCGCGCGCGCAACGCGGCGGCCTGCGCGAACGCGACTTCGGCCGCCCGGACGCGCTCGGCCGGCGCCCGGTCGGCGGTCGCGCAGATCAGCGCCGTGCGCGTCCCGACGCCGGCGAGATGACGTTCCGCTTCCCGGCCGCGCTCGCCGATCAGCCCGATGACGACCGCGTCGGCGCGCACGCCGCGCACGATGAGATCGAGCAGTGTAGATTTTCCGGCGCCGGGGACGCCGAACAGGCCGATCCGGGCGCCGCGGCCGATCGCCAGCGGCCCGTCGATCGCGCGCACGCCGGTCCAGCACACGGCGCGGCACGGACGGCGCTCGCCGACGGCGAGCGATCCGGCATCGGCGCCGATCCGCCGACCCTTGGGCGCAGGGCGATCGTCGAGCGGCGAGCCCGCCGCATCGACCGCGCGGCCGAGCAGCGGCGTGCCGAGCGGGAGCGCGAGGACCGCCGGGTCGGCCTCGACGCCGTCGCCGCGCGCGACACCGTCCAGCGCGCCGAACGGCGCCAGCAGCGCGCGGGTCCCGTCGAGCGCGGCGACTCGTGCGTTGACGCGCACGTCGCGCGCGCAGATGCGAACGCCGTCGCCGACGCGCACCAACGGCAACTCCGCGACCGCCAGTTGGCCGCGCGTCGCGACGACGCTGCCGATCGCGCGCGCGTTCACGCGAACGCCTCGAGCACGGCCGCTACGCGCACGCCGAGCCGCGCGTCGAGCGCGCCGCCGGTGAGCTCGACGACCGCGTCGCCTGCGCACAGCCCGGGATCGGCGAGCACCGCGACCCCGGTGATGCACGCGACGTCGGCCGGCGCGACGCGAACGCGCACGGCCGGTGCGCGCGCGAACAGACGCCGCACGATGCGGTCCAGGTCGCACGGTGCGAGCCGCAGCTCGCGCGCCAGCACGTCCGCGACCAGCTCGCGCACGAGCCGCGCCGCCGCAGCGTCGAACGCATCCGCCAGCCGCGCACGGAAGAGGCGCGCGTCGCGCAGTGCTGCGTCCGTCTCGTCGTCGCATCGATCGGCGGCGAAGCTCGGCAGCCGTTCTTCGCCGATCGCCGCCGCGAGCAGCGCCGGTTCGGCAGCCGGCGCAGCGCCGCCGCGCAGCACGTCGGCGAGCGCAACGAACTCAGCGCTCACGGATCAGCTCCTCGGGCGCGGGGACCAGCATGCCGTTGGCGCGCGTCAGCCGCCGGACGATCGCGGCGCGGGCCTCCGGCGGATAGAGCTCGAGCACGGCTGCGGCGGTCGCCGTCGGGAGCGCGGCGATGATCGCCGCCGCAACGTGCGGCGGTTCACCCTCGAGCGCTGCACGCACGCGCGCCGGCGGAATCCCGGCGGCACCGCGCGCCGCGCTGCGGGCGGCGACGCGATCGATCGCGCGCACGGCGACGCCGGCGAGCGGCCGGGCGCCGAACGCCACCGCGAGCACGAGCGTCACCCCGGTCAGCACCTGTGGGAGCAGGCTCGCAAGCGGCAGCAGCCAGGCCGGCGTTCGCGCACCGCGCGAACCGCGCGGCGCTCCCTCGCCGAACGCGACCGCTTCGACGCTGAGCGCGTCACCGCGCTCCGGCCGAATCCCGGCGGTCGCCGCGGCCAGCGCACGGATCTTCGCGAGATCGAGCCCACGCGCGTCGTCGACGAACACGGCGACGGTCAACCGCGCCGTCGCCGCGGCCGACGCGATCCGCCGCTCTTCGTGCAGCTCGCTGCCGCGGTCTTCGGTCGCGCTGTTCTTCGAATACTTCTTCGTGCCGGACGCGTAGCGCTCGTCGCTCGTCGTTCGCGCGATGCTCCCGCCCTGCGCGGACCGGCGAAGGTCGCGCACCTCGCGCTGCTCGCCGAGCGGCTCGCGGTGCGCCCGTACGATCGTCGCACCCGTCCCGAACGCCGCGTCGAGCGCGCTCTGCAGCGCGGCCTGCACGTCGGTCTCGTCGCTGCGCTCGCCGTCGAGTGCGGGGCCGCGGTCGTCGAGCACCGTCACGTGCTCGGCGTCGAGTCCGGACACGCCGCCGGCGACGAAGGCTTTGATTCCGGCGACGGTCCGCGGCGCCAATCGCGCGCCGGGCGTCAGCGTCACCCGAACGCTGGCGCTCGCGTCCCGATGCGGCTCGTCAGCGTAGACGCCGTCGCTGGCGGGCGCGATCACGATCCGCGCATCGGCGACGCCGTCGATGCCGCGCAGCCCGAGCGCGAGATCCGCCGCCAGCGCGTCGCGCGTCTGCGCCTCGAGCACGCTCTGCGGGGTGAGCGCGCCGACGTGCGCGAGCGCTTCGGCGCTGCCGGCCAAGTGCGCGTGCGGGACGCCGGCGAGCGCGAGCCGCAGCAGCAGTTCGCCGCGCTTCGCCGCCGCGACCCGCACGTTGTCGGCCGTGCTCGCATGCGGAACGTTCCACGCCGCGAGGCGCTGCTCCACTTCCGCCAACTGCTCGGCGCGGAGCGGCGTCGCGAACAGCGTGACCCGCGTATCGCGCGACGCGAAGAACCCGAGCGCGGCGAGCGCGAGCGCGAGCAGCACCGCGCCGGCGGCGAGCAGCCGCAGGCGCGGCGACGCGGCGCGCAATCGCGCGAGAACCGCGGCCGGCATCATGCGCTCAGAGCTGCGTCGCAAGCAGCGTCGAGAGCGACTGGGCGGTGCGCTGCGCGGCGCTCACCGCGACCTGCAGCGCGATGTCGGCGCGCGCGCGCTCGACGACCATCTCCTGGAGCCCGCCGCGATGCGCCGCGAACGATGCTTCGGCGCGGTCCGCGCCGTCGAGGATCGCGCCGGCCGCGTCGAGCAGCCGTCCAAACGCGCCGGCAGGTGCGCCGTCCGGCGCGGGTCCGCGTGGCGGTGCCGCCGCGTCGGGGACGAGAACGTCGACTCGCATCAGAGGCGGCCCACGTCGAGCGTGCGGTCGGCGAGCTTCTTCCCGACGTCGAACACGCTCGCATTCGCCTCGTACGCGCGCTGCGCGTCGAGCACCGCGATCATCTCGGTCAGCGCGTCGGCGGTCTCGCCCGACGCGCCGGTTCCGGTGAACGCGGTTCCCGTCGCATCGCCGTCGTTCTCGTCGTCGCCCGGTACGGCCAGGAACGCATCGTCGGGGTCGCGGGTCGCGAAGCGCGCGACGAGCCGTGGATAGGGATGGTCGGGCGTCGACGCCTGCGCCGCGGCGACGTTGCGCGCCGCGACGTCGAGGAGCGTGCGCTGCACGCCCATCCCGTCGGCGGCGATCGAGAGCAGGTCGAACTCGCTCATTTCGCCGCCATGCGCAGCGCTGCGGCGTGGGCGCGAAGCGTGCCGAGCAACGCCTCCTCGAACACGGCGGCTTGCGCCAGGCGTCCGGACGCGCGTTCGTCGCGCGCGGCGCCGGGCGCGAGCCGTTCGACGTGCTCGCGCGCGGCGAGGGCGGCACCGGCGGACGGAAAGATCGGATCGTTCGTCATGGTTCCAGCATGCCGGATCGATGTGAGCGGAAGGTTGCCGCAAAGTGAGGAACCTGCGGGGGTGCCGCCGGCCTCGACCACGTGTCCGACGCGTTGAACGCATCCCCGGGAGGCGACCCGCTCGCCGCGCTGCGCGGGCGGGCGGCGGCAACCGGCGACGCCGGGCTGATCGCCGCAGTCGCCGACGCCGAGCGCGCCCACGAGAAGCTGGCCCTCGAGCGGGCCTCGCTGCAGAGCCGCCTCGCGGCGTCCTCGACGAATCTCGAACGCGAGTTGACCAAGCTTCGCACCCTCGGCCGCGTCGCCGAAACGGTCAACTCCTCGCTGGAGCTGGACGTCGTCCTGCGCCACGTGCTCGACACGGCCGTCGAGGTGATGAAGGCCGAGCGCGGGTTCGTGATGATCGCCGACGCCGCCGGGAAGCTCGAGCTCACCACGACCTACGGCATCGATCGCGCGACCGTCGAGGGCGACGACATGCAGCCCTCGCAAACGACGGTCCGCCGCGTGTTCGAGACCGGCGAGCCGATCGTGACCACCGACGCGCAGCAGGATCCGCGCTTCAACATCAACCTCTCCGTGCGCGCGCTGCGCCTGCGCTCGATCATCTGCGTTCCGCTCGCGATCAAGGCGCGCACGATCGGCGTCGTCTACCTCGACTCGCGCGTCGCGCCCGGCCTTTTCTCACCGCACGATCCCGACCTGCTGACCGCGTTCGCGAACCAGGCCGCGCTGGCGATCGAGAACGCGCGGCTCTTCGACGCGCTGCGCGCGCAGGTCGCCGAGATCAGCCGGCTGGAGCAGTTACAGGCGCGCGTACTGGGCTCGATCACCAGCGGCGTCATCACCCTCGACGGCCGCGGTATGATCGCGAGCTTCAACGACGCCGCCGCCGAGACGTTCGGCGTGCGCGGCGAGACGATGCTCGGCAAACCGCTGCGGGTGCTCGAAGCGCTGATCCCCGGGATCACCGTGATCATCGAGGACAAGCTGCTCCCCTCGAAGCCCGCCGAGCTCGAAGCGCATCACCCGACGCGCGGCACGCTGCTGCTCGAAGTCCGCACCGCCCCGCTCGATCTTCCCGACGACGTCGGACCGCACGGCTGGGCGATCGCGGTGACCGATCTCACCGAGCGCCGCACCCTGGAGCGCTTGCACGCCGCCGACGTCGAACAGCGCCGTGCGATCGGCGATGCGTTCGCGCGGTACCTCGCGCCGCATGTCGTCGAGCAGCTCATGCGCGCCCCGGGCGGCGTCGCGCTCGGCGGCGAACGCGCGACCGCGACGGTCCTGTTCGCCGACATCGTCGCCTTCACCGAGCTGGCGGAGCGGCTCGACGCGGAACAGGTGGTGGATATCCTCAACCACTTCTTCAGCGCGGCGGTGCAGATCGTGTTCGAGCACGACGGTCTGCTCGACAAATTCTACGGCGACGGTCTCATGGTCGTCTTCGGCCCGCCGCGCGTGCGCGACGACGACGCGTCACGCGCGCTCGCGGTCGCCGCCGCGCTGCACCGCGCCGCCGCCTCGATCCTCGCCGACGGCAAACCCCTCCAGCTCGCGATCGGCGTTGCGACCGGCGAAGTCGTCGCCGGCCACATCGGCAGCCCGAAACGAATGGACTACACCGTGATCGGCGACGCCGCAAACCTCGCCAGCCGCCTGCAGGGCGCCGCCCCGCCCGGCCGCACCTACGTCGACGGCCGCACCTACGAGCGCGCCCCCGAATCCCCGCCCGCCGAAAAACTGATCGCGAAAATCCGCGGCAAAGCCGACCCGGTCACCATCTTCGCGCTCGGCTGAAACCGCGTAGAACTACGGACGTCCGGCGCAATCCACGCGCGCTATCGTGATCGCATGATGAACGCCGCCGACACCACCCGCGCTCGCGGCACCGCCGCGATCGCCGCGCTCGCCACCACGATCGCCCTGGCCCTGGTCGCCATCGCCGTCATGTTCACCAGCCCCGCCACCCTCCCGATGTGGTGCCTCGCGCGCGGCGGCTGCCCGTGACCATCGAGCCCGAAGAGCCGAACACCGTCACCACGGCGCTGAAACTCTGGTCCGCCGCCGCCGCCGTCATCCTAACCGCCGTCGTCGTGATCCCCACCGCGCTCGTCGTCGGCATGTGGATCTACTTCGCCCTCGGCGGCCGCGTCGATCTCTAGCCCTCCGCCACCACCCCAGCCC